>ERZ827181.21-NODE-21-length-224023-cov-12.022749_pt1 | contig 224023 bp, 234 predicted proteins | sample MGYA00519778_ERZ827181 | MGnify/ENA primary metagenome ERZ827181 (study PRJEB31778, sample SAMEA3449273) | human gut metagenome | biome: human gut; feature: human-associated habitat; material: faeces | place: United Kingdom | collected 2010/2012 ...
TAATCGTTATACAATAGCAATGACAGATATTGAACCAAGAAACTGGAATTACTATACAATGTATATCCGCAGTGTGATTCATGGCATAATGCAGGAAATGGGATATGCCGAGGAGCAGATAGAGCTGTATTTTAAAATGTCAGGCGATACAACTATAACCAAAACTCATGGTAGGAAATCGGTTGGTGGCATTAACAGAATGGTAATGGATGCACAGTATTTTGGTAAGAAGCTGGAGAAAGAAGCAAAGTATCAATGGGAACTTAGTGAGTATCTGAACAGAGATATCTGCCAGCCAGAGGGATTTGATGCGTATGGATATCCGAGTGAACTTTTTAAATTAGACATGGAACGACTAGGGATTGCTGCTAAGAGAAAGCCTGCAAAGGTAATTGATATTGCTCAGTACATAGAAAACAATCGTGGTACTAACGATTAGTACCACAAAACTTTTTCTTGCAGAAATATTGGATGTAGATTATAATTTCCATAGGTGGACAAGCAAACCGACAGAAAATTATTCTGTGAGTAGTAAAAGAAACCTGCAAGCCACCTGAACTACACACAATAATGAAAAAATGCAATGGTACTGGATTGGTACTAAAAATATGTGAAACGAAAAATAACGTGTGGAAAAAGTATAGATTATCAATACAAAACAGTATAGATAACCACATTAAAATAACCTACATCAAACCAAACTTTGCGAGTTTGAATAACGGACTAAAATGCCGAAAGCCTGTATTTATGCGGGTTTCCGGCATTTGTTTTATCAAATGGCTCTAGTTTGGCTCTATTTGTGGGTGGAGTAATGACTTTCGTAAATCAATATATTGCTTTGCTAGGTTGATTAGGAGAAAAGATGACAGATAATGAAAAGAGATTTATAAAAAGTATATTTTCGGGAGACAGTAGTGGTCATGACTATTATCATACAATACGAGTATATAAACTGGCTACTAAAATCGCAAAACAGGAAAATGCAGATGTTAAAATAGTGCAGTTGGCGGCTCTGTTACATGATGTTGACGATATTAAGCTTTCTCCGGACACTTATGTTACCAAGAAAAATGCAGTTGATTTTATGACAATTAACAAAATAGATGGTAAAAGGATAGAGGCGGTATGCAAAATTATAGATGAGGTTTCATTTGCAGGAACTGATTCAGTCGTACCTGATACCATAGAAGGAAAATGTGTGCAGGATGCAGACCGACTTGATGCTATAGGAGCTATTGGAATTGCCAGAACATTCGCATATGGTGGTAGTAGGGGAAGAAAGATTTATGATCCGGAAATAAAATCTAAAATGGGAATGAATAAAGAAGAGTATCGGAATAATCAAGATTCTACAAGCATTAATCATTTCTATGAAAAGTTGCTTTTGTTGAAAGACATGATGAATACGACTGAGGGAAAGAAACTGGCAGAACATAGACAGGTTGTAATGCAGGAATTTCTGAATGAGTTTATGCTGGAATGGGAAGGGAAAATGTGATGGAAGTAAAATTTTATGATACAGTTAATGATGAACTATTGAAATTTGCAGTAATTATCTCACAGAGTAACGGCAAGTGGGTATTTTGCAAGCATAAAGAAAGAGATACATATGAAGTGCCAGGAGGGCATAGAGAAGCTGGGGAGAACATTTTTGAAACAGCTAAAAGAGAGTTGCAGGAAGAAACAGGTGCAGTTAGATTTGAGATAAAGCCAATCTGTGTTTACTCAGTAACAGGTAAGAACAGAGTAAATGATACAGGTGAGGAAACATTTGGACTGCTTTGTTTTGCAGAGATAACAGAGTTTGCTAAAGAATTACATAGCGAAATGGAGAAGGTTGTGCTTATGGACGAGTTGCCTGAGAACTGGACATATCCGTTGATACAGCCGAAATTGATAGAAAAGTATTTACGGGTAATAAATTTTGATAATAAGAGAGGTAATTAGAATATGGTGAATATTGGAGAACTGATGTATAAATCATTTATGAATGGTATGTATCAGTCATTTATTATAGTTGGTCCGTATATTATAGGATCTTTGATAGTGGCTTTTATTGGGGTGGTAATCAAGAAAATTTCTGAAGAATTTACATATTATTTTTCAATAATATCTGGAGATTCTAGCAGAATAGCAAGAAAAAAAGCAAAAAAGATGAGTAAGATGGTAGATATGATTTCTTCTTTCAAAGATATAATTGATAATACAAAGAATAAATGAATGTAGAGAAAATAGGGAATAAATAATTCTAATATATTGTTTTTTGCAAGTGTAATAATAATATCAGCAAAACAATTTTCGAATGAGAAAGATTCTAATAAGATATATGCATTTAGCTCTATTATAATAGCATTGATAAGCTGTATAATTAGTACAGTAACTTTTGTTATGCAATTTTTAATGTAGATTAATATAATAACAACCAGAAACAGTGAGGTCTAAATGGATACAAGATATTATATGATTATTATCAAGGGCGAGATAAAGACAACCGAAGTAATGTCATGTGTGTACGACACGGAGACACATAAATGGAATGTGAAATTTAATAATGGGAAAAGTTATCCCTATGCATATATGAATGTTGAGAAATTAACTAAGCCGGATGTTTTAAATCCTAAGTCGTATCGTATTAGCAGAGAGGGACGGGAGTTTTTTGATATAGATGCAATATCTGTGTTCAGAGGCAGACAGGAGTCTTATTGGCATATTTGTTTTAAAGACGGCAGTGAACGGGATTACCATGAGCGCGATTTACATATTGCGGAGTCGTGCCTGAATGATAAAAGGTCTGCCGATGTATTCCAATATATAAAGCAGATTGCTGAATTGAGTAATATTAGAAATGAAGAGACGGGGGAAAAATTATTACCTAAAAGATTTGATAAAATTACTTATGTTGGTAATGAGGTTGCATTAGCGAAATATTTGAATCCTTCTTTATTGAATACTGGTAAAAGAGGGGGAGAATATGTTCCGATATTTCCATTTGGCTGTAATAACAGTCAGTATAATGCTGTAAAAAATGCGATGGAGAATCAGATAAGTGTAATACAAGGACCGCCGGGAACAGGTAAAACACAGACGATATTAAATATTATCGCTAATATATTGATGCAGGACAAAACGGTACAGATTGTATCTAATAATAATTCTGCAACTGAAAATGTATATGACAAACTGTCTTCGCCACAGTATAATCTGGGATTTGTTGCTGCAACATTGGGAAGTTCTAAAAATAAGAAAACATTTGTTGAGCATCAGGATTCATCTTATCCTGATTTTTTAACTTGGAAAATGTCTGAAGAATTTGGTGAAATGCGTAAGAAAATATCAGAGCAATCCGCTAGGTTAAAAGAATTTTTTGATAAACAGGAAAAACTTGCTTATTTAAGGCAGGAATTATCTCAATTAGTTACAGAACAGCAATATTTTAACCAGTATGTTGAAGAATCCGATGTTAATATAGATAATATAAAGTGCAAGAAAATGTTATCATCAAAACAATGGATGATGTTATGGCAGGAGTGTCAGGCAATATCAGAGGAGAAAAAGACAATAGGATTCTGGTTTAAAATAAAGACATTTTTCAAGTATGGCATAACACACTGGAGTTTTTATAAGCAGGAATTTTCAAAGATAATTACAACATTTCAGGCTATGTATTATAAGGCAAAAGAAAAAGAATTATCTAAGCAGATTTTAGATATTGAGGGATATTTAAACGGTGTTGATAAGCATTTGCTTGACGATTTATGTGACAATTCAATGATTTTACTAAAAGACAAGCTGGCAAGAAGATATGAAGGGAACGACAGCCGGAGAGTATTTAGTGAGGATAATCTGTGGAAGGAATCCAATGATGTATTGAAGGAGTATCCGGTTATATTAAGTACCACATTTTCATCAAGAAATAGTCTGAATTCAGATGTGGTATATGATTATCTTATTATGGACGAGGCATCACAGGTAGATATTGCAACAGGGGCTTTAGCACTTTCTTGTGCGAGAAATGTGGTTATTGTGGGAGATACTAAGCAGCTTCCAAATGTTGTTACAGAAGATATGAGGGTCAGAGCAAAAGCTATATTTGATACATATAATCTGAAAGAAGGATATCAGTTTACAAAGAGCTTTTTGCAGTCAATTCTGGATATTATGCCTGATGTAACACAGACATTATTGCGAGAGCATTATAGGTGTCATCCTAAAATAATTAATTTCTGTAATCAGAAATTTTATCGTGGTGAACTGATTATTATGACAAAGGATAATGGTGAAGATGATGTTTTGTCAGTTGTGAAAACAGTTGCCGGAAATCATGAACGAAATCATTACAGTCAGCGTCAGATAGATGTTATAAAAAATGAAATTATGCCTAAATATAACTTCAACCCGGAAGAAACAGGGATTATTACTCCGTACAGGAATCAGGTTGAAGCATTGAACAGGGAGATAACAGATATTGATGTAGCTACCGTACATAAGTTTCAGGGCAAGGAGAAAGACAATATTATTATATCCACTGTAGATGATGAAATATCAGATTTTGCAGATGATCCGTATTTGATTAATGTTGCAGTTTCAAGGGCAAAAAAGAAACTGATGTTGGTTGTGACTGGAAATGAGCAGTCAAAAGAACACAATATAACAGATTTAATAGATTACATTCAGTATAATAATTTTGAAGTTGTTGAGAGTAAGATTTATTCAATCTTTGATTATCTTTACAAGCAGTATACTGAGGAAAGAATAGCATATTTGCAGAAATATAAAAAGATATCAGAATATGACTCTGAGAATCTTATGTATTCATTGATACAGGAAATAATTGCGGATAATAAGTATTCAAGTTTAGATGTTATTTGTCATTTTCCATTGAATATGCTGATTAAAAATCCTCAACTATTAAATGACAGAGAGTGCCAGTATGCAATGAATCCTGCAACACATCTGGATTTTCTGATTTACAACAGAATCAGTAAAAAGCCGGTTTTAGCGATTGAAGTTGATGGATATGAATTTCATAAAAAGGATACCGTACAGGCTTCAAGAGATTTATTAAAGGACCGCATAATGGATTTGTATGAAATTCCATTATTAAGATTTAAGACTAATGGCAGCAGTGAAAGAGAAAAGATTGCAGGAATGTTAGATAAGCTGGTTGGATAGTCGAGAGGAAATAATCCTATTATAGTGGAGATATCGTACTAAACTTTGAAAGTTTGGTACGATTTTTATATTTATAAGAAAGAGAATGCTCAAAAAGGATTAAAATATTATTGTAGGGAACTTCTTGTAGATTAACAGAAAAATAGGTAAAATATTTTAGTTAAGTTAAATATAAAAATAAATGAGAGTCACCTTAGAGTGGCTCTTATTTTGTATATTTTTAATAAACAGTATATAACAGTTGACAACACACATCAACTGTTATATACTGTTTATCACAAAGGAGAAAAGAAAAATATGCATATTATATTAAATCATTCTTCCATGGTTCCGATTTACGAACAGCTTATGGAGCAGATAAAGTCAGAGATTATCCAGTCTGTATTAAAAGAGGGAGAGGCACTTCCGTCTGTGAGGACGCTTGCAGGGGAACTTCGCATCAGCGCGCTGACTGTAAAGAAAGCTTATGACAAGTTAGAAGAGGAAGGCTTTGTTACGACTGTTCACGGAAAGGGAACATATGTGACTGCTTCGGATAAACAGCTTGCGTTGGAGGCGAGAAGAATTGCTGTGGAAGAGGACTTTGACAAAGCCATTGACCGGGCAGTGGCAATTGGGATGGAGAAAGAAGAAATCTTAGAGGTTGTAAAACTCATACTTGATGAGAAATAGAAAGGCGAATTATGATAACAATGCAGAATGTCCGAAAAAAATATAAGGACTTTGAACTGGAACTATCCTTGGAAATACCAGAGGGGAGAATTACAGGGTTTGTAGGAAAAAATGTTCCAAGATACATACTGAAAGCATGATCCACTACTTAGAGGATTATATGTACTGTACTAGAAAACTGGGGCTTTATGTGCAGTTAGTAGCATAAATTATATAGGGGTTATCTAAATATATTTACCTCCTGTGATTAAGTTATATAAAGACTAAATCACAGGAGGTTTATTTTTATGATAACAGTAGAAAAACTGGAAAAAGGTACTTATTTTGATGATGCTTTTAAGATCTCATTTAGATACGATCCCACTACTGTAGCTAAGGTAAAAGAGCTGGCAGAGCGGAGATACTTACCAGAGGATAGAGCGTGGGAGATCCCAGCACATGAGCTACCAGCTCTCATAGAGAAAGTAGGGCTTAGCAATATCAAAAGTGAGGAGGCTGTAGTACAAGCTCTCAATACTAAGGAGATTGAGGATAAAAGGCAGGCTACACAGGAGAGGCTAAAGGGTATTAAGCCTGTTAGAGATTTTGATTTTAAAACAGCTCCCCTCCCTCATCAGATTGAGGCTTTTAATTATGGAATGGAGAAAAACTCTTTACTTATCGGAGATGAGCAGGGCTTAGGCAAGACAAAGGAGAGTATTGATATTTGTGTAGCCAGAAAGAAAGAGCTCATTAAAACCCTTATTGTATGCGGAGTGAACTCTGTAAAATATAACTGGGAGAAAGAGATCCAGATCCACTCTAACGAGGGCTGTGTAATGGTAGACGGTAAGACAATGGATGTTAGAGTACAACAGCTAAATGATTGGTACAGAGGCTCCTCTTATTTTGGGATTATCAATATTGAGAGCCTCAGAAATGAAAAAATACAAGATGCTCTCTATCTGGGGATTAAGGATGGATATATAGGGGCTATTATTGTGGATGAGATCCATAAGGCTAAAAACGGAGGCTCTCAACAGGGAAAAGCTCTTAGATTTTTAAAAGCTCCAGTTAAGATAGGATTATCTGGTACTCCAATGAATAAAGCGGAGGATCTGTGGAATATCCTTACATGGCTGGGAGTAGAGAGGAGATCCTTTTATAGTTTTAGAAATGCCTATTGTACTATGGGAGGTTTCGGGGGCTATAAAGTAATCGGATATAAAAACTTAGATAGCCTCAATGCTGAGTTAAATACTGTAATGATTAGAAGAAAGAAAGAGGAGGTACTAGATCTCCCTCCTAAGCTGTACAGTACTGAGTATGTAGAACTTACCACAGCTCAGAAAAAACAGTACAGGGATATTAAAAATGGCATTGTAGCGGATATGGAAAATATCTTAGCCTCTGTTAATCCTCTTAACTGTACTCTCCGCCTCAGACAGCTTACCAGCGGTAATCCTAACTTAACGGAGGATAGCCCTAAACTGGATCGTATTAAGGAGATGCTGGAAGAGGAGATTATCCCTAACGGTCACAAGGCTATCATATTCTCTCAGTGGAGCACGATAGCTAAGGATCTGGGGATAGAGCTTAGTGAATATGATCCGATTGTGATTACAGGAGAGGTACATCCAGAACAGAGGCAGAAATTGGTAGATAATTTCCAGACTAACCCACACTGTAAAGTAGCTATAGGAACTATCGGAGCTATGGGTACAGGATTAACCCTAAATAAAGCCTCTTATGTATTCTTTATGGATAAAGCGTGGAATAGCGGAGATAATGCACAGGCTGAGGATAGAGCCCACAGAATAGGTACGGTAGGGGCTGTAAATGTAATCTCTATGGTGGCTAAGGGTACCATAGATGAGGCGGTAGAGGATTACTTGTTAGAAAATAAAGATCTCATTGATCGAGTAGTAGACGGTAAAGGATCTAAGCAGGATATTAAAACCATCCTTAACAAATTACTTAGCATTTAATATACAGGTGTGGTATAATAACTCAAAATGGAGGTACATAATGAGAGCGATAACAATAGATGCAGATACAGGAAAAAGAGTATACACAAGGAAAGAGGTAGCGGATCTGGTAGGAGCCTCTACTCAATCTATCCGCCTCTGGGAAGATGCTGGAGCTATTCCAGCCAGTGTAAGAGATGAGGGAGGCTATAGATACTGGTATGAGGAGGATCTGGAGGCTATAAAGGCTTATGCCTCATTACCGAGAAAAGCAAAACTTAAAAAGTAACCCTAAGTGTGAGGAGAGTGTAACAGCTCTCCTCTTTTTTTTGCCCTTAATTTTGAGGGCTATCTAAAAATTTACCGTTTGTGTGATTAGGTTAAGTATCAAAAGAAAAGGAGGTAAGCAGGATGCTTAAAATCAGTTTTACAAATGCTGAGGTATCGGATCACGGATACGGTTTAGAGGTAAATGGTAAATCCTTAGAGGATATTATCTCTACCGCCTTAGGAACTAGGGTAAAAGGTAATGGCGGTTACGGATCTGGATTACCTAGCTTTAGCTCTAATAGCTGTGATGTAACGGTTACTATCAATCCACACGATAAAGAGTGTGAGATTGAAACAGAGGATAACGTGTGGCACAGCGTAGAGGAAATGGAGGCAGAAAAGAGTGAGCAGTTTCAAGAGGAAAATGCAGAGGCAGATCCAGAAAAATAATGGTACCCTCCTCCACAAAAAGGTAGTAGCTAGAAAGATGGGCTGTAAATCCGTGGAGGAGTATAACCGTAGAATGGCACGCAGAGAAAAGAATTTAAAAGAGATGGAGGATAACAAAGATGGCAAATGATTTTACAGCAAGGGTAGCAGGTATCAGCGTAGAGCTGGGTATGAGTGTACAGAATAAGAGTGGTATCTGGTGTAAGCCTACAGTTAAGATGGATCTTAAGATTGATGGAGGTACGAGCCCTCAGCAGAGAGAGGCTATCATTAAACAGGCTTTTGATGAGGTTTGTGATAACATTGAGAAAACCATCTCAGAGATGGAGTAATACTTACAGGGGGGGGGAGAGTATCTCTCCTCTCTCCTTAACTGGAGGTAATTATGGCAAAACAGATAAAAGTAAGAGAGGATAATTACTTTGCTGTACAGGGCTGGATGGTAACAGAGCTAAAACTAAAGGGTAACGCACTTATGCTCTATGCGATCATCTACGGATTTTCTCAGACTACTAACACAGCTTTTACAGGGAGTGTAGATTACCTCTGTGAGTGGCTGGGTGGTGTATCAAGACCTACGGTAATTAACACTTTAGATAACCTAGTTAAGCAGGGGCTCCTCACTAAGAGCAGTACCACTAAAGGAGCTCTCATTTACAACAGCTATACAGCTTTAAGACCGAGTAAAAAAATTTTATCCGATGAAGATCCAACGAGTAAAAAAACTTTACCCGATACGAGTAAAAATTTTTTACTCAATAAAGATAGTAAAGATAATATAGAAAAATCCATCTCTAAAGAGATGGAGGGCAAAGCCCCTAAAAAGAGATCTTATAGTACTATCTTAGAGGATCCTGTTAATAAGTTTGTGAAAGAGGCTCTTAGTAAATTTATACAGTACTGTAGGGGTAAAAACTATACGCCTAAGGTAACTACTGTAGAAAAGTTTGCTAGTACTCTTAGAGATAATGCTGGAGAGGATCCTGTAGTGGCTCTGGCTATTGTGGATCAGAGTATAGATAAGGGATGGAAAGATCTCTATCCACTTAAGAACTATGGTAGACAGGGAAAGCCTACAGCGGTTAGTAAAAAGTTTAGCGGTAATACCCTTAAAGATGCTGAGGGTAAGGATATTGTGTTTAAGTAATCTGGAGGAGGGTGTAAAAGCTCTCCTCTAAATTTTTACCTCTTTTGTGATTAGGATTACTCAAAAGGAGGTAAAAGCGGATGAAATGCTATGCAAGTGATTATTGCCAGAAAGATAAAAGCTCCTGTAGTGATGTATGCGGAGGCTACAGAGTACTTAGAGCTTTATACAATTTAAGCAGGATCCCAGAGAGATACCGTTATACTATCGCTCTTAAGCCAGAGAATGGAGAGGATCTGGAGGCGTTTACAACACTGGATAATTATAAAAATGATGTGCTCAGTATGGTAGATGAGGGCAGAGGTTTATATATCTGGGGAAAGAGTACAGGGAATGGTAAAACCTCATGGGCTTGTAAGATTATGAGTTACTTTTTCAGAAAGATAGCTTTTAATACAGGGCTGGAAAATGAGGGGCTATATATTTTTCTCCCCACTTTCTTAGAAGATCTCAGAGATAACTATGATAACAAAGATCCAGAATTTGATGAGGTACTCAGAATGATAAAAACCTGTAGGCTCCTTATCATAGACGATATAGGAGCAGAGAGGGTAACAGATTGGGTAAGGGAGAGGATGGTAAGTATTATAAATACCAGAGTATCTAATAACCTCACTACGATCTATACCAGTAACCTCTCTCCAGAGGAGCTTAGGGGCGAGTTAGGGGATCGGATAGCCAGTAGAGTATTGGGATCTTCACAGGTAGTAGAAATTACAAGCGGAGATAGGAGGGGATTATAAATGGCTAATATGATTGAGCAGAGCTTACTCTGTAAAGTATTAGATGCTCCAGATCTGGAGATCCTCCACTCTAACGGAGTAATAGAGGAGATGTTTCTTACCTGTAAGGATGAGATCCATTTTATCATAGAGCATTACAACAGCTATAAGCAGATGCCAGATAAACTAACCTTTTTAGGCAGGTTCAAAGATTTTCAAATGCTGGAGGTTACAGAGAGTACAGATTACTTAGTATACAAGCTCAAAGAGGCTTACACATATACTAAGCTGGTGCCTCTGATTGAGGATACAGCAAAGGTAGTAAAAGAGGATAGTATTAAGGCTATCCAGTACCTCAAAGAGGAGATAGAAAAGCTGGAGAAATCCGTACCAGTGAGCAGGAATAAAGATGGCTATGATATTATCTCTAACGCTGGAGATCGCCTTACAGAGTATAAAAAGCGTTGTGAGGTAAAGGGGCTTATAGGTATTCCTACAGGTATCCCTAAGCTGGATGAGATTACTAATGGCTGGCTCTGGGGAGAGGATCTGGTAGTACTCACAGGGCGTACTAATGTAGGTAAAACATGGATCGGAGAGTACTTTGCTACTATGGCGTGGAATATGGGTTATAAGATCCTTATGTACTCTGGAGAGATGAGTACCGCTATGGTTGGTTTTCGTTTCGATACTCTCAATAAGCACTTTAGTAACATGGGGCTCCTTAATGGATCTGGTACTCTGGGAAAGAAACCAGATACAGACGGAGCAAAGTACTTACAGGAGGATTATGAGAAGTACATAACACAGCTCCAGCAAAAGAGTGGATTTATCGTAGTTACTCCAGATGATTTTGAGGGGCGTAAGCCTAATGTGGATGAGATCAAGAGCTTAGCTATTAAGCATGGGGCGGATATGATTGTAATAGATCAGCTCTCTCTTATGAGTGATAAGCGTAGGGCGGATATACCTAGAATAGCTTATAACAATATCTCAGAGGATCTCTTTTTGATGAGTAAGGAGCTTAAAAAGCCTGTACTCCTTATGGCACAGGCTAACCGTGAGGCAGTTAAGAACCGTAAAAAAGGAGAGAGCCCAGAGCTCCACGATCTGGCAGAGAGTGACGGTGTAGGACAGAACGCCACAAGAGTATTATCTCTATCTGTGATAGATGGCACTCTTAAGATCAGTGTTAAGAAAAACAGATATGGTATCAATAACAAAGAGGTACTTATGATCTGGGAAGTAAACACAGGATACCTTAAGCCTCTCCTTAGTGAAAATCCAGAGGAGAGCACAGAGGATAAAAAGGATGATAAACCAGATGGAGAAAAGGGTAAAGGAGGAGAGAAAGATTATGGTTTCTAAAGGCGGAGTACCTAAAGGGAGGATCATCCCTGTATATCTTACAGATGAGGGAGATGTGTACCCTATTTATTTACATGAGATGGGAGAGTTAGAGATTATCCAGAGGCTTGTAGCAGGTATCTTAGATAATAAGATTGTGGTAGATACTAATACCAGAATTAACTCAGAGAATGATAAAATCTCTATTTTTGATTTGAGTAAGAAAAAATAATAAAAATCTCTCTAAATGTTACCTCTTTTTCTGATTAGGTTAAGTAAATCGGAAAAGGAGGTACTTTTTTATATGACGATTACAAGTAAAGAAGTAGCGGAGATGCTGGGAAAGAGGCACGATAACCTTTTAAGAGCGATCCGCAAATATATTACACAGTTAGGAGATGAGGCTCCTAAGTATTTCTCAGAGGATCCAGATAAGGGCGGTAGATTATACCACATTACTAAGGCTGGCTGTGATCTTATGGCAGGGCGTATTATCGGAGCTCAGAGTGAGGTTTTCAAGGCTAAGTATGCTCCAGTGTTTGGAGAGGAGGCTCCTGTAGAGGTGGTAGAGGAAAAGCAGGATGAGCCACAGGAGAAAGCCTACACAGTAGAGGAGGTAGCTCAGATCTTAGGCTGTAGTGAGAGAAATGTTTATAGAAATATCCAGAGCGGAAAGCTGGAGGCGGTAGAGCGTGAGGTAATGATCCCTACTCTTAAGAAGTTTGTAACAGAGGAGGCTCTGGAAAAATATAAAGCAGGGAGGGCTAGTTAATGAATTACTTTGAAATGAAATGGAGGCTCTCCGCTTGCAGAATACAGGCAGGATACTCACAGGCAGAGGTAGCAGAGATCTTAGGCTGTAGTGATAAGACTATTGTTAGCTGGGAAACAGGTAAGACAGCTCCTAAGATGGAGAAAGCACAGGAGCTTAGTGATCTGTACGGTATCCCTCTGGCTTATATGGATTTTTCAAAGGCTGGAAACTCTACACCTCTTAGAGAGCGTGAGAGTGAGCCACAGATCCCAGCTTTTTAATTTATAGGAGGAAAAAAAGATGATTAAAGGACAGTTTGCAAAAAATTTACACAAAGCAGTTTCAGAGAGAGGGATTAAGCAGGTAGAGCTTGCTAAGGTGCTGGAGGTACCGCCTACTACAGTAAATGGGTGGATGAGAGGAGCCCATTTACCAGACATTGAGAAGTTAATGGAAATTTGTGATTATTTGAAAATGCCTGTAGGAGAGATGTTAGGAGATCATAGACATATTAACGATTTAGACGAGGTTAAGCATCTTATGGATGTATCGCTTAAACAGAAAGCCTATATTGAAAATTTAGAGGCGGAGCTTAATGAGTGTAAAATGTTAAATAATCAGCTTATGAGCGATCTGGATGCAGATGAGGGGCTTGCAGAAATTTGTGTGAATGAGTTTATTGCAGATACCATAAAGGCTGTAAAAGACGTTGGCGTAAAGAAGATTACGGTTGAGTTTTGATAAAGAAAAAGAGCCAGCTTTTGCAGGCTGGCTCCATCCAGAGGATTACTCCTCTTTAAGATTTTGTAGCTCATTGATGCGTTGAGCTAATCCCTTAAGTAGCTCCAGATCCTTATCTGATAGTGAGATAGATAGCTTAAATAAATCGTATAGAGAGGGCTTACTCTCTAAGATCTTTGAGATTAAAGCAGGATCAGTAGAAAACTTTTCCTGTGAGAAAATCTCTGGATCTCTTAGGAGATCCGTAGCATCTATCCCTAGATAAGTTGCTACAGCCTCAATCCTATCCATTCTAGGAGTGTTCTTTCCAGTACACCATTGAGAAACTGTAGAGGAGCTGTAGTGGAGATCGTTGATTAGATCTTGCTGAGTTTTACCTTTTACCGCTAGGTAGTAGGTAAGTGCTTTAGCAAATGTACTCATTGTTTTTACACCTCCTCTCCTTTGAGGGATAAGTTAATTATACAGTATTACAGAGAAAAAGTAAAGTAAAACAGAGATAAAACTCTGTAAAACAGAAAATTAGGTATTGACATCTCTGTAAAACAGGATTATATTATAATTGTTCTCTGAGAAACAGAGAGAACACAGAGGGGGTACTCCCCTCATATATTTTTGCTATCAATCTCTATTAAACAGAGAATGATATACAATAAAACAGAGATAAAGGAGGTACAAGCTAATGAATTTAGCAGAGTTAAAGGAGGCTTATAAAGCCAGAAAGTTAGCCTTAGACAGTGCAAAGAAAGAGGAGGAGAAATACAAGGCACTCCTTAAGGATGCGATGTTAGAGGCTGGAGAAAGTGATTACACGGATGAGGCTGGATACCGTTTTGAGCGAATTGTGCAGGAGCGTAAGAGCATGGATGAGGAAAAGCTCTTAGCAGAACTCCATGAGAGAAACCTTACTAGCTGTATCGCAACTAAGGAGGTTGTAGATGAGGATGCAACTCTTAAGGCGGTAGAGGCTGGAGAGTTGCCACAGGAAGTATTAGCAGATGCCTTAAAGGTAACAGAGGTAGTAATGCTTAAGCTCACAGCTCCTAAAAAGGCAAAGGCTAAAAAGTGATAACGATCTGGAAAACTCCAATAGTAGCCACAGTAGAGCAGGTACTTAAGGATCTTAAGCTCCAGCTCTACGGAGCAGGGCTACTTAAGGAGATTAAAAACACAGGATCGGATCTTATGTGTACTTGCCCTTTTCACGCAAACGGTAAGGAGCATAACCCATCTTGCGGAGTGCTCCTACAGCAAAAGGTAACAAAGGATAAGACCTATGAGGCTGGTACGGTGCATTGCTACACCTGTGGATACACAGCGGATCTACCTCAGTTTGTAGCGGATTTATTAGGGCTGAGTAGCCCAGTAGAGGGCTTTAAGTGGCTGGTAAATCAGTACAACTACCAGACGGAGGAGAGAGAGCTCCCAGATCTGGATATGTACAGAGGCTCCACAGCTAAATCCTCAGTACTGGAGGAGAGCTTAGTAAAGCAGTACACACAGAACCTCCTACAGAGTGAGGAGGCGTGTAGGTACTTACATAAAAGGCGGATAGCTAACTGGGTGTTAGAGGCTTATGAGCTGGGGTTTGATCCAGAGGATAAAACAGTACTTTTCCCTGTAAGGGGCATGGATGGGAAAGTGATCTTTTACAAGGGCAGGAGCATAGCTGGAAAGCATTTTTATAACGCAAAAGAGGTAGATAAAACCTCCGTAGTGTTTGGGCTCTGGGAGATCCTAAACGGATCTTTTAGCTGGGGTACAGCGGATCAGATAGAGGAGGTTTGGATTACAGAGAGTGAGATAGATGCTCTCAGCCTTATCTCTTATGGAGTACCAGCGGTAGCCATCATGGGATCACATATCTCAGAGGATCAGTGTAAAGAGCTGGAGCGTACACCTTTTAGGCGGTTTGTACTTGCCACAGATAACGATGATGCAGGGAGAAAAGGAGCCTCCCAGATCAAGAGGTTACTGATACCTAAAGGTTTTCGGTTTATCAACCTCAAATGGCATACGAGCCTAAAGGACATTAACGATCTTGTCAAAGAGTACGGAGATGGCTGGAAAGACCATCTCACAGGATATTAAAGGAGGAAAACAGGATGAGTAAAGGATTTATTACAGGAACAAATGAGGAACTTATTAAAGCGTACAAAGAGAGTAGAGATGAGAGCTATCTTAAAGAGCTCATAGAGGCTAACAAGGGGCTTATTAACCTTTTGGTATCCCCTTATTTAACCTCTATCCCTAATTCTGAGTTAGAGGATCTTACAAGTGAGAGTTATATACCGATGCTTAGAGCTATAGAGGATTACGATCCAGAGCAGGGAGTAGCTTTTTCTACTCTCCTTAAGGTTTATGTACGTCAGCACCTTAACCGTTTATACAACGAGGCTACACGCCAGAAAAGATTTACAGGTACCACTCCAGATAGCTTAGATCGGTTATCTGAGATCAATAAAGAGGGTGGTACAGAAACAGATAGCACTTTTGAGGTAGAGTGTAAGGATTTTAGCTCTGTAGAGTTTATGGATCTCTTAGATAGTTTACAGCTCAATGATAAGGAGCAGGTAGCGGTAAATATCCTCATGGCTGGAGGAGCTAAGGGAGAGATTGCTAAGGCTCTCAATATTACTAATGCTACCGTGAGCTGGCATATCAAGAACCTTAAAAAGAAATTTATTTTAGCTGGTTATCAATATGCTGTCTAAATAATCTGGACGGATGTGATTAAGTTATTTATCACGAAAAGCGAGGAGGTAAGCGGTATGAGTAGTTTAAGAACCCTGTTAGCCATCTTAAAAGGAGAGGCTGTAGTGCTTACTAAAAAGAGTGAGCATAAGGCGGATGTGCTGGTAGGAAAGAATGTGGATAAGCGTTTTGCTATCAACAGCATGGTAGGAGCTGTAAAGGCTTTGATGCTGTAGTTATAGAAAAAAATAATCAAGGAAAAACAGGAGGATACAGAAATGGGATTACAGGATCTTATTAACAAGTATGACAATGGAGGATTTTCTAAAACAGGCTGGTTTCAGTTAAAGGATGATGGAGATACAGCTACAGTACGCCTCCTCCATAAGGGAGAGGTAGGAGTAAAGGATGGAGAAACAGATTATGATTTTCCCATCTACGAGGTACACAAATTAGATGTAGACGGTAGCGGTAGAGATCGTACTTGCCTCTGTAAAGGAGAGAGCTGTGAGTTTTGTAAGAGCGGTAATAAGCCTCAGCTTAGAATGTTCTTACAGATGATTAACAAGGATGAGAAAGATAAGGATAAGCAGGTACAGCTCTGGGAGAGAGGCTTAACAGATATTAAGAACCTTATCGGCTTAGCTGGAGAGTACGGAGATCTCACTAAGAGAGATATTAAGATTAAGAGATCTGGAGCAAAGGGTAGCCTTAAGACTACATACCAGTATTTCCCTAAGGATCCTAGTGAGATGGAGATCCCAGAGCCTCAGAACTTAGTAGGCTCACTTATCTTAGATCTGGATCGTGAGGATCAGATTAAGGCTATCGAGGGTAGATTACAGCTTAACAAGGGTAACAATAACGATAGTAACAATGACAGCGGAGCAGGAGCTACAAGAGTATTTTAAGGCAGGGAGGGAGGCTAAAAACCTCCCTCTTTTATTAAACAGGAGGATACAGGATGGCAAGAGAGATACAGGTAGATATGAGTAGAGAGAGCGTGGATCTGGAGGATCTTAGTAGCCGATTAGCTCATAAAAAAGTATGTAATATAAATTTGAAAAGAAACCAGAATACCTTACTTAAAGGGCTGGAGGTAATAAATGAGCTGGTAAAGAGCGGTAGGCTCCATGCTGAGGGAGAGTATGAGATTATCCGTACTCCAGAGAGGCTTAAGGAGGTAATGGAAACCTACTTAACTGGAGTAAGTGAGTATGTACTGGATGTGGAAACTACAGGGCTGGATGTGTATAACGATATTTTAGTAGGTATCTGTTTATATAATCCAGATCTCCCTAGTTTCTATGTACCGTTTAATCATACGGATCTCCAGAATAAAAGAGTTGAGGGGCAAATGACAGAGGAGGAGTGTAAGGCGGTTATGCTCCCTTATCTGGCTAACGGATCCCTTAAGTGCATCAATCATAATATTAAGTTTGATGATAAAGTAGTTACTTTCCAGTGGGGGCAGAGGATAGCTAATGTATGGTGGGATACTAATATAGCTGGATGGGTACTCAATGAGAATGAGAAACACGGATTAAAACCGATGTATAACAAGTATATCCTCAATGGGGAGGGCTCAGATGAGGATTTTGGAGATCTCTTTGAGGGTATCCCATGTAACTATATCCCTATTGATATTTTTGCTATTTATGGTGCTAACGATGGTTTTAAAACATGGGCTCTGTATCAATTTCAGAAAAAGTATCTTAGAGAGGATCATCCGAGAGCAGATTATAGAAAGCTCTATCATGTGTTTAGAGATATTGAGATGCCTCTTATTGATGTTTGTATGGATATGGAGCTTAGAGGTGTAGAGATCCGTGAGGATTACGCTAAGGAGCTCTCTGTAAAATTCAATGAGGAGATGGCGGAGAAAGAAAAGCTCTGTGATGAGTATGTAGCTAAGTTTGATAAGTACATAGAGGAAAATCCTACTCTTATGAGATTAACTAAGGGTACTAAGAAGATCAATTATAACAGCCCTCAGCAGGTGGCTTGTTTATTTTATGATATTTTCAAACTGAAAAGCGTATCCAGAAAAGAGCCGAGAGGTACAGGAGATAAGATTGTACAGCAACACAGAAACAAGGCTAAAAAGGCAGGTACTAAAAAGGGAGAGGAGTTTATCCAGTTTTTAGATAACTACCAGAGATATAAGGAGTGCGGAAAGCTCTTAGGAACTTACATAGACAAGATCCCAGAGGTTAAGTGTGCTAAGACTAATGCAGTACATACCACATATAACCAGTACGGAGCAAAAACAGGTAGATTTAGTAGCTCTGATACAGTTACTAAGATCAATTTACAGAATATCCCTAGCCATGAGAAAAGCATCCGTAAGATCTTTAGAGCCAGAGATGGTTATAAGTTTGTAGGTGGAGATTTTAGCCAGATTGAGCCACGAGTACTCTCTTATGTATCTGGAGATGAGGCTATGCAGGAGGCATACAGAGAGGGTAAAGATCTATATGCTATCATGGGATCTAAGGTTTATGGAGTGCCTTATGAGGATTGTAGAGAGTTTTATCCAGATGGTACGGTAAACGCTGAGGGTAAACACAGGCGTACAACTATGAAAAGTGTACTTTTAGGTATCATGTACGAGCGTGGAGCTAAAGCCATCGGAGAGCAGTTTGATAGATCCGCAGAGTGGGCTCAGAAACTTATTGATGATTTTTATAAGAGTTTTCCTAAGATCCAACAGCTCCGCCTTAAGGTAGAGAAGATGGCGGAGGAGTACGGATATGTAACTACCATACAGGGCAGAAAGAGAAGATTGCCAGAGATGCAGTTACCAGATCACGATGATTACCGCTATCAAGAGGCTCACAGGCAGAGCCTTAACGCTGTAATACAGGGATCCAGTGCGGATATTATGAAATTAGCTATGATCGCTATTTACAATGATCCTCAGTATAAGGCTCTGGATTGCCACATGGTAATAACCGTACATGATGAGTTAATCATGGAGGTACCAGAGGATCATATTAAGGAGGGAGCAGATCTATTAGTAAATACTATGAAAAGAGTAGGACACAGCCTTATAGATCTCCCTATGAGCGTAGATGCTGAGGTAAATGATTACTGGTACGGAGAAAACTTAGCGGATGAGTATTTAGAGGAGGAGTAAGCCTATGGGATACTTTCCTTTACCAGAGCTAAAGGGTAAGCCTAACAGGATCTTTGTAGATGGTAAAACTCTAAATCAGATAGCTAAGGAGAGCGGTATAAGGCTGGATACCGTACAGCATAGATATAGCAGAGGTATAAGAGATTATGAGGGCTTAACAAAGCCCTCTCATATCAGAGTAGAGCACGAAAAGGCACAGAGGAAAACCTACTCTATAATGAGTGCTGGAGAGAGAGTAATGGAGAGGATCTGGGAGCTGGATATACCTCTCCAGACTATCTCCGATAAAACAGGGATAAGCAGATCCACAATATATGCTTTTCTGTATAACGGTACAGATCTTAGCAGTATGAGGCTTGCTAAGATCTGTAGCCTTTTAGGATTATCAATGGATTATGTAATGGGATTAAAACAGGAGGATAACTAATATGAGTATGATGGAATGGGCTAAAAGAGAGGTAGAGATAGCATCTAAGAGAGAAAGATGGGATAAGCCAGAGAGTGAGTGGGATTATGGCTGTGCTTGCTATGATAGTGCTCTTAAGGCGTTTGAGAGCCTTTGTGGAGATGGTCACAGCGGTTTTAGTATCGGCATTACAAAGGGGATCCTTAATAGATTGATAGAGGGAAAGCCTCTTACTCCGATTGAGGATACAGAGGATGTATGGAATGTATGTAACAGAGGAGAAAATGGTGGAGTAGCTACATACCAGTGTAAGCGTATGAGTAGCCTGTTTAAGGATGTATACCCAGATGGTACAGTAAAATATCACGATAACGATAGATATTATTGTATTAAATGGGATGATCCTAACCTGTGTTGGCATAATGGTTTTATTGGTAAGATTTATAGTGAGATGTTCCCTCTTACTATGCCTTATATGCCATCTAATAAAGCGGATGTGATTGTATGTGATGAGCTCCTCACAGATCGTAAAAACGGAGATTTTGATACTTTAGCTGTATTGTATATCCAGAGATCTCACGGAGAAAAGGTAGAGGTAAACAGATACTTTAAGGAGGGAGAAAAGAGCTTTATAGAGATCTCTCCAGAGGAGTATGAGGAGCGTAAGAAGATGCACGAAAAGAGGCAGGAGCAGGAGGCTAAGGCACAGGATGAAAATTAGATATAACCGTTTTGCTGTATTTCCTGTGATGTGTCACGATTGCCATAGGTATATCTGGATGGAGCCTTATAGGAGGGCTGATGTGTGGCATAACTTGTTAGATAGATATGTAAAGAAAACTATCTGTAATGAGTGCCTTAAAAAGTATGATGTAGGAGGTAAACAGTGAGATATAAAGTATACGATGAGGAAGATAAGAAAGAGAGAACTCTGGAGGAGTGCGTAACTCCTTTGGAGGTAGGATCTGTAAGGAGAGTGCAGGTTAAAAAGGGAGATACCAGAGAGGTACATCATTTTAGAGTATTGGAGGAGTTAAAGAGTGTTTGATTTTAACGGAGAAAATTTAAAGGTAGGAGATAAGGTAATAGTGTATCAGAGCCACTTTAGCAGTAAAGCCTATTATGTAGGTACTGTAGTAAAAAGAACTCCTACAGGGCTCTTAGATATAGAGTGGGGGAATGGTAGAAAAGAGAGATTTAAGAGTAATGGGTATGAGTATCATAGATCCTCTGGATACGGTAGAACCTCATTTTATTTAGAGCCCTATACTGAGGAAAGAGGTAGGCAGGTTATACAGGAAAATAAGAGAAAGTGTATGGTAGGTTGGCTTAAGGAGTTTGATTATACAAAATTATCTTATGAGGAGGCAGAGCAGGTATATACTCTGGTAGCAGGTTTGAAAAATTCATAAAATTAGTATCTAAGGAAACCTCCTTTATGTGATTAGGATCGATCAAAACATAAAGGAGGTTTTTCTATTGAAAGTAGATATTTTTAACACAGAAAACAAATATAAGATAATCTATGCAGATCCAGCATGGTTATACAGGGATAAGGCGGTAGCAGGGGGTAGAGGGGCTGGATGCCATTATACAGTAACCAGCTTAGAGGATATAAAGGCTCTCCCTGTGGAAAAGCTGGCAGATGATGATAGTGTGCTTTTTATGTGGGTTACGATGCCATTTTTAGAGGAGGCTTTTGATGTGATGAGATCATGGGGCTTTGAGTATAAAACCTGTGCTTTTACATGGATAAAGCAGAATAAGAAAGCAGATACTCTCTTTTGGGGTATGGGTAATTGGACTAGGGCTAATGCGGAGTTATGCTTATTAGGTGTAAGAGGAAAGCCTAAGAGAATGGATGCAGGAGTACACAGTGTAATTATGAGCCATATAGAGGAGCACAGTAAGAAACCAGCGGAAACGAGAGATAGGATTGTAAAGTTAATGGCAGGGGGGGGGCTACCTAAAATAGAGCTCTTTGCAAGACAGAGTATAGATGGCTGGGATTGTTGGGGAAATGAGGTATAAGAATTGTAGGAGGTGTAAAAAGCCTCCTCTTTTTTTTTATCTAAATTTACTTACCGTTTGTGATTAGGTTACTTATCAATCAAAACAGGAGGATCAAGGATGGTAAGACAGATTAAAAGAAAATGGAGAAGATTTTACAGAACTCATAGAGAGGGCTGTGAGTTGGTAGGAGATTTTATTGGAGCTGTAAGTATTTTTGTAGTTTTATTTGAGCTCTATATCATCGGAGTTATGTTAGGAGGTCACTAATGGGAAATGTAATTTTAGGGCTTTTGTTAGTCGGCTATATAGTGGTTACTATCGTAAATCTTGTAATTGAGGTAAAGAGAGATAAAGAAACCAGACCTCTAAGGATAAGAGAAAGCAGATCTCAGATGTATTTAGCTTTTGAGCTTGCCAGATTTAATAAAAATATTGAAAAAGCCAGAGAGGAGGCGGAAAGGTAATGGGATTAAAGAGCTTAATAGCAGTAGCACAAGGAAAAAATGCAGAGAGCGTATCCTTTGAGGATAAGTTTCTTAAAAATTATGAGGAGGCTGTAAAGGCTAAGGAGCTGGAGGAGAGGCAGATAGCCCCATCTGAGTATATCCGCCCATCTTCTATGTATGGCTGTGAGCGTATGTTATTTTTCCAGAGAGTACATGGAGGCTCCCAGAACGGAGAGCAGAGTGAGGTAAATCTTATTGAGATATGCCAGAGCGGTACAGATAGGCACTTAGACATACAGCATATAGTAGAGCGTATGGAGGGCGTAGAGTGTTTAGATCTGGAGGAAATGGTAAAAGAGGCACAGGCTAAAGGCATTAAAACAGAGTTTGTAGGCTGGAATGAGGATCATACAGAGGGCAGGTGTAAAAATGATGAGCTCTCTATCTATTTCCAGCCAGACGGAGTTATTAGATTTAATGGTAAGGATGTAATCTTAGAGATTAAAACAGAGAGTACTTATCAGTTTAGTAACAGGTATGAGCCTAAGGCGGATCATAAGTGGCAAGCTACTTGTTACGGTATGGGGCTGGGGATAGATTATATCCTTTTCTTTTACGAGGATAGAAATTTCTGTAAAAAGAAACCGTACCTCTGGAAAATAACCGATGAGATGAAACAGGCAGTACTTAACAAGATACGAACTGTAAACAATGCTTGTAAAACAGGGATCCCTCCAGAGAAAGATGATAGCAAGTGTACTTACTGTAGATATAAAAATGAGTGTGCTTTAGTGGATGCTGGTAAGTGGGTACATCCTAACCCTCCAGAAAAGCCTAAGACAGCCCAGAAAGATACAAACAGAAAAAAGGCTAATAAAGTCTACAGGTAAAAAGAAAAAAGCCTCTACAGGGCGTAGAAAGGCTGTAAAAGAGGAGGATTAAGATATGGATAAAGATAAAGAATTTAAGATAGAAGATGTGATAGAAATTTTGGGAGATCTTAATGGGCATAAGGAACATTTAGAGGAAACAAAAAAGCAGAGTGATTGGTTTTTACTTACTAAGCTAGAGTGTGAGTGCCTTATTTCTCTATTAGAAAAGGCTGTAGAGGGTGTACAGGATGGCAAGTAATAACATCGGTAAAACCTTTGAGCAGGAGTTTAAGGAGTGTGTACCTCCAGATTATTACCTGTACCGCCTAAAGGATGATACAAGCGGATTTTATGGAGTATCTAATCCGTGTGATTATATCCTTTTCAGATCTCCTTATCTCTTTCTGGTAGAGCTTAAAACTCATAAGGGAAAGAGCATACCGATAGCTAAGATCAGACCTAACCAGATACAAGGAATGGAGAAAGCTACTCATTATGAGGGAGTGTATGGAGGCTTTTTAATCAATTTTAGAGAGCTGGAGGAAACATATTACATAACCGTACAGGATGTGATCCAGTTTACTCAGACAGAGGAGAGAAAGAGCATACCTGTAGAGTGGTGCAGGGATCACGGAGTAAAGATAAAGCAGAAAAAGAAAAGAGTGAGATACAGCTACGATCTGGAGAGCTGGTTAAGTAGATATTTTGGAGGTGTGAAATGAAAGTAACTCAGTGTACAGGAGAGGGTATGGGATCGTGTAAACGATGCTCTGATAACGGAAAATGGAATATGAATTGGATGTGCTTTTTATACAAGATTGAGGGCTATGAGGGTTGTTATTGTTCTGATTGTGTAAAGAAGATCAGAGAGGAGGCAGGAGATAAGTGTTTAGAAAATTGAGAGAAAAGATCCGCAGACAGAAGTTAATAGAGGCTGAGGTATTAGAAACTCTTAGTAGTATTTGTTTATATTTAGAGGTTGATGCTCATTTTGCTCACAGAGGTAGATATGATGATTATTTTAGTAGCCACGCTAAACAGTTACGGATCTTTTCTGAGAGCCTTAGAGATGAGCTGGTAAAGGAGGATGAGAAAAACCGTGATAGGAGAGGATAACATACTTACTCTTACATACCATGATTTTACTACTAGCTGGTGCATGAAAATAAATCTGTATGAGGTATTTTGTGGAATTGAATACAGAGAGTTACCAGATTATGAGCCAGATCCAGATGAGGTAAAGATCACACGCTGGCAGAGAATAAAGAAGATCATACAGCTTATTAAAAAGCATCATTTAGATAAAGAGCTCTTAGAGTTTAAAAGCTGGGTAGAAAATCAAAAGGCGGAGGATGAGAGCTTAAGAGCTAAGTATAAGGCTGGATCAGATGGATATAAGAGCCTCACAAAGAGGATAACTCTTTATAACAGAGCTATAAGGGAGGCGGAGAAATGATACAGAGTGATAAATTAAAGAAAATCATAGCAGAGGTAAAAGAGGAGAGCTCCCCTGTAATAACCCTCTCAAATGAGTTAATAGCAAATTTTAGTAAGGAGCTTGATAGTGCTATCTCAGAGCTGGATATGATTATGGAAAGCATAGGGGAGAACTCTATAGAGGATATACCAGATAGCCAGATAGAGTACTACTGTGTTAAGATCCCAGCCCTTATGTATTATGCAGGGCAGAGAGTAGAGGAGCTGGGTATGCAGGTAGATCTAGCCTCTAATGCTAAGAAAAGTGCTCAAAATGAGGCGATGGTAAAAGTATCTGGTACTGTGCAGGAGAAAAAAGCCAGAGTAGAACAGCTCACGGAGGATAAAGCCTTAGTAGAGGCTATTTATCGTAGAGCTTATAACAGCCTCAAAGTTAAGTTAGAGATGGCTGAGAAGATCTACAGCGGATTAAAGAAATCCCTCTCAAAGAGGATAGCAGAGGTAGATCTGGATAGATTTAGTAAGGATAAATATACCAGAGAGCCAGAGGATCCTATGGAGGATTAAGCCTATGGAGCGGTGGGCTTATGAGTACTTTAGGAGACAAGCCATAGAGGATAGATGTAAGCAGGAGGCACAGTGGCTAATAGATAATCCTAAGGACAGTATCCGTAAAGTGGCTAGAGAATTTTGTATCAGTAAGAGCCAGCTACATAGGGATCTCCATGAGCTCAGAAATATAGATGATGATCTCTATGTACAGTGTAGAAATATTTTAAGGAGGCACAGAAGAAGTGGAGGAAAAGTTAGATAAGTTTTTAGCATATCTGGAGGAGAACGAAGTAGAGATCTCTGGAGAAACAGCTTTTAAGTGTGATGATGGGATTGTACTTTTTAGCCCTAATGAGGGAGGAGGAGTAGATATAGCCATTATCAGAAATGTAGTTGAGTTAAATTACAACTTAGGTATCACGGATGCCGATGTAAACCTCTTTAATACAGAGGTAGGCATTATGCAGGAGTTAGGAGGAGAGCAGTAATGGAGTGTTGCGGTACTTGCGGTAATAATTGTTACGATGGTGGAGAGTTTGTATGTAGCTGTGAGGCTAGTGATGCTTATGGATGCCCTACAGCTTATAACGATACTTGTAATGAGTGGTGTGAGAAAGGAGATAATTAAAATGACAGGAAAAGAGTATGTAGAGTTAGCTATGAGAACTAATGATGGTAACGCAACAGACAGGATCGAAAAGGCTATTGAGCTTTTACATAGACCAGATAAGCCTAAGTGCTTTAAGCCTGTAGTAGAGGATCTGGGAGGAGTGCTTAACGGATGCTTAGGGCTTGCAGGAGAGGCAGGAGAAACTCTGGATATGATTAAAAAGTGGATTTTTCACGAAAAGGATCTTGATAGAGATCATCTTAAAAAAGAGCTGGGAGATGTAATGTGGTATATGGCTATGATCTGTTATAGTTTTGGTTTCGATTTGGATGAGATCCTCCAGATGAATATTGATAAGCTCAAAGCTAGATACCCAGAGGGATTTGATACAGAGAGAGAGCTAATCATAGAGCGGAGGGAGATATTTAATGGCGGAGATAGATAACCTCATAGCTGAGGTAAACAAGAAATATAAAACGGATATAATCCGTAAAGCATCGGATCTTAAGGGGATAGAGTTTATCCCCTATACCTCTCCTATGATGAATTACTTAACCAGAGGCGGAGTACCTGTAGGGAGGATCATAGAGCTAGTAGGATTGCCTCAGAGTGGAAAAACTACTACAGCTCTGGATATTATATCTAATTTCCAGAAAAAGTACACAGATAAGTACTGTGTATATCTGGATGCAGAAAATACAATAGATAAGGAGTGGGGAGAAACTCTGGGGGTAGATTGGAGTAAGGTAATCCTCATCCAGCCAGAGAGTGAGTATGGAGAGGAGCTCTTAGATATGCTCCTAGACTACATAAGATCTGGTAAGGTGGGTTTAGCGGTATTAGATAGTGCTCCATTCATTATACCTAAAGCAGTACAGGAAAAAGGCTTAGATGAGAAAAGCTATGGCGGTAACAGTGCTCTTATGAAAGCCTTTTGTGATAAGGCGGTACCGCTCTGTAAGAAAGTGGAGTGTACTTTTCTGATGATTAACCAGCTCAGAGAGAATATTGGAAATCCGTATAAGCCTTATAAAATTCCTTGCGGTACAGCAATAGCTCATGCGTGCTCACAGATCCTATGGTTTACAAAGGGATCCTTACTGGATGAGAAGTATAAAGAGGTAAGTAGCGGATATGCTAACCCTAGTGGTAATCTGGTAAGCGTGAAAGTGGAGAAAAATAAGGTTACTAAAAATGATCGTAGGCTCCAGACTTACACACTTAACTACAGTACAGGAGTGGATGAGATCAAGGATACTCTGGATCTGGCTATCATGCTGGGGATCATCTCACAGGCTGGAGCGTGGTTTAAGGCTATCCTTAAAGACGGAAAAGAGCAGAAAATGCAGGGATTTAATGGAGTGCAGGAGTTTTATTATAATGATCTGGAGGAGCTGGAGTATCTTAGAAAACAGGTATATGAGGCAGGGATGGCATGAGAGAAATAGAGGAAACCTTAGCACATAACCTTAGAGAGGTAAGAGAGAAAAAGGGATACACTCTAAAAGATGTGGTAAAAGGTACAGGATATACAGAGGTAAGTATAAGTAGGTGGGAAACGGGTACACGGATCCCTAAGGCTACAGTACTTTACAATCTGGCTAAATTCTACGGAGTATCTGTAGATAGATTTTTCTGGAAATAAGAGCAGGAGGAGGCAGTAAAAAGCCTCCTCTATTGTTTTATACAGGGGCTATATAAAAAGTACTTGACATTATTATATAGGGGGTATATATTATAAGTGAAGTAAGGAACTAGATACAAACTGAAAGAGAGGTAAACAATATGAGATATAAAGAGGATAACGATAACAGATACAGAGTAAACTTTATGAGAGCTACAGAGGAGCTCATGGATGCCCTCACAGTTGAGAGCTTTATCTCTTACTTAGAAGAAAATGCAGAGTTTGAGGATTATACAGTAGAGTACATTGACGGTAAATGTGTTAAGTGTAGAGCTTATGATCTCACAGAGGAAAACAGTAAGCTCCATAAGGAGTTTTTAGTAACAGAAGATGGCAGAGTATTCTACTGGAGAACCTTATTAGATAAGATCGAGTTAGTAGATGATGAGATCCCAGAGGGAATGGTAGAGGGATTACAGGAGGGAGATACATACAGAAATTTTAATGCTATCTGGGTAGTAGATAAGATTTATACGGTAGATGATCCTACACTTTGGTATGAGCTCAGAATTAAGAGCCATGTAATAAAGAAAAGCCCTATGTATAAAGGGATTGGTACTATGGATTGTGCATATAGCAGGGGAGCCTAAGGGCTCCCAGATAGGAGGGAAATATGTTTACAGTTTATATTAAGAGTGCTGGAGGCACAAAGAAATACTTTACAGAATTTGAAACAGAGGCGGAGGCTGAGAGCTTTTGTAGAGAGTATGGCTGGGAGTGGGTAGATGAGAATGAGTTTGTATGGGATATGGATTATGAGGAGGCGTAAAGATGGCTAAGATCGTTTATCTGAGAACCGATAAAAACGGTACTAAGTATTATGCTAATTACACTTGCCCTAGATGTGGAGGAGCTGGAGGATCTGATAAATGGGCTTTTACAGGCTGGACTTGTTACGAGTGTGGAGGAACTGGAGAAAGCTCTACTCCAGTTATTGAAAAAGAATATACTCCAGAGTATAGAGCTAAGCTGGATGAGAGAGCTAGAAAGAGAGCAGAGGCTAAGAGGGCTAAGCAGGTAGAGGAGTTTAATAACAATCGTTTAGCAATAGCTGAGAAATACGGATTTAATCCAGAGGGTAAGATCTATGTAGTAACAGGTAACACCTATGAGATCCGTGAGGAGCTTAGGGAGGCAGGAGCAAAGTATAGAGGAGGGATTAACTGGTATTTCTTAGAGAAACAGGATAGATACCCTACAATAGAGCTTAGTTATGAGGAGTGCCTTAATATCTATCCAGAGTACGGTACAATGAGCTGGAAAGACCTTACAGAGGTACAGGCAGTACTTAACAGTAAGATACCTACAGAGGAGGATCCTAGCCAGTATGTGGGGCAGGTAGGAGAGAGGTTAGATCTGGTAGTAACTTTTAAGAAAAGATCTACCTATGAGATCCCTAGCTATGCAGGATGGGGTACAGATGCGGTAGGGATCAATGTATTTAGAGATGATGCTGGTAACTGTTTTATCTGGAAAAGTACCTCAGCATTTTTTAATATAGCGGAGGGATCGCAGGTAAGATTGAGAGGAACTGTAAAGGAGCATAGCGATTATAAAGGCACTAAGCAGACTATATTACAGAGATGTAAAGTGGATGCGGTAAAATTATAAAGACAAGGGAGGAGTTAATTAACTCCTCCATAAGGAGGGCTAAGAGATGAGTATACACGGAGTAAATGCTAGACAGCTCCAGATAATAAGTATCCTTAAGGAGGCTAAGTGTACAAATACAGCGGAGCTACAAGAGGAGTTAGGAGTATCTAGGAGAACGATTAGAACGGATATAGCGTATCTAAAGAGAGTGTATCCAGATAAGTTAATAACCCACAGAGGCAGGTATACAGGCGGTTTAGAGTGGGTAGAGTAGGAGGAGCATATGGATCTAATAGAAAGAGTAGAAAGCTATAAAGTGTTATTTAAGGAGTGTAAAGCTCTGGAGCCTGTTAGTACGGCTCTGGCAAAGGGTTATAAATCCGCTACACCTCTCCAGAGATTGGAGATAATCAGAGAGTTAGATACAGAGCTGGCGGAGGTATACAGTGTAGAGATACCTGTTATTACAGCGTGGGTAAGGGATGATAACTATGTACACTCTACAAAGGAGATTTTCTTAGGGGAGCCCTCCTTAGAGGGTTTTCTCCATCAATTTAGGCACCACTTACAAAATAAGGCAAGGGAGCCACAGTATAAGTATTTACTTGTAGAGGATGATCCTAAGGCGGATTATAGGATCCCTTATAAGGATTGTATGTATAGGATGTATGGGGAGGATGATGCCAGAGCGTGGGCTAGGATGGTTATTGAGTTAGCCTCATAAATGAGTTATAATATAACCACTATATAAAAAGGTAGGTGGTTACATGATAAAGAGATTGAGCGTAATAATAGCTTTAGGTATTGCACTATCCTTATCAGCCTGTGGAAATACAGCTAAGGTAAATGAGCCCATAGAGGCGGAGAAAGTAACGGAGGCTATAGAAAGTACTCCAGAGGTAACAGAGGAGCCAGAAACAGCTACAGAGGAGGCGGAGGAGCTATCTGTAATCTATGCAGACGATGAGGAGATCAATTTATATCTGAATAGGTATAATGAGGCTAATGTGGGGCAGGAGATAACAGCGGATCAGTTTGAGCCATATAAGCATCATGGTAGTGTACATAAAAATCAAATAAAATTCAAAACAGAGGAAACTACTATATCAGCTACAGGAACTAAGGTAACAGTATATTTAGAATATAAGGATCTGGAGCAGTATAAGGAGGCGTTTCTGAGATTTGTAAAGCCTTTTAGTGATACCGATATAGAGAAATGCTGGGAGCAGGTTTTAGCAGATGATACAAGGGTTATAGAGTTTGATGGATTTAGTACAGAAACCAGTAAATTTAATGGAAATATAGAGTATATGAGTATCTATGGATTTATAGAGTAGGAGGCGGATTATATGAAAATCGGAGTAAGAAAACCTAGCCTTAAAAAGGCTATCAAAGCAAGTACTACAGGTAAGGCTAAAAGAGCGGTAAAGAAAGCAGTTAATCCTCTGTATGGTAAAAAGGGTGTAGGGCTGGCAAAGAACCCTAAGAGAGCTGTAAAAAATGCTGTGTATAAGAAAACCACAGTAGGGGTAAAAGATTTACTCAAATAGGAGAAATTAAGAGGATCTTAGGATCCTCTTTTTTTTTGTCTAAAAATACTTACCGATTGTGATTAAGTTAAGTATCACAACAAAGGAGGTAAACAGAGTGGCACAGAAAGTAACCAGTACAGATATAAAGCTGGCTCTTAAAGAGTTTCATAATGGAAAGCCCAGTTATTTTATAACAGAGTGTAAAACCTGTAGTACTTATTTTCCAGATCCACAGGGGCTACTTAAGTTTGATGGGCTGGCTATCACAAAGAGCTATACAAAGCCTAATATTATCGGCTATGAGATCAAAGTGAGTAGAAATGATTTTCTACAGGATAATAAGTGGCATTTATACCTACAGTACTGTAATGAGTTTTATTTTGTAGTACCTAAGGGGCTGGTAAAGAAAGAGGAACTCCCAGATCATGTAGGGCTTATCTATTTTAATCCAGATACTAAGGGTTTGAGAACTGTTAAAAAGGCATTGTACAGGCAGATAGAGGAGCCTGTAGGAGTGTATAAGTACATTATCTTTAGTCGGCTTGAGGAGGATAGGATCCCTTTTTACAATGACAGGGCGGAGTACTGTAAGGATTATCTGGAGGATAAGGTAGTAAAGAGTGCCATAGGGCAGAGATTAGGCACAAAGTTAGCAAAGGATTTAGAGGAGGCAGAAAAGAAGTTAAAAAGCCTCCAGAGTGTAGAGAAAGAGCTACAGGCGTGGAAAAGTGTTAAGAAAGTCTTAGATAAGGCTGGTATTTTACCGTGGAGATGGTGGGATAACGATAGCTGGGTAACAGATCTGGAGCAGAGGCTTAATGGAAAGATGGATCCTATGGATCTGGAGTTAGCCATTAAGGATACCAGTAGATTACTAACCAGATTACAGGATATGCAGGTACAGGAGGAGCAGGATGATAAAAGCTAGATACATAGGGGTAGATAATGAACTCTTACAGAACGGTAAAGTATATAAGATTAAAACAATTTCTGTAATGTGGAATGGTAAGCCCAGATTAAGAGTAGCTTTTGGAGAGCGTTTTAGATACTGGGTGCATTACGGTAGCCTAGAGGAGTTTCTTAAGCGGTGGAAAGTAGAGGCGGTATATCATGGGCAGAGCTGAGAGGCGTAGACTTGAAAAGCAAAAAGGTAAACAGGTAAAAACCTATAATCTAACCAGATCACAGCTCCACAATGCAGTAAGGCAGGTAACAGAGGAGGATCTTAAGAGGATTAAACAAGAGGCTATGGAGGATGCCATAAATACAGCTATGACATTACTCTTAGTACTTCCTATGGAGGTACTCATGGATCACTACTGGAAAAAGACCTATGCAAAGAAAATACCAGAGTTTACAGAGTTGGTATTACAGTACTATGAACGCTGGCAAAATGGAGAGCTAGATATGGATGAGATGAAAAAGGATCTCTGGGAGTATGGCGGAGTGAGATTAGAAGAAAGAGAGGCGGAGTAATGTTTGGATATGTATTACTTGTGATTTTAGTAACAGCAGGAGTAACTCTAGCAGAGAGTTTTTTAATAGCTTTTGTAGCTGGATTGTTAGGGATTGGAGTTTCTTTTAAGGTTATTTTCTTTGTGATGTTTGTTATCAATTTCTTTATAAGGGGAGGCAGTAGTAAGTAAATGAAAAAGAAAATTAAGGATTGTACATTTAAGGAGTTTACAGGGTGGGCTAACGCTAGAGCCTGTGATGGTAGATGGAGTATGTTAGATGCTATGAATAGTATAAGTGTAATTAGTATGGTATATGAGGTAAAGCCTCTTTTCTTTAGAGGTAGGGTTAGAGAGGCTTTATGGAGAAAACTTAGGGATCAGTATTTAAACATGGAGGCAGAGATAGAGATTGAAAGATAGTACAAGAGCTAAGAGCTCAATACAGGAAAAGCGTATAGCTAAGGCTATAGGAGGTAGGCAGGTAGTAGGATCTGGATCTACTCCATTCCTAAAAGGGGATGTAATAGCAGGAGCTCTCTTTATAGAGGCAAAAACAAAGATGAACCCTAGCCAGAGTATCACAGTAAAAAAGAGCTGGATAGATAAGGCTAAGGAGCAGAGCTTAGCTATGAGAAAAGAGGATTATGCCATAGCGGTATCCTTTGGAGATCCTAAGGAGTATTACCTCATTGAGGATAATTTAATGGAGGATCTGTATAAGAGCAGGGAGGCACTCAGAGCGGTTATAGATGCTATTGGAGGAGTAGATCACGATCCATTAGGGTTAGAGAGTGCAGAGATTTACAGAATAAGAGAGCTGATAAAGGAGGCATATTAGATATGTGTAAAATTAGTGAAATGAACTTAGAAACAGCTAAGTACTATGGATATGAGGCACAGAGTAACCAGTTAGTAGAGGAGTGTGCAGAGCTTATACAGGCGGTAAACAAGTACCGCAGAGTAGAAACAGGCTTAGGACAGCCTGTAGCAGAGGATAAAAAAGCTATTGCCAGAGATAACTTAGTAGAGGAGATCGCAGATGTAGAGTTAATGCTGGAGCAGGTAAAGTATCTCCTCCAGATCCCAGAGGATGAGCTCTTAGCGGTTAAGACCTTTAAGGTAAACCGTACCAGAGAAAGAATGGAAAGCAGTAAATAAAATATTTTTCAAAAACTATCTAAATTTTCCTCATATTGAGGATTAAGTTATTTATCAATAAAAATAACACACATAGAAAAGGAGAAAAATCTATGAGAGCATTTAAAGGATTTAACAAGGATCTTACCTGTAGAGGTTATCAGTATGAGGAGGGTAAGGAATTTCACACAGAAAGAGCGGAGTGCTGTGATACAGGTTTTCACGCTTGCGAGTATCCGTTAGATTGTTTCGGATATTATGATCCAGCACATAGCGTATTCCATGAGGTAGAGTTATCTGGAGAGATGGATAAGAGCGGAGATAATACTAAGGTATGTGCTACCGATATTAAGATCGGAGCTAGATTATCTATTGCAGGACTTGTAAAGATGGCTATTGATTTTACTATGAGTAAGGTAAACAAAGAGGCAGGATCAGACGAGCGACACGGTTTTGCATCCGCTACAGGGTATAAAGGAGCCTCATCCGCTACAGGGAATTATGGAGCCTCATCCGCTACAGGGGATTATGGAGCCTCATCCGCTACAGGGAATTGTGGAGCCTCATCCGCTACAGGGGATTATGGAGCCTCATCCGCTACAGGGAATTATGGAGCCTCATCCGCTACAGGGAATTGTGGAGCCTCATCCGCTACAGGGTATAAAGGAGCCTCATCTGTTAGTGATCCTACTGGTGTAGCGGTTGCATGGGGGCATGAGGCAAGAGCTAAGGGCTGTAAGGGAGCTCATCTTATCCTCTCTGATTGGAAATATGTAGGAGCCAGATATAGCGATGGAGATTATATGGATCCTTATGATAAGGAGAGCTGGGAGCTCACAGGAGCTAAGATGGTAGTAGTAGATGGAGAGAAGATTAAAGAGGATACATACTACCGCTGTATCGAGGGAGAAATTGTAGAAGTAACAGAAGATGGAGAGATCGTAGAGGAATAATACAGAGAGTGGTACATTTTGTAAGAAAAGATGTACCACTTTTTCTATTTTATCTAAAAATCCTCCTCAAAAGTGATTAGGTTATATATCAATTTAAAAGGGAGGTAAAAACCGTGTCAGAGGTAGGATGTGATATAGTTGAGTACCTTAAAGAGTTTCATACATCGGAGGGAAAAGCGGTAAAGGCTAGAGAGCTGTGTGTACTGTTTAATGTGCATGAGAAACAGCTAAGAAACATTGTAAGCGATCTGAGGCAGAATGGAGAGGCTATATGTAGCTCTACTTATGGTTACTGGTACTCCAGAGATCCAGATGATATATCCACTACCCTAAGCAGGTTAGTAGGGCAAGTGGATAATATGCAGAAAGTAATAGCAGGATTAAACAGGATCTTACAGGAGGTGCAGGATGAGCAAAAGGAGAATTAGAAGAAAGAGGAGAGCCAGAGTAAAAATATTGCCTTTAATACTGGTAGGAGCGGTAATAGCAGGAGTAATTACTGTGATAATGAGTGTAAATCTAAAGGGAGCAGATAAAGAGCCTCCTACTGAGGAGATTTATATTACGGAAACTCTACAAGCTCCGCAAGCTGAGAACACAGAGCCAGTAACGGAGCAGGAGGCAAAGCTGGAGCACGATCTTAATTATACATATCCGTACAATACGATGAGTGCAGACTGGGGATCAGAGGTATACGAGGATGGATTTAGATATTATGAGATCCCACAGGAGTATAAGGATGCTGGAGGATGTTTTCCAGAAATAGTACAGGTTTATCTCTGGTGTGAGTGTAAAGAGTACGGAGTAGATTATTATATGGTACTAGCCCTCATAGAGAGGGAGAGCTGTTATCACTGGGATAAGGTAGGAGATAACGGAAACAGTAAGGGCTATATGCAGATATACGAGAAATGGCATACAGAGCGGATGGAGGCGGAGGGAGTAACAGATCTCTTTAATCCATATCAAAATATCAGAGTAGGGCTTAACTGTTTAAGAGAGATACAGGATAAGTATTTAGCATCTATCGGAGAAAATTGTGTACTCATGGTATATAACATGGGAGAGAGCAGAGCTAAAAAGCTGTGGGCTAAAGATATTTATAGCTCAGCATATAGCAGAGAGGTAATAGCCAGAGCACAGGAATTAAGACAGGAACTAACACAGGAATAATACAGGATCAAGCAGGAGTATAGGAAAAACTATACTCCTTTTTTCTTGTTAAAAGGGAGGTACACGATGTTTAAGGTAGGAGATGCCATTAAGTGGATGTGTCCTCTGGATAATGATTATACCTATGGAGAGATTACAGCTCTTAGAAAGAGTGTAGCTACAGTAAAAGGCACTGGGTTATACAGCGGTATTACAGCGGAGGTACACCTAAGATACATAGAAAAGCTAATGAGAGGAGGCGGTAGCGTTGGGAGCGATTGTAAGAAATGTAGTAAACGATCAATTACTAAGGCTGAGTTATAAGGATCCTAAGAATATAAAGAGATTTTTGAGAAACTGGGGAGGATTAGAGGGCTTAAGCGAAAAGGGAGATACAGTAGCTACCTGTATCCTCACAGATCTTAAGACAGTAACAGCTATTGATCTGGATAAATACCATAAAAGCGATAGAGCAGAGTTTAATAAGGCATACAGAAAAGGAAAGTTAAGTCACTATCAGTATATGAGTATAGCGTATGTGCTGGTACTGGGATATACACAGGATGAGTTAGCGTTTGTAATGGGCGTGGATCAGAGTGTGATTAGTAAGAATATAAACAGCGGTATAAAGAGAATACAGAGAGAGCTTAGAGCTTATCTGGAGGAGGATTAGATGAGTTTAATAAAGTGTGGAACCGATGAAAACGGATCTTACATAGAATTGAAAAGACCGAGAGGAGAAACGCCTCTATGTTTTATAGATGAGTGCGGAGTAGTACACGATACCATAAGGATTTATGAGTACAAGGCAGTAAGGAGTAAAGAGATCCCCACAGATAGCAGATGTGTAATGTGTGGAGAGATAATACCAGAGGGCTCTATGGTGTGCGATAGATGCAGAGAGGCGGTGGAGGGATTTGAGTAAGTTTAGGCGTGAGGAAGATGAGGCGGATAAATGGCTAAGAGAGCATGATCCTTACTATACATCCTCAGATAGGGATAAAAGAAAGAAAATGAGTAATCCCTATGAAACTCCAGAGCAGGAAAAGCGGAGGAGAGAAACAGAGATCCCTCTTAGTAATCTAAATAGTTATCAGAGAGTGCAATTTAAGCAGGTAGGAGGCTCTTATACAGAGCGTGGAGAGTTTGATCTGTAAAAGGGTGCATAAAAATTACAGATATGTACCCTAACTAATGAAACAAAATTACATAGCTTAGGAAATAAATAGAAAGAGAGGTACATGAGGCTATGAAAGATTTACAAGTAAAGTACACAGATCCGCTGGATCTTATCCCTTATGAGAATAACCCTAGAATTAACGATTATGCAGTAAAAAAGGTTATGGAGAGTATTAAGGAGTATGGATTTACTAATCCGATTATCGTAGATGCGGATATGGTTATCATCGCAGGGCATACGAGGAGAGAGGCTAGTATCTTAGCAGGGCTGGATAGAGTACCATACATAGTAAGAGACGATCTCACTCCAGAGCAGGTAAAGGCTTACCGTATTGCAGATAACAAGCTGGCAGAGTTAAGTAACTGGGATGATGAGTTACTCAAAAAGGAGTTATTTGAGTTACAGGCGGTAGATTATTCCTTAGAGGTAATGGGCTTTACAGAGATAGACCTTAAAGAGATCTTTACAGAGAAAGAAGTACCTAAGGAGAAAAAGAAGAAAGAGGAGAAAACTACTTTACCTATGCTCCGTTTCGGATCCAACAGTGTAAGGATTACAGAGGATGAGCTGGTAATGCTTAGCAATAGATACAATGAGTATGTAGAAAGTACTCCAGATGAGGGCTTTATTACATGGCTTTTAAAGAGAGGCTTATAAAAAAGAGCGTGGAGGCGGAAAAATGGTTATGAGCGGAGTAAGAGAAATGACCTTAGCAGAGGAGATAAGAAATCTGGCAGAGCTGGGAGTAGATAAGAATGTTATAGATAGAATGATACAGAAATATAACAGGATGCTTACAGATCATGGAGATACTTGTAACATGATCCGAGAGGAAGTATACCGAGAGGTAAGAGGCGTAAAGGCGGAGCTGGCGGAGAAAGAAACTATCATAAGAGTATTAACAACTCATATAAGAGAGAAAGAGCTACTGTAAGAGGTAGCTCTATTTAATTTCATTCTATGTACTGAAATCCCTATGAAATGAGTAAAAGGTGGAGAAAAGGGTAAAAGGGCGGAAAAGAGGCTTAAATACAGTAATAATACTAAATAAACAAATAAGAGTAGATATTACAGTAATAACAAAGAAATATAAAAACTAATTTCAGTACTATAAAAGAAAACATAGTAAGGAAGATAGATAGAAAGAAAAGGTAGGGAATTAACGGATAACAACAGGAATGTAAGTAAAACTGTAGAAAATCCCTCCTATTCACAAAGAGCAAGGAAAATAGCCTCATAAGAGAGGAGAAAGGAGGCGGAGTAATGCCTAATACATTGAGTAAAGAGAATGAGCTCCAGAGAAAAGCCTTTGAGCTGTATTATGGCTTAGGAGATAAGAGATCCCTTAGAGCGGTAGCAGAAACTATAGGAAGAACGGAGAGAACGGTAGCAGGCTGGAGCAGGGCTTTTAACTGGGTAGCCAGAGTAACACAGAGAAATATAGAGAACGCTCAGAACAGTAACGAGGCTAAGATCACAGCGGAGCTAACGGATGTACGGACTAAGTACCGTATCCTTATCAATAACCTTATGGCTGATTTTAGTAAGGATATTGCACAGGGCAAGGTAAAAGTAAAGAATATCAACGATTTTGAGAGGCTGGTTAAGCTGGATATGCTCCTTATGGGAGAGGCTACAGAGCGTGTAGAGCGTGGCGGTACACAGGAACTCTCACAGGATGCTAAGGATCGCTTAGATGAGATCGCTCAGCTTATGAAAAGTGCTAAGAAGTAGTGCAGATTGCACAATGGGTATAAGGTTTTTCCCTATGGAAAATACAGAGCCATTTGTAAGAATTGCACAAAGGAAAAGAAAAAAGGTAAATAAATCTAACTTTTTAAGGTTTATGTGATTATGTTACTTATCAAACATAAGGAGGTAAGCATAATATGAGTAATGCTATTAACCCAGAACACTATAACAGATTGAACCCACAGCCTAAGGATGTAATCAGAGCGTGGGGCTTAAATTTCAACTTAGGGAGTGCTGTAAAGTACATCTCCAGAGCAGGGCATAAGGATGATATTGTACAGGATCTTAAGAAAGCACAGGAGTTTATCCAGTTTGAGATTGATGCTATCGAGGGAGCCAGAGCGGAGAGAAAAGACAAGCCTAAGCATGAGGATTTTATGGATGCTTTGTTACATGGCTTGCTGGGAGTAGGACATATTGAGATCACAGGTAAGAGAAACGGTAAGACCGATGAGGAGATTGCTGAGATCGTAGATAAAACCATTAAAGATATTATCTCTGGCATGGCAGGAGTAGAGCTGGAGGAGATCAAAGAGGGAAACGGATACACAGAGGTACATATTACAGGTAATGCTAATCCGATTGAGGTAAGAGAGTACATTGAGCGAGAGCTTAAGGATCGCTTAGCTATGGTGCTGTAAGGAGGTAATTATGTTAGATGGAAAGATCTCTAAAGTAGAGAGAATTGTAGAGCTTGTATCTAATAGTGGTAAGAAAGAGCAGTTTAGAGTAGGAGATACTGTAGATGTAAATTATGTAGCTCCCTTTGATCCTAGAGGAGTAGGGTTTAATGGGGAGCGTGGGGGTACTGGTAAGATCGTAGATATTAAGGATGAGTATATCTATGTTGATGAGAGTACTTTGTTTCATAGCTGTGTAAGCACTATTCCTATTAGTAGCATAGTGCTTATCTCCATAGCAGATCCAGAGCATATAGAGGATAAGAGGAGGGCATAAGATGAGAATTGTAGATGCAGGATATGAGATCTTAGATCCCCTCAATGGTGAGGAAATCTTAAAGAAGATCGAGAGAGTAGCCAGAGTGTGTTATAAGAGTGAGGATAAAATCACAGAGGGATCCGCTGAGAAGATGGTAAGAGCTCTCATTAAGAGTAATCACATGGCGATGCTGGAGCACTACTCTTTTAGTGTAAAGTTTATCTGTGATAGAGGCGTATCCCATGAGATTGTACGCCACAGAGTAGCCAGCTATGCACAGGAGAGTACAAGGTATTGTAATTACAATAAGAGCGGAGATGTAGCTTTTATCCGCCCGGTATTCTTTGCAGATGATACTCCAGAGATGGATAACTGGGTAGATAGCTGTATGAGAGCAGAGAAAACCTATAATTATCTGATTAGTGAGGGAAGAACTCCACAGGAGGCAAGATCTGTATTACCTAACAGCCTCAAAACAGAGGTAGTAATGACAGCTAACCTTAGAGAGTGGAGGTACTTCTTAAGCCTCAGAGCTTGCGGATCTACAGGAAAGCCTCATCCGCAGATGTTAGAGGTAGCAGTACCGCTCTTAAAGGAGCTTAGAGAGAGAGTACCTGTGGTATTTGATGATCTGGAGCCTATGGAGTGGGAAACAGTTAAATAAAGGCAGAGGTTAGGGAGGGAGAGCTGTAAAAGGCTCTCCTTTTCAGTTAGGAGGGATTATATGATTATCTTAGTAGGGATCGGATGCTTTATGGCAGGAGCAGTAGTGGGAATTGTTATGATGAGCCTTTGTGTGGCAAGCCATAACAGTAGCTTAGAGCTGGAGAACAGACAAAAGGAGGATAAAGAGTAATGCAGATAGTAAGCGGAGATATAACCAGAGATATTACTGGAGAGATTGTATATCTTAAGGCATATAAGAAGATGGTAGGAGAGGTAACAGGGTATAGCACTGAAAAGGGTACAGCTACAGTAAAGCTATGTGATACAGGGCTGGAAATAACCGTATCTTTAGATGATATTGAGAGTACAGGCAGTACACAGCCTCACAGAGCTTTTAATAGCGAGGTACATATCTTAGGAACCAGATACAGTATCCGTATTATAGATGAGGATGATTACAGATATGATAGAGAGGCGGATGGATGGTGTGATCCTAGTGTAAAGGAGATCCTCATTTTTAACTATAAGCAGAGTGCGGAGAGTGTAAAGGATCTGATAGCATATCAGAAAAAGGTACTCCGCCATGAGATAGTACACGCTTTTCTCTATGAGAGTGGTTTATGGCAAAATGCTTACGGTAGTAAGTGCTGGGCTAAAAATGAGGAGATGATAGATTGGATGGCTATACAGATCCCTAAGATCCAGAGAGCATATAAGGAGGCGTACTGTGATGAGTGATTTAGGAAGATGCAAACATACACTCTATATCCTTAAGCATAAGCCAGAATATACAAAAGGCTGGGGCTGGAGGTGTAAATACTGTGGTAGGACTTATAAAGACCTCAGAGAGGAGGCAGAGTATAAGGAGCGTGAGAGGAGGAGTAGAACATGGTAGCAGGATTATTAAAGCTGGTATTTATTCTTTGTACCATAGCGGTAGTAGGATTATCGGTAGTAGATACTCTCTGGTTTAATGCTATGCCAGAGAGTAACCGTTATAAGAATGTACAGGCGTTTAATGTGGTTACGCTGTGGATCGTAGCTATAGTACTTATTATCAAACTGGTAACGATGTAGGGAGCTAACAGGCTCCCTTTTATTATGCGTAGAAAGGAGGTTAGGCGGATGTGTTAGATTATAAAGTAGTATCCCTAGTAGAGAATAAGCTAGGGGAGGTACAGGATCAGAGAGAAAGAGATGCTATGATAAAGTACCTTATACAGGAGGCAGATTTTGAGATAGCGTATTATCTGGTATGCACCTACATTACTAAGAGAAATGTAATGGATCTCCATAAGAGCATTATCTCTAACATATCGAATAGTAAGAGCACGCTGGATCTAGCCCCTAGAGGTTTCGGTAAAAGTACTGTAGGCGATGTGGATTATTGTATTACAAGGATCCTCAGAGATCCTAATATCCGTATTATGATAGGATCCAAAACACAAACACAGGCGGAGGCGTTTCTTAAAGAGGTTCGTACTCACTTTGAGCAGAATGAGGATCTTATTAGGATTTTCGGAGATTGGAAAACCAGTAAGGATAATGTATGGAATGATAGAGAGTTTACGGTAAATAAGAGGAGCATTATTAAGAAAGAGGCTACTCTAACAGCACTAGGAGCCTCTGGAGCGGTTATTTCTAAGCACTTTGATGTAATTATAGGCGATGACTTAGTAGGGCTGGAAAATGCACGAACAGAAAAGCAGAGGAGTAATCTTAAGGAATGGTTTTATAGTTCTCTTTTTCCTACACTGGAGCCAGATGGAGAGATCCATATACTGGGTACACGATATAACCCATTGGATCTGTATGAGGATCTGATAAAGAGTAAGGATTATGTGGTAAATACCCAGAGAGCTATAAGAGTGATAAACGGTAAGAAAGTATCTCTCTGGGAGGAGAAATTTAGTTTAGAGAGGCTGGAGGCTATTCTTAAGCAATCTGGTAAGATTATTTTCAATATGCAGTATCAAAATGATACAGAGCTGGCAAAGGGTAAGATTTTTAAGGCTCAGTATTTCAGATATTACGAGGAGTACAAGATTGATTATGATTTTCAGACCGCTAAGGTACGAGTTAGGACAGAGGATGGTATAGATCAGTGGATCAAGGTAAGGCTTTGTTTCGGATGCGACTTAGCAATATCTGAGAAAGAGCAGGATAAAGGAGATTATTTTGTACTCATGGTAATAGGGGTAGATGCAGATCATAATGTGTATGTACTGGATTATGTGAAAGAGAGATTAACCTTTAATACCCAGCTTAATACCATTATTGACTACGGTAGAAATAAATTCCCTATGGTGGAGAGAATAGGCGTGGAAACAGTAGCCTATCAGAAATCCTTAGCACAGGAGCTTAGGAGATTATCTCTACTCCCTATTATCAATATCAATACCTCTAAGGACAAAGTAACAAGAGCTATGAGGAGATCGGCTAACTTTGAAAACCACAAGGTATATTTTAGAGAGGGTATGGATGATCTGGAGGAGTGCTTACTGTTATTCCCAGAGGTAGATCACGATGATTTATTTGATGCCCTAGATTTTGCTATGACTATGGCAGATGGTGGTAATGAGATCAGAGTACTTAAAAGAGAAGATTTTAGAATTTAGTGTAAAAGCCCTAATAAGTGAGGGCTTATTTTTATGCAGAAAAGGAGGATATAAGCAATATGGCAGAGCTTAGCAGACCGATAGATAGAGAGTTTAATGTAGAAGTTGAGGGAGGCAGATTTAGTACAGAGTTTTTAAATGATCTTGTAGATACTCATGTAAATAAGATCGCTCCCAGATATATAAAGTTTCAAAAACTGTACGAGGGTAAGCATAAGATCCAGAACAGACCGAGAAAAGATAAAAACAAGCCTAATAACAAGCTGGTAAATGACTTTTTCGGACAAACGATTGATAACACAGTAGGTTATTTTCTGGGTAATCCTATTGTACTTAACTATACAGAGCCTAAAAAGGATAAGGCACCTGTAGAGGCAGATCCAGCGGATGTAGGAGTAGACCTTACAGAGTTGGAGGATACAAAGGTACAGGATGAGTTAGATAAGATTTGTAGCGATAATGATAAAGACGATCTTTTTATCGAGTGGGGTAAGGAGGCTATGATTAAGGGCTTATCCCATATCTTAGTATATCAAGATGAAGAGAGCCATACTAAGATGATGAGAGTATCCCCAGAGGATCTTATTGTGGTGTATAAGAACAGCTCCACAAAGGAGCCAGCCTATAAGATCCGCCTGTATGATATTGATACAGAGGATACTAAGAAAACTACCCACTATGCAGAGGTGTACAGCCCTACTAAGATAGAGATCTTTAAGTGTGTAGATGATGGCTCCTGTGGGGCTACAGGTAAGGGCAAGGCTAGACAGTTTGCAAGCTATGAGTTTGTAGAGGAAAAGTCTCATATTTTCGGTAGGATCCCTATTATCACGGTATATAACAATGAGGAGCAGATGAGCGATCTTGAAAAGATAGAAACTCTGGTAAATGACTATGATAAGGTGCTCTCCGATGTATCTAATGAGTTTGAGGCATTTAGAAACGCTTATCTTATGCTTAAAAATATGACAGCCAGCGGAGATAATATCCAAAAACTCAAAGATGAGGGAATTATTGAGGTAATGGAGAATGGAGATGTTAAGTTTATCACTAAGGAGATCCAGACGGAGGCACTAGAGAACCATCTTAACAGGCTAGAGAAGAATATCCACAAGTTTTCCGCTGTACCAGATCTCTCAGATGAGAACTTTGCAGGAAATCTTAGCGGTGTAGCTATCAGATTTAAGCTCTTTGGGCTGGAAACTAAGTGTATCATCAAAGAGAGAAAGATGGAAAAGGCTATAAAGGAGCTGGTAAGAGTGCTTAGTGTGCCTATCCATGTAAATACAGGGCGTGAGGTGGATGTACTTAACCTCAAAGTGGAGTTTAGTAGAAATGTACCTAACAATCTTACAGAAATTGTAGATACAGTAACTAAGCTGGATGGAAAAGTGGATAAGGAAACACTCCTCAGCTTACTCCCATTCATTGATAACCCTAAGGAAGTGCTGGAAAAGCTGGAGGCAGATAAGGAAAGAGATAGACAGAGTACAGATCCTTACTCTACGCAGAATATTACAGAGGATAGTAATAATTTATTCCCTAACCTCAACGCACAGAATAGCCCACAGGAGGCTTTAAATGCACAGGGGGCTACAATTCCTCAGCCAGAACAGTAAAAGGGCTATATGAGGCTGTAAGGAGGTGTAAAGAGTGGCTAATGTAGGCTATATAAACAAAGAAGTAGCGAAAATGTACGGTATCCCATACTCAGAGCTTACTCCAGAGCAGAAAAAGATCCTCCATGAGGACAGTGTGAGGAGAGCTAAGCTCATTAAGGAGCGTGAGGAGGCAGTACTTAAAAATAATCTCAAAGCGTTTGAGGATGAGGCTAAGATGAAGAAAGTCTTAGCCTCTATTTACGCTAGTTGCCAGAAAGAGATCCTTGCCAGTGTTACAGAAACCATAGCAAAGGTACAAAAGGCTGGGGGAGAGTGGAGCTATGCTAATCAATCAGCACTCACACGGAGTAGAGGATTATTTGAGCAGATCGGAGAGCAGATAAAAGCCTTAGGACAAAAAGAGCAGATTACCTTTAGGCAGGGGCTTAGTAATATCTATACGGATCAGTTTTTAAGGCAGGTGTATGATCTGGGGCAGAGCATAACGGTAAAGGCTAATTTTAACAGGCTTAATCCAGCTCTGATACAGAAAACCTTAGATTATCCGTGGAGCGGTGCTATGTTCTCAGATAGGCTCTGGCAGGATAAGGAGAGGCTGGGTAGAAATCTCCGTGTAGGACTTACTCAGAGTATGATATTGGGAGAGGGAATACCTCAGATCACGGATAGGATCAATAAGGGCATAGATACAGTCAGATATAACGCTGAGAGGGTAGCAAGGACAGAAACAAAGAGAGTTACCTACTGTGCTCACGATGATGTATATAAAGATACTGGGGTAGAGGAGCTTAGATACCGCTGTGCTAATGGCGGAGATAGTAGAACTTGCCAATATTGCAGGGCGGATAATGGTAAGGTATTCAAAAGGGGGGAGGAGCCTACTCTCCCACGCCATCCTAACTGTAGATGTGTATATATTCCTGTAGTAAGCGATACCTTTGAGGATAATGAGCTTAACGATCTTACAAGATCCATTAGAGGTGCTGAGAACTACGAGAAGTGGAGAGAGGCAGAGGCTAAAAAGCAGGAGGAGGTAAAACCTGTAGAAAAGGTTAATACAAAGACAGTAGAGAAAGAACTTAAAGAAAATCCTACTCCTGTACCAGAGCAGATTAAGCTCACAGATTATCCACAGGCTTTTTATGCAACTAAGCCAGAGGCTAAAAGCACACAGGCTTTATTAGATTATATGAACTCTAAAACATCCACAGATCCTAATGTGGTAGCACTATATACTAAAATGGATAAATTGTGTGAGGGGCTATCCGATGAGGTAGTACTAAAGGTAACACATGGGGAGCACAGGGTTAAGAGATCGTGGAATAGAAATTTTGAGTATGTTTTGGATGTGGGTATCCCTAAAATAAATCCTAAGTATATCGGTACCTATGACACTAACCTCCATGAGGAGATGCACTTTTTAGATATGCTGATAACTGTTAAGGATAATAAGGATAGGTTACCTAGTAAAATGTTTTCACAGTCTTATAAACCTCTTGTAGAGGCGTTTGATAAGGCTACTCCAGTTATCGGAGATAAGGCTAAAAAGCTCTTTGAGGATTTTGCCAAAGAGTGTGATATAATATATAAAAAGCAACAAGAAACCTTTAATACACAGCATGAGGATCTTAAAGAGCAGTATAGATCTGGAAAGATTGATTGGAAAAAATACAATAGCCTTTATAAGAAACTCTCAAAAGAGGTTAATGAGGAGGCAGATAATGAGCGTAGGGCTCTTTTTGGAGGCGGAGTATCTGGATTACAGGATATTTACGATGCAGTAAGTAAGGGAACTTTTAGAGATACTGGACAGGTTACATACGGTCACGGATCCGCTTATTATACAGATAGGCGTAGGACTAATCCTAATTGCTCAGAGAGTTTAGCTAACTATGCCTCTCTTTGCGTAGGACATCCAGAGCTTATAGATATTTTAGCTGAGGATTATCCAGAGATTGTAACAGCATTGAGAGGATGCGTGGAGGCTATGTTAAAGGAGGTGCCTAAGTAATGGAGGAAAAGAAAATACAGATTATGGATCTTTTATCTTATGCTATCGGTATTCCAGAGATGAAATATTTTAATCTGGATAGTGATGAGCTCTTAGATGAAAAGATAGAGGTACTTACTCAGATTAAAGAGGGTAAGACGATAGCAGAGATCCCTAATTTTTATAAAGTGCTGGAGGATTTACCAGAGGATGATATGTGGGATTAACTCACAGGAGAGGCTAACAGGTGTAAAAACTTGTTAGCCTCTTTTTTTTTATTCACTCTTTAAGTATTTAGCTTGAAATTGATTAAGTTTAGATATAAGGAGGTAATTATTATATGGAAAAAATTAGAGGACTTTATAAAATCACAAATGAATACTCTGGGTTATTTTATATCGGCAAAAGTGTAGATATTTACAAAAGATGGATAACTCATAAAAAAGACTTTGAAAACGGTACTCACTCTGGAGGAGCTTTTCAGTATGATTATGATGTGTTTGGAAAAGAGGCTTTTAAGTTTGAGATATTGTATGATGATGAGAATGTTACGGATATTGATTTACTCATAAAAGAGGCTCAGACTATAGCATTATTAAATCCTCAGTATAATGATGTTGGAGGTACGTTTACATACAATAAAAAGCGTAATTTTTATTTTTGGTTACAGTCTATATGTGATGATATATGGATGTTAATTAGAAAAACTTTTGATCGTAATGTTATAAATGTATATCCTTTGGAGTTACTTAAATGTGTTAATGAGGATGAAATAGAGTTTGTTACACGATATTCTAATATATTTACTCCATTTTTTAGTATGTTTACATCTAATGATGTATGGATAAGATATGATAAAAAACGTATGATAGTATCTATTTTAGATAAATCTATAATACCAGATATTGTTACTCCAGATGATATTTTTTATCATACAGAGAGCTTGATATAGTCAAGCTCTTTTTTTTTGCTCTGAAATAAAAATCTAAAGAAACTGAAAAAAGATTACATAGTAAATACATATTTTCTCCAGATATTTACCCTAACTTATGTAGAAACAGTAGGGATATTTTGCAGATAACTTACGAGGGATCAGCATTATATAACTCATTTTAAGGAGGATAACAACTATGGCAGATGTAAACACAAACACAGCTACACAGACACAGGAACAGGGTAACGGTACCCAGACTAATACCACAGCTAACGCTAACACTACTGGAGCAGGTGCAGATAGCACTCCTAAGGTAAAAACAGAGGAGGAGATCAGAGCAGAACTCCAGAAAGAGTATGAAAAGATGGCAGATAAGAGAGTAACGGATGCTATTAAGAAAAAGGAAAAAGAGTGGGCGGATAAGCAGGCTAAGGAAAAAATGACAGAGGATGAGCGTAGACAGGCAGAGGAGCAAGAACGCTTACAGGCACAGGCTAAGAGAGATCTGGATCTTACTATCAAGGGCTTAAAGCTGGATGTAGTAGATGCAGTACAGGAGATGGGGCTGGATGCTGGCTTTAGAAATCTTATCGCTGTAGAGGACTTAGCAACTATCACAGATGAGGATGAGCGTAAAGCTAAGCTCACTGAGAGAGTAAAGGGTATGAAAAAGCTCTTTGATGCTGAGGTAGCTAAGGAAGTTGCAAAGGCTAAAGCTGAGTTTCTCAAAGGATCCACTCCAGCTACAGGATCCTCATCTAACAAGAAAGATGAAACTAAGTATGATGCGTACAAAAAGGCTGGAAATGTAAAGGGTATGCTTAACGAGAAGTTAGGAGCATACAGAAACAAGGAAAATGAGGAGTAAGCCAGCTCCTCAAAACAAAAATAACTCAAACAGGAGGTAAATAACAATGGCAGGAATGGTTAAAAGAGCTGATTTTTTGGAGAATGAGGTTGTAGACCTCACAGAGGAGATTAAGCTGGTATCTCCTACAGATACTCCGCTTACTACTTTGCTTATGGGTAGAGGGCAGGTAGTACCAGCAAACGATATTACAGTAACATGGAGAGAAAAGGAGCTTAACTCTGATAGAGGTACTCTTAAGTTAGAGGGTGCTGAGGCAGGAGATGTTATTACATCTAGCAGAAAAACTCTCTCTAACGTGTGTCAGATTATCGAAAAGGTAACACAGGTATCTGGTACAGCTAGATCCCTTAATCCTAAGGGTATCAACGATGTATTTAATAGTGAGGTACAGGATCGCTTAGTAGAAACTAAGAGAGGTATGGAGTGGTATTTCCTTAACGGCACTAAGGCTCTGGAGAGCGGATCTACTCCTAGACAGATGAACGGACTTGTTAATCTGGTAGCATCTGGAAACGTGGTAGAAACTAAGGGAGCCCTTACAGAGGAGCACTTCTTAGATGCACTCCAGAAGATGTGGGAGCATGGAGCACAGGGAGAGTATTTCTCTTTTGTAAATGCAAATATTAAGCGTATGATTAACAATCTTGCTAAGGCAGGTAACAATGTACGTTTCTTGGGCGATAACGGATCTATGCAGAATGTACTTGGTATCGGAGTACAGAAGATCGTAACAGACTTTGGAGAAATCTCTTTAGTACTGGATCGTTACGCTGATACTAAGACTATCCTTACAGTAGACTTAGGAGAGGTGCAGATCGCAGAGCTTAGAGGTACTTTCTATGAGGATCTTCCTAAGGCTGGAGATTATTTCAAAGGTCATGTACTTAATGAGAGTACAATCAAGCTCCTTAACAGCCATGCAGGATCTAAGATCTCTATCACAGAGGCAAGTCTTTAATTTTTGGTAAGGAGGTAAAAGGATATGCCTAGAAAAGCACAGAGTACTCCAGAGCAGGAGGAAAAGAAAGATGCGGTAAATGCTCCAGCCGATGAAAAACAGGAGCAGGAAAAGGGTACAGAGGCTCTTACAGAGGGTGCTGTATCCCCAGAGGTAACTCCAGAGCAGGAGGAAAAGAAAGAGGATAAGCCTAAAAAGGTGTATCACTTTACCTCTGAAAATCCTTACTTAACTGTATCCGCTGTAGGCGTGTATTTCAGTGATGGTAAGGCTAGTACAGACAATTTAGCAGTAGCTAAGTATCTGGCTGGATTAGAGGGCGTAGAGCTTGTAGAGGAATAAGGAGGGATCTCCTATGGATAGCTTAGAGCGTTGTAGGATCCTTTGTGGAATATCAGAGGATAACACAAAAAAGCTGGGGCTATTGAGTGTTCTCTTAGAGAAAGCAAGAGAGGATATAGAGGCATTTTGTAGAGATACCTTTATAGAGGCTCTTACTAACGATGAGGGCATTATTACAGGGTATGCGGATGTATTCCCTAAACAGCTTAAGAATGTGCAGGAGGATTTAGCTATACAGCGATTTAGAAAGCTGGGGGCTGAGGGAGAGAGCTCTTATACCTTAGCGGATGAGAGTGTAACCTTTGATGATCCATTACCTATATCAGTAGAAAAAAAGCTGTACCCATACCGCCAGCTATTCCCTAGATCCTATACGCTGGATGATCCAGTAGGTGGATATAAGGAGGGCTAAGGTATGCAATTTCTCTATGATAAACAAGTGGTAGTAAAAAGATACTCCTCAACTTTAGGAGAGTTTAACCGCCCTAATAAAACTCTTGTAGAGGTTGGTACTTATGAGTGCCATACCGCAGAGAGTAGTACTACCACAGCACAGCTCCAGCCACAGAAAAAGAATACCACAGATCTTACACTCTACACAGATCCAGAGGCTCCCATCAAAAGGGGAGATATTTTATATATCTATGAGCTGGATGAGTACGATAAGCCTATTATGAGTACGGAGTTTAAGGCTATTGCAGATAAGCCTTATAAAAAGCGTACTCAGCTCATTGTATCGCTCCTCAGTGAGGAGGAGGTATAGTGGAGGGCTTTACTATCGAGGGATGGGATGATTTTGTAGAGAACTTTAGTAAGTTTGTGGATAAATGGGCGGATAAGAAAAAGATCCTCCTCCAGAGGATGGCTAATATCTATCATGGCGAGGTTATACCTCATGTGCCAGTAGATACCTCACGGTTAGTAGATAGTATTACCATTTTCGGAGAGGGGATACCTCACGATTTTGTAGAGGTGGGAACTAATGTAGAGTATGCTCTGTATGTAAATGATGGTCATGTACAGCATAAGAGATTTTTACCAGCGGATAAGCTGAGTGTAGGCGGAAAAGCTAAATACCTTAAGAACAGGAACCAAAAAGGGATCATGTTAAAAGAGAGCTATGTAAATGGCTCTTTTTTTATGGAAAAAGGTATGCAGGATGCTAAGCCCAGACTTAACAGGCTGGTAGAGAGCTTTTTACAGCAAATAGGCAGAGAGATAGAGGGAGGTAGCTTATGAGATTGCTTAATAGCGTATGCAGGGTTATAGCCTCCGCTTATTCTGGGGTGCCAGTGCATATAGAGGAGGTTCCTAATAACTTTGAGCGTAACAGCTTTTATGTAACGCTGGCTACAGGCAGTAGCGAGCTAAAAAATATCAATGTGTATGAGGATGATCCGATATTCCAGATTGTTTACTTTGCGAAAAGAAACGAGGCTAATCAAGTGGTAGCGGAAAAACTCTATGAGGTAAAGGAGGAGCTTAAAAGGCTTTTCCTCCTTAAGAGGGTTGTACCTGTGATCCCTTTAGCTGGAGTAAAGGAAAAGCCTAGATATGCAAAGATAGAAAACTACTCCGATGATGTAAGAGTTAGTGAGGGTGCTTTATATGTAAAGATCACTCTCAACTTTACAGAGGATGTACCTGTAGAGGATAACTATGAGCTTATCGGAGATGTGGATATTGAAACAAAGACAGTAACAAACGGATAGGAGGTTAAACAGAATGGGATTACCAGATATTATTATTGAGTTTTCCAAAAAGGCAGTAACAGCCATCCAGAACGGATCTATAGGCATTGTAGGTATTATGCTTAAGGATGCCAAAAACAAGGGGGCTATGGTGCTCCGTAGTGTGGATGAGATCCCTACTGGAGATAGTGCTTTTAGTGCAGAGAATACCGCTTATATTGAGAGGGCGTTTATCGGCTCTCCATCTAAGGTAATTATCTACACGATGGATACAACAGCAGAGAGTTACGATGAGGCTACAAAGTATTTTGCTACACAGAAAGTAAATTACATTGTAGGAGCTCCAGATCTTACCACAGAGGAGGCTACTAAGCTGGCTACATGGGTTAAGGGTATCAGAAAGAACTCTGTACGCAGACCTGTAGCAGTACTCCCTAAGACCGCTGGAGATAGCAGGGGCGTTATTAACTTTGAGGTAGTAAACAGCTCCGCTACAGATAAGATCGAGGTAGGAGAAAAGCAGTACACAGAGGCGGAGTACTGTAGTAGAATTGCTGGCTTGTTAGCTGGCTTAGATCTTAGAGTATCCGCTACCTATAAGCCTCTTACTGAGGTAACAGCTATTCCTCTGGTAGATAGTGATGAGGAAGTAGATACCGCTATTGATGCTGGCAAGCTCACTCTCTATAACGATGGAGAGCGTGTTGTAATTGCAAGAGGTGTAAACTCCCTCACTACAGTTACAGAGGTAGAAACAGCGGATCTCCAGAAAATCAAGATCAACGCTATACAGGATCAGATTGAGGGAGATATTTACAGCACTATTAACAAGAGCTACATCGGTAACTACAGTAACTCTTATGATAATAAGTGCTTACTGATTACAGCTATCAAGGGCTACCTTAGAGGGCTGGAGGCTACAGAGGGCGGTAAGGGCTGGCTTAAGGCTGATAGCTCTACTATGGAGATCAATGTAGCTAAGCAGAAACAGTACTTAGAGAGTATCGGAGTAGATACCTCTGAGATGGATGAGCAGGCTATTAAGGAGGCTAATACAGGCTCTCATGTATTCCTTAAGGGTACTATCTCTATCTTAGATGCTATCGAGGATGTAGATATTTTCATCAATAAGGATTAAGGAGGTAATTACAGATGGCAGTAGAAACAAAGCGAATTTGTAACGGTACCTTTGGAGAGCTCTGGTTAGATGGAGACTATGTAGGAGAGTGCTATAAGGCACAGGCAAAGGTAGAGTTTACAAAAGAGGAGATTAAACAGTGCGGTACTTTCTTCACTGATAACAAGGTTGTCGGATGTAAGGGTACAGGATCTCTCACTATGCACAAGGTAAATTCCAGAATGGCTATTAAGGTAGCTAACATGGTTAGAAATAAGCAGGATGTACGCTTTACGCTTATCAGTAAGTTAGCGGATCCAGATGCTTACGGTGCAGAGCGTGTATCTATCACAGGAGTACAGATGGATGATCTTACTCTCTTTGATTGGGAGGCTCAGAAACCTCTTGAAACAGAGGCTCCGTTTACCTTTACAGGGTACGAGTACTTAGATCAGATTACTCCTCAGTAAGAGTTATAAGAGTGCAGTTTGGGGAGGGTAAAACCTCCCCTTATTTTTATTATATGAAAAATTAAGGAGGGCTATAACATGGCTACAAAGAATGTAAATGCAGAGGCAGTACAGGCAGAGGAAACAGAAAAGAAAGAGGCGGTTAATATCTTAGATCTCCTCTTAGGCTCCGATGTAGGAGAGATTAAGCTCCCTACTAAGGAGGTAGAGATTACCAGATTATCACAGGTATACGGTGCTCCGTTTATCCTCACAATTAAGGCGATTACTCCAGCTAAGTTTGAGGAGATACAGGATATGAGCATTGATGTAAAGGGCAAGGATGCAGATATTGATATTACCCAGCTCCAGCTCTTTACAGTAATCGAGGGTGTAGTAGATGCTACAGGTGCTCCGATGTTTAAAAACAAGGAGCTTATGAGTAAGTTTAAGGTATCTACTCCTAAGGATCTGGTAAGAGCGATCTTACTTTCTGGAGAGATCGCTAAGATTTACGGAGAGATCTCTGAGCTGGCAGGTTTCGGAGATAATGCGGTTAAAGAAGTAAAAAACTCATAAGTACAGATGGGCTTACCCAGATGATGTATTACTACTGGAAACACGGTAGAGTACTCCCATCTGTATTTTATAAATTGCCTAGAGGAGAGCTCTTAGTATTACAGGCTTTTTATGAGCAGGAGATAGATGATAATAACAAAGAGCTAGAGAGGGCAAATAAGAGTAATAGTGTTATGTACAATATCAATCTACTCACATAGAGGAGGTGGCATATATGGCGGTAGAGTTTGGTGCAAAACTTTATTTAAAAGATAATATGTATGCTACCCTTAAGAAAAATCTAGGTTTACAGCGTGAATTTTCGGAGCAGATAGATAAAACTAATGCGAGTATGCAACAGATGGGGCGTACAAGGGTTAATGCTACTATCAATGCTACGGATAACGCCTCTGGAGTAGTAGAGAGCGTTAGACAAACTGTAAATAGTGTAGGCAATACAACAGTATCCCCAGAGGTATCCTTACAGGATAACGCCTCTGGGGTTATTGGTGCTATACAGGATACCTTAGATACCGTCAATACTACCACAGCTACTCCAGAGGTGGAGGTAGAGGATAATGCCTCTCCTACTATCAGCGAGGTAGAGAGTAGAGTGCATAGGCTGGGGAATGTGAGAGCATTAACCAGAGCAGAGGTAGACGATCAAGCTACAGAAAAGGTAGAGAGAATAACCCAGAGGATCAAGGATCTTACTAAAAAGGTATTCTCTCCAGTGATTAAGCTAAAGGATCTCACGGTTAGTACAGTAGGCAAGATTAAGCAGAGGCTTAAAGAGATAGCCACTACTTTTACTCCTATTGTAAAAATCAGAGATCTAGCCTCACAGGGCTTAGCTAAAATCAAAAATACCTTAGGTGGGCTACGAGATAAAGTTACCTCTGTAGCGGTAGGGATCCACGATAGAGCTACATCTGGACTAAATAAAATAAGGGTAGGTGTACGAACAGTAGGAAAGCTGGTGGCTAAGCCTTTTATCTCTGTTAGGGATAAAGCCACAAGTGGGATCACAAAGGTTAGAAACTCCCTAAAATCCGTAGGGAAAACAGTAGCTAAGCCTTTTGTTACTTTGAGGGATAAAGCAAGTGCTCCTCTGGGTAAGGTAGGCGGTGTACTGAAATCTGTAGGAAAGACGGTAGCAAAACCTTTTATAGCAGTAAAAGACGGTGCTAGTAAGATCCTCCACGGTATAGGCAGTAGCTTAAAATCCATCGGTAATATGTCTGTAAAGGCTATGGTAGCGGTAAAGGATGGAGCTAGTGCTGTACTGGGTAAGATCGGTAGTACACTTAAGAGCCTTGCAAAAGGCGTAACAATCGCTGTAGGAATTGCAGGAGCAGGAGCTACAGCTCTTATGGGTAAATCCTTAGGAGAGGGAGCTAAACTACAGCAAAGTATAGGCGGTGTGGAAACACTGTACACAAAGACTAATAGCGATGGTAGTACAGATACCTCAGCGGTAGATAAGATGTTACAGTATGCTAATCAAGCATATAAAACTACAGGCTTATCCGCTAATGAGTATATGGAAAATGTTACCTCATTTAGTGCCTCTCTTTTGAGTGCGTGTGCAGGAGATACAAATAAATCCGCTGAGATTGCTAACAAAGCTATGATAGATATGGCGGATAACGCTAACAAGATGGGTACTGATATGGGATCCATCCAGAACGCTTATCAAGGCTTTGCAAAGCAAAATTACACGATGCTGGATAACCTTAAGCTGGGTTATGGTGGTACTAAGGAGGAGATGGATAGGCTCCTTAAGGATGCACAGGCTATCACTGGTACTAAGTACGATATAAACAACTTAGCGGATGTATATACAGCCATCGGAGTAATACAGGATAAATTAAATATCACAGGAACCACAGCAAGAGAGGCAGAGCAGACCTTTAGCGGATCTTTTGCGATGATGAAAGCCTCAGTTACTAACCTCTTAGGTAATTTATCTATAGGGGATGGAGAGGCAGTAGCTAGAAGTATGGGAGAGCTGGTAGAGAGTGCAAGTACCTTTTTCTTTGGTAACTTTATACCGATGCTCCAGACGATTTTTAGCAACTTGCCTACAGCAATAGGAACAGCGGTAGAAAAGGTAGCTCCTCAGATTAAGGAAAATGTATTACCACTCCTTACATCTATCAAGGATGCAATCTTTACAGGGCTGGGTAATATCGGTATTGATACTGGAGCATTGCAAGCTATTTTCGATCAGCTTTTTAATGTAAAGGTAGACGGTGGCGGTATTGCTAGTATGTTCTCTGGGCTTAAGGATGGAATAGTACAGGCGATCAATACGATCTTACCTATCATCCCTCCGATTATCTCAGCGGTACAACAGATAGCTCCTGTAGTAGGGCAGGTAATTAGTACGATTATGAGCGGTGTATCTCAGATCATTCCTTATATCGTGCCAGTGATCCAGACTATTACTAATATCATCGTAACAGCTATGCCAGTGATCCAACAGATCATTACAGTAGTGGTAGGTGCGATTGTAGCTATTATGCCTACATTGAGCTCTATTTTTACTTTTGTGGGAAATGTGATCCAGCAAGTACTTACTGTGATCGGTAATCACATGGGATTATTCCAGACTATTGTATCTGTAGTAGTAACAGTAGTATCTACTGTATGGCAGACCTTAGCCCCTATAATCAGTGCGGTGGTAGATGTGATCCTTACGGTGGTAGATGGACTACTTACAGGAATTGAAACGGTATTCAATTTCTTAGCTCCGTACATCTCTCAGATCTGGGGTAGTATCTGTGGATTTTTCGACAGTGCAAGCTCTACGATTACCGCTATCGTAGAAACCATTAAGAGTGTATTTCAAGGCTTATTTGATGCGGTATCCACTATCTTCGGTGGTATCTCCAGTGCTGTATCTACAGCGATAGGAACCGTAACAAGTGTAATAAGCGGAGCGATAGATGCTATTAGCGGTTTTGTAGATAAAGTTGGTGGAGCGATCAGCAAGGCTAAGGAGTTTGTAGGAGGTATCGGGGGTAAGGTTAAGAGTGCTTTAGGTTTTGCCTATGGTAAAGACAGAGTACCATACGATAATTACCCAGCTATCCTCCATCAAGGAGAGAAAGTCTTAACCAGAAATCAAGCAGATCAGTATGAGAGGCGTATGAGTACCAGAGGTGTACAGCTTAAGGATGTTACACCTATAGACAGGGATCCAGATGATCCACAGGATAATAACGGAGGTACAGGAGGTACAGGAAATCCACAGGATAGCGATCTACCTAAGAGCGGTGGTATCGGATCTGTAACGATTGAAAAATTGGCGGATACGGTAATCATTGAGAAAGAGGCAGATACAGATAAGGTAGTTTCTGATATGGTGGCAAAATTCAAAAAGTTGTTACCTAACATGACTTAAGAGAGGAGGGATCACTTTGGAGTTTTGGTTACAACAGAATAAGGATAAGTTTCAATTACCTGTAAAACCATCCGATTACACGGTATCCGTATCACACAAAAATACGGTAGTAAATGTAATACAGGTAGGAGATGTAAACCTTATCGGTAACACAGGCTTAAGAGAGATCTCTCTTAAGTCTTTTTTTCCAGCAAAAGATTATAACTTTAGCAATAATGCAGGGCGTAAACAGCCCTTAACTTATGTAGAGAAGATCGAGAGCTGGAGAAAGTCTGGTACTCCTATTAGGGTTATCATTACAGGCACTCTTAACATGGAGGCTACAGTAGAGAGCTTTGTGTGGGGAGAGCAGGATGCTACAGGAGATATTTATTATACCTGTAATATAAAGGAGTACAAAAAGATAAAGACAAAGAGAGCTACCGTTACTATAGCTACTGTAAAGCCTACAGTAAGGGCTACAAAGCCACAGGCTACTAATACAGCTAGAACATACACGGTAAAGCGTGGAGATTGCCTCTGGAAAATAGCTAAACAGTTTTACGGTAGTGGAGCTCAGTACACTAAGATCTACAATGCTAACAGGGATAAGATAAAAAATCCTAATCTTATCTATCCTAATCAAGTATTAACGATCCCTTAGGAGGTGGTAAAGAGTGATAGTAGTGCATAAGAATACAGACATAACAGAGTATGTATCCTCTATGAGCTGGGGCGGTAGCAGAACAGAGGTAGCTAGAAAGTTAGAGCTACACATTGTAAACGCTCCCTTAGATAAAAATATTACTCCTCTTACCATCAACTTAGCGGATCCTGTTTATCTATTTGAGGATGATGGAAAAACAGAGCTTTTTAGAGGCTATGTAGTAGAGAGGGAGGCAAGCAGTACTACAGGTACAGTTACTTATACCTGTTATGATCTTCTTTTCTATACCATCAAGAGTAACGCCACTTACAATTTTAGCTCTAAAACAGCGGAGGCGATAACTCAGATGGTGTGTGATGATATGGAGATCCCTGTAGGCTCATTAGCTCAGACAGGGCTAACACAGAAACTCATAGTACAGAATGTATCTATCTATGAGATTATTATGAGAGCCTATACACAGGCATATCAACAGAACGGAGTAAGCTACAGGGTGGTAGCTAAAAAAGGCTACCTCAATGTAGAGGAAATGGGTAAGGTGGTATGCAGTATTGAGATCACAGAGGATAGCAATATTACCAGCTCCAACTATAAAGAGAGCATTACTAACATGGTTAATAAGGTTCGTATTTATGACGGAGAGGGTAAACCACAGGGAGTAGTACAAAATGATGCAGATGTGAAAAAGTACGGTATATTCCAGCAGACTTACACTAAAGAAGAGGGCAAGGATGCTACTACCACAGCTAAGAGTATGTTTAAGACGATTGAGAAAACCTTTACTCTGGAATGTGTAAACCTCAATGAGGCAGTAACAGGAGCAGGGGCGGTAGTGAGAGATAGCTCTACAGGGCTCAGCGGTGTAGTGTGGATAGATGCAGATACTCACACATGGCAGAATGGAGTAGCTACCATGAGCTTAACAGTAACTCTAAAACAAATGATGGATACTAAGGAGGGATAGCATGGCTGGTACTGGGGATAACATGAAAAACGATCATCAATATGCAGAAGTGCTAGAGATGATGCGATCACAGGGAGCTAAAGATAATCCTACCTTAGCCCAGCTAGGAATAATGCAAAGCTCTAACAGCGTAAAGATAGATGATCTGGTACTCAATGCTGAGGATCTGTATATAGCAGATTATTTAGTAGCAGGGTATACCAGACAAATAAAAGTACCTTATGTATCTGGAGTATCTGTGGATACTACACAGAGTAACGGTTTTGCCAGTAAGGATAACCCAGATCCAGATACTAGGGCATGGAAACAGAGCCAGATAACCTATACCGATGGGCTTAAGGCTGGGGATATGGTGCTGGTACAGAAACTTAATGATAATAACAAGTATGTAATCATAGCAAGGGTGGTGGAGGCGTAAATGAGTTTATTTCCTTTTGTAACAACAGAGGATCTTACTCTAACGGATCAAGAGGTAACAGCCTCCTCTATCCGTGAGTATGAGATCGACTTTGAAAAAGGCACACTCACAGGGAGGATTGTAACTGGTGTAGATGCTCTTTGTGTGTGGGCTTACTTAGCTCTTAAGGCTAAGAGATACCGCTGGATTATATATAGCTGGGGGTATGGGGATGAGGTTTATGATCTCATCGGATATAGCTACAGTGAGGAGTACCTTAACAGTGAGGTAAGGCGGTATATGGAGGAGTGCTTATTTGAGAATGAGCACATAACAGGAGTACAAGATCTGGAGGTATCCCAGATTAAAGATGTACTCCACATAAAATTTACTCTGGTAACAGATGTAGGTAGTAAGGAGGTGGAAATGGATGTATGAGGATCAGACATACGAAAATATATTAGATAGATCCCTAGCAAGGGTGGCAAGTGATGTAGATAAGCGTGAGGGCTCCGTTATTATGAACGCTATAGCCCCTGTATCCGCAGAGCACGCAGATGTATATATCCAGCTAGGTAATATCGTAAATAATGGGTATGCAGATACCGCAGTAAGAGAGTTTCTAATCCTCCGATGTAAGGAAAGAGGTATTATCCCTTATGAGGCTACTAAGGCTACTCTAAAGGGTAAATTTAATATGGAGATCCCTATAGGATCCAGATTTAATCTGAATGAGCTTAACTATGTAGCCACAGCATTTATAGAGAGTGCTGATGGCTATTTTTATTACCAGATGGAATGTGAAACAGAGGGTACTAATGGTAATAAGTTTTTTGGAGAGCTTAGCTCCATTGAGTACATTGATAAGGATCTTACTGGAGAGCTTACAGAGCTTCTTATCCCAGCGGAGGATGAGGAGGATACAGAGGCTCTAAGGACACGATACCTTAACTCCTTTGATAGTAACCCTTTTGGCGGTAATAAGCAGGATTATGTAGAGAAAACCGATGCTCTGGATGGTGTAGGCGGTACAGTGGTTATCCCTGTGTGGAATGGGGGAGGCACTGTTAAGTTAATCATTATCAATAGTGATTTTGGAGTAGCATCTAGCACACTGGTAAAAGCGGTGCAGGAGGCTATAGATCCAGATCCACAGGGTACAGGTAGTGGTATAGCTCCTATAGGTCATACCGTAACAGTAGTATCCGCTGTGGGTAAGACAGTAAGCATAAAATCCAGAATAACTCTAAATGATGGCTACCAGTGGTCACAGGTAAAACCTAAGGCGGAGGAAACTCTGGAGGCGTATTTCTTAGAAATGCGTAAGAACTGGGAGAAAGGTAACTTAGTAGTGCGTATCTCTCAGATAGAAAACAGGCTCCTTAATCTGGATGGGATCTTAGATGTGGCGGATACACAGCTAAACGATGTAGCCAGTAACTTAGCCTTAGCACAGGAGGAGATACCTCTGTTAGGAGGTGTTTATATTGGCTAGAGAGATTGAACTATTAGGCTATTGGATGCCTGTACTCCGACAGCTTAAAGAGTTTAAGGAGATAGCAAAGGCGGAAACGCCAGAGCTTAAGTACATCCTAGAACAGATTGAGCGTACTCTTAACAATATGTTTATTGAAACAGCGGATGAGTACGGTATTAAGCGTTTTGAGGATATGATGGGTATTTACCCAGAGGCAGGAGCCAGCCTAGAAACAAGGCGTTTTAATGTGCTGGTTAAGTGGAATGATATAGTACCTTATACGGAGAAAGAGCTTTATAACAGGCTTATTAGTATCTGTGGAGATGATAACTTTAGCGTTAATCCAGATTATAAAAATTATTTTTTAGAGATTATAACTCATTTAGGGATAGAGGGGGCGTTTGATACGATCTCCTCTATTTTGCAGGATATGATCCCCTGTAATCTGGTGTTGGATCTTAAAAACACTCTGGAGGAGGGAAATACAACTCCTTTTAGTGTGGCGGTAGTATCCTGTGTGGCTATGAGGTATCAGATCACAAACGATATTAACCCTAAGGTAGTTACAGAGAGCCCTATGTACTATGGTGTAGGCTTAGGCAGAGCTGGTACTCACATTATCACTCACGATATAAAGAGTACTGTAAATCAGAGCTCAGATCTCAATGTAGCACAGGCATTATCTACAGGAGGCTCCTCTGGAGCTATCACAATGGATATAGCTGTAAAGGATTGGGTAGAAAGCCCTCATTACGAGGGAGTAGGCGTTGGAATGGCGTTTACAAAAATCATTACCCACGATATTAACAGCAAAGCAACTAACAGCGGTAATACTACTGTAGCAAGCCCTGTAAACACAGCTACAGTTATTACAATAAATTAAAGAAAAGGAGTGTGATAAAATGGGTGCTTTTAAGAGTGCAGTAATCACAAAAAAAGGACAGGAACTCTTAGCAAAAGTGGTAGCAGGTACTACTAAGCTGGAGTTTACTAAGATCAAGGTATCCGATGCTAAGCTATCTGGAGATCTGGCAAGTATGACAGGTATCGGTACTATCAAACAGGAGGAAAAGGTAGCCTCTGTAGTGAGAAAGAATGGATCTAATGTTACAGTATCCGCTAGTTTCTCTAATCAGACCTTAGGGCAGGGTTATTATGTAAGAAACTTAGGACTTTATGCAAATGATCCACAGGCTGGAGAGATCCTCTACAGTATCTCAGTAGCAGATGAGAGTACCGCTACAGCGGATTATATGCCTCCATTTAATGGTATCGGTGTAAGCTCCCTTATGGTGGATCTTGTAACAGCGGTATCTAATGCCTCTAGCGTAAAGGTAAATGTAGATCCTACCGCTGGAGCTACTGTAGCCCAGATCGTTAATTTACAGGAGCAGATTGACGATGTTAAGAGCTTTGTAGGCTATGAGAGCTCCGATGTATACGGAGTAGAGGTAGATTTTGTAAATAAGAAATTTACAAGATTAGCAGGAGCAGAAAATCTTACCTCTGGTGCAGATTTTGATAAGCTCACTCCGTGGGGTGGTAGAAAGAGATGTAACCTTACTAATGAGGGCGTTATGGTAGCCTACAGAGGGGAAACAGGTTACTCAGAGGCAGGAGCTACCTCAGCTACCATTACAAAGGGTACTACAGAATATCCTAGCGGTACTAAGGTACAGACTATGGTAGAACAGCCTTTATTCTATACTAAGGTTGTGCCTGTAAAATCCAGTGTTTCCTCCTCTGGTAGAGGTAAGAAATATGATAAGGCTAGATTTTATATCAGCCCTACACCTAAGGCAGGATTTAAGCCTGTGGATGGTTTCTTAGATGATAACGGTATCTTACAGGATAAGATTTACCTCTCAGCTTTTGAGGGATCTATCTTTGATACCTCCGCTGGAGCATACCTTAAGGCGGATGAGCAGGTAGCGGATTTTGCTACAGATATGCTCTCATCTATCGCAGGTGCTAAGCCAGCCAGTGGACTTACGCAGAACCTCACTAGAGTAAACGTAAGAAAGCTCTGTACTAACAGAGGTAAGGGCTGGAAATCTCATAACATTTTCGCTCTTACAGCTACTCAGTGGCTTATCTTAGTAGAGTATGCCTCTATGAACGCTCAAAGCGTTATCGGACAGGGTGTAAGTACTTTTACAGACGATGAATCTACTAACATGGCTGTAGTAACAGGTGCTACCTCTGGTTTAGGTAATGGATCTGGTATTGATCCTAACGCTGGAGTAGATGGTAAGTGCTCAGTATCTTACAGAGGAGAGGAAAACCTCTGGGGTAATATCTGGACTTGGCTGGATGCTATCAATATTTATAACGATAAGGCAAGCGGAGTATACAATGCTTTTGTTAAGCCTTATGGAGAGTGTAAGGATGATACTACAGCCGATGGATACAAAGCCTTAGATTTTAATATTGCCACAGGAGAGGGCTATATTAGTGGCTTTGGATACGATGAGGATCATCCAGATCTTTTCCTTTGTGCGGAGCATAACGGTGCATCTAACCTCCCAGTAGGAGATTATTATTGGAATAACAATGATGGTTTTCGTGTTGCTAGGTTGGGTGGTGGATGGAATAGTGGTGCTCATTGTGGTGCGTGGTATCTTTATCTGAATGATACCTCCTCTATTCGCTATCGGGATATCGGCGGTCGCTTGCTGTATGTGCCTCAGACAAAGATTAGTGCATAACAATAGCATCATAAACTCAACAAAATAAAGAAATCAAAGAGGGTAATAGAGAGGGCTGTAAAGCTCTTTTTTATTACCCTTTTTGTCGGTAGCTAAAAGGCGTTTCGTGTTACTAAATTAGGTGGTAAATGGAATAATGGTACTAAATGTGGTGCATGGTATCTTAATCTGAATAATACCTCCTCTAATCGCAATCGGAATATCAGCAGTCACTTACTATATGTGCATATAAAAAGAAAAATAGTAAAAGTGTGTTACACCATGACACTTATTTATATAAGTGAGATTTAGCTACCGTGGCTCTTGCCAAAACATAAAACTCCTCTATGAGGAGCGGTAAAAAATAGCTAAGAGGGTGCTTATGTGCGGAGAGATCCGTAAACCATGTTAGCCTAGCAAGCTAAGAACTGATTGTTATGTGAACGATAGCACAGGGGTACTACAACAGGTAGTTAGCTCCCTCTTATGCACATACAAAATTATGATAAGGTGGGTGCCAAAACACATGAAAGATACTGGAGATTTATTTTCTAAGATTTGTGATATGGATAATCTTAGAAAAGCCCACAAGAACGCAAAGAGAGGTAAAGGGTGGTATGCAGAGGTAAAGTGTATAGAGAAAGATCTGGATCATTACCTAAAGAGGCTACAGGAAAATCTAATAGAACACAGGTATCATACCTCAGAATATGAAATCTTTACAAAGAAAGAGAGTAATAAGGAGAGGGAGATTTATAAATTACCATTTTACCCAGACCGTATATGTCAATGGGCTATCTTACAGGTTATAGAGCCCTACTTACTTAATTCCATGACAAAGGATACCTATAGTGCAATCCCTAACAGAGGGATCCAGCCTATTATCAATCAGTTACGAGGGTATAAGAAAAAGATTAAGAAAGATGGAAAAGTAGTAACGGAGAAGTGGATACCCAGTATTTTAGTATCAGATCCAGAGGCTACAAAGTATTGTTTAAAGCTGGATGTAAGAAAGTATTATCCCAGCATTGTACACGATGTACTAAAGGCTAAGTATAGAGAGCTCTTTAAGGATGAGGAGCTTATCTGGTTAATGGATGAGATCATAGATAGTATTAGTACTTGTCCAGCCACAGAGGAAAATATAGAGATCCTCCAGAGACTAGGTGTGGCGGTAAATATTATCATAGACGATAACGGTAGAGAGTTTGTGGATGGCGTAGGTATTCCCATTGGAAACTATGTTAGCCAGTATGACGGTAATTTTAATCTATCTGTAGTAGATCACTGGCTCAAAGAGGTTAAGGGCGTTAAGTACTACTTTAGATACATGGATGATATGGTTATTTTCGGTAGCAGTAAAGAGGAATTACACAAGCTCAAAAGAGAGTTAGATGAGTTTATGGCGGTAAATCTTAAGCAGGTGCTTAAGCATAACTGGCAGGTATTTCCTACTAAGGTAAGAGGTGTGGATTTTGTAGGCTATAGATTTTTCGGAGAGTATACCTTACTCAGAAAATCAACTTGCAAGACATTTAAGCGTAGGATGCTTAGCATCTCCAGTAAAAGAGAAAACAATGTGAGCCCTACTTATAGTGAGTGGTGCTCATTTAATAGCTATGTGGGCTGGCTACAGCATTGTGATAGCTTTAGGCTATACCAGAAATATGTAGAGCCTAATGTAGAATATATGCACAATTATTACTTAAAGGAGGTAAAAGGTAATGCAGAAATTTGTAAACGTAAGAACTACAGCGGAGAGCGTAAAGCCTCTTGAAATTGATGATTACCATGTATATGTAAACACTGGTATCAAAGAGATCCATGAGGAGGCTAAGGATGGAGATCTTAGCTCTGGTTTTAATGGATTTGAGATCGAAACACAGGAGATCTATGAGAAAGATGAGTACATCCAGCTCATGGCAGAGAAAAACAGCTCCTTAGAGGAGCAGGCTACAGATTTACAGTTAGCCTTAGCAGATGTGTATGAGCAGATGTTAGGGTTATCAGCTAACTAAGAGGGAGGAGAAAGATTATGGCACAGGTTTACGCTACTTTGATCCGCAAAGGGTTAAGGACTATTGATAATATACCAAAGGATCTCAGAAAAGCCGTACAAAAAATCTTAGACGGAGATAATGAGTAGTATGTTACTCAATATTATCTTAAAAACAATACTCAGAAAGGAGGTAAAAGCTATGGCAGTAATTTACGCTACCCTTATTGTAAAGGGCAAAAAGACGATCAATGATGTACCGCCTGTAATCAGAGAGCAGGTTAAGCAGATCCTCATTGATCTTGATTTACCAGAGCTTGCAGAGTAAGCCACAGGGGGAGAGCATTTAGCTCTCCCTTTTATTATGGCGGAAAGGAGGATCTTATGGATATGGCTACAGATGCAGATATTAACATCGAGCATAGACTTACTGAGGTAGAACAGCGAGCAAAAAGTAACACTAATCGACTTAATGAGCATGATGAGATACTCAAAAGCAATAGTGAGATGATTGGAGCTATAAAGGAGATGGCTACTGAGGTTAAGTATATGCGTGGGGATCTGAATGAAACCGTTGAGAGGCTTAACAAGCTGGAGGGTAAGGATGGGGATAAGTGGGATAAATTCAAGTGGCTTATTGTAACAGGGCTTGTAACACTTATCTTAGGATACTTAGCGGTTTCTGTAGGATTAAAGTAAGGAGGGGATCCAATTTATCTCTTTACCTCATTTTGAGGTATCGTAGCAACTATTAACAAACTCACAAGGAGGTACAGTATGAATTTAAAAGTTAGAGTAAAAAATCCTGTATTCTGGGTACAGATTGTACTTAGTATTTTAACTCCTGTGCTTGCGTATGCAGGACTTACAGCACAGGATCTTACCACATGGAGTAAGGTAGGGGAGCTCATTGTAGGAGCTGTCTCTAATCCTTATGTACTCTCTTTAGTGGCGGTATCGGTTTGGAACACTCTGAACGATCCGACTACAAAGGGATTAGGCGATAGTGCCAGAGCAAAGAGCTATACAGCTCCACAGTAAATATATTTATCAGACAGACAGGGAGAGCCTTTACAGGGCTCTCCTTTTTAAGTATTTAGATCGGAGGTATTATTATGACAGAGAAAGAAATCAGATCAAAGGTTGTTGAGATCGCTAAGGGTTGGTTAGGCTGTAAAGAGAGTAACGGATCCCATAAAAAGATTATTGATACTTATAACGCTTGTAAGCCACTCCCTAGAAGTTATGCTGTAAAATATACAGATGCGTGGTGTGCTACTTTTGCATCCGCTGTAGGTATCAAGGCAGGGCTTACAGATATTATCCCTAGAGAGTGTAGCTGTAATCAGTTTATCCAGCTTGCTAAGAATATGGGTATCTGGGTAGAGAATGATGCTTACACTCCATCCGCTGGAGATATGATCCTTTATGATTGGGATGATAACGGAGTAGGAGATAATACAGGTAGTGCGGATCATATCGGTATTGTAGTATCTGTATCTGGAGGCGTTATTAAGGTTATCGAGGGTAACAAGAGTAACGCTGTAGGCTATAGAGATCTTGCAGTAAACGGTAAGTATATCAGAGGCTTTGTTACTCCTAAGTACAGCTCTAAGGCTACTAAAGAGGAGGCTCCTAAGCCATCTGGTAACGGAGGAGGCTCTTACAATATTGGAGATATTGTAAACTTTACAGGATGCCTCCACTATACCAGCTCTACAGCTAGTGGCGTTGCATACGGTTGTAAGGCAGGACAGGCTAAGATAACTAACAAGGCTGAGGGTGCGGTACATCCGTATCACTTACAGGCTATCTCTGGTAAGGGCTCTACTGTATATGGCTGGGTAAATGCTGGAGATATTTCTGGTAAGACAGGCGGAGGATCCGCTAAGACATACACAGTAGTTAAGGGAGATACTCTTAGCAAGATCGCTAAAAAGTATGGAACTACGGTAGATACTTTGGTTAAGCTCAATGGTATCAAAAATAAAAACCTTATTAACATCGGACAGGTAATCAAGTTACCTTAATCCTTTAGGCACTCCTTAATATTTTTCATATAGAGGGCTACTGGCTGTAAAATGCTGGTAGCCCTCATTTTTTAGTTGTATCTAGTATATAAGGGGTGTATAATAGATAGAAACTGAAAACAGCCTCATAAAGCCATCTATTTTATCGAGGGTAAAGAAGTCTACACCTAATATATAAAAGTGGCTGTATGAGGCACACAGGAGCTCACAGGACTATTGCAGGAGGATAAACAGGATGGCATACAGGAAAATAACGGATATAAGAGATACTATTGGTATGAGAGCGGTATTTTATGCCAGAGTATCTACAGCGGAGGAGGAACAGCTAAACGCTATAGAACTCCAGATTGAGGAGAATAGAGGATGTATTAAGGATCATGGCTGGAAACTGGTAGGAGAGTATATTGATCGCAGTAAGAGCGGTACGATGGTAAAGGGCAGAGATGATTACCAGAGGCTCTATGATGATCTGTATGAGGATTTATTTGATATTGTAGTAATCAAGGATCAAGAGAGGCTACAGAGAAATACTCTGGATTGGTACCTCTTTATTAACAGGGTAGTACAGACAGGAAAGCTCCTGTTTATGTACATGGATGGGAAATTTTACTCCCCAGATGATGCCCTTATCACAGGTGTAAGAGCGATTATAGCGGAGGAGTTTAGTAGAAACCTTAGTAAAAAGCTCCATAACTACCACGATCACAGAATAGAGAAAGCCAGACAGGGGCAGGAGATAGCCTTACAGGGTAGCGGTAATGTGTACGGATGGGATAAAAAGGATGGCAAGTATTATATCAATCCAGAACAGGCTAAGGTAAGGAGGCTCATGTGTGAGGGCATTATGGCAAGAAAAGGATCTACCCTCATAGCTAAGGAACTTAATGAGGCTGGTTATCGTAACACCGTAGGGAAACCATGGAAACCTATGGATATACCTAAATTTGTGTATGATTGTAAAAATGTAGGTACCATGATTATAAATAAAGAAAGACACGATTTTGAGAGTAAACAGACTATAAAACTCCCTAAGGAGGAGTGGGTATATGTAGAAAACGCTCTCCCTCCGATAGTCACACAGGAGGAGTGGGATCTAATCTGTAAGATCCATGAGGAGAGAGTAATAGCCACAGGATCCGACAGGAGAGGCAAGAAAACCAGCGGATACTCTTTTAGTGGTAAGCTGGTATGTGGTATCTGTGGGGCTCCTTACTGGAGAAAACAGAGAGTATCTAAGGATGAGTACTGGGTATGCAGTACAAAGCAGACTAAAGGCAGGAGAACCAGAAAAAGAGATAGCACGATGGGGAAAGCTGGAGAGATAAATCCTTTAGGCTGTGATAATGAAAATATCTCTTATAACTCCCTCATGGAGATAATGGGGGTAGTATCAGAGCGATTACAGGCAAATACAGACACAATAAAGCATGATATGATAAATTGGCTTACTAAGCTCAGAAAACAGCTCCTAGAGGCAAATGGAGGGCATACAGAGGCAGATCTACAGCGTGAGCTCTCCAGAAAAAGCAAGCTACTGGATGCCTATTTAGATGGGATCCTAAATAAACAGGAATACCAGAAAAAAGCAGAGGAGTTAGATGAGAGGATCATCCAGCTCAAAACAGAAACAGAAAAGAATAAGGCTAACTCTGGAGATATTGCAGAGATAGATAAGGTACTGGCTAACATAGATGAGGAGGTATCCAGATATGTAGATGGTAATGAGAAATTAAAAGTAGAATACCTCTTAGAGCACTTAGAGCAGGTGCAGATCTTCCCAGATAAGGTTATAGTTATAGTGCCGATATTGAGCGAGGGGATAGTAGTAGAGAAAACTCAGTATGTATCTAGGGAGAAACGGCGCAGGAAAAAGTACGGCAATTAAACTGATACTTGGACTGGTAAAGCCGGATGCTGGAAAGATTTGTGTGTTTGGTAACGAAGGTGGAGAGCTTCCGGCTGCGGTAAAGCAGAAAATCGGAGTATCTTTGACGGAGGCAGGCTTTAGTTCACAATTTACGGTGGAAGATGTCTGGCATATCCTTGCTAAAATGTATCCTGATTTCCAGAAGGATTTTTTTGACCAAAAATGTGAGGCTTTAAAGCTTCCACGGAAGAAGAAATTAAAAGAATTTTCCACAGGTATGAAAGCAAAACTGAGGGTGCTGACAGCAATCAGCCATAAAGCTGATTTGTTGATTTTAGATGAGCCGACCGCAGGGCTTGATGTGGAGGCAAGGAATGAAATCCTTGATTTGCTACGGGAATATATAGCGCAGGACGAGAAGCGCACAATATTGATTACATCGCACATTTCCACAGATTTGGAGTCACTTTGTGACGACATTTATCTCATTCATGACGGAAAAATCATTTTGCATGAGGACACAGATGTTATTTTAGAGCAGTATGGTATTTTGAAGGTGAATGAGGAACAATACAGGACATTAGACAAGACAGCAGTCATAAAAGTACAGAAAGAAACTTATGGTTATGCCTGCTTTACTAATGACAGAAGATTTTATCAGGAAAATTATCCGCAGATTGCGGTGGAGCAGGGCGGAATTGATGAATTAATTCTTATGATGACGGGAGGGTACAGATAATGGCAGGATTAGTAGAAAAAGATTTCCGGTTAATTTGGTGTAATAAACAGGCATTAATTTTCCTTCTTATCATTGGAGTGGTGATAGGATTACAGAATGAAGCGGTTATCCTGGGGTGGTTGCCGTTTGCAATCAGTATTCTTCTGATAAATACAGTTACCTATGACGAGCTTGATAAAGGATATGGATTTTTGATGACTTTGCCGATTGATGCAGAAACGTATGTGAGGGAAAAATATTTTTTCTGTCTTACAGGAGGAACGGTTTCATGGCTTGTGGCAGCGGGACTTTACATGATCCTAGAAATAAAACAGCAGATGCCGGTAGACATGGCTTCCCAGATTCCTGTGGTATTGGTGTTTCTGCCGGTTACGGCATTGTTGATTGCATTGCTGATTCCGCTGCAGCTAGTATCCGGAGTAGAAAAGAGCAGAGTAGTCATTTCGGGGGCATGTGGTGTAATGGGAGCGTCTGTCATTGCATTTGCGGAGCTGGTAAAGACAAATGTATTAAGTGCCTTTTCATTTTTAAACCAAATGAATGGCTGGATACTTGCAGGAATTGCAGTGGTAGTGACAGTACTTCTCATACTGCTCTCTTATGCAATTAGTGTCCGGATTATGGAAAAGAAAGAATTTTAGAAAAAAATATTTAAGCGGGACATTCATAAAAAAATGAGTGTCCCGCTTATTAATGCATATCAGAAATTATCTCCATTCCATCCCCAGTTAGAGACGGCCTGATACTTAACATACACATGGTCAGGTGCAATTCCAAGAACATCTTTAAAAATGTCACATATCTGGCCAGTCAGTTTAGAAAAGGCAGATGGGTTGTCACTGCCGTAAACGCTGACCTCGACCATAGCTATAGGCTCGGCATTGCTTCCTCTGAAGTAGAGCTTGTAGTCAGGTTCAAAGCCGATCATGAGCCAGCTTTCTGACTTGCCGGGAATTGTCTGGATAGCCTGACCTAAACGGGTTTTGATTTCAGTTTCCTGTGCTTCTGTAAGAGAAGTGCTTATCTTAGAATTAATAAATGGCATATGTTACCTCATTTCTGCGCCACAGGCGCGTGTATTCATGTGATGATTATAGCACTTTACATATGTCAAAGAAATATATTAATTGTCAGCGCCTTCTTTGATGCCGTGGCGCTCTGCATATCCAGTCAGGATAAGTGTGAGCGCACCGTCGCCTGTTACATTGCAGGCTGTTCCGAAGCTGTCCTGAAGTGCAAATATTGTAAGCATAAGGGCAGTTCCAGTGTCGTTAAATCCAAGCACGCCGGTAATAAGTCCGAGCGAAGCCATAACTGTTCCGCCAGGTACGCCAGGTGCACCGATTGCAAATATTCCGAGAAGCACGCAGAACAGAATCATAGTTCCGGCTGATGGAATAGTGCCATACAAAATCTTTGATACAGTCATGCAGAAAAATACCTCTGTCAGCACTGAGCCGCACAAATGTATATTTGCAAACAAAGGAATTCCCAAAGAGACCATGTCCTTTCTCAAAACCTTTGATTTTCCGGCACACTGGAGTGCAACTGCGAGTGTGGCAGCAGATGACATTGTTCCAATTGATGTAAGGTATGCAGGACCGTAATGTCTGATTACTTCAATCGGGTTCTTCTTAGAATACAATCCTGCGATTGTGTAAAGCAGAGTCATCCAAATGTAATGTCCGATTAATACAATAATTATGATTTTTAGGAACACAGGAACCTGCTTTGTTATTGAACCTTCGTATGAGAGTCCGCAGAAAGTAAGTCCGATGAAAAATGGAAGAATCGGTATCATGATTCTTGATACAATTGCAAGCACAATCTTCTGAAATTCTTCAAGCAGGTCAGAGATTAACTCAGCCTTTGTCCATGCCGCTGCGAGTCCGATCATGATAGAGAACACGAGAGCACTCATAACAGGCATAATCTGCGGAATCGACAATTCAAACACTGCCGCAGGCAGTTCCTTCAATCCATCCGCTGTAGATGAAATTGACAAATGTGGTATCAGCGCATATCCGGCAGCAGTCGAGAACAAAGCTGCTCCGACAGATGAAGAATATGCGATAGTTACTGCAATAAGAAGCAGCTTAGACGCATTTTTACCCATCTGTGTAATCGAAGGCGCGATAAATGCGATAATAATCAGCGGAATGCAGAAATTAATAATCTGGTTAAGAATATATTTCAGCGTCACCACAATATTTAATATGGCCTTTGAAAATGCATTGCCATCCGTCGAACTGAGCACCAGCCCGATAACAACGCCAGCCAGAACACCTACCATCAGCTTGAACGGCAGGCTGTTCCAAAAATTAGTTTTCTTCATTAAATAAATCTCCTTCATTTGTTTGGATAAGAAAAATTATAATATATGGGATTGGAAATAACAATGGAAAGGTTTGGGGGATGGGAGAATTCCAAAATGTAGCTATTAAAAGTTGATTATATTAATTATCAATTATTTACATCCCAAAATGTAGAAATTATATATGTATATTATAATAAGTGACATTAAAAATCAAACAAAGTTTTTTAATCCAAATTGATAATTTATATTGACATCTTAATTCTAAAGTAGTAATATCCAGATATGAACTACATAATTAAGCAAAAGGAGGTGATACAATGATACAGCTATCTTTAGAATTTCAACTTGAAAAGCCACAGTTACCGCTGGAATATGAGAGATTGATGGTTAGTTTCTTAAAAGCAGCAAGCAGGAATTATTCGGAAGATATGTTTGAGCGATTATATAATAAGGAGCATTCAATTATTAAATCATTTACATTCAGTACATATCTGCCAGGTGCGGTATTTAAAGGTGACACTATATTTCTTAGGGACAACAGATTTAAAGTTTTTTTTACAGATGCTGATATGGGACAGATTATAGAATGGTTTAATGCTTTTCAGCTTATGAGATACAAGCAGTATCCTGTCAGTGGCAATTCTATGAAATTGATTTCAATAAGGTCAAGCAATCGTAAAGATATTGTTGATGATGAAATTATTGTAAAGATGCAGAGTCCATTGATTGTAAGACGGCACGACAGTGTGACTAACAAAGACATTTATTATACATATGCAGATGAAGGATTTTCAAAGGCATTATGTGAAAATGTAGAGATTTTTATTCAGAAAATGGAAATCGGGGTTGATACAGAAGGATTATCAATAGAACCTGTCAAAGCAAGAAAAGTAGTAGTTAACTGCTTTGGAAGAAAGGTTGATGCTAACCTTGGAATATATAAGCTTAGCGGTAATTGCGAGCTGCTTAATATTCTTTATCAGGCAGGGCTGGGTGCCAGAAGATCAGAAGGTCACGGTAAATTCGAAATATTACTATAATTTTAGGAAAGGAGGGACAGAATGTGGGTAAATATCTGGTAACTATGGGAGATTTCCTGAAAAATGCGGGGATAGTAGGTCTTAACTATATGCTGGATATGTCAGATGCAGAAAGCGGAAAGGATTATGGCATAAAAATGCAGAACAGACCGGTAGATGGGCTTGAACTGTATGAGCAGGGATTATGGCTTGACGAGGATTTCGTGCAGCAGTGTGACTGGACTGGAATGTATTTTGATGCCTGTGTTAACTATTATGGAGATTTTACAGTATATAAAGGAATATTAGACAGAATTAACAAGATTATATGCAAAATTGATAATGACCAATGGAAGCCGGACAAGCTGGTTAAAGAAGATAAGGAAGATATCAAGTTTATAAATGATAAGCTTTTGTCCAATAGTTATAAGGCTGGATTTGAAAATATAAGAAACGAAGTTGATGGGTCTGAGATATATGTGAATCTTCAGCAAAATAAATTAAATGCGAAATCAACATCACAAGAACTAAAACAGAGGCTTGAAGGTATCAAGAACTTTATAATGCAGCCAAAGTGTAAAGAAACATTTGTAATGAAGAGCGTCATATATAACTATATTAACCGTTTCTGGGATGGTAAATGTTTTCTGCTAAGAGCTAATGCAAAGAAGGACATGCGTATATTGTTTGAACAGGATTTTACAAAACCATTTAAAGAATATATCAGGACAAATCATGATAAAGATAAGGATATGTGTATAGACTGTGGAAGACCAATGGGAAATAAGGAACGTGTTTCTATTGCTTTTATGAAGGATATGGCAGATGATCTTGCGAGAAAAAAGTCTGCATTCTGGAATTGTAAAGTAGATGCCTTTTTGTGTCCTGCATGCGCATTTGTATATGCTGCCAGTCCGCTGGGATTCACACTTTTAGGACAGCGCTTTGCATTTATGAATACTAATTCATCAATTAATCAGTTACTGGCTTCTAATAGCAGGAGTGGAAAGATTGTGACAGAGGCAGAGAAAAAAGAAGCTGAGCGATATACACAATGGTTTGCCAGAATGTTGAAGCAGTTGATGGATTGTAAAGTTGAACAACTTAACAATATTCAGATTATTTTAAAGGGAACAGATGAGAAGGATAAATATATCTTTTCTGTAATAAGTAATGAAGCACTTCAGACATTTAATGATGAAAAGGTAAGAAAAGCTTTAGAGTATTTAGGAGAATATCCTTACACAAGAATTGGAGCAGATTATCTTAATATATACGAAAATGTAGTTATGAATATTCTGAAACATAGAAGTCAGGAATTGCTTCTAAAGAAAGTGCTAAAGAATAATCTTGATTCTGATAATGCGGGACAGATAGTAACTGCTTATTGGATATATGTTGTAATGTTGTATAGTGCACTTGTTAAGAAAGATAAGGATTTGCAAGGAAATGGAGGTAAGGTTATAGAAATGGGAAGTATAACAGTAATGGAGAGTGGTTTTGCTTTAAGAACTGCTATATTGTCTTCAAAAGGGGCAAAGGATGATGAATGTATCAAAGGAACAATATATCAGCTTCTTAATGCATTATCTACGAGAAATACAGGAAAATTTCTGGATATTGTAATGAGATTATATTGTACCTGTAAGGTGCCAGCTGAAGTGGGACAGGCTGATAAATTAGTTATTCCAAGAGAGTTTGTATATATCCAGAAAAATCAGGAGTTATTTGAAGAATATGGATATGCATTTGTTTTGGGATTAAAAGGATGCAGACAGAATAAGAAGAATGAGGAGGTTATTTAGATGAGTAAGAATGGATTGACAATGACAATAGTATTTGTTGCAGAGAGTGCGAATTATGGAGAAGGATTAGGTAATATTTCTAATATTAAGAAAATGACAAGAGGTAATGCAAGCCAGTATTCATATATATCAAGGCAGGCAATAAGATACAATATTGTACAGCAGGCTGAGTGGGATAACACACCTGTCGAGGATAAGAGCGGAGTTGTACAGTTTGCTCCATCAGCTACTATTGAGGATTACCCAGAAATAGATTTATTTGGTTATATGAAGACAATGGCAAAGGACGATAATGCAAGGGGAGGTGCATCAACAAGAAGTGCAGTGGCTAGACTTAGCAACGCTATATCACTTGAACCATATCAGGGGGAGCTGGAGTTTCTTACTAATATGGGATTAGCTAAGCGCCAGAATCTTGACAATGGTATTGCACAGAGTGAAATTCACCGTTCTTATTATGCATATACAATTTCAGTGGATCTTGACAGGGTTGGAATTGATGGAGAGATTAATGTATCAAAGGAGGAAAAAGCTAAAAGGGTTAAAACACTTCTTGAAACCGTTCAGTATCTTTATAGAGATATACGCGGCAGGAGAGAGAATTTATCTCCATTATTTATCATAGGTGGTAACTATGAAAGAAAGAATCCGTTTTTTGAAAACATAGTTAAGATTGATAATAATATGATAAATGTTGATACATTGGTAGAAATGAAAGAAAGTAGTGAAGATCTTGAAAATTCTACAATAGTAGGAGTAACATCAGGAATCTTTAATAATGACAGTCAGATTAAGGAAAAACTTGGGGCTGTAACAATAGCAGAAGCATTTGGAGAGTTTAAGAAGAAAGTGGATGAGTACTATGCATAGAGCAATAAGACTGGATTGTTTTCAGAATCTTGTTAATTATAGAAAACCGAGCAGTTTTATAATTAAAGAGACCTATCCTCTTCCACCATATTCAACAGTAAGTGGAATGATACATGCCGCATGTGGATTTAAAGAGTATCACAAAATGAAGCTGAGTATTCAGGGCGATAACAAAGGGACTATATCTGATCTGTATACACGCTATTCATTTTCAGCAGGTGCCAGATATGAAGAAGGCAGGCATCAGATATGCGTAAAAGATGGCGATAATTATGGAATATTTAAGGGAATAGCCAATGTTGAACTGTTATGTGAATGCAAGCTCATAATACATATTGTGCCAGAGGATGAGGCTGATTTTGAAATAATATATCAGGCACTTAAGAATCCGCCAACGTATCTGTCTCTTGGAAGATATGAGGATATTATAGATATAAGAGATGTCAGAATTGTTTCATTAAAAGAAGATGAAGAAGTACTGACTAATCACGATATGTATATTCCTGTGTCTTACATGGGGGAAGAACCTGTTGAAGCAACTGTTTATACATTGAATAAAGAATATGAGATAACTAAACAGGGGTTAAGGAGATGGAAGTCTGAAAAAGAAGGTGGAAGAGTTAAGGCATATTACTGCCCGCCTCATAAATGCCTGGAAAGAGCGTATGTAGATGATACGGATGATGAAGATGTTGTAATATTTGCGTGATGAGATTTTATTAATAGTTACATTGTGGATTTAAATGTATGGAGGGGTAGATGGAATATTTTGCAAAGTCAGTTCCGAATGGGGGTTCTAAAGAAGAACAGGTGACATTAAAACAGCATCTGGATGATACAGTTAAATGTGCACAGGATTTTTTTGAAAAATTCGGACATTATTTTACAGAAAAAGAAAAAGCAATAATAATAGAAGCATGCAGAGTGCATGACCTGGGAAAGGCAAACATTGTTTTTCAATCTAAGATAAATAAAGAGCTGGATGTAATAAAGACTCAGGAGATACCACACGGATTTTTAAGTGCAATGACGACATCGCCTGAAGAATTTAAGAATCATATACCAGAAGCAGATAATGATGATTATAAAGCTTTCTATACAGCAGTATATCATCATCATGTCAGAGAAGATAAAAACGGTGATGATATAATATTAAATTTCTGTAAGAAATACTATAACCCATATATAAGGGATTTTTTAAATGATGAAAGTATCAAAGCTAAGGTTTCGGGTATAAATAAATATCTTCTGTTCAGAAATACAGGCAGCATATCGGGAAGCAAATACATCATGAGCTGTTATGATAAGAATGAATATTTGCATGAATGGCAGGAATTTGTGCTAATCAAAGGTCTGCTGAATAAATTTGATTATACAGTGAGTGCTGGTTATACAGAAGCAGAGGATTGTTCTGCTTTCACAACAAAATATCTTAAAACATCTATAGAAAACATTTTTCAACAGCATGGATTAAGACCAGTTCAGGAGTATATGAGAGATAAATGTGATAAGAATCTTGTTGTGGTTGCACCAACTGGAATGGGAAAAACAGAGGCATCATTATTATGGCTTAATGGTGAAAAGGGATTTTATACATTGCCATATGTAGTATCATCGAATGCAATATATGAAAGAATAAGAGACAGGTATGAATATAAGGACGTGGCAATACTTCATTCAGACAGTATGCATTATTATTTTGAAGACCAGGTAAACGAAACAGATTCTGATGGATATGAAAAATATCAGAAAGCAAAATTATTATCTCAGCCGCTTACTATATGTACAGTAGATCAGTTGTTTAAGTTTGTGTATAAGGCGTTGGGAACAGAAATATTTGCAGCTACATTGAAATATTCTAAGATAATTATTGATGAGATACAGGCATATAGTCCATCAGTAATAGCAGCAATAATATATGGATTAAAGATAGTGACTGATATGGGTGGGAAATTTGCCATAATAACAGCAACATTTCCACCGGTATTGGGAAGTCTTATGCATAAATATGGATTGATGGCTGATAATCAGTATGAATACAGGGATTTTTCTGCATTATCGAATCTTAAAAGACATTGGATAGATATAAAAGATGGCGATATAGAAATAGATAGGGTTGTAGAAGATAGCTATGATAAAAAGGTTCTTGTAATATGCAATACGGTAAAAAAGGCACAGCAGATATATAAAAGCCTGACCGAAAAAACAGATAATGTTCATCTTCTGCATGCACGATTTACCAAAGAACATAAGAGAATGCTGGAAAATGAGATTATAAAGTTCTCAGATAGTGAAAATGAAACGGGAATATGGGTAACAACACAGTTAGTTGAGGCAAGTCTGGATATTGATTTTGATGTGTTGTATACAGAGATGAGTACGGCTGATAGTTTGTTGCAGAGAATGGGAAGATGCAACAGGAAAGGTCGGTATATTCCGGATAAGGCCAATATACATATATACATTAATGCAAATGGAGTAGGAGTCAGCCGGGCTATATATAATCGTGAGATATACACTCGTTCTGTTGAGTGTTTAGAAAAATATATTGGCAGAGTTATGACAGAATCAGACAAATCTGAATATATCAATAAAGTATACTGTACAGATGAGATAAAGGATACGGATTATTACAGGGATATAGAGAAGTTTCTTGCAATGTTTAAAGAACTGACACCAGCAGAATACAGTAAAAGTGAAGCTGATGAAAAATTCAGGGATATTAACAGTATTAAAATTATTCCTGATGACGTATATGAAGATAATCGTGAAGTTATAAGCGAGTGTATTGATATAATGCATAGCTCTAATGCTGATAGAAGAGAGAAGAATGACGCAAGAACAAAGCTGGATTCATATGTGATTTCTATACAGTTATATGCTTATAAGAAATATCCGGATGGGATAGATCGTGATGTAATATATGGTAGTGATATTCATAGATCATGTATTATGTACGATTTCAATGTTGTGGATTTAACAGGAGCAGGGTTAGTTTTAGGCGAATATGAAAGAGATATATATGTCTGAATATTCATACGATAGGGGCATTTTATGGAAGAAAGAATAACAGGAGTGATGATTTATTATTATTTCGTGTGCTCAAGAAAGTTATGGTATTTTTGTCATCAGATTAATATGGAAGATGAGAATGAAAATGTGCAGCTTGGAAAATTGCTGGATGAGAACAGTTACAAGCGGGATGATAAGCATATTGAAATAGATGGCATTATTAATATTGATTTTATTCATGAAAAAAATGAACTTCATGAGATAAAGAAGAGCAAGAGTATAGAAGAGGCTGGAATATGGCAGGTTAAGTATTATCTATATTACCTGAAAAAAAGAAATGTGGATGGACTTCATGGCGTGATAGACTATCCGCTGCTGAAGAAAAATGTTGATGTAGAATTGTCGGATGAGGACTGTAAAAAACTAGACGATATTATAAAAGAAATCATTAGTGTGAAGAATCAGGAGTATCCGCCGAAGCTGGAAGAGAAAAAGATATGTAAAAAATGTGCATATTATGATTTATGTTTTATATAGACAGAAGAAGGTGATGATAATTGAAACAGAGTTTTTATGTGTATAATAATGGGGATTTAAAACGCAAGGATAATACATTACAGTTCACTGCTTATGACGGAGAAAAAAGAGATATTCCAATTGAAAGAATTTCAGATATATATGTAATGTCTGAAATGTCGTTTAATACGACATTTCTTAATTATATATCGCAGTATGGAATACCTATACATTTCTTTAATTATTATAATTATTATTCAGGAAGTTTTTATCCAAAGGATGGAAATCCAGCAGGTCAGTTGCTGGTTAAGCAGGTTGAACATTATGTAAATTATGATAAGAGATTGGATATTGCCATAAAATTTATACAGGCGGCAGCAGATAATATATATAGAAATCTCAGATATTATAATGGCCGAGAAAAAGATGTCTCGGAATATATGAGGGATATAGATTCACTTCGTGGAACTCTTTGTAAAGCAAGGACAATAGAAGAATTGATGGGAATTGAAGGAAATATAAGAAAGAGATATTATGCAGCGTGGAATGTGATTGTTAATCAGGATATACGGTTTGATAAGCGTGTTATGCATCCGCCAGACAATATGATTAATTCATTGATTTCATTTGTTAATTCCCTAGTGTATACGCGTTTATTAAGCGAGATATATCATACACAACTGAATCCAACGATAAGTTATCTGCATGAACCGGGAGTAAGAAGATATTCATTATGTCTGGATATATCGGAAGTATTTAAACCATTGATTGGAGACAGATTGATATTTTCGTTGTTAAACAGAAGACAGATAACAGAAGACAGCTTTACAAAAGAACTTAACTATCTTCATCTTAAGAAAGAAGCTTCTAAACTTATTGTTTCAGAATTTGAGAATCGTATGAAGAAAACGATAATGCATAAAGAATTGGGAAGACAGGTGTCTTACCAGTATCTGATGAGGTTAGAAGCATATAAGCTTATAAAGCATTTAATAGGTGAGAAAGAATATGAAGGGTTTAGAATATGGTGGTAGTATATGTATATTGTACTTGTATATGATGTTAGTAAAGATGAAAATGGGCAAAAAAGATGGTCACATATTTTCAAAATCTGCAAAAAGTATCTGACGCATATTCAGAATTCTGTCTTTGAAGGAGAAATATCAACAGTTCAATTAGAAAAATTACGGGGTGAGTTGAAACCACATGTTAATACTAATCTGGATTCAGTCATTTTATTCAAAAGCAGGAGTGAAAAATGGCTGGATAAAGAATTTTGGGGTAAGGAAGATGATTTGACGAGTTTCATAATTTGATTGTCGACCAGAAATAGTGTAAAATATGCACAGAGTCGACAATGGCGATATTGCTATGCTTCTAGCATATTCAGGGCATAAAGTATTAGTAATCTGTTGGCGGATTTAAAGGGTAGACAGAATAACGCTTCAGAGTTGAGAAACAGAGAGGCTTTAATAATTACGGGAATTAATAGATACATAGTGGGATGTAAATGCGCTTGGATATCTTAACTGGTTTTTCCCGGTTAAGAATTAATAGATACATAGTGGGATGTAAATTCTGCACCGTTTGCAATATCTTCTGTATTGTCGGTATGAATTAATAGATACATAGTGGGATGTAAATAAATCCTGCTCTCAGGCAGCCATAACCACCTGAAAGCGAATTAATAGATACATAGTGGGATGTAAATATTCTCAAGCTAAGGCAATGTTAATGTCAAAAAAATCGAATTAATAGATACATAGTGGGATGTAAATCAAATCGAGAAAGTCAGAATACGACATATCTGAAGGGAATTAATAGATACATAGTGGGATGTAAATTCCATATCAGATGGTAACAGCTGCTACAGTCTTGCGAATTAATAGATACATAGTGGGATGTAAATCATGTTTATCTTGTATATTATTGTATGTGTGTGTTGGAATTAATAGATACATAGTGGGATGTAAATTACACTCGATAAGCTATATTGTCTATTGCGTCAGCGAATTAATAGATACATAGTGGGATGTAAATTTGGTTGTTAATGAATATGTGCGCCGCAAGGGGCAGAATTAATAGATACATAGTGGGATGTAAATACTTTAATAAATATAACAAAGAACAGATTGAAAAGGAATTAATAGATACATAGTGGGATGTAAATCAAAAAGCCATATATAAAACACTCCTTTCACAACAAAAGAATTAATAGATACATAGTGGGATGTAAATAGTTATTTAATAAGATTAACAAGAGTAAATAGTGGAATTAATAGATACATAGTGGGATGTAAATTTTCTTCAACTCCGCCGCTTTCATTTCGATTGCAGAATTAATAGATACATAGTGGGATGTAAATATGAAAAACCGAAATATAAAGAAAGCAGAGCTTAATGAATTAATAGATACATAGTGGGATGTAAATAAGCATAAGAGATTAACAAAAGAGTTGCGCAAAAGAGAATTAATAGATACATAGTGGGATGTAAATTAAGTGCATATTTAACACACTCTGCATTTTTAAGGGAATTAATAGATACATAGTGGGATGTAAATACGACAGAATACATTGATGGAGAAGAAACAAGCATGAATTAATAGATACATAGTGGGATGTAAATTTCTACATTCTTCCATATAATCAGTGGAAGAAGTAGGAATTAATAGATACATAGTGGGATGTAAATGTAGCAATCGCACCACCTACAGCCGCCACCGTGTTAAGAATTAATAGATACATAGTGGGATGTAAATGATTGAAGTTGCGTATCAGAACACAGTTAATGTAATGAATTAATAGATACATAGTGGGATGTAAATGATGCTATGGTTAATGACCCATTCTGGCCAGAAGGAGAATTAATAGATACATAGTGGGATGTAAATTGAGAAAGCCGAAAAGGCACGACAGGAAAAAATGAAGAATTAATAGATACATAGTGGGATGTAAATGTTGAAGAACCAGCAGAACCAGTTGAAGAACAACAGAATTAATAGATACATAGTGGGATGTAAATTTTTTAATGCCTTGAAAGGGGTGGTTTGATTGATTGGAATTAATAGATACATAGTGGGATGTAAATAGCACTGACAAAGCTATTCTTGGTGAGATATGCGGCGAATTAATAGATACATAGTGGGATGTAAATATCCGTTTATGACGCAGGCAATTCTTGATGAAGTCTGAATTAATAGATACATAGTGGGATGTAAATTTAATTTATCGGTTACATATGGGGCTGGTGCTAGAAGAATTAATAGATACATAGTGGGATGTAAATATTTTTAGGGATACAATGGAGTATGGCGGTTATATGAATTAATAGATACATAGTGGGATGTAAATAAAGAACGGCTTGAACGTGAGCAGAATTTTAGAGAGAATTAATAGATACATAGTGGGATGTAAATGTAATAGAGCCATTAACAGTATTATTGCCGCTATTAGAATTAATAGATACATAGTGGGATGTAAATGTGAAAGCATTTTGCAAGTGGCTTTACCAGGAAGATGAATTAATAGATACATAGTGGGATGTAAATATCTTGGAAGTAAATAATTCCTGGCTCTGCTCCTGGAATTAATAGATACATAGTGGGATGTAAATGACAACAATTGCTGATAATCTTTGTTTGCTCAATGGAATTAATAGATACATAGTGGGATGTAAATTTGATTATTGGCTTTTTGTCACTTCGTAGCGTTGAGCGAATTAATAGATACATAGTGGGATGTAAATAAAGGTAGGATAAGGGGGAACATGAAACGCCTTTCAGAATTAATAGATACATAGTGGGATGTAAATTTTGAAGAATAACACTATGTTTCATGTGAAGCATTAGAATTAATAGATACATAGTGGGATGTAAATGTAATTGAATATAACAGTGGATTGTGAAAAGAAAAAGAATTAATAGATACATAGTGGGATGTAAATCCTGTAGCAATTGCCTCACCGATTGCGGTTGTTGTATTGAATTAATAGATACATAGTGGGATGTAAATATAAGCTGAAAAGCATTAGACGGCTCTGTATCTGACGAATTAATAGATACATAGTGGGATGTAAATGTATCAGACATATTAATAACAGGCAAAGTAGGAATAGAATTAATAGATACATAGTGGGATGTAAATGTGCTGGATAATTCAGCGGAAGTAATTGAATAAAAAGAATTAATAGATACATAGTGGGATGTAAATTCTAAAACTTTCCTGCAATATTTCAATCTGTTTCCCGAATTAATAGATACATAGTGGGATGTAAATTATACACCTATATATTCAGTGCTGTGATAGGGTTGGAATTAATAGATACATAGTGGGATGTAAATCTTTGAACGATAATTATAAGAATTGCTGTCTTACTCGGAATTAATAGATACATAGTGGGATGTAAATTAGCCAACTCGAAAATGCTTGCATTTCTGCGGGAGGAATTAATAGATACATAGTGGGATGTAAATATCTTTGAAGTAAATAACTCGTCCTGGCTCTGCTCCGAATTAATAGATACATAGTGGGATGTAAATATGCTCCACCAAACAATAATAATGTAGTTAATTCCCGAATTAATAGATACATAGTGGGATGTAAATAAAAGTCAATAAATCAGGGACTTTCAAAAGGCTTCGGAATTAATAGATACATAGTGGGATGTAAATTGACTATCAGCTTTTTATCGTGTGTGTTCTCTGTTCAAATTAATAGATACATAGTGGGATGTAAATTTACTTGGTATTCACTGGGATTGGCTCGAAACTCTAAATTAATAGATACATAGTGGGATGTAAATGTTCAAACAAGGGTGCTAATAACAAGGTCGCTTGTAAATTAATAGATACATAGTGGGATGTAAATTGACTTGAAACCTGCTACAAGTGAAGCCTGCGGATTGAATTAATAGATACATAGTGGGATGTAAATACTTGGAAGCAACAAGAAAAGACTGCTGAAAGTCAAAGAATTAATAGATACATAGTGGAATGTAAATCTGCGAATAGGTGTAATTTCAAGAGAAATGTTTTTCATCGTTATGCTGTTGCACTGGTGCAACTTTGAATTATTCTACTATGCACAAATCTTCTGCAAGCATATCTGCCTAAGATTTTGCTCTTGCATAATTCTTCATTTCTAAATCCTCACTTTCTTAAAATTGGGTATAAAAATACCACTTGACCGGTGGTATTTTACTAATCAATATGCTTTATTTCCTTAATGGATTGATTTTCTTTAAGTACTCCTGCTTCTTTGAGTATCTTTTCAAAATCTTTATCATATCTCTCTTTGTCTTCCTTTGTTCTTTTAACAATTTCTCCTGTTGTTTCAAATAATGGTATCCCCTTTTTTAACTCTTCACTCATTATATTCCTCCAACAAGATATAATATTTATCATCAACCTTTCTTTATTAAGTACTTTGAATCTCTGATTTGTCTTATATAAAACTTCCTGCTCCTGTGCATTAACAGAAGAAATATCTCTACCATTATGAGCATTCTGTATATATATTTGTACCTGACCGTCTTCATTATAGACCTGACCTTTTGTTGTTGACAAGAATCGTTTTACATATTTTTCTACAACTTTTTCAAACTTGAAATATACAGACCTTTGTAAATTATCATTATACTTAGGCATTTTATTCAATGTTTCATTAAGCCTATCAACCATTTTCTTTTCTTCATAAGATAACTTCCTTCATTCCTAAGTTTCTCATTTACTACATAGGATTTTAACGATATATTTTCATACAAAATTTTAGTATCCTCGTTAGTTAATACATTGTTTTGATTTGCTACCTTCTTACTGCTCTTTCTTATTAGCATACATTTTCTGATTATCCGGATTCAGCGAATACTTCGACAATCTGTCAAACTGCTCAACCAGCATGACAGTATATTGCTGTTTCTAATCCTGTTTGTAATCTTTTTTGACCTTTTTATCATGAATACGCTGGTTGCATCATGGGTAATCACAGTAGAAAATTGATGGTGAATATATGCCAGCGATAGGGAACTGGTGAGAAAATATAGTAGTAAATAGACAGAACAATGATATATTTAAAAGATAAAATTAAAAGAATATGACTTACAAATTAGACAATCTGAGGAATTGAAAATATTTTTGAGATGAAAAAGATTTATTTAATATGGAATCTGATAGCAAAGTTTTGAATGCCTTAAACAATATAAAAACATTTTAGACGTACTTATGAAATTATTCTCAAGGGTAAAAATATCGCTGTTTTTACAATTAGCAATGGCATTGATTTGACATCGACTTATGTATTTTGTGAATTGTGGGAATAGCAAGAAAAGTTATAAGTGAAAAATGATAAAGATATATTTGAAATTGCTTGTCGACCTATTATAGTGTAAAATATAAGCAAGGTCGACAAAGGCTTAATTTATGCGTTTAATTTGAATTTATTGAAAATGACATTAGTAATATATGTGAGATTTTATTAGAACGACAAATAACAGCTTTAGATTAGAGGTTTAAAGATGTATATAAAATTACGGGAATTAATAGTTACATAGTGGGATGTAAATAAGATCACAGGAAGCTTCAGCCTGAATCCTCCGTCAGGAATTAATAGTTACATAGTGGGATGTAAATGCAGAATCATAACTGGTTCTTCAGGAAGGAAAAAAAGAATTAATAGTTACATAGTGGGATGTAAATTCACCACATAGCGTCGTATATGCATCTCCAGAAAGAGAATTAATAGTTACATAGTGGGATGTAAATTTAATCTGTTCTATCATTCTCTTATTTCTCCTTTAGAATTAATAGTTACATAGTGGGATGTAAATTTAAAAGTGGCGCTTTTGTTGCTCACCTTTCTGATGAATTAATAGTTACATAGTGGGATGTAAATATATTATGGAACTACACAGCATAGCCTTGAATCTCGAATTAATAGTTACATAGTGGGATGTAAATATATATCAGAGCAGATATCACTTGCATCTAAAGAAGGAATTAATAGTTACATAGTGGGATGTAAATTTGTATGTTGTTACAACAATTTCTATGCCAATACCGAATTAATAGTTACATAGTGGGATGTAAATACTTTAGGTAAATATAATGTTAATGCAATGTACGGGAATTAATAGTTACATAGTGGGATGTAAATAGCGTTGCGAGACTGGAACGCAGGAGACACAAAGAGAATTAATAGTTACATAGTGGGATGTAAATGAAGTTAAATCCCATTTAGGGTCGTCCTCAACTTCGGAATTAATAGTTACATAGTGGGATGTAAATAGGCTGATGAACCGAAAACAGAAAACAGCATTCTGGAATTAATAGTTACATAGTGGGATGTAAATATCGTAGTATTACTAGTATTGTCTAAATCTTTACCAGAATTAATAGTTACATAGTGGGATGTAAATATAGTAGCAAGTAAATATGATTATGTTAATGTGTTCGAATTAATAGTTACATAGTGGGATGTAAATACTTTCTCATAGTCTACTTTAAGATTTGCAATATCCGGAATTAATAGTTACATAGTGGGATGTAAATTAAAACAAGCAATCTAAGTCTTTATATAACATTGTGAATTAATAGTTACATAGTGGGATGTAAATTTTGAGCGGTCTGACACATAACAATTCCATGTTGCGAATTAATAGTTACATAGTGGGATGTAAATAAAGATGATAGTGAGATTGTAATACCTCTTACTAAGAATTAATAGTTACATAGTGGGATGTAAATTCACATTCGCCAAAGCCCTATTTAGCGAAGTGATTAGAATTAATAGTTACATAGTGGGATGTAAATTTATTAACATAAAGCAAGTTATTAATGCCGTTATGGAATTAATAGTTACATAGTGGGATGTAAATGAGATACAAGGTATTTCATAGTCAATTTTATCACCGAATTAATAGTTACATAGTGGGATGTAAATTTATATTAAGAAAGACCCAACGACAGGAGAACTTAAGAATTAATAGTTACATAGTGGGATGTAAATTTCTTTGAAAGGAGTTTTTGTGGTACAAAATAAACAGAATTAATAGTTACATAGTGGGATGTAAATTGTAAACGTGTTTGTTAATGCAATAGCACCGATTGTGAATTAATAGTTACATAGTGGGATGTAAATAAAGAGCAGAAAGTACACGAGCTTAAGTTAGCTGCTGAATTAATAGTTACATAGTGGGATGTAAATTGGACTGACGAAAAAGGAAAGAAGCATGAGGGTAATGAATTAATAGTTACATAGTGGGATGTAAATGAGAAGGGTGGACACAAAGGATAGCCCCCCTGTTTGAGAATTAATAGTTACATAGTGGGATGTAAATTTGAAAGAGCGTATGCCGGTTGAGTTTTATGAAAGAGAATTAATAGTTACATAGTGGGATGTAAATGAACTGCGGATATAAGATGTTCTTCCAGCAAGCAGGGAATTAATAGTTACATAGTGGAATATAAAATACGATACAATTATATGTTTGATTTTCTTGAAGATAGGATATGTTATTAAACAAAATAGTGGCTTTAAATTATGCGCTTTTGACAGGATCAATATGATTGATAAATGCAATCCCCTCCACGCAACCAATTCCACCACAATTCCCACTTTTCTGACAACTACAATTGGTGGAATCCACATTTTACATGGGCTATAATACATACATAACAACAGAAAGGACTGACATTATGCTACAGGAAAATCTTATAATGCTGAGGTCAATTGCAGGTAAGACACAGGAGGATATCGCAGAGGTTATTGGAATATCGAGACAGGCATACGCCAAATGGGAGCGTGGTGAAACAATTCCTGATATTGAAAAATGCGGCAGGCTTGCGGAATTTTATGGCGTGACGATGGATTCATTGATTAAGGACGATGTGCAGCTTGAAGGTAAAAGATTGGCGCCTGCACCGAAGGGCAAACATATGTGGGGTGTTGTGACAGTAAACGACCGCGGACAGATAGTTATACCTAAAGAAGCAAGAGATACATTTGGACTGGTGAATGGCAGCAGGCTGGTTGTGCTTGGCGATGACAATGAAGGCATAGCTCTTGTTAAAGCGGAGCAGTTTGAAGAAAAACTTAGCATGGCAATGGCAGTTCTTAGCAAAGATATCAAGGAATGAGGTGTTATGTATGATTTGTCCAAAATGTAATAACGAGATGAGAAAAGGTTACCTTTTCAGCAGTAAGGACGGTGCATTCAGCTTTGCCGATGAAGTGCCTGGAGTATTTACAAATGCGAGAACAGCCAAAGGATTTGTTGAAATCACATCGCTTAAGGCGAGCCACAGAACGAAAGTGGAAGCTTGTATATGTGAGAATTGCAGGATAGTTGAATTTGAGTACTAAATACCTGCTGGATTCTGTGCGTATTAATAAGAAAAACCTACGAATTGATGATGCATTGTCAATTTAGTGGGTCAAATCTGAGAAAGATTTCAAGCTTTCAAAAGAAAATGCCTACTATATCGGGAGATTACCTGTTTGTAGTAGGTTTATTTTTTATACTAAATCGACTATTAATATAGATAAGACTTATTGTCAGTGTAAAAAGCCCACTAATACTTCTTTTATATGTAATCTAGTAGGTTTTTCCTGCAGGTTGCTTTTGTAAACATGTTTTATAGACATACTCAATCTTCATTTTGTGACACTTTGGTAGGTCTTATGATAAAATATCTCATATAATGAAGCTATAACCAGAAAAGTAAAGGAGTCACATATGAACACACAATCATTCACAATATCACCAATTCCAGACGACATATTTGCAAAGATGCAGGGGAAATCATTTAAGGACAACTGCACCGTTCCAAGAGAAGATTTGCGGTATCTTAAAGTTTTGCATGTCGGATTTGATGGGAAAACGCACATAGGTGAGCTGGTTGTGAACAGGCTGATTGCTGATGATGTGCTTGATATATTTAAGCAGCTTTACGAGGCTGGTTATGAGATTGAAAAAATCAGACTTATTGATGAATATGATGCTGATGACGAGAAGTCGATGAGTGATAATAATTCTTCAGCGTTTAATTTCAGATACATTTCCTATTCAACGAAGCTGTCAAAGCATGCGTTAGGGCTGGCGGTTGACATCAACACGCTTTATAATCCTTATGTGAAATATGTTGATGGCAGAAGAAATGTAGAGCCTGCCAATGCTGAAAAGTATACAGACAGAAGCATTGAATTTCCACACAAAATCGACCATGACGATTTGTGCTATAAGGTGTTTGCAGAACATGGATTTGAGTGGGGCGGCGACTGGGAACATGCAAAAGATTACCAGCATTTTGAGATGCCAGATGAGTGGATTGAGAAAAGTTCGTGCGGAAAAATGTAATGCAACACAAAAATTCGTACATAAAAGTGTGGTAAAATACATTTTTACGTCCATAAAAATGTTGACCATATCCTCTTAAAGGAATCAAATATTTTACATAGGATAACCACTTTCACATCAAGGTAAGTGACAATAAATCAGTTTTTAAGTAAAAATGTATTAAGAAAACGGTATATTTCAGAACTAACTATACAAAATGCACAAACACCTGCGTAAATCTTTGTAATTTTAAGCCATTTCATTTTTATCCATATTGTGGTATTTTTAGCAACAGAGGCGATTTATTTTGCATGATATAGGACACTGCCAGCAAAATAACGCCTCTTTTGCTATTTAATCTATAATGTATGGGAGGTTAATCATGATTAAGAAGGCAAGAAGGGTTTTTGCAGCTGTTGTTGCGGTATTATTAGTATGTTTTACAGCAGCTCCGGTGTTGTCAGCTAATGCGGCAACACAGAATTCATGGAATTTCAAGAATTCTAATTTTAAGAAGTTAGGAACTATTAAAGCAAGTACTATAGTAGACGGACTTGGTCTTATGGCAACAAGCAGTAAGACTATGAATGTTAAGGCTGAATCTGTAACAGTAGATGGCACAGCATATACATATTGTCTGGCTCTTTCTGGTACAGGCACTACATCATACCGTTCAGTTAAAGTACCAGTGTCAGGTTCTGATACAATTAAGGTAGTGTTAAGAAGCAGTGGAAGCTCTACCCGTAATTTAATCGTAGCTGATTCTAATGGAAAGAAGCTTGGAACTATTGCAGCTAATAAGACAGCTTCTTTAGGAACATATTCATATTCAGGTTCTAAGGGATACATATATCTGTATTCAGAGAACAGTGGAATTAACATTTACAAGGTACAGGTTGATTCTAAGGACAGCTCATCATCTGGTTCTTCATCAGGAAGTTCATCAGGTTCAGGCAGCTCTTCATCAGGAAGCAGTTCATCTTCAGGTTCATCTATATCAGGTGATTATGTGGTTAAGGCAGGTGGTATGTCTTTAGCAGATGCACTTAAGAAGGCTAAGTCAGGACAGACAGTAGTTATTGATGGAACAGTTAAGTCCGGAGCTGTTTCACTTCCAGCAGGTGTTAATCTTGCAGGAAAGAATAATGCGACAATAGATTTCTCACAGACAAGCGGAAGTTCAGGAAGAGGAATTACATTATCAGGTAATGGAAGTACACTTTCTAACATTACAGTTAAGAATGCTTCTGATAATGGAATCTTTATTTCAGGTTCTAATAATACATTAAAGTATGTAACATGCTGTTATAATGAAGATGCAGGTTTTCAGGTAAGCAACGGAGGAGCTAATAACAAGTTTTATAATTGCAAGTCTCATCATAATGCAGATGCTAAGGGTGAGAATGCTGATGGTTTTGCAGTAAAACTTCATTCAGGTGAAGGCAATTATTTTGAAAACTGTGTAGCTGAATACAATAGTGATGATGGCTGGGATTGTTATGCAGCTCATGGAGCAGTAACACTTGTAAACTGCCAGGCTAACTACAATGGATACTGTGACGGAATATATGGTGATGGTAACGGATTTAAGATGGGTGGAGTAGATAATAAAACACCAGGAAAGGCAGCTCACCTTGATCCTCTTAACCATAAGCTTATTGGATGTACAGCTAAGGGAAACTATGCTAATGGTTTCGATAGAAACAACCAGAGTGGTGTTGTAACAATGAAGAATTGTATTTCAGATTCTAATAAGGGTAATAATTATCACTGGCCACTTACAGGAAAACCATCTGCACTTGGTTATAAAGTAACATTTGGCAAAGCTATTATTGAGGATTGTACTAATATTAATGGCAAAGTTAATATTACAGGAGCAACTCTTAAGGGTAACTGTAAGGGATTCTAGGTTAATGGCTGATTGTAATAATATGGTTTACAATACAATATTATAATTCATAACAAAATAATAAAACGCATGTCCGATTTTTTCAATCTGGCATGCGTTTTTTATCGTTAATCCAATTCGTTAAGATCAGTCAATTATATGATGATTAAGCCATCTGCGGGAGTGGAAACGTATAGTGAACACGATACCGCGCACAGTCCAGTCGGCAAACATTCCAATCCATACAGCAATAGGACCAAAGCCATATACACGGCATAAGAATATAGTAAAGCTTACACGACATAACCACATGCTTGCACACGATGTTATCATTGAAAACTTTACGTCTCCGGCAGCACGCATTCCGTACGCCGGAATGAATGACAATACCCATGATATTGGCTTGGTTATTGTTATGAAAAGAGTCATTTCAAAACACATTCTTGCACTTTCTGCTTCCATTCCACCGAGTATGGTAATCGGCCTGCACAATGCAAATACAACAAGACAGCTTATAATAATGGCAGCTTCAGCCATTTTACTGAGCTTCTTTATATAATATATGGCTTCATCTTTTCTTCCGGCTCCAATGCACTGGCCAACTATAGTCATAAGTCCGATACCTACACCCTGTGCGGCAACTCCGTTAAGGTTTTCAAGAATATTGGTCACAGCATTTGCAGCAATGGCAGCAGTTCCAAGCGTTGAAACTGTTGACTGAATTGCCAGCTTTCCAAACTGGAACATGCTGTTTTCAATACCTGAAGGAATACCAATATATAAGACTCTCTTAATTAAATCCCAGTCGGGACGGATTGTGTAATATCTGTTTACGCAGATAGTCTGAGAAGGGTTTCTTAATTTAATAATTACAACAACTGCACAGAAAACTCTTGATGCAAGTGTTGATAGTGCAGCCCCTGCAACACCCATGCCAAGTCCGAATATAAGAATCGCATTACCACCTATATTAAGAAAGTTGGATATTATTGATATTGTCATAGGGCTTTTGCTGTCCTTCTGGGCTCTCATAATGGACGCACCAGCGTCATACAGGCCAATGAATGGAAATGACAACAGGGTAAACAGGAAGTACGCCTGTGAATCAGCCATAACCTCAGCTTCTACCGAACCAAAGATGAACTTAAGCATTGGTACACGAAGAATGAGACATATGGCTGATATGAAAACCGACAGCACTGTCATGACAAGAAATACCTGTCTTGCAGCGCGGTTGGCACCTTTAGGGTTGCTGCTTCCTATGTACTGGGAACACAGGATTGCACCTCCGGCAGCAAGTGCTGACAAGGCCTGTATTACAAGAATATTGATGGAATCAACAAGCGATACTGCTGAAACAGCAGATGCACCTACATTACTTACCATCATAGTATCAACAGTTCCCATAAGTGAAGCCAAGAGATTTTCCAGCATGATAGGAATAAGAAGTTTCCTTATATCTACATTAGAAAAAATGTGGTCAGAATTATTAGTCATTGAAATTACTCCATAATATTTTACAAACTAAAATGCAACTAACATAATTTATTCCTAAGAACAGATAAAGTCAAGTATATATGTTGATAAAACATGTCAGAAAGAACATATTGGCATAAAATACTTGACTTTATAATATAATTATGATATCTTAACAAAGCACTGAGATATCAGTGATTATGCGGGTGTAGTTCAATGGTAGAACACTAGCCTTCCAAGCTAGATACGTGGGTTCGATTCCCATCACCCGCTCTATTTTTTTGTTCAAGTGAATTATTTCAGGGTGATGTGAATCGAACCCACGGGTTCGGTCTCCGCTTCGCTCCGGTCGGTGCCAAGCAGGTGCCACAGGCACCTGGCACCCCATCACCCGCTCTATTTTTTTGTCTAAGTGAATTATTTTAAGGTGATGTGAATCGAACCCTTACTTAATCTTTGCTTTGATTGCTTCATTATATTTGCAGGTCGGGTAAATAAGTGTTATAACAGAAGTGCCAGATATATAAGGGGCAGAAAAGGTGAGTTTATGAAATTAAAGAAAGCAGCGATATGGGGGATTGCAGTGGTTTTGCTTGCAGGAGGTATTGCCGCAGGGGCTGTGGTATTGAATGGCAGACCGGAAACTAAAGATAATCTTATTAATATGGCTAAGATCATAAAACCACGGGGAGATAAAACACATGTAATTGTGAAGGTCTCACAGAATATCGGTACAGAAGATTATACAGAACCTTATGAAGATGATAAGGATTATTCAAATGATACTGTATCAATTGCCTGCTGGGGCGACAGCATGATGGAAGGCTTTGGCTCAGATGATGCTTATATACTTACTAAAGCAGGAAGAGTTGATATAAGTTATTACACTGCACCATATACTTTAGGAAAGCTTACTGGTCTTAATACATTTAATTTTGGTGTATCAGGGGAGACATCAGAGGAGATAGCGAGAAGAGCTGGTGGTCTTAAGATGCGTACTGACCGTAATCTTAATCTTAATAAGAATACATATGAAGATGTATGTCTTATGGATGATAAGGGGAATCCTGTTTATATGTATGATTTCAGCGGATATGGCATTGAATATAATGATTACCCTGATACTGTATATATAGATGGCGTATTATGTCAGATTGATAAGAAACGAGATATTGAAGATTACTGGGAAGATATGGAGGATGATGACTATAATATAGAGGATTATATGGTCAGCATCAGAATATGTGATGATACAGGTTTTGAACAGCCTGATTATATGTTTATTCCACAAGGTACTGCTGTTACAACTAAAGCAGCATATGATCATAAGGATGATATTCTTGTGCTTGAGATGGGAAGTAACGGTGGATGGGATGACTATGATGAGCTTATTTCCCAGTATCAGGCAGTGATTGATTATACAGGCTGTGAGAATTATATCATAGTTGGAGACACGGATGATCCGGGTACATCTCTTGCAGACAACAGTCAGTCATATCTGGAGGATGGAGATGACTATGTAGGAACTGATGACACTGCATGGGAAGCAGCGCTAAGAGAAGCATTTGGAGAACATTTCTTTAATACAAGAGTCTATATGATTCAGAACGGGCTGGATGATTGTGGTTTGAAAAAGGAAAAGATAGATGAGTTATATGGAGCGTTTGGATATATATCTGTGAAACTCCGTTCAGACTGGACACATTTTAATGCGTATGGATATTATTCTAAGGGCGTAGGAATCTATAAAAAAGGTGTTGAACTTGGATATTGGGAATAGTCTGTCCAATTCTTTATAAAGGAAATTTACAATGAGTAAGAATAAATACGAAATAGATATGTGCAATGGCACAATAATGGATAAGTTAATATCGTTCTCAGTGCCATTGATGCTTTCAGGAATATTACAGCTAATGTTTAATGCTGTAGACATAATTGTTGTTGGAAGATTTGCAGGAAGCCAGTCGTTAGCAGCAGTAGGTTCAACGACAGCGCTTATTAATATGTTTGTTAATCTTTTCATAGGAGTTTCTTTGGGAGCAAATGTACTGGCTGCCAGATTCTATGCGTCAGGCAAACATAAAGAGATGTCAGAGACAGTGCATACTGCGATAACATTTGCAGCAATAAGCGGAGTTGTGATGGCGCTGATAGGCGTGCTGATGGCTAAGCCGGCACTTGAGCTTATGGGAACACCGGATGATGTAATTAACCTCTCAACACTGTATATGAGAATATATTTTCTTGGTATGCCATTCTTTATGCTTTATAACTATGGTGCGGCTGTTCTTAGAGCAGTTGGTGATACAAAGAGACCGCTGATGTTTCTTATAGCAGCGGGAATTATAAATGCATGCCTTAATATGGTACTTGTTATTGTGTTTAACTTAGGGGTTGCAGGAGTGGCAATCGCAACAATATTTTCACAGTTTATATCGTGTGTGCTTGTATTAAGATGTCTGAATAAGACAGATGCAAGTTACCAGTTGAGATTCTCAAAGTTAAAGATAAAGGGATACTATCTTAAACAGATATTTCAGGTCGGAATACCGGCAGGAATACAGAGTACAGTTATTAATTTCTCAAATGCCCTGCTGCAGTCGTCGGTTAATTCATTCGGTTCAACAGCAATGGCAGGATATACAGCAGCCAACAATATTCTTGGTTTTCTATATGCATCAATTAATTCAGTAACACAGGCCTGCATGAGTTTTACAAGTCAGAATTATGGTGTAAGAAAGTTCAAGAGAATGGACAAGGTGCTTATAGATTGTGCAATACTTTCGGTAGGAGCATCACTTGTATTTGGCTGTGGTGCATATATATTTGGTGATAAAGTGCTTATGATATACACTAACAGTGAAGATGTTATCAAATGTGGTGTTGAGATATTATCAATTACTACAGTACCATATTTCTTATGTGGAATAATGGATCTGTTTCCGGGCGCGCTTCGTGGAATGGGGTATTCGCTAGTACCTATGATATTATCGGTTATTGGTACTGTAGGAATGAGAATATTCTGGATATTCGTCATATTCCCAAGTCACAGAACTCTTTATGACCTGTTCATATCATATCCGGCATCATGGACGGCAACGATAATTATGCAGGTTATATGTTTCCTAGTAGTACGTCGAAAAGTGCATTCACAGATTAATAAATGATTATAAAATATTTAAGCCATTCCGGAAGGAGTGGCTTATTAACTATAAAGTTCTTCAAGAGTCCTGGCTATCTCGCCAGCATCACAGTCACATCCGTTTTCTTCCCATTTTAAAAATGTATTAAGCAATCCGCCAGAGTAACAGTATAGTCTGTACTCAGAGTAATTCTTAGGATTCGTAAAATGTTCAGACATAAAATTATTAATACTGTTAATAAGAATAGAATGAAGTCCACATCTTGAAAGAGTAAGAAAATAATCCTTATACCGGTTAAAGAATTCAAGTGCAAAAAGAATGTGGGAATAATCCAGAAAGCTCCCGTTTTCAGGGTTGTTGGCACATTCTTCCAGATATTCAATTATAATAATATTAAGATAGTCGCATAGTGCATCATGGATTGATTCATAATATTTGTAAAAAGTTATGCGTGATACACCGGCACATTTCGCTACACTGGTAATGCGTATCTTATCAAAATCAGTGTCTTTAAGAAGCCTGATTACTGCTTCGCCTATGCACATTCGTGTAAATGTATTCTTAGAATCTTTGTTAACTATATTCATAATGTACTCCTGAAATATACAAAAACGCTATTTTTGTATATTGTAACACTATAAGTTATAAAATACAATATGACATAGTATTTAAAACTACATTAAAACGGTGTATATCCGGCAAACAGGAGGATTAATAATGAGATTAGTAGCAGATTCAGCATGTGATATAAAAGAACTTGAGGGAATGGTCTTTAAGGCAGTTCCACTTACAATATCTACAGATAACGAGGAGTTTTGTGATGATGAACAGCTTGATATTCACAGAATGCTTGATATTCTTGAAAAACATAAGGGACGTTCATACACTGCGTGTCCAGGAATAGATGCATGGCTTGAAGCTTTTGACGATGATAATGAGATATTTGTTGTAACAATAACTGCAGGAATGTCAGGAACATATAATTCTGCAATGGCAGCGAGGGCAGTATATCTGGAGGAACATCCACAGGCTAAGGTCAGAGTAATAGATTCTAAAAGCACTGGTCCACAGATGCGTATTATACTGGAACAATTGCAGCAAATGATTAAAGAGGGAAAGAAATTTGAAGAGATAGATGGAGCAATAGATGCATATATGCAGAAAACAAGACTGTTCTGTTCATTAAAATCATTGCATAATCTTGCACAGAATGGTCGTGTAAGCAAGGTTGTAGCATCGGCTGCGGAGGTTCTTGGCATAAGTGTAATAGGAACAGCAAGCAGTCATGGAACATTGGAAGCAATCGGTAAATGCAGAGGTGATAAAAAGCTTCTTGTAAAACTGCAGGCATTACTTGACGATGCAGGATATGAAGGCGGAAAACTGAGAATATGTCATGTTGAGAATGAAGCTCTTGCAGATAAGATAGCAGATATGATAAAGCAGGCATATGGTGCTACGGATGTGTGTGTATATAAAGCAGGAGGATTATGCAGTTATTATGCTGAGCGAGGCGGAATAATACTCAGCTGTGAAACAAAATAAATACTTTGGATATCAAAATAGTATTGACAAACCAGATTTGTGCTCTTATAATTAGCTCAAATATATTAGTTAAATATATTTAGATAAAATTATTTAAGGAGAACAAAACAATGACATTTGAAAAGGTAAAAGAAATTATAATGGATACTATTAACTGCTCAGAGGATAAGATTACATTAGAAGCGAATTTAAAGGATGATCTTGGAATTGATTCACTTGATTCTATGGAACTTATGATGGCAGTTGAAGATGCTTATGGAATTACTGTTCCAGAAGAAGAACTTCCTAATCTTACATCAGTTAAAGCAATTGTTGAGTATGTTGACAAGAATGCAGCTTAACATAAAGATTTTAAGGAAGATAGTTTGTTATGGATATTAATGATATTTATGGGATTATAGATAAGTTTGATGCAAGTGGATGCAGCGAACTGAATCTGGAGATGAATGGCGTATGCCTTGGACTGAAGAAAACAATGCACGAAGCCATATGTGATGTGCCTGTAAAGAAAGATATTGTTCGCATTAATACAGAACAGGAACAGACCGTTACAACTATTCAGGACGTACAGCCACAGTCAGATGAGCATATTAAAGAAATTAAAGCACCATTGGTTGGAACTTTCTATACAGCAGCAGGTCCTGATGAGGAACCTTTTGTAAAACCAGGGCAGAGCGTTCATGCCGGTGATGTTATTGGAATAATTGAAGCAATGAAGCTGATGAACGAAGTTACAGCAGATTGTGACGGTACGGTTAAGGAAGTGGCAGCAGAGAATGGCACTATGGTTGAGTATGGACAGCCGCTTGTAATCCTTAATTAACGGAGGTAGCAGAAGTGTTTAAGAGAATACTGATAGCAAACCGTGGTGAAATAGCGTTAAGGATAATCAGATGCTGCCGTGAGATGGATATAGAAACCGTAATTGTATATTCAACGGCAGATAAGAATTCACTTGCTGTTATGGCAGCAGACAAGGCGGTTTGCATTGGACCGGCAAAGGCGGCTGAAAGTTATCTTAATCAGGATGCAATAATAGAAACAGCAATACTGACAGGGTGTGAGGCAGTCCACCCTGGTTATGGTTTTCTGTCCGAAAATGCTGCTTTTGCAAGAAAATGTGAGGAAAACAATCTTATATTTATAGGACCATCAGCAGACATAATAAGCAGCATGGGAGATAAACAGTCGGCAAGGCAGCTTATGATTGAATGTGGGGTTCCGGTTGTACCAGGCTCTGATGGTCTGGTTGCAACAGCAGAGGAAGCAGCACACATTGCAGAAAGAATTGGTTATCCGGTACTTATTAAAGCGTCAGCTGGAGGCGGTGGAAAAGGAATGCGCAAGGCATTCAGCAGAGAAGATATAAAAAATGCATTTGAAACCGCTAAGAGTGAAGCTAAAGCTGCATTTGGCAACGATGATATGTACATAGAAAAGCTGATAATCAATCCACGGCATATTGAGATACAGATTCTTGCAGATAAATATGGCAATACAATATATCTTGGAGAACGTGACTGTTCAATCCAGCGTAATAATCAGAAGCTTTTAGAGGAAGCTCCGAGTGCAAAATTATGTAAAGATAAGCGGACAGTCATGGGAGAGACTGCAGTAAGAGCTGCCAGAGCAGCAGGATATTATAGTGCAGGAACTGTTGAATTCGTTATGAATGAACAGGGTGACTACTATTTTATAGAGATGAACACGAGAATACAGGTTGAACATCCGGTAACTGAGCAGGTTACAGGAATTGACCTTATAAGAGAACAGATAAGAATAGCTGCCGGAATGAAGCTTAATATCACTCAGGAAGAAGCATGTGTCAATGGACATGCAATTGAGTGCAGAATAAATGCGGCTACACCGGGAGTTATTAAATTCTTACATTTTCCAGATGGTTATGGAGTAAGAGTTGAGAGCCATCTTTTTGAAGGTTATGAAGTGAGTCCGTTTTATGATTCAATGATTGCCAAGATTATAGTGACTGGAAGCAGCAGACTTGAGGCGGTAAGACGATTAAGAAGAGCTCTTGAGGAACTGATAATTGAAGGAGTTAAGACTAACAGAGAGTTCATGCATCTTCTTACATATCATAAGGATTTTATAAGAGGAAATTACAATACAGGTTTCTGGGAGAAGAATCATACCGAAATTGAAAAGTGGCTTAAGGAAGGAATTACAGTTAAATGAATATCAATGACATTTTCTTAAAGCGTAAGAAAAGGTGGGGTACTATCAACAGATTAAGGGATAGTGAGGAACAGGCAGACGGAAGCCTTACACCATCAAGAAGAATTGCACTTATAAGTGATGACAAAAGTTTCAGGGAATTGTATGCACAGGTTAAGACAGGCAATCCAAACAGCTTTCCGGGATATGAGAAAAAGGTTGAAGCAAACAGATTAAAGACAGGCCAGCAGGATGCAGTAGTTACTGGAACATGCCGAATTGGCGGAGTCAAAACAGCTGTTGCAGTTATGGATAAAAGATTTCTTATGGGAAGCATGGGAATTGCGGTAGGTGAAAAGATTACAAGACTCACAGAATATGCAATGAAAAGAAAACTGCCACTTATAATATTCGCTGCAAGCGGTGGAGCGAGAATGCAGGAAGGCCTTTTCTCGCTTATGCAGATGGCAAAGACAACAGCGGCAATTGAAAAGTTCAAGGATGCGGGTGGATTATTTATATCATATCTCACTAATCCTACAACAGGTGGTGTGAGCGCAAGCTTTGCAAGTCTTGGTGACATTATAATTGCTGAACCGGGAGCACTTATATGCTTTGCCGGGCCAAGAGTTATTGAACAGACTATAGGACAGAAGCTGCCGGAAGGCTTCCAGCACTCAGAGTTTCTGTTAGAACATGGCATGATAGATATGATAGTTGACAGAAAAGATATGAAGCAGACTTTATCAAAGATATTGAAAATGCATGTGAATACCGGAGGAGAAGCATGAGCAGTGAAAATGTTTTAACACCATATGAGAAAGTCCTTGCAGCCAGAAAAAGTGACCGTCCGGATATTATGAAATACATAGAAGTGCTTTTCGATGATTTTATAGAAATGCATGGTGACAGATACTATAAAGATGATAAAAGCCTTGTTGCAGGAATTGCTTCATTTAATGGAAAAACGGTAACTGTTATTGGAAACCGTAAAGGAAAGAATATAGAAGAGAATATAAGATATAACTTCGGAATGGCGTCACCTGAAGGGTATAGAAAAGCAGTCCGTGTTATGAAACAGGCTGAAAAATTCAGGAGACCTGTCATAACATTTGTTGACACGCCAGGTGCATATCCGGGCATGGAAGCAGAAAGCAACGGACAGAGTAATGCGATTGCAGGAAGTATAGCAGCAATGCTTAAGCTTACAGTACCTGTTATATCTGTAATCACAGGCGAAGGTGGAAGTGGCGGTGCATTGGCACTGGCAGCAGCCGACAGGGTGTACATGCTTGAAAATGCAGTATATTCAATTCTGTCTCCGGAAGGTTTTGCGTCAATAATATATAAGGATGCTAAGAAAGCACCACAGGCAAGTGAGATTATGAAGCTTACTGCACAGGAGCTTTTTACTGCCGGACTCGTTGACGGTGTAATTGCAGAAGGAGACAGGTGTTTTTCAGATATAGCAAGAATGTTAGAAAAAGAACTCGGAATTCTTGGCAGGATGAAATCAAAAGAGCTTGTTAATTCAAGATATGACAAATTCAGGAATATAGACAGGGGAGAGATAAAGTGAAAGGCATTCAGATAGTGTCCACAGGGAAAGCACTCCCAGAAGAGATAATTACGAATGATGACTTAAGCCGGATTGTTGATACAAATGATGAATGGATAACAACAAGAACAGGTATTAAGAAAAGATACAGATGTACACAGGAAAATACTACATCACTTGCAGTCAGAGCAGCATATGAAGCGTTAGAAGCATCAGGTGTGGATATTGCAGAAATAGGTGCAGTTATAGTTGCAACTTCAACGGCTGAAAATGCATTTCCATCTACTGCAGCAATTGTACAGAAGGAACTCGGATTGGCTGAGAATGTACTTGCATTTGATTTAAGCAGTGCATGTACAGGTTTTCTGCATGCATTAAATGTTGGACAGGCACTGTTTAACAGCACTGATTATAAATACATACTGCTTATTGGCAGCGAGCAGATGTCTAAGATATTAGATTATACAGACCGCTCAACATGCGTGCTTTTTGGAGATGGTGCAGGTGCAGTTCTTATAAAAGCGGCTGACAATATGTATAGACAGATTAATTACACAAGAGGCGATACTGATGTACTTGTATGCAGAGGTATAGGTGCACAGGATGCATATGTAAAGATGAATGGAAATGCGGTGTTCCGTTTTGCAGTTGATGTTCTTAAACAGGGAATTGATGAAATATTGAAAAAATCGGACATGACACTTGATGACATAGATTATATTGTGTGCCATCAGGCTAATGAAAGAATTATCAATCATGTAAAGAAAAAATATCCGGGACATGAAGATAAGTTCTATATAAATATAGCGGAATACGGTAATACATCAGCGGCAAGTATCCCAATAGCACTAGATGAGTTAGCACAAAGCGGATGCTTTGACAAAGGCAGAAAGCTGATTCTTGCGGGCTTTGGGGCGGGGCTTAGCTGGAGCAGTGCTTTGATAGAGACATAATAAGGAGCAGCATAATGAGATTAGATAAGATGTTAGGAATAAAATATCCGTTTATACAGGGCGGAATGGCTAATATTGCAACAGGAGAATTTGCAGCTGCAGTTAGTAATGCAGGCGGACTGGGGCTTATTGGAGCTGGTGGAATGAACACGGATATGCTTCGTGAAAATATAAGAAAATGCAGAACACTTACGGATAAACCATTTGGTGTGAATCTTATGCTTATGAATCCGGAAGCTGATGCAATGGCAGAACTGCTTGTGGAAGAAAATGTAAAGATTGTAACAACAGGAGCAGGAAGTCCGGCTAAATATATGGAAAAATGGAAATCTAACGAAATGATGATAATACCAGTTGTTTCGAGTGCAGCGCTTGCAATAAGAATGGAGCGTTTCGGAGCTGATGCAGTAGTTGCAGAGGGAACAGAAAGTGGTGGTCATGTCGGCGAGATGACAACTATGACACTTGTCCCAAAGGTAGTTGACAGTGTGAATATTCCGGTTATTGCGGCCGGAGGAATTGCAGATGGCAGACAGCTTGCAGCAGCATTTGCACTTGGTGCTGCAGGTGTACAGATGGGAACTTGTCTTCTGGCAAGTACAGAGTGTCCTATACATGATAATTATAAGCAGGCAATACTTAAAGCAAAGGATAATGACACGATAGTTACAGGAAGAATTGCTGGTACTCCTGTGCGTGTTCTTAAAAATGAGATGTCACGCGAGTATGTAAAGCAGGAGAAGGCAGGTGCTGATAAGATGGAACTTGAGAAATATACATTAGGTTCTCTTCGTAAGGCAGTGTTTGACGGTGACACAATGAATGGCTCACTGATGGCAGGTCAGGTTGCAGGCCAGATTGATAAGATACAGCCAATTGAGAAAATATTTGAACAAATATATGAAGAATATGAGGCTGTGCGAAAGGAATTGTATGCAGATTAAGGACAAAGTGTTTGATGTTCCGGTAATTCAGGGCGGTATGGGTGTCGGAGTTTCTCTTTCATCCCTTGCAGGTGCAGTCGCAGCAAATGGGGCATGTGGAGTTATCAGTTCTGTTAATGCAGGTTATGATGAACAGGATTTTAAGAGCAGCCCCTTTAAGGCTAATCTAAGGGCACTTGATTACCATATTAAGAGAGCTAAGCAGATTGCAGCAGAAAGTACAAAGAAGGGACTTGTAGCTGTAAATATTATGACGGCAGTTTCTCATTATGAGGAAAGCTGCAAGACCGCAGTTTCAGCAGGAGCAGATATTATTATCTCAGGTGCCGGACTGCCTCTTAATCTGCCACAGTTTACTAAGGGAACAGATACACTGGCAGCACCCATTGTTTCAAGTGGCAGGGCTGCCAGGATAATTATGAAAACTTATAAGAAACATTATGATGTGTATCCGGATATGTTCATTATTGAAGGCAGCATGGCAGGAGGACATTTAGGCTTTGGTGCAGATGATATTATACAGGGAAAAACACAGAGTAACGATGAAATACTGTCAGATGTACTTGCTGTAATAGAAGAGTCAGGTGCGGATATCCCGGTTTTTGTCGCTGGTGGTGTGTTTGATGGCAAAGATATGGCTCATTATGTAAATAAAGGTGCTGCAGGTGTACAGATTGCGACAAGATTCATTGCTACCAATGAATGTGATGCTTCTGATACATTTAAACAGGCTGTTGTTAATGCAAAGAGAGAAGACATCCGTATTATTAAAAGTCCTGTTGGAATGCCGGCGCGTGCAATTAACAGTCCACTGCTTGAAAGGCTTGATGCAGGAGAAACCTTTACCGCAAGAAAATGTAATGGTTGTCTTATAGCATGTAAGAAGGATGACAGTATACCATATTGCATAAGCAGGGCACTTATAGCAGCAGTTAAGGGTGACTGGGATAATGGACTGTTTTTTGCAGGAAGTAATGCAGACAGAGTTGACCGGATAATGAGTGTACAGGAACTTATTAATGAGATTATGACAGATTATAGATTGAATAAATCGGACATAAAAGCTTTGGTTGAGCAAATCTGACATTGATTTGGAAAGGATATGGAATGAGTGAGAGAAGAAAAGCACTTATTACAGGTGCAAGCAGGGGAATAGGAAGGGCTATATGCGTTAAGCTTGCAAGTGAAGGAACAGATATTGTATTCAGTTACCGTTCAGGCGATGAGGCTGCCAGTGAAACAGTTAATTTATGCAGAGAGTATGGAATTGAAATCCATGCAATTAAGGCAGATGTGAGTGATTCAGAGGAATGTGAGCATTTAATTAAGGAAGCCGTGGATTTACTTGGCGGAAGAATTGATATTCTTGTTAATAATGCAGGAATTACTAAGGACAATCTTATTGGACGTATGAAGGATGAGGATTTCGATGCAGTTATAGATGTGAATCTAAAGGGTACATTTTATATGATGCGTGGTGTCTCAAGACTTATGTTAAGACAGAGAGCAGGAAGAATTATTAATATGAGTTCTGTTGTAGGTGTCATGGGCAATGCAGGGCAGGTTAATTATTCTGCAAGTAAAGCAGGTGTTATTGGCATGACGAAGTCACTTGCAAGAGAGCTTGCGTCAAGACATATTACTGTAAATGCGGTTGCACCGGGAATGATTGAAACTGATATGACCGGAGCAATGTCAGACGCTGTTAAAGAAAAAGTGGTGGAGAATATACCTTTTAAAGAGATGGGAAAGCCGGAAGATATTGCAGAAACAGTAGCATTTCTTGCGGGTGACGGAGCACGATACATAACCGGACAGGTACTTTGTGTAGACGGAGGAATGGCAATATGAGAAGAGTTGTAATAACAGGTATGGGAGCAGTTACTCCTGTCGGAAACAATGTTAATGATATGTGGGAAGCTGTAAAGGCTGGTAAATGTGGTATTGGTAAGATAACACATTTTAATACAGAAAACAGTGCAGTCAAGCTTGCCGGTGAAGTAAAAGGCTTTGACGCAGAGAGTATTCTCGATAAAGCAGAATTAAGGAAGATGGATGATTTCACGATATATGCACTTGCAGCTGCAGATGAAGCAGTGAAGGATTCAGCTATAGATTTTGGCAAAGAAGACACATTAAGATGTGGTGTTATATTATCAAGTGGAATTGGTGGACTTACAACTATACAGAGAGAATGCTTAAGAGGCGAAAGTAAAGGATATGACAGAGTTTCACCACATTTTGTGCCAATGTCGATAACTAATATGGCGGCAGGACATGTTGCAATCAGATTCGGACTACATGGAATGTGTACATGTGTTGTTACTGCATGTGCCAGTGGAACCAATGCTGTTGGAGATGCATTAAGACAGATCAGGGATGGATATCAGGATGTGATTGTGTGCGGAGGTGCAGAAAGCTGTATAACTGATTTTGGAATTGGTGGTTTTACATCAATGCATGCATTAAGCAAAGCAGAAGATGTCAACAGGGCTTCTATTCCGTTTGATAAAGAAAGAAGCGGATTTGTTATGGGAGAAGGAGCAGGTGTGCTTATTCTTGAAGAGTATGAACATGCACTGAAAAGAGGCGCTAAGATATATTGTGAAATTGCAGGATATGGTTCAACATGTGATGCAAACCACGTTACAGCCCCTCTCGAAGACGGAAGCATGGCGGCACAGGCAATGACTGAGGCTGTTAAGGATGCAGGAATAAAACCAGAGAATATTGATTATATTAATGCGCATGGGACAAGTACAAAGCTTAATGATAAGGGAGAGACTAATGCGATAAAGATGGCATTTGGAGAACATGCGTACAAGCTTGCGGTAAGTTCAACAAAGTCGATGACAGGACATATGTTAGGTGCAAGTGGTGCTGTTGAGGCAATTATATCGGCACTTGCTGTAAAGAATGATATAATTCCACCAACCATTAATTATCAGGTGCCCGATGATGACTGTGATCTTGATATCGTTCCAAATAAGGCAAGAGAGTCAAGAGTTGATTATGCAATGTCTAATTCACTTGGCTTTGGTGGACATAATGCTTCAATTGTTCTTAGAAAGGTGGTGTAATGATGCAGCTTAATTCAGATGAAATACAGCAGATTCTGCCGCACAGATATCCATTTTTATTAGTAGACAGGATAACAGAGTGTGAGCCGGGAAAGAAGGCTTGTGGTATTAAATGTGTATCTGCCAATGAAATGCATTTTGTAGGACATTTTCCACAGAAGAAGGTAATGCCGGGAGTACTTATTATTGAGGCACTGGCGCAGACTGGAGCAGTTGCTTTATTGTCGGAAGAAAAGAATAAGGGACATATAGCACTTTTTGCAGGAATTAAAAATGCTAAGTTTAAGGCTCAGGTCACACCTGGGGATGTGCTTTCCTTGTCATGCGAGATTATAGCAAGAAAAGGTCCTGTGGGAGTAGGAAAGGCAGAAGCTTATGTTGACGGAAAACTTGCAGTGTCAGCTGAACTTACATTTGCAATAGAATAGAGCTATTGTTATAATAATAAACAATTAAAAAAGCTTTGGAGGTAAAGTAAGGTGCTGCAGGATTCTTTTAGTAAGGTATATACGAAGTTTAAGATGCATTTTTATCAGAAAATGTTTGAAAAGCTACAGGAGAGGGAGACATCTCTTACAACTGTAGAAACTTTCTGCATGGAGATAATATATGCACTTGATAAACCTACTGTGGCACAGTTTGCTGATATGGCAAATATATCATCACCTAATGCGGCATATAAGATTAATAATCTTGTTAAGAAGGGATACTTAAAGAAAGTACAGTCTGAGGAAGACAAGAGAGAGTATCATCTCGAGGTAACACAGAAGTATATAGATTATTATAATATCAGCAATACATATCTTAAGACTGTAATGGGCAGGATTGAGGACAGATTTTCTAAAGAAGAGTTAGAGACAATGGAACGTATGCTTAATGTAATAAGTGCAGAGCTTATGCCAGAGATAAAGTATTAGATTTTCACTTGACTTTGCTATTAACATGTTATATATTTCAAAAGATGAAATATATAACATGTTTTTTGCGTGTATGAAAAGGAGGATAAGGAAGCTATGGATTTAGCACTTATTACCGCGAAGCAGGTATTTGAGTTATTCATACTTATACTGTGTGGAGTTGTTATAGGAAAGATTAAGATGGTTAACGAAGAAGGAAAGGGGATGCTTTCTAACCTTCTTATATATTTTGTTGTTCCATTTATGATTATTAATTCTTACATGTCAGGATACAATGCCGAGATTTTTAAGAATATGGGCAGAATGCTTTTTTACAGCATACTTACTATATGCATAGGAATGGCTTTATCGATTGGCATAACATTTTTGATGAAAAAGGAAGTGCGCGGCATTATAAGATTTGCAACTACATTTTCTAATGCGGCTTATATGGGATTTCCACTTATTCAGGCAATGTACGGTTCAGAAGGTGTACTGTATGCGAGCGTATATGTTACTGTATTCAATATTCTTTTATGGACTGTCGGAATTGTGTATGTTTCAGAGAGTATGAGTTTCAAGGAACTTTTAAAGAAGATTGTTACATGCCCACCAATTATATCGGTTGCGGTCGGTCTTGTCATATTCCTTGCAAGAATTCCGGTTGCGGATGTTTTAAAGGATACATTTAATGTTGTAGGAGGCATGAATACCCCGTTGTCTATGATAATAACAGGAATTACTATTTCACAGTTCCCGTTATTGAGTATCTTAAAGGATAAAAGAGTGTATTTTACGGTTATTCTCAGGATGTTTATTATACCGGTAATCTGCACTCTGGTTATGTATCTGATACATGCCCGTGGAATGGTTGCTGTTATTACAATTATACTTGAGGCATGCCCATGTGCGGCTATTACAACACTTTTTGCGATTAAGTTCGGTCACGACCAGAAGCTCGCAGTTGGTGCAGTTACTTTGTCTACGTTGATTAGCATAATTACGCTTCCTTGTCTTGCATTGCTTGCAGGAGAGATTATAATGTAATAAAAAGCATTATCAGGGGGAATAATGAGCGGAGGCAATGCATATAAAAGAAAATCGCATAGAAGAATAGAAGTGATAACATCAGTTGCGGCAGTTGTTGTGCTGTATGTGATACTAGAAAGCTTCGGGGTTACATGCCCTATAAAATACATAACAGGAATATCATGTGCAGGATGCGGAATGTCGAGAGCATGGATAGCTTTACTGCACTTTAATATACACGATGCATTCAAGTATCATCCACTTTTTTTCCTGCCACCGGTTGTTGTTATAGTTATGCTTCTGAAATCTAAAATAAATATTAAATTTTATAAAGTTTTTATGTTTACAATAGCAGGGGCATTTGTTATAGTTTACTTGTATAGAATGTTTATTGGAGATGGCAATGTAGTGGTTTTTGAGCCACAGAACAATATTGTATTCCGAATCATTCGCAAACTAAACTTATAAGGGGGAGGAAATAATATGTTTTGTACAAAATGTGGAAAACAGATTCCTGATTCAACAAAGTTCTGCCCATATTGTGGAGCAAATTGTTCACCAGAGCAGGATATTGCTGGTCAGGCAGGTCAGGTCTTCAATAAGGTTGAGAAAGAGTTAGGAAGTGCTTTTGATGAAGTAAAGCAGAGTTTCAATGGGAACAGCAATAACCAGAATTATAATAAGGGTTACAATGCTAATCAGAATTACAGCAATGGTTATAATAATGGCACAATCCCACCATACTCAGGTACAAGATTAAAGGATGACAGAGGTCTTGCTTCATACATAATTCTTTCAATTATCACATGTGGAATATACAGCTATTATTTCATTTACAAGATGGCACATGATGTTAATATTGCATGTGATGGAGATGGAGAGAATACATCAGGGCTTGTTGCATTTGTTCTTTTATCACTCATAACATGTGGTATATATGCATGGTTCTGGTACTATAATCTTGGTAACAGACTTGCAGCTAACGGACCTCGTTATGGACTTTCAATCCAGGAGAATGGTACAACTGTTCTTTTATGGCAGATATTTGGTGCTTTTATCTGTGGAATTGGACCATTTGTTGCAATGCATATTCTTATCAAGAATTCTAATAAGATATGTAATGCTTACAACAGAGCACAAGGCTTAATGTAATGTGTTAATAATTAAAATGTTAATCCTGCTTTCAGGTGGTTATGGCTGCCAGAGAGCAGGATTTTTTATTTCACAATTGATAAAAGTTATAAAAGGTTATATAATAAATAAAAAGTTATAAAAACTTATATAAAGTTATAAAACAAACAAAAAGTTATAAAAGGTTATATAAACTTATATAGGAGGCTGCGCATGAATAATCCGTTTACATTATCATTTGGGAAAAAACCAGTGCAGTATATTTCGAGAATTGCACAGACAGAAAGAATAATTGGAGATTTTACAGCGGAAGAATCACCTAATCAGATATATATGATAACAGGAGTAAGAGGTTCAGGAAAAACTGTAATGATGACTAACATTGCGTCAGAGATACGGAAACGGTCAGATGAATGGATAGTAGTTGAGCTTAATCCTAACCGTGATCTTTTACAGAGTCTGGCAGCAAAGATATATGCAATTCCAGAAATGCATGCAGTATTTGTTAAAGCAAAGCTTGACTTTTCAGTATTTGGACTGGGGGTAACAGTAGAGAATGCTGTTCCTGTTACTGATATTGAAAATGTTATTGAGATAATGCTTTCTCACATAAAACGTCTGGGGAAAAGGCTTCTTATAACAATTGATGAGGTTATTAATTCAGAGAATATTAAAATATTTGCAAGTTCATTTCAGATATTTTTAAGAGAAGAATATCCTATATATCTTTTGATGACAGGATTGTATGAGAATATATATGATTTACAGAATGAAAAGTCACTTACATTTTTATACAGAGCACCTAAGATTATATTAGAGCCGCTTAATTATACAGCTATTAAAAGCCATTACATGAGAATATTTGATATTAATGATGAAATGGCTGACAAGATGACACTTCTTACAAGAGGATATCCATTTGCGTTTCAGGTGCTTGGATATCTTTATTGGGATAATAGAAAAGATCATACACTTGAAGATATTATGCCAGAGTATGATCAGTATTTAGATGAATATGTATACAGTAAGATATGGGCAGAGTTATCACCTAAAGATAAGGAAATACTTAGCGTTATATCTGAGAGCGGTTATCAGTCAGTAAAAGATATTCGTGAAAAGCTTGACATGAAGCCAGAATTATTCTCTGTGTACCGTGACCGTTTAAAGCGAAAGGGCGTTATAGATACAAGACAGTATGGAAAAATAGCAATGGCACTGCCAAGATTTGAAGAATATGTAAAAAACAGATTATATTAATAATACCTTATTTCCTGAATTCCCTCGGAGAAACACCATATTTTTCTTTGAATTTTCTATTAAAGTAAGATATATTATCAAAACCACAATCCGAAGCCACTATAATAACCGGCTGGGTTGTGGTTTTTAATATTCTTGCAGCAATAATAAGCCGGTAGTCGTTTAAGTAAGTGATAAAAGATGTGCCGGTGCAGTTCTTAAAAAACTTCATAAAATGCGACTGGCTGAAATGACACCACTGCGCAATCTCTTCAATGGATATTGCACGCGCGAAGTTCTTTTCAATATAATTAAGTACCAGTTTCAGCTTATCCATCTTATCATCAGACAAGTGTGCAGACATATCTGTATGCGTGTAAAAATGTGCATTAAGTTCAAAGAAGAAATTAAAAAGACATGCACGGATTTTCAGCCTGTACCCGTCAGGGAAATATTTGCATATATTGTCAGCTTCATCAATATAATGAATTAAATCAGAATAGTGTGGCACAGTTTTACTGATAACAGGAGGGCAATACCCCTTAAAGCCGGAAATTCCGTTAAAAAAGCTTACGGTATCATAATCACACTGCCTGCTAACAAGCATATCAAGATTAAAAAGAATATTTTCGTATTCGCATGAATCACTTTCGTTCTGGATGATAGAATGGATATGTCCAGGCATGACAACAACAATATCTCCAGCATTTACAACAGAATACTCAAGGTCAACGCTTACGATCATGCGTCCCTTCTTGATGTATATAAGCTCCATCTCATTATGCCAGTGAAGCGGAACTTCCGCAAAATCAAGCGGGATAGAGCATGGGTAAGTGTTATATAAAAAATCTGAATCAAAATGAGATTTGGTTTCTTTCAGTGGTCCGTAATCTGTTATATTCATAAGGTTCTCCTTAAATATGATAGAATAGTACAAGTTTATCCCATTATAAAGCAAGAGAATTTTTCCAGCAACCCTATAATAAAATATAAATACAAGAATGGAGGGCAACGATATGCTTAACACTATATGTTTGGAAGAATATGGAAAAGACTTGCACTTATGCAGCAACGAGGAGTGCTTTCATGCACTTATGAAGCTGGTTGCACAAAAGGGACGTGATAGAATAGTGAAAGACAATGGCAGAAAGGTATACTACATTTCTGCAGAGTTCCTTATAGGAAAGCTTTTATCCAATAATCTTATTAATTTAGGAATCTATGATGAAGTTAAGGAAGAACTTACACAGGCAGGAAAGAATCTTTCAGATATTGAAGAACTGGAAGTAGAGCCGTCACTTGGTAATGGCGGACTTGGAAGACTTGCAGCATGCTTCCTTGATTCAATTGCTAACCTTGGTCTTAATGGTGACGGAATCGGACTTAATTATCATCTTGGACTTTTTAAGCAGGTGTTTGAGAATGGGAAGCAGAAGGAAGTGCCTAATCCATGGATTGGTAAGGACAGCTGGCTTGTTCCGACAGATGTGGCATACACTATCAATTTCGGAGAAATCAGTGTGGTTTCAAGAATGTATGATATTAATGTGTACGGAGAAAAGAGAACGAATAAGCTTCATTTGTTTGATGTGGAGACAGTTGATGAGAGCATCGTAAAAGGTGACAGCATAGACTTTGATAAGTCAGATATTGCCAAGAACCTTACACTGTTTCTTTATCCTGATGACAGTGACGAACAGGGAAGGCTTCTTAGAATCTATCAGCAGTATTTCATGGTAAGCAATGGAGCAAGGCTTATATTAGATGAGTGTAGGGACAAATGTATTAACACCGGAAAAACATTTAAGAATCTGCCAGACCTTGCAGTTATCCAGATTAACGATACGCATCCGACAATGGTAATCCCGGAGCTTATAAGACTTCTTACAGAAAATGGAGATATAGATGGAAGTCCGATAACAATGGACGAAGCAATTGATATTGTATCAAAAAGCTGTGCGTATACTAATCACACAATCCTTGCCGAAGCCCTTGAAAAATGGCCTGTGGATTATCTTAACAGGGTTGTGCCACAGCTTATGCCGATTATAAAAGAACTTGACAGAAGAGTGCGTGGGAAGTACACAGATAAATCAGTGTATATAATTGACGATAATAATCTCGTTCACATGGCACACATCGATATTCATTATGGAATGAGCGTCAACGGAGTAGCAAAGCTTCATACTGAGATATTAGAGAATACAGAGCTTAATAATTTCTATAGGATATATCCAGAGAAGTTCAATAACAAAACTAACGGAATCACATTCAGAAGGTGGCTTATCCACTGTAATAATGGACTTGCGAAATACATTGAGACACTTATCGGAAGTGAATACAGACATGACGCAGAAAAGTTAAAAGACCTTTTAAAGTTTGCCGGTGATAAAAATGTTTACGATAATCTTCTTGAGATTAAGACAGACAACAAGAGAAATCTTGCAGAATACCTTAAGCAGACACAGGGAATAGAGATTAATCCACAGTCAATATACGATATACAGATAAAGCGACTGCATGAGTATAAAAGACAGCAGATGAACGCACTGTATATAATATATAAATATTTTGACATCAAGGCAGGCAACATTCCAAAGACTCCTGTTACAGTGATATTTGGCGCAAAGGCTGCACCTGCATACACAATTGCGAAGGATATAATTCATCTGATACTTACATTGAGTAAGGTTATTGAGGCCGATAAAGATGTAAGTCCTTACCTTAAGGTTGTGCTTGTCCAGAACTACAATGTAACACTGGCAGAGAAGCTGATTCCTGCATGTGATATATCAGAGCAGATATCACTTGCATCTAAAGAAGCGTCAGGAACAGGCAACATGAAATTCATGCTTAACGGTGCTGTGACATTAGGAACAATGGATGGTGCTAATGTTGAGATTGCAGAGCTTGTAGGTAAAGATAATATATATACATTTGGCGCAACAAGTGATGAAGTTATTGCACATTATGAAAAATGTGACTATAACGCAAAGAAGCTTTATGAGACAGATGCTCTTATAAAAAAATGTGTGGATTTTATAATATCGGATGTTATGCTTCAGGCAGGTGATTCACATAGTCTTAACAGATTGTATAATGAGATTGTAGGAAAAGACTGGTTTATGGCATTGCTTGACTTACGAAGCTATATACAAACCAAAGAAAAGGCTCTCGCAGATTATGATGACAGATATGCGTGGGCAGAAAAAATGCTTGTTAATATTGCAAATGCCGGATTTTTCTCATCAGACAGAACAATCAAACAGTACAATGAAGATATATGGCATCTTTAATATAACTAAATAAGTTGATAATAATTGCCCCGGAAGCTATAATCATTATAAGAGCAAAAGTTCGTGAATGAGGAAGGTTTCGGGGTAGATTTATGTATAATATACTTATAGTGGATGATGAAAAGATTGAAAGAAGCGGAATAAGAATGCTTCTTAAGAGAATGGGAATTGAGCTTGGAGTATTTGAGGCGTGCAACGGAAAGCAGGCACTGGAATATCTGACATCTGACAAGAATACAGGAATTGGACATATAGATATACTGCTTACAGATGTTAAGATGCCGTTTATGGACGGGATAGAGCTTATTAAGAATGTGATGCACAACGACATCAGTTTAAAGACAATTATATTCTCAGGCTATAACGAGTTTGAGTATGCCAAGCTGGCAGTTAAATTAGGAGTTAAAGATTATATATTAAAGCCGGTTGATCCGTCAGAATTCAGTTCGACAATTACAGGGGTTATAACAGAGCTTGACGAGGAACATAAGAAGGACGAGGACTATAACCGGCAGGCTAACTTTATAAAACAGTACTACATGTATACGCTGCTCAACTCCGGTGATGCATCAGGAATACTTGATAATGGGGATTTTCTGGCAGGGTATAACAGACTTGCACTTATAGAATTCAATACTGATTTCTTTGGGAAATATGATACAGGTGAAGACATATTTAAAGAGATAACCGGGGAACTGGATTATCAGTACCTTAATCTTAACCCGTTACAGTCAGTTATCATATTTTCTGATAAATCACTCACAGCAGATGGTAATATTGATAAGAACATTGAAGAAATGTTTACAAATATTCATGACTATATATATAGAAAGACAGGGCAGTTTATGTATATTGCTGTGTCCGGTTTATTCAACGATTATCATGAGCTTCCACAGGTAATGGATGCAGTTGATACACTGATGAATAATAAGTTTTATGAGACAGGAAGATATATTTTTTCTGATAATATCAGTGAAGATACACCTGTGCTTGTACAGATTGATGATGATGCACTTATGAAGCAGATGAAGCAGGATATCAAGATGAAGGATATCACATTTTTACGGATACATTTTGATGCATTGTGTAAGAAATACAGGGGGCAGTCGAACTTCTCACATATATACATCAAGTTCGTATTTTCCAATCTGTTAAAAGATTTCTATGACAATATTCCGGGTGCTGATGAGGCGGAATTTGGCAGGGAGATTGACAGACTGTATAAGTCGGAGGATTTCTCATGCATTATGGATATAGTGAATAACTATATTGATTTGTTGGAAAAGAGTTTCGGAAAAGAGCCGGCCACGTCACACCGGGAGATTGAGACCGTAAAGAATTATATACATAACCATTATGGTGAGGAGATTGGCGCACAGCAGCTTGCGGATATGGTTTATCTTGCACCAAGCTATTTAAGTTCACTTTTTAAGAAGGAAACAGGACAGAATCTGAGCAAATATATTAAACAGTACAGAATGGAGAAGGCTAAGGAACTGCTTACCGGTACGAACATGAAGATTGTGAATATAAGTGAGCAGGTGGGTTATCCAAATGTTTCATATTTTGTACAGAGCTTCAGGGAGTACTTTGGTATAAGTCCTCAGAAATTCAGGGATCAGGGAGAATTGAATTGAAAAAGATTAAGCAGAAAATCAATGATATAAGATTGCAGAACAAGCTTGTCATCATATATGTAGTGACCGGACTTATTCCCCTGATTGTGCTTTTTGTTTTTGCATACTGTCAGATGAGAAACATTCTTATGGACAGGGACTTAAAGAGCATCAAGGGGGCAATTGAACAGTCTGTTACAACGGTGGATGGGCAGATAGAGGTGTATGACAATCTGTCTAATTATATAACATTTAATGATACGCTGTCGGGAGTGCTTTCATACGATTACAAAAGCACATATGAGATGTATAACCAGATTGTCACTACATTTGACCCTATGCTTTCATCATTAAAGTATTTTCACAATGATATTAACAGGGTAACAATATATGTGGATAAAGCTATTAAACATGATACGACTATAGCTCCAATAGAAGAGATAAAAGACAGACCTTTTTATAATTCTGCTGCTGAAAGCACTAAGATACAGTGGTTTGTTGATGAAGACAGCAGGACACTTGTTTCAGCACGAAAAATGTCAACGCTTGACCAGCTAGGGATTCTTGGAATCATGTACATAGATGTTGATTATGACAGCATGATGAGTTCATTTACAGGTGGTCTTGAGCAGAACTGCGGAATGTTGGTGCTTGACGCTGATGGAAAAGTTATATGCAGCAGTGACACATTTGAAAACAATAACACCAGATACAGATTAAACAGTAAGAAGCTGCTTTCACTAATCGACGGGGCAGAATGGGATAATGATACATGTGGAAATACAGAGGGTTATTCTGTAGTAAAGAAGGAAAGCTCTGTTACCGGATGGACAGTATATGTCTATGAACCAAGAAAACTTGTGCTCAGGTCAGCTAATTCAATGATTACAATGATTGTAGTTGCATTTGTGGTAGCAGTTGCAGGTGCCGCTGCGGCGAGTATATTTACAACAGGCTTCATTACAAGAAGAATTAATAAATTAAAAAACAGTATGGCAAAGGTTGAAAATGGAGACTTTGATGCGGTAATTAATACACAGGACAAAGATGAAATAGGTGACCTTATTCATAGCTTTAACAGCATGACAACCCAGATTAAGAATCTTATCACGCAGGTATATGAAGGACGTATAAGCCAGAAAGAATCAGAGATGCGGGCATTAAGGGCACAGATTAATCCGCATTTCCTCTACAATTCATTATCGCTTATCAACTGGAAAGCAATAGAATATGAACAGGAGGATATAAGTGAGATAACACTTGCATTGTCTAACTACTACCGTACATCGCTTAATAAGGGAAAGAATATACTAAGCTTTGAGCAGGAATTAAGCAACATGCAGTCGTATCTTAAGATTCAGCAGATAATGCATGACAACTCATTTGATGTGGTGATAAATGTATCAGAGGAAGTTATGCCATGCGAATCTTTAAACCTTATACTCCAGCCATTGGTAGAAAATGCAATAGACCACGGTATAGATCTGCTGACAGACAGGAAAGGTGTAATAACAGTAGAGGCCAAGATGCAGACGGATGAAGAAGGTAAAAAGCTTGTATGTGTAACAGTGTCTGATAACGGTGTAGGAATGGACAAAGAAACAGCACAAAACTTCTTAACAGTCCAGTCAAAAGGGTATGGTGCAAGAAATGTTAATGACAGAATAAGACTTTATTACGGCGAAAGCTATCATCTGGAAGTGCAGAGCATACCTGATGAGGGAACAACAATAACAATAAAATTCCCGGCAAAACCATACAACACAAAAAACTGATATGTTTCTAAAATATCTTATATTTTAATATTAACCCCTCCTTAATATAATTAGATTATCAAAAGAGGACAGTAATCAAAGCTGTCTCGGATAATTATTAAGGAGGGTTTTTTTATGAAGTTTAAGAGATTAGCGGCTGCAGTGATGGCAGCAACAATGTGTGGGTCACTTTTTGTGGGTTGTGGCAATGCTAAAAAGGATGACACAGCAGCAGGCGAGGAAAAAATCACAGCTACAATCAAGGTATGGGGCTGTGCAGAAGATCAGGCAGATGAGAACGGCAAATGGCTTCAGACAATGTGTGACCAGTTTAATTCAGAGCATCCTGACTGGGATTTAACATTTGAATACGGTGTATGCTCAGAGCAGGACGCAGGAAAGATAGTTCCACAGGATCCAGAGAATTCAGGAGATGTATACTTCTTTGCTAACGACCAGCTTCAGACACTTGTTGATGCTAACGCTATTGCAAAGCTTGGTGGAGAGACAGCAGATTATGTTAAGAAAACTAACTCAGATGCAATTGTGGATTCAGTATCAGTAAATGGGGCTGTATACGGAGTACCATTTACAACTAATACATGGTTTATGTACTATGACAAGAGCAAATTCACAGACAGTGATGTAAAGAGCCTTGATAAGATGCTTGAGAAGAATAAGGTGGCTTTCAATATTACAGAGGGTTGGTATATGTCATCATTCTTCCTTGCTAATGGATGTAAATATTTTGGAAAAGACGGAAAAGATAATTCAGCAGGTGTTGATATCTCAGGAGATAAGGGAACACAGGCAACACAGGCAATGGTTTCACTTGTAAATAATCCTAACTTTGTCAATGACCTTCAGGGTGTTGGTATCGCTGGCTTAAGAGATGGTTCAGTTGGAGCTTACTTCTCAGGATCATGGGATTATAAGAGTGTTAAAGAGATTCTTGGAGACAATTTTGGAGCAGTTTCACTTCCTACAGTAAAGATTGGTGGAAAAGACAAGCAGATGTTAGCATTTGCAGGTTCTAAGGCAATCGCAGTTAATCCTAACTGCAAGTATCAGCAGGTAGCAGTTGCACTTGCAAAGTATCTTGGAAGCAAGGATGCACAGAAGAAGCACTATGAATTAAGAGGTGTTATTCCTTGTAATACAGAGCTTCTTGCAACTGATGAAGTAAAGAAGGATGCACTTGTAACAGCACAGAATGATACATTTAACAAGACATCAGTAATCCAGCCAACAGTAACAGGCATGAATGATTACTGGGCACCTGCACAGAACTTTGCTAAGGCAATCGTAAATGGTGAAATAACAGCAGATAATGCAGCAGCTAAGACACAGGATTTCTATAAGCAGATTAATACATCAATCGCAAAATAATTGATAGGGATTAAATGCTGAAAGGAGTGGCGCATAATGGCAGTTAAGTTCACTGAATCATTTAGAAAAGGAAATATATTTACGAAGTTAAGCATTCTGATTCCAGGACTTGGTAATCTTGTAGGAAAGCAGATTATAAAGGGAATTATGTATATAGCTATAGAAGCAGCCTTTGTATGCTTTATGATTATGAATGGAATTAACTGCCTTGCGATGCTTCCAGGTCTTGGAAGCAGACCGCAGCAGGAGGTCTGGAATGAGAAGCTTGGAATATATGAGTATGTTGCAGGTGATAATTCACTTCTTATACTTCTGTATGGAATAGCAACAATATTCATTATTATAGCTTATATAATAGTTGCAGCTAGTGCTGTAAAAAGCTCATATAAGCTGGAGCTGTTAAAGGAAAAAGGAAAGCATATAAACACATTTGCAGAAGACGTGAAGTCGCTGTTTAATGAGAATCTTCATAAGCTGCTGCTTACACTTCCAGTATCAGGTGTGCTTATATTTACAATACTTCCGCTTATTTTCATGATAAGCATGGCATTTACTAATTATAGTAAGGTTGACAGTCATCTGGTGCTTTTTGACTGGGTAGGACTTGAGAATTTCAAGCAGATATTCGATTCAGGAAGCATGATAGGACAGTCTTTCTGGTCAGTATTTGGCTGGACTATAGTGTGGGCAGTATTTGCAACATTTCTTAATTACATATTCGGAATACTTGTTGCACTGCTTATCAACAGAAAAGGTACGAAATTCAAGGCTTTCTGGAGATTTATATTTATACTTTCAATCGCAATTCCACAGTTTGTTTCACTTCTTATTGTCAGAAGCATGCTGGCACAGGATGGAATTGTAAATGTTGTTTTAAAGAATGCAGGATGGATAACAAAATCACTGCCATTCTTTACAAATGCGACTTGGGCAAGAATCACAGTAATCGTGGTAAATCTGTGGATAGGTATTCCATATACTATTCTGCAGGTTACAGGTATATTACAGAATATACCTATGGAGTTGTATGAGGCAGCAGATGTAGATGGAGCTAATGGATTTGTCAAGTTTATTAAGATAACAATGCCATATATGTTATTTGTAACGGCACCATATCTTATTACTACATTTACTGCTAATATTAACAACTTTAACATTGTTTACCTGCTGACTAAGGGAGATCCGGTTATGGCAGGTGCAACAGCAGGAAAGACAGACCTTCTGGTAACATGGCTGTACAAGATGACAATAGATTATCAGTATTATAATCTTGGTGCTGTTATCGGTATTATGACATTCATATTCTTAGCAATTGGTTCACTGCTTGTATACAGAAGAACGAAAGCGTATAAAGATGAGGAGGGATTCCAGTGAAAAAGAAAAAGACTATTAAAAATATACTGGCACATTCAGTGCTTACAATATTAGCGATAGTGTGGGTAAGTCCTCTTTTCTGGATACTCCTCACAAGCTTCAGGGCTCAGAAGGGTGCTTATACAAGCTCCTTCTTCCCAAAGCAGTATTCACTTGATAATTATGTAAAGCTTTTTACAGATACAGGAATACTTAATTTTCCGCGAATGTTTACCAATACTCTGATAGTAGCAGTATTCTCATGTATTATATCAACTTTTTTTGTACTGTCAGTAGCCTACTGTATGTCAAGGCTTAAGTTTAAGATGAGAAAAGCAATGATGAATATCGCAATGATACTTGGACTTTTCCCTGCATTTATGGCGATGGTTGCCGTATATTATATACTTAAAGCAGTAGGACTTTCAGAAGGAGCAATGATAAGAGTTGCGCTTGTGCTTGTATATTCAGCATCATCAGGAATACAGTTTTACATTGCAAAGGGATTCTTTGATACTATCCCAAAGACAATAGATGAGGCTGCTATGATAGATGGAGCAACGAAGTGGCAGGTATTTACTAAGATAACAATACCTCTCAGTAAACCAATTATAGTGTATACAATACTTACATCATTCATAGCACCTTGGGTAGATTTCATATTTGCAAGAGTAATCTGCAGGGCAAATGCGAAGTATTATACCGTAGCAATCGGATTATGGCAGATGCTTGAAAAGGAGTATGTTGATGTATGGTACACAAGATTTGCAGCAGGAGCAGTTCTTATATCAATTCCAATTGCAGCCTTGTTTATGATAATGCAAAGATGTTATAATGAAAGCATGACAGGTGCAGTGAAGGGTTAGATATATGAATAGATTAAATCAAACATTAAAAAAATGTGTGGCATTTGGTGTCACAGGAATAATGCTTATATTAGCCGGGTGTAAAAGCCCGGCTGGTTTTGTGTCTAATGATAATGAAGAATACAATGTGAGAATGGAAGAAGCGAGAACAACTCCATTTGGAGCTTACCCGGAGACTATAGAATATACACTTGGAAAGATGACAAGTGTTAATAATTCCAATATGCCGGAGAATGACACTTATACGGATAATGCGTATACACGCTATATTAAGTCTGTGATAAATGTGCAGAATGTTGATGTATTTGAAGCAAACGACAGCCAGTATGACACTAATGTTTCAATGGCAATCTCAATGGGAAGCCTGCCGGATATTATGGTTGTATCAAGTCAGGATGAGGTTGAACAGTTAGTGGAAGCAGGACTTATAGAGGACCTTACGGAAAGCTACAATAACTGTATAAGTGACAGAATCAGGAAAATGTATGAAAGCTATGGCGACTCACTTAAGGACATGGTTACATACGATGGAAAGATAATGGCACTGCCGGAGACTAATATAACTGACGGACCTAATCTTGTGTGGTTAAGAAAAGACTGGATGGATAAGCTTGGATTATCAGAGCCACACACTATTGATGATGTTGTTAATATAGTGAAGCATTTTATATCAGAAGACCCTGGGAATAATGGTGTTGATGCATCCGGAAAACCTAATACAGTGGGGCTTGCAGTGGATACAGATGTGACAGGTGAATGTGGTTACAGCAGTGAATTTCTGCTGGATATAATATTCGCCTGCTTTGGAGCGTATCCAAAGCAGTGGATAATGAACGATGATGGTGAGATTGTATATGGTTCGGTTACAGATGAGGCAAAAGAAGCACTTTCGTATATAAACAGTCTGTATAATCAGGGGGTTATAGATAATGATTTTCTTCTGAGAACATCAACCAATATATGTGAGCTAATAGAGAATGGTCTGTGTGGCTCGTTTTTTGGACCATGGTGGGCACCGAATAATCCGCTTGCTAATGCAGTAAGCAGGAATCCGGATGCAGACTGGCAGCCATATTTAATAGCAACGGATTCGGATGGGACAACGAGTTATCACAGCCAGAACCCGTGTTACAAATATGTTGTTGTAAGAAAGGGCTATGAACATCCTGAGATTGCAGCCAAGATGATAAGTGTCATGTTTGATAAGGTAAGATTTGACTGTACAGACTCAGAAGAATTCAAGAATTACTATCAGATTAATGTTGAACCTACGGCAAGACCTTTATCAATAAATGTTGATTACAATAATGCACTTTCAATATGTTACAGGAATATAGATGCTGCAATTTCAGGAAGAAAGAATCCTGACAGTCTGGAACTTCTTGAACGCTCATTTTATGATGCGTGTAGTGAGTATATCAAGAATGCTAACAAAACAAGTACGCAATGGGCAGCGTATATGTCAAGAATTAAGGCATGCAGTCTGATTGCACAGGATAATATAAAGGTAGTTGACTCGCTTTATTTTAAGACCACAGACACAATGAAGAGCCGCTGGTGGAGACTTAAGGCTAAAGAAAAAGAGGCATATTTAAAGATTATAAGTGGAGAAGAAGATATATCTTACTTTGATACATTTGTAAAAGAATGGAATGAACAGGGCGGTCAGACTATTACATCAGAAGTCAGTGAGAGTATGAAATAATTGGCTGTGAAAATATAGTAATATATGATACAATCTTAATTAATGTAAATATATTAACTATGGAGGTTTTATTTTGAAAGAGAGAGAAAAATTCGGCTCGCGACTCGGCTTTATCTTAGTGTCTGCTGGCTGTGCGGTGGGACTTGGTAATGTGTGGAAATTTCCATACATATGCGGGGAAAATGGTGGTGCGGCATTCGTGCTTATCTATCTTGTATTTCTTGCAATTCTTGGATTTCCTATTATGTGTGCGGAGTTCACAGTAGGACGAGGAAGCGGTAAAGGTGCTGCAAGGGCATTTGAAGAACTGGAGACTAAGGGAAGTAAATGGCATCATTTCAAATGGGTATCGATATTAGGAAGCTACATATTAATGGCTTTCTATACTATGGTTGCAGGATGGATGCTTTATTATGCATGGCGTGAGGCAAGTGGTTCGTTAGCAGGTTTAGAGCCAGATGAGGTTTCAGGAGCATTTGGAACTATGCTTTCACAGCCTGGTACAATGACAATCTGGATGATTGTTGCAGTTTTACTTTCGTTTGGTGTATGTGTATTAGGATTACAGAAGGGCGTTGAGAAGATTACTAAGGTTATGATGGCACTTCTTCTTATCCTTATTGTGGTACTGGCAGTTCATTCACTTGTACTTCCTAATGCATCAGAAGGTGTTAAATTCTATATGGTGCCTAATCTTGATGCTATTAAATCAAGAGGTTTAGGACCGGTTATATTTGATGCCATGACACATGCATTCTTTACACTTAGTGTAGGTATTGGTGCAATGGAGATATTCGGAAGCTACTTAAAGAAAGACAGAACAATAGGTGGAGAGGCTGTTAATATCATTCTGCTTGATACATTTGTTGCTCTTATGGCAGGATTCATAATTATTCCTGCATGCTTTGCATATGGTGTTGCTCCTGGTGCCGGTCCATCACTTTTATTTATAACACTACCTAACATATTTAATCATATGGCGGGAGGAAGAATATGGGGAACAGCATTCTTTGTATTCATGTCATTTGCAGCATTATCAACTGTAATTGCTGTGTTTGAGAACATTATTGCTTTTTATATAGACCTTAAGGGATTTTCAAGGAAAAAGGTTGTTGCAGGTAATGTTATATTCATGATACTGCTTTCACTTCCTGCTGTATTAGGCTTTAACAAGCTTGCAGCTTTCCAGCCTATTGGTCCAGGAAGTTCAATTATGGATCTGGAGGATTTCCTTGTTTCATATAATCTACTTCCTCTTGGAAGCATGATATTTGTATTATTCTGTACTAAGAAGAACGGCTGGGGCTGGGAAGGCTTCAGAAAAGAAGCTAATGAAGGAAAAGGTCCTAAGCTTCCTGAATGGTTAAGATTCTATATGAGTTATATACTTCCGGCTATTATAGTAGTTGTATACCTTAAGGGTTATTATGATACATTTAAACCAAAGGGAACAGGTTATCTTGTTGGCTGGATGATATTTGCGTGTGTATTGCTTCTTGCAATATTCGGAATTGCTAATTATAAGAAGAAAGATGCGTAATCTATGACTAAGAAAGAACTTGCTTTAGAGGTTATAAGAAGATTAGAGGCAGAATATCCGGATTCGGAGTGCAGTCTTGATTACGATGATGCCTGGAAACTGCTTGTAAGCGTAAGACTTGCGGCACAATGCACTGATGCAAGAGTAAATGTTGTGGTTAAGGGGCTGTATGAAAAATATCCTGATATAGCATCACTTGCTGCAGCATCTCCAGAAGAGATTGAAAAGATTATAAGACCTTGCGGTCTTGGAAAAAGCAAGGCAAGGGATATATGTGCATGTATGCGCATGCTTCATGAACAGTATAATGATAAAGTTCCTGACAGCATAGAAGAATTATTAAAGCTTCCTGGAGTTGGAAGGAAGAGTGCCAATCTTATTATGGGTGATGTGTTCGGAAAGCCGGCAATTGTTACAGATACACACTGTATAAGGCTTTGTAACAGAATAGGTCTTGTAAAAGACGAGAAAGAGCCTAAGAAGGTTGAGATGGCATTGTGGAAGATAGTCCCGCCAGAAGAAGGAAGTGGATTATGCCACCGGTTTGTAGACCACGGAAGAGAGGTATGTACGGCGCGTACTACGCCACACTGTGAAAGATGCTGCCTTAATGATATATGTAAGAAAAATGGGATAAAAGTGTGATTGAATATGCATTTTTATTATGGTAGTATTTTATTGTGGTTCATACTAATGAACAAAATGTATGGGAGGGGAACATGGAATTAAAAGAATTAATTAAATACGCAAGAGATAACAGGTGTTCAGATCTGCATATTACTGCAGGAGAAGCGGTTGCAGTAAGAAAATATGGTGAACTTGAGCTTCTTGATATAACACCTTCGATAGAAGAAACAGAAGATATGATATTCTCAATTCTTGGTGATGAAGATATACAGAATGTTCAGGCAGGAAAAGATATTGATGTGGCATCTACTGATGAGTCTGGTGGACGATTAAGAATTAATATATATCATCAGAGAAGAAATCTTGCAGCAAGTATCCGTCTTCTTGATTCTGTTATACCGTCGTTTGAAGAATTGGGACATTCAGGAAAACTTTTTTCTAAGCTTGTTGAGAAAAGGTCTGGTCTTATTCTTGTAACAGGTCCTACAGGAAGTGGTAAGTCTACAACACTTGCAGCTATGATTGATTATATTAACAACAATATGTCAAGACATATTATAACAGTAGAAGATCCTATAGAGTATGTATATGGGTTTAAGAAATCTATGATACATCAGAGACAGGTAGGAAGAGATGTGCCTGATTTTGCGACAGCACTTCGTTCAGCACTTCGTGAAGACCCGGATGTTATTCTTGTAGGAGAGATGAGAGATTATGAGACTATCAATGCAGCAATTACAGCTGCTGAAACAGGACATCTTGTATTATCAACACTTCATACAAGAAGCGCTACACAGACAGTTGAGCGTATAATCAGTGCATGCCCTATTGAGGCGCAGTCTGCACTTATAATACAGATTGCATCTGTATTAAACGGAGTTATAACACAGACACTTGTACCTCGTGCAGAGCAGGAAGGACGAATTGCTGCAACAGAGATTATGCTTAATAATACAGCAGTATCTAATCTTATTAAAGAGAAGAAGACTAATCAGATTCAGACCGTTCTTCAGTCAAATATGCAGACAGGTATGCACACAATGAATTATTCGCTTGCTAATCTTGTTAAGACAAGAGTTATTTCAAGGGATGTAGCTTTGAAGTATTCAGAGAATCCAACTGAACTTGCTAAAAGTATATAATAGTAACTTGTAGTGCTATGCAGTTTTAAAACTTTGCGAATAGTGTACAAAATACAGAACAACAAAAAATAATTTGAAAATAAAGCCATTCTACTGTATTATAGGGTTAGATTAATTACGGATAACACTATAGTACGGCTGAAAGGCTTTTTTTATGAAAAGAATTAAATTAATTAACAGGATTTTTTACTGTATATTTTTATTAGGATTTCTGCTTTTTATGGCTTCAGGATTTATATTCAGCACTGTAGATGAAGTGACACCGGCAGATAAAAGAACGAGTGTCGTAGTTAAACCAGAGGATACAAGATATATTGGAAATGACACAATTGAATATTATGTGAAGATTAGAGCAGGTGCAGGAAATAATAATGCACTGGCATTTGTAAGCAGGCATCAGGAAGTAGAAGTATATGCAGGTGGAAGACTTATATATTATATAAAAGCGCATAGTTCTATATATGGAACAACCACTGGAACTAATTATACGATTGTGAACATTCCGCCATATACAACAGATATAACTGTAAGGCTTACTAATGTATATGCTGGTCATAAGATAAGAGGAACAACATTTGAATATGGCGACGAGACAAAACTTGTAAAAGAGCTTATTGCGAAATCTTTACCATCAGCAGTACTTAGTTCGTTTATAATAATAGTTGGATTTGCTATGATTATATTATGGATTTTCTGTAGAAAGAAGATTGCACAGACACAAGCACTGTTTTATTTTGGTATATTTGCAATGATTATAGGTGCATGGGCTCTTAATGAGACTGATATTGCAACGATTCTTGTGCAGGACAGGAAGATAGGTTCACTGATAGGATATGTACTGCTTATGATGATACCTATTCCTTTTATGCAGGCAGAGAAGAATTTTTTCCAGATAGGGAAAAGTGCTGCGAATAATATCTTGTGTGCCATATATGCTGCAACAGCTGTAATACTGCTTGTATGTCATATGACAGGTGTGTGTGAGTTTAAGAACAGCGTGTACATTATACATATGATGCTTGTTATGTCACTTGTATATTTCTGTGCAATTCTTATTAAAAGAGTATGGGTTAAAGGCTTTGACAGGAAAGTAAAAGCTAATATTATAGGTGCAGCTGCACTTGGAATTTCTATGATTGTTGATCTTATTGCATATTATAAGGGAATGCAGCAGACAGATCTTATAGGAAAACTGGGTATTCTTGTATTTATTATTGTGCTTGGTTATGAGAGCATATCAGAAGCATTTGAGAAGATTAAGGAAGGACAGAAGGCAGATTTCTACAAAGAGATGGCTGTAACTGATACTATGACAGGGGTTTATAATCGCTCTGCATTTGAGGAGTGGGAATATGAAACCTCTGATTATGAAGGATATTCTATAGCAACATTTGACCTTAATAATCTCAAGTGGTGTAATGATAATCTGGGGCATGCAGCAGGAGATGCCTATATTCAGGCATCAGCCAGAATTATTAAAGAGATATTTGGCAGACATGGTAAATGTTATCGTATAGGTGGGGATGAATTCTGTACTGTAATTAATCAGAAGCAAAAAAGTTTTGATATTGGAAGACATGTGAAGCAGCTAAGGGAACTTGAAAAGTATGCTGAAGAAGAGATTGGAATCAAAGACCTTAATGTGCAGATTGCATGTGGTTATGCTGAATATGATATAAAGACAGATAAGAACTTTGAAGATACAAGAAGCAGAGCTGATAAGAAAATGTATGAGAGTAAGAGAAGCTTGAAAAGAGAGTGATATATGGATAAATACGGAATTTTAAAGCATTATTTTGGGTATGATTCATTTCGTACGGGTCAGGAAAAGTTAGTTGATGCTATTCTTGCAGGGCAGGATGTGTTAGGAATTATGCCTACAGGTGCGGGAAAATCATTATGTTATCAGGTGCCGGCATTGTTAATGTCCGGCATTACTCTTGTTGTATCTCCACTTATATCGCTAATGAAGGATCAGGTTGGAGCGCTTAATCAGGCAGGGGTACATGCTGCTTATATTAATAGTTCACTGACAGATAATCAGATAGCTAAGGCACTCGCATTTGCAAAGCAGGGACGGTATAAAATTATATATGTTGCACCTGAAAGGCTGGAAACATGGGGGTTTCTTGATTTTGCCACACATGTAGAGATATCTATGATTACCGTAGATGAAGCTCACTGTATATCACAGTGGGGACAGGATTTCAGACCAAGTTATCTGAATATATTGTCGTTTGTTAAGAAACTGGCAAGGCGTCCAATAATAAGTGCATTTACAGCTACAGCGACAAGCAAAGTAAGAGATGATATATTGCAGATTCTTTCACTCGAAAGACCTGTAATACTCACGACAGGTTTTGACAGAAGCAATCTGACATTCAAGGTCAAGCATATTAAGGACAAGGATTCATACATACTTGATTACCTTGTAAGCCACAGACAGGATAGTGGGATTATATACTGTGCTACAAGAAAAAATGTTGAAAAAGTTTATGACATGCTTAATGCCAACGGACTTTCTGTGACTAAGTATCATGCGGGACTCTCAGCGGAAGAAAGAAAAGAAAATCAGGATTCATTTATATATGATATCAAACCAGTTGTTGTTGCAACTAATGCATTTGGAATGGGAATTGACAAGTCAAATGTAAGATTTGTAATTCATTATAATATGCCACAGTGTATAGAGAATTATTATCAGGAGGCTGGACGTGCCGGAAGAGATGGAGAAGATTCAGAATGCGTATTGCTGTATTCTCCGCAGGATATTATGATAAATAAGTTTTTCATAGAACATAGAGAGCCTAATCCTGACATGGATGCAGAAGAACAGGCACGTCTTATGATTCTTGATAAAAGAAGGCTTAATGCAATGGTCGATTACTGCAAGACAACAGGCTGTTTAAGAGAGTATATACTTAAATATTTTGGAGAAAGACCAGACAATCCAAAGGGTGGAAGATACAACTGCCATAACTGTTCTAACTGCGTTATTGATGAGGCAGAACGTGAAGCAGATGAGGCTTATATGTATCCGGGAAACCGTTTCAGTGCACCTGTATCAAGGAATGCTGCAATGGTGGCAGACAGAATGAAGCGTTCTGCCGCTGCTGCAAAGTCAGCATATGCAACGCCCAAGTCAAAGAAGCCGGAGGATGCACTTAATGACAGAGGTGTTATGTTGTTTAACAGACTGCGTGAGCTAAGAAAACAGATAGCTGTTTCAGTAGGTGTTCCGCCATATGTAATATTTTCAGACAGGACGCTTATAGATATGTGTCTTAAAGTTCCGTTTAATGAGGAAGAAATGCTGTCAGTAAGCGGTGTCGGTGAGAATAAATATGAGCGCTATGGCAAGGTGTTTATGGATGAAATATATGATTTTCTCGATGGTATGAAGCAGAATCTGGCAAGATGATATAAAAGTGTTTATGGACAGAAGAATGAATGGGAGATATGGATGAAGAATTATAAGATGATAATCACTTATGATGGTACAAGGTATTATGGCTGGGAACATCAGCCAACTACAGATATGACAATTCAGGGAAAGTTAGAATCAGTGCTTTCTGCCATGACAGGAACTGAGGTTGAGGTTATAGGTGCAGGAAGAACAGATGCCGGAGTGCATGCAAAGGGAATGGTAGCTAATGCACATATGGAAACAAAGATGAAGGAAGATGAGATATGCGATTATATGAACAGATATCTTCCAGAAGATATCTGTGTGCAGGAGGTTCGTGTTGCATCTGACAGATTCCACAGCCGTTACAATGCACAGGGGAAAACTTATTGCTATACATGTTATGTTGGGGATAAGAAGCCTGTATTTAACAGAAAATATGTTAATATAATTGAGGGTAAGCTGGATGTTGATGCCATGAAGAGGGCAGCAGACATACTTACTGGAGAACATGATTTTGCATCATTTTGTGGTAATCCCAAGATGAAGAAATCGACAGTCCGTGAGATATATTCGATAGATGTTTCTTTAAAGGGTTCATTCCTTAATCTTACATATCATGGAAGCGGATTCCTGCAGTACATGGTAAGAATCTTAAGTGGTACACTTCTTGAAGTTGGACAGGGAAAGAGAACACCAGAGAGTATGTATGAACTTTTAGAGGAGAGAAACAGAAGCCTTGCAGGTGCAACTGCGCCGGCGAAAGGACTGTGTCTTCTGAAGGTTGACTACTCGAAGGAGGCTTGATAGTCCGGACGCCGTACAGTAACTGTGGGAGGGGAGTGTGGTGTCCTTAGGCATCTGCCCTCAGAATTCATATGTCTAGTGAAACTAAATGCCGCAATCTGTTAAGTTTATAATGGGACTTGTAATCAAACGCGCTTCGCTTGAACGAGATTACAAGTCCCAACCTTTAGCAGATTGCGGCATTAACTTTCACACGACATAAGAATATTCGGGCATACACCTAAGGACACCACACACCTATCCCACAGCACATTGTACGGCTGACTTCTTCTTCACCAAGTAGTCAGCCTCCGGACGAATGCTCGCCTGCGGCATTGCATTCTGAGTGAGGGCTGGTGAAGTGCGTGATGTCATCTGTTGATAAGATACGTTTGCACCAGCCGTGGAAGGCTTGGCTGCCTAGTAGCGGGGTGGTGGCTTTGAGATTGGGAGATGTTATGCAAGACCGATTTATGCCGAACCGTGTGTAAGTTAATGCCGTTATATACAAAAAGTGCTGTGTAAAAATCTCGTTCAAGCGAAGCGCGTTTGATTTTTACACAGCTAAAAGACATTGTATATGACGGCATTTACTTACACTAGGTGCAGGCATCCATGAGGGCTTGTATAACATCTCCCTATCTCAATGCCCACCTTTGTACTAATTAAAGCACCTTCGACAAGAAATCCTTCAATCGCTCACTCTGAGGATTGCCAAAGAATTCTTCCGGAGCCCCCTCTTCATTGATGACTCCATCATAGAAGAACATGCATCTGTTGGCAACTTCTTTTGCAAATCCCATCTCATGAGTTACGACAATCATTGTCATTCCTGATGCAGCAAGTTCCTTCATGATTGCGAGAACCTCACCAACCATTTCAGGATCAAGTGCGGATGTCGGCTCGTCGAAAAGCATTATCTCAGGATTCATTGCGAGTGCTCTTGCAATAGCAACTCGCTGCTTCTGACCACCACTTAACTGGTTAGGATAAGCATCGGCTTTGTCAGAAAGTCCCACTCTTGCAAGAAGCTCATCAGCTTTCTTATCAGCTTCTTCCTTACTCATAAGTCCCAGCTTAGTAGGAGCAAGAGTTATGTTTCTTCTTATAGTCATATTAGGGAAAAGGTTAAAATGCTGGAACACCATTCCAATCTTCTCTCTTAATTCATCCACATTTACACTCTTATCTGTAAGATCCTGCTCATGGAATAATACATGACCTTCTGTAGGAGTTTCAAGAAGGTTAAGTGAACGCAAAAATGTTGATTTACCGCAGCCAGATGGTCCGATAATTGCAATAACCTCTCCTTTGCGGACTGTTGTATTGATTGATTCTAATACAACATGGTCGCCAAAAGATTTCTTCAAATCCTTAACTTCAAGTATGATTTCGTTAGTATTATCGCTCATTGTTTCTTAACCTCCTCTCAAGTTTCTTAACAAGCTGTGAAAGTCCCATAACCATTACAAGGTAGATGATGGCAACACCAATAAGTGGAAGCATTGGATCATAAGTTATGCTTCGGATAATATCGCCGCCTCTTGTAAGGTCGTTAAGACCGATATAACCGCTGATAGATGTTTCCTTTAACAGAACAATGAACTCATTAGCAAGTGCTGGGAGAACATTCTTGAATGCCTGAGGAAGAATAACACTTATCATAGTTGTTTTATAAGAAAGACCAAGGCTTCGTGCTGCTTCAAACTGTCCGTTATCAATAGACATAATACCTGAACGGAATATTTCGGCAACATAAGCACCTGAGTTGATACCAAATGCAAGTATCGCAACAATAAGCTTGTCAATGTGTACAGAGCTGAATATTACATAATAGATAATAAGCAACTGTACCATAGTTGGTGTTCCTCTGATTACAGTAAGATAAATGTTGCAAATGAAGTTAAGAATCTTCATGTGTCCTGTCTTATCATGGTTAGAACGGACAACTGCAATAAGGAAACCAATAACAACACCCATAAGTGCTGCAAAGAATGCAATAATTACTGTGTTTAACAGACCCTTTAGAAGATAAGTGTATCTTGCTTCTTTGATGAAGTCTGTCTTGAACTTCTCAGCAAAACTCATGCCTGATGCAGAAGCATTGTCGTCACGGACAATAATAACCTGCTTAGAAGTTGTATAAGTAGTTGTGAAATCGATATTTTTCTTACGCTCATCAGTAACTGTCATACCAGCCATACCGAAATCAGCTTTACCAGAAGATACGGCAGTGATAATTGAATCAAATTCCATATCCTCAATTTTTAAATTCATTCCGAGGTAATCAGCAATAGCCTGTGCAATATCAGCGTCAATACCAATAATAGAACCCCCTTCATAGTACTCGTATGGCTTGAAGTAAGCATTTGTAGCCATAACAAGAGTTCCATTAGTACGGCTTATACCGTCTGGTGATTTGTAACCTGAAAATGTAGCATTATCGCCAACATAATCGTCAATAAGCTTCTGGATAGTTCCATCTGCCATAAGTACTTCAATAGCCTCATTGAGCTTTGCAGTAAGGGAATTGCCCTTAGCAACACAGATGGCATAATCCTCATTTGCAAATTCTTCTTCAAGAATTGTAAGGTCTGGATTAGCTTTAACAAATGCTAAAGCAGGCTGTTCATCAATAACAACAGCATCAGCTTTACCCTGCTTTAAAGCCTGTATAGCATCAGAACCTTTGTTGTATCTTGATACTGTTGTGCCAGAACCATCAGTTTCGTAATCACTTACGAGAGTATCACCAGTTGTTCCTAACTGAACACCAATAGTCTTGCCTGCAAGATCATCTACAGAAAATACAGTGTTCTTAATCTTCTTGCCCTGACATGAAGTAAGAAGAACAGAAGAGAACAAGAGAGTGAGGGTCGCAAAAACCAAAAGGAATCTCGACCTGTACTTTTTAAAATTCATTAGTAACTCCTTTCCATGCGAACTGTGGTGTATACGGACGCTACAAAGCGAATATATTTAGCTGTGGAGCACGCTTTCGCTTCTTGTCGCTAGTAACGGACACTAAGTTCACCGCAATTAGGCTTTCTTCAAAAGCCGCTTACGGTTTACCAAGTGCCGGCTACTCCGAAGAGCATCCACAGCTAAATATATTCACTTTGCGACTGTGTATACAACAGTTCAATATAATATATTTCATTAATTATACACACATAGTAGGGAAATTAGCAATTAAAATATTTGCGATGGAAGAAAATATGTACATGGAAACAGCCGCCAGGCAGGCGTCTGTTCCCACAGATTGAGGTTATTAGTTAGTCTTGCTGCATATGCCATTGCAAGGTCCGGTGCATGCACCAGAGGAAGTCTGGCTGTTATTGCCATTATTACAAGAGTTCTGGCAGGCTGTGCTGTTAGTATTAAGAGTGTCGGTGCAGTCATTCATGCAAGGCTTCTTGCAGTCTTTTTTTAAGTTACCTTCGCATGAAGGTGGACTTAAATCGAGAGGCTTGATGGCTCTGTCTAAGAGGTTTCCGCAAACAAACTTGATGCAGTCAGATTCTTCACCGGAAACAATGCTTCCCTTAGGCGTTGAGATTCTGCCGGCACTTGTTACGCGGTATCCACAGAAGTAAAGGCTTTGTAAGATGAGAGTGAGACCTACAGTAATTTCGTCATCTGTAGTATCAAGACCTAAAAGCTTAGGTATTGCATAAAGGTTGAGTCCCTGGGTTACAACATTGGCAGATGACAAGAAACCTATACTGTTAAGTGCAGGCGTATAAACAGGTGGAGTTGCGTTATTCGAGTTGTAGGAAACTCCGTAAGGAGCGAATATTTCAAGGGTGACAGATGTCGGATTGGTATCTTCATCATAAGTTGCAGCAGTAGTTGAGTTAGGAAGGTAGACTGCCGTTGGGGTAAGAGTTGCTAATGCTCTGCATGACTCATCATAAAGCGTTACTGCAAATGTTACAGTAAGGTTGGCAAGTTTCACAGAGTAGCAGTTAGGTCTTCCGGCTATCTGGGTGATTTCAACATTTTCATCACCATAAGTGTAGGCTATATCTATAACACTGACTGATGCGTTGGTAGCTGTTGGATAAGTCGTTGAAATATCTGTGCCGACAGCGAATGTGGTACACAGATTAATACCTATCTCATCATAGATAAGAGGGGCAAGAATACTGAGTTCATCGGGGGAACCGCATATCGGGTTCGTGCATACATCAAAGCAGCCATTAGGCATGTTCTGCACAATATTGCTTACAATGCGGGTAGAACCACATTTGCTGCATTTACATTTAGCCATTATCTTTTCCTTCTTCGTTTCTTTACTACATTATATGTTCTATCTACATTCGCGTGACCATATAATAATATAAAAACGGGAGTGTCCTTTTATGGCAAATGTATACACAGCAGGCAGTGACAGACGGCTTATAATCTATAGCATATCACGATATATATTTTTGAGAACGGCGTACATAGACGGTATAGAACGCCCGATAATGCTTGTGTCAGACTTTTTGGACGGACTTTCAGATGTAGTGTTGGGAGACACAATATATTATGCATATCAGAACCAGAACGGAGATATTCTTGTTAAAAATGTGATGAACAACGAAGCACTTTTTCGTGTGAAAAGCAGCGAGAACCCAGATATGCACTGTCCACAGCTTGTAGTAAATAAAGACAGGTTAATGCTGTTTTATATGGTGACAAACCCGCTTACGGACAGACTGTCGCTGCGAGCTGTCTACCCACTGGAAGAAGGTGACAGTCTTAATATTCCTGTTGATTGTGAAAATGTTGATATGTATGAAGTGTTTGGAATGCAGGGAAAAGCATTTTTGTATGTAGACAGTTTCTACGAAATAACATCAGATGGGAAATTCATTAAATGTCAGGATACAGACATGCTGATGCAGAATGAACAGAAAATATCAGAGTACGAAAACCAGCTTAATACATATATGCAGGAAAACAGACAGGCAATACAGACAATAAGCCAGCTTGAGGCAACAATAGAAAGTGTAAAGGCACAGTATAATGAACTTATGGAGACGGCAATTGCGTATAGGGATGAGGCAATTAAGTGGCGCAGTAAGTTTATATAAATTACTTGAAATCTTCCTCTATAATTGAGATAATAATGCAAATGGAGGAATTATGGATAACAGAAAGCTAAACAGAAGGAATTTTTTACTATTATTACTTGTTGTGGCGGCATGTATTATGGGTGGCCGCTCTATATTTGGGTTCTTTGCACTGCTTACAGGATATGAGACTGCGACAACAGAAGTGTCTGCATTTGCAGCTTCTGAGATGTATATGATGTTTCTTTTATTTCTTGTATGTATAATTGGAGGCATTGTTATGAGCTGTCTTAGTAAGGCTAAGGTGAGCAGGACATTTTTTCTGATACGCAATACGGTGCTGATTGTGGCACTTGTGCTTGGTAATATGTCTTTTCCTAATATAACAATCATGAGTACGGTTGTTATGTCTAAATATATAGGTGATACGGGAATGTATGATTTTGCAGTCAGCTCACCGCTTCTTGTGTCAGCGTTAAGACAGCCATATCTGTTCTATACATACATGGCAGCAGAGGGGCTTATGATTATTCTTGCGTGTGTCACAGTGTATAAGTATATTGTAGACAAGAAAAAGAACAGTAATTATAATAATATGTACATGTAAATGTGTCTGCTGCACTAATAAGGTGTGGCAGACAATTTTTGCGTAGTTAACAGATGCACTTAACATGCCGGTTTATATGCGGGAGATAATAAAATGAAAGTAATGACACCACATTATTATAAGGATTTCAGATGCATTGCGGGAGCCTGTACAGATACATGCTGTGCCGGGTGGGATGTCGATGTTGATAAGGATTCTTACAAATATTATAAAACAGTTAAAGGCGCTTTTGGAAAGCGCCTGAAGAGTGTAATGGTACCATCCCAGGACGGAGAATGTACATTTACACTGAAAGAAGGAGGACGATGTCCTTTTCTTAATGATGATAATCTGTGCGATTTATATATAGAACTTGGAGAGGATAAGCTGTGTGAAACATGTGCAGAGTTTCCAAGATTTATTAACGATTATGGCAATATAAGAGAAATCGGCATAGCCCCTTCGTGTAAGACGGCTGGTGAGCTGATGTTTTCTTATAAAGATGAACTTACATTTGATACGGCTGAGGATAACAGCCTTACGCCTGAGCCTAATGATATAGACGCATATACATATATGCAGCTTCGGCAGGCAAGAATAGTGGCTTTTGGAATAATATCAGACAGGGATATAAGTATATTTGAGAGGCTGATGCTCTATCTTGATTATGCAAAGCGTATCCAGAAGCATCTTGATGCTGAAAGGGACGAGCTTATAGCTGGTGTTGCAAAGCGGTTCTGTGGAGCTGATTACAGAGAGGAGCTGCTTGACAGACTAAAAAGCCGGGATGAGAAGCTGCATGGCAAAAGGCTGATAAAGGGATTGAGACATTTCTTTGATGACTTTAAAGGAATGGAGGTAATCAATCCTGACTGGAATATTCATGTGGCGAGAGTAAGACAGTTCCTAGACGGGCTGGCGGATGATTCTGGGCTTGCAGCGGTAATGAAAACTTACCATGCGGGAAGTGAAGCATTTGCACATGAATATGAGCAGCTTGCAATGTACTATGTGTATAGATACATGCTTGACGCAGTGAATGATTACGATATCCTGCTTAAAGCAAAGAATGCGGTTATAGGCATACTTGCAGTGGACATTATGGCAGCAGCTAATCAGGCGTCCGGCTGTATGCCAGATTTTACAATGCGCGTTGATATAGCACATTTGTATTCAAGACAGTTTGAACATTCATATTACAATTATGAAGTTTATAGAGAGTACTTTGGCATGAAGAGATGTTATTCATATAAGTTTCTTATGGACGCTTTAGTGTCACTGAATTAATGGAGGAAGTTTTCTTATGAAAATGATTATGAGATTCCTTAAGGATTACAAAAAGGAATGTGTTCTGGCACCGCTTTTTAAGATGCTTGAGGCGATATTTGAGCTGTTTGTGCCGCTGGTAGTATCATCAGTTATCGATAAGGGTATTGTTAATGCAGACAAGGGATACATTATGCAGATGTGTCTTATGCTTATACTTCTTGCAATCATAGGACTTGTATGTGCCATCACAGCACAGTATTTCAGTGCCAAGGCTGCAGTTGGTGCAGCAACAGGAATGAGACACAGTTTATTTGCACATATCCAGACATTCTCATTCACAGAGATGGATACACTTGGTACATCGACACTTGTAACAAGAATGACAAGTGATATTAATCAGGTACAGAATGGTATCAACATGGTACTGCGACTGTTCCTTCGTTCACCATTTATTGTATTTGGTGCGATGATTATGGCATTTACTATTGATGTGAAGGCAGCACTTGTATTTGTTGCGGCAATCCCGGTACTTGCACTTATCGTATTCGGTATCATGCTTGCAACAAGACCTATGTACAAAAATGTACAGTCAGGACTTGATAAGATTCTTGGAATAACAAGAGAGAACCTTACCGGTGTGAGAGTTATCAGAGCATTCAATAAGGAACAGGATGAGATTAACCGTTTCAAAAACGATAACGAAAGCCTTAACAGATTACAGAAATATGTTGGTAAGATATCAGGACTTATGAATCCGCTTACTTATGTTGTTGTAAATGTATCAATAATTGCACTTATATGGATTGGTGGAGTAAGAGTTAACACCGGTGCGCTTACACAGGGACAGGTCGTTGCACTTTACAATTATATGTCACAGATATTAGTTGAACTTATCAAGCTTGCCAATCTTATCATTACAATAACTAAGGCACTTGCATGTGCAGGAAGAATTGAGTCTGTATTCGATGTAACATCTGGAATGGCAGATGGCAGCGTTAAGGAAGCTGTAGCTAAGGAAGAACAGCCAGGTGTTGAATTTAAGAATGTTTCACTTACATACAGTGGTTCAGGTGCACCTTCAGTTGAAGGAATTAATTTCAAGGCTATGAAAGGCCAGACAATCGGTGTTATAGGTGGTACAGGTTCAGGTAAATCCAGTCTTGTTAATCTTATCCCGAGACTGTATGACGCTACACAGGGTGAAGTACTTGTTGATGGTGTAAATGTTAAAGATTATGATATTGAGGCTTTAAGAAATAAGGTCGGTATCGTCATGCAGAAAGCAGTACTTTTTAAAGGTACTATAAGAGAGAATATGTGGATGGGAAAGAAGGGTGCTACTGATGAGCAGATAGATGAAGCACTTGAGATTTCACAGTCTAAGGAATTCGTAGATTCTAAGCAGGGACGTCTGGATTATGTTATAGAGCAGGGAGGTAAGAACCTTTCAGGTGGCCAGAGACAGAGACTTACTATTGCAAGAGCAATCGTAAGAAAGCCGGATGTGCTTATTCTTGATGACAGTGCATCAGCTCTTGATTTTGCAACTGATGCAGCACTTCGAAAAGCTATAAGGGGAATGAACAATTCTCCTACTGTGTTCATAGTTTCACAGAGAGCGGCATCACTTATGTATGCTGATCTCATTATCGTATTAGATGACGGACAGGTTGCAGGAATGGGAACACATGACGAGCTTCTTGCAAATTGTGAGGTTTATAAAGAGATATATGAATCACAGTTTAAGAAAGCAGATTCAGAAGGGGGTGTAGCATAATGAAGAAGAATAAATCAACATTTGTAAAACTCCTTAAAAGAATTAAGAAGTACAGCTTTTTTATAATACTATCGCTTATTATGGCAGCAGTAACTGTTGCAACTACACTTTATGTACCAATTCTTGTAGGCCGTGGAATTGACTGCATTATCGGTGTGGATAATGTAGATTTTGCAAAGATTGTGAATATACTTATAAGAATTGGTATATTTGTTGGAATTACAGCACTTTCACAGTGGCTTATGAACATATGTAACAATAGAATCACATATGAAGTAACAAGAGATATAAGAAATGAGGCTATAGAAAAAATTCAGGTGCTTCCACTCAAGTACATTGACGGACATTCATATGGTGAGATTGTGAGCCGTGTAATAGCTGACGTTGACCAGTTTGCAGATGGTCTGCTTATGGGATTCACACAGTTCTTTACAGGTGTCATGACTATACTTGGAACACTTATATTTATGATTACAATCAATGCTAAGATTACACTTGCTGTTGTTGTTATCACGCCACTTTCGTTTTTAGTTGCAAGCTTTATTGCCAAGAAGACCTTCAGCATGTTCAAACTCCAGTCTGAGACAAGAGGTGAGCAGACAGCACTTATTGATGAAATGATTGGCGGACAGAAGGTAGTTAAGGCTTACGGATATGAAGATGAGGCGGTAAGAAAATTTGATGAGATTAATGAAAGACTTCAGAAGTATTCCTTAAAGGCAATCTTCTTCTCATCTATAACTAATCCTTCAACAAGATTCGTAAACAGTCTTGTATATGCGAGTGTTGCGATTGTTGGTGCATTTTCGGCTATCAATGGCGGTATAACAGTCGGTCAGTTATCAAGCTTCTTAAGCTATGCCAACCAGTATACTAAGCCTTTTAATGAGATATCAGGCGTTGTTACTGAACTTCAGAATGCTCTTGCATGTGCAGCCAGAATATTTGAGCTTATTGAAGAAGACCCTGAGATTCCTGATGCAAAAGATGCAAAGGTTGTTGATGAGGTTGATGGAACAGTTGACCTTAATGATGTGTGCTTCTCTTATGTGCCAGATAAGAAGCTTATTGAGGGCTTCAATCTTCATGTCAAGAAGGGACAGAGAATTGCGATTGTAGGACCTACAGGCTGTGGTAAAACAACAGTTATTAATCTTCTTATGAGATTCTATGATGTTAACAGTGGAAGCATTGATGTATCAGGAACTGATATAAGACAGATGACCAGAAAGTCTTTAAGACAGGGTTTTGGTATGGTTCTTCAGGAGACATGGCTCAAGTCAGGAACTATAAGAGAGAATATCGTAATGGGTAAGCCTGATGCTACAGAGGAAGAGATTATTGCAGCAGCCAAGGCAGCACATTCATATGGATTCATCAAGAGAATGTCTAACGGATTCGACACAGTTATAGGCGAGGATGGTGGAAGCCTTTCACAGGGACAGAAGCAGCTTTTATGTATAACAAGAATTATGCTTGCAAAGCCGCCAATGCTTATTCTTGATGAGGCTACATCTTCTATTGATACAAGAACAGAGATAAAGATACAGAATGCATTTGCAAAGCTGATGGAGGGAAGAACAAGCTTTATTGTAGCCCACAGACTTTCAACTATCCAGTCTGCGGATGTTATTCTTGTTATGAAAGACGGACATATTATAGAGCAGGGTAATCATGAAGAATTACTGGCTAAGAACGGATTCTATCACAAGCTGTATTACAGCCAGTTTGATACAGCAGCCCAGAATTAATGTGGAGATATATGTATGTTTATAGAGGTGGAGAATATTAGAAAATCATATGGCAGGAAAACGATAGTGCTTAACGGCGCTTCGTTTCATGCTGCCAGCGGAGAGTATATTGCCATAGTCGGTGCCAACGGCTGTGGCAAATCTACTCTTCTGGAGATACTGGCAGGAAGTCTTAAGGCAGATGGAGGAAGTCTTAAGATAGATGGCATTGACGCATTTGCAGATGCGAAGATGTTTCAGAAATATATTGGTTTTGTGCCGCAGGAGAATCCACTTATGGAGAAGCTGTCGGCAAGGGATAATCTTAAATTCTGGTACTGTGATACAGGAAGAAACATGGACGCAGACTTACAGGGCGGTGTTCCTGCAGTGTTAGGAGTGTCAGAATATCTTGATAAACGTGTTGATAAGCTGTCAGGAGGCATGAAGAAGCGCTTAAGCATATGCTGTGCACTGGCTAAGAATCCCCCTGTACTTATATTAGATGAGCCGGGAGCTTCATTAGATATTGTGTGTAAACAGGATATTATGAATTATCTGTCTGCTTACACGAAAAGCGGAGGTACAGTCATCATAACAAGCCACGAAGAAGGTGAATTAAAGCTTGCTGACAGAATGTATCTTTTAAAGAATGGTAAGCTTAATGAACTTGACCATCCGGTTACCGGTAATGAGCTTTTAGAGATTATTCACAGATAGATTTAATTGGGGGATTAGATGAGAAGGAAACAGGAATTATTAAAATTGCAGATTAAATCCGCATTTTTATCTATACCGAAGATAATTCTGGGTACGATAGTGACGGCAGTGCTTGTTATTGCAATAAGTACATGCATAGGCATTGCAACGGCACAGGACAGCGACATGAGGATGAAGGTTGCTGTTGTGTATCCTGATTATGATGATACAGAAAACTCTGATTCGGCAGATAATAATAAGGAGTTTCGATATATTAAGATGGCATTCAATTATGTCAGTGAGATAGACACAATTAAGAATGTCTGTACATTTGAATATACTGACAGACAGCAGGCTATAGATGGATTAAGAAATAATTATTATGTTATGGCTATTATTGTGCCAGAGAATATGATAAGTGATATTATGTCGGGCGAGAATACACCTGTTGAGGTTGTGTGTCAGTCAGAGGGTGTTAATAATACTTCGATGATATTCCGTGAGATGGTGAGGGCAGGAGGCTCTGACCTTGCAACTGCAGAGGCGGGAATATATACATTTGACGATTTGTTCAATGGTGTGCTTAAGAATTACAGGGGCTTGCGGGGTACACATGAGAATAAGCTTAATGACATATATCTTTCGTATGCACTTAACAGAAGTATATACTTTAAGACAAGAGATATATCGGTTAAAGAAGGCTTGAGTACAGTACAGTTCTATGTATGCACAGCAATTGTGATGCTGCTTTTACTTAGCACAATAACATGTGCCGGCAATATGAAGGGGGAGAGCAGGTCGCTTGCAAAGAGCCTTAAAGGTGCGGGAATATCAGCATTTGATACCGGAATTGCAAGAACTACCGGAGTTGGCATTGTATATATAATGATATTTGAAGTGCTTTTTATTATAATTAATGTAATGAGGCTGGGGGTGCCTGCAATATCAGGAGTTCTGGCAGTTTCGACAGTTGGAGAATTCATTGCTTGCATACTGGGGATTGTGGTGCTTGTGTATGCGGCAGTTTCATTTATAAACTGTATATTCTCAGTAGTTGACGACACGGTGTATTCAGTTATTACGGTGTGTATCCTTGGAATGGCGTGCATGTATGCATCCGGATGTATTGTTTCATCAGCATTTCTTGCGCCGGGTGTGAGGGTTATTGGCATGTATCTTCCGACTAACGGCTTATTCACACTTGCATGTCAGATAATCAAGGGAACTGTGGATATCAGTACCATTATGACAAATGTTATGTGGATAATTATATTTCAGGCAGCAGGAGCATTGGCGGTTAAGATAAGGAGAGACAGATAATGAAGAGATTGTTATACTGGCTGTATCTGCTTGTTAAAAGGCAGTTAAAGAATCCTGTGATTGTCGTGGTGCTTATTGCAATGCCTGTTGCAGCGTTAATAATTACGAATACAGCGTCTCTTAAGGAGACAGAGCCTGTAAGGGTTGGAATAGTGCTTGAAGATGACGATAAGATTGCCATAATGACAAGAGATTATCTTGTAAATGGCGATTATTCAGTTCAATTCTACGAAGCAGAATCGCAGGAAAAGCTTGAGCAGGATATAATGAATAAATACACAGAGTGTGGCTATGTAGTTGGTACCGGGCTTAAGGATAAGCTTGACAGTGGCAGCTACAGAGACATTATAGAGCTTATTATATGCAGGTCAGATTTTGTCAGCTCAATGACTGATGAGATATTCTTTTCTGCTATGTTTAAGGCATATTCGCCTGAGGTTGCAGTTAATTATGTTAATTCTGTAGACATATTTAAAAAGCATTCAGAAAAGGCAGAGGAAGAGATAAGAAAAGGGTACGAGGAATACATATCCGGAGATGACACATTCAGAATTGATTTTAAGGTGCTGGATGGTGTACAGGATAATGGGACACAGCTTGAAGATAAGACAGGAGAGTTTCCGTTAAGGGCATTACTTATAATTCTTGTATATATAGGCGGACTTTTTGGAATCGTGGAATATTATCTTGATAAGAATTCCGGAACATTTATAACACTGCCTCGTATGTACCGTGTGGCAGGAAAGCCGTTGTATGTATTCATATCATGTGTACTTTTTGCAGTATCAGCAATGTTAACACTTGCGGTGGCAGGACAACTTAAGGGGGCAGCAGATATACTTCATATGGTTGTGTATGTAATAGCGGTTACTTTATTTGCATGGCTTGTGGCAATACCTGTAAGGAGAGCCAATGCAATGATTTCAATAATACCGGTGCTTCTTATAGCGTGTCTTATATTATGTCCGGTATTCATTAACATAACGGCATATGTGCCATTTGCAAAATATATAAGAGCATTGCTGCTTCCGTGGTATATGCTTAAGTAGGAGGATGGGATACGGTGAATAATAAGAAAAAACGTATATTTGACATTATCCAGATTGGATATGCGGGCGATGTTGCAAGCCGTACATTTGATATTGCGATAACTGCTGCAATTATAATCAACCTGTTCATTGCGATATTTGATACATTTGAACAGTCAATTCCGTACCAGCCTGTGTTAGATGTTATAGAGTGGATTACAGTTATTGGCTTTACAATTGAATACATACTGCGTGTATGGACGGCAGAATATCTGTATCCTAATAAATGTACAGGTATTGCGAGAATAAAATACATCTTCTCAGGAAGCGGTATTGTTGACCTTTTATCGTTCCTGCCCAATTATCTGCCTGTATTTTTTCCGGCAGGAGCAGTTGCTTTCCGTATGTTCAGGGTTATAAGAATCCTAAGGATATTCCGTGTCAATTCATATTATGATGCGTTAAATGTTATAACAGAGGTAATAAGGCGAAAAAGGGACCAGATATTATCCTCTGTATTCATCATTGTGATGCTTATCATAGCATCATCACTGTGCATGTACAGTCTGGAGCATGAGGCACAGCCGGAAGTGTTTAAGAATGCATTTTCAGGAATATGGTGGTCGGTATCAACACTTCTTACAGTAGGTTACGGCGATATCTATCCTGTGACAGTGCTTGGAAAAATGTTCAGTATTATCATTACATTTCTTGGCGTCGGAATGGTCGCTATTCCAACAGGTATCTTATCTGCAGGTTTCGTTGAGCAGTACAGCCTTATTAAGAAGTCTACAGATTACCTTATGGAGAAGGAACTTAAGTTTATTAAGCTTATTATAACTAAGGACCACAACTGGAATGAAAAGAAGGTATGCGAGCTTAGTCTTCCGAGAGGACTTATTCTTGCAGCAGTGTTAAGAAATGGTGAGACACTTATGCCAAAGGGAGATATGAAGCTTTTTGAGGGAGATTGTGTTGTAATCGGAGCAAGAGACTGTGATGTTAATGTTGATGTAAACCTAAAACAGGTGGAACTGCGTGAACATCATCCGTGGGTTGGACACAAGATAAAAGAACTTGATATATCAAGGCATACACTTATAGTTATGATAAGACGCGGTGATAATGCAATAGTTCCTAATGGTGATACTTTGATTAAATCAGGTGATATAGTATTCGTGTTCTCAAAGCGTTATATGGCAGATGCACAGACAATAAGTGTATAGATGGTGAATGATTATGATGATATTTGTGACAACGACAGATGCATTAGCAGATGAAAAGTTATATGAAAAGGCTTATTCGCTTATTCCGGAATACAGGAAAGCTAAGGCTGATAAGATGAAAATGCGTGAAAATAAGCTGCAAACCGTGACGGCAGGCCTACTTCTTAATTATGCGGTAGGAAAATGGTCTATAAAAACAGGAGAAAGAGATTATAAAACAGATGAAAATCTATATGAGAAGGTGGATATTATTTCTGTGATTGAAGCAAATAATCAGTATTTTGATTATGAAATAGCATATAATTCGCAAGGAAAACCATATTTTTTATCAAATTGTGAAATTTTTTTCAATATCTCACATTCGTCTAATTATGTAGCGTGTGTAATAGGCAACAGACCGGTAGGAATTGACATTGAAAAAGCCCGCAAAGGTAGACAGAATCTGGCAAAACGCTTCTTTGACGTATCAGAAGCAGAATGGATTAAAGAGTGCGATAGTGATGAAAGATTCTTCAGAATATGGACATTAAAAGAGGCATATGGCAAGGCTACAGGCCAAGGTGTGCTTGACATTTTAGGTAAAATAGTTTATAGATTAGAGAAAGGGAAAATGAAAGCATATATGTGCGGACTTCCCCAGAATTTCACTATTGTAGAAAAGGAAGTTGATGGATTCAGTTTATCGGTAATACAATTGTGAAATATATATCCAACTATTCATTATACAGTTGAAAAATATTAATAATGGCGGTATAATATAGAATATGTATATCTATGGAAAAGCCTAAGGAGGGTTTATGAGCAGAAATCATTTTAATGAATTAAGTCCATGTGAAGCATTAATTATGAAGCTTATATGGGAAGCACCACAGGATATTCCTGTACAGGAGCTTATTGATCAGTTAAGAGACGATTACGGTAAGGATTACGCAAGAACAACAGTTGTTACTTTCGTAGGTAAGTTGAAGGACAAGAGATTTGTTGATACATACCGTAAAGGAAAGGCAGCTTTCATTCATCCACTTCGTTCAGAAGAAGAATATAGAAGACAGCTTTTAAAGGAAGAAGCTGATTTCTGGTTCAACGGAAAGGCTGTTGATATGGTTGCTTCTATTTGTGAATCACAGAAGTTAGAAGACGATGAAGTTAAGAGAATTAAGAAGATTCTTAATGGTCTTAATAAATAATAATTTTATAAGCAAAAGCAATAAAAAACATCACCTGATACGAAAGTCGGATTCGTCAGGTGATGTTTTTTGTTATGCATATATAATATAATTAATGGTTTTTATTCTGATATTCAAGTGCTGCTGTTATGAAGCCTCTGAATAATGGATGTGGACGATTAGGTCTTGACTTTAACTCTGGATGAGCCTGTGTGGCAATAAACCATGGGTGATTCTTTAATTCTATCATCTCAACAATTCTTCCGTCAGGAGATATTCCTGAAAGCATCATACCATTCTCAGTAAGAACTTTTCTGTAATCATTATTAACTTCATATCTGTGTCTGTGACGTTCATGTATAAGCTCTTCGCCATAGAGTTCATAAGCCTTGCTTGTTTTATCAAGTACACAAGGATAAGAACCAAGTCTTAATGTACCGCCGATATCATCAATGCCTTCCTGGTCTGGCATAAGATGTATAACAGGGTGAGTTGTGTTAGGATTAAGTTCAACACTGTGTGCGTCGTCATATCCTATAACATTTCTTGCAAATTCAACAATTGAAAGCTGCATTCCCAGACACAATCCTAAGAATGGAATATTATGTTCTCTGGCATAACGGATAGCTTCAATCTTTCCTTCTGTACCTCTGTCACCGAATCCACCTGGAACTAATATGCCAGATACGTCAGAGAGAAGCTCATCAGTAGTTTCAGGAGTTACAGTTTCTGAATCAATCCATTTGATAGTTACATCACATGAATTATATACACCACCATGCTTTAATGCTTCTACAACACTGATATAAGCATCATGAAGCTGGATATATTTACCAACTAATGCAACAGTTACCTTCTTAGTAGGATTCTTCCAGGCCTTGCACATTGCTCTCCATTCATCAAGGTCTGGTTCTGGACAGTCAAGGTGTAAACATTCACATGCTACCTGTGCAAGATGTTCTTCTTCCATCGCAAGAGGTGCATCATAAAGAATCTCAACATCTAAGTTCTGAAGTACATGAGACTTAGGTACATTACAGAAAAGTGCTATCTTATCTTTGATACCAGCCTCAAGTGGATGTTCGGTACGGCACACAAGAATATCCGGACGGATTCCCATTCCCTGAAGTTCCTTAACACTTGCCTGAGTTGGCTTAGTCTTCATCTCACCAGATGCTTTAAGATAAGGAATAAGTGTTACGTGAATAAGAATTGCGTTCTCATGTCCGACTTCATGCTGGAACTGTCTGATTGCCTCAAGGAAAGGCTGACTCTCGATATCTCCAACAGTACCACCAACTTCTATAATTGCAATCTTAGTTTCATCAGTTGAATAATCTCTGAAAAAACGGCTCTTTATTTCATTAGTAATATGAGGGATTACCTGGACTGTGCCTCCACCGAAATCTCCACGGCGTTCCTTCTGTAATACAGACCAGTATACTTTACCGGTAGTTACATTAGAATTCTTATTAAGGCTCTCATCAATAAATCTTTCATAGTGACCAAGGTCAAGGTCTGTCTCAGCACCATCGTCAGTTACGAAAACTTCTCCGTGCTGGATAGGGTTCATAGTACCTGGATCAATATTAATATAAGGGTCAAACTTCTGCATGGTTACAGAAAAACCACGGGCTTTAAGCAGTCTGCCTAAAGATGCGGCAGTGATACCTTTTCCTAAACCGGAAACAACACCACCTGTTACAAATACATATTTAACAGCCATCTTTTCCTCCAATCTGAATGTGTAATCAAAAAAATATGAAATATTATACAGCCCTGTATTATAAATTTCCATAGTTTAAAGAAAAAAACTAAGAATATAAAGTAAATATAAACATCTTATTAAACACTTAGATTTTGGTTGATTTATATTTTTTCCTTCTTTATAATGAAAACAGACTTATTTGGAAATGCTTAAGATAAGTACAGTATCATATCAGGAGAAGAGTATGGATAATTATAACAACAACGGTTATGACAATGGTTATAATAATAACGATAACCGCAACAATAATCGTAATAACAACAATAATAACAAGAAGCCAAAGAATGTTAACCTTATAATATTCATTATTATAGCGGCAGTTGTAACATTTATCGGACTTACGCTTCTTAGCAATATGTTTAGGAATGCAACTTACAAGGAGATAAGCTACGACCAGTTCATGCAGATGATTGATGAAGATAAGGTAAAGAAAGTAGCATTAGAGCAGGACAGAATTCTTATTACACCTGTTGAAGAGGAGAAACAGTCTGGAATAGCAGGAGTTTCATACACATATTATACAGGGTATGTTAATGATGATACTCTTGTACCACTTCTTAAGAGAAAGGGCATTGAGTTTGAAGGATATATTCCGGATTCGAGTTCTTCAATTGTAGAATTTCTGCTTGCATATGTACTGCCATTTTTATTCATATATATAATCTTTGCATTTGTATATAGAAGAATTGCTAAGAATGGTGGAATGATGGGCGGAATGGGCGTTGGAAAGAGCAACGCCAAAGTATATGTCCAGAAAAAGACAGGTGTTACATTCAAGGATGTTGCAGGTCAGGATGAAGCTAAGGAATCACTTACAGAAATTGTTGATTTCTTACATTACCCTGAGAAATATGCCAAGATTGGTGCAAAGCTTCCTAAGGGTGCACTTTTAGTAGGACCTCCGGGAACAGGTAAGACGCTTCTTGCTAAGGCTGTAGCCGGTGAGGCAGATGTACCGTTCTTCTCACTTGCAGGTTCTGATTTTGTAGAGATGTTCGTTGGTGTTGGTGCATCACGAGTAAGAGATTTGTTCAAGGAAGCAACTAAGCAGGCTCCATGTATTATATTTATTGATGAGATTGATGCTATTGGTAAGAGCAGAGATTCCAAGTATGGCGGTGGCAATGACGAGCGTGAGCAGACATTGAACCAGTTACTTGCAGAGATGGATGGTTTTGATTCATCTAAGGGAATATTCATTCTGGCAGCAACTAACAGACCGGAAGTACTTGATAAGGCTTTACTTAGACCAGGTCGTCTCGACAGAAGAATTACCGTTGACAGACCTGATAAGAAGGGAAGAATTGAGACTCTTAAGGTACATTCTAAGGATGTGCTTATGGACGATACAGTTGATTTTGATGAGATTGCAATGGCAACAAGCGGTCTTGTTGGTTCAGACCTTGCCAATATCATTAATGAAGCTGCTATTGCGGCAGTTAAGAATGGAAGAAACGTTGTTACCCAGAAGGACCTTCTTGGTGCTTTTGATACAGTTGTAGCAGGTAAGGAGAAGAAGGAAAGAGTTCTTAGCAAGAAGGAAAAGCAGGTTGTTGCTTACCATGAGATTGGACATGCCCTTATAAGAGCTATCAAGAATAATTCTGATCCGGTCCAGAAGATTACTATTATACCTCATACTAATGGTTCACTTGGTTATGTGCTTAACTTCCCAGAGGAAGAGAAGCATCTTGAGACTAGGGATGAACTTATGACAGACCTTATATCACTTGTTGGTGGACGTGCTGCAGAAGAAGTTGTATTTGGTTCAGTTACTAATGGTGCTTATGATGATATCAAGAAAGCAACTAACCTTGCCAAGACAATGATTACAAGATACGGTATGTCAGACAGATTCGGACTTGTTGCATTATCAACAGTCGAAGATGAGTATCTTAGCGGAAGAGCATCTATGAACTGTGCACAGGCAACAGAGGCTGAAGTTGATGATGAGGTAAAGAAGCTTATTGCGTCATGTTATGAAGAGGCTAAGCAGATTATAAGAGAGAACAGAGAAGTAATGGATCAGCTTGCAAGATATCTGTATGACCATGAGACTATCACAGGCAAGGAATTCATGAAGATATTCAGAGAGGCAAAGGGAATCCCTGAACCAGTGGATACTTCATTATTCTCAACATCAGAGAAAGTGGCAGAAAGCGTAACATTTAATGAAGATGGAAGCTATTCATCGACAGTTAGTGGTGAGCCGGAAAGCGATATATGGAAGAATATTGGCAGTCATTCAGACGATAATGAATCTGATGATACAGCTAAAGAAAAAGAAGATGATTAATAATAAAGGGGCATATCACATTGTGATATGCCCCTTATATCAACGCTTATTCTTTTCAGATATGTGTGAATGATATCCTGACGAAGTGCTTTCAATAGATTGTGAAGCAACGTCAGCAGCATCTTTAAGAGCGGTCTGTTCAGACTGTTCTTTAGCAGAACTGATTCTGGATTCAATTTTTTTAAGAAAAACATATGTAAGATATTCGCGGGACGGAGTTGGGATAATACATCCATAAATGTAGCGTTCTCCATACAACTGGCTGCGTATGATAAAACATTTAAAATGAAAGTTAAACTGCTTTCCGTTTGCCTGATCTGAAAATGTTATATATGTATTATTATAGTTATATAATAGTTCGTTGCTGGTTGAAAATGAAAGTCCTTTATCACTGACATCAATTAACGTTACCGGAATATCAGCTTCTGTGGTATCTGATGAGATATGTCCCAAAGCCATGGTTGAAATGCGCTGATTAAATCTTCTGTCGCATTCAGAGGCAATGCTGGCAAAAACATTGGTCGAGATTTTGTAGTAAGCAGATGCGAAACCGGTTGATTTATAAGTGATAGTTTCTATGTTAATATTCTTCCAGACTACACGGTTCTTTGTTGCTGGGTCTATGGTATAAAGATTAAATAAAATATCCTTATAAGAAGAAAAATCTATTACAGCACCTTTTGATGTAAAAGGCGCTATGAGAATGTAGCCATTCTTGGATGCAACAACAGAGGAAGGCATCTCGTAGCTGACATTATCTATGGATATTTCAATTGAAATTGGCCCGCCTACGGGAATATCAGATATTAACATAATACAACTCCCTTACATTAATAATTAAATATAGAATATCATAAAATTGCTGATTAATAAACGAAAATATGTTATATTTTTTTACATAGGGAGGAGATGCTATGAGTTTTACACATTTGCATGTGCATACTGAATATTCATTGCTGGATGGCTCCAGTAAGATAAAAGAGATTACTAAACGGGCAAAGGAACTTGGCATGGACAGCCTTGCAATAACTGACCATGGTGTGATGTATGGTGTTATTGAATTTTACGAGGCGGCTAAGAAGGCAGGAATCAAGCCTGTTCTTGGCTGTGAGGTGTATGTAGCTCCGGGGTCAAGGTTTGATAAAGGCGCAGGACAGAGTGAGGATAAATATAATCACCTTGTATTACTGGCAGAGAATAACACCGGATATCAGAATCTTATGAAGATAGTCTCAAAGGGGTTTACAGAAGGCTTTTACTATAAGCCGAGAGTAGACAAGGAAGTGCTAAGGGAATATCACGAGGGAATTATTGCTACGAGTGCGTGCCTTGCAGGTGAGGTGCAGAGATATCTGTCAAGAGGCATGTATGAGACTGCAAGAGATGCTGCACTTGAACTTCAGGATATATTTGGAAAGGGAAATTTCTTTCTTGAATTACAGGATCACGGAATAGCAGAACAGCACTATGTCAATCCACAGCTTATGCGTATGCATAATGAGACCGGAATTGAACTGGTATGTACGAATGATGTTCATTATACCTATGCAGATGATGTAGATGCACATGATATATTATTATGTATACAGACAGGTAAGAAGCTTTCTGATGAAAACAGGATGCGATATGAGGGTGGACAGTTCTATTTAAAGTCAGAGGAAGAAATGGCGGAATTGTTCAAATACGCACCGGAAGCAGTTGAGAACACTCATAAGATAGCAGAAAGATGTAATGTTGAGATAGAATTTGGAGTTACAAAGCTGCCAGCATTTGATGTGCCTGAAGAATATGGAAAGAATTCATGGGTGTATCTTAATGCTTTATGTTATGAGGGATTAAAGAAGAGATATCCGGACAAGACCGCAGATGTATGCATTGAAGATATTATAGAGCAGGCAAAAGCATCAATAGTTGCAGACAGAAAAGATGTTGTTATAAAAAGAGCAGAGGATTCGAATGATATATTCCAGAGACTTTCTTACGAGCTGTCAGTTATCTATTCAATGGGATATGTCGATTATTTCCTGATTGTGTGGGATTACATTAATTATGCCAAGACACATGATATTCCGGTTGGACCCGGACGAGGCTCGGCGGCAGGAAGTCTTGTGTCATACTGTCTTGGAATAACAACGCTTGACCCTGTTAAATACAATCTTGTATTCGAACGATTTCTGAATCCTGAGCGTGTGTCCATGCCCGATATTGACGTGGACTTTGCACCAGAAGGCAGACAGAAAGTTATTGATTATGTTATAGAAAAATATGGTAAAGAATGTGTGTGCCAGATAATCACATTTGGAACTATGGCAGCAAGAGCCGTTATTAAAGATGTCGGAAGGGTTATGGATCTTCCATATGCGATGGTTGATAACATTGCGAAGATGATACCACAGAAGGTTGGTGTTACGATTGACAGTGCAATGAATGGTGACGCAGACAGGGACATTAAGCCAAATGCTGAGTTTAAGGCATTGTATGAAGCTGATGAGACAGTGAGAGATCTTATAGATAAAGCAAAGAGACTTGAAGGACTGCCAAGGCATGCTTCAGTTCATGCCTCAGGTGTTCTTATCAGTCAGAAGGATGTTGGAGAGTATGTTCCGGTTGCAGTTGGAGCAGATAATGTTAAGGTTACGCAGTTTGAAGGTCCTACTCTGGAACATTTGGGACTGTTAAAATTCGACTTTTTAGGTCTTAGAAACTTAACTGTAATCCAACAGACTGAAAAATGTGAACAGCAGATTGACCCTGCATTTTCGGTGGATAATATACCATATAACGATAAGGCAGTATTTGAATGTATAAGTCAGGGCAAATGTGCAGGTATATTCCAGTTAGAGAGTGGCGGAATGAAAAACTTCATGAAAGAGTTAAAACCGGATTGTTTAGAGGATTTAATTGCCGGTATATCGCTTTACAGACCGGGACCAATGGATTTCATACCACAGTATATTAAGGGAAAAGAGAACGCGGGAAACATAACCTATGAATGCCCGCAGTTAGAGCCAATCTTAGAGCCGACATATGGCTGTATGGTTTATCAGGAGCAGGTTATGCAGATTGTCCGTGACCTTGCCGGATATTCGTGGGGCGGTAGTGATAATGTGCGAAGAGCAATGGCTAAGAAAAAGCTTGATGTAATGGAGCAGGAACGTCAGAATTTCGTATACGGTAATGAGGCTAACGGAGTACCAGGCTGTATTAAGAATGGCATAAGTGAACAGACTGCCAATAAGATATATGATGAGATGATGGACTTTGCAAAATACGCATTTAACAAGTCACATGCGGCATGCTATGCGGTTGTGGCATACCAGACAGCATATCTGAAGGTACATTTTCCTGTACAGTATATGGCATGGCTGATATCAAGTGTAACTGATAAAACAAGTAAGGTCGCAGAATATATTCTTGCAGCTAGAGAGATGGGAATTAGTATTCTTCCTGTTGATGTCAATAAATCAGTTGCTGAGTTCGGTGTTGAAGGTAAGAACATAAGGTTTGGATTTAATGCGGTAAAGAGTATGGGAAGACCTACAATTACTGCGATTATTGAAGAAAGAACCAATAATGGCGATTTTCACTCCATGCAGGATTTTATTACAAGGATGGCAGGGGTAATTAATAAGAGAACAGTGGAACATCTTATACTTGCAGGTGCATTTGACACATTTGGTAATACAAGACGGGGCATGATGAATGTCTATGAGAGAATGATTGATAGTGCTGTTAAGCAGAATAAAGATGCTATTTCAGGACAAATGTCACTATTCGATTTCGTAAGTGAAGAGGATAAACAGAGCCTTGAAATGAAAGTGCCTGATATTCAGGAGTTTGAAAAGGAGGATCTGCTTGAACGTGAAAAAGAAGTTCTCGGTGTATATGTAACAGGACATCCGCTGGATGAATATACTGGTATGTGGGAAAAGCATATTTCTGCGAGAAGTACAGATTTTCTTATTGATGAGGAAACCGGACAGGCAAAGCTTATGAACGGTTCAAAGCAGACGATAGGTGGCCTTATAAGTAACATTAAGGTTATTACTACCGGTTCAGGCCAGCAGATGGCGTACCTTACAATAGAAGATTTTGTTGGAAGCGTTGAGGTAATCATGTTTGCAAGAAATTATCAAAAATATAAAAGACTTTTTGATACGACCAACAAAGTATTTGTTACGGGAAGAATACAGGCAGATGCCGACAAACCAGCAAGACTTACGGCAGACAGTGTTGTGAGCTTTGACAGTGTTCCAAGAAGATTGTGGCTTAGGTTTGACAGTCTTGCTGAGTATGAGACACACAGGGATGAGCTTACTGATATTTTCAAAGAATCGGACGGTAAAGACACAGTCACAATATATTGTGTGGCAGAAAAACAGAGAATAGCGCTTCCACAGAGTCAGTGCGTGAAGGTGACATCAGACCTGCTTTATATTCTTAAGAGTAAATATGGTGAGAAAAATGTTGCTACAACATAAATTTTAATTAACATTGGTAAAAAATTATCAAAAAAAGAAGATTTTTCTTTTATAATGTGGTAACATAAAGCAGAAAATAATATTAAGAGATAAGAAAGGGGAAGTTATGGCAAAGGAAATTAAAACAATCGGCGTATTAACAAGTGGTGGAGATGCTCCAGGCATGAATGCTGCTATCCGTGCAGTTGTAAGAACTGCTTTGAATAAGGGACTTAAGGTCAAGGGTATTCAGAAGGGCTATAACGGACTTCTTAATGATGAGATAATTGATATGGACAAGCGAAGCGTTGCTGATATTATCCAGCGTGGTGGAACAGTCCTCTATACAGCACGATGCATGGAATTCATGACTGAAGAAGGTCAGAAGAGAGGTGCTGAAGTATGCAGAAAGCATGGAATTGACGGTATAGTTGTAATCGGTGGAGATGGTTCTTTCAGAGGTGCACAGAAGCTTGCAGCACAGGGAATTAATACTATCGGACTTCCGGGAACAATTGATCTTGATATTGCATGTACAGATTATACTATTGGATTTGATACTGCTGTTAATACAGCAATGGAAGCTATTGATAAGATAAGAGATACATCTACATCACATGAAAGATGCAGTATTATTGAGGTTATGGGAAGAAATGCAGGATATATTGCATTGTGGTGTGGTATTGCCAATGGAGCAGAGGATATCCTTCTTCCGGAAAGATATGACAATGATGAGCAGGCTCTTATTAATCATATTATAGAAGGAAGAAAGAAGGGCAAGAAACACCATCTTATTATTAATGCTGAAGGTATCGGACATTCTACAGGAATGGCAAGAAGAATTGAAGCTGCAACAGGTATTGAGACAAGAGCTACTATTTTAGGATACATGCAGCGTGGTGGTTCACCAACATGTAAGGACAGAATGTATGCGTCTATTATGGGTGCTTATGCGGTTGATCTTCTTGCTGAAGGAAAGAGTAACAGACTTGTAGCATACAAGGATGGTAAGTTTGTTGATTATGATATTGATGAAGCACTTGCCATGACTAAGGATATTAATGATTATGAATTTAATATAAGTGCATTACTTTCTAAGTAATGCATGGCAGAAAGGTAACCTCATAATGATAACCAGTACGAGCAGTTCACAGGTAAAGCATGTTATATCATTGCTTTCTAAGGCCAGGGAAAGAAAGAAGAATAAAGAATATGTTGTAGAGGGAGTCCGCATGGTATCTGAGGTGCCGGCAGATTTACTTGTAAAGATATATATGTCTGAAAGATTTCATAGTAACAATCCTGAGTATGTGCATGAGCTGGTTAAGAAGCAGGGGATTTCTTCTGACAGTATTGAGATTGTCGCCGATAATGTATTTGACAGAATGTCACAGACACAGACACCACAGGGAATTATGGCGGTTGTAAGAATGAAGGACAGCAGTATTTCAGATATGCTTACCGACAATCCGTTGCTGATTCTTGTTGAGAATCTTCAGGATCCGGGTAATCTGGGAACTATATTAAGGATGGGTGAAGGTGCAGGTGTTACCGGAGTTGTTATGAGTTCTAATACTGTGGATATATATAATCCTAAGACAATAAGGTCAACAATGGGTTCTATATTCAGAGTGCCATTTGTATATGTGCAGGATTTTAGCGATGCAGTTTCACAGTGTCAGAATGCTGGAATTAAGGTATATGCTGCACATCTTGACGGAAAGAATACATATCTTGGTGAAGATTACAGGGAAGGAACCGCATTTCTAATAGGCAATGAGGGGAATGGACTTACAGATGATATCACTAAGCAGGCAGATACACTTATAAGAATTCCGATGCAGGGGGATGTTGAATCTCTTAACGCGGCAATAGCATGTACAATTCTTACATACGAAGCTGTCAGACAGAGAAGTGTGTAGATAACCAACTATATATATGGTCATATACTATATTTTGCAAAATGAATTTAATAGACAAACCCGTAAACCCGCTCATAGAGCGGGTTTTAACATATTTGACAAATTACTGTAACTTTGCTATTATATTTCCGTAATAAATTGTAACATTTCTGTAACAATTTACAGGCGAAGCTAAATAAGCCGCCGGAAAGGGAAGTATAATATGAAACTTAGAAGTAGCAAAGCTGCTTGCTATGTGGGAGCTGCAATTGTGTTATTTATGACACCGGTTCTTCCAGCAGTGGCAACTACCTATGAGAAAACACAGAATACTGACACGGGAATTAAGGTTGCATCTTATTCAGCTAATACAGAAGAGGTTCTTGTGACTGGGTATGAAGAAACAGGAACATACAAGAACAAGGCAGTAGCAATTACTGATCCTTATCTTGATGTTTATGACACTTCTGACGAAGAGACAGCACAGGTTGTGGGAAGATTATATACTAACACACTTGTAGATGTTGATATGGTCGGAAAGGAATGGACTAAAGTTAGTTCAGGAAACTGCGAAGGTTATGTACAGACACAGTGCTTATGTTTTGGAGAAGAAGCAGAGGCTATAGCAGAACAGATTGGAACAGATAATCTTCTTGCAGGATATACAATAGCAGAGATTGAATCTATTGAAGCAGAAGAAGAGGCTGAAAGACTTGCAGAAGAAGCAAGACTTGAGGCAGAGGCAGAAGCTGAAAGAGCGGCTGCTGCAGCAGAGGAAGCAAGACGACAGAAGATAATTGCTAATACAATATCAGGAACAGATATAACATATAACCCAACTATGAGCGTATCAGATGATGATATATGGCTTATGGCATGTATCATAGACTGGGAGGCTGCATATCAGCCATATGCAGGAAAGCTCGCTGTTGCAAATGTTATTCTTAACAGAGTGCGAAGCGGACATTATCCGGGGACAGTTTCGGGTGTTGTTTATCAGAGATCACAGTTCTCTGGTGTATCAGATGGCGCTGGTAATCCATCAGACAGATTTGCAGCAAGACTAGCAAATGGTCCAAGAAACACAGAATGCATGCAGGCAGCACTTGAAGCATTATCAGGCGTTAATAATATAGGTGGTTATACATCATTCAGGGCATTATATACTGTAGATGTTAACAACTATTCAGATTTTGTAATAATTGGAGATCATATATTCCATTAAGGGATAAAAAAGGTGGTGTGGTTTTCTTCCGTACAAACTACGCTACATAATAATAAGCATTGAGCGTGGAAGGCTGTTTAAGTTCTCGTTACGCTGTCAACGCACATCCGTGTGCGAGACAGCTCGCGCGTCCGTCCGTGGACGCGCGTACACTTAGGTAGTGACTTTGCTCAATGCTTTTATTATGTGCATAGTTTGCAGTCAGAAAAGCCACACCACCTTTTTTATTGGCGGACGGAAGGTGCGGCAGATGCGGAATATTCATGGGACGGGGCAAAGCCCCTCCCATGAATGTGCGTTGCCAGCGTTAACGGTCGGGGACGAAGCATGGAACGCCCAGTGCCTATTATTATGCAGAGAAGTTTAACGGAAGCTATCCGCTATCTCCCACAACCGACCGTCTTGCCACTACACAAATTAAACAACGCATTTGACGAAGAACTATAATTGCGATAGAATGAACAAAGTTATTAATTATTCAATGTAGGCGAATTTGCCATACAGACAGGAGGATGTCATGGATTTAAAGGGACGCGACTTTTTAACACTCAAGGATTACACACCTGAGGAGATTTTATATTTGATAGACTTAGCAGCAGAGCTTAAGGATAAGAAGAAAAAGGGCATTGTAGAACAGCCACTTATCGGAAAGAATGTTGCACTTATATTCGAGAAGACAAGTACAAGAACACGCTGCTCATTTGAGGTGGCAGCCCATGACCTTGGTATGGGTGTTACATATCTTGACCCAACAGGTTCACAGATTGGAAAGAAGGAGAGTATTGCTGATACAGCAAGAGTTCTCTGTACAATGTTTGAAGGAATCGAATACAGAGGATTCGGTCAGGAGATAGTTGAAGATCTTGCAAAATATTCAAGCGTGCCGGTATGGAACGGACTTACTAACGAATACCATCCAACACAGATGCTCGCAGATATGCTTACAATCAAGGAAAAGCTTGGCAGATTAAAGGGCGTTAAGTTCGTATACATGGGTGATGCAAGATACAACATGGGTAATTCACTTATGATTGTCTGCGCTAAGTTAGGACTTCATTATACAGCCTGCACAGCTAAGGAATATTTCCCAGACAAGGAACTTGTTGCACAGTGTGAGGAATGGGCAAAGATAAGCGGTGGTTCTGTAACACTTACAGAAGATGTTAAGGCAGGAACTAAGGACGCAGATGTATTATACACAGATGTATGGGTATCAATGGGCGAGCCTGATGAAGTATGGGCTGAAAGAATCAAGGCACTTCTTCCATATCAGGTTAACAAGGCAGTTATGGACAATGCTTCTAAGGACGCAATATTTATGCACTGTCTTCCTGCATTCCATGACCTTAAGACTAAGATTGGTAAAGAGATTCATGACAAATTCGGTCTTGACGAGATGGAAGTTACTGATGAAGTATTTGAGTCAGAGCAGTCAGTTGTATTCGATGAGGCTGAGAACAGAATGCATACAATCAAGGCTGTAATGGCAGCTACACTTGGAGCTTATAAGTAAATTGGACGTTAGAGTGGCGTGTGTCATGCCGGAAGTCCAAAATCGGTAAGCCGACACGCGGAATTGGACGTTAGAGCAGTGGAAAGACATGTGAAAGTCCAAAATCAGGACGACACAGCATGAAATAGTAATTCACCAGATATTTATTATGGAGGCGTTATGTATTATACAACGAGTGGCGCGTACAGAAAGAGCAAGATGCTCATAGACTATGCCAATATAGCACTCACATTTGCAATAGGAGTGGTATTCATAATTATACTTTTCCTGCGCAGTGGAAGCGGAATATTATTCGCTGTGGAATTCATGCTTGGAGCATTAGTTAACGGACTTACAGCAGCTAAGAATTTCATGAGCGACAGAACGGTGTCAGGTGTTATTCTTACAGTTGTTACGTTAGGACTTCTGCTTATGGCAGTAATAGCATGGCGGGTAATGGTATGAAGACTAAGATTTTAAATGTTTTGAGAAAATCAGATGGATATGTGTCAGGGCAGGCACTGTGTAATATGCTGGGGGTTTCAAGAACGGCTGTCTGGAAGGTGATAAACCAGTTAAAAGAAGAAGGCTATGTTATAGAGGCAGTCCAGAATAAGGGATATCATATAACACAGTATCCTGATATTCTTACATCAAGCGAGATAATGAGTCAGCTTACATGTGTGGATACAGGCAGTACAACTGGGATTATCCGCGAAGTAGTGTATTATGACGAGACAGATTCTACCAACAACGAAGCTAAGAGAGCGGCAGAGAGAGATAATGCAGCAGATGGGACACTCTATATAACAGAGAGCCAGACAGGCGGCCGCGGCAGACGCGGCAGGAATTGGGTATCTCCTGCGGGAAGCGGGATATGGATGTCGCTTCTTTTAAGACCGGATATATCACCAGTCAATGCATCAATGCTTACAATAGTGGCAGCCATGGCTGTTCAGGAGGCAATCCACAAGGTTCTTACAGAGGACGGACATGACGCAGAGTGCCGTATAAAGTGGCCTAATGATATAGTTCTTAATAAGAAGAAAGTATGTGGAATATTAACAGAGATGAGTGCTGAGATGGATTACATACATTATGTGGTTATCGGCATGGGAATTAATGTTAATACGACAGAATTTGATGATTCAATCAAGGCAACAGCTTCTTCATTGTATCTTGAGACTGGCGACCATCTGAAAAGAAGCCGTATAGTAGCCGCATTTTCAGAGAGCTTTGCAAAGTACTATGATACATTTGTTAAGACACAGAATCTGGCTGGGCTTAAAGAAGACTATAATTCAATGCTTGTCAATAAGGGCGGCGACGTCAAGGCAATATATGCTGACAAGGAAATTGTTGGAAAAGCACTTGGAATCAATGATGAGGGCGAGCTTATCATTAAGACAGACGAGGGCGAGAAGATTATCAGAACCGGAGAGGTTTCTGTGAGAGGATTATATGGATATGTTTGATGAAAATGTAGTTTTATGTGTATCTAATTCTTATGAGAAGAAATACTATTTTAACCCTGATTTTGATAAGCTTCCTGATGATGTAAAGAACGAGTTAAAAATTATGTGCGTTCTTTTCACAGAGGAAGTAGGCGGAATACTTGATATGGAATTCGATGAGGAGGGCAATCTTTTGTTCAAATCATCAGCAGACGAGGGTGATTTATTGTATGACGAGATAGCATGCGGTATGCTCGTCAAGAAGTATCAGTATGAGAAGAGAGAGCTTCTTGAATCACTTGAGATGTTCTTCAAGGTATTCTTCTTAGGCATGGAGTAATTATGAGAATTGGAAATGTTGAGATAAAGAACAATATTGCATTGGCACCGATGGCAGGAGTAACAGACCTGCCATTTCGACTTTTATGCAAGGAGCAGGGCTGTGGGCTTATGTGTACAGAGATGGTCAGCGCCAAAGCAGTGCTGTATAACAATAAGAATACAGAAGACCTGATGAAGACGGTGCCGGGGGAACGTCCGCTTGCATTGCAGCTTTTCGGTTCAGACCCTGATATCATGGCAGATATAGCGAAGAGACTTTCTGAAAGAGAGTTCGATATAATTGATGTCAATATGGGATGTCCTGTTCCAAAGGTAGTCAATAATGGCGAAGGTTCGGCACTTATGAAGGACCCTGTGCTTGTCGGAAGAATAGTCGAGAAGATGGCTGATGCACTTGATAAGCCACTTACAATCAAGATAAGGGCAGGATTTGATGAGAATAGTATAAATGCGCCTGAGATAGCACATGTTATTGAGGAGTCAGGCGGGGCTGCCGTTGCAGTCCATGCAAGAACAAGGCAGCAGTATTATTCAGGACATGCAGACTGGGATATAATAAGACAGGTCAAAGAAGCAGTATCGATTCCAGTTATTGGTAATGGCGATATTAAAAGCGGCAAAGATGCTGTTAATATGATGAAGCAGACAGGCTGTGACGGAATAATGATTGGAAGGGCAGCAAGAGGAAATCCATGGATATTCAGACAGGTTTCTGAATATATGAATAATGGTACAATAATTGAACCACCATCCGTTGAAGAAATATGCCAGATGATTAAGAGACATGCCAAAGGATTGTGTGAGATAAAAGGCGAGTTTACAGGAATCCGCGAGATGAGAAAACATTTTGCATGGTATACAGCAGGAATCAAGCATGCAGCAGCATTAAGAAATGAAGCTAACCAGGTTACTAATCTGGAGCAGTTTGATGGGCTTGTAGACAGGATACTGGAAGGGCTGCATTGACAGACAGGAACTGATAGTTTATAATATTGTGACGCTTGTGGGGTTTTATTCTCTAGTAGAGCAGAAGCATATTAGTGTAGCATATATATAGAAAGGTGATAAGAACATGGCAGAGAAACAGTTTCTTACTAAAAAGGGGTATGACGAAAGAGTAGCAAGACTTGAGGAGCTTAAGGTTGTCAGAAGAAAGGAAGTTGCCCAGAAGTTAAAGGAAGCAAGAGAGCAGGGCGATTTATCAGAGAACGCTGAGTACGATGCAGCTAAGGACGAGCAGAGAGATATCGAAACAGAAATTGCAGAACTTGAAGCAATTCTTGCTAACTGTGAGGTTATTCAGGATAACGATAAGAATAAAGATGTAGTTAAGATGGAGAGCGTTGTTGTACTTCACGATGTAGAATTCGATGAGGATATCGAGTACACAATCGTTGGTTCATCAGAGGCAGACAGCCTTAATAACAAGATTTCTAATGAGTCACCACTTGGTGCAGCTCTTATTGGAAAGAAGAAGGGTGATACTGTTAAGGTAGAAGCACCTGTTGGAGAGATTGAATATACAGTTGTATCTGTAAAGAACGACTAATTTCTGAGAGAACGACTAATAAAGATATATTTCAGTAACGTATAGAAAAGGAGATACTCATTCATGGGAGATAATAAATCTGCACAGCAGCCTGACGTTAACGAGCAGATTAAGGTTCGTATGGAAAAGTTAAAGAACCTTCAGGACGCAGGTAAGGATCCATTCCAGATAACAAAGTATGATGTAACACATCACACAGATGAAATCAGAGCCATCTATGAAGCACATGAGAAGGAACTTCTTGGTGACAGACCAGCAGTTAATACTGAAGGTTTAGATGAGCAGCAGGCAAGAGAAGCAGTTACTGCTGATTACAATGAGAGAAGAGCCATTATGGACGCTTCTCCAATTAATGTAAGCTTTGCCGGACGTATGATGTTCAAGAGAGTAATGGGAAAGGCATCTTTCTGTAACATTGCTGATCTTAAGGGCAGAATGCAGGCATATATTTCAAGAGATGCAATTGGCGAAGAAGCATATGCAGACTTTAAGAAGTCTGATATCGGTGATATCTTCGGTATCAAGGGATTTATCTTCAGAACTAAGACAGGAGAGATTTCAGTCCACGCTGAGGAGATTACTCTTCTTTCTAAGAGTTTACAGGTACTTCCAGAGAAGTTCCACGGAATCACAGATACTGATATGAGATACCGTCAGAGATATGTTGATTTAATAATGAATCCTGAGGTTAAGGAAACATTTGTAAAGAGATCAAAGATTATCAAGGAAATCAGAAAGTTCCTTGATGGCAGAGACTTCATGGAAGTTGAGACACCAACACTTGTATCTAATGCTGGTGGTGCTGCTGCAAGACCATTTGAGACTCATTACAACGCACTTGACGAGGACGTTAAGCTTCGTATTTCATTAGAACTTTATCTTAAGAGACTTATCGTTGGTGGTCTTGAGAGAGTTTACGAAATCGGACGAGTATACCGTAACGAGGGTGTTGATACAAGACACAACCCTGAGTTCACACTTATGGAACTTTACCAGGCATACACAGATTACGAAGGTATGATGGAACTTACTGAGAGCATGTTCAGACACCTTGCCGAGACTGTATGCGGTACAACTAAGATTACTTACAACGGCACAGAGATTGACCTTGGAAAGCCATTCAGAAGACTTACTATGAATGACGCAATCAAGGAATATGCCGGTGTTGATTTTGATACAATTAAGACTGACGAAGAAGCTAAAGCTCTTGCTAAGGAGAGAGGAATTGAGTTCGAGGAGCGTCACACTAAGGGCGACATCATCAACCTCTTCTTTGAGGAGTACTGCGAGGAGAATTTAATCCAGCCTACATTTATTATGGATCATCCTCTTGCAATATCTCCACTTACTAAGAAGAAGCCATCTGATCCAGAGAAGGTTGAGCGTTTCGAGCTTTTCATTAACACATGGGAAATGTGTAATGCGTACTCAGAGCTTAATGACCCAATCGACCAGAGAGAGCGTTTCGCACAACAGGATAAGAACGCAGAGAACGGCGACGAGGAAGCACAGCACACAGATGAGGACTTCCTTAACGCACTTGCAGTAGGTATGCCACCAACAGGCGGTATCGGTTACGGTATTGACAGACTTGTTATGCTGCTTACAGATTCACCTGCGATTAGGGATGTGTTGTTGTTTCCGACGATGAAAACTTTGAGTAAAGAAAACCAGTAAAATCAAGGGTTTCAGCGATTTTGAGTTGTGATTTACTACAAATTTACTACAAATTTGCTACGTATAATACGGAATAATACTTGATAATACGTTTTGTGCGACATTTAATTTTATAGGGTATGTACCTTTAGGACACTTTCCAAGTGAGAATTTGGGAGTGTCCTTTTGTTATGGTCAAAAATAAAATTTGGAGGTAAATACAATGAACAGTACAGCGTTAGGAGCAGAAAAGAAAGAAAACATTATTTTTATCAGCGATGCACATGAGAAATTCTATTACGAGAAGTTAAAAGAGGTAAGGTATCAGGATGTTTACCACAAGGCACTCTGCTACTGTCTTGGCATCAGTGACGATACCAGAAGAAATATTAAAAGCATTTATGATTTTAAGACAGGCTGCGTGAAAACGGAATGCCTGCAGGAAGGCTGGCAGACCAGCGGAAGCGTGAAAGTAGTCAGAATGGCATTTAATCTGTACTGTAATGGTACACCGAGTGTTTTTGACTATGAGGATATGGAGGAGCAGATTGACGAGTGCAGGAATTACACGGTGGAGGAACTGTTCTGCTGTGCCTACGCACCATATTTTTGGCAGGCGGTACAGATTCGTTATCCGGAGTATGCAAGATACAACCGGGAGCTGTATGCCCTGTTTGGAGGAGCAGACTAATGTTAAAGGTCAGACTGATGGGAACGAAGAACGATATTACTTGGTTCGGAAAGATATTGAACAATAATTCCAAAATTGAAGTTACCGAATTTTCAGATTTGTACCCGAACAAGGGGACAAAGAAGTTTTACAGAGCGTATGTGGAAGTAAGAAAGAGCAATGTAGCAGAGAAATCATAGAAAACAGCATAGAAAAAGGAGAATGTATCATGTGTAAAGTTATATCAATTGCAAACCAAAAAGGTGGTGTGGGTAAGACCACCACCACAAGCAACTTAGGAATCGGGCTGGCAAAGCAGGGAAAGAAAGTCCTGCTGATCGATGCGGACGCACAGGGGAGCCTGACTGCAAGTTTAGGCTTTACGGAACCGGACAAGCTGGAGGTCACGCTTGCCACGGTCATGGCAAATATTATCAATGATGAGGAAATGGAAAAGGGATACGGCATTTTGGAGCATGAGGAGGGCATTTCCCTCATGCCGGGAAATATTGAGCTGTCCGGTCTGGAGGTATCGCTTGTGAATGCCATGAGCAGGGAGCTGGTGCTGCGTTCCTACATAGAGCAGGTAAGGGAGGACTACGATTACATTCTGATTGACTGTATGCCCTCGCTTGGCATGATAACCATAAATGCCTTTGCCTGTGCCGACAGTATCTTAATTCCCGTGCAGGCGGCATATCTGCCCGTAAAAGGTTTGGAGCAGCTTATCAAGACCATAGGCAGGGTAAAGCGGCAGATCAATCCAAAACTGGAGATAGAGGGGATTCTGCTGACGATGGTGGATAACCGCACCAACTATGCAAAGGACATCAGTGCATTACTGATTGAGAATTATGGAAGCAAGGTTAGGATATTTCAGAACAGTATCCCGATTTCCGTAAGGGCTGCGGAAATTTCAGCAGAAGGTGTCAGCATCTATCGGCATGACCCGAAGGGGAAAGTGGCGAGTGCCTATCAGTCTTTGACGGAGGAGGTGCTTCGTGATGAGTAAGGCAGGAAGTGCATCAAAGGTCAAAATAAATAGTTTTGATGATCTGTTCGGAGCTTCCCAAGCTCCGGCAGGCACAGAGCAGGTGCGGGAGATACCGCTTTCCGAGCTGCATGAGTTTAAGGGACACCCGTTCAAGGTGCTTGACGATGAAAAGATGCAGGAAACCGTGGAGAGCATTAGAAACTATGGTGTGTTAATGCCCGGTATTGCAAGACCGAGGGCAGGGGGCGGCTATGAGATCATTGCCGGGCACCGCAGGAAGCACGGGTGCGAGCTGGCAGGGCTTTCCACCATGCCGATGTTCGTGCGGGATTACAGCGATGATGAAGCAACGGTTATCATGGTGGATACCAACATTCAGCGTGAGGATATTTTACCCAGCGAAAAAGCAAGGGCTTATGCAATGAAGTATGAAGCCATGAAACATCAGGGCAAAAAGGGAAGCGGAAGCAGCCTTGACGAAGTGGGGGAAGCTGCCGGAGAGAGTGGAAAGACGGTGCAAAGGTATATATGGCTTGCCCGTCTGTCTGATGAATTGCTGGATATGGTCGATAAGAAGAAAATCGGTCTGGTGCAGGGCGTTGACATATCGTTTCTCACGGAACAGGCGCAGGAATGGGTACAGGTCATTCTGGAGGAAACAGGTGCAGCAATTTCCACCCACCAGTCGGCAAAACTGAAGGAGTATGGAAAAAACGGGGAGCTGACCCTTGCAATGGTAAGGCTCATTTTGACGGAGGAAAAGCCGAAGGAAAGAAAGGTCACAATCAAAGGCGAGAGGATCAGCCGATATTTTACGGAGGAGTATTCCAGTGAGGAAATAGAAAATATCATCTATCAGCTATTGGAGGAATGGAACGCCGCAAATGGCGTGAGCAAGCAGTAAAGGAGGCACGGAAAATGGGCGGTACAATCAAATTCGATTATTACTACGGAATCGAAGCGGAGCAGTTTTCGTTTTACCGTGTTCCACGTCTGCTGATTAAGGACGAGAGGTTTAAGGGGCTTAGCAGCGATGCTAAGCTCCTCTATGGACTGATGCTTGACCGTATGGCACTTTCCATGAAAAATGGCTGGCTTGATGATGAAAACAGGGCGTATATCATTTATACGGTGGACAGTATCATGGAGGATTTGGGATGCGGCAAGGATAAGGCGATAAAAGTCCTTGCCGAATTAGATACCAATAAAGGGATCGGTCTGGTGGAACGGATACGCAGGGGACTTGGCAAGCCGGATATTATTTATGTGAAGAACTTTGTTATTCCAGAGGAAAATGATGAGCAGCCGGATAAACAGGGAGGCGATAAAGGTGCTTTTACTGAGGACGGAGAAGCCGACTTGCAGAAGTCGGAAAAACCGACTTCAAGAAGTTTGAGAAGCCGACTTCAAGAGGTCGGAAAAACCGACTTCAAGGATTCGGATAATCAGACTTCAGGAGGTCGGGAAAACGAACTTCAAGAGGTCGGAAAACCAGCCCCTAATTATACTGACTATAATAATACTGACATGAGCTATAACAATCCTATCAATCAATCAGGAGACCCGGAGCAGAGAAACGATAAGATTGATGTGATGGAGGACGTGAACGCATACATAGAGCTGATTAAGCAGAATATTGAGTATGAGCATCACATGAAGTATGATAAAAGGCAGGACAGGGATTTGTATGAGGAGCTTTTTGAGGTCATCTGTGAAGTGGTATGCGTAAAGCGTAAAACGGTCAGAATAGCGGGAGAGGATTACCCATATGAGCTTGTAAAATCGAAATTCCTGAAGCTCAACAGCGGGCATCTGGAGTATGTGATCGGCTGTATGCACGATACTGTCACAAAGATAACCAACATTAAGGCATACATGGTTACAGCACTTTATAATGCTCCCTCAACTATGAACCATTATTATCAGCAGGAGGTACAGCATGATATGTATGGCGGCGGCTGGGAGGAAAAAGGGATTGTCTGAAAGAATTGGAAAGATTTTTGCGGAGATAATAAATATATTCACAGGCAGCTTTTGGACAGAGTGTCCAGAGGTGGATAATGGTTTAAAAAATAGATTAGGCGGTGCGGTATGGAGAAGAAAGTATATATCACGAAAGAAGAACAGGAAAAGTGCAGAAGGGTTGCGGAGGCGTTTGCAGAGCTGTATGGGCTTGAGAATATCCTTGTCATGGATGCAGGAAGATACGGCTTTGTAAAATTGCAGTATTACAAGGAGCCGCAGGGCTTTGATGATGTGATAACCTTCACGGATAGTCAGAGTATGTTTGAAAATCTGTGGCAGGAATGGCTTGATACAAAGCTCTATTTAATGGCAAAGGGAACGCCGCTGATGGAGAAAGGTTATGGCGGCGTATTAAAAAGTCTGCCGGAGGAAAAACAGAAGGAACTTACAGACAGAAAAGCCGACTTTGCAATAAAGGCAGGAATTACATTATAAGCAACACAGCGTAAGGGCAGTTATGAGCAGACAGCTTGTAGCTGCCTTTTTATGTTCAATGACTTTTGGACACGATGTCTAAAGGTGGAAAGGAAGATAACAATGGAATCAATGAGAGATATCAACAGGGTAATGGAGAGGGAGGTTGCAAAGGGGAGCTGTCCGCTGGCTTTTGAACGGATGGAATTTGGCAGTAAGCCTTTTCAGTTTATCATATCAGAGGAAAAGTTAAATGAAGTTCTTACATATCTGCTGCGGATCAGAACCTTCGGGCAGTATGCAGGGAAAAGCATAATCAACAATGTATATATGGATTTGGATATGCTCTGCAAAAAGCCGCAGTTTAAGCGCACCCGTTCCGTCGTGGAACGGGAAGAAGTTTACACAAAAGTGCAGAGATATAAAAGAAAACTGAAGCCGGAATATGACGGCAGGGTGTGTCTGGAAACGGTACAGTGTATTTTCAGCCTGCCGGAGAAAGAAACGGACAGATACAGAATGATCTATGAAGGGCAGGAAACCTATGGTTTTATTATGTCAAATAAATATATCCTCGGTCTGTTTGCTTATTGTGAAGCCGCAAGAAAAACTATTGTGTGGGATGGCGTGGAATTTGAACACCTGACGGAGCAGGAGCAGAAGATCGTTTTGCTTGATAATGTGCGGGATGTGCTGTTTCAGGCATTGCTTTTCGATAATGTTTCAATGGAGAAGAATCATATCCGGGCAGATATGTGTACGGTTATGTTATTGGAATAATAAATACAGACAAAATATTTTATGATAAAAAGACTTCTGTTATAATAATTGAAGCGGAATTTATTTTAAAGAGGGATTATATGAAACAAAATCATCATTCGCTTGCATATAAGCGGCAGAAGCAGCCAAATAAAACCTATAAGGATTTAAAGCAGAAGCAGAAAATGAAAATTGCTGACCAAATGTTTCGGGAAACCTGCTCTTATTATAAAGAAAACGGGGAAATGCCCACAGAGGAAGCAGCAAGGGAAATTACGGAACGTATTTATAAAAAGCTGGAATCACAGGCGGTATGGGTTCCCTTTGATGAGGTTTACCAAGCATATCTTTTAAAGATGCCTCGTTATGAAATCCGTATCAGGGAAAACGGAATACCGGAGGAAAAGCCCGCAAAGGAGAAAAAGCCTGATTTACCAAAGAAAAAGAGGGGAAGCAACAATAAGATATGCCCGGAGTGCGGCAGGAAAATGAAACAGCAGTTTATCGGTTTGCAGCATTGCAAATGCGGTATGAGCTGGAAGAAAGATATTGGATATTTTGAACGTACCGGGGATATGGTGTTTGCTTTGGAACGCAGGAAAACAGGTAAAAAGACAAAGCAGTGTCCGGTAATCCGGTACAGATAAATTAAATATGGTACACAGCGTCAGGGCAGTTATAGACCATAAAGGTTTATAGCTGCCCTTTTTGCGTTTACAGACTTTTGGACACGATGTCCAAAAGCGGAAAGGAGAGCTTATGAAATATTTACTGCATCGGCTGTATGTTCCACCTTAGCGGAGCTTACAGTCAGATAACAATGGATCAGGAGGTACTTATGCAGGAGGAAGTAACGCAAAAGACAATCGCCCTTGTGATTAAGACCTCAAAACTAAGTGCCAGCGTACTGAAAGCTGCAATGCGGATTTATCTGAATCATCAGAAGCAGAAATCACAGAAATCGCATGGTAAAACTTCTGTGAAAAAGCTGGTGGGAGAGGGCGTGGGAGTATCGTCTATCGAAGTGACGGACAGCAACATCAAATCCTTTGAGCGGGTAGCTCGTAAATATAATGTTGATTTTGCTGTCAAGAAAGACAGGACGTGCGAACCGCCCAAGTATCTGGTATTTTTCAAGGGCAGGGATGCCGATGCACTGTCGCAGGCATTCAAGGAATTTGTTTATGGTAATGAGAAAAAGAAAGGCAGGACTTCCGTAAGGGAGAAATTAAAGCATTTCAGGGAAGCAGTGTCACAGGATAAGAACAGGGAGAGGAGCCGGGAGAAAAATAAGGACAGGGGACAGAGCCTATGAGCAGCATCATTGCAGGCATAACCAAAGACCTAAAGGCTGTCCCGGAAAATCTGAAAGCAAAGGCGAAAGGTGCGGACGCCAAGAAGCTGCTGCTTTTGAATGTCCCGTATATCCTTGCAGGCTATTTCTGTGACAAGGTGGCGTGGCTGTGGAGAGTATCGGAGGGAGCAGATGCTTCCGCCAAGATGATTGCAGCCATGAACGGCTTTGATACGCTTTTTTCCAATCCCCTGCCCAGCTTCCACCCAAGAGATTTACTGATTGGAGCAGGCTGCGGCATAGCCCTCCGGCTTGTGGTGTACTACAAAGCCAAGAACGCCAAGAAATTCCGGCATGGCAAGGAGTATGGTTCCGCAAGGTGGGGAAATGCCAAAGACATAGAGCCATACATGGACTCTGTGTTTGAAAACAATGTCCTTTTAACCCAGACGGAGAGGCTGATGATGTCAGGCAGACCAAAGCAGCCGAAGTATGCGAGGAATAAAAATATTCTTGTCATCGGCGGTTCCGGTTCCGGCAAGACGAGATTTTTTGTGAAGCCGAACCTGATGCAGATGCACTCAAGCTATGTCGTCACTGATCCGAAAGGAACGGTATTAGTCGAGTGCGGAAAGATGCTGAAAAGGGGCAAATATAAAATAAAAGTCTTAAATACCATAAACTTTGCAAAATCCATGCACTATAATCCTTTCGCCTATTTACGGAGCGAAAAGGATATTCTGAAACTTGTAAACACGATCATAGTCAACACCAAAGGAGAGGGACAGCAATCCGGTGAGGACTTCTGGATCAAGGCTGAAAAGCTCTATTATACGGCACTGATCGCTTATATCTGGTATGAAGCTCCGGAGGAGGAGCAGAATTTCGCCATGCTGATTGATCTGATTGATGCAAGCGAAGCCAGAGAGGACGATGAGAATTTCAAAAATGCCGTAGATTTGCTGTTTGAGGAGCTGGAAGCAGAGAACCCGAACCACTTTGCAGTACGGCAGTATAAGAAATACAAGCTGGCTGCGGGAAAAACAGCTAAATCCATACTTATTAGCTGCGGTGCAAGGTTAGCACCATTTGATATCAAAGAGCTGCGTGACCTGATGGAATATGACGAGCTGGAGCTTGACACGCTTGGAGAGCAAAAGACAGCGTTATTCGTCATTATTTCCGATACGGATGCCACATTTAATTTCGTGGTGTCAATCATGTATTCACAGCTCTTTAACCTGCTCTGCGATAAGGCAGACGATGTTTATAATGGCAGGCTTCCGGTTCATGTGCGGTGCCTGCTGGATGAGTTCAGTAATATTGGGCAGATTCCACAGTTTGAGAAGCTGATCGCTACCATTCGTAGCCGGGAAATATCAGCTTCTATTATTTTGCAGTCAAAGTCCCAGCTCAAGGCGATTTATAAGGACAACGCTGACACCATTGAAGGGAATTGTGATACCACCTTATTCCTCGGAGGGAAGGAAAAGACCACCTTAAAAGAGATGGCGGAGATTTTGGGTAAAGAAACAATAGACCTTTACAATACCTCAGATACGAGAGGTACAAGCCAGTCCTACGGTCTGAATTACCAAAAGACCGGAAAAGAGCTGATGAGTCAGGATGAGATAGCGGTCATGGACGGCGGGAAATGTATCATGCAGCTTAGGGGCGTAAGACCTTTTTTCTCAGACAAGTTTGATATAACGAAGCATGACAGATACAAAGAGCTGTCCGATTATGACCCGAAAAATGCCTTTGACATTGAGGACTATGTGAAGCATCTGCATCACATGAAAGTCACGCCTGCAACAATGGTAGACGATGCCTTTGACTGTGGGGAAGTAAACGGGCAGGAGGATAATTCCTCAATGACAACTGAATAGCGGCTTTTGGACAGAGTGTCCAAAAGTGCAGATTGACAACTGAATATGAAAATCTGTTTAGACATGCACAGGTAATGCAAAGCAAGTGTGCAAGTTTACTTGCAGACACGCAGATTTGCATTTAGCTGTATTTGGCGTTCAGCCGCAGCGAGATGAAGCGAAGCATAATCGAGCTGGCATGGATAAACACAAATCAAAGGAGTTTTGCAATGTATCTTTGTGAGAATAGAAAAGCACCCGGCACAGCCTATCGCCAAACAGAATGTACCGGATGCCAGCAGGGTTCTCCAAAGGATTTCCCTGCCCTTATTTTACCACAAAGGGCGGGGATTTACATACAAAGCTCTTTCTTTATCAAAAAATCAAATCTTAGGAAAGAAAGAGGTAAAAATCATGAGTTTTTTTACAACAGCAGTAACAGGATTAAAGACAGTCGTAACAGCAATCGGAGCAGGCGTGGCAGTATGGGGCGTTATCAACCTTCTGGAAGGCTATGGAAATGACAATCCGGGTGCAAAATCACAGGGCATCAAGCAGCTCATGGCGGGCGGCGGCATTGTCATTGTGGCGCAGACGGTGATTCCACAGCTCACTTCCCTTTTCTCATAATTCATGGGAGCGATCATTGACAAAATCACTGAATTTATAAAGGAAATGCTGCAGGGCTGGGTGCTTGACAATCTTTCCACGATGTTCACGGACGTAAATGATAAGGTCGGGACTATCGCCGGGGAGGTGGGGAAAACACCCAGCTCTTGGAACTCCGGTATCTTTTCCATGATACAGAGCCTTTCAGAAAACGTCATGGTTCCCATAGCGGGAATGATCATCAGTGCCATTCTCTGCTATGAGCTGATTACAATGGTAATGGACAAGAACAACATGCACGAGATCGGGAGCGAATTTTTCTTCCGTTATCTTGTAAAGGCATGTATTGCAGTGCTGTTTGTCAGCTATACCTTTGACATCACGATGGCGATTTTTGATGTGGGAAACCATATCGTGACAAAGGCTGCGGGTGTCATCACGGGCAATGCAAGCATAGATGTGACAGCCACTTTACAGACCATGTTCAACACCCAGCTTTCCACTATGGGCATTGGCGAACTGATAGGGCTTGGGATAGAAACCATGATCGTCAGCTTATGTATGAAAATCATGTCCGTCTTAATCACCGTCATTTTATATGGGCGCATGATAGAAATATACCTTTATGTTTCAGTGGCTCCGGTTCCGTTTGCGACTTTGAGCAACCGGGAATGGGGCAGTATCGGAAGCAACTATATCAAGGGACTGTGTGCTTTGGCATTTCAGGGATTTTTCATTATGGTGTGCGTAGGTATTTACTCCGTGCTGGTATCCGGCGTGGCAGTTGCCGGCAATCTTCACTCGGCTTTATGGTCGGTGGCAGCCTACACCGTAATCCTATGCTTCAGCTTATTTAAGACAGGCTCCCTTAGCAAATCAATCTTCAATGCCCATTAAAGGGGCATTGCATACGGGAAAGGAGGTGCAGCCGGGAGATGGTTTCCGGCTGCAATGCTTATGGCTATATCAGTAGCAGTGCCAAAAAATCTAAGCGGCATCAAGACAAAGGTGGCAATGAACTTAACAAAACGCCAGCTTGTCTGCTTTGGAAGTGCGGGTGCGGTGGGCATCCCCTTTTATATTTTCACAAAAGGGGTTATCGGCACACAGGCATCGGCACTGATCATGGTAGCCCTCATGCTGCCGTTTTTCTTTTTGGCAATGTATGAAAAAGACGGGTTCCCCGCAGAGAAGATTCTGTATTTTATGTTACGGCAGAAAATCCTCACGCCGGGAATCCGTCCCTATAAATCAGAAAATCTTTACAGACAGTTGGAGGAGAAAGAGAGAATGAAAAAGGAGGTGCGCTATCTTGAAGAAAAAGCCGCAGGCAGAAACGCAGGGCAGGCAGGTTAGAGCTGCAAAGCCCAAAGCAGGATTGAGCTTTTCAGAAAGGAAAAGGCTTATGGAGCTGAAACGTACTCTCTCCGGAAACAGCAAAAAACAGGAAAAGCCAACCACGGCACAGAATACCATTACCTTTAAAAAGATGTTTCAGGACGGTATCTGTCAGGTGACTTCCACTTTCTACACGAAAATGGTGGAGTTTTTTGACATCAACTATGACCTTTTAGAGATAGAAGATCAGGGGGAGATTTTAGAGGAGTACAGCAAGCTCATCAATTACTTTGATCCGTCTATTAAGTTTGAACTGTTCCTGTTTAACAGACAGGTCAACGAACAGACTTTGATAGAGCAGTTTGACATTCCTTTGCAGGGAGATGAATTTGACGATATCCGTGAGGAATATACGGAAATGTTAAAGAAACAGGCAGCAAAGGGAAACAACGGCATCATCAAATCGAAATACCTGATTTTCGGTATTGAGTGCAAAGGCTTCAAGGAAGCAAGGGCGAAACTTGCAAGCATCGAAGCCGATGTGATAAAGAACTTTTTAAATCTTGGCACACACGCCAGAAGCCTTGACGGAAAGGAACGGCTGCGTATCCTGCATGAATATTTCAACCAGGATACAATGGAGCCTTTCCGTTTTTCCTTTAAGGAGCTGTCAGAATCCGGTAAAAGCGTAAAGGACTATATCGCACCGCCGGGCTTTGACTTCCGTTATCCGAGCCGTTTTAAAGCGGGGAAGATGTATGGCAGCGTCCACTATCTGGACATCATTGCACCGAGATTTAATGATGAGCTGCTAAAGAAGCTCCTTGACATTGATGATAACCTAACCATTACCATGCACATGCAGACCTTTGACCCGGTAAAGGCGATCAAGATGTTAAAAGGGGCATTGACAAATATTCAGAAGATGAAGATTGAGGAACAGAAGAAAGCAGTACGCTCCGGCTATGACATGGATATTTTACCCACGGACATCATCACTTATGAAAAGGACACGCTGGAGCTTTTGGATGACCTTAATACCAGCAACCAGAAGATCATCAAGATGACATTCCTGATTACCTGCTACGGCAGGAGCAAGCGGGAGCTTGAGAACATCACGCAGAGGGTGTCCGGCATTATCCAGCAGGCAAACTGCAACCTGCGCTGTTTACAGTATCTGCAGGAGCAGGGGCTTATGGCTTCCGCACCGATAGGCTGCAATGAAACCGGGATAGAGCGTGTGCTTACCACAAAGAGTACCGCTATCCTTGTTCCGTTCTGTACGCAGGAGTTATTCATGCCTGCTCCGGCGATTTATTACGGTCTGAACGCCCTCAGTAACAACATGATCATGGCAGACCGGAAACGCTTAAGAACACCAAACGGCGTGATACTCGGTACGCCCGGCTCCGGTAAGTCTTTCAGTGCAAAGCGTGAGATTTTATCCTGTTTTCTTATGACAAGGGACGATGTGATTATCTGTGATCCGGAGGGAGAATATTTTGCCCTCGTGGGCGCACTGCACGGGCAGGTGGTAAAGCTTGCCACCAATTCAAAGGATTATTTAAACCCGATGGATATACAGCTTTCCCATAAGGGGGACAAGGAAGCGTTAAAGCTGAAATCGGACTTTATCATTACCTTATGTGACCTGATCGCCGGAGGGAAGGACGGGCTGGAGAACGATGAGAAAGGCATCATTGACGAGTGTATCCGTCATATCTACGATGGCTACTTTGAAAATCCCGTGCCGGAAAATATGCCGATCCTTGAAGATTTGTATAATGCCCTCTTGAAGCACAAGAACAAAAAAGCGGAGCGTATCGCAAACAGCCTCGTGCTGTATGTGCATGGATCGCAGAATTATTTTAACCACCGCACCAACGTGGACAGCCATAACCGCATCATGTGCTTTGACATCAGGGACTTGGGCAACCAGCTAAAGGAGCTTGGAATGTTAATCGTGCAGGATGCGGTCTGGAACAGGGTTTCACAGAACCGGGAGCGCAGGATTGCCACCCGCTATTACTGTGATGAGTTCCATCTTCTCTTAAAGGAAAAGCAGACAGCCATTTACAGCGTGGAAATCTGGAAGCGGTTTCGTAAGTGGGGCGGCATTCCGACAGGCTTGACGCAGAACGTGGGCGATTTTTTGAAATCAGAGGAAATCGAGGGCATACTCGGCAACTCTGATTTTGTTTATTTACTGAATCAGAACGCAAAGGATCAGGCGATACTTGCAGACAAGCTGGGGCTTTCCGAAAAGCAGCTTGCCCATGTGACAAACTCTGAGCCGGGAAGCGGACTGATTTTGTTTGACAACGTGGTAATCCCGTTTGTGGATAAGTACCCGAAGGACACCAAGACCTATGCGATCATGAATACCAAGCCGGAGGAAAGCGTAAAGCAGGAGGAAAATAATGTATGAACGGAGGAGGAAAGTGATGGAAACAGACACAATTATCCATAATGACTGTCTTGACGCCTTAAAAGATATGCCCTCTGAAAGCGTCCACTGCTGTGTCACATCGCCGCCTTATTACGGGCTGCGTGATTACGGCATGGACGGGCAGGTCGGCAGGGAAGCAACGCCGGAACAGTATATAAGGAAACTGACGGAAATTTTTTCGGAAGTTTACCGTGTACTCAGGGCGGACGGAACCTGCTGGCTGAATATTTCCGACACATACTGCGGTACGGGGAGCAAAGGGGGCTATAAAGACCCGAAGAACCCGGAAGGCAGGAACGGTCAGAATGTTTCCATAGTCCGGAATGTGGAAGGGTGCAAACATAAAGATTTAATCGGCATCCCGTGGATGCTGGCATTTGCACTCAGGAACAGCGGGTGGTATCTCAGAAATGATATTGTCTGGCAGAAAGGGAACGCCATGCCGGAAAGTGCAAAGGACAGGCTGACACGCAGCTATGAGCATATTTTCCTGCTTGCCAAGTCACAGAAATATTATTTTGATGCGCTGGCGATTTCGGAGCCGATAGCGGCGGATACGGCAAGGCGGTACATGGGAGGACGTGGAAGCAGCCATAAATATTCCGGCGAAGTGCCGGGGCAGGCAGGAATACAGAAGCTCAACAAGCCACGGAAAGCGGGGGAAATTAAGAAAAGCGACATTTCTCCTGTCAGGAACTGCCGGGATGTGTGGCTGATCAACACAGTGCCTTACCGGGGAAATCATTTTGCAGCGTATCCCCCGAAGCTGGTGGAGAGGTGCATCCTTGCAGGCTGTCCAAAGGGCGGCATTGTACTTGACCCGTTTTTTGGAAGCGGCACAACAGGGCTTGTGGCAGTAAGAAACGACAGGCATTATATCGGGATTGAACTGAATGAGGAATACTGCGTCCTTGCAGGAGAACGGATAGGAGGCGGATATGAAAATAAGGCTGATTGACATGAGTAAACGATAAGAGGCTGTTTCATTCCGTAAAGGATTTTAAGAATCATGACACAGGCGGTACAGAAAGGGGCAGGCATTGGATAGCAGATAGACATGGAGGAATTTTAATGGCAGAGATAAAGAAAGCACAGGCGGCTGGGTTTGCAGAGGATAGCAATGCTTTTGCCGGGGGCAGCTCCGTAAAGGGAACTGCCGCACCGAAAAAGGCACAGCAGAAGCAGTCCGGCGTACACCAGCCGAGAGATGCAGACGACACTTCCGGACAGAATGTCCAAAGGTCGGGACAGGCGGAAACTTTTGGACAGGATGTCCAAAAGCAGACAAAAACATCTGACAGCAGGAAGGCAAAAGGCGGGCAGAGAAAGCAGCACCGGAAGCAGGGTGCTTTTGGGCAGAGTGACAAAATGTCTGAAAATGCGGATGCCGGAAGTCAGAAGAAAAGTGATTTTACAAAGGAAAACAGTACCTTTACGGAGGACAATGGCACAGCGCAGGAAGAAAGGCAGTCCGGCGATGATTACCGCCGCAGGGACACCTATCATCAGGCAGAGAAAAGGGGGCATTACCGCAGGCGGAAACAGCGTGAGCATACGGACAGGGAACGGACGAAAACCTCTGATTTTGAACAGGATTTCAATACAAAAGACAATGCCTTTACAGAGGGAGAAAAAACGGAGTTTCAGGGCAGCAAAAAGCTGGATAAGTTACAGAAGAAAGCGGAGAAAGCCGGAAGAAAGACAGAAGCGGCAAGACGGAAGCTGCCAAAGAAAACGGAGTATTCCCTTGAGCGTGTCTTTGATGAAAAGACAGGCAGGGCAAAGTATGTGCTGACCGCCGTAAAAAAGGAAAAGCCCTTTAAACCGGACAGCCCGGTAAAGAGGATGGCGGGCAGAGCCGGATCAGAGTTTACCAATTATGCACATGGCAAGGTTGCCGAAGTGGAAAAGGAAAACGCAGGCGTGGAGGGCGCACACAAAAGTGAGCAGAAAGCCGAAGATGCGTACCGCTTTGTGAAGCGGCACCATAAAAACAGGCTGCAAAGGCGGCGTGAGAAAGTGGCGAAGCTGGAGAAAAAGCAGTTTCAAAAAGAGGTCAATTTCCGTTACCGGAAGTTTTTGGAAGAAAACCCGGAAATGCAGGAAAAGACGTTAAAGAAGCAGCTGCAGAAAAGACTGCAGAAACAGCGCATCAAACGTGAGTATGCAAAGGCAAGGCGGGCAGGGCAGGCGGCGAAGAACACAAAAGAAGCGGCGGTAAAATCTGCCAACTTTACCACAACGGTTGCAAAGAAGTTACAGGAAGCCGCACAGAAACACGCTGCCCTGCTTGTGACGATAGGAGCCTTTGCGGTGCTTTTGATTATGATTATGACCTCCATATCGTCCTGCGGGGCGATGTTTTCGGACGGCATGAGTACCACGCTGGCAGGGAGCTATATGAGCGTCCCGGCGGAGATGGATGCGGCAGATTTGGCATTTTCCGAGCTGGAAAAGAACCTGCAGGCAGAAATTGATGCCATAGAAACAGATTATCCGGATTATGACGAATACCGCTACAATCTGGATGCCATAGGGCATGATCCCTTTGCCTTAATCAGCTATTTATCCGCAGTCTATACGGAATTTACGGCGGCAGAGGTGCAGGGTGAAATAGAAAGCCTTTTTGACGAGATGTATGAGCTGACCCTGAATCCGACCACGGAAACAAGGACAGGCACAAGAACGGTCACAGACCCGGAAACGGGGGAGGAAACAGAGGAGGAATATGAGTACGAAGTCAGTATTTTAGAGGTCACGCTTACCGCAAAGGATTTGGGTGTGGTGGCAGCCGGACACATGAATGAGGAGCAGAAAGAGATTTATGCTTTTTATAACGAAACACACGGGCTGGTACAGCAGTTTTACACACCGCTTGACCTTTACTGGTACAACTATGTATCGAGCTATTACGGCTGGCGCATCAATCCGGTCACGGGGCAGGAGCAGCTTCACAGGGGCGTTGACATTGCAGTGCCGACAGGAACCACGGTCTATGCGGCGATGGACGGCACCGTCACAACAGCCGCTTACGATGATTACTACGGCAACTATGTGGTAATTGAGGACAGCAAAGGATACTGTACGAAATATGCCCACATGGACACGTTAAGCGTCAGTACCGGACAGGACATTACACACGGAACGGTAATCGGAACAACGGGAAACACGGGGAGCAGCACCGGAAGCCACCTTCATATCGAATGTCTGTATAACGGGGAATATTATAACCCGTTATTTTACTTTGAAGCAGGAGAAAAAACGCTGTACGGGGAAACACCGGGAAGCGGAAGCGGCGGGGGAGGTGCCATACCGCCTGATTCTTATAATGATGAAACCGTACAGGCACTTATGGAGGAAGCAGCAAAATATCTAGGCTATCCGTATGTATGGGGCGGTTCGTCACCGTCAACGAGCTTTGACTGCTCCGGCTTTGTCTGCTGGGTATTTACCAACAGCGGCGTACACAATTTTCCAAGAACCACGGCACAGGGCATTTATGACCAGTGTACTCCGGTTCCGGCAGCGGACGCAAAGGCAGGAGATATTATCTTTTTTACGGGTACATACAATTCAGGCGGTGCAGTCAGCCATGTGGGAATTTACTGCGGAAACGGTGTGATGATACATGCAGGCGATCCGATTAAGTATTCCAATATCAATACCTCGTACTGGCAGAGCCATTTTTATGCGTTTGGCAGATTGAATTAGAAATAAATGCCCTTTAACGGGGCATGGAAAGGAGAAATGATGTGACAAAGGAAAGGATTGAAAAGGAGCTTCAGAAAGTCCGGCAGCAGCTTGCAACGCTGCAGGAAAGGCAGAAGGACTTGGAGGAGCAGCTTCAGATGGCAGAGGACGCAGAAAAGATGAAATTCATTGAGAAGAATAAAATCTCTTTGGACAGGCTGATTCTGCTGAATAAAGTCAGTGAGGAAGAAATCCTGCATCTGTTAAAGCAGAAGGAGCAGGAGGAACAGACAAGACAAACAGAAAGGGAGGCAGTAAGCCATGAAAAAAATTAAGTTATCAACTAAAGCGGTGTTATCGCTTGGTTTATCAGCAGTATTATTCTGTATGCCCGCAGTGGGCTTTGCCCTGAACGGGAATTATGCAGTGAATGTCCATGCGGAGGATTCCAAAGAGCAGGAAGCAGTATCAGAGGAACCTGCGGAAAGCACAGGGCAGACGGAAGCCGACACAGAGCAGAGTGCAGAGGGCGGCACGGAAGAAAGCACGGAGAATACAACAGAGGAAAGTACGGAAAACGGTACGGTTTCCGGAAATGAAGTAACAGAGCCGGTGTGTACCTGTGAGAAAAAGTGCAGCGCATATGACTATGACAAGGATTGTGAAGTATGCGCCGCAGATTACAGGGACTGTGAATACAAGACTCCGAATGTAGTCATTAACATCAACAGTCCGGGCGGGTGGTACAACGAAAGGGCAACAGTTACGTTTACCGTATCCGATACGGCACACACGGGCAACTTTGAAATTGCCATGATACAGGCAAAAGTAGGGCAGAACGGGAGCTGGACGGACGTGACGGAAGATAAGAAGCTGGAAATTTCTGAAAACTGTACCGTCTATGTGCAGGTCACAGACCAGAAAGGCAATACATATGAGAGAAACCGGGCAATGAAATGTTTTGACACCACGAAGCCCACCCTCAATGCGGCGGTCAGTGACGGACTGTTAAGTATTCAGGTGCATGATACGGATTCCGGCGCAAAGGCGGTGTATGTCAACGGTTATGAGTTTACAGACCTGACAAACGGAACCCTGAATATCCGCTTACAGCAGTTTGATGCAGGATACGAGTATTTTACCATTTCCGCAATGGACAATGCCGGAAATATGTCGGAAGTTTATAAGACGAAAAATCCGTATTACAAAGACCCTGCCGATGAGAGTGATGAGAATCCGGCAGAGCAGCTCCCGGTCAACGCCGAAGCCACCAAGCCGGGGAGTGCCACGGGAACGGTGACAGAGCATACAAAGACGGACAGTGACGGCAATACCATTTCACAGACACCGGAGGAACAGAAGAAACAGGCTTTTGCTGAAGCAGATGCTGCGGAAGCGGCAGAAAGCGGTGATAAGGAACAGTCTGAACAGGGCAAGGAGTTTTACACTATTCAGACCGCATCGGATAAAGTATTTTATCTGATTATTGACAGGGACGGGGAGGAGGAAATGGTTTATTTCCTGACGGAGATTACGGAAAATGACCTTCTGAACACCACTTCCGACAACAGCGAAACCTTACCGAAAAACTCCGCTGCTCTGGAATCTGCAATCCCGACAACGGAGAGCGCACTGCCAAACAACAATACCGATAAGGAGAGCGAGCCGGAGGAAGATACGGAGTCAGAGAGTACCGAAGAAGAAAGCACGGAGGAAACGGAACCGGAGGAAGAAGCCGGAGAGGAAGCCAGCCCTATTGCTTCTTATATCATCATAGGTATCCTTGCCATTGCCTTTATCGGCGGAGCTTATTATTTTAAGGTAGTCCGCAGGAAGAAAGAGGATTTCATCGAGGACGAAGATGAGGACGAGGAAGATACGGAAGAATATGAGAATGAAGATGAGGAGCAGGAGGACAGCTCCGATGATGATTTCTTTGACGATGACAGGGAAAGCGATGCGGCGGATACCACGGAATAAGGAAAAGCAGGAGGAGCATTGAATGGGAAAAGAAACAGGAATGAAAGAAACGGTGGACAACGTGCTTGATGACATTGCCGCAAAGCGGGCTGCGGCATCGGAAAAAGCAGGGCAGGAGAACAGAGAAACAAGCCCCAAGAAGGAATTTAAGGAGATCACGATGAAATTCGGCAAGGGCTGTGTCGGGGAGGAATTTCAGGGGAAGGACGGGAATAAGTACAAGGAAATACTCGTTCCCAATCCCGATAAGAATGATCACAGACCGTGGCAGACTTTTGTGGTAAAGGCAAACCATGTCCACGAGGATAAGTTTGGTAAAGGGATGTGGATCAAGCTCCCGGCGGAGGGGCATACAACGCTGCGCCGTCCGGTTGTGGTCGGAGAAAAGCCTGACGGCAAAAAGGAATGGGGGACAGAGAAAAACAGCATTGCCAATGCCGATTTAAAGAAAATGGTGGAGGCTTATAAGGAGCGTCCGAGGGAGTCGGTAAAGGGCAGGCTTGCAGAAAAGAAAGCGGAAGCTGTCACGCAGAAGCCCGCCCAAAAGACGCAGAGTAAAAGTAAATCTAAGGAGGCGGAGCTGTAGGAATTATGAAGAAATATTCAGTGATACTGGCAGACCCGCCGTGGCAGTACAAGGTTTATTCCAAAAAAGGATTGGGACGCAGTGCAGAAAGCCACTATCCCACCATGAATATTGAGGACATTAAGGCACTTCCCGTAGCTGACATAGCAGAAAAGGACTGTGCCTTATTTCTTTGGGTGACATTCCCCTGCCTTTTGGAAGGCTTTGAAGTCATAAGGGCATGGGGCTTTACCTATAAAACAGTAGCGTTTGTGTGGGTAAAGCAGAATAAAAAGAGCGATTCCCTGTTCTGGGGCATGGGGTACTGGACACGCAGCAATGTGGAGCTTTGTATCCTTGCCACAAAGGGAAGCCCGAAACGGGTGGATGCGGGAGTGCATCAGGTTGTGGTTTCCCATATCGAGGAACACAGCCGCAAACCGGGAGAAGTCCATGAGCGCATCAGGAGGCTCATGGGCGATGTACCAAAGATTGAGCTGTTTGCCCGCAGAAAAGCGGAAGGCTTTGACGTGTGGGGAAATGAAGTGGATTCAGACATTGAATTTAAAGGAGGAAACAGATTATGCAGTTAGTGATAGCAGAGAAGCCCAGCGTGGCACAGCAGATTGCCAGTGTCATCGGGGCAGAGGAGAGAAAAGACGGATACATGGAGGGAAGCGGCTCTATCGTTTCGTGGTGCGTGGGGCATCTGGTGGAATTAGCACAGCCGGATGCCTATTCTGATGCGTGGAAAAAGTGGACGTATGAGAGCCTTCCCATGATACCGGAGAACTGGCAGCATGAAGTCAAACGGGATACTGCCGCACAGTATAAGGTGTTAAGGGAGCTGATGCACGATACAAGAGTGGACAGCGTGGTGTGTGCCACCGATGCAGGGCGTGAGGGAGAACTTATCTTCCGTCTGGTCTATGAGATGGCAGGCTGCAATAAGCCCATGAAGCGGCTGTGGATTTCCTCAATGGAGGAAAGCGCAATCCGTGACGGCTTTGCAAATCTAAAGCCGGGCAGCGATTATGACTGTCTGTATCAGTCAGCCCTTTGCAGGCAGCGGGCAGACTGGCTTGTGGGACTGAACGGAACACGGCTTTTTACGGTGCTGTATGGCGGCAAGGTGTTAAAGGTGGGCAGGGTGCAGACGCCCACCCTTGGCATGCTGGTTGAGAGGGAAACACAGATCATGAATTTCAGGAAAGAACAGTATTTCATGGCACATATCCTCTGCGGCGGTGTTGACGCAGCCACGGGAAGGATTAACAGCAGGGCGGAAGCGGAAACTGTTGCCGGGGCGTGCAAAAACGGACAGGCAGTTGTAACTTCCGCAGCTAAGGAGCAGAAAAGCATTGCCCCTCCGAAGCTCTATGACCTTACCACGCTTCAGAGGGACGCTAACCGCTTGTTTGGTTTTACCGCAAAGCAGACCTTAGAGTATGTGCAGAGCCTTTATGAGAAAAAGTTAGCCACCTATCCAAGAACGGACAGCCAGTATTTATCTGATGATATGGAGCAGACTGCAAAGAGCGTGATCGAAGCAATTTTTGGTTCCATTCTTTTTCAGGAAGATGTGATGTTCAATCCGAACATCAAGCGTGTGCTGAACAGCAAAAAGGTCACAGACCACCATGCGATCATTCCCACAATGGAGATTGCAAAGGCTGACCTTTCCACGCTGCCGGAACCGGAGCGAAAGATTTTATCCCTTGTGGCCAACAGGTTACTGTGTGCTACGGGGGAAAAACATCTGTATGAAACGGTAAAGGCAGAGCTTTCCTGCGGCGGTCATACTTTTCATGCTTCCGGTAAATCGGTCACGCATAACGGCTGGAAAGATTTTGAGGATGCTTTCAAGCGTGCCTTTAAGACCATAGAGGAAAAAGAAAGCACCGAAGAAAAGAAGCTGCCGGAGCTTACAGAGGGACAGACCTTTGAGAACATGCAGACGAAGATCAGCGAGCATTACACGACACCGCCGAAGCATTACACGGAGGATTCCCTGCTGTCTGCAATGGAGAGAGCCGGAGCAGAGGACATGGGCGATAATGTGGAACGCAAAGGGCTTGGCACGCCTGCCACCAGAGCCGACATTATCGAGAAGCTGGTGAAGGACGGTTTTGTAAAACGTGAGAAAAAACAGATGCTCCCCACGGAGGACGGCATGAAGCTGATTACCGTGCTTCCTGATGTGGTGAAGTCCCCGAAGCTCACAGCGGATTGGGAAAATGCCCTTACCCTTGTGGCAAAAGGTGAATATTCCATGCAGGAATTTATGGGCGGTATTGAGGATATGGTGCGTGACCTTGTGCAGACCTATCACAGTGTCAGCGAGGAGCAGAAATCCATGTTCGGAGGCGGCGCACAGGGAATCAACGCAGGAACTGCGTTAGGCAAATGCCCGAAGTGCGGCGGTGATGTGGTAAAAGGGAAGTTTGGAGCCTACTGTAAGAATAAATGTGGCATGAATGTTGGAAGGGCAATGGGAGCCGTTCTTTCCGACAGCCAGATTAAGAGTATGCTGGAGGGGAAAAAGACCCTTGTAAAAGGCTTAAAAGGGAAAAAAGGCACCTATGATGCCTATCTTATCCCGGAAGGCATTGAGGACTATTCCTACACCAAAGACGGGAAGGAAATCAGGGGATCACAGTATAAGGTTAGGCTGGAATTTCCGAAGCGTAAGAAATAGAAACAGAATAACAGTACATACAGGGCATACGGGAACAGTCTGTATGCCCTTAAATTTCAGGAAAAACGGAGGAATTGAATATGAGTGAAACTATGGAAAATGCAGCTTTAAACAGCGGGGAAATTGCAGACCGCACACCTGCAGCAAAGGCAGAGGAAACCAAAGCGGATAAATTTATCCGTCTTGGGGAGTACCGCATGAATAAGGCGATTGATGCGATTGGAAGGATAGAGAACCTTGCAAACAGGTCGGCTTATGAGTATACGCCGGAGCAGGTGGAAGCCATGTTCTCGGTGCTGGAGTCTAAGGTGGCAGAGGTAAAAGCAAAATTTACCGTAACAAAGAATAAGGAAAATGCAGCCTTTTCCTTTGGGAATAAGGCAGGGCAGGAAAATTGAGAAGGAGGATAAGCGGTATGAATACAGCAGTTTACAGTACAGGGGATAAGATTTTAAATGTGATGAAAGAAATGGATATGAGTATTCCGGGGCTTGCGGAGCTGTCCGGCATCCACGAAAATACCCTTTTAAATATCCTTGCCGGGATAAAGGAGCCGGACATCGGGACAGCGTGCAGGATTGCGGACGCACTCGGCATCTGCGTGCGTGAGCTGTGTCCGGATGAGGAACAGTATGCGGTTTTCATAAAGAAGGATACCCTTGCAAAGCTGATTGTGATTAGTGAGATCAACGGAGTGGAACCGGATGAACTGATTGCTTCCATTCTGGAAAAAGGCATTGAGGAAAACGGATTTTATGATTAAACAGGGCGGCGGGAGCAGTCCCGCCGTCATTTTTTGGAGGAAAGCCTATGACAACAAAATATCAGATGATTTCCATGCTGGCGGAGGAAACCGCAAAGCAGATCGCAAGGAACGGGCAGGAATGGATGAAATATCTTGATACGGCTGCAAGGCTGTATAAATATCCTTTTAACGAGCAGATGCTCATCTATGCCCAAAGACCCGATGCGAGTGCCTGCGCTTCCCTTGAAACATGGAATGAAAAAATGAACTGCTGGGTAAACCGTGGGGCAAAGGGGATCGCCCTGATTGACACGGACAGCGAGCGTCCGAGATTAAAATATGTCTTTGATGTATCCGATGTGCATAAAGCAAGGAGAATCGGGCGTGATCCATACCTGTGGGAACTTAGGGAGGAACATAAGGATGTGGTGCTTGCTCGGCTTGAAAATATTTACGGAGAAACAGACGCACAGATGCCCTTTGAAAAAAGGCTGATAGAGCTTGCGGAGCGGATAGCGTCCGACTATTATGAGGAGCTGCTTCCGGAAATCGGTTATGTCAGAGAGGGCAGTTTTTTAGAGGAGCTTGACGAGCTGAATGTGGGAATCCGGCTGCGTGACACGCTTGCATCAAGCATTGCCTATACCATTCTGTCACGCTGCGGTGCGGATATGGAGCAGTGGAAAGAGGAGCTTGATTTTGACAATATCAGCGAATTTAATACCACAAAGACCTTATCCGTGCTTGGCAGTGCCACAACGGAAATGTGCAAGCCGCTTCTTATGGAAATCGGTAATACAATCAGAGCCTATGACCGTCAGACTGCCCGGAAAAGGGCAGAAGAAAAAGCGGCTTTAGAGCAGTCCGGCACTATTTTAAAAAATGCCGAAAATTTAGATGAAATTCCGCTTGCAAATACAGCAGAAGCGGACTATAATGCTTTAAAGCGTGAAAGCGAAACACAGATACAAAATGAAACGGAAACTACTGACCATAAAGAAACGGAGGGCATTGCCAATGAAACTGACATACGAGAAGAACGGGGATTATCTGATCCCGAACCTGATGCCGAACGAGGAGCCGGAACAGGCACTCACGAAGTACGGGCTGATGAGAAAGAAATTCTTGCAGGAACACCGGAAAGGGATTTATCAGGGCATGGTGCTGACGGGCGAGCTGAAAGCACACTGCCTTCAGATACAGGAGCAGGCAGAGCAGAGAATGGACTTCCTGACACAGCAGATGGCAAAAGCAGAGGGAGTGGACGAGGCACTGAAAGCAGCCGATCAGATGAAATGGGTGGGACTGATGAACAGCATCAGACATTCAGCGGAGGAAACCGTGCTGACGGAGCTGATCTACAGTTAGAAAACAGTACACAACAGAATAAAGAACAGCAGGAGCCGGATAGTGAAAACAATTCATTATCCGGTTCTTTTTTGGATAACGATCAGGCTGTTCCAAATGAAGATGTTACCGGGCTTCGGAAAGGCATTTTATGTTCTGATGAATTTCTGATCCATAAAAGACCGGAGATTGCAGGCTATTTTGCAATGGAGCAGGATACAAGGCTGCAAACGGAATATTTTAGGAACTGCTTTCCATTCGGCACATATTATGCGCTGGATGTGGCTGGTACTTCCGTAGGTTTCCATGCCGGTGAAGAAGGGCTTTACATCAACATGACGGGAAAAGCCGGGGCAGAAAATGAAACGCTTTTGTCATGGGAAGATGCCCGTTTCCTTGTCAATTCCTATATGGAGGACGGTGTGTATTTACTGCCGGGAGAAGTGGCGGAGCAGATTGATATGGACGGAATGTATAAACAGCTTGACCTCTTTACCATGTTTAGCGAGCAGGTAGGAAATATCGCCATGAAGCAGGCTGAGGAAGTGTCTAAAGTGCCGCCTGCAATGCCGATACCGCAGGAGCAGCTTGACGCAATCCTTAGAAGCGGGGGCGGCAGGGACAACAGTCGGAAACGTATCTATGCCAAGTATTGTCAGGGCAAGACGCCGGAGGAAATGGCGGAATTTCTGAAAAAGGAATACGGAACCACCGGAAAAGGCTTTGAGTTTGACGGAAAACAGACAGCGGTATGGTTTGATGAGCAGGGAATGACAGCCGGATATGGCACATCGGCATTGGAAAATCCCAGGTTTACCATGAGCTGGAAGGAGCTGGAAACACAGATACGTTCACAGGTGGAGAACGGCACTTATATGAGTGCAAATGAAGTCTACCTTGTAGACGAGGCGGAGCGTGGGCGCATTGCAAACCACTTGTATTTCTTTTTCCGTGACGGTATGGAGGAAATGCCGGAAGAACTGGAATTGAAAGCTGCAAATTATCCGGATTCCCATGCAGGATTAGTGGAGCTTCTATCGACACCGGAGGGTGTGGATATGGCAGCTTCGTACATGGATAAGGCACTGCACCAGCTTGAAATGGGGGAAAAGAAGCTGCGTTTCCGTTCTGTCATGCCCAAAGAGGAACTGCGGGATGAGCTTGATAATCTGCTCCTGAAAAAGAAAACTTTTCCGGCAGATGACCGGGTGGAAGTGAAAAAAGAGGATTTCATCACGCAGGACGAGATAGACCACAGGCTCGGCAGGGGGAGTGGTTATCATCATGGCTCATTCCGTATCTATGATTATTTTATGGAGGGGCATAACAGCAAAGATGCTGCTGATTTTTTAAAACATGAGTATGGAATAGGCGGCAGCTCCCATGCGCTTGCCGGGGCTGACCACAGTTGGGAGGATCACGATTCCAAGGGCATCAGTCTGAAAAAAGGAAATTTATCAGAACCTTATTCAGAGGTGCTGTTATCCTGGAAAGTGGTGGAGAAACGTATCCGTAAGCTCATTCAGGAAGATAAGTATTTATCCCCGAAGGGAAAAGAAGCATTTGCGGCATATAAAGAAGAACAGGCGCAGAAAGAGCTTGAAAAGGCACAGGAAAAAATAGAGCGTGATACAAAGGCTGCCTGTAAAGATGCCATAGACAGGGCAATCACTGAAAACTTTGACGGATACCGTCTGCCAAAGGAAACAGCGGAGGGTGTCATAAAGGAATACGGGATAGAACGTGTCAGCTATGTGCTTGCAAATACTGTCATGCACCGCAGACAGGAGGACAGGATTTCCCCGGAAAACAAAGAATGGGCAAAGTCTATCACGCCTTATGCAATGTATGAAAGCCGGGATATTGTTGCCGCTTCACACCCTGCTGTGCTGAATGGCTTTATCAATCAGGCAAGAAGATATATTGAGCATGAAAAGGAGATTGCGGTACAGGCAGAAGCAGAGCAGGTGCAGGAACCGGAGCAGAATGATGTTTTGGATATTTCTGAAGGGGAATTAGAGTGGCATATCATACATGAGGGTGATGATGAAAACGGACAGCCTACGGAGTGGAGCGCAAAGCTGCCTGACGGGGAATTTCTATGGATTGACAAGGAAGCGGAGGGGTATGCCTTATATAATACCCACCATACAGATGCAAGCCCGGTTACTGTTTCGGAAACATTGGATGGGGCAAAGGAAAGCGGCGAAGATTACGCCTTAGAATTTGCTGCTGTTGATGTAGAAGAAGTGGAGAAAACCACAGTTGCGCTGGAATCGTCAGAGGATTATTCAGAGCCGGGGATAGGTTTTTATACCCACCAATATGCAGATGGCAGGGATGGAGTGCGTTACCGTCTTGTGACACAGGGGGAGGACGGGCTTCTTGTACCCTACCCGGAGCATAACAGGTTTTTTATCAATCGTGGGCTGGCGCAGGAATATATAGATACCCATGCAGATCTGATTGATGTGATCGGATATGATGAGATGGTATTCAGCTCTATGCAGAAACAAGGCGAATACAAAAGGGAGCAGGCAGGAAAGGAAACTTATGGACATGATGTCAATCCTTCTGTAATGCGGAAGGATTTGGAACCGGAAACCATTTCCATTGACGGGCAGAAGTGTATAAAAATAGATGAATGGAAGTCCGGTGAGGACAGTTATCTGCTTTGCAATTCCACAGAGGACAGCGATTTCTTCTATGCAGAGGTAAACGGGAATACGCATTTTGAATATGACCATAAGCCGGACAGGGAGGAAATAGAAGATGATTTCATAGACATCGAAGCCATGAGGGACATTGACCGACACGAAGCGGAAGTATTTTCACGCTTTGAGGGCAGTGATGATTTCCCTGATATTGACACCGATGCAGTCCGTGAAAAGCTGGAGAATGGAGAAGCTGACAAAGAAGCGGATGCCATGCTTGCTTTTGCGGAGCAGGCTGCAAAGGAAAACGAGGTTGAGCCATACAAGAGATTTTCCGTAACAGAAACAAGCGACGCCTTTGCACCGGGGGAGAATTTTGCCATTTGGGATGATGTCCGTGAGGAGTATTATCACGATGGGGACGGAACGGTACATACCTTTGCTGACAGAAAAGAAGCGGAGGAATATCTTGCACAGGTTGAAAAGGAAGTATCGGAAAAGGAAGCTGCCGAGTGGAGTTATGTGGAGGCTGCCAAGACGCCCTTTTATGAAAATGCAGAACCGCCATTGACAGCGGAGGACGTACAGAATCTTGTACTGATCAGTCAGGATTATAACAGAGGTTCCCGGACTACGGTATATGATTTTGAGTGTGATATTCGTGGAGAGCATGACAAACTGCAATATACCTTACAATACCATGATGACGGCGAAGGTTTTACCATTCATACCGAAAAAAATGATATTTGGGAGCGTATGCCGGAGCCGGAGCTTAGCAGGCTGGAAGGCATACTTGGCAGGGAAGCGTTATATTACCAGCTCCATAACAAAATCGCAGGGGCAGAAAGCCTTGAAGAACTGAAAGAGATTGAGTTTGACATTATGGAAAACCAATCTCCTTATTTTTCTGCCGTATCAGGGAGAGTATGGGAAGATTTTAACCGTAAAAATGATGAGCTGTCTGGTGTTTCGCATGAAGTGCCGGAAACTTCCGGACAGAATGTCCAGAAGTCAGAACCGGACACTTTAGGACACAATGTCCAAAAGCAGGAGCCAAAGACCGACAGGCAAAATGCAGTCAATTTCCATATCACGGACGATGCCCTCGGTATTGGCAGTGCAAAAGAGAAATTCCGCAGGAATGTGGAAGCCATACGCACCCTTGAAAAAATCGAGAGCGAGAACCGCACCGCCACGCCGGAGGAACAAGAGATTTTATCACAGTATGTTGGCTGGGGCGGTCTTGCCGATGCCTTTGATGAAACCAAAGCGAACTGGCACAATGAATATCAGGAATTAAAGGGGATTTTATCCGATGCGGAATATGCTTCCGCAAGGGAAAGCACCTTAAATGCCCACTACACAAGCCCCGTGATTATCCGCAGCATCTATGAAGCACTGGAAAACATGGGATTTGAAAAGGGCAACGTATTAGAGCCTTCTATGGGCATCGGCAACTTTTTTGGTATGCTGCCGGAGAAGATGCAGGAAAGCAGGCTTTACGGCGTGGAGCTTGACGGAATTACCGGAAGGATTGCAAAGCAGCTTTATCCCAAAGCAGATATTAAAATCACAGGCTTTGAAAAAACGGATTATCCAAACGATTTCTTTGATATTGCAATCGGCAACGTGCCTTTCGGTCAGTATAAGGTGGCAGACAGGCAGTATGACAAAAATAACTTTCTGATACACGATTATTTCTTTGCAAAGGCTTTGGATAAAGTGCGTCCGGGCGGTGTGGTTGCCTTTGTGACAAGCAAGGGCACAATGGACAAGAAAAGTCCGGAGGTCAGAAAGTATCTTGCACAGAGGGCGGAGCTTTTAGGTGCGGTCAGGCTTCCCAATACAGCGTTTAAGGAGAACGCAGGAACGGAAGTCACTTCCGATATTTTATTCTTAAAGAAGCGTGACCGGGTAATGGACTTGGAGCCGGAGTGGGTGCATCTGTCGGAAGATGAAAACGGCATTGCCATGAACAGCTATTTTACTGAGCATCCGGAGATGATCGTGGGAAAAATGGAAATGGTAAGCGGGCAATACGGCATGGAAAGCACCTGCACACCCGATACCACCAGACCCTTTGCAGAGCAGTTAAGGGAAGCGGTAAGCCGCATTGACGGGAAAATTGAGGAAATGGAGCTTGATGAGTTTGACAGAGAGATGGCAGACCAGACCATTCCGGCAGACCCGGACGTGAAGAATTACAGCTATACGCTTGTGGATGATAAGGTTTATTACCGTGAAAACTCCGTCATGAAGCCTGTGGACATGAAAGATTCCATGCTGGAGCGTATTAAAGGAATGGTGGGCATCAGGGATTGTACGCAGGAGCTGATCAATGTGCAGCTTCAGGAATATCCGGATACCGTCATTAAGGAGAAGCAGGCAGAATTAAATTCACTGTATGATGCTTTCTCCAAAAAGTACGGACTTATCAATTCACAGACCAACAAAAGGGCGTTTAACCAGGACAGCAGCTACTGCCTGCTCTGTTCGCTGGAAAAGCTGGACGATGAGGGCAATTTTAAGGGTAAAGCGGATATGTTCACCAAGCGTACCATTAAAAAAGCCGAGGTTGTCACAAGCGTTGACACCGCAGCCGAAGCCCTTGCGGTTTCGCTGTCGGAAAAGGCGAGGGTTGATCTTGACTATATGGCGGAGCTGTCAGGAAAAAGCACTGACACGATAAAAGAGGAACTGACCGGGGTAATCTTTAACAATCCCGTAACGGACAAATGGGAAACTGCGGACGAGTATTTAAGCGGCAATGTCCGTGACAAGCTGGAAACAGCAAAAGTCTATGCGGAGAACCACCCGGAATATGCCGTCAACGTGCAGGCACTTACACAGGTACAGCCAAAAGAGCTTGATGCAAGCGAGATTGAGGTGCGCATCGGGGCAACATGGATAAAGCCGGAGTATCTGGAGGATTTCATGCGTGACACCTTTGAAACGCCGCAGCACTTATTTGACAGGAACATCATGGGCGTACAGTTTTCGGACGTGACGGGGCAGTGGAACGTAAAGGGCAAAAATGCGGATTACGGAAATGCGCTTGTGAACATGACCTATGGAACCAGCCGCAGGAACGCCTACCAGATTTTAGAGGATTCGCTGAATCTGAAAGACAGCCGGGTATATGACACCATAGAGGAGGACGGGAAGGAAAAGAGAGTCCTCAATAAGAAAGAAACCACCCTTGCTGCACAGAAGCAGGATACCATCAGGGAAGCCTTTAAGGACTGGGTTTTTCGTGACCCGGACAGGCGGCAGGACTTAGTGGCAAAGTACAATAAGCTGTTCAATTCCACCAGACCGAGGGAATATGACGGTTCACACCTGAAATTTCCCGGCATGACACCGGACATTGAGCTAAAGCCACATCAGAAAAGTGCAGTAGCACACGTTTTATACGGGGATAATACCTTACTGGCGCATTGTGTCGGTGCGGGAAAGACCTTTGAAATGACAGCGGCGGCAATGGAGAGCAAACGGTTAGGCTTATGTCAAAAGAGCCTGTTTGTCGTGCCGAACCACCTGACAGAGCAGTGGGCGAGTGATTTTTTGCGCCTTTATCCGGGAGCTAATATTTTAGCCGCCACGAAAAAAGATTTTGAGCCTGCCAACCGGAAAAAATTCTGTTCGAGGATTGCCACGGGAGATTATGATGCGGTCATTATCGGACATAGTCAATTCGAGAAAATTCCCCTGTCACAGGAAAGGCAGGCGGCAATGATCGAGCGTCAGATAGACGAAATTGAAACTGCGATTGCAATGGCAAAAGCGGACAATGGGGAGCGTTACACAATCAAGCAGATGGAGAAATCAAGAAAAGCACTCCAGACAAGGCTTGAAAAACTCAATGATACATCAAGAAAAGACAATGTAGTGACCTTTGAGCAGTTAGGCGTTGACAGGCTTTTCGTGGACGAGAGCCACAACTATAAAAATCTGTTCCTTTACACTAAAATGAGGAATGTGGCGGGCATTGCACAGACAGAGGCACAGAAGTCCTCGGATATGTTTGCAAAGTGCCAGTACCTCGATGAGATAACGGGAGGCAAAGGAGTTACTTTTGCGACAGGCACACCGATCAGCAACAGCATGACGGAATTATACACCAATATGCGCTATCTCCAGTATGGCACGCTTCAGAAGCTGGGGCTTGGGCATTTTGACAGCTGGGCATCTTCCTTTGGAGAAACACAGACAGCCATAGAGCTTGCACCGGAGGGAACAGGTTATAGGGCGAAAACAAGGTTTGCGAAGTTCTTCAATCTGCCGGAGCTTATTTCCCTATTCAAAGAAAGTGCAGATATTCAGACGCCGGATATGTTAAAGCTGCCTGTGCCGGAAGCAGAGTATGAAAACGTGGTGTTAAAGCCGAGTGAATACCAGCAGGATATGGTGGCATCGCTTGCGGAACGTGCGGAGGCGGTGCGTGACAGGAAAGTGGACGCAGCGGTTGACAACATGCTCAAGATTACCAACGATGGGAGAAAGTTAGCGTTAGACCAGCGGCTTATCAACGATATGCTTCCTGATGATGAAAACTCAAAAGCGAGTACCTGTGTCAGAAAAGCATTTGAGATATGGGAGCAGACAAAGGAGCAGAAGTCCACACAGTTAATTTTTTGTGACCTTTCCACACCGAAGGGGGATGGCACATTTAATGTATATGATGACATAAAAAACAAATTGATCGGGAAAGGAGTACCGCCGGAGGAGATAGCGTTCATACATAATGCAAATACGGAAACAAGGAAAGCGGAGCTGTTCGCAAAAGTAAGAAGCGGGCAGGTTCGTTTTTTATTGGGTTCCACGCAGAAAATGGGAGCCGGAACCAACGTGCAGGATCGGCTTATTGCCTTACATCATCTCGATGTACCGTGGCGTCCGTCCGACATCGAACAGCAGGAGGGGCGTATTTTAAGGCAGGGCAACATGAATCCAAAGGTAAAGATTTACCGGTATGTGACAGAGAATACGTTTGACAGCTACTCGTGGCAGCTCATCGAAAACAAGCAGAAATTCATCGGGCAGATCATGACGAGCAAATCCCCGGTCAGAAGCTGTGAGGACGTGGACGAGGCTGCACTGACCTATGCGGAAGTAAAGGCTCTGGCAACGGGCAATCCCTATATAAAAGAAAAGATGGATCTCGATATTCAGGTGTCAAAGCTGAAGCTGATGAAAGCCAACCACACCAGCCAGAAGTACCGTCTGGAGGACAATATCGCAAAGCACTATCCGCAGCAGATCGCCATTCTGAAGGAGCGTATCAGCGGTATGCAGGCGGACATTCAGACCGCAAAGGCAAAACTTCCGGCAGATAAAGAGCAGTTTTTTATGAAAGTCGGGGATAAGGCTTATACGGACAAAAAAGAAGCCGGAGCTGCACTTGTGGAGATGTGCAAGGAAATGAAAACAGTCAATGTGCCTGCAACAGTCGGGGAATATGCCGGGTTTAAAATGGCGGTGTCTTTTGATTCGTTCAACCACAAATTTGTGATGAACTTAAAAGGGCAGTTAAGCCATAACTTGGAAATCGGTTCAGACCCACTCGGCAACATTGCCCGTATCAATCACGCTCTGGAATCTATGCCGAAACAGCTTGCCGAAGCGCAGACCAAACTTGAAAACGTGGAGCATCAGCTTGAAACAGCAAAAGCGGAAGTGCAGAAGCCTTTTTCACAGGAGCAGGAATTAGCGGAAAAGTTAGACCGTCTGTCTGCCTTAAATGCCCTGCTTAACATGGACGAAAAGGGCAATGACGGGATCGGCATGGAAGATGAGCCGGAAACGTCAGAGGGAGATAGAGAGGTTGCAGACCGTTCTGCAAAGAATATCCCGCTTGCGGAGAAACTGACGGATACGGGGCAGAATAAAGGCGGCAGGCAGTATACGGATGTACCTGCAGCAAGGGTATCCTTAAAGGAAAAGCTGGAAGCGTTCAAAGTCAAAGCTGCCGAGGGAGATGCAGATAAAGCCACGCCAAAAAAAGCAAAGGATAAAGCAGAAATTTTATAATTATTTTGAACGGGTAGCTGTGAAAAGCTGCCGTTTCCATTAAGCAGACAGGAGGGAGAAAGAGAACATACATTAGCAAAATAAAAAGAGGGAGAATGTTTATAACAGTTATTCTTCCTCTTTTTCATCAGGCGTAAACTCTGCAATATCATTAAGGGTAAATCCCTCGCCTAAAATATTCAGTATCACATTCAGCGTGTGGGTAGTGACAGACTGGTTGGTTTTCAACCGCTGAATCTGCGCCCTGCTGATACCGTAATGGGTGTAAAGACTGTACTGGCTTATACCGTTTTCTTTTAAGGTTTTAAAGAGTTTGTCGAATTTTATCATTATTTGCGATATTTTCCTTCCGGTTTTCTATTGAATATGTTTTATTATGCTCCTATAATGGAGATGATTATAGTTACCAAAATCGGAGATTATTATGCAAAAGGAGAAAATATGGAAAAGGAACAAATATTGCAACAATTATTTTCACAGACGAAAGAGGATAAGGACATACTGCTGGAACAATTAGTGTTCTGCAAATTTGCAAATGAATATGATTTTGAAAATTATTTCAGAATAGGGAAACTGAAAGAAAGTGATCTGTTCTGCTTGATAAGTTTCCTGTATCATCAGGATTGCTTTTTAATGATGCTGGACATTATGAACAGATACAGGGACAGATTTGTTTCACATGACGAGTCTTTATTAAAGGAACTGGATTTTTCAGAGCAGTTTATGTCAAGGATAGAAAAGATAAAGGGTGTTGCAGAGTGTTAAAAAAATATGGCAGTACGAAAAAAGCAGTCAGAAATGGCTGCTTTTATTGTGAATAAAAACAGATGGAGGTATCAGGAATGGAAACAGCAAAACAGAATACACAACAGAACATAGAGGAAAATGATGCGCTAAAGCAGTTCATGGGACTGCTTAACCGGCAGGGCATGGGAGAACAGTCACAAGATTTTATGGAGCTTTTTCAATATGTGGCAGGTATGCAGCTACAGCTTGCCGTGATGACAGACGAGCTGCAGGGTGTCAAGGAGCAGCTCTCACAGTTGCGGGAAAACCAGCCCAAAACGGTCACAGAGAGCCTTGTGGATAAGGTGACACACCTTCAGGAGAAAATCGCAAACCTGTCGGAACGCTTGTCAGCAGTAAAAGATCATTTAGCAGAAACAGCAACACAGGCATTCAATGCTTTTAAGGAAAAAGGAAAGGCGGAAATGTGCAAAGTGTTACAAAAAGGAATTTCTGGCGTGAAATCAGTGCTTGCAGACTGCCGGGAGCATCTGGTTGATGTGATGATGGACTACAAAAAGACAGCTAACCAGATAGACAGTATTGGAGATGAATTAAAGCAGATTGGGAACAGCGTTTCCAACGTGGGCAGACTATTGGCTGGAAAAGGCACAAAAGAGGCGTCTGACGAAAAGTCAGGCGTTGCCCTGACAAGGGCAGTTAATAAGCCTGTAAAGAAAGCCATTGCTAGGCTGGAAGAGAATCTTGACAGTATTGATAGAATGTCTGAAAAATTGGATAAAATCTACAGCAGGATTGAGCCACAGAAAGCAGCGGAAAAGGGTACAAGAACTTCCTTAAAAGAAAAGCTGGCACAAATGCAGGAAAAGGCAGGAACGCAGAACAGGCAGCCGGATATGGAAAAGAAGAAAGAAAAGGGAAAGGAGGCAGTCATATAAAATTCATAAAAATTTTGTTGCAAAAACGGCAGTTGGATAATAAAATATAGTTAGAGAAGTATGTTTAACCGAAGATGAGCCATACTAATAAAGGAGGTGTTTATATGGCAACTTCAAGTATCACGAAGAATTTTGTCATTTCCGGCAAGGAGCAGGTGGAGATGTTCGTCAATGCGATTGAAGAATCTGCCAAAAACCGTCCTGTCCGTACTCCGGTAAATGTAAAATTCATTGAAACTGAGGATGAATTGAGAGAGTTTATGAGGTTTAGAGAAAAGAAAGCAAAGGAGAAATTAAATGCCAATAACGGATAAGTTTTTTGCAATCAATATCCGTAAGTATTTGGCATTGGGAGATGACCATGAAGCCGGGGAGTCTGCGCTTATTCAATTGCTCTCCGGATTTTCTTGTCCAAAGAATCCGGATGTAGAACATTTTTTGAAAAAAAATGCAATAGAGTTTACCAAAAAAAATCAGTCGGTTACATATCTTGTTTTTTCCAAGGATAATGGAGAAATGTTAGGTTATTTTACGCTTGCATTAAAGCCGTTGACAATCCGTGGTGAAACAGTAAGCAATACCACGAAACGAAAATTGCTGCGGGTTAGTGAATTAGATGTAAAGTCGGATACCTATACCATGTCTGCTTATCTTATAGCTCAGCTTGGGAAAAATTATGCAGATGGCAGGAACAGAGAGATTGCCGGAAAAGAGCTTATCGAACTGGCTTGGATGATAATTGAAAAAACACAATATATGTTTGGCGGAATGGTAACATTCTTAGAAGCAGAAAAAGAGGAAAAATTATTATCGTTTTACCGGGATAACAGTTTCTCACAGTTTGATACACGTCAGACTGCATCGGGAACAACAGAACCGCATGAGCTTGTGCAGCTGCTGCGCTTGCTCTAATACAATTTAATAGCAACTAAAAGGTGTATGGAAAGAGTATCAATAGCCATGCACCTTTTTTATTTCAGGAATACCGTCTTGTGAATTTACAGGGCGGTATTTTTGCGTGCAAAAAGAGTAAAAGCTCTGGAAAGGAAAAACTATGGTAGATAATAATACAAACACGGTCATCAACACGAACACAGTTCATATGACCGAGAAACAGAAAGTAAAAGAGATCACCGACAGACTGGAGGAAGGCTTAAAAGAGCTTTTTGAGAGTGAAAAGTATAAAAGTTACCTCTCCACTATGTCAAAATTCCACAATTACAGCTTTAACAATACGCTTCTGATCGCCATGCAGAAGCCGGAGGCGACTTTAGTGGCAGGCTACAAGGCGTGGCAGAAAAATTTTGGCAGACACGTCAACAAAGGCGAAAAAGCAATCCGTATTCTTGCCCCGATGCCTTACAAGATCAAGGAGGAACGGGATAAGTTAGACCCTGTGACCGGAGAAATGACCTTTGATGAAAACGGTATGCCGCAGAAAGAGGAAGTGGAGGTTACAATCCCGGCATTCCGTGTGGTATCTGTCTTTGACGTGTCACAGACGGACGGCAAGCCCATACCGGAGCTGGAGGCGCAGGAGCTTTTGTCTGCAGTGGAAGGCTATGAGAACTTTGTGCAGGCACTTATGAATGTGGCTCCGGTTCCCATTGGCTTTGAGGACATTCCCGGAGATTCCAAAGGATATTTTCATACAACGGAAAACCGGATTGCGGTGCAGGAGAACATGAGCGAGAGCCAGACACTGAAAACAATGGTGCATGAAACCGCACATTCTATGCTGCATAACAAGGAAATCAGCCAGGATATTGACGCACCTGTAAAGGACAGGAATACCAAAGAGGTGGAAGCGGAGAGCATCGCTTATACCGTCTGCCAGCACTTCGGCATAGATACGTCAGATTACTCTTTCGGATATATTGCCGGGTGGAGCAGCGGAAAGGACATGAAAGAGCTGAAATCTTCCCTTGATACAATCCGCAGAACTTCATCGGAGCTTATTAAGGGCATTGAAGGGCAGCTTCAGGAAATACAGCGTGACCGGGATTTGATGCAGGATAAGTCCATAAATGGACTGGAAAAGGAGAGCCGTCTGCTGATACAGAACAGTGATCTGTCCGAGTACAGCCTTGTAAATGTCAGGGGAATGGATGCGGCGGAGATTATGGAAGCTCTCTCTGCCATGAACGATGATGACAGGCTGAGTGTTGCTGCATATTTGGAAAGTAGAGGTGCATGGACTACGGAGATTGCCAATGAGGAAACAAGGGAATTTGGGGAGTACCACCTTGATGTCCGGTACATTACCGATACAAATGAGATAATTGACTTAAAGAAAGAAATGGCATGGGAAGAAAGGGCAAAGGAGCCAATCGGGGCGGATGATGTGATTTTGAAGATTACCCATGCGGAAGGTTTTGAGATAGAGCGCATTACCAATAAGACACCGGAGGAAGTACAGGAAATCATGGGTGCGCTTACAAAGCTGGAAGAAAAGGACAGGAAGAATATCCATGATTGTCTGGAAAGCTATGGGGCTGATTATATCCCTATCATTGTGGACGGCGGCAGAAATTCCGGTATGCCGCAGTTTAATGACTTTGAGATTGACCTGAATAAAAAAGAGGTAGTAATGATGAACCACCTTTCCCCGGCACAGCAGGCGGAGGGTATCATCAACCGTCTGGAATATGCAAAGACCGCTTTTTCCGATGATGAGCGTAACTTGATTGTAAATTATGCCTATAAGCTGAATGATATGGAAAAGACAAGGGAGCTTGCGGAACATATCTATTATGAGGAAACGGAAGGCAATCAGGGAGCAGCCCTTGCGGTCATTGATGCACAGGCAGAGATTGATGCACTTCCCGACCCTATGATCGGCTTGTCGGAAATGGAGGATTACGGATATACATGGAATGAGATGCTGCCGCTTACGAAAGAGAGGGCATTGGAATTATTTGAGCATGATTTACCGATATATGTACTGCATGAGGACGGTTCTGAAACAACCGTGGAGGACAGAACGCAGATAACGGAGCATGAGGGAATCTTTGGCATTGAAAAAAAGGATTGGGAGAATGAGAGAAATTTCCTCACAATGCAGGAGGAGCTTTCGGAGAATGAAGCGGCAAAGGAAACCCGGCTTTTGTATGGCAGCACGGATAAATACGGGATATATCAGTTAAAAGATGATCCGGAGCTAAGACAATTCCGCTTTGAGGGGACGGAAGCACTGAAACGCATGGGCATTACAAAGTACAATTTTGATGCCATTAAACGGGAGAATTACAACCTGATTTATGTGGGTGAACTGTCCGAACTGCAAGGACAGACGCAGGGGGAAACGCTGGAAGCAGTCTTTGAAAAGTTTAATATAGATCACCCGACAGACTACAAGGGACATTCCCTTTCCGTCAGCGACATCGTGGTGCTGCATGAGGACGGGGAAAATACTGCCCATTTTGTAGATTCCTTTGGATTTACGGAGCTTCCGGAATTTACAAGGACGCTGGAGGGCGAAAAAACGCAGGAAGCAGACAAAGCGGAAATGGAGCTTACCGATGAAGAAAAACAATTCCTTGAAACTGACAATGCACCTTTGATTGCGAAAAAGTTTCTTGCATGGGATGAGATTGAAGATTTGGGGTATCGTTTTTTTGAGGACGGGTATATCGACAGATTCGAGCCGAGCGAAAAAGCGTTGTATGGCGATGGCATGGTGCCGGAGCCTGAAATATATGATATAGCCCGCCGTATGCATGGCGGCGAGGATATTCGCAAGGAGCTTGCAAAGGCTCTTATCGGCGGATATGAACGGGTAATGGGAATAGGCGAAGATGATGCCGTTGCAGTGTTTGGGAATGATGCGGTGACTGTCACTTTCGGGAATGCCAAAAAGCAGATTTCCTATGAAGAAATGGGGACGGCTTTTCTCGGTCTGATTGAACGAGAGTACAAAGACGTTGAGCAGGCAAGAGCCACTGAGGAGCAGGAGGAAGAAATTGCGGAAGATGCCACTTTTGGACAGAGTGTCCAAAAGCCGGAAACGGAGAGCATAGAGGACGGGGACGAAATTATTGATCTCGGAGAGGAAAGGGAACAGGTGCTTGCAGAGATGAAAAAGGCACAAGGAGAAAGGCAGGACACCTCTGGACACGATGTCCAGAAGCCGGGAATGGAAGATAAGGAGGAACCTCACGAAACAGAGCTTGCATTTCAGATAGCAGACCGCTATATCACCATACAGGAAACAGAGGGCGGCTATGATTATTCCATTATGGGTATGGATTATAAAGAAATAGACGGCGGCGTGTATGACAATCCTGATATTAGTATCAGGGAAGCACTGAATGACATAGTGGAGGATTTGAAAGCGGAACCGGATCATAACGGTGCAAAGGGAAACATTGAGAAAGACAGCAAGCTGATACCGATGGATTTTGATGAGCTGCTTGTTAAAAATATGTACGCTGACCGTGTGGAAGGCTCCACTATTACGAATATGCAGAACACACAGAGCAGTGTGGTGGCAGATTTTAAGGCAAAGACGGATGAGCTGTTCCATGAAATAAGCGAGATGAATCCGGCAGAGATTGAGGAAACCGTCAAAGTCCATGTGCAGGCGAAAATAGACGAATATGGCATTGATGCACAAATAGTGGATGCTGCAGTAGTCGGGAGCAGATGCCGGGGATTGGAGCGTGAAGGCTCTGACCTTGATGTGGTAGTGGAGCTTTCCACAAATGAGCGTGAGGACGATTTATTTAACACTTTTAATGAGGACGGACTTCATATCGGCGGGATAAAGGTGGATATTAACCCGATTACTGAACAAAGGACGGGAAGCCTTGAAACCTATCTTCCACAGGTGGAGGAGTATCTTGAAGGTATCAGGATGGCAAGGGAGCAGGCAGAAAAAGAAGTAGAAGTAACCTTAATGGTATCGGAGTGCAGCGAATTTCATAATTACGGGGAATTTTATGAGAATATTTCCACCGTGGAGGAAGCCATTGCAATCTGGAAGCAGATACCGCCGGAGCGTTTGAACGCCATACCCGCAATCGGTATCAATGTCCATTTACCGGGAACAGAACCCTATGAGGATAGTGAGATTGACATTTTATCGGGCAGACGGATAGACCTTGAAATCCTAGAGCATATCCCTGATATTAAGAACAATCCGAAGGCTATGGAGGTTATTGCACAGCTTGTGGCAAAACTGCCGGAAATGGAGATAGACGGTGTGATGTCAGAGGAAATGGAAGCGAGGGTTTGGGAACTGCGTATGCCGGGGCTGGATAAGGCGGGGCAGCTTGCAGTAGAGCTTGACCGTTTTGTGTATGATTATGATATATATAGTTATCGTAATGATGTGCATAGTATGACCGAGAATATAGCGGAGCTTACAGAGATGTTAAATCAGGGAGATACGGAACATATCACAGAATGGCTAAATGAAGCGATTTCTGAAGGAGCTGCACCGGAGGAAGAAGAACGGGCAAAAGAACTGCTTGAAAAGCTGGCAGAGTATACGCCCCTTGCCAAGATTGAAGAAAATGCCATAAATGGCATGGAAGAACAGAACTATAACATGGTCGATGATGTGCAAGGAACTGGGGACAGTTCCTTTAATAACGGTGTTGGTGAAAAAGCACAGAAGGAAGCGGCAAAGAGAGAGCAAGAACAGCCTGCCGCAAGGATTTCTCTAAAAGCCCGCCTTGCCGAGAAAAAAGCACAGGTGGCAGGACAGAATCAAGACCATGATGCACAGGAAAACAGTAAAAATAATCAGAGGGAGATGTAAGCAATGAAAAATGAATTTACCGTGGAAGAAAGCAATTTAATCAGTATTTATACGGAAGAAGGTACAGCTTCCGGTTTGGGAAGCAGGGCAAAGGTCATAAAGAGTATCAGTGATGCAATGGAGCATTTGGAAGATGATGAGATGATGGAATTATCGCTTCGGGTGATTGTAAAACTGATTGACTTGACGGATCAGGAATTTGCGGAGCTGGAGTTTATAGTAGCAGAGTAAAATTTGAATGGGCAGAGCATGGCTTTTGTGGCTGTGTTCTGCTTTTTTATTGTATGAATATCTTTGAATAAGAGCAGAGGGAGCAGGCAAGGCAGAGAATATTGTCGGTTAATTCAAGCCGATAAATTGAACCCCGAAATGATTTATTGCCGGAGGAATTTTTTTCACAACAAAATAAGGGTTGTTTACAACATACATAAGCAGATGCGGAATTGTGTGATATAATTTAAGAAAAATTATAGAAGGATGTGATGCATATGGAGCATACGATTGCCAAAGACGCTTTTTCTGGCTTGTCAGGCAATAATGCAGTTTACAATGCAATTTGCATTGCAGTTTGTGATGATGAACAGTTTATGTGTGATATGATTGAAGAAAAAATCAAGGAGATGCTGCCGGATGCGGTAGTATGCAAATTTTTTTCGGCGCAGGAACTGCTTGACAGCGAAACACAAATAGATATTCTGTTTTTAGACATACAGATGCCGGAGATGGACGGAATGGAAGCGGCAAGGCTTTTTCGTAGAGATTGGAAACAGGCACTCATCATATTTGTTACAGCGGCTCCGGAATATGTCTTTCAGGCGTTTGATGTAGGTGCATTTCATTATCTGGTCAAACCTTTGTCAGATGATAAATTCTGTGAAGTTTTTGAAAATGCGGTTCAGGAGATTGAAAGCAGGAAGAAAGGAAATGGAGAACTTGATGAAGAATATATGATGATACAGGCAGGAGGAGACCATACGAAAATACTGCTGAAGGATATTATCTATGCGGAAGTGTTCAACCGAAAAGTCATTATCCATACCGTAAACGGCGATACAGAATATTATGGCAATCTGTCAAATCTTGAGAAAAAGGCAGGGGAGGATTTTTTTAGAACGCATCGGTCATATCTTATTCATTTTAGATTTGTACATAGATATGATGCTGCATCTGTTACTATGGAAAAGGGAACAGTGTTAATCGCTAAACAGAATTATCCTGAATTTGTGAAACAGTATTTGAAATATAATCAGAGGAAAGGCAGGGAAATCAAGTGAGTCCGATAGAATTATGTTGGAATATCACATCTTATATATCAATTATTGTGCAGCTTATCGCTGCCGGCGTTTGTTTTGGAGTATTTGTATTACCCTATATGCAGGGCAGAGATAAAGCAGTTAAGACGGGAAGTGTGTATGGGGTGGTAATGACGGTTTTATATATCATGCCGCCACAGATAGACAATATTCTTGCATATTTCATTGGAACAGTGGCGGCATTTGCCGTGATGTATGTGGAGGACAGGCAGAATATAAATCAAAAAATATTTTTGTCGGTCACTTTCTTTACGCTGCGTTGGCTGTCCTCTTCTATGGCAGGGATTATAGATTTCTTTCTGGATATTGTTCTTTTCAATTCGGCGATAGCGGCGATGTCATGGCTGCATTATGGACTGTATGTAATGACAAGAATTATGGATATACTGTTTTGTTCGCTACTTTTGCTGTTGTCCATTCAGGCTGTCAATAGAGCTTATGAGTACAAGAACAGATATATGGGAAAAAAGGAACTTTTGATGCTGATTGTGCCATCGTTGTTAGGCATGGTTGGCTATATGATTTTTCATTTTTATCAGGTAAAATCCGAAATGACAGGATTTTATGATGTGCTGTGTTTCCTATATTATTTAATGTCCATAATAGCAATCCTTGTGATAATTGTATTCTTTCAGAACTGGAAAAGCTTACAGGAAGAACAGTTAGGTCAGGAACTTTTGGAAAGCCAAATAAACAATATAAAAATGCATATTAAGGAAGTTGAAAAATTGTATGGAGATCTCCGTGCTATGCGCCATGACATGGGAAACCATATCCAGATGATAGAGCGTCTGATGGGTGCGGATAACAGCAGCGAGGCTTTTGCATATCTCGGAAGGCTGAAAAGTGAATGGCAGGAGCTTACGCCAGAGATCAGGACAGGTAATCCGGTTACGGACATGATCCTTCTGGAAAAAAGCAACGAAGCACAGATGCGTGGAATCCGGTTTGAATGTGACTTCCGTTATCCGGAAAATACAAAGCTGGATGTTTTTGATGTCTGCATTATCTTATATAATGCATTAAATAATTGCATGGAATCGGTAAATGGAGAAAAACCTTATATCAAAGTCCATGCGTTCCGTAAAAACAGTATTTTTATGTTGATCATCAGCAATAGTTTTAAGGGCAGGCTTCGGATTGACCCGGCAGAGGGAATTCCGTATACTGCCAAGAAGAATGGTGAGCATGGAATCGGCTTGAAAAATATGCGTAGAGTGGCAAAAAAATATATGGGTGACTTGTCATTTGAGCAGAATGGGGATGAGGTGACGGTGGGAATCATGCTCCAGATTGTATAAATGGTTTACAACGAAATAAGGGCGGTTCACAACATATCGGTTGATTAGCACAAGTAATTTTCCGATAAATTTGTTAGAGAATAGAAAATCTATAACATTAATTATAGGCTACTTGGGAAAGGAATTTCAAATTTATTTATCAAGGAGGACGAAACAATGACAATTAACGGAATTAGTGGAGCAAATACGCAGGCAGCGCAGATAGGGATGAATCAGGCAATGGATTCTTACAGCAAGAACATTCAGAACCAGATTGCCAATGCACAGAAACAGTTACAGGAGCTTTCTTCCAACGAGGAAATGACGTTAGAAGAAAAGATGAAGAAGCGTCAGGAGATTCAACAGCAGATCAGCGACTTGAATATGCAGCTTAGACAGCATCAGATTGAGCAGAGAAAAGAACAGCAGTCTAAGGGTGCATCTATGGACGATATGCTCGGCGGAAATCGAACAGCAGCAAAGTCGGGAAATAAGGGAAGCGGGCTGTCACAGGCAAGTATGCAGGCAATGATTTCCGCAGATTCTTCCATGAAGCAGGCAAAAGTGCAGGGCAGCGTGGCAACACAGATGCAGGGCAGAGCGAATGTTTTAAAGGCAGAAATAAAGCAGAGTGGAAGTACAGAGGCTAAGGAAGCGGAGCTGGCGGATTTGGAACAGAAAGCCGTAAATGCAACAGCCTCACAGATGAATACACTTGCAGAGGCTAATAAGGCTGTCAGCGAAGCTGCAGCAGCAGAACGCACTGAGAAGAAAACTTCTGATGCAAAAGAGGAAAAAGAGGCACAGGCAGAAGGCAAGACCGAAAAGACAGCAGACAGCGGTGCAATAGGAGAGAAAGCGCAGGATGGCATATCAGGTGCAGATGCACAGACAGGAAATATAGAAAATGTGCAGCAGGATAACGGCGCACAGGCACAGAACATACAGCCTGCCCAAACAGCCGTTCCAGAAACTCCGGCGGCACAGCCAGCAGTTTATACCCATGTTGATGTCCGTTTGTAAAGGAGGTAAGGCTTATGTCAGAAATAAACAGTTTCAGCGACTACGCAAGTAAATATAACACAAATATGGATTATTCTTCGTTATTTGGCGGCGGTGCTCCCTATATAGATAATGGCATGGGCGGGATCAATGTGTCGGACTATGCCATGATTAAAAACGGAAGCTATGGAAAACTGATGAAGGCTTATTATGCGAAACAGGATGCGGATAAGCTGTCACAGTTCGGTGATTCTTCCAAAACACTGACGCTGATGCGTTCCAGTGCGGACTCGCTGAAAAAGTCTGCGGAAGTGTTGGGCGATGTCTCGCTTTATGAGAAAAAGAAATTCAAGAAAAAGGACGAGGAAACCGGAGAAGAAATCGAGGTCGAGGATTATGACTGGGATGCGATCACAAAGGCGGTTAAAACCTTTGTTGACGATTACAATTCGGTGGTAGAACAGGCAGGAAATTCAGAAACGAAGAATGTGCTGCGCAATGCGGCATGGATGACCGGTATAACGGAGAAGGCGGGCAATCTGCTCTCGAAAGTAGGCATTACCATTGGAAAGGGCAATAAGCTGGAGTTTGATGAGGAAGGCTTGAAGAAAAAAACAACGTTAGGAGAAAGCGGTATTGAGTTTGACAATATTTCTACTTTAAAATCCCTGTTTACAGGGTATGGCTCATTTGCTAGCCAGATTGAGCAGAAAGCTTCGGCGATATCCAGCGCTGCGGCGAGGACAAAGGGAGTGGATCAAACCTACAATAAGAGCGGGGCTTATTCCGACACGCTGTCGAAGCTGTTTGGTAGTACCGTGGATGAAAAAGTGGGTGATAAGTTCAAAGATAAAGATACGGTCAAGGACAAAAACAAGGATAAAGAGAAAGATAAGAGTTCTGATAAAACTTCTTAAATCCAAGACAGATAAAAAAGCGATGAGAAAGATTGAGTTTGCGCTAATCACAATGGCTTGATATACAATATATATTAACCATAAATATATTGTAGTAGGAAGGAGGTGACAAAGATGAGGAAGTTAGGAAAAAAGGTTACTCTGGATAAGAGGTCCTTGCAGGCATACAAGTTCTGCGTATGTTCAAATTGCCCATGCCCTTCAGGCACGAGCAGCTATAGCGCAAAGGCATCTGATTCAGAAAGAAAAGCACCAACGAATTAGGGCTTGAAGTAGGCGACATCTAAACTCTAGATGCCATATGTGAAGGGAAGCATATATTCAGTACCTATGCGTATGGCATTTGGAGCGATGATAGAGCGGAGGTTTCTGATTACGGAAGAAGATGACAAAGATGAGCAAGCTAGGGGGACATGTCCTTCAGGCACGAGTAGCTATAATGCAAAGGCATCTGATTCAGAAAGAAAGACACCAACAAATTAAGTTTAAAACATGCGGCATCTAATCTTGGATGCCGCAATGCTATAGGAGAAAAAATAAATGTCAGTACCTTATATTCATACTTTTTATACTCCGAAAGGATATTATTTTTATGACTTTAATACCAATGCAATAGTCCGAATTAATAAAAGTGTATATGATTTTCTGAATGAATGGGAAAAAAACAAGGATTGTCCTAATTCGCAATCCGAATGTGGAAATATAATAGATGAACTAAAAAGAGCGGGTTTTCTGTCGGAACGTCATTGGACCAAGATTGAACATCCTGCAACTAAGATGTTGGATAGATATTTGCATAGTTCTGTGGAATCAATTACTTTACAGGTAACACAGCAGTGTAATTTAAAGTGTAATTATTGTCCCTATTCAGGGAGTTATTATAATAGAGAGCATAGTAACAGGCATATGTCATTTGAAACAGCTAAACAAGCAATTGATTTTTATATTGCACATTCTTTTGATATTCCTGTTGCTCATATTGGATTTTATGGAGGGGAACCTTTAATAGAATATGATTTGATTCGCAAAATTGTTGAATATTGTAGAGAAAAATGTTTTGGCAAAAAAATAATGTATTTTATGACTACAAATGCGACTCTTCTTACAGAAGAAGTAATTGATTTTTTAATGGAGAATGAATTTAATTTATCAATAAGTTTGGATGGACCGAGGAATTATCATGATCGCAATAGGCACAGAATTGATGATAGCGGTTCGTTTGATATAGTAATGCAAAATATTGAAAGATTATATAAACGATATCCTGAGAAAAAAGATAATGTCCAGTTTAATTGTGTGCTTGATCCCACATCAGATATAAAGTGTATAAATGATTTCTTTATGAATGAAGATATGCTTAAGGAATATAGGGTTCTTTTCAATTCTCTTTCGAGGGAAGGGATTAAGGATAATGATAAATTTGTTCCTAATAAAGATTATCTTGAACAATTCGAATATGAGTTGTTTAAGATGTTCTATTCCAAATCAGAAAAAATAGAAGGAATAGATGTATCAAAGGTTGTGGAGTCATACTATTTGCAAATCAAAACTGTGTATGCACAGAGAAAAATGAGCAGTTTTGTTGAAGATTTTTCGCATCCCGGAGGACCATGCATTCCGGGTACACATAAGCTGTTTGTCAATGTAAAGGGTGATTTTTATCCATGTGAGAAAGTTTGTGAGTGTTCGGCAGATACAATCATAGGGAATATAGATAAGGGATTTGATTTAGATAAGGCTGAGACGCTTTTGAATGTTGGAAAACTGACTGAGGAACAGTGTAGGGACTGTTGGTGTGCAAAATATTGTTATATATGTACTGCACATTTGGATCAGGGCGATGGGTTATCAAGAGAATTAAAACAAAAACATTGTGCTGGAGTAAGAAAAAGCATAGAAAATGATTTTAAAGATTATTGTCTTTTGCATGAAATGAGTGGATTGGACGATGATGTGATCTATTTGAACTGAGAAGGGAGTGAAATAGATGGCAGCTGCAAGCAGGGCACTGATGTATCCGTATGATATATCGCTATTACATATGATTATGCACAAATTTCCAGATTTTGAAATTATTGAAGTGGCATCACCAAATGGCTGGGGGTATGTAGGCAAGGATGCTGGAAGTAAGATAGGAATAGAAACAGGTATTATAGTGAAGCATGAACAGGAAATAGAATTCAATCAGATTGAAAAGCTGTTCCTTATGCCATCAATTATATCATTAGACGATAAATGTTTCAGAACAATTATTGATAAAGCAAAAAGTTTGAATATTGAAATTATTGATATGAGGAATAATGGAAATGACGTTTGCTTAAAAAGAGATGATAAGCTGTATGGAACAGAGATTAAGAAAATAGATAAGCCTGTTGTCCTTGTGATTGGAACTGGGGACAGGACAAATAAGTTTGACATCCAGTTGATTGTAAGAGAGTGCTTTCAAAAAAAAGGATATACTGTTTCGCAAATAGGAACAAAAGGATATTGTGAATATTTAGGTTTCCACAGTTTCCCCAATTTTATGTATTCCAATTTGCAGGTGACGGACAGGATACTTGGGTTCAATCATTATATTTATGAGCTGTCTAAGTCTGAAAATGCTGATGTTATCATTATAGGTGTGCCTGGTGGATTAATGCCCTACAGCGAGAAATATAATAATGATTTTGGCTATTTGAATTTTATGGTATCAAACGCTGTTGTTCCCGATTATGTTGTATTGGCGACAACGTATGTAGATTATAATAGGGATTATATCAATGCTATCGTTGATTCGTTGCGGTATAAATATGAATATGATGTGGATGCGGTTTTTATTGGGAATAGTTCTATTAATTGGGATGTAACAGAATCGTTGGATACTCTTACTTATGTAACACTGGATAAAAATTTTATTGATGAAGAAGTAAGGAAATGTAATGCTTACTCTGTGTATGATTCAGATAGTATTAAACAGTTTAGCGAGCAATTAATTAATACATTGGTGGGATATGACAACTATCCGACACTCTAAGGAGGAAAAGTATATGGTGGAAGAATTGAAACCAATGTTGGAAAATATTTCGGGAAAGAAACTAGACGAATTGTGTGATGATGAATGCCTTTTTTCCAGAAAGTATGCAATGAATGCAAGAGATATTGTTTATTTTCTAGTCGAAATAGAAGAACGATATGGTGTAGTATTCGATAAAGAAAAAATAAATAATCCGGATTTTTTTACTCTGAAAAATATTTCAAATGAACTATTAGCGAAAAGGGAATTGAAAAATTGCTGACCAGTTTTTTTAAGATTTCGGAGAAATACAATAATTCTGTGAAAATTGTGATTATGATATAGTGAGTGCAAGTGGCACAAGCACTTCTTCACTTTTTAACGGATATGTTTTTGGGGAAGCTGGAAAGTGTAGACTTTGACTATGAGAAATGTTTCAACATCCATTTATGGATGTTGATATAAAAGTTTAAAGTATATTGAAAATTTATAAGATAGGAGGAATTTTTTATGGCAATTTCTAGTGTAGGAAGTTATACAAATAGTTATGAAAACTTGTATACTTATAATCAGACTAAAAAAAGTGAAACAAGCGAGATATCTGAGGTAAAAACGGAAACCACAAAGAAGAGTAACAATGAAGAATATCTCAAAAGTTTGCAAAAGCAAGTGCCCTATATGAAGTTGCAAATTGGATATGGGCTTAATACAAGTAATGACGGCAAAGTGAATGTTGTAGATGTCAACCCCAAGCTTGTGGAGAAAATGCAGAATGATCCGAAAGCAGCAAAGGAGTATACACAGAGATTAAAGGATGTAGAATCTGCTTTAAAATGGCTCGATAATTATAAAAAATCAGTAGGGTCCACTGTAATTGTAAGGCATGATTATATTGATGAAAACGGAAATCTTTCTCATTTTTCTGTTTCGATAAGAAAAGATGAGATGAACGAAAGACTCCGTAAAGAAGCGCAGGAAAATGCCGAAAAGCAGATTGAAAAAACCCGTGAAAATGCACGTAAGAAAGCAGAACAGATTGCGGAAAAGCTGGAAGAAAAAGCTGAAGAAGCTAAAGAAGATGGTGAAAAAATAGCAATATCTGAAGGTATTCAGGATGAAAATGAAATTGTGAAGGACAGGGCGGAAAAACTGCTTTCCGAGAAGTTGGAAAATGCGACTGATGGGGAAGTGTACCTTGACAATGAAGATATGCAGGTAATTATTGATGCAGCCCAAAATAGAGAAGCTGTTACAACCAACACATCTTCAGAAGTTGGAAAAAATTTTGATTTTAAAATCTAATAGAGGAAGAAATTTGATTTTCTGATTATGCTTAAATAATTAAACAGCAGATGGTAAAGGCTTGACTTTTGTCAGGTATTATGACCATAAATTTATAGAAGAGGAGGTGAAAAAGATGAAAAAATTAGGAAAGAAGGCAAAAGTACATGAAAATAGCTTGTCTGCGTATTGTTCTTCGGCATGTACCTGTCTTACAATTACATGTACATGTTCAAGCACAAGTCATGATCCGACTGGAAACTATTTTCAGGGAGATGTAAAGGCTGATTCAGCAGGTACAATTGTATGGCTGTAATGCAGGTTACTGGTAAAGTCATTTTTCAATGAATAGGTAGATTGTTGAAAAAATGACTTTTTCAGTGCTTTTGCTACAATGTGCAAAGGGAGTTAGATTGTGCTTGTTTTTGACAATTTAACTCCCTTTAATAATAGGAGGTACAAATGAAAGTAGAAGCACCATTTATCCATTTGATTAAGTTACATACGAAGTATTATCTGTATGATGTAAATTCAAAAATGATTGTAAATATAAGCAATGATTTATTTGATTTTTTCAAAAGTAATGAAAATATAAAAGCAGAAATTGAAATTCCTCATAAATTGGAAGATGAAGTCCGTAGGCTTTTGAAATATGATTTGTTCAGTAAAACAGATACTGGCTATGAAATAGAATATCCGCAAGGTACGAATTTAGAAGAAATTTTAAATAACTGTATGAGGATTATGACATTGCAGGTAACGCAGAATTGTAATTTGCGCTGCAAATATTGTGTCTATTCGGGTTCTTATTCCAACCGGGTTCACAGTAATAAACGAATGTCATTTGAAACGGCAAAAAGTGCCATTGATTTTTTGTATGCACATAGCAGTATGACTACATCAATAGGCATTGGTTTTTATGGAGGAGAACCTCTACTTGAGTTTGACTTATTAAAGAAATGTGTAGAGTATGCGAAAATGAAATTTATTGGCAAAGATTTAAGTTTTACACTGACAACGAATGCTACATTATTGACAGAAGAAATTATGAAATTTTTTGTAAAAAATAACTTTTTTGTCACCATTAGCTTTGATGGTCCTCAAGTAATACAAGATAAGAATAGGGTTATGGCAGACGGAAAAAGTGGTTCTTTTGAGACAGTTATGAAAAATGTAGAAATGTTTTTAAATAAGTATCCTGATTTTTCTTGGCATGTCAGTTTCAATGCAGTATTGGACCCAACGAATGATTTTAGTTGTTCAAATGATTTCTTTATGAACTTTGAAACGGTAAAAAGTATAACAGCAAATGGAGTGTTGGTCAGTACAGATGGATTAAAGAAGGAATTAGAAAAGGATGAAACATTTTCCATAGCTTATGAATATGAAATGTTCAAGAATTTTTTATGTAGTTGTGGTAAATTAGATAAGATAGGAAGCAAGCTGTCTGTTGCCTATATTGAACAGTTGGAAAAGCTAGTTGCAAAAAGGGAAGTAGGAATTGAAAAAAATAAGAAATTTGCGCATCCTGGAGGACCCTGTTTAATCGGAGTGCATAAATTTTTTGTAAATGCGGATGGTAATTTTTACCCATGCGAGCGTGTTGATGAAAGTGCAAATGTTACGAAGATAGGTAATATTAAGAGTGGATTTGATTTTGACAGAATCAGGGAACTGCTAAACATTGGTAAATTAACGGAGAATGAATGTAAGAACTGTTGGGCATTTCAATTCTGTATCCAATGTTTCCGCTCAGCGGTGGATGGTGATAAACTGTCAAAAGAAAAAAGATTAGCTAAATGCAAAAGTTCAAAAATGAATGCAGAGGAAAGTATAAAGGATTATATTGTACTAAAAGAATATCATTCAAAATTTGGAGAAGGATTGAGGGGGAATTGATATGAATACGAATGAGCCATGTGCGGCAGTTTTTCCTGTAGATGAGGATTTCATGCGCTTGCCGAATAATGATGTGATACAACTGGAAGGAAGGCAACAAAAAATAACATATTATTTGACATTGGGTGGCTGGAATATTTCAAGTCCCAATCATATTATAAATGTTATTGATAAGTTTGATTTCAGCCAGTTAGATGTGCTTGTTCTTGTTAATTCCTACCATTTCTTAGAACATAGGGTTATTGAAGATATTATTAGAATAGCAGCACAGAATAACATAGAGATTTATTGGGCTAGGGATGATCGAGATGTAGACAGACAGGCTATAGAGGAAATGTCGGACGAATTAAAGGTGTGTACATCGTTTATTTGCAATGAAGTCGCTGCTGATATAAGTACAGTGTTACATAACTTTGATATACCCATTGTAAGCATAGCGGGGGTTGGTCCATATGTTCAGAAGTTTCAGGTAGGACTCAAACTTAGAAATGACTTCGTGAGTGCTGGATACAAAACCTTATATATAAGCTCCCGTAGGGAAGGTGTGTTATTTGGAGCTAGGATATTTCCAGAGTTTCTCTTTGAGAATGGCATGAGTTTTTCAGAAAAAATTTATGGAATTAATCACTACATCGAAAAATTATGCCGGGAAGAACAGCCGGATGTTGTATTGATTAGTGTTCCTGGTGAAACAATGGAATTGAGCCAAAAACATAAATTGGATTTCGGGTACTTAGCCAGCATTGTTTTTTCCGCAATCAAGCCAGATGTATCCATATTAAATTTATATAATCTGAAATATACAGATGAATTTTTAGAAGAACAGAAGAGTTATTGTAAATACCGTTTTGGTGCAGTTCCGGATTTGTTTTATGCTACATATACAGGAATTGTTGAATCGTCTTTACAGGAAGCATGGATACAATATTATCATGGAGATAAAATATATGATGATTTACTGACAAAAAACAAGCTGTTTAATGAAGCAGATGTGATGAATGGTCTATTTTTTGAGCGGGTTATGGAGATATTGGAAGAATATGGTTCATTAGATTTTATGTGAGGTGCATATGGAAGATAACAGAACAAGCATAAAGAAAAGGTTAGATGATATTTTTATAGAAAAAATGGGTTACTTAGTTAATAGACTTACAAACGATCAGCGTTCAAAGAGTTTGTTGAGTGATAGTGCTGGTATGCAGGCAAGGGATTTATTGAAACTTTATATGGAATTAGAAAACGAATTTCATATTGACTTTAATCCACTTGTATTAGACGGAAACTTTGATAAATATGATTGCCTATTAGGATATATTGTAAGAAAAACCGGAGAGAAGAATGTCAATTAAGAAGATTCATATTTATGTCATTGATGACGGAATATTAAACCGAAAAACGAATTTAATATATGCTTTAAGGTTTTAGTATTGCAGAGAAATTTTGATAAATAAAGTTGTATCATTGGATACGTAAAAGAATATGGTGATTTTAATGGTAAACAATAAAGTACATGTATGCATTATAGATAACGGAGTATTTTGCGGACAAGTTCATTTATATAAAAATATGGAAGTTGTTGGTAATGAAATCAGATTGGTTATATCTGAAAGTGATAAATTGTCGCATGGATCATCCTGTGCCAAAGTAATAGAAGCAAACATAGAAAAATCATATGAACTGAGCAGTATCACTATTTTGGATTCATATGGGAAGGGTGAAGTAGGGAGTTTGCTTTTGGCACTGGAATGGTGTAAAAATAATGCTGTTGATATTATCAATCTGAGTTTGGGAAGCACATACTTCAAAGACAGAAGATTGCTGCAAGAAATCATTAACGAGTGTGCGTATTCAGGTTTGATTATTGTGGCTGCCCTGTCTAATTCAGGATTTGCAACATATCCTGCCGGATTTACGAACGTGATTGCAGTGAGAAAATCCGATGTATTAAAAAGGCGGGAATATAAAGTAAATTATAGTGCAGGGCTTGGATTTGGCATTGTTGAAACATATGGGAGCGATACAGTTCTTGTTGATGGTAAAATGCATCAGACAAGAGCTAGTAATAGTATTGCAACGCCTTATGTAACTTCTAAAATTGCTGATATTTATTTTAAGGGTATTACTCCATTTTATATTAGACGATTTTTTTCACAGGAGCAAATAGATATAAATTGTTTTTATGTTGATTGGATTAGAACAGCGTATCTTAGTCATGTGCAGTTGCCTTCTAGAATATGCAGTTTTTGTGTTTCAGATGATTTAGACAGTTCTGATACGGTTATTCTTGGAGAAATGGATAATATTGAGCATTATCTTGATGCAGGGAAAAATATAATATACTTGGGAAATGATAAGTTGGAAATGACAAGCGATCATTGTTATATTTGGTCAAGATATAATAGGGAAAGGCAAATAGAACTGAACTCATATACTGATAATGAAGATATTGAAATACCAGTAATTTTTGTTAAAGGCTGTGATTCGCTAAATAAGGTTCGGGAACTATGCCGCAAAATGATTGAGCAAGATTACAACGCATATGGTATAACTGACAAAATTGTTGGGGAACTCATTGGACTTAGATATATTCCGGTAGAGAAGAAAAAAGGAACTGATATAAAAAAATATATTTGCAGTGAAATATTTTATGGACAATATGATATTTTAATCTGCGATTTGGGTAATTACTCAAAAGAGGATATTCAAACGGAAATTTGTATAGAGCCTGATGTATATATATATGCAGATGATGCAGAAATCTCTGTTTATAGTGAAGAAGAAAGCAAGGTGTTTAAGAAAATTAAAGGTATACCAGAGCAGTATATTATTGAACTGCTTACAAGGGAGTAATGATTGAATGACAGAAAAGGATATAATTCATAAATTAACATATTTGCTACATGGGCACAGAAGAAAAATTTTCATAATATTTGGATGTCTCTTAATATCTACCGGATTAAATTTATGTATTCCGTTTATTAGTAAAGAAATTATGGATGAGGGATTTATTGGCGGCAATAAAAATATTTTGTTATATTTGGTAGTAGGCTCTTTTGCTATATATATGCTCATATCAGCTTTGAATATTATCAAAGAGAAAGTGCGTGTGGAAATTGTTGCTAAAGTACAGTATTCATTATGGCATCAGGCATATGAACATCTGATGAGGATGAAAATAAATTATTTTGATGATAGAAATGCTGCGGAAATATTTAATAATCTTAGTGTAGATATTGCAAATATGGTATCCGTTGCGGATGAAAGTGCATTTTTTGTTGTGACACAGGCATTCAGCATGGTTGGAGGGGTTATTGGTCTTTTTATATTGGATTACCGTATGACGATTTTAGTATTGCTGTTTATTCCAATCAAGGCTGTTGTTATGAAATATTTTGCAAAATACCGTAAGAAAGTCATGGATGAATTTATCCTTGACAGTGAAAAATATTCTAGTTGGTTTGGAGATACGGTGGGCGGTGTAAAGGAGGTAAAGCTCTTTGATATACTAGACAACAAGCACAGAGAGTTTGATGAAAAACAAAGGGTAGTGATTCGCAAGCAGAAGAAAATGAATATGCTTAGTCAGTGGAATAGTGCGGCGGATGATGTATTAGTACATTTGTTGATAACGCTGATATATATAGTTGGCTCTAATCTAGTATTCAATATGCAGCTTTCGGTTGGTAGTATTTTTGCATTTATTACATACAGCTCATATGTGACAGGACCAATTTCTGCCATCTTGAACATCGGTTACTTGCTGTCAGGGATTATTCCATCGACAAAAAGATACTATATGTTTATGGAACTAGACGAAGAAAACAGTAACCAGAAGATAACAACATCCCCACAGTTTGGAGATATAGAGTTAAAGAATATATCATTTGCTTATGAGGAGGGAAAGCCTATTTTAGACGGTGTGAGCGTTATATTTCCAAAAGGAAGCAAAACGGCTATTATAGGCAGGAATGGTTCTGGCAAGACTACTATTATCAACCTACTTACGAGGCTCTATGAACCAGAAAATGGGCAGATATTACTGAATGGAACAAATATTGCGGATATGTCGTTACAGGCATATAGAGAAATGGTTTCCATCGTCAGCCAGCAGATATATCTTTTTAATGACAGCATAAGGAATAATATCTGTCTTTATAAGCAGGTAAGCGATGCTATGCTAAAAATAGCTTGTAGAGACAGTGGATTAGAAGATTTTATAAAAGAAGTATCCTTAGATTATGTGGTAGGTCAAAATGGTGCAATGCTTTCTGGCGGACAGAAACAGAAGATAGCCCTTGCAAGGGCATTGATCCATGATAAACCTATCATTATATTTGATGAAGCTACTTCCAACACCGATGCATATTCAGAGCAACAGATTAATGCATTACTGCACACTGGGCTTAGAGATAAAACGGTAATAGTGATTACACATAAAAAAGAAGTATTAAGTGAGGTGGATCAGATTGTGGTATTAGACGATGGAAAGATAGATATAGTTGGCGGATATGAGGCAGTAAAAAAGAGTAAATATTGGTTGCAGTTAAGGGATGATTATGTAGATATTTAAAAAGATGTATATAAGGGATAATGTAGAAGTTGTGAAAAGAAGAAAACCAATAGCTCCGCAAATGGGATTCTATTGGTTTTTCTTATTGTTCTGAATTGTCCCGTTTTCTCATCAGCGCAAGCAGATAGTGAACCGCTGGGAGCAGCTCGGCAACTTCCTGTTCCGTACAGTCATTTAGCATGATAAAGAGTTTCTGAAGGTTAGGCTGTGGAGTTACGCTTTCCGGATAAAAAATTCTGTCTGCGGAAATATTCAGATGCCTGACAAGGGGATACAGTTTTTCAAATTTTGGATTACCACGCCCGTTTTCAATATTGAGTATAGTACGGCTGTCAAAGCCTAAAATCTCAGCCAGCTTTTCTTGCGAAAGCCCAAGTTCTGTACGGGATTTCCGTATTGCATCGGCAAGATTTTGTTTTATGTCCTGCATTATAATTCACCTCCTTAGTAGTTTACAATACACATCGTCAGGAATGAATTACAGTAGAATACAGATTTTATATGGAGTAGAATACATGATAAAAAGAAGAAAGAGAGAAAAAGACAGGTATTACATATTGAAAACAAAATCAAATATGACTTACTGCACATATTGTGGTGTATTGCAATGAGGTAAAAACCCTCAATACAATACACCTTTTTTAATGCCTGATCAGAGGGTATTCTGGTTCCGTTCTGCTTTGCGGTCAGAGGTCTGATGGTCTTGTGAATCCCGGTCAAGATACTGCTTTAGATTATCAAGTTTTCTGTTTAAGGCATTGATTTCCTTTTCCGCAGATTTATAAGTGTTCTGCAAGGTTTCTTTCTTGGAATACAAGGCGTTGTAATCGCTGCGGAGTTTTTCGACATCAAGGTTTTTTAAGTCAATGCCAAATCGTTTTAGCATATTTTCGGCACCGTCATGGAGCAGCAGCTCGGTTTCGTGTCGGCGCAGGTATGCGTCCTGATCCTTTGACTTCTGATAACGGACATGATAGATATGATTGGCTTTGTACTGCTCGGCATACTTTAAAATCTGTCCCAAATTCTTAAGCTGATGCTCGGTTTCCACAAGGCTGTTTCGTGCGGTTTTGGCAAGGGCAGACTTGGCAGCAAGCTGCTTTTCAAGCTCGGCAATGGAGCCTGCTCCGCTGTAGCTTGCGGCTGCAATTTTGAGGTTTTGAATATCAGCCCAATGTTTCAGACCGGGACTTTGTGTAAACTTCTCCTCTGAGGTGTCAATGAGCTTTTTGGAGGAATAATCTTTGATAATAGGTTTTGCCTTTCGGGGAAAAGGAACACGCTTTTGGGACTGTTCCAGAGCTTTCGCTTCAATCCGTTCCTTAATCCTTTCTCTGGTGTATTCCGCACCTAAAGATTTGACGCTGCCACGGGCAAAACGCTCTCTGTCAAGGGGACGGAAAGAGATATATTTTAAGTCATTCTCACCAAAGGTTTCACCTTTTATTTCGTAGCCCTTTGCACGGATAAGATCAAGAAAATCCTCGTAGGTATCGGCGGTCTGTATGGCTTCGTCAATATCGTTCTTGAGCTTGGTTTTCCATGAAGAACTATTTTTGTCGGCAAGCCATTCTTTGTATTTTCTGCCACGATTGTCGGAGGGAGAAATGACCGATAACTGATGCTCGCTGCACAGCTCATCATTTAAGTGCCGGATGTGGTAATAGCTCTTTTTGCAGTCGTGATATTTTTCGTGATTGACGTTATCTGCAGCACAGAAAATGATGTGGTTGTGGACGTGTCCTTTGTCAATGTGGGTGGACACAATGTATGAGTATTTTCCTTCCAGTAGTTTGTCGGCAAGCTCCACGCCGATCTGATGGGCTTCCTTGTAAGATACTTCGCTCGGCATAAAGGACTGTATCAGATGAAAGGCTTTGTTTGTGTCTGCCTGACTGGTTTTTGAAAGGGCAAATTTGAAGTCATAAGCTGCGGTTTCAGGACTGCACCCAAAGGAAGAAATGAGGATACTTTCATCAGTTTTTGCCGGATCGCAGATGTAGTCTACTGCTTTATGGACGGTTGCTTTGATAGCATGGATTTTTGTGATTGCCATACCTGTTTCATCAGCTCCTTTACTTCTTTTACATCGGCTTCATAGACATTGCCCGTGGCGTTCATACGCTTTGCAATCTGGTTCAGATTGTTGCCGATACGGGCGAGGATTGTGTTGTATTCCCGCAGGTGTTCGTAGTCCACGTCATAGACATATCCGTACAGGATCAGGTGCCGTATAAAGGATGACTTGCTTTTCATACCGGAGATTTTGAATTTCTGTTCGAGTATGTATTGTTCATCATTGTTTAGATAGATTTTCAATTCATTTTGTCTTTCTCTTTTTGCCATTGCTTAATCCTTCCCTTTCCTTTTTAAATAGAAAATTTTTGATATGCCGTTTCCGGCGGTGTGTTTTTATAAGCGTAAAAAAATCAGAAATCCCGGTGGGGTAATTACTGATTTTTGCAGCGCATAGGGGGCCAGGGGGATATGCCCCTTGCAAGCCAGTTTTCTCAAGTTTCCACTCGGAAGAAACTTGGGAAAATGGTGCCTGTGAGGGAACACAGGCAGTGCTTGCTATTCTTCTGCAAATTGCCCGAAGGGAATTTGCGTGTTGTACGAGCTTAGGCGAGTGTCCTATAACACATAAGGGCGTTACCGCCCGTTTTTCGGATAGCCTTTAGGCTGTCCGGCTGCGTAGTTTTGCAGAAGCAATAAAAAACTGCTACGGCTTGCAAAGACATGGAATGCCCGCAAAAGCTCATAGCAGTTTGAGTGTTTTTATAAAGTTGTGATTTTATCCATAAAAGATTTTAGCAAGCGGAGGGGAGAAAGTCAACCAAAGAAAGCAGGGGAGAGGGAGAAAAATAATAAGCCGGAACATACGGACAGACAGATGAAATTTCAGTGAAAAAAATTTGCAAAAGAAACTTTTAACAATAAGCAAAGTTCTTGCGGGGTCTGCCTTTACAATAAATTTGGAGGACTAACAGAGAGGAGGTGAAGCATGAATACGATGAATCGCAGAATAGAGATTATCAACATTCTTATTATCAGACGGCATACAACAGCGAATGAGCTGGCGCAGGAGCTTGGCGTTTCTATTCGCACGATACAGTACGATATTCAGGCTTTATCTCCACAGTATCCGATTTACACGAAGCCGGGAGAAAACGGAGGGCTTTTTATAAGGGAAGATTACAATCCGCATATCAATTCACTTACTCCGATGGAGCTGGAAAATTTGCGTGAAATGTATGAGCAGACGGAAGGGGTGCATAAGAAGGTGCTGTTGCAGATTATCCGTAAGTATGGACCGGATAAGCTGAAACTCTAAACTTGTCATTCTTGTAAAGCACATAATTTTTACAGAACCGTTCATAGCAGACGGGAGAGTGTTTATGTGCTTTTTGGGCTGATAAGTCCGATTTGATTTTATCCAAAATGCAGGCGTCAGCTTGCGAGTGTACCTTGACAATTTCATAGACAAATACATACAGGACGTGTGAGATATGTGGAGCCACTATGCGGACACGCCATGAGATACCTGCTTTCATTATTTTGTGAAAGTGCATACGAGGGAATATTGATTGCTGATATTGAAGTTAAGGTAAGGAGCGATGAATGTCTGGCAAAATGCACAGCAGTTGTGTGGGGCGAGGATACATATTTTTGATAATGATACTTCCGGAGATTTCCGGTCAAATTTGATTGACGGTGCGATACCGATGTGGGCGGTGTAATGAGCTGCCACCTGTATGGATTTTTTGAAAAGATTATTTGTCTGCTGATGAGAGCCGGAAAGAGTTTGCGGCTGTCATGGGCAGATAATAAGCTACATATTTTATGTCGGAAAGAGGTGATGATAGTGGAGCGAATGAAAAACGGAAAGAGATTTGTTCGTTACAAGGAAGGTGCAGAAATGTATAGTATGTGTCAGAGTAAATTTGAGCAGATGGCGAAAGATGCAAAGGCAATATATAAGGTCGATAAGCTGGTACTTGTAAATTGTGATATTTTTGAGCAATATTTGGAAACGTTCAGATTGTATGTGTGACAATTTTGGGGTTTGAGAGATTTTGCAGTAAAAACACTTGACTTTTCGTATACGGAAAGTATAATGGTAGATAGAAGTGATTGGAGGTGCATACAGATGGCTAAAATGGGTAGACCAAAGTCTGATGCCCCGAAATTGAACACATTAAGTTTAAGGGTAACGGACAGCGAGCTGCGAGAGCTGAAAGATTATGCGGACAGTCACGGAATGACCATAACTCAATTATTGCATACGGGTGTTGATTTATTGCTTAAGACACCGGATGCGGAGGTGCAAAATCTCTTTCCTTGAAGAAAGGAGCAGAGATGGCAAAAGCAAGAAAAGATAACAAAGGCAGAGCTTTAAGAAAGGGGGAATCCCAAAGAACGGATAACACTTATGTATATACATACACTGATCCGTTCAAGAAACGCAGATTTGTATATGCCAGAGATTTACAGACACTAAGGGAGAAAGAAGCAGATTTGATTAAAAATCAGCTTGACGGATTGGATGTCTATGTGGCTGGAAGTGCAACCTTGAATTATGTTTTTGACAGGTATATGTCAACGAAGTATGACTTACGCAGGACAACACGCTCTAATTACCTATATATGTATGACCATTTTGTTAGGGAGGGGTTTGGACAGCGTAAAATCGGAGAGATTAAGTATTCCGATGTAATGTATTTCTACTATTACCTGTTGAATGAAAAGGATTTGCAGGCAAACACGGTTGACACAATCCATACGGTTTTACACCCTACATTTCAGTTGGCAGTGCGTGATGGAATAATACGCATGAATCCTTCTGACGGTGTTATGGCAGAAATCAAAAGAAAAGCAGGAAAGAATAAAGGCATTAGACACGCTTTGACGGTAGAACAGCAGAGAGCATTTATGAATTATACCGCAAACAATCCGGTATTTTATCACTGGCACCCGTTATTTACAGTATTATTAGGAACTGGGTGTAGAATTGGAGAAGTTATTGGACTGAGGTGGGACGATTTAGATTTTGAAAAACGTCTTATCAGTATCAATCATAGCGTGACTTATTATGCAAGAGAAGGGAACAAGACACGAAAGTCAGAGTTTGCGGTGTCACTTCCAAAGACAGAAGCGGGTATTCGGACTGTTCCAATGATGGATGCGGTTTATGAGGCTTTCAAAGAGGAATACGAGGTGCAGAAAGAAAATGGTTTTAATAGTACTGTAATTGATGGTATGACGGGCTTCATTTTCTGTAACCGTTTCGGTAATATCCATAATCCTCAAACAGTCAACCGAACAATCAAAAGGATTTTGGAGAATTACAATGCGGAAGAAGTGATAAATGCCAAAAAAGAGAGAAGGCAACCTGTCATTATTCCAAACTTTTCCTGCCACCACCTGCGGCATACTTTTTGCACGAGGTTCTGCGAAAAGGAAACAAATGTAAAAGTCATTCAGGCTGTCATGGGACACGCTAATATCGAAACAACAATGGATATATATGCGGAGGTCACAGACGCAAAGAAAAAAGAAGCAATCGAAAACTTATCACACAATCTTGATATATTTTAGGAGAGAGTCCTAAGATTAAATGTGTGAATTATAACAACAAAATAACTGATATACTACAAAGTTACTACGAATTTTGCTTGCATGGTACGGAATAATACCTTATAATACGTTTTGAAAATGCAGCAAATATGGGATAATACCTGATAATGTGGAATAATACTTTATCCTCTTGGGTATTCCCGACAATGAAGAGCATTGGTGGCGTAAAGGCTGAAAATGGTGTAAGTTCTAAGTCTTCAGAAGAGGTAAAAGCTGAGCCGGAGAAGATTGATTTCTCTAATGTAAAGATTGAACCTTTATTTGAGGAAGAAGTAGACTTCGATACATTCAGCAAGTCAGATTTCAGAGCTGTTAAGGTAAAAGAGTGTGTAGCAGTTCCTAAGTCAA
>ERZ827181.28-NODE-28-length-207147-cov-9.715421_pt1 | contig 207147 bp, 187 predicted proteins | sample MGYA00519778_ERZ827181 | MGnify/ENA primary metagenome ERZ827181 (study PRJEB31778, sample SAMEA3449273) | human gut metagenome | biome: human gut; feature: human-associated habitat; material: faeces | place: United Kingdom | collected 2010/2012 ...
CCCTTGACCCTGACCAGGGACGTGTCCCTGGACCTTTTGCTCGCTTCGCTCGGTGCTTTATTTTACTTTATGCTTGCAATTTACTTTGGTCTGCTATGCTCATTCCTCACTCCTCACTCCTCATTCCTCATTTCTCATTCCTCCCCTCCTCACTAAAAATCCGCCCCCACATCTTGCAATTTACCTCAAAATGTGCTATCATTATCTCTATAGGGGGTCTTATCCATGAAAAAACTCTTTTCCGTAATTTTTATGAACTTTTTCGGCTTCGACATGATAATTTTCTTGGTTGCAGTCGCGACCGCCCTCGTCTTTTATTTCACTAAAAAATCGGCTGATGTTCTCTACAACAAGCTTCATCTTAACATCTTCGTTCCCGACTCAGGTGCTTCCCGCCGTCAGGCTGACAGCGATATTTCGGGCATTCGTGAAACAGATATCGTTTCTATGCGCAACCGCACAGGAAGCCTTTATTCTCTGTTCGTAAATCTCACAGGGATCTTCCCTCTCTTGGGTATCCTCGGCACTGTTATCTCCCTCCTCGGTATGGTGGGCGATATGACAAACGTTCAGGATAATTTCTATGGCGCTTTGACCTCAACTTTTTGGGGACTTGTTTTTGCTATAATCTTCAAATTTCTTGACGGCATAATCTCTGCAAAAATAGAGGATAACGAGAAAAATGTTCAGCTCTATCTTGAAAGAAATAACGCTGAACATTCCCAAAGCGGTGAACAGCCATGAATGGTTTCAGGAAAAATAAGGGCATAGTCCTTGAGCTGACTTCCCTGCTCGATGTTATCATGATAATGCTTTTCTGGGTCATGACCGATGTTTCCGCATCTGCCGACAGTCAGAAAGAGGACGCAAAAGCTCAGGTGCAGGCTGTCACTCAACAGCTTGAGGAGCAGAAGCAAAAGTCCGCTGACGAGCTTGAAAAGCTCCGTGAGGATATGCAAAAGCAGATAGATGAAGCCTATAAAAAGGCTGAGAGCATTAACAGCAATGCCGCAAAAAATCAGCAGGCGCTTGACGGCTACACTCAGGGTATGCTTATCTCACTTGATATGCGAAATGAAAACGGCACTGACAAGCTGTATATTTCCAGAAATGATGAGGATATTATGACCGTGACCCCTGATGAAGATATCTCAGGCAGGCTCATATCTCTTTTTGAAGGACTCGGTGCGGCAGACGGTGAAGTAATGCTTGCGGCAGTGGTCTATGACGGTGACGCTGTGCTTTATCGTAATATGAGAATAGTGGAAAACGCTGTGCAGGCTGTGTCAGACAAATACGAAAATGTTTACTTTACATACATAAACACTTCCAAATAGAAAGGACAATAAAAATGAGTATTCAGAACGATGTTGAAAAGCTCTACCGCAGTGACCTTGAAAAACAAAGACAAAAGCAGAAAAAGAAAAAGAAGAAAAAGCTTCTTGGTATCATGCTGATCGTCATTATCATTGCGGCGCTTATTCTTATAATGCAGTATCTTGGACTCGGACTAGGCGGTGGAAAAGGCGAAGGCTCAGGGGACGGCAAGGACGTAAGTGCTTCCTCCAATGAAGCTTCCGTTACTACCACAACAACAGCAGCGCCAAAGGAATTTTATGACATCAAGGTTTCAGGAAGCACTTATATAATTGATGAGCGTGTGGTAGATCTTAAAAGTCTTGTTTCCACAGTGAAGCTTATGAGCGACAATGTTATCGTAAGGATAACAGACGACAACGCAACAAAGAACGCCATGGACGAGCTTAAAAAGGCTCTTACCGACGACGGCAGAGAGTTCACAGAAACAGTTCTTGACAATTCAGCTTTGGATAACAGCATGGCAGATACAACATCTGAAGCCGTAAGATAAAAACTGTAGGGGCGAACATCGTTCGCCCGTTTTCTGCATAATTTTAAAGGATACAGATATAAAATAAAATTGGGGACGGTCAAGCCGTCCTCTTTTCAGAAACAGAGGTAATATCATGCTTGGACTTACTTTAGAGGGTGGAGCCAGCAGAACGGTCTATTCCTGCGGAATAATGGACGCTCTGCTTGAGGATAAAATAATAGCCGATTATGTTATAGGCGTTTCGGCAGGAGCAGCTTTCGGCGTTTCTTACTGCTCAGGGCAGATAGGAAGAAATCTCCGCCTTGCCACTGAGTTTATGGGAACAAAGAAATACATGGGTGCAAGACATCTTATCGACCCGAAAAACCGATGCTACTATAACCTTGATTATGCCTACAACGTTGTGCCTAATGTTGAGCTTCCCTTTGATTATGAAGCCTACAGAAACTTCAAGGGCAGATTTTGTGCAGTTGTTACAAACGTAAAAAACGGCAAGGCTGAATACATGGAAGTGCCAAAAGATGACACCCACTGGAATTTGCTTAGAGCAACCTGTGCGCTTCCTCTGCTTTTCCCTGAGATAGAGATAAACGGAGAAAAATATATGGACGGCGGTATATCAGATTCAATACCATATATGCAGGCAATAAAAGCAGGCTGTGACAAAAATATCGTTGTGCTGACACGACCAAAGGGCTATGTTAAGACCCAAGAGCCTGCCACAAAGCTTGCCATGAAATATTATCACAAGCACCCTGAGTTTGCCGAAGCCCTTGCCACAAGAGCCGAGAGATACAACAAATGTATCGCAGAGCTTATGGAGCTTAAAGCGGAGGGGAAAGTCTTTGTTTTCACACCAAAGACCACCTTCGGAGTAGGCAGGACTGAGGGCGACCCTGTAAAGCTGAAAAAGCTTTATGATTACGGCTACGCCCACGCAAAATGGGCAATGGACGATCTGAAAAAATATCTTTGCAAGTAGGAATGAGGTAATAAAATGTCATACAAGCTGCCGCTTTTTGTTGCCGCCGCATTTCTAGGCGGTTATATGCTTATTTCAAACAGACAGCTAAGAGTGAACGAATATAAGCTGAAAGTATCAAAGCTCCCTGAAAGCTTTGCAGGCAAAAAGATACTTCTTCTTGCAGATCTTCACAAGAAGCGTTACGGGGATAATTTCAACAATCTGGTAAATTCCTGTATTGCCGCCGAGCCTGACTTTATTTTCTTTGCAGGTGATCTTTACAGCCGTGACGAAACGGACATGATACCGAAGCTTGCCCTTATGAAAAGGCTAAAACATATTGCACCGACCTATTATATTTTCGGCAACCATGAAACTGACAACATGGACAATGCCGAAGCTCTTGCTTTGAAACTCACCGAATGTGGAGTACACATTCTGAAAAACAACATGGAGCAGATAAAAATAGGCGAGGATCACATCAATATATACGGCACTCAGCTTCCCCAAAAATTTTACCGCAACGAAGATTTTTCACATCACGATCTGCCGCAGATCACAAAGGACGAGCTTACAAAACTTTTAGGCGAGCCTTACAGGAGCGAATGTAACTTTTTGCTTTCGCACACGCCGCTGGCGTTCCGTGCTTATGCGGACTGGGGAGCAGATGTGACGTTTTCGGGCCACTGTCATGGGGGAGTTATAAGATTGCCTTTTATTGGCGGAATACTTTCTCCCGAACGGAAATTCTTTCCAAGATACACAAAGGGCATTTACGAACTTAACGCTGAACAGGGATTGGCAAAGCTTGCTGTTACGGCGGGGCTTGGTAAATTCAGGCTGAATAATCCCTCGGAAATAATGATTTGCACACTTGAAAGGCAGGAATAAATATGTATCAGAAACAATTTGCAGAATATTTTGACAAGCACATGGAGGAGATACTTCGTGACCTTGACGAGATTATTTCTATCGAGAGCGTAGGCGACATAAACGCCCCTGTTAAGCCATTTGGCGAGGGTTCTCGCAAGGCTCTTGACTGGGGAAAAGCTTATCTTGAAAAGCTTGGCATGACAACAAAGGACTTTGACGGCTATGCTGTTCACGGTGATTTTTACCCTGAGGGAGAATGTAAGCTTGCTGTGCTTTCACATCTTGACACTGTTCCTGCAGGCGAGGGCTGGAGCTATCCGCCTTTCAAGCTGACTAAAGCTGACGGAAAGCTTTTCGGCAGAGGAACAATTGACGACAAAGGTCCGAGCGTTGCGGTGCTGTGGGCTGTAAAGGCTATCAAAGAGCTTAACATTCCTATAAAAAAGAACTTCCGTGTTATTTTCGGTGGCAATGAAGAGGGCGGCTGTGAGGACATGGAATATTATGAAAACAAACAGCCTTTCCCTGAAATGGTGTTCAGCCCCGACGGCTCTTTTCCTGTGCTCAACTGCGAAAAGGGCATGGTGCATCTTACATTCTCTGCTGAATTTTCAGACGATAAGATAGCTGAGATAAAGGGCGGAAACGTTATAAATGCTATCCCGGACAAGTGCATTGTGAAATTTGCCGACGACAGTGAGAAGGTCATCAGAGGAAAATCTTCACACGGGTCAAGACCTGAAAACGGCGACAATGCGGTGACAAAATTTGTGGCAGAATACAAAAATGAAAATGCTCTCCTTGGTGGGTTGGCTGAGCTTTTCCCACACGGAGAATGCAACGGAAAGTCATGCGGTCTTGGTTTTTCAGACGATGTATCAGGCGAGATGACCTGTGCGCTGACTATCCTTAAAACTGAGGGTGGCAGGCTTCATGGCGGTATCGACATACGCTTCCCTATTGACAAGACGCTTGCTGAGATAAGCAAAATTATTACTTCCGCACTGGAGAGCAAGGGCTTCAAGGTGGACGAGCTTGACGGCATGGAGCCCCATTATGTGGACGAAAACAGTGAATTCGTTCAGACTTTGCTCAGAGTATACGAAAAGGTCAAGGGCGAAAAGGGAAAATGTATCGCAGAGGGCGGAATAACCTACGTTCACAACACAAAGGGCGGTGTTGCGTTCGGTGCGGAATTTCCTGAGGAAAACAACAATATGCACGGAGCTGACGAGCATATTTCCATGGAAACTTTCAGGATAAATCTGAATATGTACGCTAATGCTATTGCAGAGCTTTGCGGTGAATAATTGGGCGTGCATGGCTCTTGACAAAGTGTGATTTTAGTGGTATACTTTATTACATAAAAGCTTAAAAGCGTAAAAGCAAAGGGAGCATGACGGACAATGAAGATTTGTATAGTTGGACTTGGACTTATAGGCGGTTCGCTTGCCAAGGCAATAAAAAAGAACACTCATGAGAGCTGTTTCGGTATAGATATTGACAGGGGAACGATAGCAGGGGCGCTGGCGCAGGAGGCTATCGACGGTGAAATGACCATTGACGACCTTGCAGGCTGTGACGTTGTTATTGTGGGACTTCACCCTGAGGCTACCATAAAATTTATCACGGAGAATGCAGACAAGTTCAAAAAGGGCGGTATCGTTCTTGACACTTGTGGAGTAAAGGGCGAGATAGTCAGAGCTGTAGAGGGCGTTTGCATTGAAAACGGCGTAAACTTCCTCGGCTGTCACCCTATGGCAGGACGTGAATTTTCTGGCTTTGCATACTCGGTGGACAATCTTTTTGAAAAAGCAAGCTTTATAATGACGCCTACTGACAGAACGCCTATGAGGGTGGTGCAGGAGATATCAAGGCTTGCATACAACATAGGTTTTGCAAAGGTCGTTGTATCAAACGTTGAGGAGCATGACAGTGTTATTGCGTTCACATCTCAGCTTGCTCACGTTGTATCAAGCTCCTATGTAAAAAGCCCTAGTCTTTTAAAGCAGGCAGGTTTTTCGGCAGGGTCATTCAAAGACCTTACGAGAGTGGCTAAACTCAACGAAGATATGTGGACGGAGCTTTTCCTTATGAACCGTGGTCCGCTGGTGGACGAGATAGAGCATATAATCGCAAGATTAACGGAGTATCGTGATGCTATTGCAAATAATGACGCTCAAAGGTTGCATGACCTGCTTAAAGAGGGTCGAGAGCTTAAGGAATTGTCTAATAATAGCTAAATAAGAAAACAAAGCGGTGTCAGAGTTTCAATTCTCTGCACCGCTTTTTGTTTATTCTTCTGTGTCTGTATCGTCGTCTGTATTATCAGTTTCTTCCTGCTCTTCATTTTCGTCAGGTTCGTCAGGCTCGGACAAATTGGTATCATCGCTTTCGTCTGTATCGTGGATATCTTTATCATTATCCTTGTTGGCTGACTTATTGTCGCCTACTGTTTTGTTTTTCACTATCATAAGATACTCAGAGGCAATAAGAGCTACGCACAAAACGCAGACCACGCCAATAATAACGCCCATTGATGAACCGCTCTTTTTTTCCGACACCGGACTTGCGGCTTTTGAGGTTGCTTCTGCTTCTGAGCTTTCAAGCTTCACGGCTTCAGGTTCTTTTATCACTATTTTAAAATGCCCTACTGAGCCGTCCTTATAAACAATATCTATCTTTGTTTCGCCTGTGCTGAGGGTCTGGAACTTGCCGTCCTCGAATATAAGCACTTCGCCGTTGGCTACTGTTACGCTGTCAACATCTGTAAGCCCTATATCCTCTGGAGCGATAGGATACTTGGAATAGTCAACGTCTATTTCGATATAATCGCTGTCGTCCTGCTGAACGTCTGCAGCGTCCTGATACTTGACGATACCGTTCTCTACCTGATTTGATATGGCATTGAGGTTTTCGTCATCAAGGGAATTTACTGTGAGATAAAGCACTGTTGAGGTGAGCTTTTCGTCTGCGACTTTGAAATGGAGGGTCGCATAATCACCGTCAAAGTCTGTGCCGTCTGCGTTCACATAGTTATATACAAACTTACCAGCAAAGGCATTGTCTACTGCCATGCCACCTGCTTTATCATTGGTTTCGCACTTTTCAAACTCTACAAGGCTATCGTCATAGCCCACGGAGATAGAGGCATTTGAGATAAGGTGGTCGCACTGGATATTTATTTTCGCTGTGAACTTTTTATCCTTTACCTCGCTGACCACAAGCTTTACAACTGTCGGCGTAGAAGTCGGAGTGTCCGGAACATAGGAATAAGATGTGGTAGTTCCCCATGTGGTGGTTTCCCATGTCTGAGCTGTGGTAGTTGTAGTCGTTTCAGCGTCCTCCCGCTGAGGCTGAGCGGTAGTGGTTGTTTCCGGTACAGGATCTGTGGCTGGCACATCGGTTGTCACAGGCGTTTCGGGATCAGCGAAACACACTGAGGTCATTGCCATGACCGCTGCAAAAAATCCCACTGTTACTTTCTTGAAATCCATTATTTACTCTCCTGATATTGTTTTTGACGTAAACAAGGGCTGCCGCCATAAAGACCGCAGCCCATGATTTTCCTTTTTATTAGTCCTCAATAAGAGTTACTTTCTTCATGACCTGATCTACAAGCGGCTTATCGTTGAAATTTACGTCAACTGCTGCGATCTCGTCAACAACGTCCATGCCCTCGACTACCTTGCCGAATGCTGCATACTGACCGTTAAGATGAGGAGCGTCCTGGTGCATGATAAAGAACTGTGAGCTTGCTGAATTTGGCATTGCTGAACGTGCCATTGAGATAACGCCTCTTGTATGCTTGAGGTCGTTACGAACACCATTGGCAAGGAACTCGCCCTTTATCTTCTCTTTTGCACCGCCCATGCCTGTTCCCATTGGGTCGCCGCCCTGTATCATAAAGCCTGAGATAACTCTATGGAATATCAGTCCGTCATAAAAGCCCTCTTTAACAAGCTTCTCAAAATTTGCAACTGTGATAGGCGCAACGTCAGGATAAAGCTCGATCTTGATATTCTTTCCGTTTGCCATTTCTATATTTACCATGTTAATACTCTCCTTATTATCTGTTAATACAAAATTTACTTGGATTTTGGCAGCTCGCCACGTTTATTTTTCTCCATAAGATCATTGAAATACAATGTGACAGGAGTTGGAACTTTCTTGAAAAGCCCCTTTTTCTCAACCTCGTCACAAACGATATAATCTCTTTCACCGTCATTATTTACGCAATAGAGCCTGTCTGTTTTATAGAAGCCGCCGTTGCCGTCATCTCTGTTCTTATCAAAACAGCCGAAGATATCCTTTGCCATAAGCTCGCAAAGTCTGAGTATCTTCTCATAGTTGGTATGCTCGCTCCACTTTTCAAGCTCTTCATGAAAAAACTGCTGGACAGGAACGTCATTGACTTCCATTTTTCTTATTATTCTCGCAAGGCATATAGAAGCGTCCTGATCGGTAAGCTTATCAAGTCTTGCATTCTTATAATCAAGTATATACTCATTTAATGTAGCATAAAGCAACTTATCATACTGAAACGGCTTGCCTTTGCCTGAAAACTTTATGATAGGGTTATCGGTATTGATCTTCAATTTTATCTCTCCAATTCAATTTATTCTGGCAATACCCCTAATTACTGCCTTTACCCCGATCATCTGCCATATTTTTCGTTAAATTCTTTCACCTTCTGCGCCAAAAACTCTTCCGATACTGAGCCGATAGCGTCGTCGTCCTCGCTGTGGTCAACAGAGCCAAGACCCTCCACAAGAGCCTCATCGACGGATATTCCCTTTATATCCTTATACTCTGCATAGTCCTCAGGCTTTTTTGCATAAGGAAGCTCAGCCACCTTTGCGGCTGTGGTTTCTGCACTTATGGCTTCGATATTGCCTGTATCACGCTTCTCCTGAGCCACTTTCTCGTCATGTATCCTATATATCTCCTCAAGCTTTGAGTCGATACCCTCAACGGACGCCACGCTTATATCCTCCTTATGAGAAGCTACAAATCTTGCGTGTTCCTCCTCATAAAGCTTTTCATACTCGCTCTGGGCATCGGTTATCTCAGCCTGTCCTACTGGGTTCACGTCGTAGTCGGCATAGGTCTTTACGGGATCGTTTTTCTTTTCAGCCAGCTCTTTTTCAAGCTGCTCCATCTTGCTGCGGATAGTTTCCGGCTCTATGGTATCGGTTATCTTCTCGGCGTGTACCTTATCGCTGCTGGACTCCTTCACAAAAGCCGTATCTCCGCCTGCTCTCTTCACAGGTGTGTTCCATATATCATCAGCATTTATCTGCTGCTTTTTAGGCTGTGTCGATGTTTTGGGCTCGGAGCTTTTTCTGCTGAACAGACCCATAAGATCTCCCCCTTTTTATTGGCATGATGATCTGATATCGGCTTTTTATGCCTGACATCTTATACTTATTTATTATACAATATTTTCACCAAAATTGCAAACCTTTTGACAGTTACTTTTTGTACGATTTTTTAAACTCTTTTTGTGCATTTTGTTTCGTATTAATATAATATAAATATAAAATTCACGCTTAGTTAATGTAATCTATACTAATATTTGCTATACTATATTTGTTAAGTTATTTATTTTGTTAATTAAAAACAAAAAACAAATTAGTTTAAGAAAACTATTTTTGGCATAAAGATACACAAAAATACCCGATCGTGAAGAAGATAACACGAATAAGAAGGGTAAAAGCTTAAGTATATATGAAGTAAATTCATGGAGGAGGATCTATTTATGACAAGACCGTCACTTGGGATAACGGCAATGGAACTTTTTGCCTGCAATCCTTTCAGGGTGCTCGGCATAGCCGTTGACACTCCTACTGCTGATGTCACGCTCACATACAAAAAGTTGCTTGATATGGCGGCTAAAGGTGACACGGCTGATTATGAAACGCCTTATGATTTTGATTTTCTGCCGCCTTTCTCCCGTTCTGAAAAGGATCTGAAAACGGCTTATGCAAAGATCGCCAGCAACGGATACAGATGCTTCGCATTCTCTGATCCTATATTTTCGGCTTCCCTGAACATTGATGACGTTATGCTCAACCTCAGAGATATTTCATGCTATGACTGTTTCCTCAGATGTTATATGTGGCTCATCACCAATGACAGAGATTTTGAAGAGCCTGAGCTTTGGATACCACTTTGTCAGTACATAGACAAGATGATCATGTCAAGCCCTGAGCAATGGGATAAGTATTTTGACCATCGTTTTCCGCAGGATATGCTTGACAGCTCAATGTCTGCGCTGAGGTCTTTCTATGCCACATTCTGCGATATAATTCTGCTTCCTATCAAGGAAATGGTAAGAGGCTCTATGAAGTGCAGATCCGCAATGGAGATACTTAAGATCGCAAAGGTGGACGTTGACGAGATATTCCCTGACATTGACATTCCACAGGCTAACCTGCCTAAGAGGGGCGAGCCTGCGCCGAAGCTCAAGATCGCTGTCAAGGACGGCGAGGAATACTATGATGTTACAACAGGCAAAATGGTAAACTTTGAGGGTGACGAGGACTCGGCTATCGAGAGCAACGATTTCTCTGCGGCTGCAAGCTCCATTTCTGCTGACGCTATCGTTGGCGAGGACGGTCCTGACAGCGAGCCTATACCTGACGAGCCTGAGGAAAATCCTGAGCTTAAGGTAGTTCCGCCTCCAGCTCCCGTTCAGCCTGAGCCTGCGGCAGTACAGCCTGCACCAGAGCCAAAGCCTATACCGGAGCCTGCTCCTGCACCTGCACCGACACCTGCAGAGGACATCCAGTCTGCTCCTGTATTCAACACAAAGCCGATGGCTCAGAGCGGTATTCCCGGCGAGATAAACGCACCTATAAGAAAGAGAAAGATCTTTATTCCGGGACACGAGGGCATTTCAGGCTCTGCACCTGCAAGCCAGCCTGTTACTGCTACTGTTCCGCCAGTTTCACAGCCTGCACCTGCTCCAACGCCTGTTCAGACAGCACAGCCTGCTCAGCAGACAGTTTCAGCACCTGTGTACAGCCAGCCTGCTCCACAGCCTGCGGTGGAAGCTCCGAAGCCTGCGGCTAAAAAGCCATACAAGAAGGCGAACAAGGGACTTACTTCCCTTATTGATACAGTTGACGAGGCGATAAACGACACCTCGGACATAATCCTTACTGACGAGGCTGAGGAAGAGGAAAACCTCTACACTGACACTCTTATCAAGATGCTGAGGGCAAACCGCTCAAACAATCAGCTTATGAAGAGCGTTGACACAAGGCATATTTACGACAATGGTGACAGCCTTGGCAGACCTGAGGAAGCAGAGCTTTCTATGGACGCTATCAACATGAAGAAAATGGACAAGAGCCTGCTCAATTCTTCATATGATAACATCAGCACAAAGGAGACCGACCCTAAGAAGCTTCGTGAGGAAAAATACCGCAACATCAACATCAATGATATGCTCAATCCAACAGTAGGAAGCCAGATGCACAAAGAATACACTCCGGACGCTATCGAGGAATTTGTTAAAGCTAAAAAGCAGGAAAAGTCCGCCATAAAGGGTATTTGGAAGCTTCTTGGCGTTCTGTCGCTTTTGTTGATCATTTATCTTATACTGCTTTACACGGGGCTTATTTGATGACGATATAAAGTGTGGCAGAATATCCGCAACGTGGTGTAACGAAAAAAAATAAGTAAACAAAACGTCGGGCAAGCGGGACGTTGCATTTCTGCAAAGCAGAAATTGAGCCGCTCCCCTACATGGTTTATGAAAACGTCAGCATTTTGCGAGTAACACAAGTTTATTCGGCAATTAATCGGGCGAGGAAGCGGGACGTCGAGGGCGCCGTCCCCTACATTATAATGTGATGCGAAATTTTGTAGGAAAATAAACAGTGTTAGAAATTTAGATAACAGATTTATAAGGGGTGGGAATTCCGCCCCTTTTTTGCAATAAGGAGAAATTTTATGAAAGAATACATACTCTCTTTAGATCAGGGAACGACTTCCTCCAGAGCGGTGCTTTTTAACGCAAAGGGTGAAAAGGTTGCGAGCGTACAGAAAGAATATCCGCAGATATTCCCCGGCAACGGCTGGGTGGAGCATGACCCTATGGACATACTGGAAAGTCAGCTCAGTTCTGCTCGTGAGGTCATTGCAAAGGCTGGGATAACAGCGGAGGACGTGGCGGCTATCGGCATCGCCAACCAGCGTGAAACGACGATACTTTGGGACAAGAACACCGGCAAGCCTGTTTATAATGCTATCGTTTGGCAATGCAGAAGGACTTCTGAGGACTGCGCACGAATGGAAAGTCAGGGCTTACAGAAGTTTTTCAAGGACAAGACGGGACTTCTTATCGACCCTTATTTCTCTGCCACAAAGATAAAGTGGATACTTGAAAATGTTGAGGGCGTAAGGGAGCGTGCAGAAAAGGGGGAGATACTTTTCGGCACTGTGGATTGCTGGCTCATATGGAATCTGACAGGGGGAATGGTACACGTTACGGACTACTCCAATGCTTCCAGGACTATGCTTTTCAACATTCACACCCTTGAATGGGACAGGGAGATACTGGGACTTTTGGGCATACCCAGCTGTATGCTCCCTGAGGTCAAAGAATGTTCGGGTGACTTGGGCGAAACTGAGGAGAACATTTTCGGAAGCAGGATAAAGATCGCAGGCTGTGCAGGAGATCAGCAGGCGGCACTTTTTGGGCAATGCTGTTTCCGTGAGGGCGATGTGAAAAACACCTATGGCACGGGCGGTTTTCTGCTTATGAACACGGGTGAAAAGCCTGTGGAAAGCCGTCATGGGCTGCTCACGACTATTGCCTGGGGCATAGGAGGAAAGGTGAATTATGCTCTGGAGGGGTCGGTATTCGTATCGGGTGCGGCGGTAAAATGGCTTCGTGACGAGCTTTGCATAATACGCACAGCGGCAGAAACCGAGGAGCTTGCAAGAAGCGTTGAGGACGCAGGGGGAGTTTACTTTGTGCCTGCATTCGTGGGACTTGGCGCACCATACTGGAAGCCTGAAGCCAGGGGCATGATAACAGGGCTTACAAGAGGAACAAACAGATGCCACATAGTCAGGGCAACATTGGAAGCTATGTGCTATCAGACCTATGACGTTCTCAGGGCGATGGAGGAGGACGCTGGGGCTATCGGAAGCATAAAGGCTGACGGCGGTGCGGCGAGCAACGATTTTCTTATGGAATTTCAGGCTGATATATTGGGTCATTCGGTCATAAGGCCTTATAACGTGGAATCCACCGCAACAGGTGCGGCATATCTTGCAGGGCTTGGCTGTGGGCTTTGGGGCAGTATGGAAGAGCTTGTTGGCGTTTCGGATAAATTCAGGGAGTTTATTCCGTCTATGAGCGAGAGTAAACGCAGTGATCTGATAGGTGGTTGGAAAAAAGCGGTCGGGGCGGCTATAAGGGAATAAAGGTAAAAAAATCGGGCGACCTTGGGTGGGTCGCCCTTTCTGTTATATATCTTTCATTTCATTAAGCACCTGGGCACATAGGAAAAGCGAACCGCATATAAGATTTACTCCGTGAGGATTCTCGTTTATTAGCTGACGTGCCATTTCAAGGGCAGGCTTCGGACTTTGCTCTGCCCTGCCGCCTGCGTTTGTTATAATGTCGGCAAGGTCAGAGGCAGTTTCGGCTCTGTCGCTGAAACCGTCAACTGTGTAGAATTTGTCTACATACGGTATAATTTTCTTTACCGCCTCGGTGATGTTTTTATCCCTGCACATTCCCATAACAGCGTAGCATGGGCGTTTTTCACAATGCTCCAATACACCTGCCAAGGCTGACAAACCGTCGGGATTGTGTGCGCCGTCCAGTATCAAAAGTGGCTCACGGCTGAGTATCTGCACTCTGCCTTGGAGCTGGGCTTTTTTGATGCCCTCAAAAATTTTATCCTGGGGAATTTTCAGGGTATCGTTGATAAGGCGTATGCCGCTTATGACGCTCATGGCGTTCAGCACCTGATGTGCTCCGCCCATTGTGACTTCATAGGGCTGTCCTTTGAACTCAAACTTTGAGCCGAAAACGTCACAGCTTATAAGTTTGAGCTGATTGATGTCGGGGATAACCAGCTGAGAAAGATTTTTCACCGCCTGCTCTCTGACAGTGCGGATAACCTTCATATCGTTGCCTGCGCTTAGCACACATGGGCAGTGGGGTTTTATAACGCCTGCTTTCTGATAGGCTATTTTCTCAAGGGTGTCACCCAGAATGGCGGTATGGTCAAAGTCCACTGAGCCTATAACTGTGAGAATAGGAGTTTTTATAACGTTGGTGCTGTCTAAAAGTCCCCCAAGACCTGTTTCAAGGACGACTATATCGCAGTTTTCCTCGGCAAAATAGAGGAAAGCTATGGCGGTGGTTATTTCAAACTGAGAGAAATTCTCACGGTCGCAGTGCATATCGGTGACGGCTTTCACACGCTTTGCCATTTTCGCAAGGGCAGGCTTGGGGATATCAATGCCGTTTATTTTTATCCTGTCGGTATAGCTTATTATATAAGGCGAGGTGAAAAGACCTGTTTTTAGCCCTGCGCACTGAAAGACCTCGCTGAACATCTGTGCCATTGAGCCTTTGCCGTTCGTGCCTGCGATATGGACAAATTTAAGGCTGTCCTGAGGGTCGCCAAGGTCGGAGAGCAAGGCTTTTATTCTGGATAGGTCTTTCACGGGCTTGCCTGAATGGGAAAAGCTGTTTATAAATTCAAGCTCGTCTATGTCTTTGGTATTTTCTATCAATTCTATCACTACATTTCGTCTATTATTTCTTTAAGCTCTCTTGCGGTGTCTATATTTACACCTGCGGTCTTTGCAAGCTCCTCTACTGTGGCTTTTTTGAGAGCCTCTTTGGTCTTATACTCGGTGATGAGTTTTGCGGCTTTTTTATCGCCTATGCCTTTGACCTTGGTTATCTCAAGTCGGTGGGCATTCTTTTTATGCTTCTGTGCCTGATAGGTTATGGCTACTCTATGGACTTCGTCCTGAATGGCGGTAACAAGATTGAACGCCGCTCTGCACTTTGCAAGGCTTATTTCTCCGCCCCCTGTGGCAACGGCTCGTGTGCGGTGCTTGGAGTCTTTCACAAGTCCGAACAATGGGCAGGTCACACCCATTCGCTCTAAGACAGGCTCAACGGCATTGACGTGGCCGTTTCCACCGTCGAGCAAGATAAGGTCTGGCATAATGGAAAAGCCCTCGTCTGTTTTATCAAAGTAGTTTCTAAAGCGACGTTCTATGACCTCCTGCATACAGGCATAGTCATTTTGCTCTGCAACTGTTTTGATTGAAAACTTTTTATAATACTTCTTGCATGGTCTGCCGTTTTCAAAGACCACCATGCCTGCGACCATATTTGTAGAGGCGAGGTTTGATATATCGTAGCACTCGATATATTTCGGAGTCTTGGGAAGTCCCAATGCTTTGGCAAGCTCCTCAAGGGCGGTTATCTCACGGCTCGTTCTGCCGACTTTTATGGAGAGATACTCGGTGGCGTTGCTTTTGGCAAGGGTGGTAAGGCGGAGAAACTGTCCTCTTTTCGGAGTAGAGATATTCACGGCATGGTCATACTTCTGGCGGAGAAATTTCTCTATTATCTCGCCGTTTGTGATATCCTCGTCAAGGAGGATATCTTTCGGTATGCTGTCTTTGGAGGAATAATACTGCATGAGAAAATCTTCACGCATTTTTATGCTGTCGTCTTTTTCTCCCAGAAAATAGGAAGCCTTATCAAAAAGTCTGCCCCCACGATACATTATAACGCTTGCACACGCCATTTCGCCATTTTGAGCAATGGCGATTATATCAGTGTCACGAATATCGTCATTAATTATCTTCTGACTTTCAGCGGCTTTTTGTATGGCTTGGATACGGTCACGAAGCTTTGCGGCAAGCTCAAAGTCAAGCTCCTCAGCGGCTTTGTTCATCTCCTCGGTGAGTCTTTCAACTGAATCTGACGAGCCGTTTCGGATATAGTCCACCGCCTGACGGACTATAGAATTATACTCCTCTTTGGAGAATTTTCCTGTGCAAACGCCCATGCACTGCTTTATGTGCATATTAAGGCAGGGACGCTGTTTTCTGAAATCCTGCGGAAATTTTCGGGTGCAGGTAGGGAGCATAAAGACTTTATTGGCTTCGATAACTGCTTGTTTTACTGCGAACGAGCTTGTATAGGGTCCTATATACTCTGCTCCGTCATCATATTTTTGCAATACGGCTTGCAGGCGTGGATAGTCCTCATTTGTGACCCTAATATAGCTATAGCCCTTATCGTCTTTCAGCAGGATATTATACTTCGGGGTATACTGCTTTATAAGAGAACACTCCAGCACCAGGGCTTCAAACTCAGAGTCGGTGACGATAAAGTCATAGTCATAGACGTGGGACACCATTTTCCACACCTTTGGCAGGTGATCCTGACACTTTCTGAAATAAGATGTCACACGGTTGCGGAGATTTTTCGCCTTGCCGATATATATTATCTTTTTCATTTTGTCTTTCATTATATAACAGCCCGGTGAGGTGGTGAGCTTTGAAGTTTTATCACGCAGAAATGGCAGGCGTGGGTTGTCTTCATCTGTAATATACATAAATTCTCCTAACTGAAACTAAAAGCAAAGGCAATACGAGTTGTCCGTATTGCCTTGCTATTATCTCTTACCAATACATAAATACAGGAGTACCCATATCTATTTTTTCATAAACGTATTTTGCTTTATCTAAAGGCATATTTATACAGCCGTGTGAGCCCCATGTGCTTGACTTATAACGCTCACCGCCAAAGTTGCCGTTCTGCCATGATGCGTCGTGAAGTCCTATGCCGATAGTGGAAACGTTGTTCCAATAGTCAACATATGAGGCGTAAGACTGTCCGTCTGCTGATCCTCTGAGGGTCTTGCCCTTTTCCTTATACCAAAGCTTATAAACACCGCCAGGGGTATTTCTTGACTTGCTTGGATAGCCTGAAACTATATCAGACTCCATTGTGAGCTTGCCGTCTTTATAATACCACAAATGCTGTGCGGTAAGGTCTACCTCGATATAAGTGTTGCCGTAATCCTTATCGGCTGTACGCCAATCCTTATTGCAGGTGTACTCATAGGCTGAGTCAGGGTTTACATAGTAGACAGGCTCAGTTTCGGCAGACTCGCCCTTTTCAACAAGATCTACGATAAGGTCGCAGGTCTTTTGCTGGTCTATCCACCAGCCGTAACAGCCCTGACCCTCGGAAATAGTTATAGTTCCACGCTTTGTGGTCTTGAACTCTCTATCCTTGCCATAGGTATCATACTTATCTGCAAGGTCTTCAACATATGCCATTGCCTTATCTTCATCAACTGTATAGCCGGCTTCGGCGTTATCCTCGTCAAAGGTTATCCAATCCATGATAGTATCACCCGTGAGAGTTTCGGTGGTGTAGATAAAATCGAATGTTATTTCGATATCGTTAAGGTTATTGAGCTTCTTGCAGGTCTCTTCAAGCATATCCGCTGTTATGGCAGGCTTTTTATAGCAATCTGCCTTTGAGATATCAACGTCAAAGCTACCGTCGTCAAGCTGATTTTCCACATAGGAATAAAGCTCGTCTATCTTATCCTCCTCCACAGCGTCGCCCGTGGTCTCTTTTACCACAACATAGCTGTTGTCGTCGCCTTTTTTGATATAGGCGTCCTCAGGATCTTTTGTGCTTTGGGAGTCAAGCACCTTTCTTTTCAGCACCTTTTCAAGCTTAGCCTTATCATACTTGAACTTAGATTCAAAAGTGAAATCCGTACGCTTCATGGCAGAAGAGAACCATGAATAGTGGTTTTGCTGAGTATAATACTGTGTGATAAGGTTTTGAGTATTATCGTTATAGCCTATTTCAGACAGCTTTATGGAAAATGTTGTGCCGTCTTTCTTTGTGACGGTGATGGCTTTGGGGATAACAGCCTGCTCGCTTACGAGCTTATAGGCTTCCGCCTTGGTCTTTCCGCTGACCTCGATGCCGTTTATATATGTATTTCCAAGAAATCTATCCTTATACGAATTCATGCCCCACAGATAGAATCCACCTGCGGCGACTATCATAACACCAACAACTGAGCATATTGCTATTGCGACAGTCTTTCCTGACGAGGACTTCTTTTTCTTCTTTTTTCCATTCTTTGAGCCGCTCTTTGAAGTCTGCTTTGATGCAGGCTTTGCATTTTTACTGCGTGTTTCAGTTGTTTGGGGCTTTTTAGGCTTGATAGTTTCCTCGCCAAAGTCTGAAACTCCTCTTACGGGAGTGATCGGCTCATCAAAGCCGCCGTCCTGCATTGCCATATTTTTAGCGATCATTCTTGCCATATCCTCATGGCTCATAGGGCGGTTCTGCGCCTGCGGCTTTGCGGCTTCATCGCTGTCGAGGGTAAGACCTTTCATATCAAGATCTATACCAAGCTCATTATCCTTTCTTTCTCTATCGTTCATAATATTACCTTTCCTTATATAACCTTATTATAATATACTCGTTTCACATTTATTTTACCCTATTATACAACACTATCACCTTTTTTTCAAGGAGTATTTCCTACAATATAAAGACAATTTTATGACGATTTCTCAACAGTTTTCATACAGTTGTATAAAAATGCAGTTTTCAAAATGTTATCCTGCATATTTTTCCTGTGTCAAGGAATTTTTTTTGCAAAACCTCTTGAAAAAGATCACAATAAGTATTATAATATATGTGGTAAAGGTTCGTTTGGCGAGCCAATCATTAATTTAAGAAAGAAGGATCTGTATGTTAGATATCAAGATCGAACGTACCACTACTCCAAAGGAAAAACCGGCTGACGAGACAAAGCTTGGTTTCGGTCACATTTTTACTGACCATATGTTTGTTATGAATTATGACGCAGGTCAGAGTTGGCATGACGCTAGGATCGTGCCTTACGGCGACCTTTCACTCTCCCCTGCTGCTATGTGCCTGCACTACGGTCAGGAGATATTTGAAGGCCTTAAGGCTTATCGTACTGCTGACGGCTCTGTTCAGCTTTTCAGACCGCAGGAGAACTTCAAGAGAATGAACAACTCTGCTGAGAGAATGGTAATTCCTAAGATAAACGAAGAGGATATGCTCTACGCTCTGAAAACTCTTGTTAAAATGGAGCAGGACTGGGTACCTCACACTGAGGGCGCTTCCCTTTACATCAGACCATTTATCATCGCAGTTGACCCATATGTAGGTGTTAAGCCTGCTGACCACTATCTGTTCATCATTATTCTTTCACCTTCAGGCGCTTACTATTCAACCGGTCTTAACCCTGTTAAGATCTATGTTGAGAACAAGTATGTCAGAGCCGTAAGAGGCGGTACAGGTTTTGCTAAGACTGCTGCTAACTACGCTATCTCGCTTGCAGGTCAGGAAGAAGCTCACGAGCAGGATTACGAGCAGGTACTTTGGCTTGATGGTGTTGAGAGAAAGTATGTTGAGGAAGTTGGCTCAATGAACATCTTCTTCGTTATTGACGGCGAAGTTGTTACACCACAGCTTCTTGGCTCTGTTCTCCCTGGTATCACAAGAAAGTCTGCTATCGAGATATGCAAGAAGAAGGGCTACAAGGTAAGCGAGAGAAAGATCTCTATCGAGGAGATCGCTGAGGCTTACGACAACGGCAAGCTTGACGAGGTATTCGGCACAGGTACTGCTGCTGTTATCTCACCTGTTGGTCATCTTAAGTGGGGCGACAAGGTAATGGAGATAAACAACAACAAGATCGGCCCTGTTTCACAGATGCTTTATGATACAATGACAGGCATTCAGTGGGGCAAGATACCAGACGAGTTTGGCTGGATCGTTAAGATCGACTAATATCGTGAATAATCAATGCGGTCTGTGCTTCGGTATAGACCGCATTTTTCATAGGAGTGATAAAAATGGAGCTGCAGCAGATAATAGACAAGTCACACAGGATAGTATTTTTCGGAGGAGCAGGGGTATCAACAGAGAGCGGCATACCTGATTTTCGGTCGGTGGACGGACTTTACAATCAGAAATATGATTATCCCCCTGAGCAGATACTCAGCCACACGTTTTTTATGCGGCACACAAAGGCATTTTATGATTTTTACCGTGACAAAATGCTTTGTCTGACGGCAAAGCCTAACAAGGCGCATTACAAGCTGGCGGAAATGGAGAGGGCAGGCATACTTTCTTCAGTTATCACGCAGAATATTGACGGACTTCACACGGCGGCAGGAAGCAAAAAGGTGCTGGAGCTTCACGGAAGCGTACACCGCAACTACTGCATGGACTGCGGAAAATTCTACACTGCGGAGGATATTTTAAACAGCACAGGCATTCCGAAATGCACCTGCGGTGGAACGATAAAGCCTGATGTTGTGCTTTATGAGGAGGGGCTTGATGATAAAACTGTGACGGAGGCGGTGAGAGAGATTTCTCAGTGCGACACGCTTATTATTGCAGGCACTTCTCTGACAGTTTATCCTGCGGCAGGAATGGTGAGATATTTTCAGGGGGATGATCTTGTGCTGATAAATCGGGACAAGACTTCCATGGACGGCTCCTGCGACCTTGTTATCCATGACAAGGTGGGGGAAACGTTGGATAAGATTGTGATAAAATAAGGACAACAAACGCAATTACAAAGCAATATAACAAAAGGGCGAACATTGCAGTGGTGCAGTGTTCGCCCGTGTTTTTATGCTATTTTATTCGTCCATATGCTGTGCGGTATAAAGCTTGTAATATTCGCCTTTCTTTGCGATAAGCTGGTCATGAGTGCCGCACTCTGCGATACCTTTGTTGTCGATATACATTATCTTATCGCAGTTTTTGATAGTGGAAAGTCTATGTGCGATAATAAATGAAGTTCTGCCAACAAGAAGTCTTTGAAGTCCTTGCTGAAGGAGCTTTTCTGTTCGTGCGTCTATTGATGAAGTTGCTTCGTCAAGGACAAGTATTTTCGGGTCGGAGAGGAGCGTTCTTGCAAAGGAGATAAGCTGTTTCTGTCCGCCTGAAAGCTTTGAGCCACGTTCGTTTACCTCGGTCATATAGCCGTCTTTCATTTCGTTTATGAACTCATCTGCGCAGACTATCTTTGCGGCTTCTCTTATTTCTTCTTCCGTTGCGTCAAGTCTGCCGTAACGGATATTATCATAAATAGTGCCGCTGAAAATAAAGCTGTCCTGAAGCATTATGCCCATTTGTGAGCGGAGGGAATGCAAGGTCGCCTGACTTATATCCTTGCCGTCTATGGTTATTTTACCGCTGTCCAGGTCATAAAATCTTGACAGGAGAGAAACTACTGTAGATTTTCCTGCTCCTGTTGGTCCAACGAGGGCAACGCTTTCGCCCGGCTTAACGTCAAAGGAGATATGCTCCAAAACTGTTTTGCCCTGCTCATAGCTGAATGTAACGTCATCAAATTTTACCTCGCCTGTGATATCACCGATATCCTGAGCGTTCGGCTTGTCTGCAATTGTGGCAGGCTCGTCAAGGGTTTCAAAGATACGCTCAAGGTAGGCGATATTGTTGATGAAGTTATTGAAGATGTTTGACAGGTTCATGATAGGCTGCCAGAAGCTTGAAGCATAGCTTGTCATGGCAACGATAGTTCCAAGGCTCACTGCCGCAGGGGTCAGAACCAGCAGACCCACAACGAATATTGCGGCTCTCACAAGGGTAGAAACGTTGTCGGTAGCAGGCCAAACAAGGTTAGAATATTTCACGGCGTTTATCCAGCTTTTACGATATTTCTCGGAAAGTCTGTCGAATATCTGGGCGTTTTCTTCCTCACGGGTGAATATCTGGGTCACTCTTGCGCCTGTGATGTTTTCCTGCAAATAGGCGTTAAGGTTTGAGGATTTGTTTGAAACGTCCTGCCATGCTTTACGCTGTCTTTTCTTTATCATCATCATTATGACTGCAAATATCGGCAGACCCGAAAGCACCACCAATGACATCTTCACATTCACAAAGAACATGAAAATCATGATGAAAAGCATATTAAGGCACTCGAGTATAACATTGATTATACCGTTTGAGAGCATATCCGACACGGAGTTTACATAGTTTACAACTCTTATAAGAATTTTGCCGTGTGGGCGGTTATCGTAATACTCAAATGGAAGTTCCTGCAAATGCTTGAAAAGATCGGTACGGATATCGAAGATTATATCCTGACCAACAACTGTCATTATCCTTGAACGGATAGTGGAGAATGTTATGGACACGGCTATAGTGCCGACAAATGCGAGGGTGAGCAGGACGAGCTGTCCCATATTTTTCTGAGGTATGGTATTATCAAGAGCGTACTGTGTGATGAGCGGTCCGAGAAGTCCTGATATTGCGGCGAACACGCTGAGCACAAGGGCGGTTATCATTTTGCCCTTATATTTTTTGATATACACAAAGGAGCGTTTCAGGTGGGCGAAGTCAAATGGGGTTTCAAGGACTTCGTCAACGTCATAACGGTTTCTTGCCATTTAGACCGCCTCCTTTCCGAAGCCATCGTTCTGCAGCTTGAACACCTCGTAATAGTATCCCTTTTTGGCGATAAGCTCATCATGAGTACCCATTTCGGTTATCTTGCCGTCATCGAGGATTATTATCATATCAGCGTCTTTGGTGGAGGAGATACGCTGGGCTATTATTATCTTTGTACATGGGAAGTCGAGGTTTCTAAGGCTGTCCTGAATATACTTTTCTGTTTCCATATCCACGGCGGAGGTGGTATCGTCAAGGATAAGAATGGCAGGCTTTATGGCTAAGGCTCTTGCAAGGGAAAGTCTTTGCTTTTGTCCGCCTGAAAGACCTACGCCACGCTCGCCTACGATAGTTTCATAGCCGTCAGGCATTTTCTCAACGAACTCGTTTGCCGCCGCAAGCTTTGCATAGTGCTTAACGTCCTCTTCGGACATATCAGAGTCGCCGTATGCGATATTGCCGTCTATGGTATCAGAGAAAAGCAGGACGTCCTGCGTTGCCATACCTATTTGTGAGCGGAGCTGTGAGAGCTTACGCTTTCTTACATTCACACCGTCAACGAGGACTTCGCCTGAGTTGGTATCATAAAATCTTGGTATGAGATTTATAAGCGAGGTCTTGCCTGAACCTGTTTCGCCCATTATGGCAACTGTCTGACCTGCTTTTATCTTAAAGTTCACGTCGTCAAGGACTATATGCTTGCCAAACTTAAAGGTAACATCCTTGAACTCGACATCTCCGTGAAGCCTTTCTGTCTGGTCAACTGCGTCTTCACGGTCGGTGATGATAGGTCTTGCATAGTATATCTCGATGACCTTCATAGCAGAAGCCATGAACCTTTGCATATCGTTCACATAGATACCAAGGTTTCTGACAGGGTTTGCGATGCCCCAGATAAGTCCTGAGATAGCAACATACTCGCCCATTGTTATTTCCCCTTTTATAAGGAAAAATCCACCGCCAAGGAGCATTACAACTGACAAGGCGTTTGCGAAAGCTTCCATATAAGGGAAGAATTTAAGCCACAGCAGTGACGCTTTTTTGTTGGCGTCAGAATATTCTTTATTGGCTTTTTGGAACTTTTCTATCTCATAGTCCTCACGGGCAAAGGCTTTTACAACTCTGTTGCCTGAGATGTTCTCCTGAGCGTCTGTATTCATTTGGGACAGCTTCTCACGGAGGTCAACGTAGACCGGCTTTGCCTTTTTATCAAGAAGCACCACCACGCCGAATATGAACGGTGTAACAGCCAGCAGAAGAAGTGCCATTTTCCAGCTTACCATAAAGAAATAAACTGATGAGGCTATAAACAGCGAACATGATTCAAGCATACCTTTAAAAACGAATGCCACTGCATGGCGCACCATATCAAGGTCGCCTGTGAGCCTTGTCATAAGGTCGCCTGTGCGGTTGCGGTCATAAAACTCCATATCCTGATTTTCGATACGTCTGAAAAGGTGTGTCCTTATTCTGTATATCATGCCCTGAGATGATAATTCATAGGTCATGTTGCAGGTGTACTGACAGATAGTTCTAACCAAGGTAAAGCCCACCATGCCTGCAAGCAGCAGCCAGAACAGCTTTCTTTCATGCTCAAGATTAAAAAGTGCGTCCTTGCTTGAAAGAAACTTATCCACAAGCTCTTTGCTGAAATAAGGTGTGGTAAGATACAAGGCGTTGCATACGATAGACAGCACAAGGGCTGTTACATAGAATTTTCGGTAGCCTTTCAGGTTGTGCCATATCCATTGAAGCTGGAACATATTCTTTCACTCTCCTTTTATTCTTCTAAACTTCATGCTCTCATAGGCACATATATAAAAATATGAAACCCATACTCTTTTAAGCTATGGGATATTATAAGCCCTTTTCAAAATAAAGTCAAGGGGGTAAAAGCATTTAGTTTACATAAAGCAAGCTAAAAAATCAACGAAAACACGAAGCTTTTGTTGTGCTTTTTCACAAATTATGAATATGTTGTTATCTAATGATAGTCATATTTAGAAGAAAACGTTTTCTTTAACTGTTATATTATATTAAACTAAGGTTTCGCACAATAAAATAACCGCCCTGAAATAACAGAGCGGTTAGAGAATATTTTTGTATGCAATAATATGCGAGCGAAAAAGTCACCCTTACAGGTTTATTTAATCCTGAAAAACGTCGGTGAAGTAGCCTGCGTTGGAAATAGGTTCATTGCCGCCTGCAAGGTGCTTTGTACAGCCCATGACGTGACATCTGAAAAAGCCATAGTCGCCCTCACGCTCCTCACAGCCGAGGACTGTCACAGAGGTAGGCTGCATATTGAAGCCATGCCACATATTCATGGTGGAAATACCCAGAAGGTGTCCTATAATGACCATTGATACGCCGAAGTGACAGAAGAACACAAGGGTTTCATCGCTGTGCTTTTCAATGCGGAACATACCGTTCTCGTGGATATAACCATGGTCGGCAAGAAGCTTATCAATACCCTCATGCACCCATTTAAGCTGTTCTTCAACATTGCCTGTTTGCATATAATCGGACTTGAACCAATTATTGCGGTCATAGTATATCTCTTTGTCCGCCCACTCGGTGGGGTACATATCCCATGGGATACGATGTCCTCCGTCAGAGGTGGGTATTATGCCGTTAAATTCTCTCAGCCAAGGGAGAGTTTCGGCGGTATCCCCACGGAGCTTCAGGGAATATTCCGCTGTGAGCTGTGCTCTGCCAAGGGGAGAAACGTAGAACTTTGAAACGTCCCAATTCTTTACACGCTGTGCAAGAAGCTCTGCTTCACGCTTGCCCTTTTCTGTAAGGGTATCATGAACGTAATCGGGGTCGCCGTGTCTGATAAAAATAAGCCGCATAAAAATACCTCCTAGTTAGTCTGCCATTGGTTTTATTTCAGCGTTGTAGGCTCTTCTAAGGAAGAACAATGACGCCATGATCGAGAATATTTCGGCTATCGGGAACGCCCACCAGATAGCGTCAAGCTTGCCTGTAAGGGAAAGAAGATACGCCACAGGAAGAAGCACAACAAGCTGTCTTGTAAATGAAACGAGCATAGAGGAAAGTCCCCTGCCAAGAGCCTGCAATGATGAAATTATGATTATATCAAAGCCTGCGAAGAAGAAGTGTGTGCTGATTATACGCAGGGCTGTTACGCCTATGCTTAGCATATTATCGCTTGCGTCAAAGAGTTTCAGAAGCTGTGCAGGGAAAATCTGCATTATGATAGTGCCGACTATCATGATAGACACAGAATATATCATGGCGTATTTTATTGCACCTGTGATACGCTTTTTCTTTCTTGCACCATAGTTATAGGCAACGATAGGGATAAGACCGTTATTAAGTCCGAAAACAGGCATGAAAACGAAGCTCTGAAGCTTGAAATACACACCGAAAACTGCGGCGGCGGTGTTTGAGAAGCCGATAAGTATTTTATTCATGCCGTATGTCATGATAGAAGAGATAGACTGCATTATGATGGACGGCAGACCGACAGCGTAGATCTTCTTGATTATCTTTGCCTGCGGTCTATACTTCACAAGGTTTATGGTTATCTCTTTGTTGAACTTCATATTGAAGAAAAGTCCGAAGGCTGCAGCGGTGAACTGACCGATACAGGTAGCCACAGCCGCACCTGTTACGCCCCACTTAGGGAAGAAGCCCACACCAAAGATAAAGCAAGGGTCGAGGATAATATTTATCACTGCGCCTATTCCCTGAGTATACATTGAATAGATAGTTTTACCTGTTGCCTGCAAGAGTTTTTCCATGGTCATCTGACAGAAAAGACCGATACTTAGCAGGCTGATGACAGTGAGGTACTGGTCGCCATATTCGATAATTATTTTGCTTGAGGTTTGTGAGCGATAGAAGATCTCAGTGAAAAACGCACCGAAAACCACGAAGATAGCGAAGTTCACAAGGCAGAGGAAAATGCCGTTATTGGCGGCGCTGTTAGCCTGCTTGAAATTCTTTTCACCAAGTGATTTTGACAGCAGTGCGTTGATACCGACACCAGTGCCTGCACCGAGGGCTATCATAAGATTTTGCACAGGGAAAGCCAGTGACACGGCAGTGAGTGCGTCCTCGCTTATTTTGGCAACGAATATGCTGTCGACGATATTATAGAGAGCCTGCACGAGCATGGATATCATGATCGGCAGGGACATTTTGAACAGCAGATCACCTATGGGCTGCGTTCCCATTTTATTTTCTCTTACTTCTTCCATTTTACGATTCCCACCTTAGAGTTACTTTTTCTTAGAATATATACTTTAACCTTTTTATTATAGCATTTTTATACGAAAGTTGTATGAATTATTTGTTAAATCAGCACAAATCGGGTGGTGTCCTCTATGATTCAGAATTTATGCAAGTTCTGAGCACGGGCGAACGATGTTCGCCCCTACCGATGTTTGTGGGGTTATCAAGGGTTGTGAGATAAACAATAGTGCGAAATGTCAATGGGGGTGGGCTGTCGAGGGCGCCAGCCCCTACAGATCGTTAGGGGAAGTTTGTTGTGCCGCAAAATCGCTACGCTCTTTGTGGATTTACATTTGCTCAGGGCGAGGGTGGGCGGTGCAGATTTTGTGCTCCGATATGGGGTTTGTTTGATATATGGCTCTCGTGTGCTTTTTACACTTTAATCTGCACCTTGTCGGCTTACGCCGAATGAGGCTCTGCCTCAAACTCCGCAAGGGACTCTGTCCCTTGACCCTGCAAGCCCTCTAACGCCGGGCTTGTGCCTGCGTTTTATCTCTCGCTACGCTCGGTGCGGGGGGCACAACTTTGGTCATCTTTGCTCATTCCTCATTCCTCACTCCTAACTCCTAACTTTACTCGCTTTACCGCTTGACGAAACCACTGTAAAGTAGTATAATATAAGAAATGCTGCTTATGCAAATTCTTTTACGGAGGTCCTTTATATGGAGAAAAAACCGTTTTATATCACTACCCCGATATATTACCCTTCCGGTAATCCTCATATCGGTCACTGCTACACCACTGTTGCCTGCGATTCTATTGCCAGATACAGACGTATGCAGGGCTATGATGTCATGTTCCTCACAGGCACTGACGAGCATGGTCTGAAAATCGAACAGAAGGCTGCTGAAAAGGGTGTTACACCTAAGGAATATGTTGATGAGGTAGTCAAGACTTTCAAAAAGCTTTGGAGCTACATGAACATCAGCTATGACAGATACATCAGGACTACTGACGATTATCACATTGAAACTGTTCAGAAGATCTTCAAAGCTCTTTATGACAAGGGCTACATTTACAAGGGCGAATACAAGGGCAAATACTGCACCCCTTGCGAGAGCTTCTGGACTGAGTCACAGCTTGATGAGAACGGCTGTTGTCCTGAGTGTCACAGAGAGGTAACAGAGGCTAAGGAGGAGGCTTACTTCTTCAAGATGTCGCCATTTGCTGAGAGGATAGAGAAACTTCTCACTGAGACAGATTATCTCCAGCCAAAGACAAGAGCCACTGAGCTTGTAAACAACTTTATCAAACCCGGTCTTGAGGATCTTTGTGTATCAAGAACCACTTTCAAGTGGGGTATTCCTGTTACATTTGATGACAAGCACGTTGTTTACGTTTGGATAGACGCACTTTCTAACTATATTTCTGCACTTGGTTTCTGGAACGAGCAGTACAATGATTTTGACAAGTTCTGGCCTGCTGACGTTCACATGGTAGCAAAGGATATCATGAGATTCCACGCTATCGTTTGGCCTGCAATGCTTATGGCACTTGATCTTCCACTGCCTAAGCATCTTGCTGTACATGGCTGGATAACATTCAACGGACAGAAGATGTCCAAGTCTTTGGGCAACGTTGTTGACCCGTTCATTCTTGGCGAGAGATATGGTGCTGACGCTATCAGATACCACATTCTTCGTGAAATGGCTTTGGGTGCAGACAGCTCATTCTCAAACGAGATAATGATAAACAGAATAAACTCTGACCTTGCAAATGGTCTTGGCAATCTTGTTTCAAGAACTGTAGCTATGGCTGACAAATATTTTGGCGGCACGCTTCCTGCTGACAGAGAGGCCGGCGATTTTGACGCTGAGCTTATTGCTGAGGCTAAGGGACTTGTTGCAAAGGTAGACGAGTTCATGGACAAGACTCAGATAAACAATGCTTTGGCTGAGATATTCAAGGTAGTATCCAGAGCTAACAAGTACATTGACGAGACAGCTCCATGGGTACTTGGCAAGGACGAGAGCAAAAAGGCAAGACTTGCGACAGTTCTTTACAATCTGCTTGAAACTATCAGGATAGTATCAACGCTTCTCAGCAACTTTATGCCTACAACAATGCCAAAGGTATGGGAGCAGATAGGTGCGGCTGAGAGCGACATCACATACGAGAACGCTGGCAAGTTTGGTGTACTTCCTGCTGACGTTACAGTTCACAGGGGTGAGATCATCTTCCCAAGAATTGACGTTGACAAGGAGATAGAGGAGCTTAACAAGATAATAGGCAGCAATGCAGAGCCTGAGGAAAAGGCTGACGATGGATTTGAGCCTGCGCCTATAGCTGACGAGATAACCATAGATGATTTTGCAAAGGTAGATCTGAGAGTTGCTCTTGTTAAGGATTGCGAGAAGGTAAAGAAGTCCAAGAAGCTTCTTTGCTTACAGCTTGACGATGGTTTTGGCGGCAGGCAGGTAGTATCGGGCATTGCGGCATGGTACAAGCCTGAAGATCTTATTGGCAAGAAGGTAGTTATTGTAGCCAATCTGAAGCCTGTGAAGCTTTGCGGAGTTGAGTCAAACGGCATGATATGTGCGGCTGACACACCTGACGGTGCGGCAAGCGTTATTTTCCCGGATCAGGACTTGCCATGCGGAGCTAAGCTTAGATAAAAAAATTTATAAAAAAACAAGGAGCGGATTTCCGCTCCTTATATGCGTCTGTAGCTCAGTTGGATAGAGCGCAAGACTCCGACTCTTGAGGTCGCAGGTTCGATTCCTGTCAGGCGCACCAACAGGGGCGAGCCCCTGTACCATATCCGCTATCATTTATGACAGCGGAATTTTTTATTTCCGCCCATAGGCGTGATATGCTGGGAAAGCTATATGCTTGCCGTGGCGGGCATTTTACGCTTTGCAATATATATAGCTGTATCATATCCGCCGTACTTTTTGTCGGCGGATTTTTCAGGAAATGCTCATATTAACAATTATTTCAGAATAAAGCATATAAATATTCACTTGACTTATAGTGTACTCCAAGTGATATAATTATTAAAATAAATACATAGGAGGATTTAACATGAACGTTCTTATTTTAAACGGAAGTCCGAGGATAAACGGAAATACTTCTATTGCCATTCGAGAAATGGAAAAGGTTTTTAAAGAGAGTGATGTTGAAGTAGAAACTGTTCAAATTGGGAACAAGGATATTCGCGGCTGTATTGCCTGCAGGTCATGTTCAAAAACGGGCAAATGCGTATTCAATGACATGGTAAATGAAATCGCACCAAAGTTTGAGAAGGCTGACGGACTTGTTGTTGCAAGCCCTGTATATTACGCTTCTGCAAATGCAACTCTTATCGCCTGTCTTGACCGTTTGTTCTACAGCACACATTTTGACAAATCAATGAAGGTAGGAGCAAGTGTAGTTTGTGCAAGACGAGGCGGCTGTTCGGCTACATTTGATGAGCTTAACAAGTATTTCACTATTTGCAATATGCCTATTGCCTCAAGTCAGTATTGGAACAGTATTCACGGACGTGAAGTAGGCGAGGCTGAAATGGACGATGAGGGTAAACAGACAATGCGTGTACTTGCAAGAAACATGACTTTCCTTATGAAAAGCATTGCACTTGGTAAAGAAAAATACGGCTTACCTGAGGTCGAGGAACACGCTTGGACTCATTTTATCAGATAACTCTATACATAAAGAAAACATGAAAAATATCCGTTCTGCAAAAAACAGAACGGATATTTTTTAGTTATATATTTCATTCAGGCACTTTGTCACTCGCCTGCGCAGTTCTTCTCCTCCAAAGGGAAAGCCGAACTCTGCGGCGGAGCTTCCCCACTCAGGTGGGTGCTTCTTTGAGCCGTCAAAATAGCGGCTTTTCACCACGCCACGATAGCGTTTTGGCATTTTTGCCGCAAGCTCCTCACATTCTCTCAAGCGAAGCTGCACCTTTGCAAGGTCAAGCCACAAGTCAGTAAGTTTTTTCCCTCTGTGGGCTACCCTGCCGCAATGCTCCCCCACTGCGGCAAGCTGTGAGGACATTTCGCAGATATCTTCTTTAAGCTTCCACTCCTGCCACCTTAGTTTGCGATACTGTGAAAGCTTTCGCAGTGCGGCTGTATTAACTCTGCTTCCACCGCTTCTGAAATTATATCGGCTCGCTGAGGGTGCAAGCCTTTTTATGAAATTTACCTCTACGGAATAATCTATATTATCGTACATTTTTCTCCTTTCGCCTTTTTGTACAGACATTTGGACAGTTAGTATGATATACTGTAAATAAAATAAAGCAATGACATTTCAGATAACCGTTTTCTGTATATCTCTCGGGGCGGAGATGTCAAAAAGGGGGGGCGGTTTATTCTCTTGACTTTTACAGGAAAATGTATTATAATTATATCAAAGCCAGATTTTATGCAGATATCTGTACTAACGATACATACAGTATACTACAGGTTTCTGCAAAAGTCAATAGGTATTAGCGAATTTGATACAGACTTCTGTATTTTTGTGAAATGATCACAATTGGAGGAAGAAAATATGACTGAAATGTACAAAAGGATAAAAGAACTATGCGAGGAGAACCATATGACGGTATCGCAGATGTGCAAGGAGCTGTCTATAACGAGGAGCTGTTTATCTGAGCTGAGCAAAGGCAGGACGGAACGACTTTCCGCAGAGAATTCTACAAAGATAGCGAACAGATTTGGAGTGAGCGTACAATATCTTATATCTGGCAGGGAAGAAGATTTTGACACGAAGCTGAAATATGCATTATTCAACGGAACGCTTGGAGTGACGGACGAAATGTTTGACGAGGTCAAGCAGTATGCAGAAATGGTCATGCTCAGAGAGGAAGCAAAGCGCAGAAAGGCTGGTGAAAAGTGAGAGATGACGAACATACAGGAATTGTATGATATTTGCAGTAGAGAGAACATAACTATAGATTTTATTGATTGTCCAAAGTGCGGGGCGATATCGCTTTTTGGCGCAGGTGGCTGTGCGATCGGCATAGACAGCCAGACGCCTGCAAGGCTTTTGAAGGAGCGCACTGCTCACGAGATAGGTCACTGCGTAAAGGGTGCGTTTTACAACAGATACGCTACGGCAGACAACATCTCACAGCATGAATACCGTGCAGACAAGTGGGCGATAGAAAATCTGATACCGAAAAGCGAGCTTATCAAAGCCATAAAGAAAAATCTGGACAGTATTTATCTACTTGCGCAACATTTTGATGTGAGCGAGGATTTTATGATAAAGGCTTGCAGGTATTATGGGGTTTATTTTGGGTAGAAAAATACCGCCGAGGGAGTTAACGCTCTCGGCGGTATGCCTTTTTTGTTATCTTAATAAAAGACAAGCTATTCCATAGATTTTTACCATTTGCACAAAGGCAGGCTATTCTGATTGGCTATTTTATATATTTTCAGACAAAAAAAGAACCGCTCAAATGAGCGGTTCTGAAAATTCAAATCACGATTACCAGCTTGTAACCTTTGAACCAAAATCATGATTAGCCTTATCTGGATCCTTGCAAGGATCAGGATACTGACCAAGAACACCACTAGTTGGTGTCTGAACGTCAGACCACTGAGCATACTCAACGTTACCTGAAGTACCGATAGAATATACGCACCAACCAGCACCGTCGCCATTGTCCTTAAGAGCCTCGTATACAGCCTTACCAAGCTTATCCGCTGTGGTTGTACCAGTAAGAGCACCAAGAGTTGTCTTGATATTTACAGCAGCTGTCTGACCGTCGCCAGAACCAACTGTTTCACCGTTTACGAGCAAATCAGCAGCTTCGTTGTTTACAGTTGTGAAAACGAGCTTAGCGTTTGAGTTAGCTGTCTTGAGCTTTGACTTCTTTACATAGTTCATCATTGTAGGAACGAGGATAGCTGCAAGGATACCGATGATAGCGATAACAACTACGAGCTCTACAAGGGTGAAACCTTTTCTGTTAGATTTCTTCATAGAAAATCCCTCCATAATAAATTAAATAAATTTGTTTATAAAAGTGCCGCAAGCCGATTTAAGCAGCTACTTTCCAATAATTAAGCGGCTTTCGGAGTTCTTTACGTTCTCCTTATCACCATGATTAAAGTATACATCATCTTGTCCAAAATGTCAATAGTTTTTCAGATTTTTTCTCAAGTTTGTTCAACTTGACGAAAAACTAATTTTCAATCGGTCATTTTGACGATTGATAACACTATGTTGACATTTTCACAAGAAATTATGTCACACACTTTGTCACACACCATTTTATGATGTATCACCTTACATCGTTCTTAATTATATCTTAAAACAAATAAATTGTCAAGACTTATTTAACAGTTTCGTTATTTTTGTGTACTCTGTACACTTCTCATTCATTTTTGAATACAATTTGCACTATTTGTTTCGCATATTTAACTATTTGTATAATTCCTTCATCTTATTATACAGATTTTCAGAAGCGTTTTCTATCTCCGCCCTGCCATAATAAAGCGACTCGGAGGTGCTTATAAAAAGGTCAAGTACCCCCTGATCTTCAAGCTTCGGGGACATTATTTCAAGCTCCTCTGAGTTTGCCATTTTCTCGTTGGCTTTATACTCTATCCCGTCAAGCATATCCCTCGCTTCAAGGGCTTCCAATGCCGCCTTTGATGCAGGCACGCCCTTTCCCATGCCCTGCAGGAGAGCCATTTCCTCACCGTTCACAAGATAGTCAAGAAGCTTTGCGGCTTCCTCAGGGGACTTGGTATTTTTCTTTATGGCATAAACGCTAGTGGGCTTTTTATACCAACCGCTGCTCACTGCCTGCTTATGCTTTGGATAGTCGCCTATAACGATGTCAAAGCCAAACTTCTGAGCAGGCTCGCAGTAATACTCTGCGTCTGATATCCAGGAAGCCACGCCTGCTGTCAGGCACTTTTCAAGATCGTTCCTATCGAAATCCCACGCAGGCTTTGTGACCTTTTTATTCAGCATTTCCTGATAAAAGGCGAGCATGAGCCTTACGTCCTCCGAGGTATACTGAAACTCACCGCTGTCAGATAACATTTTTCTTCCCGTTACCTGCTCCACATACGCCACAGAGCTGAGATAAGCCGCCTTTTTCGTCATTTCAACAGGATACACCTCGTCTGACTTCATGACCTCTGCCGCATTTATAAGGTCAGACCAATTTTCAGGCAGGCTCAGACCATAACTGTCATACATGGTCTTATTATAGTAGAAGGTTATACAGTTCGTACCGGTAGGCAAGGCGTTAAGCTTGCCGTTTATAGTGCCATATGAAAGGCTGTCATCATCAAATGCTGAAAGATTTATGTATTCCGACAGCTCATTAAGGTCATAAAAGTCCTCGCCGTCGGGAGAATATTCATAGAGCCAACTGTAGTTTAACTGCATGATATCTGCGGTGGTGTCAGAGAAAAATTCCACGTCCATTCGTGTTTTGAAGCCGTCAAAGTCTGCATACTCAGGTCTTACCACAACGTTCTTATTGCTGTTCTGATAGGCTTTAAGCCCGTCGAGAGTATACTCGTTACGCGCGTCCTTGCCCCACCACGAGAAGGACACCTCGGTCTTTACATTATGCTCCATTCTTCTTTCAAACAATGCACAGCCCGTCATGACAGTCACTGTGCAGATCGCTGAAGCGGTCAAAGCCGCACACCTTACAATGCGTGTTCTCAACTGCGGCTCACCTCTTCCTCTTTTTTATCATATATCACCGCTCTTGCGTCCTCACTGTGTTCTGCTTTCTCGCAGGCTTTTTCTGCCATTTCGTAAAGCTCATCATAATCATCGCTTGTTTCAGGGTAGACCGACGCACCCACTGCACATTTTATGTAGCCCCTGTCATCATCAAGGCAACATTCCTTCAGCTTATCGTTAAGCTCTTTAACATAAGCCCTCACATTACCATAGGCTCTCATAAGGTCAAAGTTCGTGTGGTCTGCAAACAGAACAAACTCGCCCTCCCTGAAAATTCCGCAGATATCGCCCTCCCTGCGGTTCTCCACCAGTATTTCAGCGACCTTTCGCTCAGCTTCCGCCACTATCTCCTCGCCATAGTTGAGCCTTATAAGCTCCAGATTTGTTATTTTCACGATAATAAATGCGATAGTCGAGCCTGAGATACAAGTTTCCATTTTATCCATAATGCTGTTTTCGGTATATTCCGCAGTGAAAAGCCCTGTATTTTCGTCCACCTTTGGATATTTTCCAAACTTCGGTCCGTTCTGCGGGTCGTTATCCGCCGCCGCTGCCGCAGATATCATAATAAATATGACTGCGCAGCAAATAAAGATACCAAGGCATTTAAGCCCTGTTTTCACATAGTGACGCAAAGTGTCTGACATATCCACGGTAGTAATGACCACCCAATCGTCACTGCAATCATCAATAGCACAGATAGTAGTCATATCCGAAACGGTGACGCCAGTGCCTCCCTCAAGGAATTTAGAGAGCTTTTCATCGAGCTTTTCGCCGACAACACTTTTTCCGTCGTTAGCATAGATTATCCTGCCATCGTCATCACACAGCATGGTATTTATCTCGCTGTAATTGTCAGAGGGCAGAAAAACAAGATCAAACTCCGTTGAAAACACAGAGGAGATAAAAATAAGATCGTCATTTATCCTGCCTGCGAAATACACTCGTCTGTAGTTATCGTCCTGTCCCGTGAACCATTTTATCTTGCTGTCACCCATAAGGTCGGAAACTCTCTTGTATATCTCATCGTCAAAGATATCCTTTGTACCATCGGTTATCTTTCCTACATTATGTTCATTACTGCTTACAATGCCAAAATCAGTATAGTTGCCCAATGTACTAATCTCTATAAGCCTCTCAGTGAGAACATTCTCCTCATTAAGCACAGCGAATTCGCTCTTTGACGTATCAGTAGGATCATATTTCGCATAGTCCTCATTGCCCATTATAAGCTTGGCAGTGTCCTCCATTTTCTTCATAAAGGCAGCCACATTCTGGTCTGCTTCCGCATTTATGGCAGAGCAAAGCTGAGCCTCTTTCTGAAATGCGTTCACACCGCTGTAATAGCAGGCACACGCATACACAAGCAGACAAGCAACGAACAGCACTAACACGCTTGTTTTCAAAATAGATCTTCTATATTTTTTTATTTTATCATACAGTTCAAAATCAGCAGAATTTTTCAAAAGCTATATCACCTCTCAGGCTAAATTACTATAATCATTATTAATTATAACACATATGCCCATAAAATAAGTGATTTTTTTGTTAATTATTGCTCAATTTGTATTGTACGGTTTATATTTTCTCTGACACGGCACTGTCTGACCTTATTTGCATGGCGTTTCTTTTTGGTTTCCGCTTCAAAAAGCGACAGTGCCGCCCATGCCGCTGTGAACACGATGCCTGCGGCAAACACTGCTCCCATGTTCCTCTCTGCCACCGCAACAAACAGAAAAAACAGCACCATTCTCATTATAGTTTTCATAAGCCACCTGTCGCCGCCTGCACCTGACGCAACGATAAAAACATTCATCATGATTATCCATATCATTTTTACACACATCCTCATATTTTTCTTTTTTTATTTCGGGGCTGTATGTATGATAACACAACTTGATGAATTTGAGGGGTAATTTTTTGGACAGCAAGTTTTTTGTCGATATGCACAGATAAGAACGTTTGTTTTGATATAAATTCTACAAATCCAAAAGACCCCGTGGCAAAAGCCACAGGGTCTTTCAGAGAAGTAAGAAGTATAATATGAAGAAAAAATTATGAATGGGGAATGCTAAAGTTATGTATTTTTCCATGCCATTTCACTTTTGCCGCACTCTGAGAATTCAGAGCACAGCGAGATGAAATGAAAAGAAGAATGAAGGAAAATTATATATGAAAACTCATTATATGAAAAACTCATTATGAGTAATTGGTTGACGGAACTTTCATCAAGCTCTCAAAGCTTTTGCCTGAGGTCTTTCTCGGTGTTCCTCTGACCTTGTATATATAATACCTGTTCAATATGATAGTTTTATGAAAAGACACTGAAAATAAGCTGATAAGAATGGCAAAGTGGTTTTCATAATAACGTAGGGGCGAACAGCGTCCGCACACAAAACGCAAGTCAATCCGCCGCCTGCATATTCTCTATCCTGACGTGACTACAAGCACATCTCCCTCTTTGAGCCGCAACCTGCCGTTTGGGATAAGTATACGCCCCTGACGTTTTATCATTACTATCAGGCTGTCCTCTGACATTGTTATCTCTGACACTTTCAGACCGCACCACTCGTGATGCTTATCAAGGTTCATTTCGCTTAGTACAAAATGGCTGTCGTCATAAAAGCCTGCCGCACTCAGCACCACAACGTCCCCTGCAAGTATCTGGGTTTTGCCTGTTGGTATTATCTTCTCTTTGTCACGGAGTATCATCACCACAAGTAGACCTCTTGGAAACGGTATATCCTTTATCTTCCGCCCTGCCCAATTGCTGTCCGGCTGAACTGAAAGCTTTATAAACTGCACTTCCGTTTCGTCGCTGTAGTCATTGAACGTTTTCATTACGTTCTCCTCATCGTCTATCATATCGAGCTTTTTAGCAAACAACGGCAGAAGCGTCCCCTGAATACCGATAGACATAAGCACGATACAGAAAACGATATGGAAAACGTCATTTTTCATATATGCGTCATCAACTGTCGCCATGATAGCGAAAACAATGGAGGTCGCTCCTCTTAGTCCTGCCCATGAGATAAGGGCTATCTGCTTCCACTTTGCACCGAAAGGTTTCATGATAACAGTAACAGCCGCAGGTCTTGCAACGAATGTAAGGAACAATGCTATCGCCGCCGCAGGAAGTATTATTGACGGCATTTGTGACGGGAATGCCAAAAGTCCAAGGAGGAAAAACAGCAATATCTGTGTGAAGCCCGTTATTCCGTCAAAGAAATGCACAAGGGCTGTTTTGCCTGATATTTTTGTGTTGCCCAGGACTATTCCCACAATGTAACAGCTAAGATAGCCGTTTCCGCCCACCGCCGAGGGCAGAGCATAGGAAAGAATAGCTATGGCAGTAACAAAGATAGCGTCAAAGCCTGCCGCGTCAAATCGCACACGTTTTATGAGATACACTGCGCCCAAAGATATAAGCGCACCGAAGAACACGCCGAAGAACACCTGTGCAAGCAAGCTCATAACAAAGCCTCCTGCCGTCGCACCGCCTTTCATTACTGAAAGTATTATAACCGTGAGCATATAAGCCCAAGGGTCGTTGCTTCCGCTTTCAAGCTCCAGTATTGAAGCCGTACCGTATCGCAGGTTCAGCTTTTTGCTTCTCAGCACCGAGAAAACCGACGCTGCGTCTGTGGAGCTTATAACAGCGCCTATAAGCAGACTTTCCAGCCACTCAAAGCCCAGCACAAGCTTGCAGAATGCTCCTGTTGCAAAGGCTGTGAGCAAAACTCCTGCGGAAGCGAGTATAAGCGACTTGCCTGCCACCTTTTTGGCTTCGCTCCATTTCGTGCCAAAGCCTCCGTAGAAGATTATGAAAACAAGTCCCACCGAGCATATCTCCTCGGCAAATTTATAGTTATCGAACTCTATTTTAAAAAGCCCGTCAGAGCCGAACAACATTCCAAGGAGAATGAACGCCAGCAATGCAGGAAGTCCAAACTTGTCCGATATTTTATTGAAAAACACACAGCACAGCACTATCACAGAAGATAAAATGAGCATTGTGGTCAAGCTTATCACCCCTTTTTACCTTATTATAAAAATAGCGCTTTGGGTATCTTCTACTCAAAGCGCCTTTGCTTGTGTAAATATTATAACATATTCGCCCCTGTGCTGTCAACTTTTCGCCGACATCTTACGGAAATTTTACATTACCTCTTGACAATATCGAACATATGTGCTACAATCAATAGTGAAGCAGTATATCCAAATAAAAAAACGCCTGCCTTTTACAGCAGACGTTCGCCTATTTATATCTCGGCTCTTTTATCCTTGTCCAAATTTTTATTTGTAGCAATCGGCAATATCTGAAATAGCGTCCTTTGCCATTTCCACTGCCCTTTCAGGTCCAAGCACCTTTGCCTGTGAGCCGAACTGGAAAAGCCAGCCCCAGAATGTTGGTGCGACCTGCACCTCCTCATTTATATAGAAGGTATTGTCGGAATTTTTGTGACATATGGTTTTCTCACCAAAACGATCCATTACAACATCTATGAGCTTATTGTCAAACTGCAATTGCAGCGTCATAAGCTCGCCGCCGTACATTCCGTAGATAGTCTGACGATTTGTGACCTCTGTCTTCTCCTCCTCGGAAAGCTCCCTCCTGGGGATATCTGTAACAGTGACCTGAGTCATTCTGTCAACTCTGTAGCGGCATATCTTTTCATGCTTTTCGCAATAGCACACAAGGTAATAGTTGTCGTTTTCCCAAACCAGAGAATACGGTGAAACCGTATACACCTCGCCGCCGTGGCGAAGTTGTTTGCGTTTTTCAACGGTGTATTCGTAATACTTGAAGTGTATCTCCAAACCGCTGAAAATGCCCTCTTGTATGCTGTTTATAGCATAGTATATCTGCTCATTGAAGGTCTTTGTCCTGTTTGACACATAGACCATTCGGCGCAGATCCTTTGCCTTATGTTCAGATGTAAGTGATTGTATCTTCTTTAACAGCTCCTTCGATTTCTTCTGTGTAAGAAACCTGCTTGAAGCAACTGCGTCCGCAAGAACATACAGTTCCTCGTCCTGAAACAGCCTTTGAGCAAGATAATAAGCGTTGGAGTGACCGTCCTTAGTTATCTCAATATCCATTCCGCTGTCGCAGAGGGTCTTGATATCGTCATAGATAGTCTTACGCTCAGCTTTTATGCCGTAGTCGCCCAGGATCTCGATAAGCCTGTTTCCTGTAATGGTGTGCTTTTCGTCTGTCTTGGTCTCAAAAAGCTTTTTCATGGTCAAAAGCTTCTGTTTCTGTCTGGAAACTCCTGTCACTTTATTTTATCCTCCCCGCTGCGTTTCATATCCGAAACCTTAATTCTTGAGCCGTCAGGCTCAATGATCGTCGTGGCTTCAAGCTGACCTGTCAGGTTAGCTATAACGCTTCTGCGATACTCATTTCTCAAAGCCTCACGCTCAGACTTCTCCTCTGGGGTAAGCTCTCTTTTTCTCGCAATAGCAGTAAGCTCAGACAATCTGTTAAGCTTTACTTTCTCCATAAATTTTTACACTTCTCCTTAAAGCTTCACACTGCCCTGTGTTTTTATTTTTATCCGCAGTATTCGGCTCAAAATAGAACGGGCAGCTTACACAATACCGCCCTTTTCATTCAAAAGATGTTCATATCGGCTTTTTTCTTTATTTATATTTATAAGTCCAACAAAACACCCTCAAACAAATTTGCAGATACATTATAACACATATTTCTTTAAATTGCAATGGTAAAATGCACAAACAGTCCGTTTAATTTCCCACAAATTAAACAAGAATTTTGAAAATTGTGTTTGTCCAAAAATTTGCCCACAATATATAGTGGGTAAAAAAATGGTCAGAAAACATCGAAAAAAGATAAAGAAAGGATTTTTATGCAGCACACAAAGGTATCATACGAACTTACACAGAATTATATCCCAAGCCCTCAAGCAAAAGAAAAAGAACCTGTTGACCCTGCCTCTGCCATAGAAAACAGGCTCATGCGTGAAATAGTGCGGGAAAATTTGACGAAACGGCAGAAATGTTATATAATAATGTATTATACAAAGGGCATGACAATGCAGGAGATAGCCGACGCAGAGGGTGTTTCAAAATCCACAGTATCCAGGACTATCGGGCTTGCAAGAAAGCGGATATCCTGCGGCATGAAGCCTGCCATGCTCAAAAGCGCACTGAAAGGGAGATAGCATTGAACGCACCTGTGAATAAATTCGTTAGAGAATATGCAAAGTCAGGCATAGCGAGGTTTCATATGCCTGGTCACAAAGGGCAGAAATTTCACGGTCTTGAGGCTCTTGACATCACTGAAATAAAGGGTGCGGACTATCTTTTTGAAGCCGAGGGGATCATCGCACAGAGCGAAGCCAAAATGGCAGGAGCCTATGGCAGCAGGCGGACTTTTTACTCTGCAGAGGGGTCGAGCCTTTGCATAAAGGCAATGCTTGGCATAGTATGTCGCAGTAGACAAGAAAAAAAGATAACTGTTGCCGCACCAAGAAACGTCCACAAGGCGTTTATAAACGCCTGCATACTCCTTGACATTGACGTGGAGTGGATATATCCAAAGGGCGAGTTTACATCTATATGCGCAGGAAGCGTTACTCCTGAGGAAGTTGAAAAGGTGCTGGCTGAAACAGAGGTGGACTGCGTTTATGTGACCTCGCCTGACTATCTTGGCGATCTCAGCGACATAAAGGGCATGAGCGAGGTTTGCAGAAAATACGGTGTACCTCTTCTTTGCGACAACGCTCACGGAGCTTATCTGAAGTTTCTCCCTGAGAGCCTGCACCCCATGGACTTGGGGGCTGATATGTGCTGTGACTCTGCTCACAAAACACTTCCATGCTACACAGGGGGAGCAATGCTTCATATTTCAAATCACGCCCCTGCGAATTATGATGATTGCGCCAAAGAGACAATGTCAATGTTCGGCTCAACAAGCCCCTCCTATCTTATAATGGAGAGCCTTGACCTTTGCGCTGACTATGTGAATGGTGATTTTCCTCGTGACCTTGAACGCACTGTGGAAAGGGTAAGAGTCTGCAAAGATAGGATAACAGCTTTCGGCTGGCATACCACAGGCGAAGAGCCTATGAAGATAACCGTTGCCGCATACAAAAGCGGTATCACAGGTGACGACCTTGCAGACAGGCTGAGGGAATATGGCATCGAACCTGAATACAGCGACACACAATATGTTGTGCTTATGCCGTCGCCTTTCAACAGCGAGGAGGACTTTTTGAAACTTGAAAAGGCGTTTTCAGAGATAAAACAGCCTAGGATAAGGCTTTTCGGTGACTTACCCGCTATACCAAAAGGGATAAAACGCATGGGTATAAGGCAGGCGGCTTTTTCAGCTCAGCACACCGTAAACGTGGAGGACGCCTGCGGTCTTATATGCGGAATGACCGTCACAAGCTGTCAGCCCTCTGTGCCTGTGGCAGTGAGCGGTGAGGAGATAACACCGCAGGTAATAAAAATTTTGAAAAACTATGGAATTGAACGCATAAATGTGCTATAATATAAGGTGTAGCTAAAAAAGCTATTATTACATCAAAATAACAGGAGGCAAAATCATGAAACTTGTCTATGCTATCGTAAACAGCGATGATACCTACGCTGTAAATAAAGGACTTCTGAAAGCCGGCATAAGAGCCACAAAGCTTTCTTCAACAGGCGGTTTTCTTATGTCAGGAAACACCACCTTTCTTATCTGCTGCCCTGATGAGCAGGTAGACCTTGTTATAGAGGTCTGCAAAAAGTATTCAAAGAAAAGAAAGCAGTTCGTTCCGTCATCAACTATCATGGAGCCTGACGGTGCGGCTTCATATCCTGTTGAGGTGGCTATCGGCGGCGCAACTATTTTCGTTACTGATATCGAGCGTTTCGAGAAAGTCTAAGGGATAGAAAATTTTCAGAAAGGGGTCTGAGGGCTTGATAATATACGGAAACAGCGAGCCTCGCAGGCTCGTATCTGAGATGATAAAAAAGAAACGAGAGCCGCACTCCATAATGATACACGGAGAAAAGGGGCTTGGTAAAAAGACCCTTGCACGGTGGATAGCGGCGGCACTCTTGTGCGAACGTCAGACAGGCGAGCCTTGCGGCATTTGCAGGACGTGCAGAATGATAGCCGACGGAGCTCACCCTGACGTTATGGTGGCAAAGGCAAACAGCAACGGCAACTACATCGTTGACGATTCTATCAGACCTATAGTTGCGGAAGCTCCCGTTGCACCGAACGAGGCGAGAATGAAAGTATACATAATTCCTGACCTTGACTTGTCGGTGAACACTGTTATTCAGGTGCAGAACATTCTGCTTAAAGTCATTGAAGAGCCGCCTGAGCATACCGCTATAATACTTACGGCGAGGAGCAAGGAAATTTTTCTGCCTACAATAATCTCACGAGTGCTTTCCCTTGGCATGACCTCTGTCACGGAGGCGGAGAGCATGGCGTGTTTGCAGGAGAAATATCCTGCCGTTGCCCCTGCGCTCATAAGCGAAGCTGTTTCAGCAGGGCGTGGAAATATCGGCAGATGTGTCGAGTATCTTGAACACTCCCAGTTTTTTGACAGCGTGAAGCTTGCAAGAGGTCTGTGCGACGCAATGTGCGGCGGAAACGAATATGACGTTTTGAAAACGCTGTTTGTGGCAGACGGCAAAAAAACGTTGCTGAGAGAGGGGCTGAGCCTTTTTCAGGAGATACTCCGTGACAGTGCGGCATTCAGGCTCGGGGGAGAAAGTGAAAAGTCTGTGAGCTGTGCGAAAGAGGGTGCAAAGACGCTCAGCAGAAGCCTTTCCTCAGATCAGGCGGTCAGGCTTTACGATATAGTTTCTGACTACATAGGCAGGATAGACGCAAACTGCAACATAAGCCTGACTATAAACAGTCTGGCAGGACAGATATATTCTGTCACAGGAAAGTAGCTGACGGCAAAGCCGTGATATATATTTGAAAGGAAAAAGAGATGTTAAAAATAATCGGAGTACGCTTTAAAAGCGTTGGCAAGATATACTACTTCGACCCAAAAGACTATGACGTGAAAATGGGCGACAAAGTTATCGTTGAGACCGCAAGGGGCGTTGAATGTGGTGAAGTTGCGCTTGTGGACAGGGAAATAGACGAAACAAGATTCACAAACCCCGTAAAAGGCATTATAAGGCTTGCCACCCCTAACGATATGAAAACTATCGAAAAAAACAGACAAAAGGAAAAGGACGCTTTCAAGATATGCGAGCAGAAAATAGCCGCTCACAAGCTGAAAATGAATCTTATCGACGTTGAATGTACTTTTGACAACAACAAGCTTCTTTTCTATTTTACCGCCGAGAGCAGAGTTGACTTCCGTGAGCTTGTAAAAGACCTTGCCGCGGTATTCAGAACGAGGATAGAGCTTCGTCAGATAGGCGTTCGTGACGAGGCAAAAATGCTTGGGGGTCTTGGCATCTGCGGACAGCCTTTCTGCTGTTCAAGATTTTTGGGAGAGTTCCAGCCTGTTTCTATTAAAATGGCTAAGGAGCAGGGCTTGTCACTTAACCCTACAAAGATCTCAGGCACTTGCGGAAGACTTATGTGCTGTCTGAAATACGAGCAGGACAGCTATGAGGATCTTCTAAAGCACACACCAAAGGTGGGCGCTATCGTAAAAACGGCTGAGGGCAGAGGCGTTGTTGAGGAAGTAAATCTGCTCACAGGCAAGCTGAGAGTTAAAATGGACAAGAACGACAATGTTGTTGTGGTAAAGAAAGACGATATTGAGGTAATAAAGGATTCTGTTATAAGGCTCGACCGTGACGAGATAAAGGCTTTGAAGGGGCTTGAGGGAAAATAACAGAGGGAGTTAATGGTGTATGGCAAAGTCGAAAACGTCATATGTGTGCAGTCAGTGCGGATATGAAACTTCAAAATGGAACGGCAAATGCCCTAACTGCGGCGAATGGAACACCTTTGAGGAGATCGAGCTTGCGGTCAGGACGGGCGGTGCAAAGTCTAAGCCCACGACTGTCAGGGATATTTCCGACAAGATAGTTGGCATAGGCGGCGTTGACGCAAGCTACAACGAGATACGTTATGCAACGGGGCTGAAAGAGCTTGACAGAGTGCTTGGAGGAGGGCTTGTGAAAGGCTCTCTGGTGCTTCTGGGCGGTGAACCGGGCATAGGAAAATCCACAATGCTTTTGCAGATATGTCAGTATTTAGGGCAAGACCACACCATACTTTATGTATCGGGAGAGGAGTCTGTACGGCAGATAAAGCTTCGTGCAAACAGGCTTCATGTTGATTCTGAAAATCTGTATCTTCTTGCAGACAATGACTGTGAGCAGATATGCTCTGTGATAGTAAAAGAAAAGCCTGAGATAGTCATAATCGACTCTATCCAGACCATGAACATAAGCGGGATATCCTCAGCGCAGGGGTCTGTGACGCAAGTAAGAGAATGTACAAATATGTTCATGCGCACGGCAAAGTCGGAAGAGATACCAATGTTCATAGTAGGTCACGTCAACAAGGACGGTGCTATCGCAGGACCAAAGGTCATGGAACACATCGTTGACTGCGTGCTGTATTTTGAGGGTCAGCGAAATCTCACCTACAGGATACTGCGAGCCATAAAAAACCGTTTCGGCTCGACCAACGAGATAGGTATGTTTGAAATGGCTGACAGCGGTCTGCTGGAAGTTGAAAATCCCTCTATGATGTTTTTGGAGGGCAGACCGACAGACGCTTCGGGAACTTGCGTTGCCTGCATAATGGAGGGCACAAGGCCTGTTATGGCGGAAGTTCAGGCGCTTGTATGCAAGAGCGTGCTTGCTTCACCAAGGCGCACTGCCACGGGCTTTGACTACTACAGAATGGCGATAATAATAGCTGTGCTTGAAAAGCGGCTGGGCTATTTTTTTGGTGGATTGGACGTTTACATAAACATTGTAGGCGGATTAAAGCTTGATGACACTGCGGCTGACCTATCGGTGGCGTTGGCACTTTACTCGGGGCTTACAGACAAAGTTATAAGCGACAAGCTTATCGCTCTTGGCGAGATAGGCTTAGGCGGTGAGCTTAGGAGCATCTCCCACTGTGAACAGCGCCTTGCAGAGTGCGAGCGAATGGGCTTTGAAACTTGTATCGTGCCTGCACATTCGCTGAAAAGCGTTGACACAAGTAAGTTTTCAATGAAAATAATCGGTGTGCGCTCAATAAGAGAGGCGTTCAAAGCTATAGGCTGATATATGACAAAAACGGACGGAAGACCAAATCTTCCGCCCGTTATTTTTCTGTCTTATGTAGAAGCCGCACGCTCTCCCATAATATCGCTTCTGAGAAGCCCATAGATATTGAAATCTGTGTAGATGTTCACAAACTTTGCCTGACGCTTTGTTCCCTCACAGGTAAAGCCGCATTTTTCCATTACTCTGTTTGAAGCCACGTTCACCGTCATGACCTCAGCTTCAAGCCTTTGAACGCCTGTTTCCTCAAAGCAAAATCTGATTACACGCCTGAGAGCCTCGGTGACAAAGCCCATGTTCTGGTACGCCGCCGAGATACGATAGCCTATCATTGCCTGTCTGTCATTCTCGATATTGAACAGATTTACCTCCCCTGCCAACCTATGATTTTTCTTTAGCTCTATCCCCCAGCTTATATGATCCTTTTTGCCGTTGTTAAGAGTGCGTCCGAAAAAAAGCGACGGCTCTCTTTCCTGCCTTGTCATGTTTCTTCCCCAATATTTGTAAAGGCTCTCGTCAGCCATATAGGTTTTCATATCCTCTGCGTCAGTAGCGGTCTTCGCCCTGAGTATGAGTCTTTCTGTTTCCAGCACAGGAAAATGAGAAAAATAATAGTCCATATCCTGCAAAATAAACACTCTCCCCTGCTTATATAATAAAAATTCCCAAGTCTACTAAAATTATAACATAAAATCTAGTATAAATCAAGTGTTTTTAAGCGAAATACACAAAAAAGCAGAAAACGCCCCGAAACAAGTTCGGGACGCTCTCTGTTCTATAATCTGGAGAATTAGAAATCAACTTCTGTATCGTAGTAGCAGCACTTGAGGAGCTTTTCCATTTCTTCCTGTGAAGGCTGACGTGGGTTAGAACCTGTGCAAGCGTCTGCGATAGCGTTCTTAGCGATCTCAGGGAGTCTTTCAAGGAATACGTTCTCAGGAACGAATCCCTGCTCACATGGATAGCTGTCTGTACCATAGTTCTTGATGCAGTGAGGAATGTTGAGCTTGTCATTCATGCCTCTTACATACTCGATGAGGAGCTTTACCTTCTCGTCATCGTTTGAACCGCCCAGGTGCATATAATCAGCGATAACGCCATATCTCTTCTTAGCTGTTTCGTCCTTAGCATTGAATGCGATTACCTTTGGCAGATACATTGCATTAGCTGCACCATGGATAATGTGTGCGCCATAGTCAGCGAAAGCTGCGCCTGTCTTATGAGCCATTGAGTGAACGATACCAAGCAGAGCATTTGAGAATGCCATACCTGCAAGACACTGAGCATCGTGCATTCTATCTCTTGCGCCCATATCACCGTTGTAGGAATCAACGAGATCCTTCTGGATCATTTCGATAGCGTGGATAGCAAGCGGATCTGTATATGCACAGTTTGCTGTTGAAACATAAGCTTCGATAGCGTGTGTCAGAGCGTCCATACCTGTATGAGCTGTCAGCTTCTGTGGCATTGTTTCAGCAAGGTCAGGGTCAACGATAGCTACATCTGGTGTGATCTCAAAGTCAGCGATAGGATACTTGATACCCTTGTCATAATCTGTGATGATAGAGAATGCTGTTACCTCAGTAGCTGTGCCTGATGTTGAAGAAATTGCGCAGAAGTGTGCTTTCTTTCTCAGCTCAGGGATACCGAATACCTTACACATATCTTCAAATGTGCAGTCAGGATACTCATACTTGATCCACATAGCCTTTGCAGCGTCGATAGGTGAGCCGCCGCCCATTGCTACGATCCAATCAGGCTCAAATTCGAGCATGACCTTTGCACCGTTCATAACTGTTGTTACAGAAGGGTCTGGCTCTACGCCCTCAAGAAGCTTAACTTCCATTCCAGCCTCTTTCAGATAAGCTTCTGCTTTCTGGAGAAAACCGTTTCTCTTCATTGAGCCGCCGCCGACTACGATGATAGCTTTCTTACCTTTCAGTGTTTTCAGGTTCTCCAATGCTCCCTTGCCGTGATAAAGGTCTCTTGGTAATGTAAATCTCATTTCTAATTCCTCCTATATGTAATGTAATAATGTGTTCAAAGAGGTTTGTGTAAATCTCACACAAATTCTCTCTTTGCTTGCCTTTAATTATACAAAATGTCAATGAACTATTCTAACATAATCTATGAACATTCTATTAATTATTAACTTTTACATAGCATATATAAGTATGTGCATACAGCTAAATGTACATATGAATGTGTAAAACAGGTGAAAAAAATATCACAATTACATGAAAAATCACGATTTTGTTTGCACTATATGGAATTTTGCAGTGCTTATTTCGTTTTCTTTCGTTAATAAATTATACATTTGTGAGTGTGGAGATATTCCTGTTTATGAAGATAAAAAAATTCATAAAAAATTTGCTTAAGCTATGGAAATATGCGAAAAAATATGCTATAATATATTGGTATTGTATTGTATCCTCCCATGATGGAGGAATAATAACAAGGAGGAAATTTAATATGAAAACAAAGGTCAACACAAAATCATTGGTGATACTGGGATTGATGACAGCTCTCACAATGATTTTCTCGTTCACTCCTATCGGTTCTATACCTATCGGGCCGCTGGTAATTACTCTCAACGTAATTCCTATTGCCATAGCGGCTGTAACGGTAGGCCCTGTGGGAAGTGCAGTCATTGGAGGAGTTTTCGGACTGCTCAGCTTTTTGCAGTGCTTCGGAATAGGCGTGCCAAGCGGAATGGGTGCAGCACTTGTTGCGATCGATCCGGTCCTGGCTTTCGTTCAGCGATTTGTACCAAGACTTCTCGACGGCATTATCGTAGGATTTATTGCAAAAGGCATGAGCAAGGTAACAAACAATTATGTTTCATATGCTGTTACGGGCTTTTTTACTGCGTTTTTGAACACTGCGTTCTTTATGAGTGCACTTGTTTTGCTTTTCGGCAACACCGATTATGTAAAAGAGCTTATGGGCGGAAAGAATATCATAGTATTCATCTGCACCTTTGTAGGCATAAACGCTCTGGTCGAAATGGCTGTATGTACATTTGTTACAGGTACAGTGGGTGCTGCACTTTATAAGGCAAGGTTCATACCCAGCAAAAACAAAGCGCAGGCATAAATTCACCGAAAGGATAACATACAAATGGTTTTAGCGGTCGATATAGGAAACACTAACATAGTAATGGGCTGTTTTGAAAGCGACAGGATACTTTTTGTTGAAAGACTTTCTACAAATCAGCAGTCCACGGCACTTGAATATGCCATAATGCTCAAGAACATTCTTGAGATACATTCTATAGATATGTCAGATTTCAGGGGCGGCATAATCTCATCGGTCGTGCCGTCTGTTACCCTCACGATGAAAGAGGCAATGGAGAGGCTTATCAAAAAGCGCATCATGGTGGTAGGACCTGGAATAAAGACGGGACTTAAGATAAATCTCGACAATCCCGCACAGCTTGGAAGCGACAGAGTTGCAGACGCAGTTGCGGCGATAAACCTCTACCCTGTGCCTATCATAATGATAGATATGGGCACTGCTACTACCATATCAGTAATAGACAAGGAAAAGAATTTCATAGGCGGAATGATAATACCGGGACTTAGAACTTCCCTCGACTCGCTTTCGGGCAAGGCTTCACAGCTTCCTTTCATCAGCCTTGTACCGCCTAAAAAGGTCATAGGCACTAATACTATCGACTGTATGAAGAGCGGTATAATCCACAGCAACGCTGCAAGCATTGACGGAGTTATAGAGAGGATAGAAAACGAGCTTGGTGAAAAATGCACTGTGGTTTCCACAGGCGGTGTGGCAAAGATAATAGTTCCTTACTGTAAGCGTGACATCGTCATTGACGATGAGCTTCTGCTCAAAGGGCTTATGATAATCTACAATAAAAACAAACAATAATTTAAAATACAATACACAAAGCGTCGGGTAGTTATCCGACGCTTTTTTATGTCGCTTTTTATATCCATAATAGACAAACAAACGGGCTTCAAACAGTTGCAAATGCCGAAAATGGAGCGTTTCTATTGCTTCCAGTGCTTTGTTATGGTACAATCATATGTGCAAAGTAAAACGTTTACATAAAACAGAAAGCAGGAAATATATGAACGCAAAAAAAATATTATGCCTTATGGCCGCATTGCTTATGCTGTCTGGCTGTTCAAAGGGTGTGGACGGTTCACAGGCTTCATCAAAAGCGGCTGAAAGCTCCGGCAAAGCGGACAGCAGTGTTTCAGACTATGATAATACCACCACCGAACCTGAAACAGACAAGCCTGAGTTTGACCTCAATGACAGCGTGATAGGTTTTTCACAGGAAAGCGGCTTTTATGACAGCGGTTTCAGCCTTGAGCTTACCGCAAACGAGGGTGAGAAGATATACTACACCACTGACGGCACAGACCCCAGGACCTCTGCCACGAGAGAAGAATACACTGCCCCTATCGAGATAAAAGACAGAAGCAATGACCCTAATGTGGTTTCAGCCGTGCCGACAGAAATGATATCGGGAAATTTCAATGAGTTCAGCTTTGGCGAAGGGGATTTCTGGTGCAACAAAAAAGCACCTTCTGACAATGCGGTGGACAAATGCACTGTTATAAGAGCATCAAGCGAAAAAAGCGACGGAAGCGTTTCACAAAGCTTCTCAGGCAGCTTTTACATAGGAAGCGCAGAGGAGCATATAAAAGGGCTTAAAGAAAGCTGTGAAGCGGCAGGGCATGACCTTGCGGTAATGAACATTACAATGGACTACGCTGACCTTTTCGACAGCAAGATCGGCATTTACGTCAAGGGAGATATTTTCAACAAGGCACTCGAGGACTATAAAGCCAGCGGAGAAAGCATAGAAAACGAAACTGCAAGACAGCTTGACGCAAACTACAAACAGCGTGGCAAGGAATGGGAACGTGATTGTCACATCGAGCTTAACGAGATTTCAGCCGAGGGAAATGTGACGAACGCTTTATCACAGGATTGCGGCATAAGGATACAGGGAAACTATTCACGCTCCGACCTGCAAAAGGGATTCAGGCTTTACGCCAGAAAGAAATATGGCGAAAAGAAGTTTAAGTATGAGGTCTTTGAGGGGCTGAAAAACGCATCTAATGAAACTATCGACAGCTTTAAGACGCTTACTCTCCGTGCAGGTGGAAATTGTGCTTTTACAGCAAAATTCAATGACACCTATTGGCAGAGTCTTATGACAGAGCTTGACGGCTCAACAAAGGCTTCACGACCATGCGTTGTTTATCTGAATGGCGAATACTGGGGACTTTATGTGCTGGAGGAGGACTATTCCGACAATTATTTTGAAAGCCACTATGGTGTGAACAAAGACGATGTGGTGGTCTACAAGGGCGACGCAGAAACCTATCAGAGCGGCTACAAGCTTGACGAGGGCAAGCTTCCGGAGGGAGAAACAGACGAGGGATATTTCTTCAAGGAGCTTACAGATTTCTTCGCTTCTCACAAAGACTTATCCGCACAGACGGATTATGAGGAGTTCTCAAAGCTTGTTGACACCGACAGTGTGAGAGATTATTTTCTTGCAGAGGTTTGGATAAACAACAAGTGGGATTGGCCGGGCAAAAACTGGTCAATGTGGAAGGTGCAGAACACAGACAGTTCCAACGAATATGCAGACGGCAAATGGCGTTTCATGTTCTATGACGTTGAGTTCGGCGGAGTGAGCGGTGAAAGCGACGCATGGACGAACACCATGAAAGAGGATAACTACAAGCCAAAGGGACTGCTTGACACGGACACGAAAAATCCTGCGGTTCTGAGTTTTGCTTATCTTATGTCAAACGAAGATTTCAGGAACGATTTCAATGACAGGCTTTTAAAGATGTCTGAGGGTACGTTTGAAAAAGAAAAGGCACTTGATAGACTCGCAGAATTTGAGAGCATATATTCCCCTCTTTATGAGCAGTTCTTTGCAAGATACCCAGAAACAGGCTCGGCTGAAGAAGCGCTTCATGGAGGATATGCTTCATCAGACTGCATAAGGGCGTTCATTAACAAGCGTAATAAGTCTATCCAAAGTATTGTGGACTGGACTAATTCGCAGTTCTGATATTTCACAAACTAAAACGGCAGAACAGCTTGATGCTGAACTGCCGTTTTTATATGCTCTGATCTATGCCGCAGGAGCGTATGTGAATGTTATTTCGAGAGTGTTTATCTTTCCTGCATAGTCAAGTATTGTTGGAGAAGCCTTTGAAAGGTCACCGCCTGCTATCCTTGCGTCCTCAGGCGGTGCGGATACCCACTGATTTACAAGGTTCACTCTTGTGCAAAGCTGGTCGTCAGAGGTCGTATAGCCCTCCGCTATGGTTTCAACAGCTTCGCCGTTTATCTTTATCTCGTCAATAGTTGCGATATAGTTCGGATAAAGCTTTTCACCGTTTGCGATACCCAGAGCCGAGAATGCAATGCCGTTGGCGTTGTTTGATGACATATCAAGGCTTACTGTGTAAGTTCCCTCACCGTCTATAACTGCGTTTTCTGCGATAACTCCGTCGCTCTTTGAAACCGGGTCATACTCGTCACCAACGCTGTAGCATACGGAAAAATCTGCACTCTGATACATTATCCATGCCACCGCTGTGTTCTCGTCAGCCTGCGGTGCGGTATCATCTGTTAGCTTTTCAGGTGCAGCCGCAAGGGTTTCATCAAGCTTCTTTACAGCAGCGGCTCTTTCCTCCTCCACTGTCATCGAGGACTGGTTATCACGGCGTCTTTCATCAAATATCTTTGCCACAGTTTCATCACGCATTTTAAGCTCTGAACGTGAGAAGAAATCACTGCAATCCCAAAGGAATGGTGCAAAGCCGTAGGCGTCACAGTTGTCAAGGAGGTTGTCAATAAACTTGTCAGTTCCTTTCTTTAGGTCACCGCCGTTTGTAAGCACTGCATACTCGCCTATTATTATGCCATAGCCCTGCTCGGAATACTTTGTCATGTTCTTGAAAAGTCTGTTCTGCTCCTCATAGTCTGTCTTTGTTCCCCAATCTGAACGACCCTTTGTTCCGCAATAATCCCATGGGGTATAATAATGAACAGAAAGCAGGAGCTTATCCTTTGCGGTATCAGTTGGCATTTGGAACTTGTTTGAGCAGGTCATTGTGATATCGGTATTGTAGCCTGCGATAAGAAGAAAACGCTGTTCGTTGTTTCCGCCTGTTGCACGGACAGTGTCAACAAAGGTCTGATTTATCTTGTTGGCCATTTCATAGCACTCGGCTTTTGAAAGCGAGCCTGAGTTTTTGCACACGTCTGTGTCATTTAGTCTGTCACCAAGCTCTTCGTTTGCACCCTCAAATATAAGTCTGTCGGAGTATTTTTTATATCTGTTCGCTATCTGCGTCCACATGGACTTATACATTTCAAACGCCTTGTCAACGTCGCTCTGCTCGGAAGAACCGAACATTCCCCACCAGCTTCCGTCCCAGTGGTCGTTTATGATAACATACATATCATTATCCAAAGCGTAGTTTATTATCTCCTCCACTCTGTCGAGATAGGCTTCATTTATGGTGTAATCGCCTTTTTCATACTCCATTGCATTTGTCCATGCCACAGGCACACGGAGAGAGTCAAAGCCGCTTGCTTTCATGCCCTTTATCATTTCTTCCGTTGTGACAGGCTGACCCCAGAAAGTTTCAAAGCTTTCAGGGTCGGTGTCTGCGGAATAGCTTTTATGACCGTAGGCTTCCATAGTGTTTCCAAGGTTTGTGCCGTTGCCCAGAAGTCTTGCAAGCTCGGTTGCGGTGAGGTCTTTGTTTATGCTTCCGTCATCAGAGGTCTTTGCGCCCTCCTCTGCCTTTGATGAAGAGCTGTCGCTTCCCTTTCCACAGCCTGCAAGCAGTGCAGTACAGCCCATGACCGCTGCGGTAAGAAGTGGGATAGCTTTTATGGTTCTCATATTATTTCCTCCTATTTCATAAATACAAATTCTTCAAGTTCAAAAAGCGGCTTGTTTTTGAAATAATCTGCTATCCAATCGGCAAGCTCATCTGAAAAAGCTGTAGGCACAAAATAGATAGAATGTCTGCCAGTAAGGGACTTGACTACTCCTGTGTAAACTCCGTCACCTGTGCCGATATCAACATAGCCTACAGGCTCGCTGTTCTCATAGTCATCAGCATAGACCGCCACCTTTGCAACTGTTCCCATGCCCCTGACTTTCAGGGCTATCTTCATGGTCTTTGAGGAAAAGTCCTCGCCAAAATCAAAATACTTATAGCCTATAACATTACCCTCGGTGATGTTCACGATACTTCTTGTGAAGATATCCTTTTCGGTGATAAAACAACCGCCTTTCAGCACACAGGCTATATCCGCAGGATAAGGCTTGAAAGGGTCAAGGCTGTCTTCAAAGCCAAGCGAGGTCATTTCCACTGTCGGTATCGTTCCGTCAGGAAGTATCTCTATTTTCTCAACGCAGGCACGTCTTGACATTATGGTATTGTTTGTCATTCTGTGATAGAAGATATACCACTGACCGTTTATGTTGCACACTGAGCCGTGGTCATTCCCCCCCGGATAATCAACGCCGTTGTCTATTATATATCCACGATATTTGAACGGACCTTGTGGCTTATCTGAGGTCGCATAGGCAAGCCTGCTTCCTACACATGGGGAATATATAAGATAGTATGTATCTCTGATTTTCCTCGGGGAGCTTGCCTCGAAGAAGCGCTGTTCCTGCGGTGCGTTGTCGCTGTCATCAATGACCGCTCTTTTGTAGCTTCCCTTTTTAATGGTATACATATCCGCAGGGTCTATCTCGTTGAAGTTAGATTCTGTGAAGCCGTAATAAATATACACTCTGCCGTCATCATCAACAAGCACACCTGCATCATTATAAATGCCGTCATCGCCTGCGTCCTCAGGGTCATATTTATACTGGGAAAGGAGCTTGAAAGGACCTTCGGGCTTATCGGACACGCCAACAACGCCCTTTGAGCCGACTATATAGGCATAGAGATAATACCTGCCGTCTTTTTCTATAACGTCCGGAGCGAACAGCTTGCGGTCGGTCATTCCCTCGGTATCGGACTTATGGTCACGGTCATCACGGGTATGGAAGCTGTGTCCGTGGCAGACCCAATTGTTAAGGTCATCAAGTGGTGCAGACCAGACTTTCAGTTTATAGTCGCAAAAGTCGCTTTGAGCGGCTCTGTCATGTGAGCCATAAAGATAAACTCTGTCGCCGAAAACTCTCGGCTCGCCGTCAGGGATATACTCCCATGCAGGCAAAATGGGGTTTGGCATGAAAATTTCCTCCTATGTTTTTTTCATAACTTGTTTTATCATAAGATAATTATAAATCATACTATTATTATTTTCAATATCCTAACACGCTGTCAGAGGTGAAAATTTGTGCAAAATGTAAAATCGTGCAGACTGTCCAAAGGTGCAAAAAAGCCCGTTTGCGACGGCTTCCGACCTTGACAAAAGAGGGCAAATCGTGTATAATATTAAGTTGATAGTACCCGTATAAAATTATATTGATATAGGAGTGTTTAATTATGGCAGCTATTTCTAAGACTGTTTCAAAAGCAGGTTATGCTAAATTGCAGGAGGAACTTGAATACCTTATTACAGTAAAAAGACGTGAAGTTGCTCAGAAGCTTAAAGAAGCACGTTCTTTCGGAGACCTTTCCGAGAATGCTGAGTACGACGAGGCTAAGAACGAGCAGGCTATCCTTGAATCAAAGATCAATGAGTTAGAGCTTCTCATTTCAAACGCAACTGTCGTTGAGGACGATGATATTTCTGTAAACGAGATAGGCGTAGGCTCTATCATCAAGATAAAGGATATCGAGCTTGACGAGATCGAGGATCTTCAGATAGTAGGTTCAACTGAGTCTGACCCTGACAACGGCAAGATCTCTGACGAGTCACCTATAGGCAAGGCTGCACTCAAGCACAAGGTAGGCGACATTTTCGAGGCTGAAACACCTGCCGGTCTGCTGAAATTCGAGGTCATCGACATTTCAAAGTAACAGACCACTTACAAAACACACGGAAAGGAAAATATAAATGAGCGAGGAAAACCGCACAAACGCTACTGAGGAAGAGCTTACTCAGGAGGACATAAACAGCTTAAAGAAGATAAGAATGGACAAGCTTGAAGAGCTGAAAGCCAAGGGCAAGAATCCATTTGAGATAACAAAGTATGACGTTACGGCAAGCTGTGCCGAGGCTAAAGCACAATATGAAAAGCTTGAGGCTGAGCTGAAGTCACAGGCAGGCGAAGACGAGGAAAAGCTCAAGGAGCTTCTCGAGGCAAACCGCATAACAGTAAGCGTTGCAGGCAGAGTAATGTCAAGACGTCTTATGGGCAAGGCAAGCTTTTTCGACCTGAGAGATAAGAGCGACAAGGTTCAGGTCTATCTGAGAATGAACGAGATCGGCAAGGAAGAATTTGACGATTACAAGAAGGGCGATATCGGTGATATCGTTGGCATTGAAGGCTTTGTATTCAGAACAAAAATGGGCGAGATATCAATTCACGCTCAGAAGTTCGTACTGCTTTCAAAGTCGCTTCTGCCTTTGCCTGAGAAGTGGCATGGTCTGAAGGATCAGGACACTAGATACAGACAGAGATACACAGACCTTATATGCAATCCTGAGGTAAAGGATACATTTATAAAGAGGTCGCAGATAATATCATCTATCAGAAGATATCTTGACGGACAGGGCTTCATGGAAGTTGAAACTCCAATGCTGGTATCTAATGCAGGCGGAGCTGCCGCAAGACCATTTGAGACACACTACAACGCACTTGACGAGGACGTTAAGCTTAGAATTTCTTTGGAGCTTTATCTGAAAAGACTTATTGTCGGCGGACTTGAAAGAGTATACGAGATAGGCAGAGTATTCAGAAACGAGGGTGTTGACGCAAGACACAATCCTGAGTTTACTCTTATGGAGCTTTATCAGGCATACACAGATTACTACGGCATGATGGATCTCACAGAGAATATGTTCAGACACGTTGCACAGGAGGTATGCGGCACTACTTGCGTACCTTACGGTGATGTAATGATAGATCTTGGCAAGCCGTTTGAGAGAATGACAATGATCGACGCAGTAAAGAAGTATTCTGGTGTTGATTTCTCACAGGTAGCCACAACAGAAGAGGCAAAAGCACTTGCAGACGAGCGTCACATTGAATACGAGGCAAGGCACAAGAGGGGCGACATACTCAACCTGTTCTTTGAGGAATATGTTGAAGAGCATCTTATTCAGCCGACATTCATAATGGATCACCCTATCGAGATTTCTCCACTTACAAAGAAGAAGCCAGAAAATCCTGATTATGTAGAGAGATTTGAGCTTTTCATAACAGGCAGAGAGATGTGCAACGCATACTCAGAGCTGAACGATCCGATAGATCAGCGTGAGAGATTTGCAGCGCAGGAAGAGGCATTGAAGCAGGGTGACGAGGAAGCAAACCACACAGACGAGGACTTCCTGAGAGCTTTGGAGATAGGTATGCCACCTACAGGCGGTATTGGTTACGGCATAGACAGACTTGTTATGCTGCTGACTAACTCACCGGCTATTAGAGATGTGCTGTTGTTCCCTACGATGAAGACGTTGGAGTAACCATAACATAATAATTTGTAGAATTAATGGGCAATTCCAATCGGGGTTGCCCATTTTCTAAAATGAATGGAAATACAAATCGGAATTTATTAAGGAGGATATGGATGAAACTGTTTTTATGTTCGCACTTTTCAAGTGTAGGAAGTTTGATAAAAGAAGAAATTGATAACAAGAAAGTCGCATTTATTCCCACAGCTTCGCTGCGTGAAGGCTATACCGGTTATGTCGGCTCGGCTCGAAAGCTATTCAATAAACTGGGAGCAGCCGTAACTGAAATTGATATTTCAACGGAGGCTTATTTAACGATACAGTCTGTTTTTGAAGATGCGGATGTGATATATTTTACTGGTGGAAATTCTTTCTTTCTCATGGACCAGCTCCGTAAAACGGGAACGGATGAGCTATTGAAGAAGGAATTGGAAAAGGGAAAACTGATGATCGGTGAGTCGGCAGGTGCGATTATATGCGCTCCAACTATCCAATATATTGAACAAATGGATGAAAAGCCGGAGGACTACTCACAAAAAGATGATGCAGGGCTTGATTTGATTGATTTCTATGTTCTTCCGCATTATCTTACAGCACCATTTAAGAAAGTTACCGAGAAAATAATGACTGAGTTTTCGGATTTGAATCTATGCCCAATTAACAACCGTCAGGGAATTGTAATTGATGGTGAAGGTTCAAAGGTTATTTGCAAAGACTAATTTGAAAATTCCAGTTTGTCAACCTACCCTTTGAGAGAGGAGAAATCCCTTTCTCAAAGGGTATTTTTATATTGTGCAGTTTGTATGAGGTTTCTTGTGTTTCATATTATCACATAAGAAACCGCAAAGACATCACCGCTCTTACTTCTCCTCAAACATCCACTTGACCGCCTTTTCAGCATACTCACTCCAAAAAATCATATCGTGGTTGCCTTTGCTTTCAAAATACTCGTGAGAAACGTTTCTGCTTTCAAGAAATTGGTGAAGATCACGGTTGTTTTCAAGCAGGAAATCTTCTGTACCGCAGCACATAAATATATCTGGGATATTTTTGCCCTCTCGCTGAAGTTCGTCTATAAGAAATTCGGGATTGTTCCTGCTGTTCAGCACCTCCGACGTTTCGCCGAAACATTCTCTGTAATATTCATAATTCGCTGTGGCATTGCCTTGCCCCTCTGACATTCCTGCGACTTCGTGTACGATAAGAGCCGAAGATAATGCAGCAACCTTGCCAAAGGTTTCCGGATATGCAAATGCTGTATGAAGCGCACCAAATCCGCCCATTGAAAGACCCATAATGTATGTTTCACTGCCGTCTTTCGCAAGTCTGAAAACTCGTCTTACATAGTCCACAAGCTCCTCGCCGACGAATTTGCAGAACTGATGACCAGTCGAGCGTCCGTCCAGCCAAAAAGAATTTTCGCCTGAGGGGATAACTACCGCAAAATTATACTTGTCCGAAAGATATTCAGGCACCCAGTTTTCTGCGTCGCCTGTAAAACCGTGCAGCAAGAAAAGCGTTTTGGTGCTGTTTTCCGAGTATTTCGTATCTGTCTGCCCCCAGTCCTGCCTTATGTCACATGGCAGGTACATTTTAAACGTGGTATATCTCCGCAGGCAATTTGAATAAAATCTGATCGTTAAGTTTGACATAGCTTTTCCTCCTGTTTTTTATATAATTATACTACATAAAATCAGGTTTGTCCAATGGGGCAGCGAAAAAATTTTTCAATTTCCCTCACAAAATAATTTATCCCTATAAAAATAAAAATCACATCTGTCAAAGCCTCGTCCCAACGTACCTTGCGGCTTTTGACCTTTATAATACAATACTAACCGAAATGTGCCCTACATATCCTCCCTCATCATATCATTCTCACTCTTTATAAACATAAGCACAAAGCATATAAGCAGCAATGCACAAGATATCCATATAAACTCATTGCCTATGTATAATGAATATGCTCCGCCTATTCCTGCACCGCAGGCAAATACGAATATCGTAAGAAAATATTGCAGCGATTTCCTAAGCAACGACTTGTCCCCTATCCTCATGTATGCACTTATGGATTCCATTGCACTTCTCATATTTCCTATGCACATCGTGCTTGCGTATGGATAACTATTTACTTTCCTGAACGATTGCACCTGCATTGCACAGGCACATGATGAAAGTGCATTCGCAACAAAATCGTATGAACCGCCAAGCGGTATAAACCCCACAATGCAAAGCAGCACCATTTCCGTGAAAACTATTATCTGCCGCCAATGTATAAATCCCACGTCCTTGAAACGTGCGTGCAGACGCTCGGCTATGAAAATCCCCATTGCAAACGCCAGCACAGGTATAAGATAGTGCAACGCCCTGTGCCAGTTGCCTTTTGCGACATATGTGCTCATAAGCACAATGTTTCCCGTCTGTGCATTTGAAAAAACTTCACCTCGCACAAAATACGAATATGCGTCCTGCAAGCCCCCTGATATGGTCAGAAGTATCATGAGCATATTGGTTTCAGACATTTGTTTTCTTGATCGTAACATCATTTTATCATATTCCTTCATAAAAAATTAACAAGAAAAATATTTTTATACACTTTAATTTTCTCCTTTTTCCATTATAATTATCTCAGATATATAAGTCAAATATATAATTTATATGCAAGATATAAAATATTGATATAGCAAGAAAGTGATAAAGTGAATATAAATTACGAATATTATAAGATATTTTATTATGCCGCAAAGAACCGCAGCTTTTCAAGAACGGCAAAAGTGCTGCTCACAAATCAGCCTAATATCACAAGGGTGATAAAAATACTCGAAGGAGAACTTGGCTGCACGCTTTTCAATCGAATGAAAAACGGCGTCACGCTTACCCCTGAGGGAGAGATACTTTACGAGCACATCTCAAAGGCGGTGGAACTTATTACAGAGGGCGAAGATGAGATCTCAAAAGCCAACGACCTGCAAAGCGGAACTGTCACCATAAGTGTGACGGAGACCGCACTTCACGGCGTTATGCTGCCACTTCTCAATGAGTTCCATGAAAGATATCCGGGAATAAAAATAAAGCTGCTGAACCATTCAACCCCTCAGGCACTGACTGCTCTCAAAAGCGGCATTGCAAACCTCGCTGTGGTAACAACGCCGATAAGCACAGAGGGCTCGCTGAATTTTCATAAGCTCAGAGAGTTCCGTGAACTTATCATATGCAGCACAAAGCTAAAGGATCTTGCAAAGCGAACGCTCACTCTTGAGGAACTTTGCAGCCACCCTATAATATCACTTAACCGAAACACAAGGACATATGATTTCTATTCCGACTTCTTTTTCCAGCATGGAATAGATTTTCAGCCGGATATTGAGGTCGCAACCGCCGATCAGATAATGCCGCTTGTGAAAAGCAACCTTGGCATAGGTCTTATACCTGAACCAATGGCACAAAGCGGCGATGTTTATATTCTGAAAACTGATGAAGAGTTTCCAAAGAGGAGCATCGTTCTTGCAGAAAATGCAGACAAAAAACTCAATGCCGCCGCTACAGAGATACAAAAAATGATACTGAAAAAATGTAATATGTTTGCAAATGCTGAGATATGACATACATGAAAGGAGATAATAATATGCCTACAGTTTTGCCAAAAGAAAATGAAGTCGAACAGTTTTTTTCAAGGATAATGGCATCGGAAGGAGCTTGCCAAAGGCTCAGCAACGTGCTTTACGATCACCTTAGCGACGACGATATGCAGACCGATCCTGACCCAGAACATCTTGTGCAGGTGCTTTTGACCGCATATACGAACGGTGATATAAGCGCACTTCTGCTGGAGCTTTGTGGAAGAAGTCTTTTCGATCTGCTGAGAGAGGCATACCTTATACCAAAGCGTTTTCACGGAAAAGCAGGAAAAAATCCTGAACTCCTTACGACCCCTGAAGGCGATGTCATTGAAGAAAAGAAAAAGCTTGTCACAAAGCATGAGTTCGAGAAATTTCGTGATGTGTACAAAAACCACAGCTGTGCACCACGTTCAAAGCTTTATCTTGCAGACGGATATGACCTTATGAGGGTCTATACCGACGGAATGAACATTAAGGAAAAGCGTGTTGACAAAAGACGTGGCGTGCTTATACTTTACGCCCTGCCTGACACTGTAAAGCTTGGACTTTCCGAGGCTCAGACCTATAATGTTATATGGAATACTTTCCACAAGATACAGCAGACTGCCCCAACTGCAATGGTCTATTACGGACAAGAAACAGGCGAAAAGGCTGGAAAATCATTTGATGAGATCGGCGTTTTACTGCCTGTTCATCAGTTTGAAAAGAAAATGCTCATGCACCTCAGCGAGATAGACGGCATTGTGCTTGCCTGCCGTGAGGAAATGATGAAAAAAGCAGGCTCAGACAGCCTTGATCTTTAAAAACGGAAGTGATACTGAATGTCACAAACTATAGTTAAGAAAAATCACATGGATATCCCATGGCACGATTTCACAGACGCCGAAAAGGACGAGCCAGTATCAAAGGCGAGCCTAAAAGAAAAAGCCTCTGTTATAGGCAGGGTGGGAATGATGTTTCTCTCCTGCGGAACGGGAGCGTGGCGTGTGAGAAGTTCCATGAACACCATGTCGGAATGTATGGGACTGACCTGCACAGCAGATATCGGGCTTATGTCCATAAACTACACCTGTTTTGACGGCGAGGCTTGCTTTTCGCAGTCTCTTTGCCTTACTAACACGGGAGTAAACAATTCAAAGCTAACACGTCTTGAAAATTTCATCAACGATTTTGTCGGCCGCTGCGATAGTTTGACTTGCGAACAGGTCCACAATGAACTTGACGATATCGAAAAGATACACGGACTTTACTCGCCGCCTGTTTTGGGCCTTGCGGCGGCACTTGCCTGCGGAGCGTTCACATTCCTGCTTGGCGGTGGACTGACCGAGATGATATGTGCATTTTTCGGTGCAGGCATTGGCAATTATGTGCGGAGCAAATTCACAAAGCACCACCTTACCCTTGTGCTTGGAATAGTTGCCTCAGTATCGGCGGCGTGCCTTTCATATGCAGGGCTGTTTGAACTTGCGAAAATACTTTTCAATATAAAAATGCAGCATGAGGCAGGCTACATATGTGCAATGCTTTTTATTATACCTGGTTTTCCGTTCATCACAAGCGGCATAGACCTTTCAAAGCTCGATATGCGTTCGGGCATCGAGCGGCTGACCTACGCCCTCATCATTATAATTGTAGCCACAATGACGGCGTGGTTAATGGCACTTATCCTGCACCTTACGCCAATGGACTTTTTGCCTCTGCACCTTACCTTATGGCAGTTCATACTGTTCAGACTTGCGGCAAGTTTCTGCGGGGTTTTCGGATTTTCCGTTATGTTCAACAGCCCTGTCAAGCTTGCAGCCTCTGCGGCAGTTATAGGTGCACTTGCAAACACTCTGAGATTGGAACTTGTTGACCTTGTTTCATTTCCTCCGGCAGCTGCTGCGTTTGTGGGGGCATTCACCGCAGGCATACTCGCCTCGTTGCTGAAAAAGTATGTGGGCTATCCGAGAATATCCATAACCGTTCCGTCCATAGTCATAATGGTTCCGGGATTATATCTTTACAAGGCTTTCTATAATTTGGGCGTCATGTCCCTTGAAACATCTGCGTCATGGCTTGCGTCTGCTCTGCTGATAATACTAGCTCTGCCTTTGGGGCTTATCTTCGCTAGGATAATTACGGACAGATCATTTAGGTGTTGTACTTAAAATCTTAGTCAAAGCCTAAAGCTATACCGAATCCACATAAAAAACTATATTGATATACACTTTCCTATTAGGACTATTCTCCATTACCTATAACTGGCGTCAGTGGCATTTGTCAGCAAAAGCGAAGTGCTGAGGTGTTTTAAGAACATAACAGGACAGTCGCCGTTTGAATATCTAAAAAATTATCGTCTGCGCAATGCGGCATATATGATAAAAAACACATCTGACTCGATAAATGCTATCTGTGGTCTTTGCGGCTTTGACGATCACAGCTATTTTTCAAAATCCTTTAAAGAAGTCTACGGGTGCAGTCCCAGAGATTTTAAGAAGTAGAATATACGGGACAATATCTCACAGATTTATCCGTCTGTCTTGTAGACATTACATTTTCCTGTTTATAGGACTACTATAAAACTATTATCAAACAAAAGACGTTTCATTTTATCCAAATGGAACGTCTTTTGCATTTGTGCTTATTCTTGTATGAAAAAAGAGTCAATTATTCTCCTCCCAATAATCCTCTGCATCCTCGTAGTCATAGAAATCATCATAGTGATCTTCATAGAGATCCTCTGGGTCGTCATAATCATGAGCATCATACTCAGCAGATTTACTGGTTGAGGTTTTATTGGTATTCTTACGGGTAGCTCTGGTAGCTGAACTACCTGCTGTAGTGGTTTTCGGACGTGATGTTGTAACAGTTGTGAATGCTGGAGTATAGCTGTTCTTATTATTGTAATACTTAGGGTCATGTATCAAACAGTAGCAACTGCCTTCTTCAGGAGTATTGTCACAGCCTGAGTGTGCACATTTGGGGCGCAGGGCATCATAGATCATGGCTATCCCTATGATGATCAACACAGCGACAACGATTCCTTTGAGATTGAACGAACTATGCTGAGAGCTGTTTTCTGTTGTCAGCTTGTAGCCTATATAATCGTCAAGCATTTCCTTGTTTCTGTTGTATTTTTCAGATTCCATAATCACACCTCCAAACTGTATTTCTAATATTATACCATATTTTTTAAGATTTGTGGTAACAATTTTTGGACAGTTGCATATTCTGTCCCTTTTATTATTTTTTAGTGGCAAAGTCGGGTAGTGTGCGGAATATTTAACGGTTACTTTTGCTCAACTCCCCTTAATTTTATCCCCATTATGCAGCTTGAAGCGAACTCTATGCCAATGGGTAAAATTTTTTTTCAAACCTCCCCAATTTTACCCCTAAGTATGTTATAATAGAATAGACAAGAAACCCGACCCAAAACCCAGCGAGGTGCTTTTATGACATATGCAATATCTGATATCCACGGCTGTTATGAGGAGTATATTAAGCTTCTCGAAAAAATAGGCTTCTCTGAGGACGATACCCTCTATATCCTAGGTGACATCTGCGACAGAGGCGAAAAGCCTATGGAGATCTATAACGACATCATGGCTCGGGATAATGTTATCCCGCTGTTCGGCAACCACGAACACCTTGCCTATATCAATCTCCGCCACCTCATAAAAAATGATGTGAGCAAGCTTACGAAAGACGAACGGCTAGACCTGATAGATTGGCTCACCAGCGGAGGCAAACCCACTTTCAGCGAATTTATCTCCCTCTCCAAAGCCGACCGCATGGACTTTATGGAGTTTCTTAAAAGCTTCTCAATGTATGAGGATATCACCATAAACGGCAAACGTTTTGTCCTCACCCATGCAGGTCTTGGGTGCTTTAGCGAGGATAAGCCCCTTGATGAATATACCCTCCACCAGCTTATCTGGGAGCGTGCCGACTATTCAAAACGCTATTTCAGCGACCCGAATACTTTCCTTGTGACAGGTCACACCCCTACCGCCAATATCCCAAACCACGGCAGTCCCGAAGCCTACAAAGCCAACGGACACATAGCCATAGACTGTGGCTGTGCCTCAGGTGGACGGCTGTGCGCATACTGCTTTGAAACTGACAGGGAGTTTTATGTTGACAAAATAAACCAGCCCCTTGAAAATCACTTCAAAATGTGATATACTTGTCCTAATAACATAACCGACGAGGACAAAACGGGGGTTATGCCGTATTAAAGCGTATTTATAGATTATATTTTATGGAGGTAATCATGGCTTTTGATTTTAAGAAAGAGTACAAAGAATTTTATATGCCTAAAAACAAGCCAGAAATTGTAACTGTTCCTAAAGCAAATTATATTGCAATCAGAGGAAAAGGCGACCCAAATGAAGTATGTGGAGCATATCAACAAGCAATTAGTGTGCTATATGCTGTTGCTTATACACTGAAAATGAGTTATAAAACAGATCATAAAATTGAAGGATTTTTTGAATATGTAGTTCCACCACTTGAGGGTTTTTGGTGGCAGGACGGCATAGACGGTATAGACTATACTGATAAGGCATCATTCAATTGGATATCTGTTATCCGTTTACCTGAATTTATAACTCAAAAAGACTTTGAATGGGCAGTTGAAACAGCAACTAAAAAGAAAAAGTTAGATTGTTCGTCAGCAGAGCTAATGACAATTGACGAGGGATTATGTGTTCAAATAATGCACTTGGGTTCGTTTGATGATGAACCAGCTACTATTGCTCTAATTGATGAATATTTAGAAAAAAACGGATATGTCAATGACATAACTAAGACAAGGTTACACCATGAAATTTATCTCTCAGATGCAAGGAGAGTTGTCCCTGAAAAATGGAAAACTGTCATTAGGCATCCAATAAAGAAGATATAGAATACTTCCATTTAGTCATTCTTTTCTTAAATAATTATCCACCGATACAGCCCCTCTGTATCGGTATTTTTCTGCCCCATCGCCCCTATCCGCCCCACCTCTATTGACATTTCCCCCTCAATGTGCTATCATAAAAAAGTAAGTTAGTTGCAACTATCTCAATAACACCACAGGAGGAAGAAAAATGGATATGAATGAAAAACCAAAGCTCTCAGGCGTGCCTGAAACTATGCTTCAAACCGTGTACGCCCGTGCAAAGGAAACCAAAACAAGGGGTGCGATAAAAGATACAAAAGCCGTGGAGATAATAGATAAGATAAACTATGATTTTTCACTTGCCGATAAGGACTCAGCAATGCACAGTGGCGTTGTGGCAAGGACAATAGTCCTCGATAAACTTGCGAACAAGTATCTTGCAAAAAGCAAAGGCGCAGTGGTGGTGAATATCGCCTGCGGACTTGATACACGCTGTTACAGAATGAACGGCTACACCCATTGGTATAACCTTGACCTGCCTGAAACTATCGCCGTGAGAGAAAAGCTTCTCCCTGAATCAGGCGAAATATCCCAGATAGCAATGTCCGCAATGGACGATTGGAGCGGAGAAATAACCGAGCACGATGCCCCTGCTATCGTCATCATCGAAGGTCTGACTATGTACCTCTCCGAAAAGGACGTAAAGGAGATTTTTGATGTCATAAACAAACGCTTTGAACACGTCACCGTATTGGTCGAGACAATGAGCCCCACTATGGTAAAGCGTATGAAAGAAAAGTCTATCGAGGGCAGCAAAGCCAAATTCACATGGGGCGTCAAGGACGGCAAAGAGCTTGCAAAGCTTCTCCCGAACTTCCGCTTTATAGAAGAACATAGCCTTGCCGAGGGAATGGCGGAGTTTATCCCAATATTCAAGCTTCTTAAAAAGATAAAGTCTGTGAGCAATATCTCAAACAAGATAGTAGTAATGGAAAAATAACTTTGACTTCCCACCCCCTCCATGCTATAATCCCAAATTTAGAGTTCCGCCACGCAAAAAGCCCGTCAAACAGCGTATCACCACCGCAATTCAGATATAATTTTTTATCTCCAACAATATAAAATTCTTTTTTTGCACGGGTAGCGGCAACAGTCAGTCAATGTCTGCGTTGATGTGGAATTTGATAAATATTTTTCAGTCACTCCAAAATGTTCTCTAAGCATATTCAGAATGTTTGAATCCATTGTGAGTACAGGCTTTATTTGAGAGCGATACTGCAAAAATAGTCAGCACCTTTAAGCTCCTCAACAAACTTTTAGTCGATTTGTTCCTTGGTAAGCGGAAGCTCATTTACGATATTCTGCACTGCACCATTATTGGAGCTTGCAACAACAATATTATTTTCCGTAATGATCTCTGGAAGTACGCCAGTAGATGCGTTGTCAAAATATATTGTCTCTTTTGTTCCCTTGATCGACCTGTCTCTTAGTTTTGCGATATCATAAGCCTGTTTTACAATTTTTTCTTATCCATTGCCATTCCCCTATCTTCCGTTCATCACCCAAGCAAACCCCTTAGCTGTCCGCAAAGCAGGCTCTTTAAAATGCCCGCCCTTGTTCCATTCAAGGGCGCATTCGATACCCTGCCCCGTCAGCAAATCATAACTCTCACGGATACAGTTGCCCACCTTTGACATGACCGCATTTTTCGTCCTTTCTTCCTTGTCACCAAGGCTGAGATAAACAGCGTCGCATTTTATCTTATTCTCTTTCATATACCCCACAAAATCAGGAAACCACACCGACGGAGAAGCCGCCGCAACGCCTGAAAATTTCTCCGTTTGGAACGCCGCCCACAAGGCAAAAAGCCCTGCCAGAGAATATCCGCCAATGTAATAATTCTTGCTCTTGTCCGAGCAAAGCGTTAATATTTCCGCCAGAGTGTCTTCCGCTCCATTGCCGAAGCCCTCATTGCCAAATACCGCAGGGGCTTCCCATGGTGAAAGCTCCCTGTTCCAATCATCGACCTTCACCGCAATAAGCTGAAAATCCACACTCGTGAGCTTTTTTATCTCTGCCACCTCGTTTTCTATCTCAGCCATATCATGGTCGCCCACAGGCTGGATAAGAACAATATCAGCATTTTTGTCGCCATAATAATGGTATGTCATTTTGCCGTCACCTCTGTAATGTGTCTCACTTCAAGTACCCCTTTACAACGCCAACAAATTCCCCTATATCCGCAAAATAATTAGGATAAGCCTCACTTAGCCTTGCGAAAGAAGAAACCCTGACAAGCACATTGTCCGTCCTATCGTTGCTGCGGTATTTCGTTTATTGACAGTATATCACATTATCCGCAATATTTCAACAGCCCTCAAAGTCAAGCCCTTTTAATCTGTGTAGTACTACAATAATTGTACCACATTGCAAAGTAAAATACTTGAAATGACATACGGAATATGGTATAATAACACTATCTAAAAAACTATCGGAGGAAAATTATATGGGATTATTTGATAAACTTCGTGAACCTGTGGTACTAAAAGAGGACAGCAGTGCGAAAAAACAACTTGAGCAGCTGGACTTTTATTCAAAGCTTGCACCTGAAAGTGTCAAGGAACAAATAGAACAGGACAAAAAACTTGTTTACTATGGCATAAAAGGCGAAGAGGCATTGATGTTTGAGCTGAAAAACAGTCATATGCCTATGTATATTCTTCACGATATTTTCTTTGAAGAAAATGGACTTACAACGCAGATAGACTATATAGTAATCACACGAAAAGTGATACTGATAATTGAGTGCAAAAACCTCTATGGAAATATTACTGTTAATAATCAGGGAGATTTCACTAGAACCATTCAATTTGGAAAACGCTATCATAAAGAAGGTATATATAGCCCTATAACTCAAAATCAGCGTCATTTGGATATGATAAAAGAAAAGCGTCGAAACACTAAAGGCTTACTCACCAAGGCTATTTTTGAACATTATTTTGACGATACATATAAGTCAGTAGTTGTTTTAGCTAATCCAAAAACCATAATTGACATGAAGTATGCACCTAAGGATATAAAATCCAAGATAGTTAAAGTTGACGGACTTAACAGCTATATAAAAAGACTGAATGACGAAAGCCGAAACGAAAATATGTCAGATAAGCAAATGAAAGAATTGGCTGATTTCTTTCTGCAAAGCAGCATTCCAAATACTACTGACTATACTGCCAAATATCAGCTTGAAGTCAATGAGGAAAAAACAGTTACTGTAAAGGAAGAGCCAATTCAAAACACATATTTTAACAGCATTGAAAATTCACCTGTATATAAAGCATTAAAAGACTATCGCTACAAACAAAGTGTTAAGGAAAAAATCAAGCCATATTTCATTTTTAATAATGCTCAGCTTGAAGAGATAATAAAAACTAATCCTCAAACTTTAGAAGAACTAAAATCAATAAAAGGCTTTGGTGATGCCAAATGCCTAAAATACGGTAAAGACATTCTAATGATATTGGGAGATTATTGATATAACAATAACTAACTTCAGATATATCCACCGATACAGCTCCCCTGTATCGGTATTTTTCTGCCCCAACGCCCCTATCCGCCCCACCTCTATTGACATTTCCACCGTCCTGTGCTATCATAAAAAAGAACAAGTTAGTCGTAACTATCTCAATAACACCGCAGGAGGAAGAAGATGAATATGAATGAAAAAACCAAAGCTTCTTAAAAAGATAAAGCCTGTGAGCAATATCTCAAACAAAATAGTAGTAATGGAAAAATAACTTTGACTTCCCACCCCCGCCATGCTATAATGATAAAAAAAGAGGTGACCCCACATGACCAATAAAGCATACTACCACCTGCCGGGGCTTTTCGAGTTTTATGACCTTTACGCCGCTTTCCTGCCCATATTCCGTAAGCATAGAGATTATTTCTATGACTGGTGCGAAATAGGCTCTGTCTATGGCGCACCTGCCGACTGTATATGGGGCGGCGGACGAGCAGGCTTTGGCGAACATTCTCCACGAGAAGTCCTCGACCTTATGAAAGAATATAACATCTCCTCACGGCTGACCTTCAGCAATTCCCTGCTAAGAGAAGAACACCTTTCAGACAAAAAATGCAATGACCTCTGCAAGCTTTTCTCCCAAAATGCAGACCCCAAAAACGGCGTGATAATATATTCCGACTTGCTTCTTTCATATCTGAAAGAGAATTATCCCCACCTCTATTTTGTATCCTCTACCACAAAAGTCCTTACCGAGTTTTCTCAGCTTGTAAACGAGCTTGACCGTGACGATTTTTCCTATGTAGTCCCCGACTTTCGCCTAAACAAAGCCCTGGATAAACTCTCCGATCTCACCACTGAGCGGAAAAACAAAGTGGAGTTTCTTTGCAACGAGTGCTGTTATGTAGGCTGTGCAGACCGAAAAAACTGCTATGAAAACGTCAGCCGCAAAAATCTCGGTGAAAACTGCCCCGACCATGTTTGCAAAGCACCCAATGCCTCAGAGGGCTACCGCTTTTCAAAAGCCATGGAAAGCCCTGCCTTTATCGGCATAGAAGATATCCAAAACACCTATCTCACCATGGGCTTTTCAAACTTCAAAATAGAGGGCAGAAGCCTTGGAAGCGCCCTGATACTTGAATTTCTGCTCTACTATATGACAAGACCCGAACATCAGCTAAAGGTCAGAGAGCAAATTTATCTCGACAGTATGCTGGATCTGTTCTGACTATTCTTCACATTGCATATCTCCCATATTGCAAGAAATATGTCACAAAGCTCATGTTACCCATGGCTTACTTGGAAACAAAAATCAAAATAAGTGTAAACAATGCCACTTTTTTGTTGAAACAGCCATTATAATATAGTATAATAACACAGTGCTTTGTCACAAAAAAGTTATAGGAGAATTTACATGAAGAAAATTATCGACATATTTCTGCGTTCTTTGCTCACAGGCGTGGCGATAGCCATAGGCGGAACAGTCTATCTGTCCTGCCCTAACAAATATCTAGGAGCGTTTCTTTTCGGCATAGGACTGTTTGTGATACTGTCTTTCGGCTTTAATCTCTTCACAGGAAAAGTCGGCTACGCAGTTGAAAACAAACCCTCTTATCTCGGTGAGCTTAGCATAATATGGCTGGGCAATTTTGCAGGAGCCGTCCTCTCCGCCCTGCTTATTACCCAAACACGCATATCCACCATAAGCGACAAAGCCACAGAGCTTTGCAATATAAAGCTTGGGGATAATATCACAAGCGTTTTTATCCTATCATTTTTCTGCGGAATACTTATGTTCGTTGCCGCAGACGGCTATAAAACTATCCAAAACCCTGTGGGACAGATACTTGCAATATTTCTCCCCGTTGTGGTCTTTATCCTCAGCGGCTTTGAACACTGCGTCGCTAATATGTATTTTTTTACCATAGCAGACTTATGGAACGTTAAAGCCTTTGGCTACCTTATTATAATGTCCCTTGGAAACTCCATTGGCGGAATACTTATCCCCCTTCTGCGAAAAGGCTTTGTATCAAAAGCATGACGCCTATTTTTAGAAGATTATGTAACACATAAAAAAAGATACCGCAGTTCAAAAAGAACTGCGGTAAAAAAATGACTTCTGCTCTCAGGAACACAGTAAAGGGGGTATTATGAAAAAACAAATAAAACAAAGGAGTCAATAGTAAACATAAGATAACAAATAAAACACAATTTAAACAATTTAGAAGGAGTGTGTAGAAGTCATAAGGCAATACCGCACAAGGCACGCCTGTCGGCTTTGTACGCAATCTGCTTGCAGATTTTCCGCCATATCGCACCAAAGCTCCTTGAAATACGCTAGTATTCCTGCGTCGCTTTAGCACAATCTGACGAAAAATCTGACGGCACATCTTGCGCACAATCCTTGTGCGGTATTGCCTTGATTCGTTCCTGATGTATGTATTATATCACACTAAAAACCATTTGTGGTAACTTTTTTTGGACAGTTACGACTTTTTTCAAAAAAATCTGCACTTCGAAAATCCCAAAGCTTTCAGAGTGCAGATTTATCTTTTTCTGTAGAGGCGAAAAGCGTTTGCCCCTTTCCACGTCTATCTGAATTGTCGCCTGTCTATCAAATAATATCCGCCCTGCGTTTACCTATCTGTGCAAACTCTTTGCGCCGTATGATAAAATAAGCCACCGTTACCGCAGTGCCTGTTATCACCCAGGAAACAGGGTAAACTATCATAAGCATAAGATAGCTTCTGTGAGCCGCATAAATCGTGTTCACCCACACAAGCCTGAACACGCAGGTGCCAAGCACAGTTATGACCGCAGGTGTCATAGAGTGACCCATTCCCCTAAGACAGCCGCCCGATATCTCGTAAACGCCCGTAAGAAGCTCCAGCAGGCAAACTGACCACATTCTTATCATTGCGTAGTGTATAACGTTCTCGTCCGTTGAGAAGATCTGTATAAAAAGGTGTCTGCCAATAAGGAATATCAGACTCAGCCCAAGACAGCTCGCAAGCCCGATAAAGGTGCAAAGCCTGTATATCTTTTTACAGCGTTCCTTATCCTGAGCCGCAAAATTCTGACTTGTAAAGGTGGTCGCAGTCTGAGCAAAAGCGTTTATCACAAAATATGCCATGAACTCAAAATTCTGTTCCGCTGTGCTTCCAGCGATACCGTCTGAACCGAAACTGTTTATCGCCGCCTGTATCACAACGTTTGACAGCGAGAAAACCATGCTCTGCAAACCAGCCGGCAAGCCTATCTTTATGATACCGAGGAGATATTTCCAGCGTATCCTGAGCTTTCTGAAATCAAGTCTTAGCATCTCCTCCTCGTGGGTAAGAAAGTAAAGTATCATGCAGGCACTGAAAAAGTTTGATATAACAGTTGCCGTTGCAACGCCTGCCACGCCCATTTTGAACACGATCACGAATACAAGGTTCAGAATAACATTTATAACGCCTGCGGTGATAAGAGCGTAAAGAGGTCTGGTGCTGTCGCCCTTGCTTCTAAGCACTGCCGAACCAAAGTCATATATCTCGATAAAAGGCATTGCAAAGAAGAATATCCTGAGATACAGCGTTGCAAGCTTTAAAACATCGTCAGGCACATTCATCATGCCAAGGAGTATCGGTGCAAGTATCTCGCCTACACCCAGTATTATAAATCCGCTTATGACCGCCAAAAGCACCACCGTATGTACAGCCTCGTTTGCCTTATCTTTTCTCCCCTGTCCTATAAGCCTAGCCACCACGACGTTTGCGCCGACAGAAAGCCCCAGAAAAAGGCTTACAATAAGGTTCACCAATGAAGAATTGCTTCCAACCGCCGCCATGGCTTTGTCGCTGTCAAATCTGCCCACCACCGCAAGGTCAGCGGAGTTAAAAAGCTGCTGCAAAATACTTGACAATGCAAGGGGCAGTGCAAAAATAACGATCTTGCCCACAAGCGGACCGTTTAACATATCTATTTTCTTATTTTTCATACCAGATCTTCTCTCATCTTTCAACTAACTATTTCTCATACCTAATATTATATCACACCATCAAAGCTATTTCAATACTCGAATTTGCACATAAGCACACACAGAGATGTGTAAAAATCTAAACATTACGACCATTTGTACAATTTTTTGAACTCTTTGCCTGTTGACAAAGGCATGAAATGGTGTTATAATAATATTCCACGGGAGGTGAGCAGTATGGCGATAGACAAGAAAGGCACAAAGCAGATTGCCGACAACCGAAAGGCACGTCACGATTATTTCGTGCTGGAGCAGATAGAGTGTGGTATCGAGCTTGTGGGAACAGAGGTCAAGTCTATAAGGAACGGCGGCGTCAATCTGAAAGACAGTTGGTGTTCTATCGAGGACGGAGAGATGTGGGTCAAGGGTATGCACATATCCCCTTATGAACACGGCAATATTTTCAACCGTGATCCACGCCGGGAGAGAAAGCTGCTGCTCCACAAACGTGAGATACTGAGGCTGTTCGGAAAGGTACAGCAGGAGGGTCTTACGCTTATCCCGATGTCGCTATATTTCAAAGGCAGCAGAGTCAAGCTTGCGCTTGGGCTTTGCAAAGGTAAAAAGCTTTATGACAAGCGTGACGACATGGCAAAGAAAGCCGCACAGCGTGACATAGAGCGTGCCATGAAAGAGCGAAACTAACCTGGGGGTGTAAAGGTTTCGACGGGGGTTTTGAAGCACGATAAGCGAGTAGAGGAGCGCACTCTCTTTAAATGGCGTACGTTTTAAAATTAGACGACAACGATAATTTTGAATTAGCTGCTGCTTAAGTCAGCGCTCGTCTTGCCTTAGAGTACCACGGCTTTGGTAAAGGCGTCGATCAGTGGTGAACGTTACAAAGCGACGGCTGTAGCCTTGTGATGTATCACAGCCTACCAAACACACAGGCGTGTCTGTTTGCCTTTGTGCAAGGGAACGGGAGTTTTCCGCAATAACAGAATACACTCGTAGAAGTTCGTGGGGATAGGCTTTCGGACAGGAGTTCGATTCTCCTCACCTCCACCAGCAGGGGCGTGCCCCTGCACCCAATTCCGCTTTACTTATGTAAGGCGGTTTTTTATTGCCGCTCATCAATTTTATCTAAAACCCAACCATTGTTTTGCCGTGGCGGGCATTTCCCGTCAAGGCTTTTTTGTAAACACACAAAGTCACCGCTGTGATAATTTGTGTGTCACTTTTACAAATTCAGGGGCTTGCCCCTGCACCCGATCCGCTTTACTTTATGTAGGGCGGTTTTTTATTGCCGCTCATGGATCATTATTTATAAACCCAACTTTGTTATTTCACCATGGCAGACGCTGATATAATAAAAAAAGAGTGCATTACCACCTCATCAGATAATGCACTCTTAAATTTTACCCTATTTCTCCTCCAGCCCGCTGAGCGAAAGCCTGCTCTCCATTTTCTGAACAGTCTTGCTCTCCTGCTTTGCGATCTTCGCTTCAAACCAGAAGGTCGAGCCTTTGCCCTCCTCTGATTGAACGCCGTATGCAAAGCCGTGGGCTTTGAGTATCTCCTGACAAATGGAAAGTCCAAGTCCTGTGCCTACCACGTCACGCTTTACCTTTGCGTCACGGTAGTATCTGTCAAATATCTTTGGCAGAAGCTCCTTAGAAATGCCCTTTCCATTGTCTGTTACTTCAATACGAACCACATCAGCCTTGTTTATCTGCTTGATACGAATGACCTTATTGTCACCCGTGTAGTTTATAGCATTGTTTATAAAGTTGTAAATGACCTGATCCAGCTTTGCGATATCCGCCGTTATCACTCTGTCCTCGTCTGGGATATACTTGATATCATAACCATTTTGCTCTATGAGTATCTGATATCGAGTCATGCAGTCATTGAGCTTGTCAACAATAGAGAAGTCCGTGAGTTTAAGCTCCGCATTGCCCGACTCCAGCTTTGAAAGCTCAAGCAGATTATTTACCAGACTTGAAAGCCTGTCAGCCTCGTCGATAATGACTTGGATATGCTCCTGCCTCTTCACAGGATTATCCCCCGACAAGTCCCTTATCATTTCCGCATAAGCCTTTACCATAGTGAGCGGTGTTCTCAGGTCGTGAGATATGTTCGCAATAAGGTCTTTCCTAAGCTCCGATACCTTTTGTATCTCGTCCTTGGCATTGTTAAGCACCGTGGAAAGCTCCTCTATCTCACAATAGCCATGACCATTGAACTCCACCGTATAATCCCCTTCACCGAATTTCTTCGCCGTGTTCGTAATGTCAACGATAGGCTTTGAAAGTCGCTTTGAGATATACATAGTTACAATAAAAGCAAGCTCAAAAAGTATGATAGTGATATAAATGAGCTGTTCTCTTATAATGCTTACAGTGGAATCTATCGGCTCTATTGAGCTTTCAATAAAAAGATACGCCTGCTTATCCGAATCATCAGTGTAGATAGACGTGCAGTAAAATATCTCCTTGCTCTTGAAATTCTCATTCTGAGCAATTTTCGTGATGTAGTTATCGTCCGACTGCTTTAGCTTAGATATCATCTTGAAAAGTCCGATGCCATAGCCCTTGTTTATGACCTTGTTAAGATGCGAATATGCTCCCATGTTGTTTTCCATCACAATAGGATTGCCCATTTCGTCCGTAATAACAATGCAAAGGCTGTTGTCAAAAGCCAGCGAGCGGTTCGTTACCTCCTGCTCGTCAGTGCCATATGCTTGGATTATCTGATTTGCAGCGTCTGTGATATCTCTTATCTTCGCCGACTGATAATATCTTTCCAAGAAAAAATACTGAAAAAGCCAAATAAGAATAAGAATAAAAGCCGTGAAGAAGATAAAATACATCCACACATATGACCGCAGACTTCTTTTAGCCTTTATCTCCGCTGTCTTATTGCTGACTTTTTCCTTGACTTCTGCAAGCTTACTGGATCTTTTCAAACTTATATCCCATTCCTCTCAGAGTAACAATAAGATTGCGGTATTTTCCAAGGCTGTTTCTCAGCATTTTTATGTGAGTGTCCACAGTTCTGTCGTCACCGTAAAAATCAAAGCCCCATACCTCTTCAAGAAGTTTCTCTCTTGAAAGCGCAATGTTCATGTTCTTCACCAGATAGAAAAGCAGGTCATACTCTTTCGGAGTCATGGAAACCTTCTCCCCGTCTATCTTTACCTCACGGGCTGTAAAATTTATCTCTAATCCCTCGTATCTTATAACGTCCTCAGTGCGCTGAGAAGCTGACGCACGGTTAAGCACCGCCCTTATCCTTGCCATAAGTTCCTTTGGCGAGAACGGTTTTACTACATAATCGTCAACGCCTATCTCAAAGCCGAAAAGCTTGTCATACTCCTCGCCCCTTGCGGAAAGCATTATAACAGGTATCTGCTTTATTTTTCTTATCTCCTTGCAAGCTGAATAGCCGTCAAGCTTCGGCATCATAACGTCCATTATGATGATATCGAAATCCTGATTTTTCACCATTTCCACAGCCTGCATACCGTCCTCAGCCTGAGCTACTTCATATCCCTCAAACTCGGCATACTCTTTGATTATCTCTCTTATTTTAATTTCGTCATCGACTACAAGAATTTTTGCCATAGTCATTCCCTCCTATTCAGGCAGCACCGCACAAGAACCGCCTATTGGCTTTGCATACAATCTTTGTGTGTTGCTGCCTTAATTCATATTCTTTGCTTATATAATAACCTATTATTGTGTAAAATTTGTGACGGTTTATAGAATATTCTAAGCCATACCGCACCAATTCACAAGAAAACTACTGCCCGCCAACCAAAATGGTATGACGGGCAGAGTTTATATAGGAATTTGTTATGGAAATGTCAGAAAATCAGCAATGTCCCATCATAATGAGAGCCATAAGACAAAAACCTGTTACGATACAACTCATTGCACCCATGATGTTGTCAATTTTTTCTGCTGTAAGCTTTTTCATAGTGATTACCTCCTTATGGTCTAAAATAAACTATTCTGTTCTCAGTGCGATAACAGGGTCTTTCTTTGCCGCCACTCTTGACGGGAACAGACCTGCGATAAGCGTCAGGCAAACGCTTATTGCAATGAGTATAACTGCCGCACTGACAGGTATTGAAGCTCTTATCGGCACGTCTGTAAGATGTGCGATTATCATGTTTATCGGTATTGTGAGCAGATAGGAGATAATTATTCCCAATGCACCTGCCACAAATCCCACGATAACTGTTTCGGCATTGAACACTCTTGATATATCCCTCTTTGAAGCACCTATACTTCTCAGAATACCTATCTCCTTTGTTCTTTCCAAAACTGAGATGTAGGTTATAATGCCTATCATGATAGATGATACGACAAGTGAAATTGCAACAAATGCGATAAGAACGTAGCTGATAGCGTTTATGATAGATGTGATAGAACTCATCATAAGACCCACATAGTCAGTGTATTCTATCTTGTCCTCTTCGCCAACACTGTCGTTGTAATCGTCGATAATATCTATTATCTTTTCCTTTGAAGCAAAGTCCACAGGATAGATATTTATGCTGTCAGGGTCTTCAACAACTGAATAACCAAGAGTTTTCATGTTGTTGTCATAGTTTGAAGTGGAATATTTTCCGCTGTTTGCAAGCTGATCCGCATTTGTGTCGGACTGTTCTTTGAGCATTTGCTTCATAAGCTCCATTTGCTCGTCAGAAAGTGAAGCTATATACTTCTTCTGAGTTTCGGTAAGCGATGACATATCACCGCCCTGAATTGCTGACATATCCATTGAACCCATGGCATTCATGCCCATATCTGCAAGCTCGCCTGTATCGGAAGCACCACTCTGCTCCATAAGAGCCTTATACTGCTCCTCGGTCATTCCCTCAGGTATCTCCATTGAGCTGTCGCCTGCCACCAAACCAGCCTTCTTATCTGTGTCGGAGCTGTCTGCTGTTTTGTCAGCCTTGCTTTCTGTATCGGCTGTACTGTCGGAAACGGTTTCTGAACTGCTGTCTGTATCTGCCGCATTCTCGTCCGTTTTGAACTTAAGTCCTGTGAAAACATCTATGTCAGGATTTGCTATCTGCTCTTTTACTATCTCGCTGTTATCTACTTCGTCGATAAGATATGTCATAAGGTCATGACGATAGCCTATCGCACCGCTTATGGAAGCAGAGGAAGCGTCCTCGTCAGGTCGCAGGATACCGACTACACTTATTTCTGTGCCGTTTGCAACAGCCTTTTTCATGTAGCTCTCATCGCCTGTCATATCTTCCCACACACCGTCTTTTTTCTTATAGAAATCAGGTGTAGGAACGACCTTGAATTTCAGGTCAAGAAGCTCATCATAGGTGTAAACGTGCTGTTCGCTGTCAACGGATATATCCTCTCCTGCCATGGCACGTCTTACTATGCCGTTAAGTGAGCTTGGGTCGAGAAGTCCGAGAGAATAAAGCACATAGTCGTTTATCTCGTTGTTCTTATCAACTACAAGCACAACTTCGTTATACTTTTCAGGCAAACGTCCTGCGATAACGTCATACTGCTTGTCGATAAGCTCCTCATTATCTATCATTTCGCTCCATACGTCAGTACCCATGCCCATCATGCCACCCATTGAGCCACTCCTGGACATTGCTTCCATCTGAGTTGAGGACATATATCCCATATCTTCAAGAAGCGTTGACGGATTGACCTGCATTACACCTCTGTCGCTCTCCGTGAAAACGTTAAGTGTAGTGGCGTATGTGTACTGAACGTCGCTTGTAAGGTCTTTCAGGTCGCTGTTATCGTCAAGATATTTCTTGAACTTCTCCAGATTGTTGACCTTTGTTTCTTCCATGAGAGTGTTTATCATCTCGCCCATGGCATTCTGAGAATAGACCTTGTCCATGTCATGCTTTCCCGACCCCTCATGGTTTTTCGCCATGGTGTTCATTATCTCGCCTATACTTGCGGTGGTCTTTGTTATCTGAAGCGGATAGCTTGAAAGTGTATCAGACTGCACCTGATCTATATAAAGCTGAACACCGTTTGAGATAGAAAGAATAAGTGCGATACCGATTATACCAATAGAGCCTGCAAAAGAGGTAAGAAGCGTTCTTGCCTTTTTTGTCATAAGATTGTTTTGGCTCAAAGACAGCGCAGTGAGGAAGCTCATGGAAGTTTTAAGCTTTTTGCGCTCTTTCTTCGCCGCCTTTTTGTCAGCCTTAGTAGGCTCTTTTTCAGGCTTTTTGATAGGCTCCACAACATTCTTGTCGAGAGGGTCGGAATCGTCTATGACCTTTCCGTCAAGAAGTTTGATTATTCTTGAAGAATATTTCATGGCAAGCTCAGGATTGTGCGTTACCATTATAATAAGCTTGTCCTTTGAAATGCTCTTCAAAAGCTCCATTATCTGCACGCTTGTTTCAGTATCAAGCGCACCTGTAGGCTCGTCTGCAAGCAGAATGTCAGGCTCATTCACAAGCGCTCTTGCAATGGCAACTCTCTGCATCTGACCGCCTGACATCTGATTAGGCTTTTTGTGGAGCTGGTCGCCAAGACCCACCTGCTCGAGAGCCTTGACGGCTCTTTCACGCCTTTCTGACTTTGAAACACCTGAGAGGGTCAAAGCAAGCTCAACGTTTGAAAGCACTGTCTGGTGCGGTATAAGGTTATAGCTCTGGAACACGAAGCCTATGGAATGGTTTCTGTAGGAATCCCAGTCGCAATCCTTGAAATCCTTGGTAGATTTACCGTTAATGTTAAGGTCACCGCTTGTATATCTGTCAAGGCCGCCGATAATGTTCAAAAGAGTGGTTTTTCCGCAGCCTGACGGGCCGAGGATAGAAACGAACTCATTCTCACGAAAATCAATGCTAACGCCTTTAAGGGCAGAAACGGTGGAATCACCAACGACATAATCTTTTTTTATGTCCTTTAAACTAAGCATATATTTTCTCCTATTTTTGTTATTGTAAAGATATTATAATAGGGTTTTATAAACTCAGTTTAAACATAACACAGTTTTGGGTAAAAAAATTGTCGGAGGGGAGATTTAAGTGAGGAGTGAGGAATTAGGAATTAGGAATTAGGAATTAGGAATGAGGAATGAGCAAAGCTGCCCCCAAGCACCGAGCGAAGCGAGAGATAAAGCGCACGCTCAAGCCCGGCGCCAGAGGGCTTGTGGGGTCTAGGGGCAAAGCCCCTAGCGGAGTTTGAGGCAGAGCCTCATTCGGCGATAGCCGACAAGGTGCAGATTTAATGATAAAAAGCACACAAAAGTTGTGCTTTTTATCAAAAGTAATAACGGAGCAAAAATCTGCACCGCCTATCCTATCCCCAATTACAACGTAAATCCGCAAAGAGCAAAGCGATTTTGCGGCGTGATGAAGTCGGGGTAGAATTGTAGGGGACGGCGCCCTCGACGTCCCGTTTCGGGAAACGGCAAGGTTTGAATTTATCACAATGTTGTGTAGACGTGCCGTGTGGAGAATATTGTGCCGCTCCCCTGAAGATGTGATTGGATAGTTTTTAGTTCTATCCAACAATGATATAATCGTGGGCTTGTTTCTTCGACGGGCGAACACTGTTCGCCCCTACTGCCGTTTGTGGGGGTATCAGGGGGTGTGTGATAATTGCAATGTGTAGTATTCTATACGAATTCAAAAAGCGGTGAAAAAGTGTTTTATACCACAATGTATGGCGTAAAATGCCCGTCACGGCGAGTGACAGCACAAAAAAACGGACAGTATAACGCTGTCCGTTTCAATTCTATCTCTTATTTGTCATCATGCGACTCGGTGATAAGATCAAGATTGATCTCGTATTTGGAGTCGAGAGAGTTCTGTAAAGGTGCGTCCTTTACATATTTGTTTACAAGCGCTGTGCTCTTTTCTACCGCCTGAAGCGTACCTGCACCTGCTACACAGCCGCCAGGACAAGCCATGCCCTCGAGAAGATAGCCGTCATATTTGCCTGCTTTCGCAAGCGTGAGAAGCTTGCGGCAGTCTTTAAGTCCCTGCGCTGATACTACCTTGACCTCACGCTCAGGGTCAAGCTTGTGGATAACGTCTGCTACTGCCTTTGCTACGCCGCCGCTTACTGCAAAGCCACGTCCGTCACCTGTACCCTCGCAAAGATCTACCTTTTCTTCATCTGTAATGTCTTCAAATGTTACGCCCTTGGCATTGAACATTCCCATGAGTTCCTCAAAGGTAAGCACAAAGTCTACGTCGCTGCGGATAGTACGTCTTGAAGCTTCAAGCTTCTTTGCCGCACATGGTCCGATAAATGCGATACAAGCGTCAGGATCGTCCTTTTTGAGCATTCTTGCTGTAAGTACCATTGGGGTCAAAGCCATTGAAATGTATGGGGCAAGGGTAGGGAAAAGCTTCTTCGCCATTACTGACCATGCAGGACAGCATGATGTCGCCATGAATGGCTGATGTTCAGGAACTTCTCTCATGAAGTCCTTCGCCTCTTCGATGGAACAAAGGTCTGCACCTATTGCTACCTCGACCACGTCTGCAAAGCCAAGCTTCTTCATTGCCGCTGTGAGCTTTTCAGGGCTTGCCTTTGGTCCGAACTGACCTACAAACGCAGGTGCTACGATAGCGATGACCTTCTTCTTTTTCTTCATTGCTGTTATAAGCTGGAATATCTGTCCCTTGTCTACGATAGCGCCGAATGGACAGTTTACAAGACACATTCCGCAGGATACGCACTTGTCATAATCTATTTTTGCCTTGCCCTCTTCGTCTGAGCCGATAGCGTCCATGCCGCAGGCTCTTGCGCATGGTCTTTCCATTTTGTTTATTGCATTGTATGGACAGACGCTCTGACATCTGCCGCACTTTATACACTTAGACTGATCTATTACTGACTTGCCATGCTTGATGGTTATGGCACCCTTTGGACAGACTTCCTGACATGGGTGTGCAAGACAGCCCTGACAGCAGTCGGTAACATGATAATGAGTTTCAGGACAGCCGTTGCAGGCAAACTTGATTATGTTTACAAGCGGTGGATCGTAATACTTTTCTGCGATCGCACTTTCTTCAATGCCGTCAGCCACAGACTTATGCTCCTCGATCGGTCTTAGGGGCAGACCGATAGCAAGACGGAGCCTTTCTTCAACGATAGCTCTTTCAAGGAAGATAGACTCACGGTAAACAGCCTTGCTTCCCGGTACTATCTTATAAGGAAGCTCTGCGATCTTTTCGGCATAATCGCCCTCTTCATAGGCAAGTCTTGCCACCTCTGTAAAGACTTTTCGTCTGATATCTGTTACTGAGGAATAGATACCTCTCATTTTCATATTTTTACCTCCTGCGTTGTTCTTCAAATTTGTGTCATACACTTACCATTGTACTATTTTTTCGGCTTTTGTCAAGTAATATATACTTTTTTTCATAAGGTATATTGAAAGTTTCGTATGACTTACATATTTGTCTGAAATAAGGTGCAGTAATGGTACGAAACGGCTCAAAAAATAAAAGTATTTCTTTTTTACCAATAGTTTTTATGTTCATGAAAGTATGTGGCTTTTGCACAGTTTTGGGCAGGACGATTTATGCAAACAAATGATAAATGATTTAATTTGACAACATTTCTGCAATTGTTGCATTTTTTATGCAACAAAAGGGGCATTTTTCGGGATAAGTGAGAGATGTTTTTTGAGAGCCGTTAAGATACGGTGGTACATCTTTCGCAGAAATAAAAAAAGGAGGAACGATATGGCAGGCGAACAGAAAAGATTTGCGAGATTTTTCTTTTATCTGAGAAATCTTCGTGAAGCGGCTTTGCACACCGGTGCAAGGGCGGAGGAGGCTGAGGACAGGGGGCTTGAGCTTCTGCACTCGGCAGAAACGGAGGCGGAGCTTAAAAAGCTGGAGGAGGCTGACAGCGACACCCTTTCTTATGTGAAGCGAGGGCTGAACAGGATAGCTTTCGGGGCGGTGAATGACGCTGTAAAGCTTGTTTTTGACGCTGAGAACATGACGGCAAGGGACATCATGGGCATGGATCTTTTCAATGTGAGTGAGATAAAGATCAGCGGAAAGAACGTTTTGGAGATCAAGTTTTTTGACAGGCAGAAAGCCTTGGAAAAGCTTGGGGAGCTTGCGCCTCAGCTTGACGGTGGCGGTGAGTCGAAGCGACTTATCGAGAGCATTTACGGCAGGGACGGTGATAGCTTGTGAAAATAACAAGGCTGTCGGAAAATCAGAGGTTTGTTTTCAGATGGTGGACGGCACGGGAGCTTAGTGATTACGACGGGATAATCTGTGACGGTGCGGTCAGATCGGGCAAGACCTTTTGTTTGTCGGCGTCTTTTATGACATGGGCGATGACTAATTTTGACGAGTGCATTTTTGGGCTATGCTCAAAAACTATCGTGTCGCTGAAAAGGAATATCCTGCCTGCACTCAGGGGGTATATGAAAGCCATGGGCATGACGGCTGTGGAGGTCGCGTCAAAGAACTATATGGACGTGAGCTTTTGCGGTAGGAAAAACAGGTTTTACTATTTTGGCGGCAGGGATGAAGGCTCGCCCTCTCTTATCCAGGGCGTGACCCTTGCGGGGGTGCTTCTTGACGAGGCGGCACTTATGCCCAGAAGCTTTATAGAGCAGGCTGTGGCAAGGTGTTCGGTGGCGGGGAGCAAGCTGTGGTTCAACTGCAATCCTGACAATCCTTACCACTGGTTCAAGAAAGAGTGGATAGACAAGGCTGAGGAGAAACGGCTTATCTACAGACATTTTGTGCTGGAGGACAATCCGACCCTTGACCGGGCGGTGATAGAACGCTATCACAGGATATATACGGGGACGTTTTACGAGCGTTTTGTGCTTGGCAAATGGACGGCGGCAGAGGGGCTTGTTTACCCTATGTTCGACGAGGAGAAAAACGTCTTTGAGGGGGATATACAGTGCGAGCGGTATGTTATAAGCTGTGATTACGGCACGGTAAATCCTTCAAGCTTCGGGCTTTGGGGTGAGAGTGGTGGAGTATGGTACAGGCTCAGGGAGTATTACTATGATTCTCGACGTGAAGGTATGCAGAAAACTGACGAGGAGCATTACAAGGGGCTTGAAGAGCTTGCCGACGGGCTTTGCATCGAAAAGGTCATTTGCGACCCCTCGGCGGCTTCATTCATACAGTGCATACGCAGGCATGGAAAATTCACTGTCCAGCCTGCAAAGAACGACGTTGTTTCGGGTATCAGGCTTGTGTCGGACTGCATAAAGGACGGCAGGATAAGGATAAACCGCAGGTGTCGTGATACGCTTCGTGAGATAAATCTTTACCGCTGGGACGATAAGGCAGGAAAGGACGCACCTGTGAAAGAGAACGATCACGCCATGGACGATATGAGATACTTTGCAGCAGAATGTCTGGGACGTGAAAAGGACGACTTTTTTGTACTGACAGTTGAGCATTAGTAAAAAAAAGTGTACAGAAAGAAAGGAGAGAAAATGAGTATTTTCAGAAAGAAGGTCCGTGAATTTGTGCCAAACACGGCAGGCTCTGACAGAGAGTCGGGGTTTCATTACAGGCTTGCGCCTGAGGGGGCTTTTCAGCAGGAGCTTTATGACGCACTCAGGGCGAACGTTCCTGTTATTGACGCTTGTTTCGGTAAGATAATAAGGCTCACAGGGGGCTTTAAGGTCACGGCTTGTGACGAGAGGGCGCAGGTGGAACTTGACAGGTTTTGCAGAGAGGTTTCCGTGGGGGTGTCGGGAAAGTCCATTTACACTTTTGCGGATATGTATCTGGATTCACTGCTTACATACGGCAAGGCGATAGGCAGGATATATGCAGATTACAGGACAGGCAAGGTAAAGGGGATATATGTTGGCGACCCGACTTTGTACAGAGTGCGTGAGGGCAGGAACGCTTTTGAAAAACGTATTTTTTACATGGGAAGCGGTGAGGAGATACCGGTAAGAAGTCCTGAAAAACTGCTTTACACGGCGCTCAATCCTAGTCCTAAGCACCCTGACGGGGTGTCCATACTCCGTGGATTGCCTGCGCTGAGCGAGATACTTATGCGAATTTACGAGTGCATGGGGCAGAACTTCGACAGGGTAGGAAATGTGCGCTATGCGGTGACTTATCACCCTGAGGGGGAGAGCGACAGGGCGAGAGCCAAGGAGCGTGCAGAGCAGATAGCTCAGGAATGGAGCAGGGGCATGAGAGCGTCACGAAACGGCTCTGTGCAGGATTTTGTGGCTGTGGGTGATGTGGACATAAAGGTCATAGGCGCTGACAATCAGATGATAGACACTGAGATACCTGTCAGACAGCTTATGGAACAGCTTGTAGCGAAGCTTTCAATACCACCGTTTTTGCTTGGGCTGAACTGGTCAACCACTGAGCGAATGTCTGCACAGCAATCGGATATCCTCACAAGCGAGCTTGAATATTACCGCAGACTGCTTGAACCTATACTCAGAGAGATATGCGAGGCGTTTTTAAGGCTTAACGGATATGCTTGTGGGGTGGAGATAGATTGGGACAACATAAATCTTCAGGACGAGGAAGCGTTGGCGAAGTCAAGGCTTTACAATGCGCAGGCTAAGGCGGCGGAGCTTGAAAACGAAAGGGTAGAGAATGAGAGAAAAAAGGAGGAAATGCAATGAGCGAAACAGTATCAGGCGAGGAGCTTGAAAAGATAAACGACTATGCAAGAAAGCCGCTCACGGAGGACAAGGTATTTGTTTTCAGGGTGGCGCTTTGTGACAATAACATTGACAGAGGCGGTGAAAAGTTTTCATCAGGCGCTTTGAGGAAGCTTGCGAAGCTTTTTAAGGGCAGAACGGGTATTTTCGACCATGACCCTAAAAGCTCAAAGCAGACTGCCAGAATATTCGACACTTGGGTGGAAACTCTGCCTGAGAAAACTACGACAGACGGAGAGGTCTACCGCAGGCTTATGGCAAAGGCTTACATGGTGCGAACAGCTTCTAACGGCGACCTTATAAGCGAGATCCAGGGCGGAATAAAGAAAGAGGTATCCGTTAGCTGCACCATGGGAAAGAAGCTTTGCTCTGTATGCGGAGCGGATATGTACAAGGGCGGCTGTGACCATGAAAAGGGCGGTGAATACGGCGGTAAGCTGTGTTATCATATTCTTGACGAGCCGCTTGACGCTTACGAGTGGTCGTTCGTGGCAGTGCCTGCACAGGTGAACGCAGGGGTAACGAAGCGTTTTGCCTTAAGGGAGAAACAGGAAAGCGCTGACAAGAGCTATGAGCTTGCCCTTGCGAGGGAAGCCTTTGAAAAGGACGTTTTAAGGCTCAGCTATTTCTGCAAGCCTTTTATGAGTGCAAAGCGTGTGAAAGAACTTGCGGAGCTTATGACAGTTACGGAGCTTATTGACTTCCGTGGCAGGCTTGAAAAGCAGGCGGCTGAGAATGAGGAGGTCTACAAAGCCGAAAGGGAGAGCTTTATCACGGGGGATTACAAGATGTAAGGGACAGATGTGAAAGGGGGCGATGACAATGTGGAGATAGGGGTTTAAATGCCAGAATGAGATATCATCACTGTAGGGGCGAACAGTGTTCACCCGAAAAGACAAATGGTTTTCGATGATACGAAAATCAGTACAAAAAATCGGACAAATTTTATTATTGAAAAGGAGAAAATAATATGTACAACAATATCAAACTTGAAAAGGGACTTTATTCTATCACAGGCAAGACATTCACACAGGCGCTGGCTGAGCTTGATCCTGACGCAAACTATGAGAACACCGAGCTTAAAGGTCTTGACGCTTTTGAAAGACAGCTCAAGCGTTTTGACATCAAGGTAAAGGGTGCAAATTCTGACAGGGTGGAGAAATTCTTCATTTCCACTGAGTCGGCAGTGCTTTTCCCTGAGTATATAAGACGCACTGTCAAGCAGGGCATGGACGAGGCTTCTATCATGGGCAAGGTAGCGGCGGCTGTTTCATACACTGACGGAGTGGATTTCAGAGGTCTGAACGTTACAAAGTCAGGTTCAACTGACGTTGTGGCAGAGGGTGGAAATGTGCCTATGACAACTGTCAGACTTAGCACCGCCAGTAAGACTCTCACAAAGTTTGCAAGACGTCTTAACTGTTCTTTTGAGTCTGTAAGAAAGCAGAAGCTTGAGGCTTTCGGCGTGGTGCTGAAAAACCTTGGAGCGACCATAAGCAGAGATGTGAACAGCTTTGCTATGACTGAGATAACAAGAGGTATTACAGCTCAGACTCTTATTGGCAGTGAGCTTACTTACGCTGATCTGGCGGCTTTTTGGGCTTCCATGGGCGAGTTTAACATGACGACCATGATCTGTACTCCTGATGTTATGGCTAAGATCCTTGCTATGGACGAGATGAAATACTGCATTGGCGACTATATGGCAGGCGGCACAGTTCAGACGCCATATGGCGTAACGCTTGTAAAATGCCCTCAGCTCACAGGCGGTATTGCGGTGGGCATCGACCAGAGCAGTGCTGTTGAAATGGTGCTTGGAGGAGATGTTATCGTGGACTACGATAAGCTTCTTACTAATCAGTGCAACGAGATCGTTTGCTCAGTGCTTGCAGGTTTCTCTGTACTTACGAGCGGTGCTGTAAAGACGCTGAAAACTACAAAGTAAGCTGAGAGGATAATGAAAAAGGGACGGTGGGCGGGTATATTTTTTGAAAGGAGCAGAAAATGGCAATAAGCAAGGACAATGTAAAGAGCAATTTCATGGAGCTAAGCGGACTTGACAGCACGTCGGCTGAGGTGTATGCAGGGCTTATAACGGTGTGTGCTGACGAAATGGAAAAGGCTGTTGACCAGGAGCGAATGGTCGCTGAGGGCGGGACGGCTATATGCGAATTTGCGGCGGCAGCGGAGGTCTTTTACAGATTTATTTGTCTGAAAGCCGCTGAATACAAGGTCATGTTTACGGCACAGGGCAAGGCGGTGGAGGCTTTTGACGAGGAGAACAGGATAAAGGCGGCGAGAGAGCTTCGTGACAGCGCAGTTTCAAGGGCGGAGAGATTTTTTTCAAAGGACGGCTTTGTATTCAATGCCGTTATCGCATATTAGGAAGGAGGACGAGCCATGACAGTCTGGACAGAAATGGCGGCAGAGATAAAAAAGATACTTGACGGAGCAGGCTTTACTGCAATGGGTGAATACACTTCGGCTGACAGTCTATTGCACAGTGGGGAAGCAATTGGCTTCTATGGACTTAAAGGCTATGATGTGGTCAATGAAGTCATTGGGCAGGGTGGCAAAAAGCTTTACACTGAGTATATATGTCATATCGACCTGCGGCTCATGGGCAAGGCAGGAAAATACGATGACATGGAGGAGCTTCAGGAAAAGTGTGAAAGCGTTATGGCGGAGCTTGCAAAAAGCGAGGTTCTGAATGTAAAGAGCGCAAAGCTTGGAGGCGCAGTTCAGACATTGCCCCTTCACAGGCTCGAAAGGCAGGCAGAGCTTAGTATCGGCATTTGTATTGAGGAGGATATAAGTGAGTAAAAAGGGAAAGATAAAGCTTGACATAGGCACACGTTCATTTTATATGGATGGAGTTAAGCGAAGCGGAGGTTACATTCAGGAGGAAACAAAGGCTGTGAATGGTATTTTGCGAAATATCTCAGGCAAGGCGGCGGAGATATTTCAGTTCAGCGGCAGGATCGCTCCGTCGGACAAGGCTTACGCTTGGGCTGTTCTAAGCGAGAACGGAGGAAAGGCGATCAATTTCACGGCAGACGGGGTCTTATACAGCGGATACATACTCTCAGAGATAGAAATGGATTTTCAGCCTGACAGGATAATTGGAAGCCTTATGATAAAGCTTAGGGGGGCGGAATAATGGCGAAGATATACATCAGGTTTGAAATTATTGGCAGTGGCAATTTGGACTATAGAAACATTGTTTCAGCAAGGCTTGTGAAAGACCGCTATACGCCATACAGTGAACTTAGAGCGTCTGTCGTTCTGAATAACAGCATAAATCTTAACAATATCAGGCGTGTGGCACTTTATATAGGCAGCAGGCGTATGCACTACGGTCCTGCGGATTACATCAGAACAAGGGTGAGAGGCGGAAAAACTGTTCTTGAACTTATAAGCCGTGGGATAACACTTATGCTGGGGCAGAACGAGCCTGAGCCTGGGGTATGGTCTAAGGTGAGTTTGACGGATATTATGAAGAGCTACAGCCCCTCAAGTGAGATAACCTACGAGAGTGGAACTGACACTGTGAACTATGTGAACATCAAAGAGAAGTCTACACTATGGGAGGCTATCGGCGTATATGCGGTCAAGGCTTACGGCAGGCGTGCATATATCAGAGGGGACAGGCAGGTAAATGTGTCGCTGAGTATCCTTTCGGTGAATATCGGTACTCAGCGCATTATTGAATACGGAAAACAGCTTGATACGAGATCGATGCTGTCGAAGATATATATGAAAAACGTGGACGGGGAGTATGGATATAGCTATTCAAGCGGTAAAACTATACCACATGGTATCACGAGGGAGAAGTATTATGGTCTTGATAAGCAGTGGCTCAATAATGTAGTTGTCGGGCTTAAAGATAGGATAGAGTTTGCAGAGAGGGAGTATTTGGTGGAGCATATCACATATGAGGGGTATTGCGGCGAGGATATCACGGATAAAATAATTTGTAATGGATATGGCGTAAATGGAAAAAGAGTGAGCAGAATGGAGATAACGGTCAATAGCAAAGGTATGCAAACGAAGCTTTTATGTGAATAGGAAAGAGAAGTAAGGAATGAATAGAGCAAAAAAACAGCGTACAGAAAAACTGTACGCTGTTTGAAGCTTCGTATTAACCCTTTACGCTTCCCAGAGCAACACCACGAATGATGAACTTTGAAAGACAAAGGTAAACAATTACTACAGGGAGGATAGCAAGTACGATGTACAAGCTGAACATTCCCACGTCCTTCTCCTGTGGTCCTGCATAACGCATTGCGTTGAGTACCAGAGGAATTGTGTACTTACTCTTTGATGTAAGAATAAGTCTTGGCATAAAGTAGTTGTTCCAGTTTGTTACGAATGTAAAGATGATCTGAACTGCGAATGCAGGCTTGAGGATAGGAGTAACGATCTTGTTGAAGGTCTTGAACTCTCCGCAGCCGTCGATACGGGCGGCTTCTACGATCTCAAGCGGAAGTGCAGACGCCATATACTGCTTCATGAAGTAGTATGTAGCTGGTGCTGCGACAGCAGGAATTATCAGCGGAATATAAGTATCTGTCCAGCCAAGTTTGTTCATGAACTGGTAGAAACCGATAGCTGAAGCCTGTGTTGGAACCATCATTACGATGAGAATGAACATATCTGCGAACTTTCTCAGCTTGAACTGGTAAACGTGTGTTGCATATGCTGTCAGTGCTGAGAAATATACGCTGAGCAATGAAGCACAAGCTGATATGAACAGTGAGTTAGCCAGTGAACGCCATACGCTTCCGTATGCTACGGCTGTTGAACCGCTGAAAAGGTTCTTGAAGTTTGTTGCGAGGAAGTGGTCAGGATACCATCTGATACCTGCCTGTGATCTGCCTCGTGTTGCGTTGATTATCAAAAGATAGAATGGGAAAAGTGAAACAACGACCAAAAGAACAAGGACAACATAAGCTATTATCCTATGTATGATAAGACCAGTACTATTTGTCTTTTCACCAACTATTTCAGTACTTCTTGGCATTTCAGCTTACCCCCTTTTCTTCTTTTTCTTCTTTCCGTCATGGTCAGCAGATGCAAACATAAGTGCAAGTCCGATAATAGCGGAAACGATAAAGATTATTACGCAGAGTGCAGACGCCTTACCGATGTCGCCCTGCTTATTTGCCTGGATTATCATTACGACGGTCTTAAGCTTTCCGTTAGGGCTACCCATATCCTTTGTGAGGAGGGCAGGTACGTCGTACATCTGAAGTCCACCGATGAGTGATGTTACAAGAACATATGACATGATAGGCTTGATGAGCGGAATTGTGATCTTCCAGAATGTCTGGCTGGAAGTTGCACCGTCGATCTGTGCTGACTCATAGAGTGATGTATCAACACCCATGATAGCAGCCATAAGAAGAATTGTTGTATTACCATACCAAAGTATGAAGTTGATGAGTCCAACTACACCTCTTGATCCCCAAACGCTTTCAAGGAGTGGTACCTTGATAAGATCATAGATAGCACCGCCTCTGCTGAACAAGCTGTAGAACAGAAATGCAAAAGCAGATGCCATGATTACGTTTGGAAGATAGATAACAGCCTTGAAGAATCCCTGAGCCTTTATCTTAAGACGAAGGTCAGTGAACCATACTGCAAGGATAAGAGAGATAACGATCTGTGGGATAAATCCTACTATCCACATGATGATCGTATTCCAGAATGACTGAAGCAGATCACTTCCTGATGTGAATATAGTTGAATAGTTATCGAAACCGCAGAATGTCGGTGTTACTTCGACAGCCTGTCTTGTCCAACCACCGCCGATAGAGCCCTGATCCTTAACATAGTCTGTAAAGCTGTAATAGAAAGTCTGGAACAGAGGATATAGTGAGAAGATGATGTAAACTACAAAGAATGGGATAAGGAAAACATATCCCCACTTGGCATAGCTTATGCTTTTTCTCTTCATATAAGTATACCTATTCCTTTCGTGAGATTAATAAATAATAGGGGGGGATAACCTCCACCCCCTATATTTAATTAGATACTGTTTTTTTATACGATTAGAAATCGCAAGTAAGGTTACCATAGAGGTCTGTGATGTTCTTCTTGAAGTTCTCAAGAGCAGCCTCATATGAATCAACTGTGCCGAGGAAGTAGTCCTTCATAGCACCCTGGAATTTCTCGTTGCAGCCCTGGTCATAAGCAGAAAGCTTGTTCTCGAGGGAGATCTTGTCAGCAGCCTCTGTAAGAAGTGCAAGGTGATCCTGTCCACCGAGGAATGCGTTTGTATAACCGCCGTCGATAAGCTCCTTGATAGCAGCCTTGTTGTTTGTGTAGTCCTGCTCGCCCTCAGTGATAGCCTTAGCTACATCCTTGTTGCAAGTCATAACCTTCATGATATCAGCAACGATATCCTGGTTATCGGAGTCGATAGCGCCGCAGATCCATGTACCGCCCCAGTAGTAAGCCTGTGGGCCTGAGCAAGCCTTCCAGAGACCATAACCGCCGTTGCCTTCCTTAGCGTTTGAACCATCAGCCTTGATCTCTTCGTCAACTGTGTTTGGAAGAAGTGTGAAAGGAATGCCCCATGTTGAGAAGAAGTAGCCGAATACGCCACCGTCGATCTTCTGGCCAGCAGCCCAAGCATCGTCCCAAAGGGAAGTCTTGTTGTTGTAGCCCTTGTCTGTGTATTCCTTAGTCTGGTCAGCCCAAGCCTTGATCTGTGGGTCAATTGTGATCTTGTTGTCTGTTACCCATGGGCTAGACATATTGTTTGAGAAGCATCTGTATGTATCATCAAAACCAGATACCATCTTGTAGCCCTTGTCAGCCATCTTCTGAGCTGTTGCTGTGAATGTATCCCAATCCTTAACAGCTTCCTGAACCTTCTCTGGATCGCTTGTGCCGAGAACGTCCTCAGCGATCTTTGTGTTGTAGAGGAACAGACCTGGAGTTGCCTGCCATGATACACCCTTCAGCTCGCCTGTCTTTGTATCTGTTGCAACGTCCTTTGTGTACTGATACATCTGTGACATATCGTCGTCTGTGATGCCGAGGTCCTGAATAGAAAGTGCAACGTCGCCGTTAGCATACTTCAGAGCGTAGTCAGCTTCCATAAGGAACATATCTACCTTCTCTGTGCTGTCCTGCTGACCCTTAAGAGCCTCGTCCAGCTTTGTCTGGTAAGCGTTACCTTCGTTTTCAACCTGTACCCAGTTCAGCTTAACGCCGTTGATTGTTGCGATCTCCTTAGAACCATCAGCAAGCTCGTTGTATGTAAGCTCGTTTGATGTGCCCTGTGGATAGTACTTATCAAGTCTTGACTTGAACTCTGTGTTCCAGCAGTAAATTGTAAGAGTCTTCTTTGAATCCTCTGATGAATCTACACCGTGGAGTTCTGCTGTGTTTACTCTGTCAGAGCTGTTGTTGATACCTGTGCCGTTGCCAGCCTTTGATGTGCTGCCGCCCTTAGCATCAGTTGCTGAAGATGAATCTGAGCTGCCGCAAGCTGTGAACATTGAAGCTGCCAGACAGAGGCTCAATGAACCTGCAAGTACTTTCTTAAGATTTGCCATAATAATTTTCCTCCTTAAAATCGCATTAGTTTATTTGATTTGCTCCGCAGCATTTCTGCGGAAAATTAATGCCTTGAATTAATTGATGTCGCTTACCGAACCGCCTTCCAGCAGCTTTCCGTCGACTGTTATCACCTCTTTAAAGGTGGTCTGTGGGTTTTCTATCAGTGATACCAGCTGTTTTGCGGCTGTTACACCGATAAGGTCTGTGTCCTGAAGATAAGTCGTAAGCTTTGGAGAGAGAAGCTGTGAATAAGCTATTCCGTCGTAGCCCACTATCGAGATATCCTCCGGTACTGAAAGACCCATTTCCTTGACTGCATTGAAAGCTCCCATTGCTGAATAATCATCGGGCATGAAAACGCAGGTCGGTTTGTTCTCTCTGCTAAGAAGTTCTTTTGTCAGCTTATAAGTCAGATCAGGGTTGTGATAATCACCGTTAAGTATCCAATCGGGATCAACTGAAATTCCTCTTGTCATACAAGCTTTATAGAAGCCTGCCAGACGTCTTTCGGCTACTGCCGATCTGTTGCCCTGGATAAAAGCGATCTTCCTATGCCCCATCTTCGTCACATAGTTGATAAGCTCTTCCATACCTTTTTCATTATTGGACATGATCGCTGTTCTGCAATCGAAGATGTGGTCGATCGTGACCACTGGTATATCTCCGTTTATCACCTCGTACACGTCCTGCGACGTAAAATCCGTACAGGCAATGATAACACCGTCAACATTGCGGTATTTGCAATGTTCGTATGTAGACATTTTCTGCTTGCCCACATCTCTATTTATAAAGGTTATATCATATCCTGCTGCTTCAGCCGTAGTCTTAAAGCTGTCAAGCACCTTTGCGAAAAACTCATGGGTAAGACCGCTTCCTGCTTCGTCGAGATACATGACCCCGAGATTATAGGTCCTGTTGGTCTTTAAAGCTCTTGCCTGAGAATTTGGGAAGTAGCCCATTTCTTTGGCGGCTTTCATAAGTCTTTCTCTTGTTGCCTCGCTTACGTCCTTATGGCCGTTGAGGGCTTTGCTTACGGTTGCGACGGATACTCCGCAGCGAACGGAAATGTCTTTTAAGGAAACCAATGATATTTCCGCCTTTCCGTAGATTTTAAACGTTTACGCTTGACGTTTTCCGTGAAAACTTATCTCAAACGTTTCCGTTAATAAAAATATACAATATTCTCGGCATAATTTCAAGTCTTTTTTCACATTTTTATGCCCTCTGTAATAAATTATGGAGGTTTAGCCAATTTTTCAACTTTACTTTTGTGCATTTTAACAATGCTATTTGGACAATTGTAATCGATTTGTTACAAAGAAACTGACAGGCTAATCAAAAAGCTGCGAAAATGCACTGCGCTTTCTGAGGGGTATATGAAACCAGGCTGTGTGGTATGTGAAAAATGTATATAAACATTTCTTTTGTATACAATTATGTTATGTGAAATTACAAAAACCATTAAAGAACTTTATTCATTAAACGTTTTCGGATAATAATTGTTGAAAAGTGTGTTGTAACATATGATATTGTTAAAATATTGTCTTGATATGAAAATATGATAGTCATTTGATCGGAAAAGTTGGAATATTCGGTGTTTGCGAAGATATTTTGAAACGTTTAAGCATATTTCATCGTTTTTTTATTGTGCAAAATAACGATGTGGAAAGAAAACGTATTTATTTCATACATTATACTCACAAGCTACATATGATATGACTATTTGATAGGGATTTTGCAAAGCTTTGAAAAAAATCTTGAATTAATGTTGACAAATGTGTGGTTTTGGTGTATAATACTTAAGTCTTGTATGCTGATATGGCTCAGTTGGTAGAGCAGCTCATTCGTAATGAGCAGGTCGTGGGTTGTTGATAAAGCGACACGGCGGCGGATCAAATAAGCTAACAGAAAAATTTAATATATGCTGGAATAGCTCAGTTGGTAGAGCAGCTCATTCGTAATGAGCAGGTCGCGTGTTCAAGTCACGTTTCCAGCTCCATAGAACCCTTCTAGACATTAGGAGGGTTTTGTCATATTATGCATAAACTTTTTTAGTTTCTCAAAGGCCCAGGCTAAAAGCAAAGAAAGCGTAAAATAAATCCACGACTTCCAAACAATTGAACTTTGGTGTATAATAAAGTCCAAGCAACTCTATAGAGCGGATGAGAAAATCTATGTTAGTCTATAGAGTGTGTTGGATCAAATTAGACACAGGAGGAAAAGAACATGTCGTAAGCTCCGTGAGAAATGTGTGGCATTAGTGCAAGGCAAAGCGTACACATGACGAATGGATGAGTAACCTGCCCGCTGAAAAATACTTGACCAGGTTGTTCTCAAAACCGAATGGCACAATTCTTTTGCCGTGGAAAAACTAATACGCTCTTAACCTCGCTGTGTTTTTCGGCGAGGTCTTTTTCTGCTGTAAATAAACGCGGGTTATTTTACGCTTACGGTTTGAGTCCGACTATCAGCTTTTGGACTTCGGGATTTTGATTCCGAAGTCTTTTTTTGAAAATAAAACAATAATTCTCTGTAATAATTAGAAAATATATAAAACTGATTATGCAAAACATTAAATTAAATGTGTCGCTTATTGTCGTAAATAATCGAATAATGTAGAACATTTGTTTAAAAATTACAATATTCTTAATTTAATTAACTTAAAATTAGTGTAAGTTCTGAAATTTAGAATTTAAATATATTTTTTATAAATATTGTTGATTTTTGGTTGTTAATATTATATAATTATTAACAAGAGGTTTGTTTTAACTTAACAAGTTTCATTAATAAAATAACGGACGTAAAAGAAATGTTTAAAACAAAAACAAAGGCACGATTGAAACGAATGTTGTCCGGCGCACTCGCTTTAGCTATGACCGCAAGTGCAGCTGCGGTTATGCCCGCATCTGCTGAGAAAACAGCAAAGTACCCTTATGCTGTTTTTGCCGCTGATGAAGACGCAGGCATTACTGTCAATACAGACAGTTTCACCTTAAACGGTAATGCTTACACAAACGGAGTTTTCTCGACAACTGCACAATATCCTAATATCAATGGTACTGTTACAGATGCTGACGATATTACTGATGAAGACAACGCAGAGTAAGAAACCGAAGATGTATTTGATGTCAACAAAGATATGATACTCATTCACACCAAGCTGACAAGCAAGTATTTCACTGAAGGCTGTGATACATACGACGAGGATTACACATATTCCGATATGAATGTGAATATAAATGACCCGATCTATGTAACAGGCAGACTGAATTTAGACGGCAATATCAGCTTGAATGACGCTGTGGGTGCTGTTTCGGACGTTGATCTTACAGGCGGAAATCTCAACGGAAATAATACAGTTATCTATTCAAAATTCGGCGATATTGATATCTCAAACAGTCAGGCAACTGTAAACGGTCTGATCTATGCTCCGTTCGGAACTGTTACCATAGACTGCGACAATTTCAATATGAATGGACTTATCATTGCACAGAATGTTGTTATCGACGGTTATGGAGCTAATATCAACTACAGCAGTTCATGGGCTGAATTAGTTGGCACAGAGAGCGAAGAACTCAGCTGGACAATGGACGATTGGCAGTACCTTGCCGATACAGACGAGGACGGTTTGCCTAACCTTATTGAAAAGGAAATCGGCTCAGACCCGTACAATCCTGACACAGATGGTGACGGACTTCCTGACGGATACGAGGCATTAACGCTTGGAACAGATCCAACAAAGCCCGATACCGATGACAACGGCGTCCTTGACTGCGATGAGGATTTTGATGAAGACGGATTAACAAATCTTCAGGAGTATGAACTTGGTACAGAGCCTTATAATGATGATACGGACGGCGACGGACTTAATGACGGCGAGGAGATCAACACTTACATAACTGATCCGCTCAAGGTTGACACCGATGATGACGGACTTGAGGACGGTGACGAGATCTACTTTGAAACAGATCCGCTGAATCCCGATACCGATGGCAACGGAGTTCTTGACGGTGATGAAAAGCGTTTCCAGACCTTTATTCACAAGGTTGAAAACGAGGATTGTGCCGTTACCGAAGTTCGTGTGTCTATGGAGGGTACGGGCAATCTCCAGAAAGCCACTACTGTTGAAAGCATTATGAACAAGGATATACTCTGCTCAGAGGTTGTAGGTCTTGTGGGCGAGCCTTTTGAAATCAAAACGACTTCGCAGTTTGATAAGGCTACGCTTACTTATGTGATCGATAAGTCTAAGCTTGGTGATACCGAATTTGACAATCTGCTGTTTTTATGGTATGATGAAGAAAATGACAATTTTGTTGAGCTGGACACTGTGCTTGATGAGGATAATTCAACTGTAAGCGTGGAGACTACACACTTCAGTAAGTATATGCTGGTGGACAAAGTAGAGTGGTTCAATGCTTGGAAAAAAGCTTCACTTTATTTTGAAGATACCTACGAACCGCTTGCTACCGTGATTTGTTACGACTGTTCGGGAAGTATGAGTAGCAATGACCGTACCTTTAATTATAATATATATAACGAGGACGGGACGATAGCTTATTCTTATCCTACCTGCTACAGAAAGCTTGCAATAGATAATTATATAGATTCAATGACATTGACTGACAAAACGGCTCTGATCAGTTATGAAAGCTCTGCTAAGCTTGTAAGCGGTTTTTCAAATGATAAGGATATGCTAAAGAGTGCAGTAAAGCCATATAATTCAGGTGGCACAAATGCACAGGCTGCCGTTAAGATCGCCATTGATGAATTGGAAAGCGTTGAACATTGGTATACCAGACATATTATTCTTCTGTCTGACGGAGATGTAAATATATCAGAGGAGTATATACAAAAGGCGCAGGATAAAAAGATAAAAATACATACGATTGGTTTAGGTTACGGTGCAAGCAACAGCAGGCTGAAATCATATGCCGAGTCTACCGGAGGACAATTCTTTGCGGCAGCGACTGCCGAGGAGCTTGAAGCTATTTATAACGATTTGTCAAGAGATAATCATTTTGATCTTCAGAACATGGAGGATCTGGACGGCGACGGTCTTCCAGATGAATTTGAGGTTTCGGGATTGGTTGTTTCTAATGCACAGATTTTCTATACCGATCCTGAAAATCCGGATTGTGACGGGGACGGATTGCTTGATGGAGAAGAAATTTCAATCGAAAATCCTAAGTTTGTAATCAAAAAGGATTCTACAGGCGGCCATGCGGAATATTCTTCATTAGTGTTCAGATACAACTCGGATCCTTGGAATGAGGATACTGATGGAGATGGGTTAGATGATGACAGCGATTTTGACCCGATTCATCCTGCAACTGATGACCAATTAAAAATTATTGACTTTTTTGATTCAGCTGAACTTTTTGAAATACAGTATTTGGCACAATTTTGTGAAAGATTCGAATGCTCCCCAATTATTGCGATAGATTACATAAATGTTTATCGCAGACATGCTGATTATGCGATTGACGAAGTGATTGAGGATTTAGCGTCATTAGGGTATAAATGCGATAAAGCTGCATTCCAAATTTATTATACAGAATATTTTAATTATAGAGACGAAACTTCTTGGTCTCAGATAATGAGCATAGGTTATACAAGTTGGACACAATCTTTTCAGTTTTTCTTATCTACTTGGGTGTTAGAAAATGCTTTTCAGGCTAAGAACACCAAAGCTGTTAATTCTTTTGAATTATCTAAAAAACAGCAAGCTGCATTAGATGATATTTCTAAAATATCTCAAAAAGGCGATATTGTCAAAATAGAATCAGCTGAAAAAGTAAACAGCGAATTTAAAACCAATTCTAACTACAAACCACCCTATCAACCTGGGACAAAGACCATAACCGTTAAACTTAAAGAAAACACAAAATTTGTTAGGGTTTATCGAGAGTCTGGAAAACTAACCGGAGGTTGGGTAATGGAAGCTGAGCAAATTGAAGGTCTAACACCGTCACAGATAAAAAACAAATTTGCTTTGGAGTATGAACCTAAATATATTTGTGATGTTGAAATTCCTGCAGGAAGTACTGTTCGTTATGGAATCGCCAATAAAATAATAAATTGGGGGAACGGCGGCGGAACTCAATATGATTTAATGGGTCAGTTTATTGGTAAGTTCACAAACGAACGATTATTATGATATCGGAGGTTAACTATGCCTATTTTAAAAATACATAAAAATGCATTGTATGTTAATAACGAGCTGGTAAAATTTCAGTTTGAGATTGATACTGTCCTTGTTCTTGATTCACAGGTAATTGTACTAATAAAAACTCCATATGACATTGATAATAATGATAATGTTTACTCAGTTGATTTTCATGGTAAAATTACTTGGCAGATAGAATCAGCAAAAAAAAGGTTTCCAAAGCTGCAATACACTCCATATGTTGGGCTTTCATATAAAAATGGCAGTGTGATTGTCAATGATTTTTACGGTACGGATTTTATCGTAGATATCAAAGATGGTAGACTTTTGGAGAGAAAAAGCGGTTCGAGATTTTGAAGTGGCATATATTGCATTATGAGGAAGGCACTGTTGGTTTTAAAGTAGCAGAAAAGTATCAAAAAGCTAAAAATGAATTTTGCAAATCTGGTGCGGACTCAAAGACCGGCATTATAAATATAGGAGGTATGGTAAACGGTCATATGCCGGAAACATATTACTTTTTAGCTAATGATTATTTACACAAATTAAAAGCGAGTTGATTTTATGAAAAAGGGAAAAATCATGTCGATGATAGTGCCAATTATTTTTGTCATTATTCCGCAGATTATTGTAATTATTGCATCATCCTTTATGAAAAATGATCAATCTATAATTTTGAATATAGGAGGGAGCATTGGTATTATATGTGGATTACTTGCATTAATTTTAATCTATCAAAATAAAATCAATGTGACAGGACATATTATTTCAATATTGATAGTTATATTAATTTCATTGATCATAACTTGTTTATCGTTCTTTGCACTTTCCTTTATAGGTATAATTTTTGGTGCAATAATAAGTACGGTTGTGTCAAATATGTTTTTGCTATTTAAATGTGATCCAAAGTCATTAAGGGAATCAGTGATTTTGATGTTGATTAATCCAATAAATTACGCCTTATTAGATGGCATAGCCTGCATATTAGCAGTAATTATGTTTCCATTAAATATTGTGATTTAATATCAAATATTGTATACATGATAAAAGTAATCGCTGTACAGACTAAAATCTGTGCGGCGATTTTTTATGCAGAATTATGAATGCTACGTTTTAAATGACCATAACTGAAAGTGAGCAAAATATTTAAATAGGCTGTTGACAAACGAGTGTTCCAATGCTATAATATTAAATAGGGACGACATAGTTCAACATAAAATTAAACAGTAAGTGCCTCTTACTTAGATAAACATATCGGCAAATACTTTTAGAGCTTTAAGCTCGTACATATTTCAGGCACGATTTTGGTAACAACGGGATAACTATATCCTTTTGTAAAAATCGTGAAACTGAAAAGTGTACGGGCTTTTTTGTTTTGGTTACATATTGATATCGGAAATTTAATTAATGTGCGTAAAAAATTTGAATGCGATTTACAAAGTAAATTAAAACGAAAAGCAACAGAAACTTGAAAATTGAATAGGAGGCTTGATAAATTGAAAAAGTTCAACTCAAAGTCCTGCGAGGAAATCATGACCACAGTGTACAAACCGATTGAATTTGTAGTTGACAATCTGCTTGCACAAGGTCTGTATATCTTAGCAGGAGCACCAAAAGTAGGAAAATCGTGGCTTGCGCTTGATATGTGCTTGTCTATAGCGAAAGGAGAAAAGGTATTAGGTCAGCAAACTACACAAGGAACTGCGCTGTACTTGTGTCAGGAAGATAGCTATGTACGAATCCAAAATCGTCTTTACGAAATTACGGACGAGCCTGCGGAAAGATTGTATTTCGTAATTATGTCTGAGGCGATTGGAAATGGCTTGGAAGAACAGATTACGGATTTTAAAAATGAGCATTACGATTTAAAAGTTGTGTTCATTGACACTCTGCAAAAGGTGCGTAACGAATCGGAGTCAGGCTACGGCACTGATTACAAAGAACTGTCTGTGATGAAAGCACTTGCCGACAAGCTTGAAATTACAATCGTAGTTGTGCATCACACACGAAAGTGTGCTGACAGCGATCCATTTAATATGATCTCAGGCAGTACAGGCTTAAGCGGTTGTGTTGACGGAAGCATGGTTCTGATTGAAAGCAAGCGTGGAAGTCGTACAGCAAAGCTTCATTGTGTAGGTCGTGATATTGAAAACGCAGAAATTAATTTGCAGTTTGACAGCAATTTAAAGAAGTGGATCGTCACCGATGAGCCGCTCAACTGCAAAAATAAAGATAACATTTTTCTGGCTGCACTGTATGTGTATCTTAAGAAGCATATTGATTTCTGCGGTACAGCTTCGGAATTAGTGAATGTTCTGAAAAGTGTTTCCGATGAAACGTTTTATCCCAACAGAGTAACAAGAGATCTGGTGCAGAACGGTTACACTCTGAGAAAGTACGGAATTGATTTTCAGTACAAGCGAACAAGAAACGGCAGACTGATAAATCTTCATTACGACTGTGAGCGTGACAGTAGTGACAGTAAAAATTCTACTGTCGTTACTGTCAACGGAGCGCATAAGCAATACCTCGCAAACCCTTGAAAATGCTTGGTTTACGATGATGACAGCAGGTGTGACAGTAACTGAAATCGGATAAAGTTACTGTCAACATTTCAAGGTTACTGTCAACGCAACGTAAGCCGATTTGCGGGCTTGAATTTTTGTCGGGTAAGTTTAGCCAAAGCATTTCAAAAGCCGACACAGGCGATTTGTTAGCCGCTGTGGGCGATATGTGGTAGAGGTTTTAATTCTGATAATAAAAAGGCAGTTGTCAATCTGCACAAATACCGGATATGCAGCAGTTAAAGCAAAGTAAAATATTTCATTGCAAGTTAAAGTTTCGGGGTCGTAGCCCCCTAAACGTTCACAGCGGACGAGCAAAGCTCGCCGCAAAAATGCCGAAAACACGCAGTTTCAGCAAAATGATTGTGCATAATTTTTATGGGGTCATAAATTTGAGCTTTGAATGATTGAGGGGTCGTAAGTGCAAAAAACTGCGTGAAATCGGCATATTTTCAGGCGTTGTAATTGGAAAATGTGAATTTACGACAAGAAAAAAGCTGTATATTAAAAAACAGTTAAGATGGTGCGTAACTAATTAGCACCATCAAAATTTAAATATGAAAGGACTGAACTGATTTGTTTATACGAAAATTAACAATCGACGTAATGAAACGGAGCGTGATAAGCGAATGGCAGAAGAAAAGACTAAAAGATACAGCCTTGATAAACCTCTGTGTCAGGACAACACAGAGGTGCAGTCGGCTGAATATACCGATCACTACATCAACGGTGTGACCTATCGTGTGTGGTCTGCATTTGAGGGTAAAACCAATGTAGCTGATAGTCTCAGCAGACTAATGTTTCGCAAACTGGAATCAGGCGAACAGGTCGGAGAGGTAGTCGATGAATTTCAAAAAGGAATAGAGCGTATCAATAACAGCTCCTTAGTAACAATGTAAAATTTCAATAATCGGACTTAGCAACATTCAACAAATATTTTTACAGACAGCGGATTTTACTGGCATTTACAGCATAGTTGTGATATACTTGTGGAGCGGAAGATACCGCAAGGCTTATTAAATCCGCTGCTGAGAAAGGAGTTACTATGAAAAAACAGCAGCATTACAAGGCAGCACTTTATTGCAGACTTTCGGTTGATGACGGAAACTTTGGAGGAAGTGTTTCTATCGAAACTCAGAAAATTCTGCTTGAGCAGTACTGCAAAGATCATAAAATTACAGACTACAAATTCTATTGTGATGACGGTTGCAGCGGAACGAACTTTGACAGACCGTCCTTCAAAAAAATGCTTTCGGACATTGATGAGGGCAAAATCAATCTTGTTATCGTCAAAGACCTTTCTCGGTTTGGACGAAATTATGTCGAGGCAGGTATGTATGTTCAACGGTTTACCGACAGCAATATCCGATTTATTGCGGCGGACGATAACTATGATTCTCTTGTGAACAGCGACGATTTGCTGTTCCCGATAAAGAATGTAGTCAACGAAATGTACGCTCGTGACGTTTCAAAAAAGACCAAAGCGGCGAAAAAAGCTAAGGCGAGGGACGGACAGTTTATCGGATCAAAAGCTCCGTTCGGCTACAAGATAGACCCAAATGACCGTCATCATTTAATCGTGGACGAGCCTGCCGCACAGGTTGTTAAAAGAATTTTCAGACTTGCATCAGAGGGTGTTGGCTACAACAAAATGGCAAAAATATTTAGAGAAGAAAAGGTACTAACTCCCATTGCCTACTTCAACCTCAACAATCCGGATTACTTCAAATCGGATTACTGGCGCAAGGAATTTGACTGGCACGTTACTTCAATCCGCGCGATACTCAACAATGAAGTCTATCTAGGCAAGCTTGTTTACGGCAAGCAGAGAAACAAATCCATGAAAAGTAAAGAAAAGGTACGCAATCCTAAAGAGGATTGGATCGTGGTTGAAAACTGCCACGAGCCTATCATTACGCAGGAACTGTGGGATACGGTACACAAAATTCTGAATGCCAAGCACCGTCCTGCAAAGGCGGGAGAGGTTCAGATGTTTGCCGGACTTCTCTACTGTTCGGATTGCGGTCATTGCCTGACTTACTCGCAGAAACAGCGTAAAGACGGCAGTTATCACGGAGCGTACTCCTGTTGGATGTACAAAACTCACGGCAAAGAATACTGCGCTTCGCACTACATTACGTTTGATACAATTTACGAGCTTGTACTGATCGACATTCAGCGTAACTTGTTTCAGTACCGCAAAAATACGGATAAATTCAAGTCGATTTTAAGTCGGAAATATCAGTCTGATTCACAAAAGCAAGCGGAACAAATCACACTCGAATATGAGCAAAAGCAAAAACGCTGTGAGGAACTGGATAAGATTATCAGCCGACTTTATGAGGACAATGTTCTTGGGAGGATAGGCGATGAGAGATATGAGTCTATGTCGCAGAGTTACGAGTTGGAACAGGTGGAAATCAAAAAGGCGTTACCTATTCTCAAATCGAAAATTGACGAGTTGAAAAGACAATCAGATTGTGCGGATAACTTTATTAACGTTATAAAAAAATACACCATAATCGACAAGTTGGATGCCGCAATACTAAATGAGCTGATAGACAAAATTGTTGTTCATCACAAAGAACAAGCTGAGGACGGAAGAACATTTCAGCAGATTGAGATTTATTACAGATTTGTCGGAAAACTCGGCACGGAGAATGAATTATCCAAGGCGGCATAACCGTGCAAATACAGCGGTTACACACGAAAAATCAAAATACGATATGACGTCGCTTTATCGACAGCCCATGGTCGTCGGTTCGAGTCCGACTATCAGCTCCATCGCAGCGTGGTTTGCAGTTTGCCCTCCGATCCATTTGTATGGGTCGGAGGGTTTATTATTATGTTGGCAGTGTAGGACATGGTGCAATGGCTGATATAATAATACAGAAAAAAGGACTGCTGCGGTCAGGCGGCGGTCCTTTTTGGTATTATTCTTCGATTTGTTTGCCCAAGAACATGGCGGCGGCTTTGGCGAGCATGGATTGTTTATCGGTACAAAGCTCGGTATCGTCGGTAGCCATGAAAGCCACTGCGCCTGTTATATCGCCGTTTGTGAGGATAGGGGCGATGGTGAGGGCATGGGTGGTGATACCCTCGACGGCTCTGAGCGGCTCGGCGGTGGTATCGGTATAGTCAAAAGTTTTGCGGTTTTCCAAAAGCTCCTCCAGGGCAGGAGAGAGGCGGCGCTGGGAATACTCTTTTTTCGGCACGCCTGACACTGCCACGACGTGGTCCTTATCGAACACCACGGCAGGCGCTCCCCCAAGCTTTGAGATGACTTCCGCTGCCTGAGCTGCGCCCTCGGACATTTCGTTTATGGCAGAATATTTTTTGAAGATGACCTCGCCGTCGGGATTGGTGTAGATCTCGAGGGGGTCGCCGTTACTGATAACGTTGACACTAAGAACCTTGCCTTTGCTGTTTTTTATGGCATTGGCAAGTTGTCCGGCTGACTTTTTGCTCTCAGTGCCTTTATTAAAATTTTCGGCGGCTTTTTCGCTGACATCTGCCATTGCTGATACGCTCTCAGGTTTGTCAAGTGTACCGTATGTTAGCAGGCAGTCAATATCAGCTTTGAGCTGAATATCTATATGATCTTCATAAACTGTTATTTTGTCGATTATCAGATTTATGTCATTTTTGTCAAGGGTAGGCTTATTCAAAATATTGTCGAAAATTTCAAATACGGTTTTTGCGGTTCGGTTTACTCTTACTATGGCATTATTTTTATCCACCGCCAGTTGCAACTGGTTTTTCAGTCCCTCTATTCGCAAGGTAAGCTCGTCGATCATTTCGGTGTAGGTTTCCTCAATGATCTCTGTACGCTCAGGGTGACGCATTACATCTCTTGTCTGCTGACGTGTGAGCATTTTCATTTCAGCTTTTGCGTCCTCAATCTGTCCTTTTATCAGCTCCACGACTGACTTGCTGTTATTGCTTGCGTTCTGCTCCTTAGCAATGGAGTTTTGCAGACGTTCGATCATATCCTGCGAATTGTCACGGACTTTTTGAATGTACTCTTTTAGCAGCTTATCAAGCATATCGACCCTTGTGTGATGTGATGTACAGCCTTTTGTTCCTCGTCTGTGATATGTTCCGCAGGTATAAGCGGCGGCAATATCGTTTCGGCTCATTGAGAACATTGGTGAGCCGCAATCTCCGCAGTAGAGAAATCCGGAATAAGCATTTTCGTATTTTCTTACGCCACGATAATGAGATGTGGTACGTTTTTTGAGATTCTCCTGTGCCAATGCGAACACCTTGTAATCCACGATAGGCGTGTGGTTGTTTTCAAATACAATGTGGTCAGTCTCGTGTTGCTTGACTTCATCGCCGTTTATCCTTTTGCGGCGGTATTTGCCTTGACGGAGGGTGCCTATATAGAAATCGTTTGACAATATTTCGCTGATAGTTACCAAACTCCACGTTTGTTTTGCCTCACGCTTGCACTCTTCACCGTTCGCCTCTTTTCGCATTTTCTCACACATACGAGGGGTAGGGATATGCTTTTCTGTAAGGTAATTTGCAATTTTTTTATAGCCCCAGCCCTCATTGTACTTTTCAAAAATATCACGCACCACCTGTGCGGCAGGCTCGTCAACATCAAATTTCATTGTTTTGCTGTTGGTCATAACGTAACCATAAGGCACGGCACATATCCATTTGCCTTCTTCCTGACGGCGTTTTATTACTGACTTGACTTTTTTTGAGGTGTCGGTAACGGGCATTTCGTTAATGAGAAATCTAAATTGGATAGCTGTCCAATCGTCATAGGTAGGATAATCAATGTTGTCACCTATTGAGATTATCCTCATACCGGCGTCACGGAGATCTTCAAGCTCTACAAGACCTTTGCTGTTGCGGCGTGAAAATCTTGAGAAGTCCTTGACGATAAGGATATCATATTCCATTCGCAGCATTTTCTTTCGCAGTTCCTGATACCCCTCACGCTGTTCAAAAGTATATCCCGAACGGTCACGATCTTCGTAAAATTCAAGCGTGCTGTCGGGGAATTTTCGCTTTACAAAGTCAGTTATGATAGCTTTTTGGTTCTCGATAGAGGTGTTGTCCCTGTCCATTTCCTCGTCAACGGAAATTCGGCAGTAGCCTGCTATGCTGTATTTTGTGCTCATAACTTTCACCCTTTCTTTGATATAGTGGTACAATGTTGTCGCTTTTGATTATGGATCTTACCCTTGCGGATACATACAATGTTGTTAGTTTATATGTTTTATTACAAATAATATTGTATCACATCTTTGCCCAAAAGGCAATAGGCAAAGGATATAAAAATAATGGTGGAGTGTATGTAAAGTGCACCATAGGTGCACTCGCTGTCAGAGAGTGAGATTATGGTGGAGAAGATTTTCAGTACATTCATACAGATCTTTAGAGCCTGAGCGGAACACGGCAACTTTAAATTTTTCATCGCTAAGCTCCTTTATCTTGCACTCAACCAAGTTCATAACTCTCTCATTTTGTTGTTCTGCATTGCTCAGCCAGATCTGAGCGATGCCTGATTTTTCGTTCTTTATTATCTGCAAAAGCAACACTCCTTATTACGATTTTTGCCTTTTTTGTATAGTGTTAATCAGTTTGCACATTTTGCTTTATCGCCTCGTTTCTATATGGTTTTATTGTCCTATGACACCTATTGCAAAGTTCGTATTTACGCCCCTTTGAGCGTGATTTCTGTAACTTGCGACCCCTAATTTTCTTTGAAAGCCGTATCTTGACCCCATAAAAAATATGCACAAAGACTTTTCTAAAAGTGCGTATTTACGGCACTTTTGCGGCGAGCTTTGCTCGTCCGCTGTGAGTGTTTCGGGGGCTGCGACCCCGAAACTTTAACTTGCAATGAAATATTTAGCTTTGTGGTTATAGCTCTAGCTGCTGAATTGTGCAAAGTACATAATTGCTCAAATCGTTGAGTTCGACTTGCACAAGCTAACCTTATTTAAAATATCGCTCACAGCGGCTCACAAATCGCTTGTGTGGGGTTTCCATTTGGCTTTGCTAAACTTACCCGACTGAAAACTAAAGCCCACAGATCGCCACACGTTCGCTGATTTGGCTTTTACAGTAGCTTTGAAATGTTGACAGTAAAACTTGCTTTGATTTCTACTGTCACATCTTGTAAAGCAAGGTTTTGCAGGACTTTTCATACTTTCAAGGTCAGCCTGTTGACAGTAACTTCGCTAGTGTTTTTACTGTCACTGCTGTCACGCTCACGGTCGTAATGAAGAATTATCAGCCTGCAGTTTCGTGTCCGCTTGTACTCAAAATCAATGCCGTATTTTCTCAGCGTGTAACCGTTGCGAACCAGATCTCTTGTTACTCTGTTGGGATAAAATGTTTCATCAGAAACACTTTTCAGTTTCTCTATAAGTTCTGACGCCGTACCTGAAAAATCAACTTTCTTTTTGATGTAAACATACAGTGCCGCAAGAAAAATGTTGTCCTTACTTTTGGGAGCGGTCGGCTCATCGGTAACGACCCACTTTTTCAAATCACTATCGAACTGCAAATTAATTTCTGCGTTTTCAATGTCACGACCGACACAGAATAGTTTAGCATTGCGACTGCCACGCTTGTTTTCAATAAGCACCAAACTTCCGTCAACACAACCGCTGATTCCTGTACTTCCCGAGATCATATTGAACGGGTCGATATCTTTGCATTTTCTAGTGTGATGTACAACTATTATTGCGATTTCAAGTTTGTCAGCAAGTGCTTTCAGCACAGACAGCTCTTTGTAATCTGAACCATAGCTTGAATCAGTATCGCTGCGAACCATTTGCAGAGTGTCAATGAACACAATTTTTAGACCGCAATGTTCAATTTTAAAACTTTCGATTTGTTCTTCAAGTCCGTTGCCGATAGATTCAGACATAACAGAGAAGTACAAATTTTCAGTTGGCACATCAGTTATTTCATACAAGCGATTTTGAATACGAACGTAGCTATCCTCTAAACACAAATACAATGCCGTGCCCTGCAATGTTTTCTGACCTAAAACACTTTCTCCTTTCGCTATTGACAAGCACATATCAAGTGCCAGCCAAGACTTTCCGACCTTTGGTGCTCCTGCTAAAATATACAGACCTTGTGCAAGCAAGCCGTCTATAACGAACTCTATTGGCTTGTACACAGTTGTCATTATTTCTTCGCAGGATCGAGTGATGAGTTTTTTCACGCTACCAGACCTCCTATTCTATTTTCAAGTTTCTGTTATTGTCACTGAACATAGCGAAATTTATATTCAAAACAAAAAGCTCGCAAAGACTTTTAAAATCTTTACGAGCTTATATTATTCTCCATTCTTATGGTATCGCATTTTAATACGTTTGTCAATAGTCATGGTCCATTTTCATTGTTTTGCACAGGAGATTTGATTTTGACACGGGGGTAAGATGTGCGTTTTCGCCGTCGCACTGTGAGATACCCCCTATGTCAAAACGTTATTAATTTAACAGAAGTGAATTTTTAGAGAACTTTTTTGCTTTAATAAAAGTTCAGTCGCATTTGTTCGGTCAAATGCAATGATTTTAAAAGTTCAATATATTGAACCAATCATCTGGAAGGTTCATTGGTTTAATTTGAATACGCAAAAAATTATAGACAACAGAATTTATGCTGTATGTTTTCATCTAAACTTACTTGGAATTTAATATTGCTATAACTTTTCTTGCGTCATCATCGTTATAATTTTTACAAACTGCTTCGTAAAATTTTTTAACGTCCTTATCTTTTAAAATATATGTAACCTGATTATTATTTAGTGCAATTTTAACCAGTTTAGTTTTCTGTTCATCTGTCCAATTCTCATATACTCTGAGCTTTGCAATTATATCATGCGTGTTAGTAAAGCTCATACTATCTTCCAGACGATTTATCAAGCCATCTATTTTAATTGTTTCTTCACTTTGACCTTTGATTTCTTCGTCTTTTTCTGAAACACATTCAAAATAAAATTCTTCCAACATTTCATTAGAAATAGTTCTGTCTATAATCATTTTTACTAGTTGCTCTAATTGGGAATTCTCATTATAATCTGCTGGCACATAGTATTTTATCCTTTTTTCGTCAAGCATCCTAAACACTTTTGACTTATCCTTGGTTTCAGAATTATATACACCAATAGAGTGACCTCCATTTGTATTGACAAGTTTCATACAAGGAATATCAGTATCGCTGTCTCCTATATATATCATATTTCTGAACGGCACACGATATTGATTCGGCTGGAAAAATGAGTTGACCCCTTGATCGTTTATATCAAGTACTCCTTTTTCAATTCTAAATAAAAATTGTGTTTTGTTAGTATAATTCACCACCTGTGCGGGCCATACCGCAACCCCAGCATCGTCAAAATAAAAAGAACTGGCATATATTTTTGTAAATTTTTCGGCGACTTCTGTACCTTCAATCATTTCTTTAAGACCTGATGAAATGATATAATGCTCTACGGATACACCCTTATTTCTTCCGTATTCATTAATTCTGTCAAACCAAGTATCAACACCGGGAAAAAGTTTCACTTTACCTCCTTGTTCATGTAAAGTGTCCCTTGTAAATAAAACCTTACCTCTTGAGCGAGTGGACATCATGTACATATAGGCAAGGTTCTGATCCATATCATTGTTTTTTGCAAGCTCATTTGATTCCTTCCAAAAGTCTGCAACTTCATAATCAATAGATTGTATATAGCCTTGAGCCTGCATATCATCAGGAGATAATGTTTTATCAAAGTCATAGCATATAGCTAAAATTGGTTCTTTTTTCATAAAAATATCCTTTCTTTTACGTTAGCACAGTCGTAAATTATTCGTATAAAAGCAAACACATACAAGCAGACCACTCACCCCTTGATCTCACTTATCACTCCCTTATCCATTTCATGCACAGTATCGCACAGCACAGAAATGTCCTCCGCCGAGTGAGAGCAAATAAGAATAGTCTTGCCCTGCTCCTTGTATGAAAGTAGGTACTCACGCATTTCTTTTACGCCGTCCTTGTCAAGACCATTGAAAGGCTCGTCAAGAATGAGTATCTTCGGATTTTCCATAATGGCCTGTGCAAGTCCCAAACGCTGCCGCATACCTAGACTGTATTTGCGGACGTGTCGCTTTAGATCAGGGTCAAGTCCAACTTGCTTCATGCTGTTTCTTATCTCATCTTTGCCGATCTTGTTGTTCAGCCCCGCAAGAAGTTTGAGATTTTTGTATCCACTGTAATACGGTATAAACCCAGGTGTTTCAATAATGATACCCATATCTTTCGGGAAGTCAACGTCCTTGCCCACCTGCTTGCCGTCAACGATAATCTCACCGCTCGTGGGCTTGATAAAACCACATATGCACTTCATAAGCATTGTCTTTCCGCTGCCGTTTCGTCCGATAAGTCCGTGTATCTTGCCCTCCTCAAAGGACACATTTATGTGCTTTAGTATCTCCGTTTTGCCAAGCGTAAGGCATACGTCATTTACATTGATGATATTCATTTTGTCCCCCTAATCTCCTAACTTGCTATCTCTGCAACATTGTCGTAATTGAATTTTCTTATGGCGATAAAGCAGAACAACAGCAGTACCGCTATAAATATGGCAAGATAGCTGACCGAAAAACTCATTGACATAACAGGCTCACGGAAATATTTTGTGTAGTGCAGCCATATTATGCTGTTCGCCATTGGCATTGTCCACATAAGCGTGGTCTTTATGGAGCAGAACGCTGTGCCTAATGATATCACCGCTCCGCAGAGGACAAAGCCCACAGTTTTGTGTTTCACAAGTGAAAAGCTCAGCAGGATAAGCCCAATTATCATAAGGTATGCGAACACGAGCAGGTAGCTTTGCACTGCGGCTGAAAATACTGTGAGCTGATTGTAGAGATTTTCAGGGAGAAGCTGCACGCCGAAATTGCCTGAATGTTCAGGAAAGCGTGAAGCGAACTTTGTCGCCACGTTGCTCCAGCCGTTGTACCAAAAACCGTCTGAAAGCATTGGGAGCACTGCGCCCAAGAATATCACTGCAAGATAAGATAAAGCCATAAAAATGAGCTTCAAAAGCTGTCCGAACAGCCAGTTCAGCCTGCCCACACGCATTATGTAGAAAACTGTGTTGGTGTCTATCTTCGGAAAATCTGCGATAAGTGTGAGGAAAACCAGCGGTATGATAAGAAGTATCGCACCTGAATTTGCTATGGCGATAAAAGGCTCAAGGATATTCAGCGGTTCGCCCATAAGCTCTGCGTTTGATTTAAGAGGCTCGATAGCAAAGCTGTAAATGAAGATAAGAAGCACTCCTAGGATTATCATTCGTGCGTCGCATACCCACTTTATGAACTCCGCTCTTGCACAGAAAAAGCTTTGTTTAAGGCTGAAATTTTTCATCATAGCTGACCTACACCCCCTTGTCCTTGCGCAAATTCATCACGATAATAAATCCCAGCAGGGTAACGATCGCCCCCGAACAGTTCACTCCAGTTATCCACTTTGCACTTCTGTCAAAGCTTTGTATATACAGAAAATTCGTCACAGAGCTTGGATAAAAGGCGTTTGCTCTATCAAAATCAAAGTTATCGTTAAAAAGATTTGCGTCTATTATCCTGTTTAGCATTGTTGTGAGGACATAGTTGAGCATAAAAGGCAGGCAGGTTATGATATACGGATTTTTGCAGAAAGAGCTTAGGAAAAACGCAGGCAGAGTGGAAACTGCACCATATGCGAAAGCTACCGCAAGCATTTTGATTATGGTTTTACCTGTGCTGTCTTGCATTATGTATTGAAGCTGGTCGGCTGATACGTCAAACTCCGAAAGTGGTTGAAAAAGCACTGCACAGGCTATGCCGTAAACAGCTATACCGAGCATAACGGCAAATCCGCCTGAGATAAGTGCGGATATGAATTTTGAAAGATAATATCTTAGCTTGCCTGTGCGGGATATGGTGAAACGCATCAGTCCGTTATTTCGCTCTGCACAGAAAGACACCATGAATGGGAATGCCACGACAATAGGCAAAAACATTGTGATATATCCCGAAAGTCCGTTTCTGAAAACCAGCACAGAGGACAGAATTGGGTCGGTGCGGAGGATATTTTTATCGAGAGTGAAAAGTGACTCGAACACCGAATATGATTTATCGGTGGCCAGGTCTGTATAGACCGAGGAGGTGAAAGCAAGCACTGTTGTCAGCAGCACCGCCCCTGCAAAGCCTATGTTTATTATGCTTTTGTTCAGGTCACATTTTATTGCGTTTAGAAGTTTTAGTTTCATTTCTCTATATCTCCGATCTCGGTGTAGATAAACCTACCAAGATTATTGCTGTCAGCTTTGGCGTAGGCGAGATTTCCAAACTCATGCCCTGAGGGGTCATACTCCGCAGGGTCGGTGCAGATAACGGCGTAATCAAAACTCTCCGACTTTCCGCTATTGAAAAGGTCTGTGGAGCAGTCAAGTATCACCATGACTTCAAGCCCCTCACTAAGCTCCCCGTCGCAATAATATGTAGGCACTGTGCAAACGGTCTTGCCGTCTGTGAGCTTAATTTCGGCCGTGTTGTCGCCTATGGTCTGTACTGTGCCGAAAAAGCTGGGGTAGTCACTGGTCGTGAGCGGCTCATACGTCTTTGAGCCGTCATCATTCACCGCAACAAGTAAGTTGATATCCTCAATAATAAACTTGCCGTCGGTAAAAAGATAGCCGCCGAACATAACATCATCAGCACTTTCGGGATATTTTCCTTTCTGCCACTCCTCAAGATCGTTGAAGTCAGCCGTGATAGTCCGATTTGCATTGCTAAGCTCATAGACAGAGCCGCTCTTGTGGCAAAGCTTGTAGTCATACTCCTCCGCAGGCACGTCCGCCTTGATGTCCTCATACATTCCCGAAGCGTATTTTTCGCCGTTAGGACTTACAACATCACAAGTATAAATTTTTGTTATGCCCTCGTCCGTAACTATCTCCGCAGAAATGACCTCGCCGATATCGTTGTTTATTATTGCTTGGGATAAGCTTTTCCCATTCACATATTTTTCATCATGTTCAAAAAGCTCGCTGTCCATTGCAAGCGTGTATTCCTTGTCATCACAAACAAACGTGAGCTGTCCGTTATCATAACCCACAGCCTCAGCCTGCAAAGTTACCCTGCTGTCCAAAAGGCTGTCAGCTCTACTTTCCTCATTCGATACCACCACCGCAGATGAATTATTCTCGCTATTATTACTATTTCCGCAAGCCGTAAGACAGATCATTCCGCCTATCACAGCAATACAAAAAATCCGCTTTGTGATCATGCTATTCACCTTTCGTTCTGACCTACTGAACATCAATAAAGACCTCGCCGCTGAGAGCATTCACCTTGATATATTCCTTTGCACCCTCGCCGCCATTTATCTCGAAACACCACATAGGCTCAAAGGTTTTTGGTGTCTTGTTGTATTCCTCCGCCAGCTGTTCAGCCTTAGCAACATTGTCCTCTTCGGTCATATCCAATGCAGGCTGATTTGCAAGACAGCAGTACATAAGCTCAACATTTGAAAACTCATAATAAGACCCTTTTGCAAGCTCCGTCTCAAGAATTTTCACCGCCTCGTCAAATGGTATCATCTCAGTTTTCTCTGTTTTGTCAAGTATGTTAAGTGGCGCATTTGCGTTGATAAAATCAAATTTGCCGTCCTCCCCAATAGAGCCTGTCACCTGCAAAAACGTCCAGTAACTCATATTATTCTCGTTGTCTGTCCGACTGTATGCAGAGGGCGAATACTGAAAAGGCACATTTTCATAGTCAAGACTTGCCGTAAAATCAATTCTGCCCACAGTGTCATTCACCGAAAACTCTTTGGTATTGATCGTAAAATCCTTATAAAAATCAGCAATATAATTGTTTAAGCCACTGTCGATATCAGTCACATCAATGGCTTTGCCACCCAAAGTAATGCCGCCCTCGTCAAGCCCCACAACATAAGTCTGTCCGCTACTGTTTTCTTGAAACTCATAGTCAGCGGAATAAAGTGCAATATCCATACCCCAGTATGCAGATGTGTTTATTCCAGCTTGATAAACTATTCCGCCATTGTCAGTTGAAAGTGCACTTTCGTCGAAATCGTCGCCATAAAAAGTCTTGAATAACTTTTCAGCATTGGTCATATCATCATTTTTCAAAGTATTGCAGGACAAAGAATATACCTTATCAAAGTCCACTTTGCTTATCTTTTCTGGCAGCTTAAAACTGCTGTGATCGCTGCCAAGCAGCTTATCACAGCCGTCATAAGCCTGTTCCACTGGCTCAAGCCTTGCACTGTCTGTACTGTGGTTATTGGATTTGTTGTCCTGAGATGAACAACCCGTCAGCATAAGCACAGCCACCATTAAGGCTGTGGCTCTTTTTAAGCTATTATCCATACTTTATCAGCTCCGATCTATATTGTAAATTACAAATTTATATCACCACTGCTTTGCGAATAAAATGAAAAATCACCCGTTTCACAATCTACCAAAGCATAGTATAATTTTTCCTCAGTAGGACTGTAGAGTGAAACTGTCCACATTGGAGTACTTGAATATACGCCCGTTTCAGCGTCCACCCAGTATATCTTATTCTCAAGTCCTATGTAATCCACCTCGTAACTGGAATTATCACTTAAATTGTCATCAATATATCTAAGTGCAGAATATGGTGTTATCACCTTGTCGATATTCTCTTTTTCATATTCACAAAATACATTTTCATTATTTCTAAAACAACCTATATCGGACGAAGAAGTTATAAGCACTGTGTATCCCGCTGGATTTGAATTTATTTTGCTCAATCGACCTGTGAAAACATCATTGACAGAGGATTCCCTGCCCTCAAAGCCACTGTTAGCTGCTCTCAACGGTACTCCGTTATCCTGTTGCACCATATCTATTCTGAACGCATAAGTATCGTTTATTTTCTCAACTCTGATCTCAAAAGGCGACATTTGTGGGTAGCCAATTTTTCTCAGTCCCTCTGAAAATTCAGCACTTTTTTCTATTGCCTCACTTATGGACATTTCACAGTCTTTAAGCTTATATTTCTCATCATCAAAGGTGTTGCAACAATAATATCGTTTTACTGTAATGTTTTCATTAGTTAGAAAAAAAGCCTCCGCATCTTCGTCTTTGATCCATACTATCGAACCACCATCATAATCAGTAAAGTAGGGATAACCTCCTTCGGCGTTAAGCTGATGATATTCACCCATATCGTCACTGCTAACACTTATTTTGCTAAGATCAACAGGACTGCCGTTTAAATAGTCTATAAATCTCTGCTCTTTATTGAACAGAAAACCGTCCGACGGCTTATATAACGTTCTGCTAACTGAACTCACATCAGCTATTCTTACACTGTCACGAATAGTGAAATGGGCATACTCCAATTTGAGGGCTTTTGAATATGTATCTGTTATTTCATTTACAGGCACATATTCAGAATTAAATTCACTGAATTTTACATTATTAGTTTTGTTTGAACACGCTGAAAGTACCATGCACACCGCAACAACCAAAATACAAATCTTTTTCATCATAATTTATCCTCTAAAGTAAGAGCCGCTCGTCATTACCAGCAAGATAATCCGCAGCGGCTCAAAATACTATTCTTTAGTTAAAACTTCCTGACGCAGAAGCACTTGAAACATACTTTGAAATATTTGTGTAACCGCCAGACACTCCAAATTCAGCAACAACATCATAAGAATAACCCTTCTTATAATTAGAATTTTTCCAATTTGTTGTTCCTTTGTTCCAGATATCGAAAGAACCACAATTAATAGTATGGCTTGAAGATCTGTATCCATTTGCTAAGACACTAAACTTGCCACTTGTATTTATGGATTTGCAGGTGGATTTTAAATAGCCATTATTCTGTGCCTTTATACCATACATCCATTTCTCACAAACGTTATCTGATGACGGAGCTCCTTTAGTATAGTGCAGATTGTAGGAGTTTGCCGCACTAGCCCCAATAGCCATAGAACTCATCATCATAACAGCAGCACCCATAGCTGCGATTCTCTTAACGATCTTTTTCATATTAAACGTTTTTTTCATAATATAAGTGTGGTTTTCTTCAAGTTTTGTTGCAAATAAATTCAATTTCATCATATAACACAATTATTGCAATGAATAATTGTGCATAATAAATATTTATATCTTCGTTGGACTCACCACATTTCTTTTTTTGCAATAGACTTTTTTATCTATGTACACATTATTTTAACACATATAACACCAAAAGTCACTATATTCTGTATATTTCTCTCATATTCACAAGATCTTTGTATAGCTGAACAAATATTACGTTCTAAATTATTTCATTTTACATAAGTTGATTGTGAAATTTTTGTTAACATCAACACGGAAGTTGAAATAGCCATTTAAAATAAAATGTTGACTTGTAGGCTTTTTAATGGTATAATATAAAAAATATGTGGAAAGGATCATATATGATGAGGGTTGAACTTATTACCCATACACCTGAGCCTGAAAAGGTGGTTGCTACTGCTGCAAAACTTTGCTATTCAAGCAGTGATATCGCCTCGCTTAGAGAGGGTCTTACGGAAGAAAAAACAAAGAGCTTTATTGAAAGGCTCGTGTCTATTGGTCACGAAAGCCCTATGGAACACGTTTCTTTTACTTTTGGCATAGAGGGGATATCCCGTGCCTGCTCTCATCAGTTGGTAAGACACAGAATTGCGTCTTACTCTCAAAAAAGCCAGCGTTATGTAAGTGAAAGCGGCTTTGAGTTTATCACGCCACCGTCAATAGAGGCTGTGCCAGAAGCAAAGGCTGAATTTGACAAGCAAATGGATCAGCTACTTGAGTGTTATAATAAGATTGCCGACATACTTACAAATACACATGAAAAGGCGTTTTTAGAGCAGGGTATGTCTGAAAAGGACGCACTTAACAAGGCTAAGAAAAAAGCCTATGAGGACGCAAGATTTGTTCTTCCTAATGCTTGTGAAACAAAGATAGTTGTGACAATGAATGTCAGAACACTGTTTAATTTCTTCCAGCATAGATGCTGTAACAGAGCACAATGGGAGATAAAGGCTGTGGCTGATGAAATGCTCAGACTTTGCAAGCAGGCCGCTCCTGAGCTTTTCAAGAACGCAGGTCCGTCATGTGTAATGAAAGGCAAGTGTCCAGAGGGCGCAATGAGCTGTGGAAAAATGGCTGAAGTAAAGAAAATTTACGGAGAAATGAATAATGTTGAATAGATCTGGACTTATAGTTCTTGAAGGACTTGATGGAAGTGGAAAATCAACTCAGTTTGAAAGGCTTTCTGCTTATTTCAGTGAAAATGACATAAAGCATAAGGCTATAAGCTTTCCTGACTATGATAATCCGTCGTCTGCGTTGGTAAAGATGTATCTTAATGGTGAAATAGGCAAAACGCCTGCTGACGTGAATGCCTACGCAGCTTCAAGCTTTTACGCTGTTGACAGATACGCTTGCTACAAGCAATTTTGGGAGCATGAATATAAAGAGGGAAGTCTTGTACTTGCAGCGAGATATGTTACGTCAAACTGCATTTATCAGATGACAAAACTGCCGAAAGAGCAGTGGGAAGATTTTATAGGCTGGCTTGAAGATTACGAGTATGACAAGCTTGGGCTTCCAAGACCTGACAAAGTGATATTCTTGGATATGCCAATAGAGATATCTCAAAAGCTGATGTCGGGAAGATACGGCGGAGATGAAAGCAAAAAGGATATCCATGAAGCAAATGTGGAGTATCTGAAAAAATGCCGTGAAGCCGCTTTGTTTACCGCTGAGAAACAGGATTGGGATATTATTCCTTGCAGCGACGGCAGCGAGCCTTATACAAAAGATAAGATTTTCGGAGATGTTCTGGGGTTAATCAATAGAAAGTAATGTGTGTTTAATGTTTGATTTCAGAAAAATAAGTTTTGAGGACAAAGAATGGATAACCAAGTGTCTTGCAGTATCAGATTTCAGAGGAGCAGAATATTGCTTTGCAAATAATATGGCGTGGCAAAGACTTAATGACACTGTAATAACACATCATGGTGATTTTTATATAAGCTGTTCCTTTGAGGACGGTCAGCCGTATTTTACATTTCCTGCGGGCGTTAAAATAGACGTTGAGGGCAAAGAAAAATATATCAGGCTTTTTGATGAGCTTAAAGAATATGTTTCCGCCCAGGGAAAGCCGCTTATCGTATCTTCTGTAACAGATGATAACCTAAGCTGGATAAAAGAATATTATGGTGATAAAATCATCTGCGAGTATGATAGGGACAGTTCAGACTATATTTACAATGCTTCCGACCTTATCGAGCTTAAAGGCAAAAAGTATCACGGCAAGCGTAACCACATAAAGCGTTTCATGGACGAGCCTTGGGAATACAGAGAGCTTACTGATAAGGAAATAGACAGCTGTATTGAATTTTCGGCTGAGTTTTATAATAAGAATGACAACGCTGACGATCCTTCGGCGGTGGTTGAGCAATATGCTATTGATCTTTTTCTTACGAATATGGATAGGCTCGGACTTAAAGGCGCTGTGCTTTACAGAAATGATAAAATGACAGGCTTTACGGTTGGTGAACAAATAAATTCGGATACCTTTGTGGTGCATATAGAAAAAGCACTCGCTGACGTTCAGGGTGCATATCCTATGCTGTGTAGTCAGTTTGCATCGCATAATGCAAAGGGGCTCAGCTTCATCAACAGGGAAGAGGATCTAGGAATAGAGGGTCTTAGAAAGTCAAAGCTTTCTTATAATCCTGCTTTTCTTTTGAATAAAAATGTAATTACTTTCAGATGATCGAAAGGAGTCATTTGTTATGGTTTATGTATTTCTTGCCAATGGTTTTGAGGAAATGGAGGCTCTTGCCCCTGTGGATCTGCTCAGACGAGCAGGCGTTGAAGTTTTTACTGTAGGTGTAGGCTCTGATATGATAGTCAGCTCACACAACATTCCTGTCAAGACCGATACAACAGTGGATAAGATAGTTCTTAATGACGAGCTCGAAATGATAGTTCTCCCAGGTGGTATGCCGGGTACTTTAAATCTTGAAGCAAGCCCTGATGTGCTTGGTGCAGTTGATTACTGTGCTGATAATAACAGATACATTGCCGCAATATGTGCCGCTCCGTCCATAATCGGTCATAAGGGTCTTCTTGACGGCAGATATGCGACTTGTTTTCCAGGCTATGAGAAAGATCTTAAAGGTGCAATACATTCTGCCAGACTTGTGGCTGTTGACGGTAAGTTCATCACTGCAAAGGGCGCAGGCTGCAGCATGAAGTTTGCACTCAAGCTTGTAGAGCTTCTTGTTTCAAAAGAAAAGGCAGAAGCCCTTGAATCAGGTATGCAGAGCAAATGACAGATAAAAAAGCTTTAAGAAAGCATTTCAAAGAGATACGCCTTAGTATGTCTGCGGAAGAAAGAAAACAGGCAGATGTGGCTGTTCAGCAAGCTTTCCTTGACAGCGAGGAGTATAAAAGCTGCACAACTTTGCTTGCATATGTTTCCTCTGATATTGAAGTGTCTACGGCGGAGATAGTAAGAAAGGCGCTAAAGAGCAAGATAGTGCTATGCCCGAGATGTGAAAAAAACGGCAATATTATGTATTTTTACAGAATAAACAGCACCTATGATCTCAAAGAGGGTAGGTTTGGCATTTTTGAGCCAGATGAAAGTTGTGAGAAATACTGCGTTTTTGACAATGCATTGTGTATCGTGCCTGCGCTTTCGTATGATAAAGACGGATACAGGCTTGGCTTTGGTATGGGCTTTTATGACAGATTTTTGGCTGATTATAATGGTATGAAGCTAGGTTTATGTTACGATAACTGTATGTCAGAAAGTTTTTTTCATGACGGCTATGATATCTCTGTAGACAAGGTATTTACTGATAGGGATATATATACTATAAACACAAAGGAAAGGAAGTAAATAATGGACGATCTGAATTTTAATGTTGACGATATAATAAATGATGTCAACGCCAAGATAAAGTCTGCCGAGAAAAATGAAGCAGACGAAGAAAGCGTTGAAGCAGAGCCTATCGCTGACACTGAGGACAGTTCCGAAGCCTGTGAACAGGCAGATAATACTGACGAGAAACCACAGGAAACTCCAGAAGCGACCGATGACAAGCCTGAACCTATCCTAGCTTTTCACGAGGACAAGTCAGAGGAAGACAAAAGTGAGGAAGACGAGGATAAAGAGCCTCAGAAGCCCGAAAAGCAAGAAAAAAAGTCAAAAAGCGGCAAGAAGAAAAAGAAAAAAAGAAAGAAAAGCAAGGTGAATAATTCGGTGTTTGGCGGAATTATACTTGTTATAGTAATTCTTACAGTTTCTTTAGTGCTTGCAGTGGGCGGCATTTCTATTGGCATGGAGTATTATGGTATCGGAAAAACTGACGAGGATATCAGATTTAATATCCCTGCAGGCTCAACAAACAGTGAGATAGCTGATATACTTGTAAATGAGGGAGTTATAAAGAACAAAAAGCTGTTTATGCTTGCTTTGAAATTTGAAAAGCCCGCAGCTATATATCCTGGTGATATCACACTTCAGCCATCAAGCGGATATTCTGAAATAATCGAAAAACTTTCACAAATGAGAGAGTCATACAAGACTGTAAGCATTACATTCACAGAGGGAGAAAATCTTCTTGACATAGCTAAAAAGCTTGAAGATAATGAGGTCTGCACTGCTGACGACTTCCTGTTTGAATTCAATAAAAATCAAGGCTTTGACTTTGAAAATGATGTTGATGATAACGGCGATATGTTCTATCGCATGGAAGGCTATTTCTATCCTGATACATATGAGTTTTATGTGAATGACAGCGCAGGAAACGTTACCAAGAAGCTTAGAGAGCAGTTTGAAAAGAAATACGAAACTTTCAAAGCTAAGATCAAAAATTCCGGTATGTCACTTAACGAAGTTATGACCCTTGCTTCTATCGTTCAGCTTGAAGCCGCTTCTGAGGACGAAATGCCAAAGGTAGCTTCGGTATTCCTGAACAGACTTGACGACCCTGACACCTATCCTATGCTCCAGTCTGATACAACAACAAATTATATTAAGAATGTTATAAAGACCGAGGCTGACAACACAGCTTCTATCGAGCATTATACCGAGTGTTATGATACCTATAAGTGCAAGGGCTTGCCGGCAGGACCAATATGCAACCCTGGTATGGCTGCAATAAACGCTGTTCTTGAGCCTAAGAAGACTGATTACTATTACTTCTGTAATAATCTTAAGACGGGCGAAACATTCTATGCAAAGACACTTGACGAGCATGAGGAAAATCTTGTTAAGGCTGGACTTGCAAAGAAAAAGTAATAAAGGATTGAAATTTTAATGACTGAAAATAATTTGCTTGAAGTTCTTGCTCCTGTGGGAGATATGGAACGTCTGTATGCGGCGCTGGATTTTGGTGCTGATGCAGTTTATCTTGGAGGTACGGCTTTCGGAATGAGAGCCGCCTCTGCAAGCTTTGACGCTGAGCTTCTGGAAAAAGCCTGTGACGAGGCTCACAGCAGGGGTAAGCGTGTGTATCTGACCTGCAATACGCTTCCTCATAATGACGAGATAGTGCATTTAGAGCAGTTTGTGAATGACGCTCTTGCGGCAGACGTTGACGCTATGATAGCCAACGATATCGGTGTTTTCTCACTGATAAAAAAATATGCACCTGATATGGAGATTCATGTTTCCACACAGGCTGGTATAGTAAATTATGTTACTGCAAATGAATTTTATAACATGGGTGCTAAGAGGGTAGTGCTTGCAAGAGAGCTTTCTCTCGAGGAGATCGCCGAAATAAGAGCAAAGACCCCTAAAGATCTTGAAATTGAGTGCTTTGTACATGGTGCAATGTGCGTAAGTTTTTCAGGCAGATGTTTGCTTTCCCAGTACCTTGTAAACCGTGACGCAAATCGTGGCGAGTGCGCACAGCCTTGCCGCTGGGGATACCACCTTATGGAAGAAAAGCGCACCAATGAGTTTTATCCTGTTTTTGAGGACGAAAAAGGAACTTATATCCTCAACGCCAAGGATATGTGTATGCTCAACCACATTGATAAGCTTGCAGAGGCAGGCGTGAACAGCTTTAAGATCGAGGGCAGAGCTAAATCTTCGTATTATGTGTCCGTTATCACAAATGCCTACAGAAAGGCTATGGATATCTATAAGTCTGATCCGGAGCATTTTGAGTTGCCACAGTGGCTTAAGGACGAAGTTTTCAAGGTAAGCCACAGGGCATACTGTACAGGATTTTTCTTTGGTCACCCAAAGGAGAGCCAGTATTACGAAAACGGTGGGTATATTCGTGAATATGATGTTGTGGCTGTGGTTGACGGTTGTAGCGGTGGAAGAATATACTGTACTCAAAAAAACAAATTCAACAAGGGCGACGAGATTGAAGTGCTTTCACCTGTTGGTAGCCCTGTGAAGTTCACCGTGGAGGAAATGTTTGATGAATACGACAACTCCATAGATACTGCAAATCATGCAGCTATGAAGATGTCGATAAGATCAGATCTGACATTCCCAGAACATTCTATAATTCGTATGAAAAAATAGCAAAAAAGCCATGTGATTTTCCTCACATGGCTTTTTGTTTACTTCTTTTTCTTTTCAATTTCTTCAGACAATGGATTCGACTCCATTGCCTTTTTAATGTTTTCATCAGATAAATGTGTGTATATCTCAGTGGTCGCAATGCTTTTGTGACCGAGTATATCTTTCAGTACAAGAGTATCTACACCGCCGTGTTGGTACATTAGAGTTGCGGCTGTATGCCTGAGCTTGTGGGTGGTAATACCCAAATTGCTAAGTCCTGCACGCTGGAGCTGTTCATCTACTATTTGTTGAACACGTCGCTTGTTTATCCTTGTTTTGTTAGCTGACAAAAAAATGGCAGTTTGTTCCACATGGGGACGGGTAGTGTCAATATACTCATCAAGTGCAGAAACACAAGCGTCGTTAAGATAAATAATGCGCTCCTTTCGGCCTTTGCCGAGGACACGCAGAGTTCTGTTATCTCGGCTGTAATCGCTTAAATTCAAGCCCACAAGCTCGCTCAGACGCATACCGCAGTTAAGGAACAGAGTAATGATACAATAATCACGCACCTGATTTTTAGAGTCGATATTACGCAGAAGCTCAAGGCTTTGTTCAAGGGACAGATATTTAGGCAAGGCCTGATTTATATGCGGCAATTCAAGATCATCAAGCGGATTGTTTGAAATAATCTTGGCTTTTTTGCAAAGATAAACATAGAATTGTTTCAAAGCTGAACATTTTCTTGCACGGGTTTTTGTGGAATTATTGCGCTCATCTTTGAGATACTTTAAATAAACATAAGCATCGTTTAGTGAAAAGCATTCGAGCCATTCTATTGGCGTTTCTTTTATTTTTATTTTATTGAAAGGCGTTTCGGTCGGAACTGCATGGTGCTTGACATTAAGATATCGCAGAAATGTTCGGATATCAATAAAATAAGCTTCTTCAGTGCGGTCAGAACGGTCTTTGACAACTTTCATGTTAGTTAGAAAATCGTCAAGATAATATGGGCAATCATCTACATATGCTTGTTTCATTTATATCTATTCTCCTTATTTATCACTTCTCTAAGTTTCACTAAATTTTTATTTAGTGAAACTTTCTGTACACGCTGTGCGAGGGGCTGTTTGTGGCTCTTTTATGCTTTGTCGGCTCTCCCCGTTGTGCACTGCTTTAAGTATACACCCTACTTTGTGGACTGTCAAGCTATGCTACATTTGCGGTAATCCCTTGACAACAAAATTTATGATATCATATAAAGCAAGACGAGGTTAAAACCTTGCTCATATGATATTTTTTTGTGTATAGAAGTGGCTTACTTACGAACCTTTGTGAGCCACTTCATTATTTTTTGAACAAATTATTTTATAAATTTTCTCCAAACAGTTGATTTTACAGCGAAAATATGATAAAATTATAATAATATATTTTATGAAAGGAACGATAGTTAATGAACGACAAGAAACCTATGGTCATGAGAATACTCGTTCTCGCTTTGGTTGCCGCACTTATACTCGGTCTGATCGTCGGAACTGTCATTAGTGCTGTATAATGGTGCATATCGGAAATAGCTGGGACGATATTCTGGCTGATGAGTTTAAAAAGGAATATTATTTGAAACTCCGTGAATTTTTGAAATACGAATATTCACACTTCACTGTTTATCCTGATATGCATGATATCTTCAATTCATTGAAGTACACGCCTTATGAAAACGTCAAGGCTGTTATCATTGGACAGGATCCTTACCATGGTCCGGGACAGGCTCATGGTCTTTGTTTTTCCGTTAAAGCTGGTGTTAATCCACCACCGTCTTTGCAGAATATTTTTAAAGAACTTAATGCTGATCTTGGTATCTCTATCCCTAATAATGGCGAGCTTACTGATTGGGCTAAGCAGGGCGTGCTGATGATGAACACTGTTCTTACTGTTCGTCAGGGTCAGCCTAATTCTCATAAAGGTAAAGGCTGGGAGCAGCTTACTGACGCTGTAATAAAAAAGCTTAATGAGCGTAATGTGCCTACTGCGTTTATCCTTTGGGGTGGCAATGCGAAGGCTAAGGCACCACTTATAACGAACCCTATTCATGCAGTATTCAAGGCAGCTCATCCGTCTCCATTGTCTGCGTATAATGGTTTTTTCGGATGCAGGCATTTTTCTAAGGTTAACGATTTCCTTGTAAGTAACAATATTCAGCCAATAGATTGGACAATAAGCAATAAGTAAAAAATAACCTCGGTTTGTATCACTACAGGCCGAGGTTTTATTTTTATAGTTTTTTGATATGCTGTATAAGCAACGCTACTCCCATTACAATGAGGTTGTAGACGATAATCAGCGTTGGAGTAAGCTGAACAAATGAACCTGCCAGCATCATTATAAGGGCTATGAGCGCCGCAAGTATCGTTGCACCATACATCACTGACGCACCAAGTTCTGCGGTAAATTTGAGCCTTTTTGCGCCTATCACAAGCATTGCAAATGACGGAAAATGTCCGCTGCAAAGCATTGATGAAGCCTGACGTGGAACGTACTCGGTTTCGCTTTCGTAATCCTTGTGATATCTGAAGCTGAGAAGCTTAACGCTGTCGCTTTCAATATCAAAGAGATCAGAGAGAAAACGCTGTGAAAGAAAGCCGTCAACTGTTCTTATTACTGTTGTGATACCTTCAAGTTCAAGCTCCTGAAGCCAACGTGTAACGGACAGATTAGGCGATACCTGAATAACGAACATTGCTGCTGTTATTCCAGAAATAGAAAGATAGACAGCAACATTTCCATTTGTATACTCCTTCTCTTTTGCTTCTGACGGCAGACCGTCAATAGAGTGGTTTTCCATAAGCTCTCTTGTACCAAGAAGTACACGTTTGTTTTCTATCCAGCCCGAAAGTCCAAGACCGTCCTCATAAATGTAGCTTTCAACAGGATAAAGCAACTCAGTCTTGCCTCTGAGCATTTTGTAGAATGTAGACTTAAGAACACTTCCCGATTGACAGCTAAGGCTTGCAGCCATTAAAATGCAGTCTTCAATAGAAATAGCTGAGAGAAGCTTAAGGTTTGCAAGCTCAATGCTTCCTTTAGGGAAAAGCTGTTCAGCGTCAACAAGAAGTGAATTTGTGTCAGCAAATTCATCAACAGAAGAATATCCCAGCATTACCGCTGAATACTGCAAATACTTCTTTGTAGCTCTTGCCAAAGGTACATTTACTATAAGCATTACCGCAAACGAAGAACACATGGTAACAGTGCCTGAGAAAGCCGCAAGTGCTATAAACAAACGTTCTTTCATATTTGACGCACCTTTATCAAATATAAGTGACAAAAGTGCTATAACAACGCCTGCAATGAGGATATAAGGACTTATTTTCTTTGAATACTCATCTGAGATATCCGAAGTGTAGCTGTTCTTCATAAAATCGTCCACAAACTCGGTTTTGCGCATAGCTGCTATCTTTGGCTCTGCAACAGCACCTCTTGTGAAGTTTTCTGCTATTTCCTCATCTTCAACGGATGTAACTGCATATCTCTCAAAATCTCCTGCAACGTACCTAAAATTACGCTCAGTACGTTTTACCACCATAAGTTTTCCAAGAGTATTGAATATCAGTCCCACGATTGCAACGGATATGTAAACATGGTAAACACTGTCACGAATAGACTCAGGGTCAAATAGATTTATTATTCCTGCAATGACTGTAATAAAAATACCTATCGCTGCTATTGTATCATTATCTGCCTCTTTTTTAAATAGGCTTTTCATTCCTGCAAGAAGCACGTTATAGCACACCGCTATAGAAATAAGGCCCAAAATAGTGTTTGCAAACAGATATGCCGTAGGGGTTATCGTTCTGTCAAATGTCTTTATAAGAGGCAGTTCCAGGTCATTTGCAACCGTGATGAATGTGCTGAAAATACCCGTAAACAGAAGTACACAAAGCCTTAGAACAAGGTTGCTCTTCACATGACGGATAGAGCCAAAGACCTTTTCGGCGTCATCAAACTTCTTAAACTCCGTCTGCCCTGCCTTGTCTTTATCGTTTGTATCATCACTGTCAGGCTTGCTTTCCTGCTCGTCAGTTTTAAGAACAAAGCTGTCAACTTTCTTCTTTCTGTGCTGTGACAATATAGAGGATTTTTCCTCATAGGTGGCGTCATCAGGGATAAGAGCCTTGTCAAACTCCTCTGTTTTCGGGATTATTTTTCCCGTCAGTCCCATTTTGATATCTTTGAGGCTTGCCCTGTTCACAGGCGGAATGCTCTGCTTTGCAGCCTTGCCTTTTTTATGTTTGGTGAGATTATTTATAAGTGCAGCATTTTCCTCATTACGTTTTTTCTCATTCGTATGATCTGACGCCAATTCATCATCAAAATCTGTTGCTTTTATTGGATCATAGCCGTCACTATCTATATCGCTGGTATCATTATCTTTTTCAATACTCTCATCAATATTAGTATCTTCATTTAAAATTTCATCGTTTTCCTGTGACTCGTCAGTTTTTAAATCGTTTTCAACTTTTTCGCTGTATTCTGAAATTATATCGTCTATTGAGAATTTATCAGCCAAAGCTTTAACCTCCCTGTTCCTTATAGATTTCTCTGTCTTACGGCTTCATACATAAAAATGCCCGCCGCAACGGAAGCATTCAAAGAATTGACTTTGCCTGCCATAGGCAAACTAAGCAAAAAATCACATTTATCTTTTATTAAACGTCCCATGCCAAAGCCCTCAGAGCCGACTATCAGCCCTATAGGACCAGTTAGCTTAACTTCAGTATAGCTCTGTCCCTCGCCGTCAGTTCCATATATCCACACACCGTTTTCTTTAAGCATATCAATAGTTGCAGCAAGATTTGAAACTCTTGCAACAGGCAACCAGCTTGCTGCACCTGCGGACGTTTTGAAAACAGTTGCGTTCAATGATGCACTTCTTCTCTTTGGAATGATAACGCCGTGAGCACCTGCCGCCTCAGCCGTTCTGATTATTGCACCAAGATTGTGCGGATCTTCTATCTCATCGCAAATGATAATGAAAGGATCCTCTCCCTTTTCATTTGCGATGCTGAGAATATCCTCCGGAGACACATACTCCGCACACGCACCCATAGCAATAACACCCTGATGTGAAGCTCCCCTGCTCATATTGTTGAGTTTTGTTTCGGTAACACGCTTGACATTTATGCCTTTTTCCTTTGCAAGTCTACAAATAAGTGTTATAGAGCCTTTAGCCTCAGGGTTAATATAGATAGTGTCGATCAGCTTATTTGCTTTTAAAGCCTCGATAACAGGGTTTCTGCCAATTATAAGCTGCAGTTCATTTTCTTCGTCTAAATTATTATTTTTATCTTGATAATTACTCATTGAATTTTCCTTTTCAAAAAAATATACTACTCGTAATTATACCACAAAAAAAACATAATGCCAATAGTAAACAGGCTTTTTATATAGACTTTCGACGATTTACACAAATTTTATCAATGATATTTATGCTTATCACATACACAATGCGATAAGCAGCAGAACAAGCATTGCCACACACATTATAGTTGATATCACAGCCGCAAAGTTGAATTTTCTGTTGGTCGAAAACATTTTGTCCCCCGTTATCGCACTTGCGATATCAACAGCATTTTTTCTTAAAATATCAGGGTGTAGATGATTTTTATTTGCGTTTACAAATAATAGAATCTTATCAAAACATTCATTTTCTGTACACTTTATTTCGATGATTTGTTTATTAATTCCTTTGAGCATGACAGTCAACTCCTCTAAATACCAATTACTTGATTATATTACTGATTGTTGGCATTTAAAAAGTGCAATATTCAACATTTCAACGCAAAAATGTTGAATATGAAAAGTTTTCAACATTCGTAGGGGCATTTTCTGTTGAAAACCATGTTGAAAACGTTGAAAACTCATGATTTTATCGGTATTTGCAGGCTGTTGAAAACTTCATATTACAACGAAAATCGACCATTCAAACGAAAAAACGCTAACTTTTGGGAACAAATACACACGAGAATGTTACGAATATATTAACATACAAACTTGTCTGTTGAAGGTTATTTGTTAGCAGTGGAATGACCGCACTTTACATAATTTTTGAATTTGTTTGAGAATAAATTTACAATGCTAGATCCAAAGTACAAAAAAATGACCCGTTCAAAGAACAATGACCTATTAAATGACATAAGCTGATCTTCTGTACATATAATTGTACTTTTACAATCTTCTGCATAAAATCTAAGCTGTAACCATTGTAACGAAAAGTAACGAAAATTTCTTATCTTGTGGTAAGAAATTTTATAGCACGCTCTATGGAGTCTTTTGAGTTTCCCCAATTGGCATTTGCTCCTGTGTTACGGTAGTCATACATCTTGCAGTAGTGTGATACGTCCGCTTCAAGAGTGTCAAGATATTTGCTTGTCAGCTCGCCGCAAGCGTCAATAAACTGCTTCTGATATTTCTTATCCATATTTTCAGTACACATAGACACTAAAAGGTCATAGTGCGGCAGACAAAGCATTTCCTGCTGAGCAAAAAGATCTCTGAAATCACGCTGTTGAACATACATCTCAAACAGCGTAACGAGTATCCTTGACATTCCCCAATCCACCTTGCTGCATACAAAACATTCGTTATTTACTGCGCTGACTTTCTTTTGCTTTGCTGTCTTGCCCTCGAACATTTTCTTTCGTGTGAAAATATGCTTTTGCATATCCTGCAAATGTGATTGAAGCATAAGCGCAAGTGACAGTCTATTTTTGCAGGCTCTCATCTGTTCAAAATGTGTTTTGCAGAAACCGAGCTTATTGGTCTCCATACGCACGTCTGGCTCCATCATAGCCGCTCCCATTATGTACTCAACAGTTCTCTGCTCCAACGTATCACGCAGGCGGCATATTGGACAGCCGCATTTCGGCTCAAATATATCTGTGACAGGTATTGTCAGAATGCTTTCTCTCATATGATCTATCCTTTCTTAGATATGTTTATTTTATCCGCTTGAAAAATACTAATATTTATAGTATAATATTTTTTGTAGAATTTTGCAAGTAGATTCGATGATTTTATGATAAATAGGAGCTGAATTTTATGGATTATACACAAAGCGGCAGTGACATTTTGCTGAAACAGCCTGATTTTGGACTAGATGACACACTTGATTGCGGACAGGCTTTTCGCTGGGAGAAGATAGATAAAAAAACTTACAGCGGAGCTTTCCTTAACAACAAACTTACTATAAGTGAGGAACCCGAAAATGGCGTGTTTAGGCTTCATGACACTACTGTGCAGAACTTTGAAAACATTTGGATCGATTATTTTGACCTGAATACTGATTATGGGGAGCTTAAACGCCGCTTCTCTGAGAACGAAACTCTGTCAAAAGCCTGCTCATTTGCAGGCGGCATAAGAATACTCAGGCAGGACAGTTGGGAGGCGTTATCTTCCTTTATAATAAGTCAGAATAACAATATCCCAAGGATAAAGGGTATTATAGGACGTTTGTGTGAGCATTATAGCGGCTACCCTTCTGCTGAAGATATGGCAGATGAAACGGTTGACAGCCTTGCGTATTTGCGTTCAGGGTTCAGAGCAAAATATCTTGTTGACGCCATTGAAAAGGTTTTGAGCGGTGAGATAGACTACCAAAAGATAAAAGAAATGCCCCTTGACGATGCACGAAACGAGCTTATGAAGATCAAGGGCGTTGGTCCGAAAGTTGCTGATTGTACACTGCTTTTCGGCTTTTACAAAACGGACGCTTTCCCAAAAGACGTGTGGGTGAAGCGAGTGCTTGCACAGTGGTATCCGAACGGACTTCCCTCTTGTGTGAAGGGTGTTGAGGGCATTGCACAGCAATATCTATTCCACTACATAAGAAATACCCAGAAATAGCAAAAGACCCGATCGTAGAGTTTTCTACGATCGGGTCTGATATTTTATTACATAGACTCTGGACAAGTTATCTTGAGCATATCAAGAATATTCTTTATTACCTGCTTAACTGAAAGTGAAAGTGAAAGTCTTGCCTGCATAACGCTCTCGTCTTCTCCCATGATACGGCAGTTGTTATAGAACTTGTGATACATTGTAGCAAGGTCTATAACATACTTTGTTACCTTAGCTGGGTCATAAGCCTTTGCAGCCTCGTTTATAACGTTTGGCAGAGTAGCAAGGTGTTTTATCATCTCCTGCTCCTCAGGCGCTGTGAGGACGCTGAGAGCCGCCTTGTCTAGGCTCTTAACTTCAATGCCCTCTTCGTTCATCTTTTTAAGGACAGAACAAATTCTTGCGTGTGCATACTGTACATAGTAAACTGGATTCTGACTTGTCTGAGATACGGCAAGGTCAAGGTCAAAATCAAAATGAGAATTAGGCTCACGGAGATTGAAGAAAAATCTTGCTGCGTCTATCGGTATTTCGTCAAGAAGAGTTGACAGGGTGATAGCTTTGCCTGAACGCTTTGAAAGCTTATACTTTTCACCGTTACGGACAAGGTTTACCATTTGCATGATAACAATGTCAAGTCTGTCAGCGTCAACGCCAAGTGCTGTCATAGAAGCTTTAATACGAGCTATATATCCGTGGTGGTCCGCACCGAAAATATCTACAGCCTTATCGAACTTTCTTACTGCAAGCTTGTTGTAGTGGTATGCGATATCAGGCACAAGATATGTTGGCACACCGTTTTCACGAACGAGAACTCTATCCTTTTCGTCACCGAACTCTGTTGTTTTAAACCAAAGGGCACCGTCTTTTTCATAGGTATGACCGCTTGCTTTGAGCTGATCGATAACTCTCTGAACTGAGCCATCCTTATGAAGTGTGCTTTCATTGAACCACTTGTCATACTGTATTCTGTATTTGCCAAGGTCGTCGTGAAGCTTCTGAATGTTCTTTGGCAGAGCAAAATCGCAAAGTGCCTGACGGCGTTCTTCACTGTCAGCGTTCACATACTTGTCGCCGTATATCTCATTGAATGCGTTTGCATGGTCGATTATGTCCTGACCCTGATAAGCGTCCTCAGGAAGCTCAGTTTCAGGCTTATATATCTGAAGATATCTAACTTCGAGTGAAGTCTTGAACTTCTCTATCTGATTGCCTGCGTCATTGATATAGAACTCTCTTGCTACCTCATAGCCTGCCTTTTCAAGAACAGACGCAAGACAATCGCCTATAGCTCCGCCTCTTGCATTGCCTATGTGCATAGGACCTGTTGGATTTGCAGAAACAAATTCCACAAGAACGCTCTTCTCTGCGCCAAGGTCAGTTTCACCGTATTTCTCTTTCTGCTCCAAAACAGTGGCAACTACAGTTGCATACCATTCAGAAGAATAGAAAAAGTTGATGAACCCAGGACCTGCCACTTCACATCTTGCAAAGTATGAGCCGTTAAGGTCTATCTTTGATACGATAGCTTCTGCTATTTTTCTTGGATTGTTTCTGAAAGGTCTTGCACATACCATTGCGGCATTAGTGGAAACGTCACCGTTTTTTGGGTCGGCAGGTATCTCCGTATTAAATGCAGGAACAGGCTCTGCTGGAAAAGTTCCGTCTGCAACAAGCTCGCCCATAGCCTTCATTACAAGCTCCTTAGCCTGAATAAATGCGTCGCTTATGAGATTAGTCATATTATTTTTCCGTCCTTCCAAATATAATTATGCGACAACATTTGCCGCTTTTACTTCTATAGCTATCTCAAAATCACCGATATAGCTTGAATTGACATCTAAAACATAGTGAAAGAAAAGCATTCCACCGTTTTCGTCAAGATCTGATCTTATGGTTTTAGCGGTTATGCCTATCATAAAATCACCGTATGGAGTGCCATAAACGCAATGCTGCTTTTCACCTATGTCAACAACAAGATTCGCTTCAACCGTTCCGGTTCTGTTCATAGTCACCTTGCGGCAACCTTCGGTTTCTAGCGTTGTAACGCTTCCTTCAAATCCTGTTGCCTCAGACTCCTCATACGATATGCGATATCCTTTTTCGGTTGCTTCATAAAGTCCTGCTGAGATAAGCTCTGTTTCTTCTTTTGTATTACCGTCGCTTTGACGGCTAACAAGTTTTATTGATACTTCCTTGCTGGTCAAATAAAATCCTCCAGTTTACAGCTTTAGGCTGCATTTTGATATTTGTGCATTGATATTGTTTCCGAGAAAGCGTTCAACATTCTCAGAAAACAGCTCAACGCTGTCGGTACAGTAAAGCTCAAGGCTCTCACGCTCTTCTCTTTCAGCCGTATCATCGCTGTATGAAAGGGAGTTGAGTGCATATTTCGCAAGCTCCGCACCTGATGAAACAAGTGTTACGCCCTCGCCCATTATATCTGAAATTAGTTCAGTGAGGTGTGGATAGTGAGTACAGCCGAGAATAAGCGTATCAACGTCTTCTTTTTTCATTATTTCAAGATACTCCTGTGCGATATACCTTGCAGGCACACAATCAGGGGCAGTATAGCCATTCTCTACCAGTGGCACGAACATAGGACAAGCCTTGCCGACCACCTTGATGTTAGGGTTAATGCTTCTTATAGCTTTGCCGTAAATGCCGCTCTTTATGGTCGCACTTGTGGCTATAACGCCTATCCTGTTATTCTTTGTAGCAGAGCAGGCAGCCTTTACAGCAGGCTCAACAACTCCGCTTATGGAGATATCTGACTTTATATCCATTGCAGGCAATACAGAAGAAACTGTACCGCAAGCAACGAGTATCATTTTAACGTTATGCTGTTTAAGAAACTCTATATCCTGTCTGGCATAGCTCATTATAGTCTCTCTGCTTTTTGAGCCGTATGGCACTCTTGCCGTGTCGCCAAGATAAACGATATTTTCATTTGGCAGAAGCTTTATAAGCTCTTTCACACAGGTAAGCCCACCAACTCCTGAGTCGAAAACTCCAATGGCGGCGTTATTCATAATCAACCTCCGCCTTATCAAGTGCCAGCTTGATAAGCTTATCTTCCTGCTGTGCAGGGGTCATTCCCTCGTACTGCATAAGCTGTGGATACATACTTATAGGCGTGTGACCTGGGAGAGTATTTATCTCGTTAAGAATAACAGTGCCGTCTTTCATAAGGAAGAAGTCTACTCTTGAAAGTCCGCTGCAGCCCATTGCTCTGTATGCCTTGACAGCCGTCTTTCTTATTTCTTCAATGCTCTCCTCGCTCATTCTTGCAGGGATAAGCGTTTTGGAAGCGGCGTCATTATATTTTGCGTCAAAATCGTAAAACTCGTCATTTGCGGAGCATACTTCACCGACAGTTGAAGCAAAAGGCTCGTCATTGCCCATTACCGCACACTCGCACTCCATGCCTACTATAGTTTCTTCTACAATGACCTTGCTGTCATGAGCAAATGCAAGCTTGATAGCAGATTTAAGCTCGTCTCTGTTTTTAGCTTTTGAAACGCCCACAGAAGAACCGCAGTTTGCAGGCTTGACGAACATAGGATAGCCAAGCTTGCTTTCCATTTCGTCACACTTTTTGTCAAGATGTGAAAGCTCTGAGGTTATAATGCCTACCCACTTTGCTGTCTTTATGCCATTTGCGTCAAGAACAGTGTGTGTAAGTCCCTTATCCATGCAGTTTGCAGAGGATATGCAGTCACAGCCTACAAATGGAATCTCAGCAAGCTGAAAAAGCCCCTGAATAGTGCCGTCTTCACCGTTCTTTCCGTGAAGGACTGGGAAAATAACGTCAACTTTTACATTCTGATATTCGCCGTTTTCGCCAAGAGCGATAAAGCCCTTGTGAAGAGGGTCAGGACTGAGAACGCATGGAACATTATCAGGGTGCTGTTCCCATTTGTTTGACGCAATATCGTCAACATCTCCTATATATTTCATCCAGTGACCTTTTTTTGTTATTCCGATACAAATAACATCATATTTGTCCTTTGGTATACTCTTTATAACGTGAGTTGCAGAAACAACAGATACGTCGTGCTCGTTTGATTTTCCGCCGAAAATAACGGCAACTCGGATCTTAGACATAAAAATTCGTCCTTTCTGAATTAGTATCATAATATTATAACATATTTACACTTAAATTGCAAATCTTTTTTGTGCCAAAATATACGCAAAACTGCCTTGAATATTGTGTTTATTGCATAAGGCAGGACTATTTGCCGTAAGCAGCGACTTTTTCAAAGTTCATATTTCCACCGAATATATCCAGTGCTGAGCCTATGGTGAAATCTATCTTTCCCATGCCGAGTTCTTTTAACGTATCGAGGTCGTCAAATGAGGAAATTCCTCCGGCATAGGTCGATGGAATGGTGCAGTATTCTCCCATTATCTTTGCTATCTGCGGCTCAATGCCCTTTGCTTTGCCCTCTGTGTCAACGGCATGGATAAGAAACTCATCGCAGTATTCTGAGAACATTTCTAGGGTCTGGCTGTTCATTTCAATATCGGTGAATTTCTGCCAGCGGTCTGTCACCACATAATACTTTCCGTCCCTTTTGCGGCAGGAAAGGTCAAGAACAAGTCTGCTTTTGCCAACGGACTTCACCAATCTGTTCAGATTATCGAAATTAACAACACCGTTTTTGAAAACAAAGCTTGTCACGATAACATGGCTTGCACCCTTTTCAAGAAATTGTGCGGCGTTTTCGTCATTTATTCCGCCGCCTATCTGCAATCCGCCCTCAAATGCGGATAATGCACTGTAGGCTTGTTCGAGGTCTGCGTTGTAAAATTCGCTGCCAACGGGGTTCAGTATAATAATATGTCCTCCTGTCAGTCCGTATGACTTATAAAGCTTGCCATAATAAGCGCCGTCATATTCTGAAACGAAGTTATCCACAGCATAATTGTTTTTGTCTGAAAGACTTCCGCCCACTATCTGTTTTACATTACCGTTATGGATATCTATGCAAGGTCTGAATTTCATTGCTCTCTCCTATCTGAATTTTCTCATGTATATTACCAAAACTATATCATTTCCGTTTTGGACGCGTTGACAGTATACCTGATGATCTGTATGCTTTTCGCAGAAGCTGTCAAAAACTTTGCTAAGCCCTTTGATATTTTCCTCATTGAAGTTCGTGTCTATCTGGTCAGTTTCACTGAATTGGAAATCGCTCATATCTGACGTTACCGCCACGCTGTCCTGCATATTATCCAAAGCCTTTTCCATAAGGCTCTCTATCTCATTTACTGAGTTTATATGCGTAACTGTCTGCGTAATATAGCTGAACTTTGTACTATCTGTATCAGGAAGCTCTGTATCGTCCCAGACGTGTTTTGTTTTCATGTATTCTTTTGAGACGTTAAAATACTTGTGCCTTACTGGTCTATCCGTAAAGTCAGGTATAGGATCGTCCCAGCAAGTGTCAACATAATACCAACTACCGCCTATCTGAACTATGTTCCATGAGTGATCGTCGCCCTCAAAATCTGTGGCGTATATGGTCTTGCAGGGTATTTCTAGCATATCCATAAAAAGCTGAAACGTTGTGGAATAGCCTGAGCATATTGCTTTTCCGTTTATAAGACAGCCATATGGATTATCAGAGTTTGGCAGGCCAATACCAAGCGCATTGAGATGTGCTTCGTCATAGCTTGCACACTGCACTATAAAGTCATGTATGGCAAGCTCTTTTTCATAATCGCTCATATCAGGTGTGATAAGGTCATTTATCGTCGAAACTGCTTTGTTGTATATTTCAAGCTGTTTATCATCAAGATTTGCTGTATTGCCTGAGAGATAAGCCTGAGATATAGGCGTGCTGTCATAATATTTATCATTGATGCTTTCGCTGTCTGCACTTGATGACGTAGTCACGGCAGAGGAATTATCCACAACTGTTGTGGGCTTTTGTGACTCTGTACAGCCTGTAAGACATAGTATCACCGCCGATAATAATATCAAAACAGTTTTTGCTTTCATGCTTTTCACCGCCTTGTTTTCTCTGATAACACAACTATTATATAATATACGCTTTGCCGTGTCAAGTAAGGATATCGTAAGAAATGAAAATTTATACAGTAAATTGACGTATACCATGCAAAAATATGCACTAAAACGCTATAAAAACAAGCAAATGTTTATATTTACCTTGACAAAAATCGCAATTTGTTATAAAATATTAATATCAGTTATTTTTGAAAGGATTGTTGTTACAATGGGACTTACTTTAACAGAAAAAATACTTAAAGCACATCTTGTTGACGGCGAATTTGTTAAGGGTCAGGAGATCGGTATCCGTATCGACCAGACACTTACTCAGGACGCAACAGGTACAATGGCTTATCTTGAATATGAGGCAATGGGCGTTCCTCGTGTCAGAACGGAAAAGTCTGTAGCTTATATCGACCACAACACGCTTCAGTCGGGCTTTGAGAATGCCGATGACCACAGATTTATCGGTTCTGTCTGCAAGAAGCACGGCATTTATTTTTCACGTCCCGGAAACGGTATCTGTCATCAGGTACATCTTGAGCGTTTCGGTATACCAGGTAAGACCCTTATAGGCTCTGACAGCCACACTCCAACAGGCGGTGGTATCGGAATGATCGCTATAGGTGCAGGTGGACTTGATGTTGCAGTTGCAATGGGTGGTGGTGCTTATTACATCACATATCCTAAGATAGTAAAGGTAAATCTCACAGGCAAGCTTTCTCCATGGGTATCAGCTAAGGACGTTATCCTTGAAGTTCTCAGAAGAATGTCTGTAAAGGGCGGCGTAGGCAAAGTTATAGAATACTGCGGCGAGGGCGTAAAGACACTTACAGTCCCTGAGAGAGCAACTATCACAAATATGGGTGCTGAGCTTGGTGCAACTACATCTATCTTCCCTTCTGACGAAACAACACTTGCATTTCTGAAGGCTCAGGACAGAGCTGACGTATGGAGCGAGCTAAAGGCTGATGATGATGCTGTTTATGACGAACAGATAGACATCGATCTTTCACAGCTCATACCACTGGCTGCCTGTCCTCATTCGCCTGACAACGTTAAGAGCGTAAATGAGATCGGAAAGCTTAAGATAGATCAGGTTTGTATCGGCTCATGCACAAACTCTTCTTATGTTGACATGATGAAAGTAGCTCACATTCTTAAGGGCAAGACAGTTGATCCTAGCGTTTCACTTGCAATCGCTCCAGGCTCAAAGCAGGTACTTAACATGATCGCTGAGAACGGCGCACTTGCTGATATGATAGCAGCAGGCGCAAGAATACTTGAATCCGCTTGCGGCCCATGTATCGGTATGGGTCAGTCACCTAACTCAAAGGGTGTTTCACTTAGAACATTCAACAGAAACTTTGAGGGACGTTCAGGCACAAAGGATGGTCAGATCTATCTGGTATCACCTGAAATGGCTGCTGTTTCAGCTCTCACAGGCTACCTCACTGACCCAAGGACACTTGGAGATATGCCTGAGTTCAAGCTTCCTGAACATTTCAAGATAAACGACAATATGGTTGTTCCGCCAGCTGACGAGGCTGATATGGACAGCGTTGAGGTTCTTAGAGGACCAAATATCAAGCCTTTCCCACAGACTTCACCGCTTGATGACAGCATTGATTGTCAGGTATCACTTAAGGTGGGCGACAACATCACAACAGACCATATCATGCCGGCAGGCGCAAAGATACTTCCACTGCGTTCAAATATCCCTGCTATTTCACAGCACTGCTTTACAGTATGTGATGAGGACTTCCCAAGACGTGCAAAGAACATGGGCAAGTCAATAATCGTTGGCGGCTCAAACTACGGTCAGGGCTCATCAAGAGAACACGCAGCACTTGCTCCTCTCTATCTTGGCATAAAGGCTGTTCTTGTTAAGAGCTTTGCAAGAATACACAGAGCTAATCTTATAAACGCAGGTATCCTTCCGCTCACATTTGTAAATGAAGCTGACTATGACAAGATAAATCAGGGCGATGAGATCGTTCTTGCTGACGTTCGTGCAGACGTTGAAGCTGATATGTCTAAGCTTACTGTTGTGAATAAGACAACAGGTGTTGAGATACCAGTTCTCTGCGAGCTTACAGGCAGAACAAAGGATATTATCCTTGCAGGTGGTCTGCTTGACTACACAAGAGAACAGCTCTCAAAATAATAAAGTCTGATATGAAGGTTTTCTATGGGGATTTTCTCGAAACTCTTTGGTGCAAAGGATAACACATCAGCGGTGAAAGAATATTCTTTCATTGCTGATATCGCCGCACTTATCACAGATAATAACAGCGAAGTCGTTTCAGCTCTTCGTGAGTGTGCTAATGACCCTTGGGCTTATGCTGAGAAAAACACTTCAAGATATTTGCAAAGAGGCGTAGTTGTTTCTGACAAGGAAGCAAATGATATTGACGATATCTGCTGGATAGGTATGATAGACGAACTTGAAGAAAACGGCTATCTCTTCCCTTGCGACTATTCAGAGGAGGTCGAGAATATTCTCTGGGGACTTTCACAGCTTAAAAACTACAGCTTGATCGAAAGCTATACAGACGACTTTGAGGCTGATGACGATGACGACGCTGAGGCGTTTGTACATAAGTTAAACAGCACTCTCAAAGGTGCCTGCATATGTATGATAGATATTGACAGCGACAGCTATGAGCTCATCATTGCAAGTCTTGATGTTTACAAAAAGATATCTGCGATAGCTAAAAACAACGGATATTCCATTATTACTTTATAGGAGGTCTTACCAATGGCAAAAATTCAGATGAAAACACCGCTCGTTGAAATGGACGGCGACGAAATGACCAGAATTATCTGGCAGGATATAAAGGATATTCTTCTTACTCCATATATTGACCTTAAAACAGAATACTATGACCTTGGTCTTGTTCATAGAAATGAGACCGACGATCAGGTAACTGTTGATTCTGCAAACGCTACAAAGAAATACGGCGTTGCTGTTAAGTGTGCAACTATCACACCTAACGCTGCAAGAATGCCTGAATACAACCTCAAGGAAATGTGGAAATCCCCTAACGGCACTATCAGAGCTATCCTTGACGGAACAGTTTTCAGAACTCCTATCCTTGTTAAGGGTATCACTCCATACATTCCTACATGGACAAAGCCTATCACTATCGCTCGTCACGCATACGGCGACGTTTATAAGAACGTTGAAATGAAGTGCCCTGCTGGTTCAACGGCAGAGCTTGTTTGCACTGACAAGGACGGCAAGGAAACTAGAGAAACAATTTACAACTTTGAGTGCGACGGAATCATTCAGGGTCAGCATAACAAGTCGACTTCTATCGCTTCATTCGCAAGAGCTTGCTTTAATTTTGCACTTGATAAGAAGCAGGATGTTTGGTTTGCTACAAAGGATACTATTTCAAAGAAGTATGACCACACATTCAAGGATATCTTCCAGGAGATATACGACAACGAGTACAAGGCTAAGTTTGAAGCGGCTGGTATCGAGTATTTCTATACTCTTATCGACGACGCTGTTGCGAGAGTTATCCGCTCAAACGGCGGTTATATCTGGGCCTGCAAGAACTATGACGGCGACGTAATGTCTGACATGGTAGCTACAGCATATGGCTCACTGGCTATGATGACTTCTGTTCTTGTTTCACCTGACGGAATCTATGAATATGAGGCTGCTCACGGCACTGTTCAAAGACACTATTACAAGCACCTCAAGGGCGAAGAAACTTCTACAAACTCAGTTGCCACACTGTTCGCATGGACAGGTGCTCTGAGAAAAAGAGGCGAACTCGATAACCTGCCTGAACTTATGAACTTTGCTGATTGTCTTGAAAAGGCAACTATCGAAACTATTGAAGACGGTGTTATGACAGGTGATCTTTATCTGCTTTCTACACTTGAAAATAAGAAGAAAGTAAATACAGTGGACTTCCTTAAGGCTGTTGACGAGAGACTTAAAAAGCTTCTGGGTTAATTTTCATATCACAAATATTAAAAGCTGTAGCACATTGCGATGTTACAGCTTTTTTTAATAGAATATTATGCCGAGAAAGGCGGAGCTTACGATAATTGTGATCGGTGAGAGCTTGAATTTCTTCAGTTTCAAAAGAAGCACATCTGCCAAGGCTACGAGCAGGAATATTATCAACGCTTTATAGTCAAAAGCAGACTTTGAATTTATGGTGGTGATATTTAGCAGTGAAGATAAAGCCATTGTAATGCCAGTGGCAAGTATCATTGCAACAACGCAAGGACGAATGCCAGAAAGCATTGCTTTTACCCCTGAGTATTTAAGCAAATCCTTCATGATCGAAGCTATGATGAATATTATCACGAACGAAGGCAACACAACGCCAAGAGTGGCTATCAATCCGCCTATGAAACCTGCCTGCGATGAGCCTACAAAGGTCGCCATGTTCACTGCAAGTGGTCCAGGGGTGGACTCAGATACGGCAATAAAGTTCACAAATTCGTCCTCACTGAGCCAGCCAAAGGTAAGAACTTTTTCACGGATAATGGATATCATTCCATATCCTCCACCGAATGACACTGCGCCTATTTCAAGAAAAATGAGAAAAAGTTTGAGATATATCATTTTAATGTACTTCCCTTTCTGAGGGTTTTAATCAGATACACGGCAATGCCCACAGCACCACTTATGATAATATAAAATACTGATGAAAACTTCACAGAAAAAAGTGTGAAAAGTATCATCATTATGAAAACTCCAAGCATTATAATTTTGTCAAGCAATGTGTTATCAAGTGCTTTCAACATTCTTAGTCCTGCAGTAAGTATGAGATATATTACGCCCACCTGAATGCCACGGAATCCAGCGTAGACTACTTTTAAAGACAGAAATTTGTCAAAGAAAAGTGATATTATGTAGATTATAAAAAACGACGGTATGCACACACCGACAGTTGCCGCAAGAGCACCCAGCACACCGCCTATTTTGTAGCCAATATATGTAGCACTGTTTACAGCAGTTGGTCCGGGGGTGGACTCTGATATAGCTGTCATATTGAGAAATTCTTTTTTATCAAGCCAATTTTTGCGCACACAAAATTCTGTTTCAAGCAAGGCTATCATTGCATATCCTCCGCCAAAGGTAAAAACGCCTATCTTAAGAAAGGTCAAAAACAATGTTTTTATATTTGAATTGTCTTTTTTCAAAAAAACTCACCTCTTTGTATATTATAACGAACTTGTCATAGTAAGTCAATGCTTTTATTAGCATTTGCTGATTTATTACGAAACATTAAAATAATCTATAATTATGTGTAAAACAGTTGACAATAGTCGATATATGGTGTATAATATATTTTGTTAAAATTAAATAGCCTTATCAAGAGTGGTGGAGGAAACAGGTCCTGTGAAGCCCAGCAACCTAGCGTTAGTTAAGGTGCTAAATCCTGCGGTTATTTCCGAAAGATGAGGAAATTGAGTAATTTCAAGCGTTTCGGAATGAAGCGCTTTTTTTGTGGCTGTTTTTAGATTAACAAATATTCAGAAAAGAGGTATTTTTATGTCAAAGTATTTATTTACATCTGAGTCGGTTACTGAGGGACATCCTGACAAAATATGCGATCAGATCTCTGACGCTATACTTGACGCTCTGCTGGAGCAGGATCCTATGTCAAGAGTTGCCTGCGAAACGGTCACTACAACAGGTGTAGTAATGTGCATGGGCGAGATAACAACAAAGGCTATAATCGACATACCACAGATCGTTAGAGATACAGTTGTCGGTATAGGCTATGATAGGGCCAAGTATGGTTTTGACGGACACACCTGTTCAGTTCTCACAACTATAGACAAGCAGTCGCCTGATATTGCAATGGGTGTTGACAACGCTCTCGAAGGCAGAGCTGAAAACGCATTCGATACAGGTGCAGGCGATCAGGGTATCATGTTCGGTTTTGCTTGCGACGAAACACCTGAACTTATGCCAATGCCTATATCACTTGCTCACAAGCTTGCTCTTAAACTTACAGAAGTTAGAAAGAACGGCACTTTGCCATATCTCAGACCGGACGGAAAAACTCAGGTAACAGTTGAATATGATGATGGCAAGCCAACAAGAGTTGACGCTGTTGTAGTTTCTTCACAGCATGATGACGCTGTAACACTGGAGCAGATAAGAGAAGATATTATCGAGAACGTTATAAAGACAGTTATCCCTGCTGAACTTCTTGATGAGAACACTACTTATTTTGTAAACCCAACAGGAAGATTTGTAGTCGGCGGTCCTCAGGGCGACAGTGGTCTGACAGGAAGAAAGATAATCGTTGACACATACGGTGGATATGCTCGTCATGGTGGTGGTGCTTTCTCTGGAAAAGATCCTACAAAGGTTGACAGAAGCGCAACATATGCTGCAAGATACGTTGCAAAGAATATCGTTGCAGCAGGTCTTGCCAAGAAGTGCGAGGTTGAGCTTGCGTACGCTATCGGTGTTGCTCACCCTGTTTCAATCATGGTCGACACATACGGCACAGGAAAGGTTTCTGATGAAAAGATAGAGGCAGCTGTAGAAAAGGTATTTGACCTTCGCCCTGCTGCAATAATCAAGAGCCTTGACCTTAGAAAGCCACAGTACAAGCAGCTTGCAGCTTATGGTCATATGGGACGTGAGGATCTTAATGTAGCTTGGGAAAAGACAGACAAGATCAATGATCTTCTTGAAGCAGTTAAATAATAAATATCAAAGCCTTGACAGGAATGTACCTGCCAAGGCTTTTTTGTGTTCAGCATTAATTTTGTTTTAGTCTTTGCCTTTAAGAATAGGCGACAAAGGCTTATAAATAAGAATTGTGACCAATGCACAAATAATACCCTTCACAAAAGTAAAAGGCAGATTGAAAATACACAGTGCAGAGAAAATATTCTTTACGCTACCCATTATCTGCTGGTACATACCGAGTATAGCAGCTTCTCCGCCGAATGCTTTAAAGTATATAGGATAAACGATAAAATAATTCAACGGCAAGCTTATTACTGTGAAAACCAAAGTGCCAATGATACAGCTTATGATAGCATTCTTTCTGTTTTTTTTCTTGTGGTATATAACAGAAGCCGTCAGCACAAAAGCCGCGCTTGTTACAAAGTCGAAGATGTTGCCGATACCCATTGTTGTGCCTAGTCCCTTTATAATCAACTGGATAACGTTCTTGATAAGGCAAACGATCACGCCAGCAATAGGTCCCATTGAGAAACCTGCCAGCAGGGATATAACGTTTGAAAGGTCAAGCTTGATAAATCCTGGCATAAGTGGCACAGGGAAATCAAGATAATATATTACAGTTGCTATGGCGCTGAGCATTGCAACCGTTACCATTTTTCTTGTTGTAAAAGTTTTATTTCTTGGCATAGTGTTATCACTTGTCATTTTAATTCCTCCAAATAATAAAATTATCGGGAGAAACAGCAGCAAAAGCAAAAGCACCCTGAAAATAAAATCAGGGTGCAATTTATGCGTTATTGATCTGTCGTTTCTTCCATCCGGACTTTACCGTCGGTTTCGGATTTTCACCGAATCAGCGCATTTCTGCGGTCGAGGACTTACGAATACTATTCGATCACCTCCGGTGTGGAATTTCACCACCCCTGAAACACATTATTAAATTTTGCTGAACACTTTTTATGAGATCAATCCTCGTTGTCCTCGTCCTCAATTTCTGAGAAATCAAACTCAAGGCTCTCTCCACAGTTTGGACAGTCAATAGAACCGTCAGCGATAATGTTCTCGCCAAGCATTATTGTGTCACCGCAGTTAGGGCACACACACTCATACATAGCGTCCTCATCATCGTCATATTCGTCATCACAGCAGCAATCGTCGTCACAATCACAGTCGTCATCGTCATCATCGTCTCCGTAAATAAGCTCTTCTATCTCGCCGAGATCCTCGTCAAGAGTATCAACAAGCTCAACTGTCTCGTCAACTTCTTCTGCAATATCCTCAACTGTAGCAGACATCTCATCAAGAATATCAGCCATAATTGTCAATATCTTTCCTTCGTTTGTGGAATCGTCAATCTTAAGACCTTCCATAAGTCCCTTTAAATATGCAACCTTCTTTGACAGCTCCATAATATTCCCTCCGTTTCTAAAAAAACCGTAAAGGCTAAAACTTATGCTCTTTCCATGTACTCACATGTACGAGTATCGATTCTTATTCTGTCGCCTGTGTTGATGAACAGAGGAACTCTGATCTCAGCACCAGTTTCAACTGTTGCAGGCTTTGTAGCATTTGTAGCTGTATCGCCCTTGATACCAGGCTCTGTCTCTGTTACTTCAAGATCAACAAAGTATGGAGGCTCTACGCCAAATACTGTACCCTTGTAAGAAAGGATCTTACATACCATGTTTTCCTTTACGAACTTAAAGTTATCTGAAAGCTCAGCCTTGTTTACTGGAACAAGCTCATAGCTCTCTGGATCCATGAAATAATAAAGATCACCGTCATTGTAAGAATACTCCATATCCTTTCTCTCAACATATGCTGTTGGGAATTTAGCTGTTGGATTGTATGTCTTTTCAACAACAGAACCTGAAATTACATTTCTAACCTTTGCTCTGACGAACGCTGCACCCTTACCAGGTTTAACGTGCTGAAACTCAACGATCTGCATTACGTTGCCGTCCTCTTCAAAAGTCATGCCGTTTCTGAAATCACCAGCAGTTACCATTATTTAGTACCTCCATAAACATTCTTAATTAATGTGTACACAGTTCAAAATGTCCGCATACCTCTATATTTATTTTACCATATTTATTTGTTTATTGCAATAGCTTTTGAAAACTTTTTTACCAAAAAATCAAAAAAAGTTACAAGCAAATAAGCTCTTTAGGGGCTTTTGTCATATTGATACAGCCGTTTTCTGTAACAACAACAAAATCTTCTATTCTCACACCAAACTTGCCCTCAAGATAAATACCTGGCTCTACTGTTACGATCGAATTTTCAGGCAATATATCTTCCCTGCTAGGCGAAGCATAAGGGCTTTCATGTATCTCAACTCCCACACCATGTCCGAGAGAATGACCAAAATTATCTACATAGCCTGCTTCAGTTATGATATCCCTTGCTATTTTGTCAAGTGCTTTTCCTGACATACCTGCCTTTACTGCGTCAAGAGCTGTAAGCTGTGCAGTAAGAACAGTTTCGTATACAGACTTCATCTTGTCACTAGGTTTGCCTACGCATACAGTTCTAGTCATATCGCTGTGCCAGCCATCATAAGTTGCTCCGAAATCCATAAGCACGAACTCACCGCTCTCAACTTTTTTGTCAGATGGTACACCATGTGGAAGCGAAGTATTAGAGCCTGAAAGTGCAATAGTGTCAAAAGACAGAGCTTCAGCACCATTTTTAAGCATATAATAGTCAAGCTCCAGCTGAATTTCTTTTTCAGTTCTGCCGACCTTGATAAAGTCAAGCATATGTGCAAAACCCTTTTCAGCGATACGCTGTGCTTTGATTATCTTGTCTATCTGCTCTTGGGATTTAATTGTTCTGATCTCTCGTATTATTTCCGCAAGCTTTGTGTCCGCGATGACCTCAGCATTAAGCTTTTGCTGATATGCAATAAGCTCAGAAAGTGTGCAGGTATCGGCATTAACAGAAACTGTTTTTGCACCATGCTTTTCAATAAGGCTGTTTATCTGCTCATAGAGCTTGTCCTGCAAAATGACCTCGCAAGCTGTGACAGTTTTCTTTGCCTTTTCAATATATCTGAAATCTATGATAAAATACGCTTTTTCTGGAAAAACCACTAGTGTTCCTGCACTTGATTTCATTGCGGTGAAATATCTTCTGTTCACATCGTCAGTGATAACAGCACAATCTGCCGCTTCTGTTACTCGTGAACAAAGTTTTTCAAGATCAGTCATTGTCTGCACCGCTTTCATTTTTCCATTTGTAATACAAAGCGTCAACAGCCATGTAGTATGAATACTTTCCGAACCCGCTTATCTGACCCACGCATACAGGTGCGATAACAGAAGTGTGTCTGAATTCGTCACGGGAGTGTATATTGCTCAGATGCACCTCAACGACAGGAATCTTTATTGCGGCGATAGCGTCTCTGATAGCATAGCTATAGTGTGTATAAGCGCCTGCGTTAAGTATAACGCCGTCATAATTTTTTCTAGCAAGGTGAAGCTTGTCGATTATTTCACCCTCATGGTTTGACTGATAAACGTCGCAGTGAAACTCATATTTCATTGCATGCTCGATTATCTCGTTGTTTATGCTCTCGAATGTATCTGTACCGTAAACTCCGGGCTCACGCTCGCCCAGAAGATTAAGGTTAGGACCATGTATAACAAGTATTTTTTTCATATCAATACTCTCCTATCTTTATTTCACCGACAAATAATAATTCTTCATTGTCAGTGCGTCTTTGTCCTGAGTGCCTGCACTTTCACAGACGAATATAGGCGAAAGATCTTTCTTTGCGACTATCTCCATAAGCGGCTCATAGTCAGGTCCAAAGCCTTGATTATCGTCAAAAGTCAGATGCTTTTTCTCGCCACCTGGATTTGTAAACATTATCTTAGAAAAATGGCTGTGGAATATTTTCAGCCTGTCGTGACCGATAGCATTTTCCACTTCATCAAGCATTTTCTCATACTCTGCCTTACCTTTTATATAGCCAAACTCTCTTGCATTAAGATGTCCGAAATCTATTGTCGGCAGGAACGTATCATCAAGCTTGCAAAGCTCCAGCACTTCTGTTAAGTTACCAAGCTGATTTACCTTACCCATAGTTTCAGGGCAAAAGACGATATGCTCAAAGCCCTGCTCAACGGCTGTTTTTCTAGCCCTTGTGAGAGTATCTTTAGCAAGTTCCAAAGCGTCCTCTCTGCTTATTTTCGCACAGCTTCCTGAATGGATAACTATTCTATCAGCACCCATTCTGCTTGCAGCGTCACAGGATTGCAGAATATAATTTATGCTGTTGTCACGCTTTTCAGCTTCAAGGCTTGAAAGCGAAATAAAATACGGCGCATGAAGCGAAAGCGTGATATTATGCTCTTTAGCCTTATCTTTCAAGGCAAAAGCTATTTTATCGGAGACCTTAACTCCCCTTCCGCACTGATATTCATAGTGGTCAAGCCCCATTGCTTCGAGATATCCCGGAGCTTGAAGTGTTGTTTTATATTTAATGGAAAAAGCCTCGCTGTTTCCCGCAGGTCCGAATTTTGCCGACATTAGTATCATTCCTTTCGTTTTATGCTATTTAAGCTTTGGTAAAAACGGCTTTTCACAGGCTCTTTTAAATCGAAATGGCAAGCTCGTTTCAGGCTCTATTGGGAACACGAATATGGAGCGTATACCTTTCAGATTTGAGCCAAGCACGTCTGTGAATATTTGGTCGCCAACAGCCGCAACATTTTTCTTATTAAGCCCCAGCTTAGCTATAGCTTTGGTATATCCAAAGGTCAGCGGTTTTTTGCCTTCAGGTACAAAGTCAAGCTCCAACTGCTCTGCAAAAGGCTTTACCCTTGGAGCATGATTGTTTGAAACGATCATAAGCTTTATCCCTGCTGCTTTCATCTTAGCAAGCCAATCAAGACTCGACTGTGGGGGAACGGGATTGTTATGTGTTGTCAGCGTATTATCAAGATCGAGGAGCAGCCCCTTGATATGCTTTTTAGCAAGAAAATCGGGGGTTATCTCTCCTACCTTGTCAAAAACATAAGTTGGTTTGAACATAAAAAAACTCCTGTAGTATAAAATAAAAAGCGGACATAAAAATGCCCGCCTTTAATTACATATTAGTATTTACGCTTACGAGCAGCTTCGGACTTCTTCTTACGCTTTACCGAAGGCTTTTCGTAGTGTTCTCTTTTACGAACCTCTGCGATAACGCCGTCTCTTGCACATGATCTCTTGAAACGCTTAAGTGCTGTATCCAAAGTTTCGTTCTTTCCAACACGGATTTCTGCCAAAATTATTCCCTCCCTTTGCCACCTGTGACAGAGGCAATTCTATCGGAATTTCCGAAAATCAACGGTGATAGTGAAGGTGTCTGCAAAAGCAAACTGAAACGCTTTACGTTCCCCCAGTCCTACTCTTTCGGACCGCTCTGTCTTTAATCTGCGGAATTTATAAAACCGATATAATTACAAATTTAATTATACTATATTTCCACCAAAATGTCAATAGCTTTCTGGCTCTTTTTTTGATTTTTCTGAGGAAATTTTCGCTTACTTTACAACCAGATTTACAAGCTTATTAGGAACATAGATTTCCTTGATTATATTTTTGCCTTCCGTTGCCTTAACGATAGCTTCGTCAGCCTTAGCAAGTGCGATAACGTCGTCCTTAGCTGCGTCTGTAGGTATTGTGAGCTTAGATTTTACCTTGCCGTTTATCTGACAAACGATCTCGATAGTATCGTCCTTGCAGAGTGCTTCATCATATGTTACCCACTCCTGCTCGTCAAGAACTCCCTCGCAACCTATCATCTGATAAAGTTCTTCTGTAACATGAGGTGCAAAAGGATTGAGTATGATAAGAAAATCTCTGAACTCTTTCTTTGTGATAGAGCCAACGTTATATATCTCATTAAGAAGCGTCATCATTGCGGCAATAGCAGTATTGAACTTCATTGACTCGATATCATCTGATACCTTCTTGATAGTCTTGTGCATGAGCGATCTCAGCTTATCGCTGTACTCATCGCTGTCAACTACCTTATCCTGCAAAGCCCAAATTCTGTCCACAAATCTCTTACAGCCCTTAACACTGCTCTCGCTCCATGGAGCTGCCTTTTCATAGTCACCCATGAACAGAACATAAAGTCTGAGAACATCTGCACCGTATTCGTCAACAACATCATTAGGGTCAACAACGTTTCCTCTTGACTTACTCATCTTCTCACCGTCAGGTCCAAGGATAAGGCCCTGAGCTGTTCTTTTTGCATAAGGCTCTGAAGTTGGTACAAGACCGAGGTCGTAGAGAAACTTATGCCAGAAACGTGAATAGATCATATGACGTGTAACGTGCTCCATACCACCGTTATACCAATCAACAGGCATCCAATATTTCAGTGCTTCCTGTGAAGCAAACTCATCATTGTTGTTTGGATCGCAATAACGCAGGAAGTACCATGAAGAACCAGCCCACTGTGGCATTGTATCTGTTTCTCTCTTTGCGTCACAGCCACACTTAGGACATTTGCAGTGTACGAAAGAGTCTATCTTAGCCAGAGGGCTTTCGCCGTCTGTACCAGGCTCAAAGTTCTCTACTGGTGGCAATTTAAGTGGAAGCTCATCATATGGCACAGCGACCATTCCACAGTGAGGGCAATGTACTATCGGGATAGGCTCGCCCCAATATCTCTGACGATTGAAAGCCCAGTCTTTCATCTTATACTGAACGCCCTTTTCACCGCAGCCCAGTTTTTCAAGAACAGTAAGCATCTTTTCGATAGCTTCTTTTTTGTTTGTTATGCCGTTAAGCTCACCTGAGTTGACCATTTCGCCGTCGCCTGTGTAGGCTTCCTTAGAAATGTCGCCGCCCTTGATGACTTCGATTATGTCAATGCCGAACTTCTTTGCAAAATCATAGTCCCTTGTATCGTGAGCAGGCACAGCCATGATAGCGCCTGTGCCGTATCCCATCATAACATAATCTGAGATGTAGATAGGTATCTCTTTGCCTGTGATAGGATTGATAGCTGTCAGACCGTCTATCTTAACGCCTGTTTTATCCTTAACGAGCTGAGTTCTCTCAAATTCGCTCTTCTTTGCACACTCTGTCTTATAAGCGTCAAGATCAGCAATGTTTGCAATACTATTTCTGTATTTCTGGATGATAGGATGTTCAGGAGCGATTACCATGAATGTAACGCCGTAAAGTGTGTCAGGACGTGTAGTATAGATCTTGAGCTGCTCGTCCTGCTCTTTGATCTTGAAGTTTACAAATGCACCTGTAGACTTGCCTATCCAGTTCTGCTGCTGGAGTTTGATATTAGGCAGATAGTCAACTTCTTCAAGTCCCTGAAGAAGCTTGTCAGCGTATTCTGTGATCCTCAGATACCATACTTCTTTAGTTTTCTGAACTATTTCGCTGTGGCAAACATCGCAGTGACCGCCCTGTGAATCCTCATTTGAAAGAACGACCTTACAGCTTGGGCAATAGTTTACGAGGGTCTTATCTCTGAATACAAGACCATTCTCAAACATTTTAAGGAATATCCACTGTGTCCACTTATAGTAGTTTTCATCGGTCGTATCAATAACTCTTGACCAATCGAATGAAAAACCTACTCTTTTGAGCTGCCCCGTGAACTTCTTGATATTGTCGTCTGTTACCTTTCTTGGGTGAACACCTGTTTTGATAGCTGTGTTCTCTGTAGGCAGACCGTAAGCATCAAAGCCTATAGGGAAAAGAACATTATAGCCCTGCAAACGTCTTTTACGGCTTACAACTTCTAGACCAGAATATGCCTTGATGTGTCCAACATGCATTCCATGACCTGACGGATAAGGAAACTCTACAAGTCCGTAAAATTTCTTCTTCGAAAAGTCATTGCTTGCCTCAAAGGTCTTATGCTCGTCCCAGTATTTCTGCCATTTGCTTTCTATGGCCGAAAAATTGTATTCTTTCATCTTTATCAATCCTTTGTTAAATTATAATTGTCAAAATTAATCCTGTGGCTCGTCTGGTAAGAACTGCTTTACGTCGATATCCTTGCCGTCAGACCATAGTCTTTCAAGATTGTAATGATCTCTTGTTTCCTTATAGAAAACATGAACTATGATATCACCGTAATCAAGTACAACCCAAGTTGCACCCTGATAGCCCTCTGTTCTGTTAGGTTCAATGCCAAGCTGGCTCATTTTGAACTCAACTTCCTCCGCAAGAGCCTTTGTCTGAGTGCTTGAAGTACCATTTGCTATAACAAAATAATCCGCAACTATAGTCAGGTCACCGATCTCTATTATCCTGATATCCTCTGCTCTTTTTGAATCAAGAGCTTTAACAATAGTTGACAGCTTTTCATTCTGTGAAATATTATCCATAAAAATCTCCTTTATTTTGAATTATCGGCAAAATCATTATATGCTTCAAGTGTGGAAACAGGGATAGTATTACCCTTTTCCACTGAGTCTTTTATTGAGAATTTCAAAGCCTCAAACATTGCTTTCTCCAAGCTTTGTTCGGCATACTTTCTCATTTTCTTTACGTCTTTATAATCCCTGTCCGCAGAAATAAGGTCTGCAAGATATACTATCTGGCTAAGCTTGGGCATATTGCCACAGGCAACTGTATGATAGCGTATAGCTGAGATTATCTCAGGATCATGAATATCAAAAAGCGTCTGCACAAGCTCTGCCCCTGCAATACCGTGAAACAGCGGAACAGCCTTTTTCTCTATATCGCACACATCAAGTGAAGATTTAGAAACTATAGCCGCAAGCTCCAATGCTGGTATCTCTTTTGCAACATCATGCAAAAGTCCTGCAATATAAGCCTTGTCTGCGTCAGCACCATATCTTTTTGCAAGCTCCACAGCGGAATTTGCCACGTTCATAGAGTGTGTGTATCTCTTTTTTGATAAATGTTCTTTTAGGTATGCTTTATAAATGCCTATTGTTTTTTTATCTGCCACTTAGAAAACCTCGGTTATACAAATTTTTGTCCACTATATATTGTACAACATTTTCACTCAAATAGCAAGAGCAATCAACATTTTTTTTGAGCATTTGACGTATCTCAGTTGAAGACACCTCAAATGGGTCGGTTTTTACTATGATTATCTCTCCACCCTCGGCTTTGAGCCGTTTGGCTTTCACCTCTATGTGGTCAATATCTTCATGCGAGCGTGCAACGCAGATAAGTGCAGAAAGTGATAATATCTCCTTATACCGATACCATTCTTCAAATGAAAGCAACATATCGCTGCCCATTATAAAAAACAGCTTATCATGTGGATATATCTCTTTTAGATGTCTGAGTGTTATCACTGAATAGCTTTTGCCCTCTTGCTTAAGTTCCCAATCGGATATTTCCACACATGGTATATCTGCAAAAGCAAGTCTGCACATATTCAACCTATCCTCAGAGGAAGCTAAGTCCTCCGCTTGCTTATGTGGAGGTATTCTGTCAGGCATGACGATCATCTTGTCAAGACCCGCCTGCTCCGCTACGCTTTTAAGGCAATTTAAATGCCCTAAGTGAACAGGATTGAACGTTCCGCCGAAAACACCTATTTTCATTACTTTGACTTTAATTTTATAACAGGCTGCTTCTCATTGCGTTTATAAAGTACCGCCTTTGAGCCTATTACCTGAACGACTTCAGCAGATATCTTTTCAGCGATCTCCTCTGCGGCTTCCCTTGCGGTGTACATTGAGTTGTCAAGCACCTTTATTTTTACAAGCTCGTGAACTCTCAGATAATCGTCTATCTGTGCCACCTGAGCGTCATTAACTCCGCACTTGCCTATCTGAAAAGCAGGCTGTATAAGCGAAGCCATACCTTTAAGTTCTGCTCTTTGTTTAGTTGTAATCATAATCTAAATCCTTTCAGTTTACTGCTTTGTGAGCTGTTCAAGCAAAGCTTTCAGTGCGTTTGCTCTATGGGAAACGGTATTCTTGGTTTCTGAGTCCACCTGAGCAAAGCTCTTGTTCCCATACATGAAAATAGGGTCATAGCCGAAGCCGTTTTCGCCAACAGGCTCGTGAGCTATCTTACCGAATACTTTTCCCTCAACGGCTATCTCTTCACCGTCTGCTTTGATAAAGTGTATTGTACAGGTAAAGTGTGCTCCCCTTTTATCATCAGGTATTTCCTTCATTTTTTTAAGCACAAGAGCGGTACGCTCATCATCAGTTTCGAGTCCGCCATATCTTGCTGAATATACTCCAGGCTCACCATCCAGGGCGTCTATCTCAAGACCGCTGTCGTCTGCAAGTACAGCACAGCCGCAAAGCTTGAATGCAGCTCTTGCTTTTAGTGCAGAGTTTTCAGCAAAAGTAGTGCCTGTTTCCTCAACATCAAGTATCAGACCTGCCTCTGATTGCGAGAACACCTCATAACCAAGCGGCTCAAGAATCTGTTTATATTCTCTTATCTTGCCTTTATTGTTGCTTGCAATAACAAGTTTCATTTTTTCTCCTTTAGCTGTGTATATAAGTTACCTTATTTTTCTTTAATTTTTCACGGCATTTGTTTGCCTTATCTTTGAAAACTGTACCGATACATTCTTCGTTGAAAACAACTTTCATTCCACATTCAATAGCACCTATTGCAGTGTTGATAACGGAGATACCACCATCAACACCTACAAATTCTATCTCTTTCACATTCCTTGCTCTCATAAAATCTTCAAGAGCAACGTTTGAAAAAGCATCGGGCTTGCTTTTGGAATAAATATTTTTGGATACAACTTTCAGCTTTGCTGGAAAGCTAGCCGCAGGTGTTCCCTCTTTGGGCATTCCTCCACCCAGAAGCCCCTTTTTGTAGCTGACGATATAAAAGACCTCCTCAGCTTTATAAGCAGAGATACGCTTGTTTATAGCGTCGATAAGTGCGTCGGCATCATACGAGTATGTGGTTTTATCTCTGCCCCTCCCTACATACATTTCCTGCATATCAACTACAAACAAAACCTTATCCATAAAAAATTCCCCCTGATTTTATACTTTTAAGTGTCTAATCCAATATTCTATTATTCAAACAGCGCTTCAACAAAATCTCTTGCTGAAAACGGCTGTATGTCGTCTATTTTTTCGCCTACTGTAACAAGTTTTACAGGCACTTGCAGATCATCGGTTATGCTGATAATTATTCCACCCTTGGCTGTGCCGTCAAGCTTGGTAAGAATAATACCCGTTATATCAGCTACTTCGTTGAACTGTCTTGCCTGATTAACTGCATTCTGTCCCGTTGTAGCGTCAAGCGCAAGCAGGACTTCGAGAGCGCAACCCTCTGCCTGCTGGTGAACTATACGGGATATCTTTTTCAGCTCGTCCATAAGGTTTTTCTTATTGTGAAGACGACCTGCGGTATCGCATATAACAACGTCAGCCTGTCTTGCCTTAGCCGCCACCAGTGCGTCAAATACCACGGAAGCAGGGTCCGAACCTTCGTTGTGCTTGATTATGTCTACCCCTGCACGCTCTGTCCACACTTCCAGCTGGTCAATAGCAGCCGCTCTGAAAGTATCAGCCGCCGCAACGATAACCTTTTTGCCTTGTTTGTGAAGCTGATAAGCAAGCTTGCCGATAGTTGTTGTTTTGCCAACACCGTTTACACCGATAACCAGTATAACTGACGGTGTTGTTGACATATCGAGTTTCTGATCCTCACCGAGCATTTCTGTGATTATCTCTTTAAGCATATCCTTGATTTTTTCAGGTTCTTTAACGCCCTCCTGCTTGACTTTCTGTCTGAGCTTATCGCATATCTTTTCAGAAGTTGTAACACCGATATCACAGAGGATAAGCGTTTCTTCAAGCTCCTCAAAAAGATCTTCATCTATTTTGCTGAATGAATGGAGCAGACTTTCTATTCTGCCCATCATTGAGTCTTTAGTCTTTTTAAGACCATTTTTCAGCTTTTCAAAAAATCCCATTTCTTCACTCCTATTCAAGTTTCATTTGACGTGTTTCCGAAACGTCCATTTTAAGAAGCTTGGAAACACCCTTTTCTTGCATCGTTACGCCATACAGAACATCAGCTTCTTCCATTGTTCCACGTCTGTGAGTAATGGTGATAAACTGTGTTTTATCTGTAAGATGGTGCAGATATTGTGCATATTTACTTACGTTCACATCATCAAGCGCCGCTTCTATCTCATCGAGAAGACAGAAAGGTGATGGCGAAATTTTCAGGATTGCAAAATAAATTGCAATAGCCACCAGAGCCTGCTCTCCGCCTGAAAGGGACATAAGGTTTGTTATGACCTTGCCTGGCGGCTGAACGTTTATCTCAATACCACATTCAAGGACATTGTTTGGATCTGTGAGAATAAGCTCGCACTGACCACCACCGAAAAGCTCGGTGAAAATTTTCTTGAAGTTCGCATTTATGCGCTCAAAGCTGTCGGTGAACATATTCTTCATATTTTCTGTCAGATCATCGATAAGTTTTTCAAGTTCTGTTTTTGACGTATTTACGTCATTAAGCTGACCTGTGAGAAATTCGTGTCGCTGTGACACTTCTGCGTATTCCTCTATAGCTCCAAGGTTTACGCTTCCAAGATTTCTTATCTTTCCACGAAGTTCGTTGAGTCGCCTATTAGCTACCGTTATATCCACAATATCCTCGGCTATCTCTGCAGCGTCGCTTCTTGTAAGCTCATAATCGTCCCAAAGCTGTGCCACAAGCTTATCAAAGCCTGCAGTAACAGATTTTTTCTGTTCCTCCGCTCTTGTAATCTGACCTGAAAGTGTTTCCTTCTCGTCCATTTTGTGCTTCTGCTTGGTGCGAAGTTTGTTTGCTGCATTGTCAAGCTCAATATGCTCACGTTGAGCCTGCTCCGCCATTTTCTGTGCGGCGGCTATCTTTTCGTCAGCGCCGCTGAGTTCCTGCTTGGTCTGAAAAATAAGCTCTTTCTTCTCGGCTATTTTCTTTTCACACTCGGAGATATTATCGTTCAACTTGCCGCTGTCAGTATCACTGTCGCCGATAGTTTCTTCAAGCTGTGATATTGAAAGCTTGCAGGCATCAAGGTCTTTGGATAACTCTGCCGCCATTATCTTCATTTGCGAAAGCTCTTCGCTGAGCTGTTCACGCTTATTTTTAAGTTCTGCCTGCTCGTTCTGAGAGTCGGCAAGCTTGGCTTCATTATCTGATATCTCAGCTTCGATTTCTGAAAGTTCTGTATGAGCTTTGTCGATATCTCCGCTTACTATCTTGTATTTATTTTTCAGCGTTTCGATAAATGTTTCTATCTCATCAAGTTTGTTTTCATAGTCAGAATAATACTCTGAAACACGCTTTATTTCCATTTCAAAACGGAGTATATCGCTGTTTACCTGTGAAAGCTTTTCCCTTAGTCCCTCAGTATCAGCGGTGTATTTTGAAACCTCTTGATTTAGCTTCTCAACCTGCTGTTTAAGCTCTGTAAAGGAGTTTTCAAGTGCTGTTTTCTTTTTAGCAAGTGCTTCCGCTTCATTTTTTCTTGTAAGCAGACCTGTCTGTTTGGAAACGCTTCCTCCTGTGAATGAGCCGCCCGCGTTTATCACCTGTCCGTCCAGGGTAACAATGCGGAATTTATAGCCGTATTTCTTTGCGATAAGGGTTGCACTGTCGATATCCTCTGCTATACATATCCTGCCTAAAAGGCTGTTGATCACGCCCTCAAACTGGCTGTCATACTTAACAAGCTCACAGCCTAGAGCCACAAAGCCGTCCTCATTTTCAAGTTGCGGCATATTTAGCCTGTTTCCTCGAACTGATGTAACAGGCAGAAATGTTGCACGGCCTGCTCTGTTCTCTTTCAGAAGCCTGATACCTCTCTTAGCAGAGTCCTCATTGTTTACGACAATGTTCTGAAGTGCGCCACCCAACGCAGTTTCAATGGCTACAGAGTATTTTGTTTCAACAGATATAAGCTGAGAAACAGTACCACAAATGCCGCTTATCCTACCCTGCTGTGAGGCTTTCATTATATGCTTTACGCTGAACTGAAAGCCCTCCATGGAGTTTTCAAGGTCGGCTATAGTCTTTATCCTGTTCTCAACGTCACGGAGCTGTATTTCCGTATCTGTGAGATTTTTGCGACATTCTGAAAGCTTTGTGTTTCTAGTTTCAAGAAGTTTTGCAAGTCCGCTCATGCGGTTTGTAAGCTCCTGCTTGTTTTCGTCAGCTTTGCCTTTTGATTCACGCAGTTCCTTTAATTCCTTTGAAGAAAGTTTTGAATGTTCTTCAAGCTGTTTTTTTCTTTCAAGAGAATTTTCGATCTGCTCATCAATATCCGAAAGGTTGTTTTTAGCATTTTCAAGTCTGAAAGAAACTTCCGACTTTTTCATGTAAAGCTCATTTATAAAGCTTCCAGCTTCACTTACCGACTTGTCAGATAATGCAGTTTTATCAATAAGCTCAGAAAGCTCTTTTTCCTTACAATCTACAGCTTCCTGCTGCTTTGCTTTTTTCTCGTCGAGTTCTTCAAGCTCCTGTCTGCGTGTTTTCAGCTCAGCCTCAAGATAGTATTTTGATGAGTTGGACTCACTTATCTGCTCTTTAAGCTTCAAAATATTATCTTCAAGGTGAGAAATATCATTCTCATATACTGCGATCTTTGACAGTGCCTGAGAGTTTTCAAGCTCCACCTGATGTATCTGATTTTTGTAGCTGTCAGCAAGCTCAGATTTTTCAGCGCTCTTTGCAAAGCTGTCATTTATATCATCTTCAATGCTTTCAAGCTCCTGCGTGATGACCTCGTACTCTTTTTTTACAGCAGAAAGCTTCTCCTCATAACCTGCTATTTGGCTCATATACTCGTTGAGCTTATGCACCCATACAGAGACTTCCAGCTTTCTCTTTTCTTCATCAAGGACTCTGAACTTCTCCGCCTTTTCAGCCTGCGCTTTAAGCGGACCTATTCGTCCTTCTATCTCTCCCATGATGTCATTGATACGAGAGAGATTATCCTCAGCCGCCGCAAGCTTTTTTTCGGCTTCTTTTTTCTTTGAACGGAATTTTGAAATGCCTGCCGCTTCTTCAAATATCTCACGGCGGTCATTGGATTTTCCGTTTACGATATCTGCTATCCTGCCCTGACCGATTATCGAATAACCGTCCCTGCCAAGACCGGTGTCCATAAACAGTTCCACGATATCCTTTAAATTTACTTCTTTACCGTTTATCATGTAAAAGCTGTCGCCATTGCGGTAAAGCTTTCGTGATACTGACACGGTGTCGCTGTCATATTCAAGTGCACCGTCCTCGTTGTCTATGGTGATAGTTACCTGAGCAAAAGGCGCTTTTGGCCTAGTTTGAGTGCCGTGAAAAATAACGCCTGCCATTTTTTCACCTCTCAGGGCTTTGGAAGATTGCTCGCCCATTACCCAGCGCATAGCGTCACCGATATTACTCTTGCCTGAGCCGTTAGGACCGACAACTGCGGTGATACCCTTATTGAATTTCAGCTCTATTTTATCTGGAAAAGACTTAAAGCCCTGCAATTCAAGTGATTTAAGATACATTATTTTTCACCACCCCTCATTATGATTTCGTTTATCTTTATTTTATCGCTGCCCTCGTGACCTACAATTTTTATATTGACACCAAGATCTTTGAAATATTCTATATTAGCTTTTTTCTGACCTATTGCCTTGCTTATCTGCCTTTTCGGTACAGATATCACAACGGAAGCTATATCGCTTATATTGCCATGCTTTCCAAGCTTCTCTGCTATAAGACTGCGGTAATTTCTGCCTTCGCAGAGTTCACGGAATGCAGGGTGATAAAATCCGCCCAACATTTGCTCCTCCACGACCTCGCTTGCGTGCAGACCAAGCTTTATAACATCTATACCAAGTTTATCGGCTTCTGTGAGAAGATAAGAACAGATTTTCACTACCTCGTCAAATTTCATAGGCTTATATTCGCCACTTTTGTAAAGTTCTCCGAGCCTTGTACCATTAAGGATAACAACGGGATAAATACGTACTGTTTTAGGAGACAGCGCCGCTATCTTCGACCAAGTTTCCAGCTCAGTTTCACGGTTGCTTTTATAAAGTCCTATCATCATTTGCAGACCAAGGTCAAAGCAACCATAGCTTTTTATAAGCTTTGCAGCGTTTTCGACGTCCTGAACAGTATGTCCACGCTCGTTGGCTTCAAGAACAACATCTGACATAGACTGTGCGCCAAGCTCGATAGCCGTAACGTGATTATCTCTGAGAATGTCAAGTATCTCAGTGCTGATATAGTCAGGTCTGGTGGATATCCTGATACCCTTGAATTTGTCGTTGCCTATAAACTCCTGCGCTGCACCAAGAAGTTCGAGCATATATTCTCTCGGCACTGCTGTAAAGCTACCACCGAAAAAGGCTATCTCCGTCTGTGAAACGTCCTTGACTTCGTTCATTGCCTGTGTGCAGATACGCTTCACATCATCAGCGTGCGGTATCTTCTCTGTACCAGTTATGGTGCGCTGATTGCAGAACGCACACATATGCGGACAGCCTATATGCGGCACGAAGACAGATATATTACTGTGCCCCATAGCCCATTAGTTCCAATGCTTCTTTAGCCGCCAACTGTTCAGCGGTCTTTTTCGATCTGCCTGTACCCTCGCCGATAACATTCGTATTCAAAAGTACCTGAACAGTAAATTTCTTATTATGGTCAGGACCTGACTCGCCTTTAAGGTGATATTCTATTCTCTCCTCAGGATTTTTCTGGATTATCTCCTGAAGAATAGTCTTGTAATCATGGAAAACAACTCCATCAGGCGTGATATTTTCAGGTATGAATGAAAGTATATATTTTGAAACAGGCTCAATGCCGCCGTCAAGATAAATTGCAGCGATAACTGCTTCAAAAGCGTCTGAAATAATTGACGGTCTTTCTCTGCCCCCTGTTATCTCCTCGCCTTTTCCGAGAAAGATATACTTGCCAAGTTCTATTTTCTTTGAGAACTCAAACAGTGCTTTTTCGCACACAAGTGAAGCTCTCATTTTTGTCAGCTCGCCCTCAGGCATATGCTTGTAATGCTCGAAAATGTGATCTGACACAACTATAGAAAGCACTGAATCTCCAAGAAATTCAAGCCTTTCATTGCTGTTTCTTGCCTTCTTGTTTTCATTTGCAAATGATGAATGGGAAAGAGCTTCGTAAAGGAGCTTTTCGTCTTTGAACTGATAACCTATTCTTTCCTGAAACTCTTTAAGAGCCTTTTGCTCGTCCATTATAACATCTCCTGTTTGCTTTTCAACTGCTCGATAGCAGTTGTGATCTCGTCTATCACATTAGTTTCAGTAAATTGTTTTGCTTGTCTGATAGCGTTATAGAATGCTCTTGCATTTGATGAGCCATGTGCCTTGATAACAGGCTTTGCAGTACCAAGTAGAGGCGCTCCGCCATACTCAGAGTAATCTACCTTTTTCTTGAATTCCTTAACGTTTTTCATTACCATAAGAGCAGCGATCTTTGACTTTGTATCCTTAGTCAGAAGCGTTTTAAGCTCCCCTGAGAAGAATTTTGCCATGCCCTCGTAAAGCTTGAGCATAAGGTTTCCGCAGAAGCCGTCAGCCACGCATACATCACAATCGCCCATAGGAAGCTGTCTTGCTTCGATATTTCCAACAAAGTTTACAGGTGCGTTTTTCAACTGCTTGTAAGTTTCAAGCTCCAGCTCTCTGCCCTTTGACTCCTCTGCACCAATATTTGCAAGACCTACTCTTGGTGACTCAACACCAAGTATCTTGTTCATATAAGCCGAACCCATTATTCCAAACTGAGTAAGCATTTCAGGGCGGCAGTCTGCGTTTGCACCGCTGTCAAGAAGCATCGTAGGCGTCGTTGCCGTAGGAAGTATTGTTGCAAGAGCTGGTCTTTTGATGCCCTTTATTCTCTTTACGATAAACGTTGCTCCAACTACAAGTGCGCCTGTTGAGCCAGCTGAAACGAAAGCGTCGCCCTCGCCGTCTGCAAGCATTTTCATGCCCACAGCCATTGAACAATCCTTCTTGCCCTTAATTACTTCTGTAGGCTCTTCACATATCTCGATAACAGTATCAGCGTGCTTGATATGTAAAGCGGTGATATCAAGTCCGTTTTCCTGTGCACATTTTTTTATTTTTTCTTCATCACCAACAAGAGTAACGTCAACACCGAAATCTTTCTGTGCGTCAATTGAACCTTTTATGACTTCGAGAGGTGCGTTATCTCCGCCGAAAGCGTCAATTACTATGTTCATAACATTCTCCTTAAAATTCCTCAATAGCCTTGTCAAGGTCTGCAAGACCCCTTTCAGCTATCATCTTATATTTCAGTTTCTTATCTCTTATACGTTCAGGCAGCTCAGGCAGGATACCCATATTACATCCCATAGGCTGGAACTTCTCCACAGTAGGATCGCTTATATACTTTGAAAGCGCACCCAGCATTGTGGTATCAGGCAAGGTAACCGCAGGCTTGCCCTGCAAACGTCTTGCCATGCTTAACCCTGCAAAAATTCCGCTTGCCGCCGATTCGATATATCCCTCAACGCCTGTCATTTGACCTGCAAAATAAAGGTTTTCTCTATCTCGCATATTAAACTGCGGATTTAAGAGCTTAGGCGAATTGATGAAAGTGTTTCTATGCATAACTCCATAGCGTATAAATTCTGCATTTTCAAGTCCTGTGATAAGAGAAAATACTCTTTTCTGCTCACCAAATTTAAGGTTTGTCTGAAAGCCCACAAGGTTATACATACTTCCCTCTGCGTTCTCTGCACGAAGCTGAATGACGGCATAAGGTCTATTGCCTGTTCGTGGGTCTGTCAAACCTACAGGTTTCAGCGGACCAAAACGCATTGTGTCCTCTCCTCTTTTGGCAAGGACCTCAACCGGCATACAGCCTTCATACACCTTGAACCCATCCTTTGAAAAGTGCTCCTTATCAAAATCATGGAGCGGAGCGGATTCCGCATTAATAAGTTCATTATAGAACCTGAGATATTCTTCCTTATTCATAGGGCAGTTTATATAATCAGCTTCTCCCTTGCCATATCTCGAAGCAAAAAACACCTTATCCTTATCAAGACTTTCATATGTGACGATAGGTGCGGCGGCATCATGAAAATACAGATAATCACCGCATATTTTGCCGATACTCTCTGCAAGCCCATCGCTTGTGAGAGGTCCTGTTGCGATTATAACATCGCCATCAGGTATATCTGTGACTTCTTCCTCGATAACAGTGATGTGAGGATTTTCCATTATCTTTGCCGTGACCATATCGGAAAACTTTTTCCTATCAACAGCAAGTGCTCCGCCTGCTGATACCTTAGTTTCAGCTGCACATTCCATTGTGACAGAGCCAAGCCTGCGCATTTCCTCTTTTAGCATACCTGCGGCTGAATCTATTCTGTCCGCTTTCAATGAATTTGAGCAGACAAGCTCTGCAAAGCTCTTATATTTATGGGCAGGCGTAAACTTTTTCGGCTTCATTTCATAAAGCTCAACGTCTATCCCTGCTTGGGCTAACTGCCACGCAGCTTCACAGCCTGCAAGTCCTGCACCTATTACCTTAACCGCCATTAGATAAATTCCTTTCATATCCGCAATCAGGCTTGTGGCAAATGAGTATTCCGTTCTTTCCGCCTTTCTGGAAAAGCGTACTGCCACACTTAGGGCATTTCTCTTCGGTCGGAACGTCCCAAGTCATGAACTTGCACTCAGGATTGTCCTCACAGCCGTAATATTTCTTGCCTTTTTTAGACTTTTTGAGAAGCACTTTCTTTCCGCAGTAAGGGCAAATTCCGCCTGTTTCCTGAACTATTTTCTTGGTATTCTTGCACTCAGGAAAACCTGAGCAAGCCATAAATTTGCCATATCTGCCTATCTTTATTACCATAGGTTTGCCGCAAAGCTCGCACACCTGATCTGTTTCTTCGTCAGGCACTTTGATACGCTTCCCGTCCATGGCTTCCTCGGCTTCAGTCAATTCCTCGTCAAAGTCACCATAAAAGTCCTGCAAAGTTTTTACCCAACTTTTCTTGCCATTTTCCACTTCGTCAAGAGATTTCTCCATGTTTGCAGTAAACTTAACATCAACTATTTTATCAAAATGCTCGCTCATAAGCTGGTTTGTTACTTCGCCAAGCGAAGTCGGCTTAAGCTGTTTTCCGTCACGCTCAACATAATTCCTGTTTATTATGGTTGTAATAGTTGGAACATAAGTCGAAGGTCTGCCGATGCCTGTTTCCTCAAACGCCTTTACGAGGGTAGCTTCTGTGTATCTTGCAGGAGGCTGAGTAAAATGCTGATTTCCCTCAAGGTTACGCACCTTTATTGAGTCACCGGATTTTATTGGAGGAAGCACGTTTTTCTTTTCGCCCTCATCGTCTTTAGCCTCTTCATAAAGAACAGTAAATCCGTCGAACTTTACAGAATAGCCTGTTGCCTTGAAGTTACAACCGTTTGCAGAGATATCAACAGAAACAGTGTCCATAAGGCAGTTTGACATCTGAGAAGCTATAAATCTCTCCCAAATGAGTTTATAAAGCTTGTACTGGTCACTCGTCACTCCGCTTGCCTTTACCATATCAGGTGTTACCTCTGGGTGTGTTGGTCGGATGGCTTCGTGAGCGTCCTGAGCATTGCCCTTAGTTTTATATTTTTTCGGTGTGTCAGGGATATACTTATCGCCATATTTTTTTCTGATAAAATCATATGCCGCTGCTCTTGCTTCATCAGAAATTCTAAGGCTGTCGGTACGCATATAGGTGATAAGACCTGTCTGACCCATATCGTTTATCTCAACACCCTCATAAAGCTCCTGAGCGGTTTTCATCGTTCTTCTCGCCTGAAAGCTGAGACGTCTTGACGCTTCCTGCTGTAAAGTCGAGGTGGTGAATGGTGCGGCAGGAGATTTTCTGTGAACGCTCTTTTTTACCTTATCGATAACAAACTCGGCACCCTCAAGTCTTTTCAGTATCTCGTCAGCCTGCTCTTTATTTTTCAACTCTGGCTTTTCTCCGTCAACTGTATTAAGCTTTGCGGCAAAGGTCTTTCTTTCACTGTTTGCAGAAAATTTTCCGTCAATTGACCAATATTCCTGAGATACAAAAGCCCTTATCTCGTTTTCTCTGTCGCATATCATTTTAACTGCGACAGACTGAACTCTGCCCGCTGAAAGTCCTTTTCTTATCTTTCTCCAAAGAAAAGGTGAAAGCTTATAGCCCACAAGTCTGTCAAGGATACGTCTTGCCTGCTGTGCATTAACAAGGTTTATATCAATAGAACGTGGGTGGCTCATTCCAGCTTTGATACCAGTTTCAGTAAGTTCGTTGAAAGTTACTCGGTTTTTATCATTCAGGTCAAGACCCAAAAGCAATGCGAGATGCCATGAAATGGCTTCTCCCTCTCGGTCAGGGTCTCCTGCAAGATAAACATGGTCGCTTTTCTTTGCAAGCTTTTTTATATCTTTTATAACGCCCTCTTTGTCTTTTATGTTGACATATTTAGGCTCAAAATTATTATCTATATCGACGCCCAGCTTTGATTTTGGCAGGTCACGGACATGACCCTTTGAAGCCACGACTTCATAATCATCGCTAAGATAACGCTTAATTGTTTTTATCTTCGTTGGTGACTCAACTATGATCAAATTAGACAAATCAATTCTCCATTCTTAATATATTATATTAAAGTCCAAACATTTTGCCCGGATATGACTTAACAGTGCCATAAAGTTCAAGCTCCGTTAGCTGTGCAAGCACATCAGAGATATCCATACCAAGCTTTGCGGCTATCTCGTCCGCAAGCATATTTCCGCTTTTTAACAGTTTGCAAATGCTCTTTTGTGTGTCATCAAGCCCTGACAGATCAGGCTCAGGTGTTGGCTTTACCACTTCTGTTTCAGAAACAGTCTTGCTGTCAGGCACTTTTCTTTTGCTTTTTCTGTGCTTCACTGTCTTAGGCTCGCCATTGTTAAGTATAGCAGAATCCTCAGCAGGAAGCGTGAACTCTCCCAGGCTTTCCACAAGTCTAAGAGATTGATACCTTTCATTGCCAAGCGAATACACTATATCCTCTGCGCCGAACACAGGTTGACACTCATTTCTAATGAGATCACGTTGTCCGAAATATCGACTGTCATAAATATCATGTGGCGGTACTACAAATACCTGTTTTCCTTGAGATATGGCGTGATTGACATTATCAAGACCATGACTTTCCTTGCTACACTCGGTAAAAAGCACTGCATTTGAAAGTCCAGTAAGAATCCTATTGCGATTCACAAAAGCATTTCCAAATGGTTTATAACCCGGAAAATACTCTGATATTACTACTCCATTCTCAGCGATCTGTTTTTTTAGCTCGTTACTTCCCTTAGGGTAATCACAATCAAGAGCTGTGCCACACACAGCTATAGGTCTACTATTATTTTCAATTGCTACCTTGTTAGCGATCTGATCTATACCTCCTGCAAACCCCGAAGCAAGCAGACAGTTTCTTCTTATAAGATCTGCGCAAATATGCTTCGTTATCTTTACAGAATATTCAGACGGCTCACGGGAGCCTACTACTGAAATAACGCATTTATCGTTTAAAAAGTCAAGGTTACCATAAGTATACAGAACAGCAGGTGGATTTGCGATCCGTTTAAGTCTGTCAGGATAGCCCTCACTTTCGTAACAATAAATATTTATGCCAAGCTCTTCACAGCGTTTTTTTATGATTTCTGCGTCTTTAAGACTATATTTTCCTATCCTCTGCAGCTCTTTATCATTAAGTCCGCTGACCATATGATCATCGAGTGCAGTCATGAACTCAACTATATCATCATAATTTGCAGAAAGTTCCCATATACGTTTGCTCGATGGAGTGAAAATCAGAACCGCTCTTATCCACAATAAAAGTCTTTCTTTATCCATGACTGCCACCTCGAAACATTTCCCACAAAATGATTGTGCCTGCGCAAGCAGCATTAAGTGATTCTATGTTGCCGTGCATAGAAATAGTCAGACGATTTTTACAAATGTCTGAATGTTCTTTAGGCAAACCTTTGCCCTCATTTCCTATTACAACAGCACACGGTCTATCAAAATCAAATTCTGTGATATTTTCACCGTCTCTGACAACTGCAGCATTTGTAACGATACCAAGCTCATCAAAAAGCGTTGCGACGTTCAGAAAATTATCCACTACAAAAAGATCAAGTCTTGTAGTACTTCCCATAGCGGAACGAACCACCTTTGGGTTATACAGATCAACGCAATTATCTGTCATAACTACTCCACTAACGCCTACGGCATCGGCAGTTCTTAGAAGCGTACCCAAATTACCTGGGTCCTGTAAATTATCAAGCACGAGATACTTCCCGTTTTTGTCAATATACTCAGCCACAAAAGGCAAATCGACCTTGAAAACGATCATATAAATGCCCTGAGAGTTTCCCTCATCTGTCATCTTTTTCGCAAGCTCATCAGATATTTCAAAAACATCTTCGGGTCTTGTGCACGAGAAAAGGCTATCAGTTTTAAGTGTATTTTTATACTTAGTCAAGGCCGTTTGAGTATAGAAAACAGAATGGACTTTTATTCTTCCGCACATAGCTTCATAAGCGGTGTCAACGCAGTTTCTTGCACCTTCAACAGCAAACAATCCATGTTCTTCCCTAGCTTTTTTTGATGACAGAAGCTTTCTGAAAAGCTTCACTCTAGGGTTATCTTTACTATTAATATGCAAACTGCGTCACCTCTTATTCTGAAAATTTAATCATTTAGTTGCCAAATGCGTCATATATGGTGTTGCCTTAATATACAACAAAACACGCAGGTTACAAGAACGTGCGTGTTTTTGACTATTAAAGAGCAGCCTTCGCCTTTTCTGCAATCGCTGTGAAACCAGCAGGATCGCTGATAGCTATTTCGGAAAGCATCTTTCTGTTAAGATTGATACCAGCCTTGTTTACGCCGTTCATGAATGTTGAATAATTCATACCGTTCATTTTAGCAGCTGCTGAAATTCTTGTGATCCAAAGCTTTCTGAAGTCTCTCTTCTTCTGCTTTCTTCCAATGTATGCATACTGACCTGACTTCATTACAGCCTGTTTAGCCATTTTGAAGTGCTTGCTCTTGGCACCAAAGTATCCCTTAGCAAGCTTCAGAGTCTTATTTCTTCTCTTACGAGTCATCATTGCTCCCTTTACACGAGCCATAGTTATTACCTCCTGAAATTTTTAAAATTTGTTTTCCCTACAACTCGTTTATTTGTAAGGGATAAGAGCCTTTACGTTCTTGATGTTGGTATCATCTGCATAAGCTGCACCACGCAGGATTCTCTTACGCTTGTGATCCTTCTGAGTAAGTCTGTGTCTTTTGTTTGTGTGCTGGAACTTAACCTTACCGCTACCGGTAACACTGAAACGCTTCTTAGCACCAGAATGTGTTTTGATCTTTGGCATTGTATTTATCCTCCTTATTATTTTACTTGTTTACTTTCGGAGAAACGAACATCACAAGACTGCGTCCCTCCATTTTTGATGGCTTGTCAACAACGCCGGCTTCAGAGATAGCGTCTTTGAATTTTGCAAGAAGTTCTTCACCAAACTGTGGATGAGCCAAAGTTCTTTTCTTGAACCTTACAGAAACTTTTATCTTATCTCCTCCGTTAAGGAATTTAACAGCCTGATTGACCTTTACATTAAAATCATGAGTGTCGATCGTAGATGACATTCTAACTTCCTTGATCTCAATAACTTTCTGATTTTTCTTTGCTTCCTTCGCACGCTTTGTCTGTTCAAAACAGAACTTGCCATAATCCATGATACGGCATACAGGCGGAGTTGCCTGAGGAGCGATCTTTACAAGATCAAGATCTTTCTCAAATGCAATTTTAAGAGCCTCGTCAGCACTTAAAATACCAAGCTGATTTCCGTCAACGTCTATGACCCTGAGTTCTTTATCACGGATCTCTTCGTTGATCTGATGTTCCCTGTTGCTAATGACGCAGCACCTCCAAAAATAAAATAAAACGGGCACAGAACTGATCCGTACCCGCATAAAATCACATTGATATGCAAATTCATGTTGACCTTTTTACTACAGAGAACTGCGCTTAAGGTGAGAACGGACATTGTTCTGCTTTGTTTACCATGATATTATACTACACTTTTACCCACTTGTCAATACCTTTTCTCAAATTATTTCAAAAAAATATTATCAAAGTTCTCTACGTGTCATTATATCACATTCAGAGCTTGATTTCAACCCCTTTCCGCAGCCAAAATGAATAAATATAACAGCTTTTTATTTTCTCTCCGAGTATCATCTCAAACGATGCTTTATACAGTGCAAGCTGTGTTTTATAGCCCATGAGCTGTGACAAATCATTAAATCTGTCAGTTTTATAATCAACGATAACATATCCGTCAGGCTCGTGGAAGATACAATCGGCGATACCTTGAAGCATACCGCTGTTACCATTATATTCAGGAAGATTTTCACTTAAGTCAAGATCGCTCATTGAAACAAGAAACTTCTTTTCACGCATCACATTATCGGAATTTTTCACTCGCTCATAAAAATCAGATCTAAAGAATGCTTCAAGTGCTTCAACATAAACTCCGTCAGCTTCTTTCTGGCTGAAGTACCCATGATTCACAAGACGTTCAAGCTCTGTTTTTACGCTTTCATGTGCCTTATCATAGTCCGATAACTCCATAAATTTGTGGGTAAAAGTTCCCTTTTCCGCTGCTGATAGTTTATCAAACTCATCATCAAGCCGTGGAAGACTAGGATAAAACTCAGGTTCGGTTTTCTCTGTCTGCTTCTCTTTTTCAGCCGCAGTTATCTCCGTAACAGTAAGCTTTGCTGGTGTAGATACTCCTGACCAGTCATACTCAAATGCAAATTTGTCAAGAAGATTTCTAAGTATTGTTTTGTCCGCTTCTATTTCGCTAATAGTTGTATCTTCTTCCTGTGTCTGCTCTGTATTTTCAATGCCGTATTCATTATATATTATCTCAGGCTCAGGGTATTCGTCCCCGCTGACAGCTATATTATCAGTGCCAAGCCAAGATGTGAGTTGATCACCCGTGGAGTGAAGTGCAAGCGTGATTGTTATCCAATCAAGCATCGTTTCAGCGTCCGCTACAACATTTTCAAGAGAATCTCCCTGCTTTGAGTATATGTTTCTAAGCCTGTCAACTATTTCCACCTTACGTTCAATGACCTTCTCATATGTGGTATTGCTGTAAATAATCGGTGCATAGCTTACAAAAAGTCTTTCTTTTGCTCTTGTACATCCAACATAAAGCAGGCGGAGTTTTTCACTTTTTTCCTCTGCTTTTGATTCCTTTGAAAGCTTATCATAGTAAAGTGAAGTTTTTCTCATAAGTTTGCTGTTATCCATAAAACTGAAAGCAAAGCCCAGCTTGTTATGTGAACAGTAACCTTTGTCTTTCTTTATAAGCGGTATGTCAAGCTGACATAAAAATACAAATGGATATTCAAGACCTTTTGAAGCATGGTAGGTCTTTATGTAAACGGAATCTGAGCCCTCTGTTACCGTCATTGCCTGCTTAAAGGCTTTTTCATTTGAGGACACAGAGTCGATATATCTTAGAAAACCAGTTACGCCCTCCTGACTATTTTGCTCATAGGACGAAGCATATTCAAGAAGCAGACGAAGGTTTGCTCGCTTTTTATCAGAATCAAGATACAGCGAAACGATCCCCATAAGGTCGGTCATGTCGTATATTTTTCTTATGAGCCGTTCAAGGCCCATGCTCATTGAAAGATAACGCAGGGAATTAATAAGCTTATTAAGCTCTATGCACTTATCCTGCAATGTTTTATTATTAAAGCTTATATGAGTAGCTTCCTTTTCGTGGCTGTCCTCAGCAGAAGCTGACGCCGCTACCACCTGATAGATATGGTCTTTCAGTTTGCTGTTAGGCTTCTTTGACTTTTCTGTTACTGCCGCCATTTCATCAGGCGTAAATCCCATGATAGGCGACATCATGATAGCTGTCATTGCAATATCGTTCATAGGATTATCAATTACCCTGAGCATATTCAGCACAAGTGTTATCTCTCTTGACTTCATGTATCCGTTTGTATCCTCAGAATATGCTTTCAGACCTACTTCTTCAAGGGCTTTTGCCATAAGGGTAATTTCATCATTCTTTTGAACAAGTATACAAAAATCTCCTGCACGGCACGGTCTTAGAGAGCCATGATCTTTGACTTCCTCACCGTTTTCAAGCATGTGCTTTATCTTTTGTGCTATTACTTTGTTCTCCACAGAATAGCCATTTGTCTTTTTGTAGTCCTTATCAAAAGGTATGAGCATTATTTCTGTAGGCTTGTTATTTTCATCATAAAGTTCACCGTATCGAAGTTCTTCATTTCTATCATAATCCACCTGACCTGTGTGCTGTGTCATAAGATAGTGGAACAGAAAATTTACAAAATCAACCACAGACTCACGACTTCTGAAATTCTTGCTTAGCAAGATAGCCTCGAGCTGTTCGCTGTTTTCAGGTGCGGAAGCGTCATTTCTCGTTTTGCTGAAAAGTTCAGGATTTGAGAGTCTGAAACGATATATAGCCTGCTTTATATCGCCAACCACAAAAACATTTTTGCCCATGATATCCAAGTTATCAGAATCAGAAAGCGAACGGAAAACAAGCTCCTGAAGGTTATTCACGTCCTGAAACTCGTCTATGAAAATAAGCTCATATAGCCTGTTTCTGCGAATTTCCTCGCAAAGCTCCGTGCGAACAGGTCCATTTTCGGTATCTTTTACAAGCAATTCTCTCGCCATTATCTCAACGTCAGAAAAAGTAACGCCGTTTCGTTCAAGCTTCATTTCTTGTGAGATCTTGTCTATATCTTCGCATACCCTGCACAGAACAGTAAATATCCTGTCAGATTCAAGCATATTTTCCTTCATGATTAGTTTTGTGTTATTGAACATATCGGTAATTTTAGCTACGATATCTTTATATTTGTTTCTGTATGATGCACAGAAGGCATAATTGTCCTTGAACTTAATGCGAATATCATCGTCAAGTGATGCATTGAAAGCCTTGTTCGTGGGAAATCTTTTTATGGTGCTGAATTTCCAATCTGACTTAGCAATAGTATCTATATCGCCGCTTTCAAGAAGCTTTCTTAACCTATGAAGAAGTTCTCTGTCACTGTCGGCAGTTTCATTCATTTTGATATGTTTTATAAAAGGTATGCCCTCTATCTCTTTACGGCAGGCATATTCTTCAAAAACCTCATACATTGAAAATGCTTCTTTAAGCTTTTTTTGAGCTACACATATATTATCTTTTATAAAGCTGTCAAAAATCTTATCATCAGTAAAATTTTTATGTACCTCTGCTATCCAACGCTCAGGGAACGGCAGCGAACGCATGAATTTATAAAGATTGTCGGTGATTTCATTGAGAGTTTTATCCGCAAAAGCGTTTTTCAGCAGTTTGTAGCTTTTATAATCTTCTTCACAAAGCTTTTCATAAGCCTGCGTGATAGCTTCCTGCAAAATAAGATTTTGCACACTGTCATCAAGTATATCAAGTCCTCCCTGAAAATCAAATTCATGTAGATTACTTTTCACAAGGTCAAGACAGAAAGAATTTATTGTAGATATCCTCGCAAGCTGGATAAGATTTTGCTGACTAAGCAGCCACTTGTTTTCAGGGTCACGGCGAAGCTGTTCGTCAAAAGCACGGCTGAGTTTTTCTTTCATGCTTGAAGCGGCTTCTTTTGTGAATGTTACTGCAAGAAGTCTGTCGGCAGGTATTTTATTTTTTTCATCAGAAAGAAGTTGTATCATTCGTTCTATAAGCACTGTGGTTTTGCCGCTTCCTGCCGCCGCTGAAACTATAATGCCCTTGCCACGGTCACCAATGGCTCTTTCCTGCTCTTTGGTCCATTTTGTATCAGCCAATTATTTTTTCTCCTTTCTGTCAGTTAGTTCTTCCATAAGTTTTTCTTCATAAACGCTGTCTTTCACGTCTGTAACGTCCTCTTGGTTTATCCTGCCGCAGATATCGTGAAAATCACAGTGCTTGCAGGCTTCCGACACAGGTCTTGCCTGAATGTTTCCCTGGCAAAGCTGTTCACCAAATTGCGCCACTTTGCCTATAGCAAATTCTCTGAGCTTTGTAAAAAAGCCGTCTGGAACAGTGCCTGAAATGCCGTTGGTTTTAGAATATTTAAAAGGCGCATAGGCGTAATTTTCTTCTGAGCTGAAAGCTTCAGTGACAGCCTTTATATCAACGACTTTTCCTATAGGCTTGAAAGCGTTTAGCCGTGATCTGCTCTCAGCTTCTTCTACGTCAGCGTCGGCTGTTTGCTCGTATGTTTTAGGCTTGTTTCCTAGCGTGTAGTATACAATACCAGCCTGCTTCAATCCACCGTCTATATTCACTGGATTTTTGGTTTCAAGTAAAGCGGTAAGATACACGAACATCTGCAAATTAAGGCCATTGTAAAGCATTGAATATTTAAGGTCAATAGAGCCTGTTTTATAATCGATTATTCTCACATATTTTTCACCGTTCTCGTCCTCGAAAACGTCAACTCTGTCGATAATTCCCGTAAGGATTATCTTATCTCTACCGTTTACGTCTATGATAAGTCTGTCTTCTCCTTCGGACTTGTCTATTTTGTATTCCAAAAGCGCAGGTCTGAATTTTGAGTGAAGAAGCTCATTCTGCATAAAACGAATGATATGCAGGATATTACTTTCCATACGCTCCTGTAAAAATACAAATGACGGAGATTTTCCGAACATTCCACCAAGGCTTTCCTTTATATATTCGGTAACGTTTTTGTGGATATACTCTTTTATCTCATCATCTGAAAGAGTAAGGAAAGCCTTGTCAAAGCCTGTGCCGTCATCATCTTTACGCATTATCTTTTCAAGAAGCTGATGAATGATAAGCCCCCTGTTAAGCCCGTCAATATCTGCCTTTCTGACAGTTTTAAGACCAAGACCATACTTACAAAAATAATTGAACGGGCACTTATAATATGTATCAAGCTGAGTAGGCGAGACCTTTGCAGGCTGTTCTGACATGAAAAGCTTTTCTGCTGTCTTTTCGTCAAGCTTATAGTCACCGTTTTCATGAAGATTCTTTGTTCGCATAAGTTTCTCGGCATATTCCTGCGATAACCCCAACACAGACCTAATCGCAGAAATTGTAGCGTTTTTATCACGGGAATGTTCCATATATTTATAGTAAGCTGTCCTGAAAGAAGTGCAGTAAAAATCAAGCCCCATATCCTGAGCTTTGGTATTGATTTTGCCGAACATTCCGTTAAGCTCGGAAACAAGTGCAGAGGGGTGGTGAGCTTCTCCTACAAGGTCAGATTCTGAATAAAGCACATAGAGCTTTTCGTCTGCAAGGGTAAAAGCATTGTAGCACACAAGCTTCTCTGTCTGAAAAGATTTTCTTGCGCTGTGTGAGATATGAATATCGCTTCCCTCTAATATCATTTTTTCATTTTCTGTGATAAGTCCACCAGAGCTTAAAGACGCAGGAAATATGCCGTCGTTCACCTCAACAAGAAAGACAGCCTTTACGCCCTCAAGCCTTGAATGGCTCGGGTCGCATATTCTTACGCAGTCAAGTTTCTGCGGAGGACGTGAAACACTCATTTGCGAAAGCATGAGCTTGAAAAGCTCATAAAACTGTCTGAGGGAGATAACTTCGTCATTCATGCAGTCATAGACGGATTTGATAGCCGAAAGAACAGAGTTCCAAAGTTGTTTCAATCCTCTTGCCATTTCAAGCTGAGTTTCGTTATCCGAAGTTCCTGCCTTTTTTACTACAGAAAAGGTCTGCTGAGAAAGCTCAATGCTGCCAAGAAGATCATAAAGCCCACGGCACAGTTCCCCTGCTGTAACGTCTTTAACAAGTTTACTTTTAAATGCTTCAAAAGGCTCGATTATCTTTCGTCTTGAGCAGTTTATTTTTTCAAGCTGTTTTTCGCTGAGATCACCTGCAACAGTAAAATCACTGAGCCACATATCACCATCAACGCTCCAGCGTATGCAATAGTCTTCCAGATTTGATATCTCGATATTCAGCATTGGAAAAAGCGGCGACTTTATGTATTTCAATATATTGTCCGTGGAATACTTTCTTGAAAGCAAGCACTTGAAAAGCGAGTTCATATACCTCACCAGAGATGATGAAGAAACACTGTCACTGCAGTCTGAAAAATATGGTATCTCATATCTGTCAAACGTACCCTCAAAAACGGAAGCACAATCTTTAAGGTTTCTTGCAAGCAAAGCTATGTCACTGAATTTATAGCCTTTTTCTCTGATAAGCTCCCATATCTTTCCACTGACGAATTCACTTTCTTCGTAAATATCCGTTGCTGATATAACAGAAACATTTTCGCACTTTCCGACGTATGGCTTTTTGCAGGTGTTGTAAATCTCTTTGCTCACATATTCAAGTTCAGGGACTCTAAATGAGCTGTTGTGACACTCTATGGTGTTGACCTTGTAATTATGATCAGCGGAAATATCTGTTATCTGCTGCAACGTTTTAAGAGTATCAGCAAAAGGGTGATTTGCATATCTTCTAATGCTTTCATTGTCGATACATAGAGAGAACGTTATACTCTTGCACTGTGCGATACAAGCGTCAAGCATTTTAAGTTCATCAAAAGAGAAATCGTTGAAAGCGTCAACAAAAACTGTCATTCCACGGAAATATCCGTTTTTCTTCACCTGATCCACACTTCTTGCCATTGCAGACAGTGTATCCTGCATTCCTGCCTTTTCAAGCTCATCCATGTAAAAATCATAAAGCCTTGAGATATCAAAAAGTTTCATGGCAAGAGAGCCGCTCTGCTTCTCAGCAGCAAGAGCTAGATCCTGTGGTGTTATTCCGCTTTCACGAAACTGGCTCACAAGTTCGTTAAGTTCGGCTAAGAAACTGCCCTTTTCAAGACTCTTTTTATAAAAGCGGATATCCTTGGTCTGCTTAAGACGTCTGACAGCCTTATACATAAGGATAGTGCGGACGTTATCATCGGCATTTTCTTTTACCCTACCGCCATAAAGCTTCTCTGTGAACTCAGCGATACGGTTAAAGCCTGCAGTCTGTATGACGTTGAAATCTGCCGCACCAAGGTGTTCATACAGTTTTTTATCATATTCAAAAGAAAACTGATCTGGTATTATGACCATGACCTGCTCGCCGTTTTTTACAGCAGACTTGATCTTATCTATGAAAACTTTGTCACGTCCACTGTGAGAGCCACCGCTTATAACTGTTACCATTGAATGAGCCTCCGTTATGATTGATATTTATATAATAACACGGCAAGGCTCAAAAGTCAATCGTACTTTTGATACGAGTACGAATAAATGTACACTTAGCTGAAAAGGCTTTTAATTATCTCGGCTATTTTAAAAGAAAACTTTATATCTTCCCTATTGCCGTCTATGACAGTTATACCACTGCCATTTTTATCGTTTTTTTCATCTGACATAACATTGCTCAAAACGAATGCTGCCCCAAGGTTTGATGAGGAAAAAGCAGCGGCTTTGATGCCTGCAGAGCTTACTGTTACGACAAATGAAATGATGATAGCTGTAACAAACTTTTTCATTAAAAATGGCCTCCCATAAATATCTGTTGTTCAGATTATGGGAGGTCATAGTTATTTTATTCAGTTTCCGAAAAATTTTCTTGCGATATCTACCGACTCTTTTGCGTCTTTTGCATAATAGTCAGCGCCTATCTGCTCTGCATAGTCAGCCGTTACCACCGCACCGCCTACTATTATCTTGCAGTCAACATTGTTTTCACGAAGAAGCTTAACTGTATTTTCCATGCTCACAAGAGTTGTTGTCATAAGCGCAGAAAGACCGATAAGATGTACGTCATTTTCTATTGCACAATCAACTACTGTCTGATAGTCAACGTCCTTGCCAAGGTCAATAACGTCATAACCATAGTTTTCAAGAAGTACCTTTACAATGTTCTTGCCGATATCGTGGATATCACCCTTTACTGTTGCAAGGATTATCTTGCCCTTAGAAACGCTTTTTTCACCCGTTGACAGAATGTAATTTTTTATTACCTCAAAGCAAGCCTGTGCAGTGCCTGCTGTCTGGATAAGCTGTGGCAGGAAAAGCTTGCCCTTTTCAAATTCTGCACCAGCCTTATCAAGTGCCGGGATAAGCATATCGTTGACAATGTTCATGGCTTCTGTTTCCTGCAAAAGCTTTGCAGTAAGGTCAGCTGCTTCTTTCTTCAGACCGTTTTCGATAGCATATGGCAAGTCTATCTCAGCTTTTGCGCCTGTTGCGGCAGGAGCAGTTTTTTTCTCGCCACCGTAGTGAGAAATAAAGTCAACAGAGTTTTTATCAATGTTTGTCAGAAGCTTGTAGGCACGAACAGTTGCCGTCATAGAATCAATATTAGGATTCATTATCGGAAGGTCAAGACCCTTTGTGAGCGCCATCATAAGAAAGTTGTGATTAACTATCTCTCTGCTAGGCAGACCAAAGCTGATATTCGATACACCAAGAACTGTTTTAAGTCCAAGCTCGTTCTTTACTCGTTCCACTGCATTTACTGTCTGCATAACATTTTCCTGCTCCGCAGAAGCGGTAAGAGTAAGACAATCTATATACACATCTTCTTTTCTAATGCCGTATTCAAGCGCCTTGTCAAGTATCTTTTTAGCAAGCTCAAATCTCTTGTCAGCACTCTTTGGTATGCCGTTTTCATCGAGAGTAAGACCTACCACAGCCGCACCATATTTCTTTACAAGAGGAAGAACATTTTCAATGGAGCTGTCCTCAGCGTTTACAGAATTGACGATAGGCTTGCCATTATAAGCCCTCAGAGCCGCTTCAAGCACCTCAGGTATAGTTGAATCCACCTGCAAAGGCACATCGACAACGCCCTGCAAAGACTTTACAGCCTTGACCATCATACTCTTTTCGTCGATTCCCGGCAGGCCAACATTTACATCAAGAATATCCGCACCTGCGTGTATCTGCTCGATAGCCTGACCAAGAATATAGTCGATATCATTTGCGAGAAGTGCTTCTTTAAAACGCTTCTTGCCAGTAGGATTGATACGTTCGCCAATTATTCTCGGCTGGTCTATAACTACAGTATGTGTTGGTGAACAGCATGCGGCAGGGATATCATTATGCACGCTGACGTGCTTCTTGCCTTTGAGCATTTCAGCAAGCTTTTTGATATACTCAGGGTTAGTTCCGCAGCAACCTCCAAGCACCTTAACTCCCAATGGGATAAGCTTTTCTGCAAACTCTGCAAAATCATCAGGTGAACAGTTATATTCATTTGTAACAGGGTCAGGAAGTCCTGCATTAGGCTTTACTACAACAGGGAGATTTGTCCACTTGCAAAGCTCCTCCACAACAGGATAAAGCTCCTTTGGCCCCAATGAGCAGTTCACACCGATTGCGTCAACGCCCAGGCCCTCCAAAGTCAAAGCCATGGAGCTTATGGCAACGCCCGTAAATGTACGCATATTTTCCTCAAAAGTCATTGTGCAGACTATAGGAAGATCGCTGTTTTCCTTTGCCGCAAGAACAGCCGCTTTAAGTTCATAGAGATCTGTCATTGTTTCAAAAACGATAAGGTCTGCGTCAGCTCCTGCAAGTATCTGCTCCTTATAAATATCGTAAGCTTCTTCAAAAGTGAGCGTTCCTGTTGGCTCTAAAAGCTGTCCGATAGGTCCGATATCAAGAGCAACAAGGGTATCAGTACCCTCACAGGCTTTTCTAGCATTTTTTATAGCCGCAGGGATAGCCTGCTGGACAGTATATCCGCACTTTTCAAGCTTGTGTCTGTTTGCACCGAAAGTGTTGGCGTAAACAATGTCTGAGCCTGCGTTTATATACTGGCGGTGTATGTCAACCAGCCAATCAGGCTTGTCTATGTTAAGGGCTTCAGGAGTGCCACCCATTTCAAGTCCCTTTGCCTGAAGCATCGTACCCATTGCTCCGTCAAGTATGACAAATTCTTTTGTTTTAAGTAATGTTCTAAAATCCACAATGATCTCCTCTTTTTCTGAATTGACAGACTTCCCTCATATTACAGCAGGCACAACCACGTCTGCCCTTTGATATTTCATTTTTTGACAATCCGATTATCGCCGTAACAGACTTTCTCGGCGTCAGTATATTATTTTCAGTTGCATTAAGCCCGATAAATTTCTGCGCATTGAGTACATCAAGAAAAACTCTCTGCACGCTGATAGGCAGATCGCCATAACCAGGAGAAAACCTCCATGTCTGATTATATCCGCTGAGCTTTTCTTTCACAGTGTTGTCAACTATATCGCATACCTGCTCCACAGCCGCACTTGCAAGGCAATCCGCTATCATAGCTTTAGCCATATCCTCTGCTTCATAAGCACGAAGCTTTCTATCAACGCCCGAAGAAATAGTCGCTGCAAAAAGCACGCATTTACTGCACCCCTCAAGGTGTCTGCATATATCATTGCCGCCAAGAAACAACGGAGTACCGATGACATCAACACCATTCTCTTTATGAGCGACATCAAACACTCTGTACACAAATTTGGGCTCAATGACCTTCAAAAGCTCTTTTTCACATTCATCTATCAACAAAGACGTGCGTTCGTCTGGCTTGTTATTGCCCATTCCCATATATCTCACGGCTTCTTTGACGTTTATATGTTCAAGTTTCAAATAATCACCTACCAATTGTTATTATACCACATTACTATGAATTTTACAACAATAAATAATAAATGTACGTTCACAAAAAAAGTCCCCGAAATCATCAGGGACTTTGTGTTACATATTGTCAGCGTCTTTAAGATACTGTTCAGCATTTTCAAGCATAAGCTCTGTGATATTTTCACCGCCCATTATCCTTGCTATCTCATACTTTCTCTGCTCATGATCGAGAGTTCTAACAGTTGTAACTGTCCTGTCGCCCTGTATATTTTTCTCAATAAGCAAATGATTATCCGCCATAACAGCCATTTGAGCAAGGTGGGTCACGCAAAGAACTTGCCTAAGGCGAGATATCTGTTTCAGCTTTATACCTATCTTCTGAGCCGCTCTGCCGCTTACTCCTGTGTCTATCTCGTCAAATATCAGCGTGCCGATACTGTCCTTTTCTGCAATTACGTTTTTCAGTGCAAGCATTATTCTTGAAAGCTCACCGCCTGAAGCGATCTTCGCAATAGGCTTTGGCTCTTCGCCCAGGTTTGCAGAAATAAGAAACTCTATGCTATCCATGCCATTTATGGTGAGCTTGCCTGTTTTCTGCTGAACCACCAGCTTGACCTTTGGCATATTGAGAAATTCAAGCTCCTCTGTTACCTGAGAAACAAACCTTTCTCCTGCTTTTTTTCTATGGTCTGAAAGTGCTTTGGCTTTCTTTGATACCTCAGCAAGAAGTCTTTCCTTTTCTTTATTAAGCTCGTCTAAGCTCTGCTCTGCTCCGCTCAGTTCATCAAGCTCATTCTGTGAATTTTCAAGAGTAGTCAGTACATCATCAAGCTCAGGTCCATATTTCTTCATGATACGCCTGAGTTCATCAGAACGCTGATTAAGGTAATCATAACGTTTCGGGTCGATATCGAGGCTGTCAAGAAGTGAGCCTATCTCCTCGGAAATATCCTCCATTTCAATAGCCGCAGAACTAAGTCTGTCATATATAGGCGATATCTCAGTCATTATATCGGTATATTCCTCAACCGATTTTGAAGCTCTCTGCGTCATCTCCACTGCACCATCTGTGTCATCATCGCCCGAAAGAAGTTGTTTTGCCATATAAAGAGCCTCAAAGATTGCAACAGCATTTTTAGAGATGTTAAGCTCTGCTTCTATCTCTTTATCCTCGCCTTCATGAATGTTGAGCGCATTTATCTCCTCGACAATATCAGCAAGCTCAGCCATGCGAAACTCTTTTTTACTCTGCTCAGTTTTTATCTTGTTTATCTTCTTTGCAATGCTTTGAAGCTCTCTGAAAGAGCTGTGATAATCTTCTATAAGAGCTTCCGATTCGGCATAGCTGTCAAGTATCTCTATATGACGTTCAGGAGCCATGAGTATCTGATTGTCGTGCTGTCCATGGATAGTTACAAGCGTTTCTCCGATAGCTTTAAGTACGGAAACGTTCACCGCTCTCGAGTTGACTCTTGCAACGCTTCCACCATCTGAACGTATCTCACGGGTAAGGAAAAGCTGTCCGTCTTCTGCACTTATGCCAAGCTCGTCTAGTACCTGCAAAACATTGTCCCCAATGTCAGTAAACAACGCTGAAATAACAGCCTTGTCCGTGCCTGTTCTCACAATATCCTTAGTGACACGCTGACCGAGGATAGCATTTATTCCATTTATAAGTATGGACTTACCTGCTCCCGTTTCGCCTGTGAAAACATTAAGCTTATCAGAAAAATCTATAGTCGCCTTTTCTATCACGGCAAGATTTTCAATATAAAGTTCACTTAACATTTTAGATCATTCCTCTGCTGTTTAAGAAATAATAAAGGATCTCAGTTCCTCTGCCATATGGGACGCATCTTTTTCTGTCCGCATAAGTATGAATATCGTGTCGTCACCTGCAAGCGTTCCCACAACATTGTCAAGCCCTAACTTGTCAAGCTTTGCACACACCGCCTGTGCCATGCCCGTATGACATTTCACAACTACAGTGTTAAGCGCATGATCCACTGACACAACTGCGTCTGAAATTATGCCGAAAATACCATTGTTTTGCTCTGCAATATCTTTTTTGAGTGCAGGCAGGCTGTATTTATAATTGCCGTCTGAACCAATGGTCTTTACAAGAGAAAGCTCTTTTATATCCCTTGAAACTGTTGCCTGAGTGACTTTCAGACCATGCCTTTTAAGCGCTTCACGAAGTTCCTCCTGAGTGCCGATATTTTCGTCTTTGACAATCTGCATTATCAAATTCTGACGCTGATTTTTCATATGCCGTCCTCCGCTGATTCCTTCAACGGCTGCATAAGCTTTTTGTTTATTGACGAGAAAAAGCTGCCGCCGCTTATATCTATGATTTCAACAAAATACTTTGACTTTGATACTATCACAGTGTCCTCTGCCGAAAGTCTGAAAACATTATTACCGTCAACGCTGACGATTGCGTGAGAGCCACTGTTAGTGTGGCACTTGACTTTCATAACGCTGTCCTCTGAAAGTATCATAGATCTTGCAAAAAGCGAGTGAGCACATATCTGTGTGAACTCTATACACTTCATTTCAGGTTCGATTATAGGTCCGCCTGCTGACATTGAATAGGCTGTTGAGCCTGTGGCTGTAGAAAGTATAACGCCGTCTGCACGAAGTGAAGAAATAAGTCTGCCGTTTTTTGATACCTCAAAATCGGCTATCTTACAATCGTCAGCTTTTGTTACTGCAACGTCATTAAGCGCAGTATATGACTTATTTTCACTGCCACATTCGACATTTACGTTTAACATCATTCGGCGGCTGAGGGTATATTCTCCAGAAAAAAGCTTGTCCAGCAATTCAAGCTGTGAATGTTCAAGAGAGGCCATAAAACCGAGTCTGCCACAGTTTATGCCAAGTATAGGCTTCTCAAACTCACAGCCCTTAAGAGAGCATTTGAGTATCGTTCCGTCACCACCGATCGCAACAATCATATCACACTGCTTTACACACTCGTCTTCGCTACAGAAAGTGATATCGAGCTTTCCGAAAACGTGCTTATAGCTTCTATCCATAAAAAGTTTTGCACCATTTTTGTGCAGCCTTTCATATGTTGCGGTCGTATACTCAAAGCAATGAGTTTTATCAAGATTTGGATAAAGATAGATTTTCATAATATTACCACTCTTGCGTTTAGTCTTTGAAGCTATCAAAAGCTTCGTTCACAAATTCTTTTATATTAAGCTGACCAAGCTTGTCAGCCGTCATGTCAGCGTTTTTAAGTAGAATAAGATATTCAAGATTGCCGTCGCCGCCCTTAACAGGTGAAATTGTTATCTTTTCAGCCGCAAGCCCCTCTGCTCGAAAACAGCCAAGAAGCTCAGTTATCACTCTCACATGGTCTTTACGATCTTTGACGATACCCTTTTTATTGAGAGCCTGCTTGCCAGCCTCAAACTGAGGTTTTATAAGAAGAACCATTTCACCGCCATCGCAAAGACAATCGCAAAGGGATTTTATAACAAGTTTTAGAGAAATAAACGAAAGGTCACCACTTATGAACTGGACAGGTCTGTCAAAAAAATCCGCTGCCAGATATCGTGCATTCACGCCCTCACAGTTTTTCACCCTGCTGTCATTGCACAAACTTTCATCAAGCTGTCCGTGACCAACGTCCACCGCATAGACAAATTCAGCGCCATGTTCAAGCATACACTGAGTAAATCCCCCAGTTGAAGCACCGATATCTGCACAAACTTTACCTGTCAAGTCAAGTCCGAAAACATCGCAGGCGTGTTCAAGCTTAAGTCCGCCCCTGCCGACAAACTTCATATCGTCAGGCCTACATTTCACCCCATCGTTCTCATCAACCAATACAGAAGGCTTGGCGCAGACCTTGCCGTTTACCGACACAAATCCATTTTTTATAAGCTGTTTGGCACGTTCTCGGCTTTTTACGCCGCAGTTCGTAACTATATACACATCAAGTCTTTCACTCATCTTTCAAAAAGCCCTCAACTGTATCAGCCATTTTCTCTGCTGAAAAGCCAAGCTCGTCAAGTAGCACATCACATTTTCCGTGCTTCACGAAACCGTCAATAGCAAACTGTGCCACATTTGGACAGATAGAAGCATACTTCTCTGAAATACTTCCACAGTAATAAGCTTCCTCAAAGAACAGCACAGCATCGTAGGCTGACATTATATCAACCACCTCATTGTCTATAGGGAAAATATTCACGAGCTTAATAATATCGCACTTTATATCTCGATTTCTGAGTATTTCTATAGCTGTAAAAAGATCATTTGCAAGCCTGCCGTATGTAACAAGCAGAACCTTTGCGCCCTCTATATGACGATAAACATAAGTTGAAACAGGATCAGATGTATCATATAGCGATTGATCTCTGCCCCTTGGATATCTCACAGCACAAATGCCGCTGTCGTCCTCAACAGCCTTATGCAGGCACAATCTGAGTTCGTCATAATTAGACGGGGAGTATATCCTCATATTTGGCACAGAGGTAAGAAAAGAAACATCAAAAATTCCCTGATGTGTTTCACCATCATCACCGACTATACCTGCGCGGTCAACGCATATAACTGCATGACAACCTCCTATTGCCATATCATGGATAAGTTGGTCGTATGACCTTTGCAAAAACGATGAGTACACCGCAAAAACAGGTACATAGTTCATAGAAGCAAGCCCAGCACAGAAAGTAACTGCGTGTTCTTCGGCAATGCCTACATCAAAGAAGCGTTCAGGAAAACGCTTCGCAAAATACTGAAGCCCCGTGCCGTATTTCATTGCCGCAGTGACTGCACAAAGACGCTTATTCTTTTCGCCCATTTCACAAAGCTCTTTTCCCATTATAGAAGAAAAGCTGTCAGAAAGTACGACGTCGGGATTGCCCGTTTTTATCTCAAAGGAGCCGACCCCGTGAAACTCTCCTGGGTTAGCTTCTGCAGGAGCATAGCCCTTGCCTTTTATAGTATTCACATGAACAAAAACAGGCTTGTTTACTGCCTTTGCAGCCATAAGTCCCTGTTCAAGTTCTTCAAGATTGTGTCCGTCGATAGGTCCAATATAGTGAAAGCCAAGATCTTCAAACATGGTGCTGTGAAGTATCATGTTCTTGACCGCATTTTTGGAGTTACGAACGGCATTTTTCACAGGTTTACCTATAACAGGCGTCTTATCAAGCATTCTCTCTACTCTGCCCTTTGTGCGCTGATAGCTCTCTTTTGTACGCATGGAGGAAAGATATTTTGCCATTCCGCCAACATTTTTTGAGATAGACATTTCATTGTAGTTGAGGATAACGATGATATTTGTATCACTTTTGCCTGCATTGTTAAGTCCCTCGTAAAGCTCGCCACCTGTTGAAGCACCGTCACCGACTACAGCTATAGCATGGTGAGTTTTATCACCACTCAGCTTCATTGCTGTGGCGATCCCAAGCGCCGCAGAAACAGACGTAGAGCTGTGACCACTTATAAAAGCATCATGCACTGACTCGTCAGGTCTGCAAAAACCCGAAATACCGTTTTCCTGTCTGAGAGTTTTAAACTCTTTGAGTCTACCCGTAAGTATTTTATGTGTATATGCCTGATGACCAACGTCCCAGACGATTTTATCTTTAGGTGATTCAAAAACTCTGTGGATAGCCATTGTAAGCTCCACAGTACCAAGATTTGACGCAAGATGACCGCCGTTTTTTGAAACCGTATCTATAAGAATTTTCCTTATATCACCGCAAAGCTCCTCACACTGCGCAGTGGAAAGCTTTTTCAAGTCGGCAGGCAAATTCATTTTATAAATATCAGGCTTTTTTATTTCCGACATTATATCTAGATCTCCAATCTTTTTATCAACTTCTTCTTGTAAGCATATCAGATGTAAGCTCTGTGAGGAAAACGCTGTCCTCAAAATATTTAAGATGACCCAATGCTTGAACTGTCAGTTGTTTTGCTATCTGTTCTGACTTGTCAAGTCCAAGGAGGGATACATATGTGTTTTTATGCTGTTCGCTGTCACTGCCGATAGGCTTGCCAAGCTCCTCAAAAGTGCCTGTTACGTCAAGGATATCGTCAACTATCTGAAATGCTCTGCCCATTGCCTGAGCATAGTCTGCCGCAAAGGGGATAGCCTCAAGCTTATCTCCAAGTATAACGCCCATTACACAAGCGGCCTCAATAAGTGCGCCTGTTTTGCAGGCCTGCAAAATATTCAGTGTATCAACATCTATTTCTTTATTTTCATATTTAAGGTCTATCACCTGACCGCCTATCATGCCGTCAGTGCCTACTGCTCTTGCCAGAACAGAGATAAGCATAACGGCCTTGTCGGCAGATATAACGCCGTTCATGGCACTGTTGGCAATTACTTCAAAAGCAAGAGTATTCAGTGCATCGCCTGCAAGGAGTGCGATATTTTCAGGAAAAGCTTTATGACATGAGGGCTTTCCACGTCTGTAATCGTCATCGTCCATACAAGGCAGATCGTCGTGTATAAGAGAAAAAGTGTGTATAAGTTCAATAGAACAAGCTATCTCTGCATACTTTTCAGGCTGACGCTCTCCGCACATACGGCAAAATTCAAGCATAAGCACAGGTCTGAGCCTTTTGCCCCCTGCCTGCAAAGAATACTCCATAGCCTCAACTACCTGACCCTGAAGCTCAGGCTTTGAGCGGGTAAGCTCCAGCAGTTTATTATCTATAAGCTCCACATAATAATCAAGTGTGGCTTTGTTCATATCATTCATCGCTATTATCTCCGTTCATAGCCTTTACGGAAAGCTTTGCACTTTCAAGGCTTTTTTTGCAGTCGACCGACAGATCTATCCCCTCTTTATAAAGTTCCAAAGCTTTCTCAAGAGGAAGCTTGTCATTTTCAAGCTGACCAACTATATCATTAAGTCTTGTAAGATTTTCTTCAAAAGTCATTTTAAACAGCCTTTCATTTGACAAATGTTATTTTAGCAGATACACTGCCGTCTGACAGCTTTATGTCTACCTCGTCGCCAACGTTCAGTATTGATACACTGTCGACAACGCTTTCGTCTTTCTGAACGATAGCATATCCCCTGCCCAGAATATTGAACGGACTAAGCATATTCAGAGAAGAAACATAGCCGTCAAGCTTAACTGACAGCTTTTCAAACCTGCGTTCCATGATCTGCGACAGCCTTTTTTCAAGGTCGCACACTGCTTTTTCGCTCTGCTCTAATCTCCTTTCAGGAGAATATAATTTCAAAAGCTTATCACAGCTTTCTATCTGTGACACAGCCTTATCAAGTTTAAGCTCCATAGCCTTGTCAAGCTTTTGCCTTAAAAGCCTCACAGCATTAAGTATATCCGCCTTGTCAGGGGTAGCAATCTCAGCCGCCGCTGACGGAGTTGGTGCACTCATGTCCGCGGCATAGTCTGCAAGGGTGGTGTCAGTTTCGTGACCTACAGCCGATATCACAGGTGTATTGCAGGCGTAAACAGCAAGCGCCACAGCCTCGTCATTGAACACCATAAGATCTTCGCTGGAGCCACCGCCACGAGCTAAAATTATGGTATCTGCACCGCTTTTATCAGCCGCCGAAAGTGCTTTGCATATAGTTTGTGCCGCCGCCGTACCCTGCACCTGCGCAGGATAAACTTCGATATTGCACACAGGGTAACGCCTTTCAGCTATATGGATTATATCCTGCAAAGCCGCCGCAGTAAGCGACGTAACAACAGCTATCTTCTTTGGAACAAGGGGTATTTTCTTTTTTTTGTTCACATCAAATACGCCCATTTTTTCAAGCTTTTTCTTGGTCTGTTCGAGCTGAACGTGCATAACGCCCACACCAAGAGGCGCTATCTCCGTAGCTATTATCTGATAAACACCGTCACGCTCATAGACCTCTATATTGCCCATAACAAGCACGCTCATGCCGTCCTCAGGCACGAATTTAAGCCTTGAAACACTGCTTGAAAACATAACAGCTTTAAGTGCAGAACTGCTGTCCTTTACTGTAAAATAGGCATGACCTGATTTGTAATGTATATTAAAATTGGATATCTCGCCCTTGACGGCAATGCCTTTCAGCTTAAGGTCAGACCGCAGTTTTGAAGCAAGATATCTGTTTAGCTGAGAAACAGTGATAACTGAACTCATATTTTGATCTTCCCTTTCCTGATCGCAGCATAGACAGCAACGCCCACTGCGTTATCGCTTGAAAACTCAGGCTCAGCAAAACTGCCGTACTTTTCAAGCTTGCTTTTTATAAAGCGATTAGACATCACACCGCCTGCAAATATAATAGGTATATCCTTATACTCATGGCGAAGATTAAATGTCATTTTCTCCACTGCAAGGCACACACAATCAATACAGTATGCCGCAACATCAGCCACCGAACAGCTCTCGTCTATAAGCTTCATACACTGATTTTCTATTCCAGAAAGTGAACAATAAAGTCCGTCAACTGATGCTTTTGGCTTTATTTTATGTTCGCTTTCAGACGCAAGCCTTTCAAGCTCTTTACCACATGGAAAAGACAGCCCAAGCCTTACGCCTGTTCTGTCTATGGCTTGTCCGCCTTTAAGATCACGGCTTCCGCCGATCTGAGTTATATTTATCAGCTTAGCCCTGTCAGGCTCGCACAAAAGAAGATCTGTAGTGCCACCGCTGACGTGAAAAGCCGCAAAAGGCTTATCAGAACTGAGCATATCCAGCTTTCCGCAGGAATAAAGTGCCGCAAGTATATGTCCCACCTGATGCGAAGTCTTTTCAAGGTCAGCTCCACAGGCAAGTGACACAGCTTGTGCAACATTTTCTCCGACAAGAAAGCAAGGCATATACGACCCCTCTGCACACCTTGGTGCATAAGAATACCCAACTGCACTTAAGTCATACCTTTTGTCAAAAAGCTGTTTCATAAGTTCTGGAAGCTGTTTAGTATGGTGAAACACAGCGTCGGATTGTCTTAGTCCTCGCTCTCCCTGCTTGACAGGAAGAAGCTTTTTGCATGACCTGACCCTCATATCCGCAGTATCAAGCAGTGCACATGAAGTGGTATAATTGCTTGTGTCTATTCCGAGTACAAAACTCACTGCTTTTCCTCTTGTTCCTTTGCAAATGAGCCAAGCACACCGTTTACAAATGAAACGTCAGGCTCGAGGGCATATTTTCCTGCAAGAGCCACAGCCTCGCTTATGGCAACGTTCACAGGAACGTTCTCCTCATATATTGCCTCGTAAATAGCAAGTCTGAGTATTGCAAGATTTATCTTAGGTATTCTTTCAACAGTTCTCTTGTTGCTGAACTTGCTGATTATGCTGTCGATCTCGTCCTGCTTTTCGCAAACATTTTCCACAAGCTTTTTAACTTCATCATTTACGATGATCTCATTCACTTCCATGGCAGACATGAAAATATCGTCAAGCTCCTCGTCCTGTCTAAACATTTTCTCAAATATCAGCAAAAATGCTGATTCTCTTATTTCACGCCTTTTAATTGGCACAAAAACACTTCCTTCATCTTATATTTGTCTGAATCCTATTCCTTTTCCGAAAGGTCAACTCCGCATACTGTCACATTTACCTTTGCAACTGTAAGTCCAAGCATATTCTGAACTGCACTTTTTACTTTATCCTGTATCTCCTCGGCAACGGAAACCGCCTTAGCTCCACGGCAAAGTATTATACCTATAGACACTGACAGCACATCGTCAACAAGGCCTATCCTGATATTGCCGAAATTTTCCTGTCTAAACCAGAGCTGACGTGGAGTCTTCATAACAGGAGCGATACCATAAACGCCCTCTATCTCATTAACTGAGTTTGTAACGATCTGCGCTATAACGTCCTGACTTATGTGCAGGCTTTTTTCTACTTTCTTTGAAACATCATTCATATTTATCCAAGCCTCCCTTTTTAGATATAAAAAAGAAATCCTTCAATCTATACTTACAACTATTATATCATAAAAATCAATAGGTTACAAGTATTTTGAAGGACTTTTTTTATTTGCTGACAAATTTTATTCTACATCATAAATTCTGATGTTTTCATTTGCAACTGAAACTTCGCTAAGGAGGATATCTTTTATCTGTGCCGCTTCGCTTGCAACAAGCCCGTCGCTGTCGGTCTTTACAACGATATTTGCGTTGTCACCGTCAAGATAAACAACACAGTCCTCAAAGCCTGCTGCTTTCACAAGTGTCTCTACCTTGCTCTCCGACTCCATGAGCCCTGTCATGGCTGAAGCTTCTTCTTCAGCCACTTTCTTTTCTTCCTCTGTGGAATCGCCGCCGTTCATTATATTCTTTAATGTTTCTACCGCCTCGTCCCTTGAATTCATTCTGTCTATTCTTGCCTGTGCAAAATAATCTGAAGTACTGTCAGTGCTTACGAGCTGTGCGTCGCCGTAATTCACGCTTTGACTTTTCACAACGTCCGTCGCCTTTATCTTGCCGTCTGAGGTCGATACTGCATAATTTATGTATACTGCAAGACCGAGTATCAGCGTCATTCCTGCAAGGATTATCTGCTTTTTGCCTATTATCATGGTCGGTTTTTTCATCTTTATTACCTCTTTCTGTTATTTTCTGCCCTCAACGCAGATCTTACTGCTTGATATACCTAGTACTGTCGAAACCGCTTTAAGCACACGTTCGTTTACTTTTATATCTCCACCTCCTTCGCAAACAATGACAACGCCGCATATCTGCGGTTTTATTATTTTTCTGACCAAAGCCTCCTTTTTGCCGTCATTATCAGTTATTACTATCTCGTTTTCATACCTGTCGCTTGTTCTGTCACCATTATTGTCTGTGCTTTTGGTAAAATTTTCAGCATAAACATATTCGGTAGTTCCCTCAACTGTCACCATTACCTTGCACTCGCCAACTCCCCTGACTTGAGAAAGAACATCTTTAAGGTCTTTTTCTATCTGCTTTTTGTAGCTGTCTGTATCATCAGTGGCAACGCTTTCCGTGGGAATGCTCTTGCTCTCTGCCGTATTTTTAGCAGGAAACATCTCAGAAACAAATATAAGCAATATCCCTGCAAGACCTACGGCTATCACTATCTTCGTTTTCATAGGAAGCTTTTTAAGAGCCTTTATTTTCCCCCCAACTTTACTTTTCAGCAACGTTTATTCCTCCTGCACGATAACTTGAGTATCAGGCAGATCTTCTGCAATAAGCTTTTCAACAAGCACTCTGTCGCTTGTTTTAGTCAGATATACCCTTACCGCTGTTATCTCTATTTCATTATATTCATTTATATCTGTGGTTATGTCCACTCTGACGTTTTCTATGCCATTCTTATTCAGCTTATCCAAAAAATATTCTTCAAGCCTGCTTTCGGATTCGGACAGATAATAAAATTTCGTCACTGTTGAAACGCTGTCAAACTCAGGCAGATCTGCAAGCTCTGTATAATCGCTTAGGGTGACTTTGAAGCCATGTCCCATTACAGGCGTTATGACCGCAAGCAAAAGTATCACAGCAAGCACCGATCTAAGTTGTTTTTTCAAAGTTCCCTCAGGTGTGGCAATATCCGTCATAGAAGTTATCACGCCTATAATGCAGGCAATAAATATCACTGCTTTAACTGTATTCATTTTAAGCTCCTGTGTTCATGGCTGTCATTATTACAACTGATGTGGAAATAACGAACATTATAGAATAAGCCGCAAGGATGCTCACACCAATTGATAAAACCGAGTTTATGCTTTTAAGAAGTCCACCACTGTTGCTTATGCCAAAAATATCGTTTATGGTAGCGCCTATCCACACTGCAAGTTTTACTGCAAGAAGCGTAAGCAAAGGTTTCACAACTATCACAGACATTATTATAACGCCTATCACGCCGACGCTTGTTCTTATTACGCCTATACTTCCCTTTACCGCTGAATAAGCTTCAGAGACCGAGCCGCCTATGACAGGTATAAAGCTTGAAGCCGCAAATTTAACGGCTCTTGCGGAGAGATTATCAGCCGCCGCTCCTGCAAAGCTTTGAATAGATAACAGCCCTGTAAAAAGGGTCATCACAATGCCAAGCACCCATATGACCAGCTTTTTCACCGACTCTGCAAGGCTTCCAAGGTCAAGAGATGGGTTTATTGCAGAAACAAGGGTCACTGCAAGCACTGCCGACAAAAACGGCACAAGTATCGTATCTGCCAATATACCTGCGCTTTCACATATTATCAGCATAACGCCGTAATAGCCTGCTCCTGCCGCCGCACTACCGCCTGCTGTCGCCACGCTTGAAAATATGGGTATGTAGGACATCATGAAGCTGTTCATTTGTTCCATGGAAGTCTTTACAGAATAAAGGCTGTCGGTGACAGTATCGCTTATAACAAGCACTGTGGTAAGAACACATATGAGCGTGAATACCTTGTCCACTGTACCCTCGGCTGACATTGACCTTACCAACACGCAGAGCATAGTGGCGGCTGTTATTTTCCCGAGCATTATAAGAGGGCTTCGCAAAGCTGCGGTAAAGCTTTCAAATATATGCTTTATCACATCAGAAGCACTTATATTTGCGGCAGAGGACGGATCTTCCAAAGTGATGTTATTATCTTCAAGTACAGTTTTTACATCTTCATCACCCTCAAAAGAAAGTCCCTCGTTTATTTCGCTTATGAGCCTGTCATAATATTCATTGTTCTGTTCCTCACTGTCTGCATATACTCCCTGTGGTGTAAACATGACCGCAAGGACTATGATGACAGTGGCAATTATTTTTTTCATATCTTAATCCTATATAAGCAATGCTTTTACTATCTCTACAAATGCTTTGAAAAGCGGCAGCGATACCGAAAGCATTGCAAGCTTTCCTGCCAAAGTGACCTGTGACGCAAGTGCGTTTTCTCCGCAGTCCTTACAATAATCAGATGCAAGCTGTACGATATAGCATATGCCAAGTGACTTGAACAGTATGGTAAGATACATATTGTCGATTCCTGACAGAGTGAAAAGGTCCTCAAATACAGAGATAAGATCTTTCACAAATGCTACCGAATGAAAAAGCACCAGTGCCGCCGCTGCAAGCACAGCCGCATATTTTATTTCACGGCTGTCTTTCTCAATGGCTTTGCACACTATGGTTGAGAAAATACAAAAGCACGCTATTGTAAATATTTTCATTAATACAATCCAAACACTTCTTTTATCGTTTCAAATAGATTTCCGATCTGCCTTACTATCATAAGCAGAACGACAATAAGCCCTGCAAGAGTTGTCATCATTGCCTGCTCGTCACGCTCCGCTCGTTTCAGCAAGAGATTTAACACGGCAACGATAATTCCTATGGCAGCGATTTTGAAAATAAGATCTATGTCCATAAAATTTTGTTCCCTTCATTATGGTTATCCTTTGCTATGGCTATATTAGCATAATAGCGATAAAAGCCCCGCTGAGAACGCCCAAAGCCCTGCATAGCCGCACCTGTGAGGTGAAATTCTCTGAAAGTCTGCTTATCTGCTCGTCAAGTGCGGCAAGGCTCATGGAAATGTATGCAAGCTGTCCATTTGTGTCTGTTGTACCGAGTTTTTCAAAAAAATCTATGGTGGTCTGCCTGATTTCATTGTCAAAAAGCTTTGACTTATATATATCCTCGGTTATTCTTCTGCGGACATCAGGCGAAGAGGTATCTTGCGACAAAAATGTAAAGTCAGAATAATCCTTCTGCAAGCTAAGCTTTAAGATAATTTCCCCGAAAGTCATTCCGCCCTCAACCATTGCCCTTGTTTCAAATATCAACCGTCTGAGAAGCTTGAGATATTTCATTTGCCGTATCTTGTCCGTCGCCATTGCACAGCCCATTTGTGTGCAGGCGGATATGATCAGCACACAGCCTATTAGCTTTATCATTTCATGCTCCTGTTTTTGTAAATGATACCAGCCTGCCACACATTGTTCCTGTGCCTAGTACCGCAAGTGCGTCGAAAGCCTTGTCTTTTATGAGTTTTGAGATATAACGCCGCTTTTTAAGCTCATCAAGGCTTGAAGCATGGCATGAAGCAATAAGCTTCACTCCTGAGTTGAGCGCATACTGCAAAGCTTCGTTGTCCTCAGAAGAACCTATCTCGTCGCATATGAGTATTTGCGGTGACATGACCTTGACAGCCGTCATTATGCCCTCATATTTGTTGTAGGAATTAAACACGTCCGTCATTGCACCTATAAGATTTTGCGGCTCACCTGCCACTGTTGCAGCAAACTCGTTTCGCTCGTCTATAAGCGCAACACGCCAGCGTTCGCCAAGCTTTCTTGCAAGATCACGAAGCACTGTAGTTTTTCCTCCCGAGGGCGGTGAAGCAATAAGCAGGCTCATTGGTTTGTCAGAAAAGCATTTTGCATATATCTCGTCTGAGCTGCCTATCATTTCACGAGCTATCCTTATATTAAGAGAAGATATATTTTTTACCGACTCCACGGCATAACTCCTTGCAGGATCAAGAACGGCAGTTCCGCAGAAGCCTACTCTGCACCCTCCTGAAACCGTTATGTAGCCTCTTGCTATCTCACGGTGAAAGCTGTGAAGAGAATTCTGAAATGCTCGCTGATAGATAGTTTCAATATCATCTGTGGTAACTTGAACGCTATCCCCGATATTGTTCATTAGTCTGCCGTTATCATTAACGAAATACTCTTTTGAGAATATGGTAACAGACAGCCGTCTACCTCTGCGAAGCCTTATTTCCTGTATCCTGTCACGCTCTATTTCTGGCACTGACATAATTGCTCCCCTTATGCGAGGGGTGAGCAGTTCGTAAACGTATTTTATCTTGCTGACTTCTCTTATCATTTTTTCACGCTCCTTTTGACTTGTCCTATGAAATAACTATGCTGTGAGCCTGCATTTTAGTACAAGATATTTGTATTCTCCTACATACGCAGATATCCATTATTGTATTTAATTATCACGCAAAATGCTTGAAATACTGTTGTATTTGTGATATAATGTTAATGCAATATGCACAAATATTGTGAAGATAAAAGAAACATACAAAACAAAGGAGAAAATTATGAACAACAGCTTAACTGAAGAACAGGTAAAAGTACTGAATATGTCACAAAGCGTGATAAATGAGGTAAGAAAGGTCATTATCGGCAAGGACGAGATAATCATAAAAGTCCTGCTGTCCATACTTGCAGGCGGTCATATCCTTATTGAGGATATTCCAGGAGTGGGAAAAACCACTCTTGCCGTGGCTCTTTCAAAGGCGCTTTCACTTGACTATAAAAGACTACAATTCACCCCTGATGTTTTGCCAACAGACGTGACAGGTTTTACCATACTAAATAAAGAAACACACAAGTTTGAATATAAGCAGGGTGCAGCACTCACAAATCTTTTTCTTGCAGACGAGATAAACAGAACCTCAAGTAAGACGCAGTCTGCGCTTCTTGAAGTAATGGAGGAGGGCAAGGTAACTGTAGACGGTATCACACATAAAATGCCTGACCCTTATATCGTTATCGCAACGCAAAACCCGGTTGGCTCTATAGGAACACAAATGCTCCCTGAGTCGCAAATGGACAGATTTATCGTAAGGCTCACAATGGGTTATCCTAATCTTGAAAGCGAAGTCGCAATGCTAAAATCAAAGCAAAATCTCGTGCCTGTGGATAATGTAAGGCCTGTGGTTTCTGCGGAGGATATCCTTCAGGCAAGAAAAGTTGTGGAAAATATTTATGTTTCAGATCAGGTTTTCCAGTATATCGTTATGCTTGCAAATGCAACCAGAAACAATGAATATATAAAGTTGGGTCTTTCACCTAGAGGAACTATCGCACTACTAAGAATGACAAAGGCGACAGCGCTTCTTAAGGGCAGAGATTATGTTATCCCCGATGACGTTATATACAGCTTCAAGGACGTTGTTCTTCACAGACTTGTGTTCAACTCAAAGGCAAAGATAAACGGCTTCACAGGAGAACAGATACTCAAAGGAGTTATTTCCTCAGTTCAGGTTCCTAGAGTTAGCAAGTAACGGAGGAGCAAATGCTGATTTTATATATAATATTATTTATCGCCTCTATTTTCTTCTATATATTATATGTGGGTAGCTTCTCTTTTTATCTCTTTGCATTTTTACTTGTTATGCCTATTATCTTATTCGTTATGCTCAAAAAAATGTCAAAGAAAATAAGTGTTGGTTTTGTGAACACTCAGAAAACCGCAGGCAGATCGTCAAAGATACCTGTTGTGCTGAGATTGCAAAACCGCTCAAAGTTGCCTGTTGCCAATATGATTATAGAGATAGAATATTACAACACTCTTGACGGCGACAAAAATACAATGAAGATAAACACTCCCCTTTATCCTGATGATGTTCAGTATCTTACTTTGCACGTTTCTGCAAAGCATTATGGCACAGTGAGAATGGACATAAAACGCTGTCGCATAGTGGATATGCTGAAGCTTTTCAAGATAAGAGTAAGTACCGACGCTGCTTCCAGACTTTTTGGCGAAAGTACTTTCACTATAGTTCCTGACTATATACCTATCGAAAACAACATTGCGAATTATGCTGAAATGGGTCTTGAAACCGATGATTATTCCAAGACCTCAAAGGGCGATGATCCCTCGGAGATTTTTGATATACACGAATATCATGATGGTGACAAAATAAACAGGATACACTGGAAGCTTACTGCAAAGCAGGATAAGACCATGGTCAAGGATTACTCTCTGCCAATATCAAACTCTATCGTGCTTATGGCGGATCTCCACCTTGATACAAATACAGACGATTATATGCTCATATATGATACTCTTGTAGAGGCTATAGCGTCTATATCCTATTATCTCATAGAAAATGACACACCTCATAAGGTAGTGTGGTATGATAAAAAGAAAGATAACAGCGAAGTAGTGAACGTTACAGACGAAGAAAGTGCAAGGCTGCTTATAAGTCTGCTGTTGCAGGCTTCTGTTTATGATGAGCCTGACCTGTCTATGATAAATTACATCAATGAACCTGAGAGATATAAATGCGGTCACTTGATGTATTTTTCTCCCGCATATAACAGCAATCTCAGCGGCGTTATGAACGATAACGATCTGGCGTTCCGCTATTCCTATATGCTTATCACAAACAAAAAGAAAGACGACGTTATAAACGATGAGTTTGCAGAGGTCGTGAACGTTACTGCAAAACACGTTGCCGAAAGCATACAGGAAATATGTCTATAAAGGTGACAACATGAAAAAGAAAAGAATAAAAAGCAAAAACAAAGATATAGGATTTATCAGCAGCAATGGTATCTGCATTGACGGAGATATCCTTATGAATTGTGAGCGTGAGCATAATTCAGGCTCATTTCTATGGTTTCAGATACTTCTGACCTTTGTGGCGACCATATGCACAGCGTTTATGGCAGTATCATTCCTTGATATGGAAATATACAAGACCACGATCATATATTACTCCGCCATGCTTTCACTTGTGTTTGGTCTGATGAAATCGTCACACAAGATAATTAAGTTTTCTGCACTTGGTGTGATGATACTTCATGTAATTTACCTTGTGAGCAGGATAACTACAATAAAATACGGCTTGTTCGTTGTTATAGACAGATATCTTTCAAGGGCAAATCAACCTAACTCAACTCTTGGCGTTCAGCTTAGTGGAATTTCTACTATCGACTACCCATATCTTGCGTCAAATTTTTTTGTATTTTTTATAACTCTTGTTTGCCTTGGAACGGCAGCAGCCTGCCTTTATAGGATAGATTTTCCACTGCTGTTCATCATTACATTTCCTGTTTTCGAGCTTGGAATGTATTGGGGCTGGGAGCCGTCAATGTGGACTGTTATTGGTCTGTTTGTATGCTGGGTGACAGTGCTTGCACTGCACATAATAAACCACACAACTAACAAGGCAGGAAGAAAAAACACCTTTGCGGTGCATGAGCGAAAACGCACGTTTTATTTTACATCTGAAAAGCAAAAAGCTTGTTTCTATAACGTATTCATGAAATTCACGGCTATTTTAAGTTCGTTGGTACTTGTAGTTATAATGCTTTTCTCAGCAATAACAGGCTTTACACGTCCTGAGTCATTTGCAAAATACAGACATGATATTTCTACAGCAGTGTCAAATTTCTCTCTCACTGACCTGAGGAATGCTTTTTCAGATTATGACGGCGGATTTGATCTGTTTGGTATAAAAACAGTTGGTGGCACAAACGGAGGCGTTCTTGGCAAGACAGCAGGCATTAGCTTCAACGGCTCAACAGCACTAAAAGTGGTCACTCCAAAATTCTCTAATACACTATATCTCCGTGGATATGTAGCAGGCGTTTATAACGACAATAGCTGGACTCCTGTTGACGTGAATGGCAATGAAGACACCTTCTCTGATGATTTTGAGCAAGGCAAGATATGGGTGCAGGATCTGGATTATGACCTTATCCAACGCAAATACGCGGATCTGACCCCTGCTCAGATTTCTGTATCTGTTCTCGGCGCAAGCAAGAAATTTGTGTATGCGCCATACGCTTCTTTATATTCAAGTGATGGAAATACAGACGATAAAAAAATGCGTCCTACCACTGAGTCATATGTCAAATTAAGTTCAACAAAGTATTCTCTTTACTATTTTGACCCCTCTCTTATAGAAGAAAGACTTGAAGCTCTCCCTGAGGCTATAGCCACAGAAGTGCCTGCATTGTCTGTTAATAAGGACAGGGGCGTTGACGCTTACTCAGAGTTTGTTCACCAGAAATATATGGACGTTCCAAAGTCTGATGAGCTTGATAAGGCATATAAAGAGATACTTAGTGAATATCTTGGCGTGGATATTTACCACAAGGGTGATTGGACCTATGAAGAAATAAGCACTGCAATAAGAAACTATTTCTCTGATAACTTCACTTATACCCTTGAACCGGGTGTTACTCCAAAAGGTGAAGATTTCATAGATTATTTTTTAAGTACACAAAAGGAGGGCTATTGTTCATATTTCGCAACAGCGGGTGCAGAGCTTTTAAGAATGTTTGGCTATCCGTCAAGATATGTAGAGGGATATGTGGTGCTTAATTCACAGCTCGGTGAACCTGAAGATGATTCAACATACGAGGTAAGTGTAAAGGACAAATGTGCGCACGCATGGGCTGAGGTATTTATAGACAATGCAGGTTGGTATCCTGCAGAATTCACACCAGGTTATGATAATGATAATCCTAATCTTACACAACAAGAGAAAGACCCTAAGGAAGTTACAACGACTAAAAGCACAGAAAGCAAGCCTACGACTACCACACAAAATGGCGGTCAGGGTGGCACAACTTCAGTGGTTACTAAAAAGCCTACAAATAATTCAAAAGCTTCAACAACAAAGAAAACAAATTCTGCAAGCAACGGACATGGTGCCGGAGTGATGTCAGGCGCTGGGAAAACTTCTGTTTCATCAAGAGTAACAGAAAACAACAGCGACCATGGCTCATTTGTAGGAATTTTCATCACACTGGGCGGACTTCTGCTTATAGCCTTCGGCGTTGTAGTCCATAGAGATGTAAAAGTAAAGAAAATGCGTTCGGAACTAAGTAACGGGGACAATAGATCTCGCACTGTGGCGGTATATCGCTATATGCTCAAATATTTAAAGCTTATAGGCATTGCCGACAGCAGAAATATTACAGACTTACAGCTTTGTGACAGGTTAACAGAAAAATGCCAGGAAATGCAAATCAATGATTTCTCTCATATGATAAAATATATCGGAGAACTTGCAGTCAAAGCGGAAATGAGCAACTCAGTAATATCTGATGAGGAACTCGAAACTGCACTTTCTTATTTTGAAATCGTAAAGGACAAGATCGTCCTGCCAAAGCTTTCGGGTGCTAAGCTTCTTAATGCAAAATTTGTTTACTGTTTATATTAGAGGGAAAAAGCCACGCTCGGTGTGGCTTTTTTAACCTCAATGATATTACCAAAAAGCTGATAGGTGATTTTTTTTATGAAATATATGTTTAATGCAAATATGGATATGATATTATCAGTAGGATAACTTTTTGAATATTTTAGAAAGGAATGATCGGATTGCGAAAAATAAAAAATACAATAATATTTATTGTTACAGTTGCTATACTTACAATGTTCTGCTCTTGCTGTAAACGCTCTGAGATAAAACTGGGATCCGGCAACGAAGGTGGTATATATTATAAATTTGCTGACACTCTCAGTGATATTGATGAAAACATCACAAATATAAGAACGGCTGGTTCTCAGGCTAACATGAGGCTTTTAAAGGACGGCTTTATCAACATGGGAATAGTCCAAAGTGATGTCCTGTCTGAAGCAGTGAATGGCACAGGAGATTTTAATGGTAACAAAATAAACAACGTCCGTGCAGTTGCGGCTCTTTACATGGAGTCTTTTCAGATAATCGTTCCGGCTGACTCAGATATTCAAACTCCTGCTGATCTTAAAGGCAAAAAGGTCTCTGTGGGCGAAGAAGATTCTGGCGTAGCAAAAAATGCTGAGTACATTTTAAACTCTGTAAGTCTTGACTATAACATGATAGATGTGTGCAACATGAACTATCAGAAGTCTGCTGAGGCACTTAAAAACGGCTCTATCGATGCATTTTTCGTGGTACTTGGTGCTCCATGTGACGTTATTACACAGCTTTCTGAGGAAATGGATATAAGAATATTGCCTCTTGATGACAGAACGATATCATATATGACGAATCTTTATGACGGATACTATGAAACTGTAATAAAGGCAGGAACTTATAAAGGCATTGACGAGGACGTCAAGACTGTCGGCGTAAAGGCTGTTCTTGTGGCAAGCCAAAAGATGGACAGCGACACTGTAGCAGATATCACGAAAATGCTTTTTGAGGAAAATGACCAGATAAAGAAAAGGATCTCATTTGCGAATAATGACACAAAATTTGCGACAGATAATATCCCGTGTGCTTTTCATAAAGGGGCAGTGGAATATTATAACAGCATTGGAACTGCTATAACAGAGGAGGATCAAATTTGAAAACAATAAATGTGGATATGTATCAAACTCTTGCGGTGGCAGTAGGAGTCTTGTATTTAGGGGGATTTCTCAAAAAGAAAGTCAGATTTCTTGAAACCTTCTGTATTCCATCTCCTGTCATCGGCGGAGTTATTTTTGCTATCATATCATGTATTCTTCACGTCGCAGGAATAGTCGAATTTCAGTTTGATGAAACGCTAAAAACGGTTTGCATGGTCATGTTCTTCACTTCTGTTGGCTTTCAGGCAAACATTAAAGTTTTGAAAGCAGGAGGTAAAAGTCTTATTGTATTTTTATTATGCCTGATAGTGCTGATATTTGCGCAGAATGCGGTTGCTGTAGGACTTTCAAAGCTATTGGGAGTAAGCTCGCTGGTAGGTATGTGTACAGGATCTATCCCTATGGTAGGCGGTCACGGAACGTCAGGTGCTTTTGGCACAGTGCTTGAGGACCTTGGTCAGCAAGGAGCAACAAGCCTCTGCACAGCAGCGGCTACTTTTGGATTGATTATAGGCTCTGTAATGGGCGGACCTATCGGCAGAAAGCTTATACTCAAACACGATCTGCTGAAAACTGTTATTCCTGAGGACGACTCTATACTTGTCGAAGACGAACAAAAACATCACCGTTCTGTAAGCATGTATGCACCTGCAGCTTATCAGCTTGCGATAGCAATGGGAATAGGCACGTTTGTATCATGGGTGCTTTCATATTCAGGCATGACTTTTCCTGTGTATATCGGATCAATGATCGTTGCAGCATTTATGAGAAATATCGGTGAATACAGCGGTAAAATACACATACACATGGGTGAAATAAATGATATCGGTGGTATTTGTCTTTCACTTTTTCTCGGAATAGCCATGATAACATTGAAACTCTGGCAGCTTGCCGAGCTTGCATTGCCTATGATAATCATGCTTGTTGCACAAGTGCTTCTTATGGCGATGTTCTCATACTTTATCGTATATAATGTAATGGGAAGAAACTATGATGCAGCAGTGCTTGCGGCAGGAACTTGCGGCTTCGGAATGGGTGCAACGCCAAACGCTATGGCTAATATGCAGGCTTTAACAGCAAAATTTGCCCCTTCAATAAAGGCTTATATGCTTGTTCCTATTGTCGGAAGTATGTTTGCCGATTTTATAAACAGCCTTGTTATAACAGGATTTATCAACTTTATTAATTAACGGAGGAAAAGAATATGAACAAAAAGAACAAACATCTTGACTGTTATACAGATAACCTTGCTTTTCCAGAAGTTCACGTTGAAGATGTAAAAACTGAGAATGATGAAAACGAAAATAATAGCGAATCAGGCGTAATATTCGACAACTTAGCAATACCTGAGATAAAAATAAAGTCCAAGAAAAGGAAGAGATAACAAAAAACGATTTTCTGGTTATTTTCAGAAAATCGTTTTTTTTATTTCATATTGGAGATATATTCTCTTATCTCTTTTTCCACACGGATAACGTCCTCGTGAAGCTCCTGAGCTGACATTCTGAAAGCACCGCTGCCCATGATTATGACCTGCTCCATGCCGTCAGATGTGGCGACCCTTACTTTATGCTCTCGGCTGAGCTTGTGGGCAGTGCGTTCGATATAAGTATCAGCCGTTTCGGCTTCTTTGGTGTAAACTATACTGATATTGTGGTAATTTTCCACTACACGCTCCTGCTCTTTGACCTTGTATGCGTCAAAGACGAGTATCAGCTCACATTGCTTGTATCCCTGATAGTTGCAAAGCCTGTTCACAAGCATACTTCGTGCAAGGTCAAGGCTCTCGTTGGCAGCCTTTTTCAGCTCGTCCCAAGAGAAAATTATGTTATAGCCGTCAACCAACAAATATTCCACACTTGAGTATATCTGCTTCGGCTTTGACGCTGACTTTACAGACTTTTCAGGTCTGCGCATGGCATAGTACTTATCACGTTCTATCTTTCCGTAAGTGCGCTCAAATATCTCCATAAGCTCCTTATCACTTGCTGCACGTCTTACAAAATCTTCGGCACGAGCGTATGTCTGTGACTGAGAAACCTGCCTGCGTTTGTCCTCTGGAGGTATGTGAAGCTTATCAGGAACTTCGTTCCATTTGACATTGTAACCTGCGCCATGAGAGCAAAATACAGAATCTGCCGTATTTTCAAGATCTCTGTCAGGATCATAGCCATATTCTTCAAGCACAACTTCTGTATTATGACATTCACGGTAACCGTCAGAAGTGCATATCAGCTTTCCAACGCCCTTGGTGTAGCTTATGACCTGCGACTGATAGCCTCGCATTTCCGCCACTGGTGCGCTTCCCTTTATAACGGAAAATTCGCCCGATACCTCCGGCTGTGAGAAAACTCCGCCCATGTTCTGTATATCTGTTATAGCACGACCCACGTTCTGCTGTGGAACTTCAAGTGTGAAGCTGTAATAAGGCTCAAGAAGAACGGGCTTTGCGTTTCTAAGTCCCTGTCTGACGGCACGATATGTTGCTTGACGGAAGTCGCCGCCCTCAGTGTGTTTAAGGTGCGCTCTTCCCGAAATGAGCGTTATTTTCATATCTGTAATAGGAGAGCCTGTGAGAACGCCAAGATACTTTTTCTCCTGCAAATGGGTAAGAATAAGTCTTTGCCAGTTTTTGTCCAGCGTATCTTCACTACATTCCGTTGCAAAACGCAGACCCTTGCCACGCTCCAGCGGCTCAAGCTTCAAATGCACCTCAGCATAATGCCTGAGCGGCTCATAGTGACCATAGCCGTAGACAGACTCTGCAATAGTTTCTTTGTATGCAATGCTTCCCTCGCCAAAATCAATGTCTATATCAAAGCGCCGCTTGAAAATATTTTTCAGTATTTCAAGCTGCACCTCACCCATTATACTGACATGTATTTCGCCAAGCTGTTCATTCCAATCGACGTGAAGCTGTGGATCTTCATTTTCAAGCACACGGAAATACGACAGCAGAGTGTGCATATCCAAATCACACACAGGTTCGACACGATAGGTAAGAACAGGCTCCAGAAGTGGTTTTGCAGAATCCTGCTCAAAACCAAATCCCTGCCCTGCATAGGTTTTAGTCAACCCTTCAACAGCGCAAACAACGCCAGTTTCAGCCTTATCCGCATTACGATATTTTGCCCCTGAATATATTCTTATCCTGCTGACCTTTTCTGAGAAGCTTTCACCGTCAGCCGATGTGTAATCTACTAGATCTCTAACCTTAAGACAGCCCCCTGTTATCTTCATAAAAGTCAGGCGTGAGCCACCGTCCTCTGAAATTTTATACACTTTTGCACCAAAAGTACCGCTGTCATTTACACACGGTGCAAGCTCTGCAAGGGCGTTCATAAATTTTTCTATGCCCTGCGATTTTAAAGCTGAACCGAAAAAGCATGGAAATACTTTTCTATGAGCCACAGAATCTGACAGTATCTTGTCAGACATTGATCCCGTTTCAAGAAACTCATTCATAATATTTTCATCAAAAAGGGCGCAATCCTCTGCGACTTCGGACTTCATACGGCAGAAATCCACAAATCCACTGCCAAGACGACCCTCTAAACTGTTCATGACGAAGGTTTTATCAGCACCGTCCAAGTCCATTTTGTTCACAAAAACAAAGGTTGGGACGTTATAACGCTTCAACAGCCTCCAAAGAGTTTGGGTATGGCTCTGCACACCGTCAGTGCCGCTTATAACAAGCACTGCAAGATCAAGCACCTGCAAGGCACGCTCAGTTTCCGCCGAAAAATCAACGTGACCAGGTGTGTCAAGCAAGGTGAAAGATGTGTTTTTATATTCAAATTCTGCGGGTTTTGAGAAAACAGTTATACCTCTGTATTTTTCAATCATATCCGTGTCAAGAAAAGCGTCACCGTGGTCTACACGTCCGACCTTTCTTATTTTGCCAGACAAATAAAGCATTGCTTCCGAAAGCGTTGTCTTGCCTGAGTCGACGTGGGCAATTATGCCTATTACTGTTTTTTTCATATTTTCTTCCTATTTGCTAAATTTCAATGTACTCCATTTCATTCTTCATTTGCACAAATCCAAACTTTTCATATAAAGACATGCCCATTTCTGCGATATAAAGGGTTCGTATATATGCTTTCTTCATGCTATCTAATTATAAATCATTTTCAAGAAAGTTTTGTATTTTATCATTAAGAAACATCAGAACATCCTTATGATCAGACAAAATGTCCGTTTCAAATCTTTCCTTATTTAGAAAGTATTCAACCATAATTCTATTATCATCCTGATACGATTCTAATAAACTTTCTATCGACAAGGGATAAACTCCTGTTGCACAAAAGCGTTCTTGTCTTAATGCAAACATGAGCGGCTTCAAAATATATGTCGAAATTTTTTGGTGCGTAAGTAATTCTTTTGGCTCATCTACACATATATAATGGCGAACACTCATTAAAATATTTGCTAAATTTTTCTTATAGGATAACTGTATCTTTTCATTTATATTTTCGATTTTCACCAATTGCTCACCATACAATAAAACACTATTTAGTTCAGCAATTGCATATTCTGACCAATCTTCAAATATTTTGCTTTTATATTCGTCTACGGATAAGCATTGAGTATTTATCTCCAACAAATCATAAGGGATAGATGTGTTTCTTGCACAATGCCCAACATTTTCTAAGACATATTGATTTATTGTACTAAAGATACAAAACACGTCTAAATCAGAATTATCATTTGCATCTCCTCTCGCATAACTTCCAGTCAAATAAACCATTAATAAGTATTCACCTAATCTATTTTTTAAGGCTGACACAAATTCACTCAATACTTTCTCATAATCATGATTTACTTTATTTGCTGGTATCACTCTTCTCATAAACAAGTTCCTTCATTATTTAGTCTGTTACTTCCGGGTCTCCAATTTCTTCATTTCCTAAATAAACTTTATACGCTTTTCCTTCATACAAATTCATGATCTGTCGGCGTAATTTTGAAGGATATAATGGTGTTGTATTTAATGTTTTAATATCTAACCAATCATATCCAACTTGATTTGTATCACTTTGCAAGACGGCATTTTCAAGTTTTCCAATATACTCACATAAAAACACCAAATCTACACGATGAAATTTTTCTCCATGTAAACCCTCTATAACAAACGCTAAATCTTTCACAACTACCCGCAATCCCATTTCTTCTGCCACTTCTCTACAAACTGCTTCAGGAAGAAGTTCCTCCACATCTTGTCCGCCGCCGGGCATAATATACCATTCTTCTTTTCCGTCACTTATTTTGATTGCCAACATCTTATCATCTTTAATAATTAATGCTTTTGCTGCATTTCTTACAGTTCTATCCATAATATCTCCAACGTTACTTGTATCGCTGTGGAACTGTTGTCACCACAAACATATTATCCTATACGCTAAACTGCCATGCCCTATAAAAAGCGGCATGTTTAACCAATGTGTGTAAACCACACCGCTAAGCTAACTGTCCTGATTTACTGCGCTTTCCTTGTTATCAATACCACACACTCCACGTGGCTCGGTTGTTCAACGAAAAACATACTCAACCCCTATTGTACGAGGAAATGGTGGAACGCACCTTTTCCCTTAAAATCTAGTGGTTCGAGCCTGTGATAACCTTGAATTGCCCTATAATTTGTATAGGCAAACAAGGTAAAGTTCTGTTCCTTAAACTTCATTTTTAATGTCATCCCTACAAACTGGAATTTGTTAATCTACCAGATAGAAAGAGGGAACCAGATCATGGCTTCTATATTGTTCTGTACTCTCTGACTTATCATTTTATCCTCACAAATTTCGATTTATCTTTCTAATCAACTACACGCCAACTTCTTTAAAATATTAACATAATATTTAAACTCATTCAAGGAACTCAAATAAACACACAAGTGGAACACCTCAAATTAAGTTTAGAAAAAGCTGATTAATGCGAGGCATTCGTTTCGCCGTTTTGAGCAACGCTCGAAAATATGTCACTGAGAGGACTGTAAAAAAACAGCAGAAACGATTTATTCAGTGTTTCCTTTGTTTATTTGAAATTGCAATATAACTGCATATAGAAATCAGGAAACTTATACAGTACAAAACAACCGCTCCAAAACTAAACAATACTTCTCCCAAATAAGTTAGTCCAGGCATAAATCCATATCCAGGAAGATTATTATAGTAAATCATCAGTCCTATGGATATAAGCAGCGGAATTAGTTCTGCCGAAAACAATATCCGCCAAAGTTTTTTTGTTTTCTTGCGAATGGTTATCACAAATAATATTATTTGAAATATAAAAATTACTATATATGTAATCAGTAGGAACAGTGCCATTACTATTTTCCTCCGTAAATTCCGATTTAACTATCTAATCCTTAAAAACCATTGATTTTTCAAGGCTTCACGCCTGTTTTTCATTCAAACCTTATCTG